>Ga0316228_1000010_pt1 | contig 407922 bp, 362 predicted proteins | sample TBH18021metaG_FD_206005 | JGI IMG/M metagenome (GOLD analysis project Ga0316228, IMG submission 206005) | Freshwater microbial communities from Trout Bog Lake, Wisconsin, USA - TBH18021 | ecosystem: Environmental > Aquatic > Freshwater > Lake > Hypolimnion/Profundal zone | place: USA... | reverse complement strand
ATGCCGCGGGCGCCGCGGGGATCGGATCCCGCGCGTTTGTGGCCGACACCTGGGTTCCCGCGGCGTCCCGCGTCCCTTCGGTTGTCTCTTGGGCCATGCCCCCGGCGCGACAGGCGCGCGGGGACGACGACGCCTGTCCGAGCAGATCCGCCCGCAAGCAGCCCCCCCGAATTGGGAAAATCCATGATCGACCTGATGGAGACGATCCGCCGATGACTTCCGTCCGAACCGGCGGCGTGTATCATGGCGCCATGACCGAGCTCCTGGAACGAGCCATCGCGCGCGTCCGCGCGCTCCCGAATGCCATGCAGGACGACGCTGCCCACATGCTGATGCTGTTCGCCGGCGAGGCGGACGAGCCCGTGTACCGGCTGACGGCCGAGGAGGCGGCGGACCTCGCGCATTCTCTGGCCCAGGCGGAGCGCGGGGAATTCGCGACGGACGAGCAGATCCGGGCTGTGTGGGCGAAACACGGCCCGTGAAGCTGCGCTTCACGCCAGATGCCCTTGCCGACATCGATTCTGTCTTGAGCGGCATCGCGGACACATCGCCATCCGGCGCTCAGCGTGCGGACTCGCCTCGATGCTGTGCTGGACCGGCTTCTGGATCAACCGCGCATCGGCACCCGGACGAATTCGCCGCGGCTGCGCCGGATCCTCGTGACCCCCTACCCCTAGTGGCTCTTCTATCAGATTGCGGAAGGCGCGATCATCGTCATCGCCCTACGCCATGCCGCCCGCGATCCCCGCTCGATGCCCGACACCGGACCGGACCGGCGGTGAAAGTTGACGCCGGCCCGGCGGGCTGCCATCCGCCCGGCAGAGCCCTGATCCTCGAGCCCCCAACAGCATGACCGACCTCATCGAGACGATACGCCGGACGCTCGTGCCGATCCACAAGGAGGGCTATCCCTTCATTCTGATCGGCATCGTGCTCACGGTGCTCGCCGGCTACTTCTCCCAGTTCTTCGGCTGGATCTTCCTGATCCTCACCCTCTGGGTCTGCTACTTCTTCCGTGATCCCGAGCGGGTCACGCCAGTCGCCGACGGGCTCGTGGTCTCCCCGGCGGACGGGCGCGTGAATCTCATCGCCACCGTCCTGCCGCCGCCAGAGCTCGACCTGCCCCAGGTGCCGACCCTGCGGGTCTCGGTGTTCATGAACGTGTTCGACTGCCACGTGAACCGGGTGCCGGTCTCGGGGCGGATCGGCCAGATCCACTACACACCGGGCCTGTTCCTCAACGCCGAACTCGACAAGGCGAGCGACGACAACGAGCGCAACGGCATGGTCATCGAGACCAGCCATGGCGGCCAGCCGAAGCGCATCGGCGTGGTGCAGATCGCGGGGCTGGTGGCAAGGCGGATCGTCGGCTTCGTCTCGGCGGGCGACGTGCTCGGCGTCGGCGAGCGATTCGGCCTGATCCGTTTCGGCTCGCGGGTGGACGTCTACCTGCCGGCGGGCGCGACCGTGCTGGTCGGGCTCGGCCAGAAGGCGGTGGCCGGCGAGACGATCCTGGCCGATCTCGGCGGCGGCCCGGACCGGGTGTTCAAGCGGATCTAGGGCCCGACCATGGACGATCTCTTCCCGCCCTTCGCGCCCGATCCGAACGAGCCGCGCCCGCGCCGGTTCAAGCCGGTGCCGTTCCGGATGATCGCGCCCAACATGATCACCCTGATGGCGCTCTGCCTGGGGCTGACCGCGATCCGCCTCGCCTTCGAGGGCAAGTTCGAGCCCGCCGTCATCGCCGTGGTGGTGGCCGGCGTCCTCGACGGCATCGACGGGCGGGTGGCGCGGCTGCTCAAGGGCACTTCGCGCTTCGGGGCGGAACTCGATTCGCTCGCCGACTTCGTGAATTTCGGCTGCGCTCCGGCGCTCATCCTCTATGGCTTCGTGCTGTTCCACCTGAAGTCGCTCGGGTGGATCATCGCGCTGATCTTCGCCATCGCGATGGCTTTGCGGCTCGCCCGCTTCAACGCGATGCTGGACGACCCGAATCGCCCGGAATGGAAGAAGGATTTCTTCGTCGGCATGCCGGCCCCGGCTGGGGCGCTGACCGCGATGCTACCGCTCTACCTGCATTTCCTCGGCTTCGGCCTGGAGCGCTGGGCCGCCCCCGCGATCCTGATCTACGTGCTGTGCATCGCCCTGCTGGTCGTCTCCACGGTGCCGACCTACTCGGGCAAGACCATGGGCAAGCGGGTGCCGCGCAGCCTCGTGCTGCCGATCTTCCTGTTCGGCGTGGCGGCCTTCGGGATCCTGATCAGCTACCCGTTCGAGGCGCTGGTGGCGGTGAGCGGCGGGTATCTCCTGACCATCCCGGTGGTCGCCGCGCAGTACCGCCGCCGCCTCAAGGCGGAGCAGGCCGGGGGCGTCGAGGAGCGGCCCGCCGCCCTAGCGTCGGAATAGCCGCTGGCCGTCGTGGGATCCGCGCCTACCTTGGCCATAGCCGGTACGGGGGATTTGGGGATGCTCGAAGAATTCAAAAAATTCGCGCTGCGCGGGAACGTGGTCGATCTCGCGGTCGGCGTGATCATCGGCGCCGCCTTCGGGGCGATCGTCAATTCGGCGGTTCAGGACATCTTCATGCCGGTGATCGGCGCAGCCACCGGCGGGCTGGATTTCTCGAACTACTATATCCCGCTCTCGTCCAAGGTGCAGGCCGGGCTGCCCTACGTGGACGCCAAGAAGCAGGGCGCGGTCCTCGGCTACGGCCAGTTCCTGACCCTGACGCTGAACTTCCTGATCGTGGCCTTCGTGCTGTTCCTCGTGATCCGGGCGATGAACCGCCTGCAGCACGCCCAGCCTAAGGAGCCGGAAGCCGTGTCGGCCGACGTGAAGCTGCTCTCTGAGATCCGGGACCTGCTGGCCGCGAAGCCGCGGATCTGAACCCTCAGGTCCCGCGCTGGCCCGGCTCCTCGGGTTTGACGCCCAGCGCGTCGAGGATCTGGTCGAGGGCTTGGCCGACCGCCCCCGTACCCTCCTCGTGGGTTTTCAATCGGGTTTCGAGCCGGCGGATCTGCGGCTCGAACACTTCGGGCACGGGATCGTCGCCGAGGAAGCGCGGCTTGTCGGCCTCCACCGGAAGGACGCCGCGCAGCTGCTGGCCAAGGTGGTCGCGCACCGGCTCGGGGAGCACGGCACCGGATTCATGGGGATCGTCGCTCATGGTCGCCTCACGGGTCGAGCCGTCGTGTTAACGGCTGATCGGATGAAGCGTTGCGCCGACCGCCGTACCAAGAAAAAGGACCCCGGAGCGAGGCTCCGGGGTCCATGGGCCGGCGCGGGACCGGCCCGCGGGATCAGTCGATGACCTCGACGATCCGGTGGCCGCGGTCGACCAACACCGGGCGGTCGTTCACCACGGTGTAGCGGTAGCCCGGCTGCACGCGGTACTCGCTCGGCACGTCGTAGTAGGTCACGCCCGAGGACGGCAGGGTCGAGCCGACGGCGACGCGGCCGTCGTAATCGTACGAGCGGACGTTGCGCTCGCGGACGTAGCTGCGGAAGCGCGGGGCCATGTCGACACCGAGGATGCCGCCCACCGTGCCGGTGGCCGCACCGACGGCGCCGCCGACGATCCCGCCGATCGGGCCGGCCGCATCGGCACCCGCGGCCGCGCCACGCTCGGCACCCGGGATGGTGCCCTGGGCCTGGGCGGCGAGCGGCAGCGACAGGACGAGGGCCGAGGCGGCGATGAGGGTCTTGATGGTCATACGGGACATCTCCGTTCCGTGGCGTTCCGCCGCGGACACGCGGCGAAGCTCGGGCCGGTAACGTGCGATACCCGGAATCGGATGCATCGCTTTTTGCGGAAGACCGCCGAGGGCTAACGTCACCTTACGGTTTGGCCACATGCCGAGCTTTCAGAGAGCTCAGCGCTTTGGCGGGTGCTCAGGTCAGAGCCCTGAGGGGATGACCGGCGCTCTGCCCTGGACCTGCGAAAGGGCTCGCCCTTTCGAAACCATGATATGGCCCGCAGAACGCCTACGCCTCCTTGGGCATCGCCGATTGGATGAACCGGTCGGAGCCGAGATCCTCCTCGTCATAGCCTAAGAGCTCCGCCAGCCGGCCGCGGGCACGGCTGACGCGGCTCTTCACGGTGCCGACCTTGCAGCCCATGATGGTCGCTGCCTCCTCGTAGGACACGCCTTCGGCACCGACCAGAACCAGGGCCTCGCGCTGGTCCGGTGGGAGCTTTGCCAGTGCCGATTGCAGATCCTCGACGTCGAGCCGGTCGCCCTGGTGCGGGGCGGTGGCGAGGCGCGCTGCGTAGGAACCGTCCTGATCCTCGACCTCGCGGACCCGCTTGCGGTGATCCGAGTAGAAGATGTTGCGCAGGATCGTGAACAGCCACGCGTTCAGGTTGGTGCCCGGCTGGAACCGGGCGCGGTGCTGCCAGCCCTTCAGCAGGGTGTCCTGCACGAGGTCGTCGGACCGGGCGGGATTCGAGGTCAGCGACAGCGCGAAGGCACGCAGTGACGGCACCGCGGCGAGCAGGCCGTTGCGGAATTCCGGCTCGATCGCCTCACCCCGGGCGCGGAGCGCCGCCTCCAGCTTCTCGATCAGCTCGGCGAAGCGGGACGGGAGCGATTCCTCGCCGATCCGCTCATAGACGGTGCGCAGGTGCTCGCCGAGATGGGTGCGGATGCCGGCGTTCAGATTCGGGCGGCCATCCCGAGTCGCGCCCTCCTGGGACAGGGCGGTGTCGGTGTCGTCGCGGGTCATGCGTGTCGCGCTCGTCAGCTCATCGTGGCTCGACCTGTGGTCCTAAGAGGGTCGAGTCGGATCGCTTGCCGGCCCGAAATCAGGACGACGTCAGGCCGATGCGCTCCTGTTACCGGCGTTCTAGCGCATCGCGCGCGGGCGCGCACCCTCGACCGGACTTCACTTATGATAACTTGTCCGGTCTCAACAGACGGATTGCCCCATCGCGCAGGGTGAGGACATCTCCGCGGGCGAGGTTGGTCCAGCACTCGTCCCGGGTGAGCGCCTGCGTGGCGATGACGGTCACGATATCGTTCTCGGTGGTCTCCCGGGCGAAATCGACCTGCCAGTCCTCATCGATCAGGGTGGCCTTGCCGAAGGGCGCGCGGCGGGTGAGGTAGCACAGGCGCTTGCCGCAATGAGCGTACAGGGTGCGGCTGTCGGTCAGCAGCATGTTGAACACGCCGAGCCCGTGCAGTTCGCCCGCGAGGTCGGCCACGGCCCTGTCCAGGGTCTCGGGCCGGGGTAGGGCGCGGAACCGCGCCTGGAGACGGCCGAGCATCCAGCAGAAGGCGTGCTCGCTGTCGGTGGCACCGATCGGCATGAAGCCGCCGAGCGGTAGCCGCTTCACCCCCTTGAGCTGGCCGTTATGCGCGAAGGTCCAGCGGCGCCCCCACAATTCCCGGCTGAACGGGTGGGTGTTCTCCAGGCTGACCCGGCCGCGATTGGCCTTGCGCACGTGGGCGACGACGATCCGGCTCTTGATCGGCATATCGCGCAGCAGCTGGGCGAGCTGCGAGCGGGCGCTCGGCTCCGGTTCGTGGAAGCTGCGGCAGGTGCGGCCGTCGTAGAAGCTGATGCCCCAGCCGTCAGCGTGGGGCCCGGTCTCGCCGCCGCGCCGGGCGAGGCCTGCAAAGGAGAAGCGGATGTCGGTCGGCACGTTGGCGCTCATGCCGAGCAGTTCGCACATCGTCTGTCAGCCGGGCCATGCGGGGAAGCGGCGACGTTTAGGAGTGTTCGGCCGTCCCGACAACGGCTTTCACGCGGATCAGCGCGCCAGATAATCGGTCAGCGTCATCCCCACCAGGATGGCGACCCAGAAGAAGCCCAGTCCGGAGAACAGGCGGATCAGCGGTGGCTCGTGGATCACCTCCATCGAGACGAGGAGGATCAGCGCCACCATCACGGCGACGACGGCGAGTTCGACGATCCAGACCTGCGCGAAGGGCAGGGTGGCGCCGAGCGTCACGTTGACGGCGAGCAGGGTCAGGAGGGCCAGGAAGGTGAGCAGCGGCGTGCGCAGGCGCTTGCGGAGCAGGGTGCGGTCGTCGGCGCTCAAGGTCGTGAGGGGGTTCCGCATCCTACCGATTCACCACGTAGAGGATCGGGAAGGCGAGGATCCAGACCAGATCGATGAAGTGCCAGTAGAGGCCGTAGACCTCGATCCAGTTCTGGTGGCGGGACAGGAACCCGGCCTTGGCGGCCATCCAGGTCATGCCGAGCAGCAGCCCGATACCGGTGAACAGGTGCAGCGCGTGGAGGAGCGTTGCCACATAATAAAGATTCACGAACAGGCGCGCAGCCGGCGTCTCGGCCAGCGCGAAGGGCCGACTGCTGAGGAACGGCATCATGTGCTCGTCCCAGTCGGCGTAGTACTCGTAGCCCTTGAGCACGAGGAACAAGCCGCCGAGCGCCGCGGTCGCCAGCATCGCCCGGACCATGGCGCGCTGCCAGCCCATCCGGGAGAATTCGATCGCCATCGACATGGTGAGCGAGGAGCAGATCAGCACCACGGTGTTGGTGGCGCCGATCCAGAACTTGAGGTGCTTGGCCGCCGCGACCGTCGCCTCGGGGTGCTGGATCCGGGTGATCAGCGCTACGAGGAACAGGGCCGAGAACAACAGGAGCTCGGTGATCAGCCACGCCCAGATGCCGAGCGTCGCCGCCTCGCGCTGTTGCGCAACGCTCTCGAAATGCTCGGCGCGGGCGACCCCGACGCCGTCGGCCAGGGGCGCGCTCATCCGTGCTGGTCCCGGGATTCCTGGGCCTGGATCGGATAGTCGTAAGGGATGCGCGGCACCTCGGGGGGCGTGAGGAAATTGTGTGTCGGCGGCGGGGACGCAGTCTCCCATTCAAGCCCCTTCGCGTTCCACGGGTTGGCGGGCGCCTTCCGGCCGAACCACAGGGAATAGACGAGGTAGAGCATCGGGAAGATGTAGCCCGCCGCCAGGATCGTGGCGCCGGCCGAGGACAGGACGTTCAGGAGCTGGAACTCGGCCGGATAGGTCGCGTAGCGCCGCGGCATCCCGAGATAGCCGAGGATGAATTGCGGGAAGAAGGTCACGTTGAAGCCGAGGAAGATCAGCAGCGCCGAGACCCGGCCCCAGGGTTCGCTGTACATCCGGCCGGTGAATTTCGGCCACCAGAAGTGCAGGCCGCCGAGGAACGCCAGCACCGTGCCGCCGACCATGATGTAGTGGAAATGCGCGACCACGAAGTAGGTCGCGTGGATGTGCTGGTTGATCGCGAGCGTCGCGAGGTAGAGGCCGGTGAGACCGCCGAGCACGAACAGGCCGATATAGCCCATCGCGTAGAGCATCGGCGTGTCGAGGCGCAGGCTGCCCTTATGGATCGTGGCGGTCCAATTGTAGACCTTCACGGCCGAAGGCACAGCCACCGCGAAGGAGAGCGCGGAGAAGACCAGCGAGGCCAGGTCGCTCTGGCCGTTGACGAACATGTGATGGCCCCAGACGAAGAAGGTCACCGAGGCCAGCCCGATCGACGCGTAGGCGACGAAGCGGTAGCCGAACAGCTTCTTCTGCGCGAAGGCCGGGACGATCTCCGAGATCACCCCCATGCCGGGCAGGACCATGATGTACACGGCCGGGTGCGAGTAGAACCAGAACAGGTGCTGGAACAGCACCGGGTCGCCGCCGTAGGCCGGGTCGAACACGCCGATATGGAAGGCGCGCTCCGCGATCAGCAGGATCAGCGCGGTCGTGATCACCGGCGTCGCCAGCAGGAAGATCAGGCTCGTGGCGTAGTGCGTCCAGACGAAGATCGGCAGCTTGAACCACGTCATGCCGGGCGCCCGCATGGTGTGGATCGTGACGACGAAGTTGAGCCCCGTCAGGATGGACGAGAAGCCCACGATGGTCACGCCGATCAGCGCCGGCAGCACCCAGGTGTTCGAGAAGGCGGTGGAGAGCGGGGCGTAAAAGGTCCAGCCGGTGTCGACGCCGCCCAGCACCACCGAGACCAGGGTGAACAGGGCGCCGGTCATGAACACGTACCAGCTCGTCAGGTTGAGTTTTGGGAAGGCGAGGTCCTTGGCCCCGATCATGAGGGGGATCAGGAAATTGCCGAAGGTCGCGGGGATCGACGGGATCAGGAAGAACCAAACCATCACCACCCCGTGAATGGTGAAGGCCTTGTTGTAGGTGTCGTTGGTCATGATCGCGCCGTTCGGCACGATCAGCGCGAGGCGCACCACGCCCGCCGCCAGGGCACCGATCACGAAGAAGCCGGTGATCGAGGCGAGGTAGAGGAGCGCGATGCGCTTGTGGTCGGTGGTGAGGAACCACGAGCGCAGGGTCGATTCCGCGTGCAGGTAGTCGGCCTTGCGCCCGATCGTGGATTCCGGGGCGTGGGGTTCGCGGCGGGCGGTGCCGCCGATGCTGCCCGATGCGCTCATCGTGTCGCCCCCGCCGGCGTCGCGTCGGCAGCCTTACCGGCGGCCGGACTTGAATAGGATTTCAGGAAGTCGATGAGGGTCCCCAGCTCATCCGCCGGGATCCGGCCGGCGAAGCTCGGCATGACCTGTTTGTAGCCCTCGGCGAGCCGGTCGCCGTTCGGGTTCAGGATCTTGTCGCGCAACCAGCCATCGTCGGCCGTAACGGTACGGCCGTCGGCGAGCTTTACCGGGGATCCATAAAGCCCGGCGAGGCTCGGCGCTTTCACGGCCGATCCAGGCTCGTGGCAGCCGGCGCAGCCATAGGCCTCGTAAAGGGCGCGCCCCGCCGCGACCTTGCCCTGCTGGGCGCCCGCATGGGTCAACCAATCCTGGTAGTCACCGGGGTTCATGAAGGTGACCTCGCCGCCCATCACCGAATGGTCGGTGCCACAATATTCCGAGCAGTAGAGGTGGTAGGTGCCGACCTTGTCGGCCTTGAACCACAGGTCGGTGTAGCGATCGGGCAGGGCGGCGACCTGCAGGCGGACCGCCGGCAGGTAGAGGGCGTGGATCACATCCTGGCTGATGATGTGCAGGCGGATCGGCTGGCCGATCGGCAGGTGCAGGTTGTTGATCTCCGACTGGCCGGTCGGATGCTGAAACTTCCACATCCATTGCCGGCCGATCGCCTCGACCACCATGGCGTCGGGGGGCGGGTTCTTCGACTGGACGAACAGCTTCGCGCCCCAGACGAAGAAGATCAGCGTCAGCAGGAACGGGATCAGCATCCAGCTGATCTCGATGAGGTTCGAGCGGATGCCGGAGGGCTGCCGGTTCGCTTCGGAGCCCTCCCGGTAGCGCACGGCGAAATAGGTGATGGCCACGAAGACCGGCACGGTCAGCAGCAGCGTCAGCACCGTGAAGGCCAGGATGAGCAGGTCGGTCTCGCTGGCGGTGGCGGAGACCGCAGCGGGCCAGAGCTGAAGGGCTTCGTGGCTCGGCGTCATTGCGCAGCGGGCTCCGCCGGTTCGAGGGAGCGGCCCACGGTTAGGTCCATGGCGCGCCCGATCGGGATGCGGGCGCGGGAATGGGCCTCGTCCCGGTAGCCGTAGCCGGCCAGCCGCGCCTCGGTGGCGGCCCGCTCGCGATCGATGTCGGCATAGGGATTGGCCTGGAGGTTCGGGGGCGGTGGCGCGAGGCGGGCGGTCTGCTGGGGCGTGAGCGCCGGCAGGGCCCGGCGCTGGCTCGCCGCGAAGGTGCTCATCAGCCAGATCATGGTGCCGATTACCGCCAGCGCAGTCAGGGCGAGGCCGCCCATCACCAGGGCGGTGTTGCGCACGTTGACGTCCCGGGTCTCATGGCCGGGATCGTTCGGATCGCGCTGCGTGTTGGCGGGCGGGCGCGGCGGGCGTCCGTTCAGGACGCCGCTGCCACGCAAAGTCAGCCCGGCCAGGATCGCCGGGATCAGGCCCGAGGGTCCACCGCTCATGCCGGCCTCCCGGCGCGGCGCGCCGCGGACGCTGCCCGGTCGGCCCGCGGCCGCAGGAACGGGCGGAGCGCGGCGGCGAGGCAGGCCACGCCGCCGGCGGCGAGCGCGTCGCTCGGGCGGAGCACGAACCGGTCGCGGATCGCGGGGGTGACGAGCCAGAACATCTCCAGGGCGTGCACGGCGAGCGCCGCACCGGCCAGGATCCGCGTGGTCGGGCGGCCCGGCCGCAAGGTCGCGAGACCGGCCAGCACCACCACGACCCCCGCCACGATCGCCAGCGCGCGCCCGAGCCAGCCTCCGCGGGCGAAATACCACGACACCTCCGGCGGCAGGTTCGCCGACCAGACAATCAGGAACTGCACGAAGTGCAGATAGGCCCACAGACCAAGCAGCACGACGAGGGGCACGAGCCGGCCGCGCCCCGGCGCGGTGCGGCCGCGGCCCACGGGCTCGGGCTCTTCCCAGGCGAGCAGAATCGCGGCCGCGAAGGCCAGCCCGCTCCAGGCGGTCATGACCAGGAGACCCAAGAGGGTCGAGTCCAGGCGCGGATCGAGCGACGCGATCACGTCGGTGACGAACAGGGTTCCGATTACCGCGTGGAGCCCCACCGCCGGGACGGTCCGGCGCTCGCCGGGGGCATCGAAGGGGCGAGCGAAACGGAGCGAGAGCCAGGTCCAGGCGGCGAGATAGGCGATCACCCGGGCCACGAAGAACGGCGCCGTGAACCAGAGCGCGGCGAGCGGCGTGTGCGCCGGCTCTCTCACCCACGGGTAGAGCAGCGCCGCGGCGGCGAGGACCGGCAGCGACAGGAGCGCGGCCACCGGCATCAGCGCCATCAGCCGCCGCAGACCCGCCAGCATCTCGACGCCACCCCGCGCCTTCACGCGCTCGCCGAAGCGCTCGGCGACGATCACCACCGGCAGGGCGCCGACCGGCAGGGCGAGGAGGACGAGCCACGCGGCGAGGTACGAGGCCATCGCCCCGCGCCAGCCGCCCGCGAGCAGGCAGAGGGCGAGGAGGACAAGGCCGGCGAGGCCGAGGAGGGCAGGGCGGCTCATCGGGTCGCCTCCAGCCGGGCCCGGTCCGGCTCCGGCAGGCTCATCACCGGGGCGTCCTGGCTGAGCTGAAGGGCGCGGACATAGGCCACGATCGCCCAGCGGTCGGCGGACGGGATCATCTGCGCCATGCCGAACATCGCCTTCCGGCCGTTCGAGATCGCGTCGTAAAGCTCGGCCGCGGAGGCCTTGCGCAGGTCCTCCCCTGTGAGGTTGCCGGCATGCGGGAAGCCGCGCGCCACGATCATGCCCTGCCCCCGGCCGTCCTGGCCGTGGCAGGGGGTGCAGAACACCGCGTACCGTTGCTGCCCCCGGTCGAGCAGATCCCGGCTGATCGTCTGCGGCTGCGGGGCGGACTCGGCGGGATCATGGCGCGGCACCGTACCGGCGACCGGCTGGCGCATGGTGATCTCGCGCGGGAAGAACGGGTTCTTGTCCCAGGTCTTGGCCCGGGCCTGATCGGCCATGTCGGCCTCGCCGCAGGCGGCGAGCGGCGCCAGCACGAGACATGCGAGGGGGAGGGCGCGCCTCATCGCGGGATCCGCCGGATCTCGAGGGGGCGCCCGGCCTCGGCCGGCAGGCCCGCGAGCCGCCGCTCGAGGCGCTCCGGATCGAAGTGATCGTCCCGCGCCTCCGCGGTCAGGAAGAACCGGTCGTCCGAGACGCGCAGGAAGCCCGGAATGTTGAAGGCCGGGTGGTTCAGCCGCGGCAGACGGTTCAGTACCAGCAGCGCGAGGTGGATCGCGATGCACCCCGCCATCATCGCGAAGGAGATGCTGGGCACGACGAAGGACGGCCAGGACAGGCGCGGGCGCCCACCGATCAGGAACACGTAATCGTAGGCCGTGGCGAAGACACACATCCCGTAGAAGCCGGCGCCGCCGAGGAGCGCCCCGGCGAGGGCGTAGGGCAGGATCGAGCGGCCTTCGAGTCCCAGAGGCCGCAGGGTGCGGGGCATCGGCACGGGCCCGTGCCCGTCGAGATGGACGTGGTCCGGACTGATCCCCGACACCGCCTGAAGCGCGGCCGCGAGGTCCCCCTGATTGGCGAAGCTCGCCGACACGCCCCAGAACGGTCCAGGGCCGGCGTTTTCCTCGGGCTGGGCTGCTGCCCGGGACGCGGCCGCGCGGGCGGCCTCCTGCGCCCCCGGAGCCTCCGCCAGGGCAAGGCGCCGGCTCTCGACGATGGAAATCGCCGGCAGGTAGCGCAGGAACAGGAGCAGCAGGGTCAGGAACAGGCCGACCGAGCCCGCGAACGTGGCGATCCCCCAGAGGTCCACTCCATAGGGCAGCCGAGAGGAGGGCAAGAAGTCCTGCGTCAGGGTCACGATGAGGACCATGACGTGGTCGGCATAGGCCCCGACGGCGACGAGCAGCCCCACCGCCGCCAGTGCCAGCGGCGCCGTCCGGGCGCGCGCCGACCAGAGGATCTGCGCCGGCAGGACGAGGCAGAGGATCGCCGTCCACGAGATCAGGGCGTGGTCGCCGGTCATGCGGCGGGCGAGGACGCCGCGCGCCTGCGCGTCGCCGTTGAGGAAGGTGTCGAAATATTCGGCGGCGTAGCAATAGGCGCTGGCGCAACCGAGGCAGAGAAGCAGGCGGCCCAGCACATCGAGATGGCGCCGCGTCACCAGGGCATCGAGGCCGTAGACGAGGCGGATCAGCATCACGATCACCGCCGTGACCCCGACGCCGGAATAGACCGCGTTCACCAGGAAGCTCACCGGCACGAGCGTGCTGTGCCAGCCCGGCATCAGCGAGCCCGCCAGCATCACCGAGGCGCCGGTCTGGACCGAGACCACCAGCAGCACGCCGAGCAGCGCCACCGTCCGGTAGGCCTGGACCCAGATCTGCCAATGCGCCGCCGAGCCGCGCCAACCCGACGCAACGATGCCGTAGACCTGAGCGCGCAGCAGCGCGAGCTTGCGGGTCGGTGCCTTGACGTCGTTCTGGCGCATCGCCTCCGCGAAGGCGCGGTCGCGCAAGGTGGCGAGGTCCGGCAGCAGACCGATGAACCAGAGGCTCACGCAGATCACCAGGAAGGACACGATGTCGATCGCGTCCCAGAGGAGCGGCGAGCGGAATTGCGGCCAGAGGTCGTAGGTGTTGGGGTAGGGCAGGTTCCAGAAGAAGAACCACGGCCGCCCGAGATGGATGATCGGGTAGAGCCCGGCCGCCGCTGTGGCGAGCAGCGCCAGGGTCTCGGCGACGCGGTTGACCGCCCCGCGCCACTCCGCCCCGAGCAGGAGCAGGAGGCTGGAGACCAGCAGGCTCCCCGAGGCCACGCCGATCCACCAATCGTAGCTCGCGATGTCGAGGGCCCAGACGACGGCGTTGTTGTTGCCCCAGATCCCAGGGCCGGCGGCCAGCAGATAGCCGAGGGTGAGGAGGAACAGGCCCAGCAGCGCGGCCGCCCCCGCGAAGGCGATCCACCAGCGCCGGTTGCCCGGATGGGTCAGCGGGATCGCCGCGACCGTGCCGCCGATCCCCTGCAGGGTCTCGTCGGGGCGGATCAGGGGGCCGCCCGTGATAGAACCGGCCATGCTCAGCCCTCCCGTCCGCCGGGTTCCGCGGCGGGGGCGAGCCCGGCGAGGTAGGTGGTGCGCGGCCGCGTGTTCAGGTGGCCGAGCAGCGCGTATTCCCGGGGATCCCGGCGGGCGACCGAAACGTGGCTCGCCGGATCGGCGATGTTGCCGAAGGTGATCGCTCGAGTCGGGCAGGCGCCCTGGCAGGCGGTCTCGACGGCGCCATCCGGGATCGGAGCGTGGGCGTCCTTGGCGGAGGTGATCCGCGCCGCCGTGATCCGCTGGATGCAGTAGGTGCACTTCTCCATGACGCCGCGGGCGCGGACCGTCACCTCGGGGTTGCGCTGCTGCTGCTCCACCGGGGTCATGCCGCCGGTATAGTCGAGGTAGTTGAAGCGCCGGACCTTGTAGGGGCAGTAGCTCTGGCAGGTCCGGGTGCCGACGCAGCGGTTGTAGACCTGCAGGTTCAGCCCCTCGCTGTCGTGGAGCGTCGCCTCCACGGGGCAGCCGAGTTCGCAGGGCGCCTGCTCGCAATGCATGCAAGGCACCGGCTGGAAATGCGTGCTCGGCGCGTCGAGCGCGCCCGCGTAGTAGCGGTCGACCCGCAGCCAGCCCATCCAGCGCCCCAGCGCGACCTCCTCGCGGCCGACCACCGGAATGTTGTTCTCGGCCTGGCAGGCGGTGACGCAGGCGTTGCAGCCGATGCAGGCGTCGAGGTCGATGGCCATGCCCCATTGCGCCGCGACCCAGCGGTCTTGGCTCTCCGGGGGCGGGTAAAACGAGGCGGGTGCCGGCGCACCCTTGGGGTCGCCCACCGGCGCGGCGCCGAGCGCCTGCACGCGGACGAGATCCTCGCCCTCCATCGTGCCGAGGTGCTGGGTGGTGACCGGCTGGCTGCGGCGCCCGGTCTTGGTCAGCTTTGCTCCGGAGAGCCGCCAAGCCCCGCCAACCGGCCGGAGCGGGCCGGCATCGTAGCCGAGGCCGCGGGACAGGTGGTCCGGCACATCCCGGCCGTAGCCCAGCGTCAGGGTGAGGGTGTCGTCGGCCTGCCCCGGCAGGATCCAGGCCGCCCCCTCGACGGCGCGGCCCTCCGCCTCGATCCGCAGCACGTCGCCCGTGGCAATGCCCTCGCGCTCGGCGAGCCGGGGGCTCACCGCGATCACGTTCTCCCAGACCACCTTGGTCAGGGGCTTGGGCAGTTCCTGAAGCCACGCGAGGTCGGCATGGGTGCCGTCCCAGAGCGTCGGATCGGGGCGGAACAGCACCTCGATCCCGCCTGCGGGCGGGGCAGGGGAGGGAGCGGAGGCCGCGGCGGCGTCCTGCGTCAGCGCCACGGTCTCGACGGGTCGCGCGCTGTCCGCCCAGAAGCCCCGGCGCAGGGCCTCCGCGAAGCGGGCCTCGAAGGCTGCCTCGTCCTCACCCTCCTTGCGCCAGCGCGCCTTCACGAGGCCGAGGGCACCCTCAACCCCGTCCCCGCCCTCGCCGCTGGCGAAAAAGTCCAGCATCTGCGGCAGCGTCCGGCCGTTGTAGAGCGGCGCGATCGTCGGCTGGATCAGCCCCACGGTCCCGTCGAGGGAGCGGACATCGCCCCAGGATTCCAGCGGATGCGCGATCGGCAGGTGCCAGTCGGCATGGGCGCCGGTCTCGTCGTAGTAGAGGCCGGCATGGATCTTGAGCGGCACGCGCTCCATCCGGGCGGCGAAATCGAGGGCGCCGGGCGCCTCGTAGACCGGGTTGGCGCCGAGCACGATCAGCGCCTTGACGGTGCCGCGCGCCATCGCCTCTGCGAGGTCGTCCAGCGTGCCGGCGCCTTGCTCCGCGGCGGGCTCGCTATGCCGCAGGGTCGCGCCGGTATTGCCGAGCGCGCCATTGAGGCGATGCACCAGAGCGTGCAGGTCCGGGCTCGCGGTCAGGCCTGCCGTGACGATCCCGGCGCCCCGCGCCTCGGTGAGTGCCGTACCGGCACCCCGCGCCCAGCGGGCGACCGGGTCGTCGCCCCCCGGCGCCGCGCCGCCGCCGGCCATGCTGAGGAGATCACGGGCGAGGTCCTCGAGGCGGCCGGCCGGGACCACGACACCGTGATCGGCCTTGGCGCTGGTGAGCGTCGGGGTCGGGGCGGCGGCGTGGAGGGTGAGGAGGCGCCCGTCCGCGTAGGCGGCCCGCCGCGCGTCGATCCAGCGCCGGGACAGGCCGACCTGCCCCGGGCCGAGGTCGAGGAAATCGCCGTCGAGCGCCACGATGGTCCGCGCCCGGTCGAACGCGGGCAGCGTCTCCAGCGGCTTTCCATAGGCCCGCCGGGCGCCCTCGTAGATCCCGTCACGCGACGCGCCCGCGCCGACATGCCAGCGCAGCGCCGGGTAGGCGGCCCGCAGCCGGGCGATCTGCGCGGCCATCGTGGGCGAGGTCACCGGACCGGTCAGCAGGGCGAGCCCCTCGCCCCGGTTCTCGCGCCAAGCCGGCATCTGCGCCTGCAGGTCCGCGCGGAACGCCGCCCAGGAACTCGGCCGGCCGAGATGCTGCACCGCCTGCGAGCGGAACGGGTCGTAGAGCCCGAGCACGGAGGCCTGGGCCAGCACGTCGGTGCCGCCGCGGCTCCAGGGATGATCGGGATTGCCCTCGATCTTCAGCGGCCTTCCGTTGCGGGTCGTGACCAGCACGCCGTTGCCGAACCCGTCGAACAGAGCCGAGGAGGCGTAGGACAGATCCGTCCCCGGCACGATCCGCTCGGGCTGGTTGACGTAGGGGACCTCGTAGTCGCGCCCGCCCCCGCTGCCGCAGGCAGTCAGCCCGCCGAGCGCGAAGGAGGCCGCCATCAGCTTCAGGAAGCCGCGCCGCTCCGGCGCCGCGGCGAGCCGGGACGCCGAGGGGAACTCGGCCGCGAGATAAGCCCGGAAGTCCGGGCTGTCGGCCACGGCGTCGAGGCTGCGCCAGAAGCGCGGGCCATCGCCGCCGGAGAGCTTTTCGCGAAGTGCTGCGAGGTCGGGCGTGCCGGTCATCGGTGGCAGATCCCGCACTCGGTGAGCCGCGCGCCGCCGCGGATATGGTATTGCTCGACGAGCTTCGGGCCCAGCGTCGCCTGATCGGCCGGCGGCTTCCAGGTCATGTTCCAGACCTGATCGGGCGTGCGCACGTACTTCTCGGGCGCCCGGTGGCAGTCCAGGCAGAACTTCATCTCGAAGGCGTTGGCCCGGTAGGTCATCTGCATCGCCGTGACATCGCCGTGGCAGGTCGAGCAGCCGATCCCCTTCGTCACGTGGACGGAGTGGTTGTAGTAGACGTATTGCGGCAGCTTGTTCAGCCGCTTCCATTCCAGCGGCTTGTCCTGCGCGTAGCTGTCGCGCACCGGCTTGAGCATGTCCGAGCCGGTCCAGATCTGCGAGTGGCAGGTCATGCAGGTGTGGGTCGGCGGGATGCCGGCGGTGGCCTCCTTGTCGACCGTGGTGTGGCAGTAGCGGCAATCGACGCCGAGTTCGCCCGCATGGTGCTTATGGCTGAACGGCAGCGGCTGGGCCGGCGCCACGCCGACGCCCGTGACGTAGTTCGAGCGTACGATGCCGGCGGCCAGCACCGGCAGCCCGACGAGGCATGCGACGCCGGTCATCAGCGCGAGCCGATAAAGCGCGTCGGCACCGGGGGTGAACAGCTGCGCCATCAGGCGCGCCCCCGCCAGCGAGCGGACGGGACATAGCGCTCGCTCTGTTCAAGCCGTCGCCGCAAGGCTCGCCCCACTCTCAGGTTCCGGTCGCAAGCGGGCCGCGCATCGCACTGCACCACACACCTCAACCTAGAGCGCTTCCAGACCGGGGCTAGAACTTGGATCAACCGGGCCGACATGTCGCACAGATCTGAGCGCCCCTCATAGAATTCTCGATCACGGACAGCCTTTCGTCGGTTCGCGACGGTGCCGCGGGTGTTTCGTGAGAGGTTTTGAAACCCTTTCCGCGGCCGGCACGAAGGCCTATGCCCGGAGCCGCCTCGATTGGACGCCGCGGACGATCACCCGATCCCCCGGAGACGCATGGAATCCGATCCTCTCCTCCTGACCTGGCGTGCCGCGCGGCGTCTGCACGGGGCCGCCGCGGCCCTCGCGGTCGGGATCGGCGCCCCGCTCTGCGCGCTCGCCATCCTGTGCCTGCGTGACCTCGTCGCCGTGCTGCCCCGCGACGAGGCGCCGGTGCTCGCCTTCCTGCGCCTCGCCGTGCCGTTGCAGGGGGGCGAACTCGTCCTGGCCCCCGGCCTGCCGATGCGGGCGGCCGGGCTCGAACTCGCGGCCTTCCTGTGCATCGCCGCCTGTGCGCTGATCCTGGCGGGTCTCGGCTGGTGGGTGGCGCGCCTGTGCTTCAAGGCCCAGACCCGTGCCGCCGACGCGGTCCGCGAAAGCGTCCTGCGGGCGATCCTCGACGCCCCGGCGGGGGGCCGAGACGATGCGCGCAGCCTCGCCCGCCTCGTGGGCGAGGTGCTGGCGCGGGCCGACCGGCTGCTCGCCGCCGGCATCGTGCTGCCGGCGATGACGCTCGCCGCGCTGATCCTGGCCCTGGGCTTCGCCGCATTGGCGGCACCCCGGCTGATCCCGGCCGCTCTGGTCGGCCTCGGGGCGGTCGGCCTGGCCTATGGGCTGGTGCTGGAACGCGCCCGGGACCGGCAGGACCTGCGCCTGCGCACCAGCGCGCGGGCCGAGGAGAACCTGAACGACCTCGTGCGCCGCCTGCCGGCCGTGCGCAACCACGGGGCGGCCGGCCTGGAGCGACGGCGCATTGCAGCCCGCGTGGTCGCGATGCGCGGCACCGTGGCGCGCGCCGAGGCGCGGCTCGCCTATGCCCGGGCCCCGGCGCTCGCGCTGGCGGTGATTCTGCCGGCCATCGCGGTCGGCACGGCCCTGTGGCGCACGACGGGCCCGGGCGCCCCCCTGGCACCGCCCGTGGATCCCGCGGCCTTCCTGGCGGCGGTCGGTGCCTTCGGCCTCGCGGGCTGGCTCGCCGCCATCTGCGCGCGGCTCTGGACGGTGCGCCGGGCCGTGCGCCCGCGCTTTCGCGACCTCGCCCGCATCATCGCCGCCCTCGAAGGCCGCCGGGCGCGGGCCGGAGCCCCGGTACCGCTGCCCCGCTCGGGCCTCCTGGCGACCCAGGGGGTCGGCGCCTTCGACCCGGTCACCGGCGAGCGGCTGACCGGCGTCGACGTCGCCGTGACCATGCCGGGCCATGTGGCGATCACCGGCAGCCGCGGCAGCGGTGCCCGGGCGCTGGCGGCAGTGCTCGCCGGACAGGTCGAGCCGACCGCCGGCACCGTCACCTACGCGGGCACGGACCTGCGCGGCTTCGACGCCGCCGAGCGTGCCCGCCGCATCGCCTTCGCGGCCGGCGAGGCGATCCTGATGGCGGGCTCGCTCCGCCAGAACCTGCTCTACGGCACCGACCCGGGCCGCGCGCCCGACGACATCGCCGTGGTCGGACTCTGCCGCCTGACCGGGCTGGACGGCTTCGTCTATGCCCGCGGCCTGACCGGGCGTCTCGATCCCGCGGCCAGGCCGCGGCTCGCGGCGGCGATCGTGGCAGCCCGCCGGACCATGCGGCAAGCGCTCGCGGCCGAGGGGGCCGGGCGCCTCGTCGAGCCATTCGACCCCGACCGCTACAACAACCAGGCGAATATCGGCGAGAACATCCTGTTCGGCGAGCCGGTGGGCGGTGCCTTCGCGCCCCTGCGCTTTGCGCGTCACCCCTACCTGCGGGCGGTGCTGGAGGCCGAGGGGCTGGTCCGGCCGTTGACCGAGATCGGCCTGTCTGTCGCGCGCAGCACCGTGGAGATCTTCGCCGACCTGCCCAACGACCATCCCCTGTTCGACGCCTACTCGCTGTTCCAGGCTGCCGAGCGGGGCTATTTCGAGGATCTCGTGGTGCGCCTGCCCGATGCCGGGGCGCTGCGCCGGGGACCCGCGGGCCAGCGTGACCGGATGCGGCTGATCGGGCTCGCCCTGCGCTACAGCGAATCGCGCCACCGCTTCGGCCTGATCGACGCCGCCTTCGAGGAGCGGCTGGTCCAGGCCAGGCGCTCCTTCGCGCGGATGCTACCCGCGCACTTGGCCGGCGCCGTGGAGTTCCACGATCCCCGCCGGGTCAACCCGGCCGCGAGCCTGGAGGAGAACCTGCTGTTCGGCCGGATCAGCCTGGGCGAGGCCAATGCCGAGCCGCGGGTGCGGGCGCTGGTTCGGCGCGTGCTCGCCGAGGAGGGCCTGGAGGCCGCGGTCTACGAACTCGGCCTCGACAGCAAGGTCGAGATCCAGCCGAGCACCGGCGCCCTGGCGGACGGCGCGATCAACGCCCGGGAGCGGATGGCGATCGAGCTGGTCCGCTGCCTGGCCCGCGAGCCCGACATCCTGGTCGTCGCGATCGCGGCCGACGAGCGCAAGGAAGGCCTGCGCGACCGCCTCGCCGGCTTGAGGCAGGTACGGACCGGGCGCGGGCTGATCGTCTGCCTGCCGGGGGCCGGCATGCTGGAGGGACTCGCCCCGTTCGATGCGGTGATCGCGGTGGAGAACAGTGCCGTGGTAGCGCCCGGGCCGGTGGTTGCGGAGGCGGAGCCGGTTCCAGTGGCATGAGGGGCCGTCGGATCGATGTGACCGCCCTGCGAAGATTCGCCCACGCGCCCGGGGTGGCCGGACGTCGAGCGCGCCCGATCTCCTCAACGGCGTCCGCGCGGGCCAATTCGCGGGCCAAGGAGATCCCCATGAGAGTGTCGGTACTGGCCATCCTGGCCGCGTTGACGGCGCCTGTCGCCGTTGCCCAGGCCGGCGACGCGACCCTGGCCAGCGTCGGCAACTGGGACCTGCAGCGGTCGGACGGCAGCGCTTCGCGGGGAGCCGCCTGCCTTCTGAACCCGAGGACACAATCTCGTATCCAGGTGACCAGGGACAGGCTCGTGGTCACCGGCCTGCCGAAAAACTCGATCTTCAATTATCAGTACAGAATAGACGACAAGCCCGCATCGACACCGGCAATTCCGCCCAGCGCCATGCAGAACGACGGTATCATTGCCCTCGATGGCGACGCGCTGACGGAGATTCTCAACGGCCATCGGTTCCAGATCCGCATCCTCGACAAATGGCACGAGGCGATCACGGAGGACGTCGATCTGTCCGGCCTGAAAGACCTTCACGGGAAGCTGGTTCAGGCCTGCCCATAGGGTCCCCGCGGTCGGTGAGCCGCCGCGACGAGCCGAGGGCGTGCCTCCTGGCTCCGCGCAGGGGTCGCCACTTAGCGCGGCATGAGTCGGGGGATGGCCTTCCGCAGGCGCGCATAGCCACGTGTGGCCAGGGGCCAAGCCGCCTCGTCCCAGTCCCGGCGAACCCGCAGGCAGCCGGCCGGCAACGCGTCGGCGGAGGGGCCCACCGGCGCCCAGGCCGTCACCATTGGGCAACCCGCGTCCCAGTCCGCCGGGACCAAGTCCGCCGGACAGCCAAAATGCGCCGCGGCCCGCTCCAGCGCGTCGGCCATCGCCGCCCGATCGGCCTCCCGCACCCGGTCGGATGCGCCGGACGCATGGGCGACGAGGCCGCCGACCCGGACGATCCTGGCGTCGCCGAGCGGCAGGCTCTCCGGGTTCAGGTCATCGAGATGTAAAACCAGCGCGGCGTCACCGGCCGGAGCCGCGTCGGCACGCGGGACCGGGACTTCCCGCGGCGGCCGGGCCTCGTCCAGCGGCTCCGGATCTTCGTCGAGGCCGACGGGGTCGAAACGCCCATCGGTATACCGCCTGATATTCTCGGCCCGGGCGACATAGTGCTTGCCGCGCGTGTGCAGGCCGGCCACCCAACGCCACGACAGGGTGTTGCTCGCCGGATCGCCGTCGATCAGATGCGCCATGAAGAATTCGGCCCCGAGCGCCCAGGGCAGGCGCAGGGTGAAGATCCAGATCGAGGCGAACCACATCCGGGTGTGGTTGTGCAGCCAGCCCGTCTCGACGAGGTCGCGGGTCCAGTCGTCGAACCCGTCGATGCCGGTCCGGCCCTCAATGGCGGCCGCGTAGGTGCGGCGCAGCCCCGGCTCGGCGTCCAGCCGCCTGCGGTCCGCCGCTGCCAGCGACAGGACATCGCTCCAGGCATCAGGGTGGGTCTCCAGGTGACCTTTGAAGTAGGTCCGCCAGAACACCTCGGACACGAATTTTTCGCTTCCCTCGTCGCCGAACGCCCTCGTGGCCGCCTCCACCACCTCGGCCTCGGTGATCAGCCTCCGGCGCAGGTAGGGCGAGAGCGCTGAGGTCGTCGGCTCCGCGCCCGGCCCGCGGTCGGTATTACGGGCACCGGCATAGGCAAGACCGGACCGCTCGAGGAAAGCCGACAGCCGGTCGAGCGCGGCGTCGCGGGACATGGGAAAGATGCGTTCCATGCCGGTGAGCTAGGGCGGGTTTCGGCGCGGCGGATGCGACCCATTCCCTGGACAGGATCCCAGGGCACAACGTGCGGTGCGGGCGGGAGCCGACCGCGTATGCAGCCTCACCACCGCCGCAATAATCCGCCACGTCGGGAACCCGGCCCGCCCGGCGCCATCCCGGCCGATCCAGTGCGGATGGTTCATGCCTCGAACGCTCCCGATCCCCTTCGCCGCCGGCCTCGTCCTCCTGACGCTCTCGGCCCCCGTCGCAGCCCAGGCCGACAAGGCCGAGGCGCCGATCCCGGCCGCGACCCTCGCGTTGATGGCCCAGAAGGGCGTCACGGCCGCCTCTCCCGTGCTGTTCCGGGCCTACAAGAAGGAATCGGAGATCGAGGTCTGGAAGAAGGGGCCGTCCGGCTATGTCTTCATCAAGACGTTCCCGATCTGCCGCTGGTCCGGCCAGCTCGGTCCCAAGCGCAAGAGCGGCGACCGGCAGACCCCGGAGGGGTTCTACACGGTGCCCAAGCGCCAGATGAACCCGAACTCGCATTATTACCTGTCCTTCGACGTCGGCTACCCGAACGCCTACGACCGGGCGCATGGCGGCACCGGCTCGGCCGTGATGGTCCACGGCATCTGCTCGTCGATGGGCTGTTTCGCCATGACCAACGGCACGGTCGGCGAGATCTACGCCATCGCCCGGGATGCCCTGAAGGGTGGGCAGGCGGCGTTCCAGTTCCAGTCCTACCCGTTCCGGATGACGGCCGAGAACATGGCCCGCCACCGGACCGACCCGAACATCGCGTTCTGGCGCGAGCTCAAGGCCGGGTCCGACCGGTTCGAGGCGAGTCGGGAGGAACTCCAGGTCTCGGTGGCGGCCGGCCGCTATGCCTTCGCGCCATCCAGGAACCCCGCAATCGAGGCGGCCGTGGCGACCCGACAGGCCGTCGAGGAGGCCCGGATCGCGGCGCTCGCGGAGGCGGGGGAGCCGGCCGTGCGGACCACCTATTCCGACGGCGGCCAGAACGCCTTCTGGGCGGCCTACACGGCCCGCGGCGGGGCGGTCGGGGATATCAGCCGGCCCGAGGCGCTGGCCTTCGCCGGGCAGGAGATCGTGGTCCTTTCGGGCCACCGCGCGCCGCGCCCGGTGCCCGAATCCGTCTGGAGCACCTGGGCAGCGGGCTCACCCCTGTCGCCCCGGCAGATGACCGGCTTCATCCCGGTCTACGAGCGCGCCGCGGATCTGTTCGGGGGCCTCGCTGGTCCGATCCCGACGCGCTATGGGGACAGCTTGCCCTCCTGGCTGACAGCCGGCCTCGGCGGACTCACCCTCGGCAACGCGTCTCTGTCCGGTTCGCCAACCGGTCTCATCGCGTCGGCCGAGACCCCATGAGGCATGCAGAAGCCCGCCCGACGGCCCCATCCGTGTGCGCAGACGCACATCACGACGGCGTGCGGCACACCAATTCATGGTACGGCAGGGGACGTGCGGTACTCATAGACCGCCGGCCTGCCGTAATCGTTGCACTCTTCCCGGAACGGCGACGGGGTTTCGATCGTAACGGATCGGAATCGACGTCCGCAGATTCGTGATCGCCATGTCCAACTCGTGTGGGCCGACCATCTCGGCGGCCAATCAGGACCTCGTACTGCGCTTCTGGGGCGTCCGTGGCTCGACCCCGGTCAGCGGTCCGCAATACGCCGAGTTCGGCGGCAGCACCCCCTGCCTTGAGGTCCGTTGCGGCGAGCGCCTGTTCATCGTGGATGCGGGCTCGGGCATCTACAATCTTGGGCAGGGTCATCGGACCGACCTGCCGCGGGAAGTCGATCTGCTGTTCAGCCACCTGCACCTCGACCACACGGCGGGTCTTCCCTTCTTCAAGCCTGCGGTCCTCGACTGCGACCGGGTGATCAACACCTATTGCGGCAACCTCGGCGGAGAATCCGCCGGCCCGACCCTCGATCGCCTGTTCGCGCCACCGCTCTTCCCGGTTACGCTCGACAAGCTGTGCTGCACCTTCAATCATCATGGATTCGAGGCGGGGCAGACCCTGGCCTTCCCGGACGGGACACGGGTCGACACAATTGCGCTGAACCACCCACAGGGTTCGGTGGGCTACCGGTTCGAGCATGGCGGCCGGCGCCTGTGCCTGATCAGCGACATCGAGCACAGCGATCCGTGGCCGGATCCGGCGCTCGCCGACTTCGTCGCCGGGGCCGACTTGATGGTCTATGACGGCATGTTCACCGACGGAGAGTACCCGACCTGCCGGGGCTGGGGCCATTCCACGTGGCAGAAGGGCGTCGAGCTCGCGCAGGTCGCGGGTGTGAAGGCGCTGGCTATTATTCACCTGCACCCGGCCCATTCCGATACGGTACTTCGCGACATGGAGACCGATCTTCAGGCCGAGATGCCGACCGCTTTCATCGCCCGGGAATCCCAGAGCATCACGGTGGGCGCCCCCCGGACCGTGAGCCGCCGGCCCAACGGCCGGCCCACCGTGGCCCGCGAGGTGCGGCGCCGGGTCAGGGTCGCCTGATCGCGCGTCAGGCGGAACGAGCCGATGAACGCGCTTTGCGGGACCGGTTGAACCAGCCGAAGCCGAACAGCACGAACAGGGCGATACCGATAATCAGGATGCTCCAGCCATAGTTGCTGACGAGCTGATCATCGATCGGGTGGCCGATCCGACCGAGGGCGACGAGCAGCCCGAAGACGGCGATCGCCGCAGAGACGAGCATCCCGACAATCATCGTACGCACTCCGGTGAACCGCGCCTTCCGAGCCCGCGCGGAAGACCGAAGAATGCGTGGGACCGGCAGCCGTTCCGTGCCGACGGCGGAGCCGTTGGGCATCAGGAAGCGCCCAAACCGCGATCTTCGCGCGGCGCCTGATTGCAACGCCCTCGGCCCCCGCTCTAAGTAAGCCCGTTACGGCGCCCCGGGGCGCGTGCGGAGCCCGAGACAACGGCGATGACCGGCCCAGACACCACGAACACGACCGCGAACGCGAACACGCCCCGGGACAGCGGGCCAGCGCCCCTCGTCACCCCCGGCCCCCTGCGGCCGCAGGATCAGCTCGTGACGATCTATGGCGGCTCCGGTTTCCTGGGCCGGCACGTTGTCCGGGCGCTCGCCAAGCGGGGCTACCGGATCCGCGTCGCGGTGCGCCGGCCGGACCTCGCCCTGTTCCTGCAGCCCCTGGGGCAGGTCAACCAGATCGTGGCCGTGCAGGCGAACCTGCGCTACCCCGATTCGGTGAACCGCGCCGCCGAGCGCTCGGACGTGCTGATCAACCTCGTCGGCATCCTGCAGGAGACCGGCTCCCAGAGCTTCGCGCGACTGCAGGTCGACGGGGCGGAGACGATCGCCCGCGCGGCGGTCCGGCAGGGCGCCCGGATGATTCACGTCTCGGCGATCGGAGCGGACCCGGCCTCGCCGTCCCTCTACGCCCGCACCAAGGCCGAGGGTGAGGCGAAGGTCTTCGCCGCCTGCCCCAACGCGGTGGTGTTCCGCCCTTCTCTGATCTTCGGACCGGGCGACGGGTTCTTCAACCGCTTCGCCGGGCTGGCCCGGGCGCTCCCGGTCCTGCCGCTGGCCGGCGGCCAGTCGCGCTTCCAGCCGGCCTTCGTGGGCGACGTCGCGGAGGCGATCGCCCGGGCGGTCGACGGGACGCTTGCGGGCGGCAAGGTCTACGAGTTGGGCGGCCCGGAGGTCGGCACGCTGGAGCATTTCGTGCGCTATATGCTCAAGACGATCCGGCGCAAACGCGTCGTCGTCGATCTGCCCCTGCCGGCGGCCAAGCTCCAGGCCCGGCTCCTTGAGATCGCCGACACGATGACCTTCGGCCTCTTGCCCGACACGCTCAAGCTCACCCGCGATCAGGTCATCCTGCTCCAGAACGACAATGTCGTCTCGGAGGCCGCAACGGCCGAGGGCCGGACTTTCGAGGGGATCGGGATCACCCCGACCGCCGCCGAGGCGGTGGTGCCGGGTTATCTCTGGACCTACCGCAAGGCAGGTCAGTTCTCCACGGAGCGGGACCTGGAGCACCTGTCCGAGGTGCCCGACACGATGGCGCCCCGCCCCCTCTCACCCAGCTCCCAGCACCGGCCCCAGACGGCCTCCGGCCCCGCGATCGGCGCCGATGCCGGAAGCTCGCCGGGCGCCACGCCGAGCGGCATGGGCGTGCGCTGGGGGACCCGGAAGCCGAGCTAGATGATGAGCCCCACCCGCACCCCCGTCGCCCAGGCCTGGACGTGAAGCGTATCCTCGTCACCGGCGCCGCCGGCTTCGTCGGCGGGCACGTCCTGCCGCTCCTGACGTCGGCGGGCGACCTCGTGGCGGGGATCGGCCGGGGGGCCGCACCCCGGCTGCCGGAGGGCGTCGCCTACGAGACCGTCGACCTCCTCGACGAGGCGGCGCTGCGCAGCTTCGTCGATCGCTTCCGGCCGACCGAGATTCTGCATCTGGCTGGCCTCGCCTCGGTGGCGGATTCCGCCAGCGGACCGGGGCAGACGTGGCGGGTGAACGTCAACGGCCTGATGAACCTCGTCGCCGCCGTCGAGGCCGTACCGGGCTGCACGTTCTTCGACGTCAGCTCGGGGGAGGTCTACGGCAGCGCCTTCCTGGCGGGCCACGCCCTCGCGGAGGCAGCCGAGCCGCAGCCGCGCAACACCTACGCCCGGTCGAAATGGGTCGGCGAGCAATTGCTGCGCGATCTGCTGCCCCGGATCGGCGTGAAGCTCGTGGTGCTGCGGCCGTTCAACCACATCGGACCGGGCCAGGACGAGCGCTTCGTGGTGGCGTCCTTCGCGGGCCAGATCGCCCGGATCGAGGCCGGGCTGGTGCCGCCCTGCCTGGAGGTCGGCAACCTCTCCTCCTACCGCGACTTTCTCGACGTGGCGGATGTGGCGCAGGCTTATGCCGACCTGATCGGCCAGGCGGAGTTCCTGGCGGATGGCAGCGTGTTCAACATCAGCTCCGGGCAGCCGCGGACGATCGCGAGCGTGCTCGAGGATCTGCGCGCCCGTGCCCGCGTGCCCTTCGAGATCCGGGTCGCCCCCGAGCGGGTGCGCCCGGCCGAGATCCCGATGGCGGCGGGCGATGCCGGGCTTCTGCGCGCCATGACGGGCTGGCGGCCGCGCGTCGCCTGGGACGCCGCCGTGAACCGGGTGCTGGACGACGCCCGGGCGCGGCTGGCGGGTGTCCACACCTCTCAAGCCTGAGCACGGGTTCCCCTCGCCCGCCACGCTGGCGCTCAGTCTGCAAGCCGTAGAGGAGGGCAGGTGACGCGCGTCACCTGCCCCTAACGCACCACCCCTTTTACCCGCAGCGCATCCTGCGCCTCAGACGGGTATTCCAGCTGCTCCGCCAGGATCTCCGCGCTCGAATCCCCAAGCCCCGGAGGCATCCGCCGGACCGGCAGGCGCCGCCCGTCGAGCCGGTACGGCGGGGCGATCACGTGGGCGTTCTCGGCCCCGCCGACCACGAGCCCCGCCTCCCGGGCGCGGTCGCAGGTTAGCGCCTCGCGCAGGCCCATCACCTCGCCGCAGGGGATGCCCGCCGCCCGCAGCCGGGCGATCAGCGGGCCGCGCTGCCACTGAGCGAGCGCGGCCTCCAGCACCGGGATGAAGGCCGCGCGGTTCTTCGAGCGGTCGAGGTTGGTGGCGAAACGTGGATCGGCGACGAGATCCGGCCGCTCCAGCACCTGCTCGCAGAAGCGGCGGTACTGGCCGTTATTGCCCACCGTGATCACCACGGGCCCGTCCGCCGCTTCGAACACCCCATAGGGCACGATCGAGGGATGGGCGTTGCCGTAGCGGGGCGGATCGATGCCCCGGGCCAGCGCCTCCAGGCCGTAATAGGACGTCAGCGCCACGCCGCAATCGAACAGGGCGAGGTCGATCGCCTTGCCGCGCCCGGTCCGCTCCCGCTGGAACAGGGCCGCGAGCACGGCCTGGGCGGCGAACTGGCCGGTGAACAGGTCCACCGCCGCGACCCCGAACTTCAAAGGCGGACCCCCGGCCTCGCCGTTGAGCGCCATCACGCCGGATTCGCCCTGGACCACGAGGTCGTAGCCGGGACGGCCCGCCTCCGAGCCGTCGGACGCGTAGCCGGCGATGGAACAGTAGATCAGCCCGGAATTCTCCGCCGACAGCGCCGCGTAGCCGAGGCCGAGCTTCTCGGCCCCGCCGGTCTTGAAGTTCTGCACGAGGACATCGCTCTCGCGGGCGAGCGCCTTCACGATCGCCAGCCCCTCCGGCGTGGCGAGGTCGACGCCGATCGAGCGCTTGTTGCGGTTCACGCTGTCGAAATACGAGGTGTTGCCGGGGCTGGTTGGGACGCCCCAGTCGCGGGTGTCGTCACCGCGCTCCGGGTGCTCGACCTTGATCACGTCGGCGCCGAGGTCGCCCAGCACCTGCGCGCACCAGGGTCCCGCCAGGACCCGGGACAGGTCGAGCACCCGGATCCCGGCGAGCGGCAGATCGTGAGCCGGATCAGCATCCATCGGAGAGGTCCTCGTTACGGGGGTCTTGGCTCAAGAAAGTCCCGGATTCAAAAGGTCTGCGACCTTTTGCGGGTGCAGGGCAGAGCCCTGCTGTCGGGCTCCGCCCCGACACCCCGCCAAAGGGCTCGCCCTTTGGAAACCCCGTCTTCACCGCTCAAGCCCCCATCACGCCGTCGAGGCTGCGCACGGCCTCGATCAGCTTGGGGCGCGCCATGTCCAGGAGGAAGCGCGCGTCGGTGATGACGGTGGGGGCCCCGCAATTGACCGCCATCGGCGGCAGCCCGCCACCGGGATGGAACCCCACCGCGATGGCGCAGACCGTCTCCTGCCACTCGCCGAACGAGGTGCAGCAGCCGATCTCCCGGTGCTCCCCCACCGCCCGGTCGAGGCCGGCGCGGAGCGCGGGCCAAGCCACCGGGTCCAGCGCCTCCAGATCCTCGTAGAGGCTGGCGCGCTCCCGGTCCGGGCAGACCGCCACGTAGGCCCGGCCCATGGCGCTGCGGGCGAGCGAGATGCGCGAGCCGGTGTCGAGGTTGAGCGAGATCGCCGCCGGGCCGCGCTGGCAGTCCACGTAGCGCATGCTGAGCCGGTCGCGCACGCCGAGCCCCACCGAGGCGTTGGCCGCCTCCGCCACCGCCCGCAGCACCGGCCGGGCGATGGCCCGCACGTCGAGCCCGCCGAGGGCCGCGGAGCTCAGCGCGATGGTCGCGGTGCCGAGCCGGTAGCGGCCGAGCTCGGGCTCGTGCTGCAGGTAGCCGAGCTTGGTCAGCGTGTAGGTGAGCCGGGACACGGTGGAGCGCGGCAGGCCGCAGGCCTCGGCGATGTCGTGGTTGGCGAGGCTCGTCCGGCCCGGGCCGAAGCAGGCGAGCACCGCCAGTCCCCGGGCCAACGCCGTGACGAAGTGGCGATCCTCCTTGGGGCCGGCCCCGACGGCATCGGGCTCGGCCAGCAGGGTCTCTCCGGCCGTCATCGGCGCAGGAACGCCGCGAAGGCCGCCTGCGCCTCCGGGCCACGGCGCAGTGCGTGGAACACCTCCGCCTCCTCGGCGAGCGCGCGGGCTACGGACTCGTCCTGGCCGCGGCGCAGGGCCCGCTTGGTGGCGGCGATCGAGGCCCGGGGCAGGGCGGCGAGCGAGCGCGCCTTGACGAGGGCCATCTCCAGCGCCGTCCCCTCGGGCACGGCGGCGTTGACGAGGCCGGCCGACACGGCCTCCGCGGCCGTGAACGGCTCGCCGAGCATCAGCAGCTCGGCGGCGCGCTTCGATCCGGCCGCTAGAGGCAGCAGGTAGCTCGATCCGCCCTCGGGACTGAGGCCCAACGCCGTGAAGGGCAGACGGAACCGGGCGCTCTCCCCCGCATAGGCAAGATCACAATGGAGCAGCAGCGTCGTGCCGATCCCGACCGCGTGCCCCTCCACGGCCGCCACGACCGGCTTCGGGCAGGCCCGCAGGGCCTTGAAAAAGGTCAGGCCGGGGCTGTCGCCCCCGGTCTCGACATCCTGGAAATCCTTGAGGTCGTTGCCGGCGGTGAAGCAACCGCCCGCGCCGGTGAGCACCACGGCGGCTACGCCCGCGTCCCCGACCGCCGCCCGGAAGGCTTCGGTCAGCCCGGCATAGGCGGCGCGATCGAGGGCGTTGCGCCGCTCCGGCCGGTCGATGGTGACCAGCCGGATCCCGGGCTCGGGATCGGCGAGGCGGATGCTCACGGGATGGCCTCTCCCGCGTAATCCGCCGACATCCCCGCCATCCGCACCCGCGCCGCCGCGTATTCGCGCGCGAGCCGGGCGACGAGGTCGGCGGTGGCCGGCGCGTCCGCGATGGTGCCGACGCCCTGGCCCGCCCCCCACACGTCCCGCCACGCCTTCACGCTGTCGCTTCCGAAGTTCATCGCGGTCTTGTCGCGGACGGGCAGCGCATCGGGATCGAGCCCCGAGGCGCGGATGCTCGGCGTCAGGTAATTGCCCGGCACGCCGGTGAAGTAGGGGGTGTAGAGGATGTCGGACGCCGCGCTGCCGGCGATCATGTCCTTGTAGGCCGGAGCCGCGTTCGCCTCCCGGGTGGCGATGAACCGGGTGCCCATGTAGGCGAGGTCGGCGCCCATGGCCTGGGCGGCCAGGATCGAAGCGCCCGAGGTGATCGCCCCCGACAGGATCAGCGGCCCGTCGTAGAACCGCCGGATCTCGCCGACCAACGCGAAGGGGCTCAGCGTCCCTGCATGCCCACCCGCCCCGGCGCAGACCAGGATCAGCCCGTCGACGCCGGCCTCCAGTGCCTTCTCGGCGTGGCGCACGTTCGTGACGTCGTGGAACACCACGCCGCCATAGGCGTGGACCGGGCGGATCACCGCGTCCGGCGCCCGCAGCGAGGTGATGATGATCGGCACCCGGTGCCGGACGCAGGCCTCGACATCCTGCGCCAGCCGGTCGTTCGAGGCGTGGACGATCTGGTTCACCGCGAAGGGCGCGATTCTCTTCGACGGGTCGGCAGCACGGGCCTCCGCGAGGGTGCGGGTGATCCGCGTGAGCCATTCGTCCAGCAACTCGGCCGGACGCGCGTTGAGGGCGGGGAAGGAGCCGACCACGCCCGACAGGCACTGGGCGATCACCAGCTCCGGCCCGGAGACGATGAACATCGGCGCGCAGATCACCGGCAGGGCGAGCCGGCCGCGCAGGATGTCGGGCAGGCGCCCGCTGAAGGGCTGCTCAGGGGGCTGCTCGGGACCGTCGCTCACCGCCCGCTCCCCGCCCGAGCCTGACGGGCGCTCACGCTCCGATCGATGCCACGCACGGTGCCTCTCCCCCTGCTTCCGAAAGCACAGCTCACGATTGCCTGACGGCACACGCAACCGAGCCTTGTTAAACGCGGTTCTGCAACGTGGTTTTGATGGCATGGCGCCTGGGCCGTGGTCAAACCGGCGCGCACGAGGTGTTCTGCATTGCAGAACGATTTGTCAGTCTGCGCCGCGCGACACGGCACGACCTTGACGACCTGGGCAGCACGGACCAACATCGCGCCGACAAGCAGACCTGAGTTCTGCATTGCAGAATACCAGAGGGAGTTCCGGGTGGTTCGTCAGGAGGTCGACTGCGGTGTGGCCGTGCTCACGCTCGCCAACCCGCCGGTCAACGCGCTCGGCGCCGCATTGCGGGCGGCCCTCGACGGGGCTCTGGAACAGGCCATCGCGAACGAATCGGTCCGGGCGATCGTGCTGGCCGCCGAGGGCAAGGTGTTCGTGGGCGGGGCCGACATCACCGAGTTCGGCAAGCCGCAGCAGCCGCCGAGCCTGCCCGATATCCTGGACCGCCTCGACGCCAGCCCGAAGCCCGTCGTGGCGGCGATCAACGGCGTGGCGCTCGGCGGCGGCCTCGAACTGGCGATGGCCTGCCACGGCCGCGTTGCGGCGCCCACCGCCAAGCTCGGTCTGCCGGAGATCAAGCTCGGGATCATCCCGGGGGCGGGGGGTACGCAGCGCCTGCCGCGCCTGATCGGGCCCGATGCCGCGTTCCCGATGATGCTCACCGGCGAGCCGGTCTCGGCCGAGAAGGCGGCTTCGCTCGGCATCGTCGATGCCGTGGTGCTCGGCGATCTCGTGGCGGCAGCCCGCACCCGCGCCCTGGAGATCGCCGATTCGGGCCGCCTGCCGCGGGTGCGCGACCGGTCGGACAAGCTGACACCGGAGGCGCGCGAAAAATACGAGACCCTGGCCGCCGAGGCCACGAAGCGCGATCCCGACGCCACCAACGTCCACGCCCTGGTGCGGGCCGTGCGCGCCGGCCTGGAGCAGGATTTTGATTCCGCCGAGGCGGTCGAGCGGGCCGAGTTCCGCACCCTGGTGGAGGATCCGCGCTCGAAGGCCCTGCGCTACGCCTTCTTCGCCGAGCGGGAAGCGGCCCGGGTCCCCGGCCTGCCGAAGGACACGCCGCGGCGCCCCATCCACACGGCCGCGGTGATCGGCGCCGGCACGATGGGCGGCGGCATCGCCATGTGCTTCGCCAATGCCGGAATCCCGGTCACGGTGATCGAGACGGAGGCGGGCGCCCTGGGCCGCGGCCTCGACCGGGTGAAGGGTCTCTATGCCGGCTCGGCCAAGCGCGGCTCGATCACCCAGGCGCAGCGCGACGAGCGGATCGGCCGGATCACCGGCGCGATCGGCCTGGAGAACGCCAAGGCCGCCGACATCGTCATCGAAGCAGCCTTCGAGGACATGGGCGTCAAGCGCGAGATCTTTTCCAAGCTCGACATCGTCGCCAAGCCCGGCGCGATTCTCGCCAGCAACACCTCCTACCTCGACGTGAACGCCATCGCGGCGGTGACCAACCGGCCGCAGGACGTGCTCGGCCTGCACTTCTTCAGCCCGGCCAACGTCATGCGCCTCGTGGAGGTCGTCCGTGCGGAAAAAACCGCGCCGGATGTGCTGGCCACCGCCCTGGACCTCGGCAAACGGCTCAACAAGCTGCCGGTGACGGTGGGGGTCTGCTTCGGTTTCGTCGGAAACCGCATGCTGGAGCGGCGCAGCCGCGCCGGCGAGCGCCTGCTGCTCGAAGGAGCGCTGCCGCACGAGGTCGACGCGGCGGTGACCGGTTTCGGCTTCAAGATGGGCCCCTTCGCCATGGGCGACCTCGCGGGGCTTGATATCGGCTGGCGCTCGCGCAAGGATTTCGGCGGCCGGGCCCCGGTGGCGGATTCGCTCGCCGAGCAGGGGCGCTACGGCCAGAAGACCGGCCGCGGCTTCTACCTCTACCCGGACGGCGCCCGCACCGGCACCCGCGACCCGGAGGTGGAGGCGCTGATCGCGCGCGTCGCCGCCGAGCACGGCATCGCGCGCCGCAGCTTCACGCCGGACGAAATCGTGGCGCGGCTGATGTACCCGATGGTCAACGAGGGCGCGCGGATCCTGGAAGAGGGCATCGCGGCCCGTCCGAGCGACATCGATACGATCTGGATCAACGGCTACAACTGGCCCGCTTGGCGCGGTGGCCCGATGCACTGGGCCGACACGGTGGGCCTCAAGACCATCGCCGAGGCGCTGTCCCGCTTCGCGGCCGAGACCGGCGACGACAGCCAGGAGCCGGCCCCGCTCCTGAAGCGCCTCGCCGCCGAGGGCGGCCGCTTCGCCGACTGGAAGGCGGCCTGATGCCGTGTCGGCTTGCGCACACCAAGTCCCGGTTTCGAAAGGTCCGGGACCTTTCGCGGGTGCAGGGCAGAGCCCTGCTGGCGGCCAAGGCCGCATCCGACGGGGCTTTGCCCCGACACCCCACCAAAGGGCGTGACGCCCTTTGGAAACCCCAGAGGATTTCGGCATGACCGACGCGGTGATCGTTGCGACCGCCCGCACGCCCATCGGCAAGGCCCATCGCGGCGCGCTGAACCTCACCCGCGGCGCCGACCTCGCCGCCCACGCGATCCGCGGTGCCCTGGACCGGGCGCGGCTGGAACCCGAGGCCGTCGAGGAGGTGGTGCTCGGCTGCGGCTATCCCGAGAACGCCACCGGCGGCAACGTCGCCCGGCACGCGGCCCTGGTGGCGGGGATCCCGGTCGAGTCGGCCGGAGTCACCGTCTCGCGCTTCTGCGCCTCGGGCCTCGAAGCGATCGCCAGCGCCGCCAGAAGAATCATCCTCGACGGCGTGCCGGTCGCAGTGGCGGGCGGCGTCGAGTCGATCAGCCTCGTCCAGCCGAAGGTCCAGCGCGAGCTGACCCGCAATGCGTGGCTAGAGGCCCACCTGCCGGCGATCTACATGCCGATGATCGAGACCGCCGACATCGTGGCGGAGCGGTACGGCATCTCCCGGGAAGCGCAGGACCAATTCGCGCTGGAGAGCCAGCGCCGGACCGCAACTGCGCAGGAACGCGGGCTGTTCGACGACGAGATCGTCCCGATGAGCGCCGTGATGGCGGTGACCGACAAGGCCACCGGCGAGACCCGGGAGGTCAAGACCCGGCTCGCCAAGGACGAGGGCAACCGGCCGGATACGACCCTGGACGGGCTCGCCAAGCTCAAGCCCGTGCGCGGGGAGGGCGCCTTCATCACGGCGGGCAATGCCAGCCAGCTTTCGGACGGGGCCTCGGCCAGCGTGCTGATGTCGGCCGACGAGGCGGCGCGCCGGGGCCTCGAACCGCTCGGTACCTTCCGGGGCTTCGCCTCGGCGGGCTGTGGGCCGGACGAGATGGGCATCGGCCCGGTCTTCGCGGTGCCGCGGCTGCTGGAGCGGCAGGGCCTGCGGGTCTCCGACATCGACCTGTGGGAGCTGAACGAGGCCTTCGCGTCCCAGTCGGTCTATTGCCGCGACACGCTCGGGATCGACCCCGAGAAGGTCAACGTCAACGGCGGGGCGATCGCGGTCGGCCACCCGTTCGGCATGTCGGGCGCGCGGCTCGTGGGCCACGCCCTGCTGGAGGGCCGCCGCCGCGGCGCGCGCTACGCCGTCGTGACCATGTGCGTCGCCGGCGGCCAGGGCTGCGCCGGCCTGTTCGAGATCGCCCGGAGCTGAACCGATGGACCTGCGCTTCACCGACGAGGAAATCGCGTTCCGCGACGAGGTCCGGACCTTCTGCCGGACGGAAATCCCGGCCGAAATCCGAAAAAAGGTCTCGGAGGGGCGCAGCCTTTCGAAGGAGGATTACGTCACCAGCCAGCGGATCCTCAACGCCAAGGGCTGGGCGGTGCCGCACTGGCCGCAGGAGTGGGGCGGCCGGGATTGGACCTCGATCCAGCGCTACATCTACACCGAAGAGTTATTCCAGGCGGCGGTTCCGCTGCCGCAGCAGTTCAACTGCTACATGTTCGGCCCGGTGCTGGCGACCTTCGGGCGGCAGGACCAGAAGGAACGCTTCCTCTCCCGCGCCGCCAACCTCGACGACTGGTGGTGCCAGGGGTTCTCCGAGCCCGGCGCCGGGTCCGACCTCGCCTCGCTGAAGACCAAGGCGGTGCGCGACGGCGACCATTACGTCGTCGACGGCCAGAAGACCTGGACGACGCTCGGCCAGCACGCCGACTGGATCTTCTGTCTGGTCCGCACCGACTTCGAGGCCAAGAAGCAGCGGGGCATCTCCTTCCTGCTGATCGACATGAAGAGTCCGGGCATCACCGTGCGCCCGATCCTCACCCTGGAGGGCCGGCACGAGGTCAACGAGGTTTTTTTCGACTCGGTCCGCGTGCCGGTCGAAAATCTCGTCGGCGAGGAGAACAAGGGCTGGGACTACGCGAAATTCCTGCTCGCCAACGAGCGCACCGGCATCGCCCGGATCGGGCTGACCAAGGAACGGATCGCCCGGATCAAGCGGCTCGCCCGCGAGATGCCGGCCGGACCGGGCACGATGTGGGACGATCCCGCCTTCCGGTCTCGCGTCGCCGAGGTCGAGGTCGAGCTGAAGGCGCTGGAGATCACCCAGATGCGGGTGGCGGCCAAGAAGGGACGGGCGGATTCGGTGGAGCCGGACCCAGCCTCCTCGCTGCTCAAGATCCGCGGCTCCCAGCTTCAGCAGGCGGCGACTGAATTGCTGGTGGAGCTCGCTGGCCCCTTCGCCCTCGCGGCGCCCGCGCGCGGAGCCGGGGCCAACAACCTGCCCGGGGGCTTCGACTGGGTCGATGCGGCGGCGCCGAGCTACTTCAACAACCGTAAGGTCTCGATCTACGGCGGCTCGAACGAGATCCAGCACAACGTCATCGCCAAGGGCATCCTGGGATTGTGAGCGATTTCCCCTCCCCCTTGCGGGGAGGGGTCAGGGGTGGGGGTGGCCCCGGATGAGGCGCCGCGGTGCCTCCTGCACCACCCCCACCTCCGGCTCCTCCCCGCAAGGGGGAGGAGAGGGGGCAGAGGGAACACCATGGATTTCGACCTGAACGAGGACCAGTCGCTCCTGCGCGACAGCGTCGAGCGGCTGGCAGCGGATCTCTACCCGTCCCTGGAGAGCCGGCAGGCGCGGCTGAAGGCGCCGCTGGGCTTCCCCGCGGAAGGCTGGGCGGCGTTGTCCGAACTCGGCATCCCCGGCCTGCCGTTCTTGGAGGCGGAGGGCGGGTTCGGCGGCGGCCCAGTCGAAACCCTGCTGGTCATGGAGGCGGTCGGCCGCAACCTCGTGGTCGAGCCGCTGCTGGCGAGCCTCGTGCTGGGCTCGACCGCCCTGCGGCTCGGCGGCAGCGCGGCGCAGAAGGAACGCCTCGTCCCGGACCTCGTCGCGGGCGACCTGCGGTTGACCCTCGCCCACACCGAGCGCCAGTCCCGCTACGACCTCGCCGACGTGGCGACGACCGCCCGGCGCAGCGGTGACGGTTTCGTGCTGAGCGGCGCCAAGAGCGTCGTGCCCAATGCCGACGCGGCCGGGCTGATGGTGGTCTCGGCCCGGGTCTCGGGCGAGCGGCGCGACCCGCACGGAATCGGCCTGTTCCTGGTCCCGACCGATGCCGCGGGCGTCGCCATCGAGGCCTATCCGACCCAGGATGGCGGCCGGGCGGCCGAGGTGTCCTTCTCGGATGTCACCCTGCCGGTCGACGCAGCGCTGGGCGACCCGGAAGGCGGTCTGCCGCTCCTGGAACGGGTGGTGGAGCACGGCATCGCGGCGCTCGCCGCCGAGGCGGTCGGCTCCATGGATGCGCTCCACAAGCTGACGGTGGAATACCTCAAGACCCGCAAGCAGTTCGGCGTCAGCGTCGGCTCGTTCCAGGCCCTTCAGCACCGGTCCGTGGACATGCTGATCCAGCTGGAACAGGCCCGCTCGATGGCGCTCTACGCCGCCATGATGGTGGACACGGCCGACGCCCGAGCGCGGGCCGCGGCCCTCTCGGCCGTGAAGGTCCAGATCAACAAGGCCTGCCGCTATGTCGGCCAGGAGGCTGTGCAGCTCCACGGCGGCATCGGCATGACGCTCGAATATATCGGCGCCCACCACTTCAAGCGGCTCGCCATGATCGAGTACCAGCTCGGCGACACCGCCCACCACCTGCGCCGGATCACGCAGGACGAGAACGGGCTGCTGGCGGCCTGATCACGGGAAATCCCACTCCGGCCCTCATCCTGAGGTGCCGGAGCGTAGCGGAGGCCTCGAAGGAGACCTCCAGCCGGCGCGCGATCCCTGGAGCCCTCCTTCGAGGCCCGCTGACGCGGGCACCTGAGGATGAGGGCGTGTGTGGGATGGCCGCGGTCAGTTGAACAGCGAGCCTACCCCGCCCTGCACCCGGCCGAGGCCAGCGCGGGCGACGGCATTGTTCGGGTCGATGGTCGCGGCGCGCTGATAGTTCTCCATCGCCTCCTTGCGCTGGCCCGACTTCTCGTAGGCCAGGCCGCGATAGGCCCAGGAGGTCGCGTCCTTGTTGTTGACGTTGAGCGCCGCGTTGTAGTCCTCGATCGCCTTCGGGTACTGATTCGTGGCGATCAGGCTCTGGCCGCGGGCGGCGTAAGGGGCGGACTTAAAGGGATCGCGGTCGATGGCGGCGTCGAAATCGGCGATCGCCTGGGTCTCCTGACCCTGCTTCTGCCGCACGAGGCCGCGGGCATGGTAGGCCTCGGCCGATTCGGGCATCAGCCGGATCGCGACGTTGAGGTCGTTCAGCGCCTGATCGAGATTGCCCTGGGCGCGCTCGACATTGGCGCGGCCGATATAGGCCGGGCCGTAATTCGGGTCGATGCCGATCGCCTTGGTGAAATCCTGCAAAGCGGGGCCGTCGCGGCCAATCTGTCGGCTGGCCAGAGCCCGGTTGTTGTAGGCCGAGGCCGAATTCGGATCGAGCTGGATCGCCTTGGTGAAATCCGCGATCGCGTCATTGAACTGGCCAGCGCGGGCATAGGCGGCGCCGCGCGTGGTGTAGGCGGCCGCGTCGTTCGGATTGCGCTGGATCACCTCGGAGAGCGACGCGATGTTGACCGTGGTGGCGCCCGTCGTGTCCGTCTCCAGCACCGCGTATTGGCGCGGTCCGGCGGCGCTCCCGACGGTCTCGCAGCCCGCGAGCGCCGCGGCCGAGACCAGGGCCGCGCCGATCAGCGCCGTCTTCCGTGCCAGCCCATTGCGTACGATCATCGCCCCACTCTCCCCGAGGCGCCGCCCGCATCCCGCGCGCCCGCCTCGCCCCTCGCCGTTCTCAAGCCCACGCCGCGCGCCGGGCACACCCGCTCCGGGGCACAGTCGCGCAACACGGTGAAGGCCGGCTTAAGACGCGCCCCTGGTGATTCGCCCCGTTGCCCGTCCGGGCAGGACGGCGTGGGGGAATCGACCGGCAGCATTCGGCACCGACCACGCGGTGGTGGAAGCGGCGGGATGTGGCGAAGGTATGGCCCGCACGTGCCTTGGCGCTGCGTTGGGGGATCGGGCCCGCACGCGACGGCCTGGGTGTGCCTTTGAGGCCTCAGCCGACCGGTTCGGATCCCAGCCGGGTGACGTGCCCCATCTTGCGGCCGGCCCGGGCCTCGCCCTTGCCGTAGAGGTGCAGGTGGGCGCCGGGCTCGGCCAGCAGCGCGTGCCAGTCGTCGGCCTGGGCGCCGATCAGGTTGCGCATCTCCACCGGCAGGCCGCCGGTCCGGGCCGCATCGCCGAGCGGCCAGCCGCAGACCGCCCGGACATGCTGAGCGAATTGCGAGGTCAACGCGCCTTCGATGGTCCAGTGGCCGGAATTGTGCACCCGCGGCGCGATCTCGTTGACCACGAGGCGCTCCGCCCCGTCCTCCCGCACCAAAAACATCTCCACGGCGAGCACGCCGACGTAATCGAGCGCGTCGGCGATGCGCTTGGCGATGTCGAGGGCCGCTCGCCCGGTCTCAGGCGCCAGGCCGGGGGCTGGCACCCGGGTCAAGGCCAGGATGTGGTCGCGGTGCTCGTTCTCGCACAGGTCGAAGGCCGCGAAGCTGCCATCCCGGGCGCGGGCGCCCACCACCGAGACCTCGCGCTCGAACGACACGAAGCCTTCGAGGATCAGCGGCGCGCCGCCGAACTCGGCGAACAGGGCGTTGCGGTCGCCCTCGGACCGCTCCCGCAGGATGCGCTGGCCCTTGCCGTCGTAGCCGAAGCGGCGGGTCTTGAGCACCGCCGGCAGGCCGATCGCCGCGATCGCCCGATCGAGATCGTCCGGCGTGTCGACCGCTTGGAACGGCGCCGTCGGGATGCCGAGCCCGTTGATGAATTCCTTTTCCGACAGGCGGTCCTGGGTGGTGGACAGCGCCCGGGCGTTCGGGTGCAGGGGGGCGTGCGCCGCCAGGATGTCGGCGGTGGCGTGGGGAATGTTCTCGAACTCGTAGGTGATCACGTCGACGCTGCGCGCGAACTCCGCCAGCGCTTGCGGATCGTCATAGGCCGCGCAGGTGGTGCGGGCGGCGACGTCGAAGGCCGGACTGTCGCGGTCGGGGGCGTAGACGTGCACCTTGAGGCCGTAATTGGCCGCCGCGAGCGCGATCATGCGCCCGAGCTGCCCGCCGCCGACGATGCCGAGGGTGGAGCCGGGGCCGAGGGTCCTGTCCGTCACGATTATGCTTCCGTCTCCGGCCGCTCGGCCACCGACGCGGTCTGGGCCGCGCGCCACGCTTCGAGACGCTCCGCCAGATCCGGATCGGAGAGCGCCAGCACCGATGCGGCGAGCAATGCCGCATTGACCGCCCCGGCCCGGCCGATCGCCAAGGTCCCCACCGGGATGCCGGCGGGCATCTGGACGATGGAGAGCAGGCTGTCCTGGCCGGAGAGCGCCTTGGATTCCACCGGCACGCCGAAGACCGGCAGCCGGGTCATCGCCGCCGCCATGCCGGGCAGGTGCGCGGCGCCGCCCGCCCCCGCGATCACGACCTTGAACCCGGCCGCGACCGCGCCCTTGGCGAAGGCCACCAGCCGGTCCGGGGTGCGATGAGCCGAGACGATCCGCGCGTCGTAGGGCACGGCCAGCGCGTCGAGCGTCTCCGCGGCGTGCCGCATGGTTGCCCAGTCGGACTGGCTGCCCATGATGATCGCGACCGGAGGCGACGCCATCGTTGATCCCGGCAAAAGAGGCCGCTTACAGGCGCGGCGGCCCTGCGGCAAGGCGGCGCCCGGGGGCGTCCACCGGTATTGGGGTCTTTGTTTCGACACGCGCTCTCACGTCGGACCGGTGTCCACTTCGGCGGAGAGCGTCTAGGCGATGATATCCGGCGTGATCGCATCTTCGATGTGGAAGATCCGGTCGCGCAAGGTGAGCTTGCGCTTCTTCAGACGCTGGATCTGGAGTTGATCGCCGGCGACGCTGCGCTCCAGCGCCTCGATGGCGCTGTCGAGATCCCGGTGCTCCTCGCGCAACCGGGCAAGCTCGGCCTCGAGGTCCGACTGCGCGTTCTCACCCGACTCGTCCGCCATCGTCACCTGCGGGCCAAAGGATCGCTCATCACCCGATGAGAGCATGCGTCACGCCCTTCCCTGGGACAAGCCATGCCGGAAAGCCTTCACCAAGCTTAGCCGGAGAAAACGCTTCAACAGGTGCGGCATCCTGTGTCAGTCTTGGCATGTCGAAACGATGACAGGAGATTCGACTCATGTCGCTGCAGACGCATCTGAGCCAACTCGCCCGGAAGCACGAAGCCCTCGAGCGCGAGATTCAGGAAGCGATCCACAGGCCTTCGGCGAACGACCTCCACATCGCCGAACTGAAGCGACGGAAACTCCTCCTCAAGGACGAAATGAACCGGCTCCGGGGGAACGGCGACACCCTGCACTGAGCCGCTGATTCACTTTTATCGATAGCGTAGCCCTATGACAGCCGCCGCGTCGGGAGCCCCGGCGCGGCGGTTCTTTTTGGTCCAGGCCGAGCCACGTCGCGCCCCATCCGGGTCGCGTCCCGGATTCGGTTCTGCACCCGGGTACAAACCCGCCTCGCGCCTGCACGAGAATGCGCTACTCTGCCCCCACCGCCGGAGAGCGGTACGGGGAACGCCGAACCGATGACGAACGCCAGCCCGCCGGGACGCTATCCAGAGATCTACGATTCGGCCCTTCGCGATCCGGAGCCGTTCTGGCTCGACGCGGCCCGGGCGATCGACTGGGCTCAGGTGCCCACCCGAGCCTTCGCGCCGGATTCCGGCCCCTACGGCCGCTGGTTCCCGGACGGATCGCTCAACGCCTGCCACAACGCCGTCGACCGCCACGCCGAGGGCGCGCGGGCCGAGCAGGTGGCGATCCGCTACGATTCCCCCGTCACCGGCACGAAGCGCAGCATCACCTACCGGGACTTGCGCGATGAGGTCTCGACGCTGGCCGCGGTTCTGGCCGGGCTCGGCATCGGCAAGGGCGACCGGGTGATCCTCTACATGCCGATGGTGCCGGAGGCGCTGTTCGGCATGCTGGCCTGCGCCCGGCTCGGGGCCGTCCATTCCGTGGTGTTCGGCGGCTTCGCGGCGAATGAGCTGGCGGTGCGGATCGAGGATGCGGCGCCCAAGGTCGTGCTCGCCGCCTCCTGCGGGATCGAGCCGAACCGCGTGGTCGCCTACAAGCCGCTCCTCGACGCGGCGATCGACGCCTCGCGCCACAAGCCGGAGGCCTGCCTGATCCTCCAGCGCCCGCAAGGCCCGGCGCCGCTCGTGCCGGGGCGGGACCGCGACTGGGCCGAGGCGGTGGCAGCGGCCCAAGCGGCGGGGGAGCGGACGGATTGCGTGCCGGTCGCCGCCACCGACCCGCTCTACATCCTCTACACCTCCGGAACGACCGGAAAGCCCAAGGGCGTGGTTCGCGACACGGGCGGCTACCTCGTGGCACTCGCGTGGTCGATGCCCAATCTCTACGGTGTGCAGCCCGGCGAGACCTATTTCTGCGCCTCCGACATCGGCTGGGTCGTCGGACATTCCTACATCGTCTACGCGCCGCTCCTGCACGGCTGCACCACGGTGCTGTACGAGGGCAAGCCGGTGGGTACCCCCGATGCCGGCGCCTTCTGGCGGGTGGTGGCCGAATACGGCGTGGTCTGCCTGTTCACGGCGCCGACCGCGCTGCGGGCGATCAAGAAGGAGGATTCCGCCGGCGCCCGGATCGCCGATTACGATCTGTCGGCCTTCCGCAGCCTGTTCCTAGCCGGCGAGCGCGCGGACCCGGATTCGGTCGCCTGGGCCGAGCGGGTTCTGAACCGGCCAGTCATCGACCATTGGTGGCAGACCGAGACCGGCTGGCCGATCGCCGGCAACCCGATGGGGCTGGGCCTGCTGCCGGTGAAGCACGGCAGCACCTGCGTGCCGATGCCGGGCTATCAGGTCGCGGTTCTGGACGAGGGCGGCAAGCCCGTCCCGGCCGACACGATGGGCACCATCGCGATCCGCCTGCCTTTGCCGCCCGGATGCCTGCCGACCCTTTGGGGCTCGGACGACCGGATGCGGTCGAGCTACCTCGCCACTTTCCCGGGCTACTACGACACCTCGGATGCCGGCGTGATCGACGCGGACGGCTACATCACGGTCCTGGGGCGCACCGACGACATCATCAACGTGGCGGGCCATCGGCTCTCGACCGGCGGCATGGAGGCGGTGCTGGCCGGCCATCCGGACGTGGCCGAATGCGCGGTGATCGGCATCCGCGATGCCTTGAAGGGGGAGGTGCCCTGCGGCTTCGTGGTGCTGAAGGCCGGCGTCGAGCGGTCGACCGAGGTGATCGAGCGGGAACTGGTCGCGAAGGTGCGCGACGAGATCGGCCCGGTGGCCGCCTTCAAGCTGGCCCTCACCGTGCCGCGGCTGCCGAAGACCCGGTCGGGCAAGATCCTGCGCGCCACCATGAAGCGCATCGCCGACCACGAACCGTGGACGATGCCGGCGACGATCGACGACGCGGCAGCCCTCGACGAGATCGGCGACAGCCTGAAGGGACGGCGCATCGGCGAAAACTAGGAATTCCAAAGGGCTGAGCCCTTTGGCGGGGTGTCGGGGCAGAGCCCCGACGCTCGAGCAAAGCTCGACTGCAGGGCTCCGCCCTGCACCCGCGAAAGGGCTCGCCCTTTCGAAACCCAGACTTTTCCGGATGGCGCTCCTTGCGCCTTGCCAGCCCGTCACCATCTCTGGACCATCCAACCGGATGGCTTGGGGATGGCTAGGCGATGAACGACACCGTACCCGAGCCCCGGCCGAAAGTGCCGGAGAGCGAGAAGATCACGGTCAATCTCGGCTTCGTCGATCTGGGCCGCGTCGACCTGATGGTGCGGGACGGCTTCTACGCCAACCGGGCCGACTTCATCCGCACCGCCGTGCGCAACCAGCTCGACCGGCACGACGAGGCGGTCCGCCAATCCGTGGCCCGGCGCCAGCTCCGTCTCGGGATCGCGCATTACGGGCGCGCCGAGCTCGAAGCGGCCCGCGATTCCGGGCGCCCCCTGCACATCCAGGTCCTGGGCCTCGCTACCATCGCGGGCGACGTCACGCCGGATCTCGCCCGCGCGGCCATCGCCTCCGTGGAGGTTCTCGGCACCTTCCAGGCGAGCCCCGCCGTCAAGGCCGCCCTGGCCGACCGCATGGCCTGACGCCCCGCAGCCGGTCGCAGAGGCGGGTGAACCGTCCGGCCGTATCCGAACTCAGTCCCGAAGGATCGGCCATGTTCCGCTTTCCCAAGATCGACCTGTCCAAGATCGACCTATCGAAGTTCGATCTGTCGAAGTTCGACGCTCCCAAATTCGATATTCCCCCTCAGGGCGGCCCCGGCCCAGACCGGCTCGCGGAGCGGCTGGCGCGGTTCCAGCGCGCGCAGACGGAAGCCTTCGCCAAATGGGCGCAGACCTACGGCCGGCCGGGGGCTTCCCCGGAGCCGGCGGGCGGCGAGACGATCCTCGACATGGAGGCGCCCGAAGCCCCCGGCGGCGCCTGGACGGCCCCTCGGCCAGGGCAGGGCAGGGCGGCGGAGCCGGGCTTCGATCTGTCGGCGCTGATGCGCGGGCTGCGCGAGGGGCGCCCGGCCTCCCGGGGCCGGTCACCGGTTCCGGTCCCGCCCGGCGCGCGGTTCGAGGAGCGGGTGTTCACGGGCGCCGCCGGCAGCCGTCACTACAAGGTCTACGTGCCGAGCGGCTATACCGGTCAGGCGCTGCCCCTGGTGGTGATGCTGCACGGCTGCACCCAGGATCCGGACGATTTCGCCGCCGGCACGCAGATGAACGCCCTGGCCGAGGAGCAGACATTCCTGGTCGCCTATCCGGCGCAGGCGCAATCGGCACACATGCAGCGGTGCTGGAACTGGTACGCGGCCGGCGATCAGGCGCGCGAGGGCGGGGAACCGGAACTCATCGCCGGCATCGCCCGAACCGTAATGGCGGAATTCTCGGCCGACCCGACCCGGGTCTACGCGGCCGGGCTCTCGGCCGGCGGCGCCGCGGCGGCGATCCTGGCCGCGACTTATCCGGACCTGTTCGCGGCGGTCGGGATCCATTCCGGGCTGGCTTGCGGGGCCGCCCGCGACCTGCCAGGCGCGCTGGCGGCGATGAAGGGGCAGGCCGGGCCCACCCGGACGAACCGTCAGGCGGTGCCCACCATCGTGTTCCACGGCGATGGCGACCGCACCGTCCATCCCGCCAACGGCGATCAGGTGATGGAACAGGCCGGCGCGGCCCCGGGCCTCACCGAGACCGTCACGCATGACACGAGCCCGGGGGGCATCGCGTATACCCGTACCGTCCGCAGCGACGCGGCCGGCCGGCCGATCCAGGAGCAGTGGCTCCTGCACGGGGCCGGGCACGCATGGTCGGGGGGCAGCCCGACGGGATCCTACACGGAGCCGCGGGGACCCGATGCGAGCCGCGCGATGCTGCGCTTCTTCCTGTCCCACGCGCTGGAACCGCGCGCCCGGGCCTGAGACCGGACGCGCCAGCCTGGCTCAGTCGGCGTCGGCGTCGTCCGCATCGTCGTCCGCGACGCCGGCATCCGGGGCACGTCCGACCAGGGCCGACGTATAGGCGTCCGGCCCGGGCCGGGCGGCGAGCGCGGCCGGCACCCGCTGCGGGCCCGTCTCGGACGGGATCAGGGTCGCGGTCGCCGCGATCAGTCGGGCCATCGAGCGCAGCTTGTCGGGTTGGCGCGGGTCGCGGGCGACCAGCGCCGCGTCCTGCTGCAGGCGCAGGTTGCAGGCCGGCGAGGGCAGGCCGCCATCCGGTGTGCAGGCGTCATGGCGGGCGCAGGCCGCGTCGAGGGCGTCGATCGGCGGCAACGGGGCGTTGTTGCCCGGGCCGCAGTAATTGCCGTGAATCAGCATCTTGGGACCACCGAAGGCGGCGGGCTGGGCCTGTGACGGCACCGCGAGGGCGGCGTAGCCGGCAGCGAGGAGAAGCGGGGCGGCAAGTCTCGTGAGCATCATCTGGACCTCGGGCGATCTCGCCCCCTCAGGCGACTCGCGACGTGGCGAGAGCGCAAAAAACCGGCGGCCGCATCCGCAGGTTCCCGCAACGCTGACCGCAGGGCTGACCTGCCGCACGGTGCTGGTCGGCGCGGCCGTCCTGCGCCAGAGTGGCAGAACGTTATCGGAGCTATCCATGACCGCACGTCTGTTCGATACGCTGACGCTCGACGCGCTCACCCTCGAAAACCGCATCTTAATCGCACCGATGTGCCAGTATTCGGCCCGGGACGGCGAGGCCACCGACTGGCACATGATGCATTTGGGGCAGCTCGCCATGTCGGGGGCCGGCCTGCTGACCTTGGAGGCCACGGCGGTCTCGCCGGAGGCGCGGATCACGGCCTGGGATCTCGGCCTCTACAACGACGGCTGCGAGCGGGCGCTCGGCCGCGTCCTTGACGCGATCCGTGAATATGCGCCGATCCCGATCTGCATCCAGATCGCCCATGCCGGCCGCAAGGCGTCGAGCGCGGCGCCCTGGGACGGTGGCCAGCAGATTCCGCCGGAGCACGCCTACGGCTGGCGCACCGAGGCGCCCTCAGCCCTGGCGCACGGGGAAGGCGAGGTGCCGCCCCACGCCCTCGACGCCGCCGACTTGAAGCGCGTCCGCGACCAGTTCGTGGCCACCGCCAAGCGCGCCGTGCGGCTCGGCATCGAGGCCGTCGAACTGCACGGCGCCCACGGCTACCTGCTGCACCAGTTCCTGTCGCCGATCGCCAACAAGCGCACCGACCAGTACGGCGGCAGCCTGGAGAACCGAATGCGCTTCCCGCTGGAGATCTACGACGCGGTGCGCGATGTCGTCCCGGCGGGGAGCCCCGTCTGGTTGCGCGTCTCCGCCACCGACTGGGTCGAGGATGGCTGGGACATCGACGAGACCGTGGCGTTGGCCAAGGCCCTCAAGCGGGCGGGTTCGCCGGCGCTCCACGTCTCCACGGGGGGCGTCTCGCCCAAGCAGGCGATCAAGCTCGGGCCGGGCTATCAGGTGCCCTACGCCGAGCGGATCAAGGCCGAGACCGGGCTGACCACCATCGCGGTCGGCCTGATCACCGAGGCGCAACAGGCCGAGGCGATCCTGCAGGAGGGTAGGGCGGACGCGATCTCGCTGGCCCGGGCAATGCTCTACGATCCGCGCTGGCCCTGGCATGCGGCGGCCGAACTCGGTGCCCGGGTGCGGGCGCCCAAGCAGTACTGGCGGTCGCAGCCGCGGGAGTACAAGGACCTGTTCCAGGACACGGCGTTCGGGCAGCGCTGAGGCTTTTCCTCACCGCGGCGCCGCCCCGATCAACGGCCCCAGCGGCCGGCTGATATCGGTGCGGCCGAGATTCGGCGCGTGGAGGCTCGACACCGTGCCGTCGAGGAACAGGGCGTTGCGGCAGCCGAGGTCGTCCTTGAACAGCCGCGCGAAGGCCCCGAAGGTCACCGGCCGCTCGGAGATCGCGAAAACCGCCACGTGCCCGTCCTCGACCACGCCGACGCCGTTGCGGATCTTCTGGCTCGGGCCGTCGGCGGAGATCTTCGGGTGGATCTGGCCGTCGATCACCAGCATCGGCCCGGACTGGGTCGCGTAATCCGGGCGGATCTTGGCGCGCAGGTAATGGGGGGTATCGAGCACGCCCGCGCGCTCGCCCTTCACCCAGAACACGCCGTTCGGCTTCAGGTGAAAGTTTCCCGGCCCATCCGCGGTCGAGACGTGCTTCATCTCGTGCCCGCCCTCGACATAGAGCCCCACCGGCGCCTGATCCTTGTCGTACATGCCGGCATTCATCGCGAAGCTGAGGGTTCGGCCCTGCGCCTCGGCGAGGGTCCCCAGTGATCCGTAGGGCCGCCCGTCCGGCTCCAGCCAGAAGAGCTTCAGCCGCTGCCGCCGCAGGTCGATCGTGCAGACCGTGAAGGTCTCGCCCTGTGCCTCGAGCGCCCGGCAGGGTTCCGAGGCCGCCGGCGCAGCCGGGGCGGGCCGGGGCGCGGTGAGTGCGACGAGCGCGATCAACAAGGCGTGAGCCGGGCGTAGCGTCATGACGCGTTCCATGCTGCTCGGGGAGGCGGACGCGGCGCCTTTCGCCCCTGAAAGCGGCGATTTTCGAGCCCGAAGCCGTCCCGGGGCTTGCCGGTCGAGCAGCGGCGGCACGTCGCGGTCTTCACCTGAACTGTTTTGTACAGTCCGACGTTTCTTGCTGCAGAGGGCGGTTTTACACGGAGATGACGTGATGAAGGGTGCAGTGCTCTGCTCGACCCTGCTGGCGGCTGGCGCTCTGGCGCTCGCACCCGCCGGTGCTGACGCCCGCGGCTTCGGCGGCGGCGGCTTCCATGGCGGTGGTTTCGGTGGCGGCTTCCACGGTGGCGGCTTCGGCGGCTTCCGCGGCGGCGGGTTCGGCGGCGGCTTCCGGGGCGCCGGTTTCCGGGGCGGCGGGTTCGGCTATCGCGGTGGCTACGGCCGCGGTTACGGCTATCGCGGCGGCTACGGCGGCTACGGCTACGGCCTCGGCGGCCTGGGTCTCGGCGTCGGCCTTGGCCTGGCAGCCGGTGGCCTCTACGGCGGTTACGGTGGTTACGGTTACCCGGGTTACGGCTACGGGTATGGCGGCGGCTACGCGCCGGTTGGCTATGGGTATGGCGGCGATTACGGCTACGGCGGCGGCTGCTACACGGTCCCGCGGGTGCGCTGGACGCCCTACGGCTACCGCCGGGTGCTGGTCGAGCGCTGCTACTGAGCCACGCTTCGACCGCGACACGACCAGGGAAGGCCGCCTTCGGGCGGCCTTTTCTTTGCCTGATCCTCCCCGCGCGTTGGCCAGCGCCGCTTGGCATGCCGATACTGGTATCGGACCGCGGGAGAAGTGTATGAGTACGGCAACCGGGCAGGGCACCCCAGGCGTCGAGGCGGTCGAGATCCGCGACGCCAGCCTCATGGCCTTCTACCGCTCGATGACGCCGCCGGAGCGGCACACCTTCTGGGCGTGCGCCGCCGGCTGGTGCCTCGACGGCATGGACTTCATGATCTACCCGCTGGTGATCGGGACGATCATGAGCCTGTGGCACGTCGATTCCGGCACGGCCGGGCTCGCCGCCACGGTGACGCTGCTGGCCTCGGCCCTCGGCGGCTGGCTCGCAGGCTATATCGCCGACCGGATCGGCCGTGTGCTCACCCTCCAGATCACGATCCTGTGGTTCTCGGTCTTCTCGCTGCTCTGTGCCTTCGTGCAGAATTTCGAGCAGCTGCTGATCGCCCGGGCGATCCTCGGCCTCGGCTTCGGCGGCGAATGGGCGGCGGGCGCCGTGCTGATCGGCGAGACGATTCGGGCCGAGTATCGCGGCCGGGCGGTCGGCTCGGTGCAATCGGGCTGGGCGATCGGGTGGGGGCTCGCGGTGCTGTCGCAGGCGGTTTTGTTCTCGCTCCTGCCGCCCGAGACCGCGTGGCGCTGGATGTTCGCGGTCGGCGCGCTCCCGGCCCTGCTGATCTTCTATCTGCGCCGCTACGTCGAGGAGCCGCAGGTCGCCGCCGAGACCCGCGCCCGGGCGGCGGCCGCCGGCGACCGGCCGAAGATCTGGGAGATCTTTTCCGGGCCGATCCTGAAGACGACGCTGCTCGCTTCCCTGGCGGCGGCGGGCTGCCAGGGTGGCTACTATGCCATCACCACCTGGGTGCCGCGTTTCCTCACCACGGAGCGGCACCTGTCGATCGTTTCCTCCACCGGTTACCTCTCGGCGCTGATCGTCGGCTCGTTCACCGGCTACCTCGTCGGCGCATGGCTCGCCGACCGGCTCGGGCGCCGTCCGCTGTTCCTGATCTTCTCCCTGGGCGCGATCGCGGTGATCGTGGCCTACACGCAGATCCCGCTCTCGAACGGGATGCTCTGGGTGCTGGGCTTCCCCCTCGGCTTCTTCGCCTCGGGTTATTTCTCCGGGATGGGCGCGTTTCTGACCGAACTCTATCCGACCCGCCTGCGCGGCTCGGGGCAGGGGTTCTGCTACAATTTCGGCCGGGGCATCGGGGCGCTGTTTCCAGCGCTCGTCGGCTACCTGTCGGAGCGCGTCGGCCTCGCCTCGGCGATCGCGATCTTCGCCGCCATCGCCTACGGGGTGTTCTTCCTGGCCGCCTACGCGCTGCCCGAGACGCGCGGCAAGGTCCTGCACGCGGATAGCTGATCATGCCCGAGATCCGAGACTGCCCCGCCCCCGACCCGCATCCGGGCGGCCCGACCCGCTACGCCGTGCCGGCGGGCGCGGTCGACACCCACGCCCATGTGATCGGCCTGCCGCCGGACTACCCGCTGGTGCCGGACCGCAGCTACACGCCCCCGGCGGCCCCGGCGGAGGCCTATTGCGCCATGCTCGACGGGACCGGCATGGCCAACGGCGTGCTGGTTCAGGTCAGCGTCCACGGCACCGACAACCGGCTGATGGTCGAGACCCTGCGCGCCCACCGGCAGCGCCTGCGCGGCATCGCGGTGATCCCCCTCGGCCTGCCCGACGCGGAGCTCGCTGCGCTAAAGGAAGCTGGCGTGGTCGGCTTGCGCCTCAACGTGCTGTTCGGCGGCGGGGTCGGGCTCGACGCGGTCGAGGCCTACGGGGCGCTCGCCCGGGAGATGGGCTGGCACCTCCAGTTCCTGCTCGACGCCCGGGACCTGCCGCCCATCGCCGGCCGTCTCTCGCGGCTGCCGGTGCCCCTGGTCTTCGACCATATGGGCCACATGCCGACCTCGTCGGGGGTAGACCATCCGGGCTTCCAGGCGCTGCTCGGCCTCGTCGCCGACGGGAACTGGGTCAAGCTCTCGGGCGCGTTCCGGGATTCGGTGACCGGGCCGCCCTACGCCGACACGATCCCCTTCGCCCGCGCCCTCAACGCGGCCGCGCCGGAGCGCTGCCTCTGGGGCTCGGACTGGCCCCACGTCGCCGCCTGGGATGGGCCGCCGCGGACGACGACACTCCTCGACCTGATGGCCGATTGGGTGCCGGACGACGAACGGCGCAGACTGGTCTTCGTCGACAACCCGCGACGGCTCTACGGCTTCGCCGAGGCAGCGGGCGTTCGATAGCGGCTGAAGTACCCGCCGTCATCGTGGGCGGAGCGTATCCTTCAGACCCGCAGGTCGACGCTCAGCCCCTGTCCGGCCGGCGCAGGCGGGCCGGCACTGGCCGCTTGAGCGGCGCTGTTTGCCACGAGCCCGGCGACCGCCTTGTCGGCCGAGAGCTGCTGCTTGGCGACGGCGATGCCGATCTGCTGGTTCTGGGACGAACCCAGCATCTGGACGGCGGCGGCGATCGAATCCATGCCCCCGACCCTAGACCGCCCGCCTGAATCGGACGTTACCCGGATCCGGTGCCTTTGAACGGGTTTCACTCACCCGTCCAGAAAGCCGCGCTGGCGCGCCCGGTAGCCGCCGATCAGCGTCACGCAGACGAAGGACACGCCCGCCAGCACCGTGCCGAACACGGCGATCGGCCACCAATGGCCCTGGAACCGCTCGGCCAGCACCGTTCCGACGATCGGCGTCAGGCCGCCGGCCAGCGCCCCGCAGAACTGGTAGGCGATGGAGATCGCGGAGTAGCGCACCCGGGCCGGGAAGGCGCCCGCGAGGTAGCCGGCGATCACCGCGTAGAAGGTCGCGCTGCCGATCACGTTGAGGGCGAGGCCGAGCACGATCAGCAGCACCGACTTGGTCTCGACCAGCCAGAACAGCGGATAGGGCGCCAACATCGCCCAGATCAGCGTGCCCTGCAGGAACAGCCGCTCGTTGCGGATCAGCTCCGCGATCCGGGCGCCCACCGGGGTCATCACCAGCTGGACCACGGCGCCGATCAGCAGGGCGTCGAGGATCGTCGCCCGCGCGATGCCGAGATACTGTGTGGTGAACGCGATCATGAAGGTGTTGAACAGGTAGACCGAGGCGATCGCGAAGGTGTTGGCGCCGGCCGCGAGCAGCACCGGCTTGAGATGGGTCGTCAGCACCTCGCGCACGGGGGCCGGCGGCGGGCCGCCCGCGGCCCGGGTCTTCTCGAAGGCCGGCGATTCCGCGACGCCGAGGCGGATCGCGAGCCCCACGCCGAGCAGCAGGATGCTCACCAGGAACGGCACCCGCCAGCCCCAGGCCAGGAAGCTCTCCTTGTCGAGTAGGCCGGCGAGTCGGAAGGCCAGCAGCGACAGGATCTGCCCGGCAGGGCTGCCGAGCTGCGCGAAGGAGGCGAAGAAGGTGTTGCGCCCGGCCGGCGCGTGCTCGGCGGCCATCAGCACCGCCCCGCCCCACTCGCCGCCGACCGCGAGCCCCTGGATCAGCCGCAGGACGACCAGCATCACCGGCGCCCACAGGCCGACCGACGCGTAGGTCGGCAGCAGGCCGATGCACGAAGTGGCGATGCCCATCATCACCAGCGTCGCCACGAGTGCCCGCTTGCGCCCGAACCGGTCGCCGAGATGCCCGAAGATCAGGCCGCCGAGCGGCCGGGCCAGGAAGCCGACCGCGAAGGTGCCGAAGGCCGAGAGGGTCGCGATGTAGGGGGATTCCGCCGTGAAGAAGAGCGGCCCGAACACCAGGGCCGCCGCCGTGCCGTAGATGAAGAAGTCGTACCACTCGATCGTGGTGCCCACGAAGGCCGCGAGCGCGGCCCGGGCGGACTGGTTCTTCCCCGGCTCCGCAACTGAGCCCGCGGTTGTGATGGCCATCGATCCTCCCGCAGCATTATGAATTCAGGCTTGCGGACTGCATGCGCCAGTCAGGCGGGTGACCGCAACGCCTGCGTGTGATGGGGCGGGCGTTTCTTCCGGAACTGGTGGGCTGGCGACTCAGAAACTCGGCGGCGTGCAGGCGCTCACCACCTCGCAGGGATTGGGCCCGACGCAGCGGAACCGGTGCGGCCGGCGGCTGTCGAAGCTGTAGGCGTCGCCGGGGCCGAGGATCCGGCGCTCGGCATCCACGGTGACCTCCAGACGGCCGGACAGCACGATCCCGCCCTCCTCGCCCTCGTGCGAGAGCGGCACCCGGCCGGTATCGGCGCCGGGCTCGTAGCGCTCCTTCAGGATCTGAAGCGTGCGCCCGAACAGGCTGTCGCCGACCTGCCGGTACGAGATCGCCCCCTTGGCGGCGCGCCGGCCGATCTCGGTGAGCTCCTCGGCGGCGAAGAACGCCTTGCGCTCCGGCTCCGGCTCCAGGGCGAAGAACTCGGCCATGCCGATCGGCACCCCGTCGAGGATCCGCTTCAGCGCCCCCACCGACGGGTTCACCCGGTTGGCCTCGATCAGCGAGATCGCGGAATTCGTCACCCCGGCGCGCTTGGCGAGCGTCCGCTGCGACAGGCCGTGGCGGGCGCGCACGAAGCGCAGCCGTGCGCCGACATCGATGCTCATCCGGCCAGAGCCCGTTTCAGGTGTTGCAGATCCCGCAACGGTGCCACCCGCGGCCCCGTTCCTGCAAGGGCTTGGCGGCGACCAGAAAAGGACTTGTTGCCCGATCGGCGAAGGTGTCCCCTGGTCCCGCCGCCCGATCCGCGCCGCCTCCCCGGAGAACCGCCCCATGACCGACCATCCGCTCCGCAACACGCCCGCGATGGACGCCTTCTGGATGCCGTTCACGGCCAACCGGCAGTTCAAGGCGGCGCCGCGCCTGCTCGTCTCGGCCGAGGGCATGCACTACACCGCCGATGACGGCCGCACGATCCTCGACGGCTCGGCGGGCCTCTGGTGCGTCAATGCCGGGCATGGCCGCCGGGGCATCGCGGCGGCGGTGGAGCGCCAGCTCGCCACCCTCGACTTCGCCCCGACGTTTCAGATGGGCCACCCCATCGCCTTCGAGTTTGCCGAGCGGCTGGCTGAGATCGCCCCGGGCGGCCCCGACAAGCGCCTCGACCGGGTATTCTTCACCAATTCCGGCTCGGAATCGGTCGACACCGCCCTCAAGATCGCGCTGGCCTACCAGCGGGCGATCGGCCAGGGCACGCGGACCCGGCTGATCGGCCGCGAGCGCGGCTATCACGGCGTCGGCTTCGGCGGCCTGTCTGTCGGCGGCATCGTGTCGAACCGGCGGGTCTTCCCGCAGCTCAACGGCACCGACCACCTGCGCCACACCCACGACCCGGCTCGCAACGCCTTCGTGAAGGGCCAGCCCGAGCACGGGGTGGAACTCGCCGAGGATCTGGAGCGGCTGGTGGCACTCCATGGGGCCGAGACCATCGCGGCCTGCATCGTCGAGCCGGTGGCGGGCTCGACCGGCGTGCTGATCCCGCCGAAGGGCTACCTGGAGCGCCTGCGCGAGATCTGCACCAAGCACGGCATCCTGCTGATCTTCGACGAGGTCATTTCCGGCTTCGGTCGCCTCGGCGCGCCGTTCGCGACCGATTTCTTCGGCGTCGTCCCCGACCTCGTGACCAGCGCCAAGGGCCTGACCAACGGCACGGTGCCGATGGGCGCGGTCTTCGCGAGCCGGGCGGTCCACGACGGGCTGATGAACGGCCCGGACGGGATCGAGCTGTTCCACGGCTACACCTATTCCGGACACCCGATCGCCTGCGCGGCCGGAATCGCGACGCTCGACATCTACCGGGAAGAGGGCCTGCTCACCCGCGTCGCCGACATCGCCGACGATTGGGCGGCGGCGATCCACGACCTGCGTGGGCGCAAGGGCGTCATCGACATCCGCACCATCGGGCTCGTCGCCGGCATCGAGCTGACGCCGCGGCCGGACGCGCCGGGCAAGCGCGCCTACGACGTGTTCGTGGATTGCTTCGAGCGCGGCCTGCTCACCCGGGTGACCGGCGACATCATCGCGCTGTCGCCGCCGCTGATCATCGAGCGCGGCCAGATCGGCGAGATCGTGGACATCCTCGGCGCGGCGATCGACCGGGTTGCCTGAGGACTCTTGGTCCGGGTTTCCAAAGGGCGAGCCCTTTGGTGGGTTGTCAGGGCAAAGCCCTGACGGATTCCCGGGCTCCGCCCTGAACCCGCGAAAGGGCTCGCCCTTTCGAAACCATGACGTGAGCCTGCCGCATAGGTGCCTGCCCTACACGGTGGGGTTGTCGCGATGCCACCCAGGCCCACCTGCCCCGGACCCGGATTCCAGCCGGGAACGAGGTTTCCCATGTCGAACACCGCCCTGATCGTCGGCGCCAGCGGGATCGTCGGCAGCGCCACCGCAGCCCTGCTGACCCAGGAGGGCTGGCGCGTCGCCGGACTCGCGCGTCACCCGGTGCAGCAGGACGGCGTCGAGCCGGTGGCCGGCGATCTGCAGGATCCGGCCTCGCTGGAGCGGGCGCTGGCCGATCTCGCCCCGACCCACGTGGTCCTCGCCACTTGGCAGCGGCGCCCGACCGAGGCGGAGATGATCCGCGTCAACCGGGCGATGATCGAGAACGTCCTCGACGCCCTGCGCCCGAAGACAAGCGTCCGCCACGTCGCCCTGGTGACCGGGCTGAAGCACTATCTCGGCCCGTTCGAGGCCTACGGCAAAGGCACCCTGCCGCAGACGCCGTTCCGCGAGGACCAGGGCCGGCTCGACATCGAGAACTTCTATTACGCGCAGGAGGATGCGGTGTTCGCGGCCGCCGCGCGCGACGGCTTTGCCTGGAGCGTCCACCGCCCGCACACGATCATCGGCAAGGCGGTGGGCAACGCCATGAACATGGGCACGACGCTCGCCTGCTACGCCACCCTGTGCCGGGAGTTGGGACGCCCGTTCATCTTCCCGGGCTCGGCAGCCCAGTGGAACGGGCTCACCGACATGACCGACGCGCGGCTGCTCGCCCGCCAGCTGCTCTGGGCGTCGACGGAGCCGAAGGCCGCCAACGAGGCGTTCAACGTCGTCAACGGCGACGTCTTCCGCTGGAGCTGGATGTGGGGCCGGATCGCGGCGTGGTTCGGGATCGAGCCGGTGCCGTTCGACGGCACGCACCGGCCGCTCGAGCCCCGGATGGCGCAGGACGGCCCGGCTTGGGCGGAGATCGCGCAGCGCTACGGATTGGCCGAGCCGAACCTCGAAAAGCTGGCTTCGGCCTGGCACACGGATGCCGATCTCGGTCGGCCGATCGAGGTCGTGACCGACATGAGCAAGAGCCGGCGGCTGGGCTTCACGGCCTATCAGCCGACCGACGACGCGTTCTACGATCTGTTCGGCCAGCTCCGCGCGGACCGGCTGATCCCCTGATTAGGAGCTCTCCGTTTGGCGCGGCGCGTTGCCCTTCAACGTGCGCTTATCACTTTCCCGTGGCGGACCCCGATGGTCACACGTCCGGGTTGGGCCATCGACGTTCATGGAGGAGCGCGACCGGCCCCCTCTCCCGCACGGGAGAGGGGACCCGCGCCTAGGCCGGATAGGACCTGCCGCCACTTAACCCGCCCGCCGCTCCGTCCCGCACCACTCGGCCACGAACAGCGCCATGGTGGTCGTGATCCGCTTCACCGAGGCAAGGCTTACCCGCTCGTCGAAGCCGTGGATGTTCTGGGAGGTCGGGCCGTAGCAGAGGGCCGGCACCCGGTCGTAGAGGGCGTGGACCCGGGTATCGAGATAGCCCGCGGTCATGAAGCTCTGCAGCGGCGCGCCGATCGCCCGCTCGTGGGCGCGGCCGAGCACCGCCTCGGCCTCCGAGCCCTCATCCAGCACGTAGCCCTCGGCGAAGAAGCCGTTGAACACCACCCGCGGCGGGCTGTTGGCCAGGAACGGGTCGGCGCGGGAGAAGCTGGCTACCGCGGCCTCGATCTCGGCGGCGGCCTGCCCGGCGGTCACGCCCGGATAGAGCGCGACCCGGCAGTGGATCCGGCACCAGGCCGGGACCGAGGAAGCCCAGTCGCCGCCCTCGATCTTGCCGATGTTGAGATTGATCGGGTGGTCCTCGGTCTCGAAATGCGGATGCGCCGCCTTCTCGGTGTTCCAGCGGGCCTCGACCTCCCGGAGCGCGCCGATCACCCGGTAGGTGGCGTCGATCGCGTTGGCGCCCGCGCCCATCTCGCGGACATGGACCGGCACGCCCCGGACCTCGACGGTGAACCACAGCACGCCGGTATTGGCGCGCACGAGCTTCTCGTCCTCGGGCTCGGGGATCAGAACGGCGTCGGCCCGGTAGCCGCGCAGATGGGTCATCAGGGCGCCGTTGCCGGTGGATTCCTCCTCGACCACCGATTGCACCGTCACCGAGGCCGCCGGCTGGAGGCCCAGGCGGGCGAGCGCGTCGAGGGCGAACAGGTTGGCGGCGTGTCCGGCCTTCATGTCGCCGGCCCCGCGGCCGTACATCCAGTCGCCCTCGATCACCGGGTCGAACGGCCGATGGGACCAGAGGTCGAGGGGGCCGGGCGGCACCACGTCGACATGGGCCTGCAGGATCAGAGAGCGCCCGGTCTCGGTGCTCGGCCGATGGTGGCAGACGACGATCGGCGCGTCGGAATGGTGGGCCTCATCGATCTTCGAGCCGCCCGGATGGGCCGCGATGGCGGCGCGATCCATGGCGAATCGCTCGGTGGCGTAGCCGTGGGCGCGGAACTGCTCGAACACGTAATCCTGGCAGGCATGCTCTTCGCCCCGCAGGGAGGCGAACCGGACCAACGCCTGCGTGTGGGCGATCTGATCGGCGAACCCCTCCGCCACGGAGGCTTCGATCTCGGCGGCGAGGGTGGGGGCGAGGGCCATGGGAACTCCGAACCGGTGTCAGCTGGAGGAGGCGCCCCCGGCTGGGGCGCTGTCAACCGGCGGTTGGCGACAGCATGGTTCGTGCCGGTGCCAGGCCGGCGCTCAGCGAGGTGTGACTGCGCAGGGGCGGCGGCTGCCGGAACCTTGGCGTTGCCAAAGGCTTAGCGTGTCGGCAAACCGTCGCGGTTTCTCGCTGGAGTCGCACATGCGTATCGGTCTGGTCTCGGTCCTGTCCGGCCTGCTCCTGTGGGCCACCGTCCCGGCTTCGGCCTCCGCGGACGTGCTGATCAACGTCGACAAGAGCGCGCAGCGCATGGAGGTCACGGTCGACGGGCAGCCCCGCTATTCCTGGCCTGTCTCGACCGGCGTCGAGAGCTACGACACCCCCTCCGGGTCCTACCGCCCGTTCCGGATGGAGCGCACCCACTTCTCCAAGGAGTGGGACGACGCGCCGATGCCCTTCGCGATGTTCTTCACTAACCAGGGCCACGCCATCCACGGCACCAACCATGTCCGCAACCTGGGGCGGGCGGCCTCGCATGGCTGCGTGCGCCTGTCGGTGCGCAACGCCGCGACCCTGTTCAACCTCGTGAAGGCCGAGGGCATGGGCCGGACCCGGGTGGTGATCGACGGGATGGATGCCCCGGTGGCGGAGGGGCGCTCGCGCGGAACGCGCGTTGCCCGAAGCCGGAGCCCCTACGGGCCGGCCGACCTGCTGGCGGACAGCGACCAAATGGGCCGCCGCTCGCTGCCGGCCTATTATCGCCCCGTCGCCCCGCCCGCCTACGCACCGGCTGCGGGCTATGGCTATCCTGCCCAGACGGACGAGTTCGACAGCTGGTAGGCCACGCCATGTACCGGCTGATCAGCGCGACGCCGAGCCCCTATGCCCGGAAGGTTCGGATCGCGCTGGCCGAGAAGGGCCTGCCCTTCGAACTCGTGACCGAGGTGCCGTGGGACGCGACGACCACGGTCCCCCGCCACAACCCGCTGGAGAAGCTGCCGGTTCTGCTCCTGCCGGACGGCGGCAGCGTCTACGAGTCGAGCTACATCCTGCACTGGCTGGAGCTGAAGCACCCGGAGACGCCGCTGCTGCCGCCCGACCCGGATGGGATCCTCGCCGCGCGCCGGTTCGAAGTGCTGTGCGACGGGATCTGTGACGCGGTGGTGCTGACCTTCTTCGAGCGCCAGCGGGCCGAGGGCGCCCGCAGCGAGCCCTGGCTCGCCCGCCAGCGCCGCAAGATCGACGGTGGCCTGGCCGAGATCGCGCGGTTGCTCGGAGACCGCGACTGGGCTGTGGGCGACCGGTTCACCCTGGGCGACATCGCGGCGGGCACGGTCGTGGGCTATCTCGCGGTGCGCTTCCCCGAACTCGACTGGCGCAGCCGGCATCCGAACCTTGCCCGGCTGAGCGACCGGCTGGAGGCGCGACCCTCCTTCCGGGACTCCATGCCCTACGCGCAGACGATCACGGACCGCGTCGTCTGAGCCTGAAGGCTCGGTTCCGACGCGAAAGGCATTGCCCCGGGCGCGATCCAGGCCTAGCTCCCCCGCGGCCACAGAGCCCGCGCAGCCCCTGCCGCGACCTGAGTCGGACGGAGACACCCCCGAGATGCCTTTCGCTTTCTGCCGGTCCCTTCCCCTCGCCGCCCTGGCGCTCGCCGCGGCCACCGTGCCGGGCTACGCCCTGGACGTGACGCGCACGGCCGATATCGCCGCGCCCCCGGCCAAGGTCTGGCAGACGATCGGCGAGTTCTGCGGCATCGGCGACTGGCACCCGGCCATCGAGAAATGCGCCCTGTCCGACAAGGACGGCATGAAGGTCCGCACCCTGAGCCTGAAGGGGGGCGGCACCATCAAGGAGGAGCAGGTCTCCCGGGACGACAAGGTGATGAGCTACACCTACACGATCCTGGAGAGCCCGCTGCCGGTCTCGGACTACAAGTCGACCCTCTCGGTCGCCCCCGAGGGCTCCGGCTCGAAGGTGACGTGGACGGGAACCTTCAACGCCAAGGGCGCCCCCGACACGGTCGCGGTCGATGCCATCCAGGGCATCTACGATTCCGGCCTGAAGGCCCTGTCCGATAAGGCGAAGTAGGCGCTCACAATCCGGCGCGCGCTGTTGAACCGAAACGTTGGCAGCGCGCACCAACCCGCTCCAGTGACAGCGGAATTCGGCGAAACCGGGGTCCGACGTCCCGCCTGCGCGCGGGCACGGCGTGCCACGGCGGCGATTGACCCACTGCCAAGCTCGGCCCAAAACCCGGGCGGCGCTGCCCCTGCGCCGCAACAGGATGATCGCCGTGACCGCGTCCCGTCTCCCGATGCGCCTCAGCCTCGCCGCCCTCACTGTGGCGGCGCTAGCGGCCTGCCAGCAGCGTGCCACCCCGGCGGTGATGGAGCCTTCGCCGATCGTTCCGGCCCCGGTGGCCCTCCCGACCGGTAGCGGCTGCGGCCCCGAGATCGCCCGCACCAAGGCGATCGTCGACAGCGACGTGGCCACCGGCAACCTCAACAAGCCCGTGGGCGACCGCTTCAACGCCGACCTCTCCCAGGCCGCGGCGGGATGCTCGGCCGGCAAGTCGGGCGAGGCCCTGCATCTCCTGGCCGCCGCCAAGAGCCGCTACGGCTACCGCTGATCGGACTTCGCGGGCGCGCCGGCCTCCGGCGCGAGCCCCGGGCGGGCCGGCGATTGAAGGTCGCCGGACCTGAGCTTCAGATCACGAACAGCAGGTTCAACCCGGCGCGCCGAAAGCGTTCCTCGGCGATCTTGAGATCGAGCCCGTAGGACGCGATGTCGTCCGCCACCGGGTCGAGAGTCGGCGCCCGGTGCTGGTGCAGGTGCTTGATGTAGCTGTGGCAGGTCGTGCAGGTCTCGACTTGGATGTCCTTCGACACCTCGTCGAGGCTGTAATAGCTGATCCCCTCGCCGGAGCCGCAGGCGGTGCAGCGGATCCGGACGTGGTTCCAGTAGGTGCCGCACAGCGAGCAGCTGAGATACCGGGCCTTGTCGGCCGGGGTCCAGCCGACCACGACGCTCGCCACCGGCGCCCCGCCGCAGCACGGGCAGACGCCGTCCGCCACGGGCTTCAGCGCCTTCGTGTCGAGCCGTGCGGCCTGCTCGGCGAGGCGAACCTGCAGGGCCGCCGAGACGAACACGCATTCGGCGATCCGATCCACCGGCAGCGCCCCCTCGAACACCTGCAGGGCCAGATCGAGGCGATCCTCCCGGGAGGCCGCCCGCAGGCTCGCGCGCGCTGCGGCGGAGGCCTCGGGCGCGGTCGTGAGATTCACGGCGTCGAGCAGTGCCAGCAGGCTCTCGTCGAAGCCCGGATCGGCCTCCAGGCTATGCCGGGACAGGGGCGGCATCCCATGCTCGCTCCGCAGCGCCAGATCGGCGCCGTCCGGCGGCGGCGGAAGCGCCACCTTGGCCTGGATCGCAGTCTGGGCGCGGGCGACCTCGGCGACGAAGCGGAGATAGGCCTCCAGCGGGTGCCCGGGGGCGGCCTCGTCCAGGCGGGCCGCGCGGTCGGCGAACAGGGTCGTGGGATCCGGCAGGCGCACGAACGGCACCGAGCCGGAGATCCCGATCTTGTCGGGATCGGGCTTCAGTTCATTGAAGTCCCGGCGGCGGGGCTTGGGCGCCTCCGCTTGCGTCGGGGTCTTGTCCGCGGCCGGGGCCGCGGGTTTGCGCCTGAAGAAATTGGCCACGTCGTCAGGATCCGCGCTTGTCCACCGAGCCGTGGCGCGCCTTGCCGCCGGCGATCTGCCGGAACCACTTGCGGTGATGCCGGTAGGCCCAGCCGCCCGTCACCGTGCCGCGGACCATCGCCCGGCCGGTGCCGCGCACCCAGATGCCGGCATAGATGTGGACCACGATGATCGCGATGGCGATCACGGCGGCGAGCGAATGCGCCAGCAGCGCCCAGCGCTGCGTCTCGATGGAGGTGAGGCCGCCGAAATAGGTGTTCCAGATCACGAGGCCGGTGACGAACATCACGCCGATCAGCGCGGTCTGGCCCCAGAACACGCCCTTCTGGCCGGCATTGTACTTGCCCAGTTCCGGAAGCCGGTCCTCGCGGTTGGTGACCACGTCGCCGATGTGCTTGGTCCACTCGACATCGTCCTTGTTGGGGATGTTGAGCTTCCAGAAGCGCACGAACAGGAAGAAGAAGCTAACCGCCAGCGCCACGCCGAACCACGGGTGGATCGCCCGGGTGGCCTGGCCGCCGCCAAACAGGCCGGTGAGCGAGAACAGGTAGGGCGTGAACATCGCCAGCCCCGAGAGGGTCAGCAGGGTGAACAGGATCGCGGTGATCCAATGGTTCACGCGCTGCACGCCCGTGTAGCGCGGGACGTACAGCACCTCCGGCGTTTCGCCCTTGGCGTGGTGGAGGGGGCGGGAATCGCCGTCCCGGATGTCGCTCTGGATCGTCATCGGCCTTCACCTGCCTGATGCGGCGCCGGCCCTGCGCCTCTGCGAAGGGGGCTCTGAAACTCAAGATAGGGCCTCTGGGCCCCGCCGACTTCGGTTATCCGATCCCTCCCGCTTCCGAAGGGATCGCGGGTCCCCTCTCCCATGCGGGAGAGGGACAGGGTGAGGGATGAGAACGAACCGGAGAAGGCGCAACCCGAACCGACGTCTGCGACGCGCTCGATCCTGAACCTTCTCGGCCCTCACCCCAGCCCTCTCCCACACAGGAGAGGGGGCGTGTTGTGTCTCCCGGGCCGCGTCGGCAGCCCGGGATGCCGATCAATGCGGCCGGACCTCGTCGCCGCCGGTCTCGCGGCGCCTGGCCTCGTCGTACTCGACCGCCTCTTCCTCTTCCTCGGGCACGACCTCGTTCGGGCCGGCCGTCACGTAGTGGAAGAAGCCCGCGACCGCCGCAAAGCCCATCGCGGCGAGACCGAACACCTTGGCACCGCCCTTCCAGAAGGCCACGAGCGGCGAGATCTTCGGATCGTTCGGCAGGCCCGCGTAGAGGCTCGGCTGGTCGGCGTGGTGCAGCACGTACATGACGTGCGTGCCGCCGACGCCGGCCGGGTCGTAGAGACCGGCATGCTCGAAACCGCGCGACTTCAGATCGATGACGCGGCTCTCGGCCTGTTCGATCATGGCCTGCTTGGTGCCGAACATGATCGAGCCGGTCGGGCAGGCCTTGGCGCAGGCCGGAGCCTGACCCACCGCCACCCGGTCCGAGCACAGGGTGCACTTGTACGCCTTGTGGTCGGTCTGGCTGATGCGCGGGATGTTGAAGGGGCAGCCCTTCACGCAGTAGCCGCAGCCGATGCAGTTCTCCTCGATGAAGTCGACGATGCCGTTGGAGTACTGCACGATCGCGCCGGGGGACGGGCAGGCCTTCAGGCAGCCCGGCTCGGTGCAGTGCATGCAGCCATCCTTGCGGATCAGCCATTCGAGGTTGTTGGTCTCCGGGTTCTCGTACTCGGTGAACCGCATCAGGGTCCACGACTTCGGCGTGAGGTCGTGGGGGTTCTGGTAGGACCCGGTGTTCACACCGATGTCGTCGCGCAGGTCGTTCCACTCCTCGCACGCCGATTGGCAGGCTTTGCAGCCGATGCACTTCGACACGTCGATGAGCTTGGCGACCTCCACCTGACGGCGGATCTCCGGCGGCGTCTCCGTGGAGGCGGAGCGCTGGCGGATGTCGAGGGAGCTGTAATCGGCCATCTGTCAGCTCCCCCTTACGCGACCGCGTCCGACGGAGGCGTGGTCGGCTCGATATTCACGAGCCAGGCCTTGAACTCCGGCGTCTCGGTGTTGGCGTCGCCGACGACGGGCGTCAGCGAGTTCGGGTGCCATCCTTTCTTGGTCTGGCCCATGAAGCCCCAGTGCTGCGGGATGCCGACGACATGGACGGGCTTGCCGTCGCAGATCAGCGGCTTGATCCGCTTCGTCACCATGGCCTTGGCCTTGAGCGACCCGCGCTTCGACCAGACGCGGACCCAGCCGCCCTTGGCGATCCCCTTCTCCTTGGCAAGCTCCTCCGAGATCTCCACGAAGGCCTCCGGCTGGAGGATCGCGTTGATCCGGGCGTGCTTGGTCCACCCGTGGAAGTGCTCGGTCAGGCGGTAGCTCGTCGCCGCGTAGGGGAATTCCTCCGCGGTTCCGAGATCGGCCAGGTCGTCCTTGAAGATCCGGGACGCGGGCGCGCCCTTGATCCGTGGGAAGGCGAGATTGGCCACCGGGGACTCGAAGGGCTCGTAATGCGCCGGGAACGGCCCGTCGCGCATGAGACCCCGGGTCCACAGGCGGGCGACGCCCTCCTGGTTCAGGATGAACGGCCCGACGCCCTTATCGGGGGCGACGGTGACGCCGTAATCCGGCACGTCGAAGCCGATCCACTGCTTGCCGTTCCACTCGATCAGCTTCTTCTTCTCCGACCACGGACGACCCTCGGGGTCGCACGAGGCGCGGTTGTAGAGCACGCGCCGGTTGGCCGGCCACGCGAAGGCCCAGTTCGGGGCGATGCCGCGATCGCCGGGATCGGTGTTGTCCCGGCGGGCCATGGTGTTGCCCTTCTCGGTGTAGCAGCCCGAGTAGATCCAGCAGCCGCAGGCCGTGGTGCCGTCGTCCTTGAGCTGGGCGAAACCGTCGACCTGCTTGCCCGCCGGGATGACAGTCCCGTTGAGGTCCGGGGTCGGCGCCACCGTGTAGCCGTTGAGCTCGCGGGCGAGCTCGGTCGGCGTCGGCGACTCGGCGATCGCGTAGTCCCACTTCAGATTGACGATCGCGTCCGGGAACGCGCCACCATCCTTCTTGTAGGCCGCCTTCACGCGGAGGAAGATCTCCGACATGATCTCGATGTCCGAGCGGCACTCGCCCGGCGGCTCCTGCGCCTGCCAGTGCCACTGCAGCCAGCGGCTGGAATTCGACAGCGAGCCTTCCTCCTCCACGAACAGGGTGGTCGGAAGCTCGAACACCTCGGTCTGGATCTTGGTCGGATCGACGTCGTTGTACTCGCCGTGGTTCTCCCAGAACCGAGCCGTCTCGGTCTTGAGCGGATCCATCACCACGATGAACTTCATCTTGGAGAAGGCTTCCGTCATCTTGGCGCGATTCGGGAACGACAGCAGGGGGTTGAAGCCCTGGATGACGTAGCCGGTCATCTTGCCCTGCTTGGCGAGCTCGAACCCACGCAGCACGTCGTAGGTCGGCACGTCGAGCTTGGGCAGGTAATCGTACGCCCAGTCGTTGTCCTTGGTGGCGTAATCGCCCCACATCGCCTTCTGGAACGAGACGAAGAACTTGTTGTAGTTCTGCCAGTAGCTCGTCTGCCCCGGACGCAGCGGCTTGAACTGCCGCTTGGCGATGTAGCTCGCGTAGGTCGGCTCCTTCTCCACCGGGATGTTGAGATAGCCGGGGATCAGGTTCGACATCAGGCCGATATCGGTCAGCCCCTGGATGTTGGAGTGACCGCGCAGGGCCTGCATGCCGCCGCCGAGCACGCCGATGTTCCCGAGCAGCGTCTGCACGATGCACATCGAGCGGATGTTCTGCGAGCCCTTGGAGTGATGCGTCCAGCCGAGCGCGTAGAGGGAGGCCATCGACTTCTCGGGGGAAGACGTGGTCGCCATCATCTCGCAGACCTTCAGGAAGGTCTCCTTGGGCGAGCCGCAGATCTTCTCGACCATCTCGGGCGTGTAGATCGCGAGATGTGTCTTGAGGAGCTGCATGACGCAGCGCGGGTGCTGCATCGTCTCGTCCACCACGGCGTAGCCGTCGGGGCCGATCTCGTAGTCCCAGGTGGTCTTGTCGTAGTCGCGCTTGTCCGCGTCGTAGCCCGTAAACAGACCGTCCTGGAAGTCGTAGCCCTCGCGGACCACGTACCCGGCGTTGGTGTAGGCGGAAACGTAGCGGTGCTGCAGCTTGTCGTTGTCGAGCAGGTACTTGGCCACGCCCGACAGGAAGGCGATGTCGGTCCCCTGCCGGATCGGGCAGTAGAGATCGGCCACCGACGCCGTGCGGGTGAAGCGCGGATCGACGACGATCAGCTTGGCATTGTTGTGGGCTTTCGCCTCAACGACCCACTTGAAGCCGCAGGGATGCGCCTCGGCGGCATTGCCGCCCATCACGGTAATCACGTCCGCGTGCTTGATGTCCATCCAGAGGTTGGTCATCGCACCGCGTCCGAAGGAGGGCGCCAAACTGGCGACCGACGGACCGTGTCAAACTCTGGCCTGGTTATCGAAGACCAGGGCCCCCATGCTTCGGACTGTCTTGTAGGTCAGCCACGCCGTCTCATTGGTGGTGGCCGAGGCCCCGAGGAAGCCCATCGTGGTCCAGCGGTTGACCGTGAGGTCGCCGTTCTTGGCCACGAAGTTCTTGTCCCGGTCCTCCTTCAGAAGCTGCGCGATCCGGTCGAGCGCGAAGTCCCAGGACACGCGCTTGAACTCGGAGGAGCCCGGCGCCCGGTGGAGCGGGTACTTGGTGCGGGTCTCGGCATGCACGAAGTCGAGGAGCGCCGAGCCCTTCGGGCAGAGCGTGCCGCGGTTGATCGGGTGATCGGGATCACCCTCGATATGCATCACCGAGGAGCGCGCGTTCTTCGAACGGTCGCCCAGGCTATAGAGGATGACGCCACACGCGACCGAGCAGTACGGGCACGTGTTGCGGGTCTCGCGCATCTGCGCGAGCTTGAAGGGCCGCACAGCGGCGGCCATGGCGGGCTCAAGCCCGCCGAACCCGAGTGCGCCCAGCGAGCCGCCCGCGAGGCCGGCACCGGCCCCCTTGAGCAGGCCACGCCTTGAGACCTGGACCGTCATCTCCGCTCCATAAAAGCGATCTGGTATAATTCCAGGGTGTCCCAAAAAAGCGTGCGCGAGGCAAGTGCGGTTGCGTGCCACAGACGTGACAGCGCCGGCCGCTGTGTTGCGGCCGGCCCGATACGTTCGCGCGACTTGTTATCATCCTCTTAGGGAATGACTTTTTTTACTTGCTCGGCGCCGCCGGATTCGTCCCGGACGGACTCGCCGTACGGTGATCGAGGGGCGCCTGAGGCTCGGTCGCGGATGAGCCGCCGGGGTTTGCGCTGGGCACCGGACGGTCCGCATTCTCCTTGATCGACTGGCCGCCGGGATCCGGCGCATCCTTGGCCGCCGACTGCTCCCGCGGAACCGGGGCTTGGCTCCAGCCGTCCTGGGCGCTGCGGGATTTATCGCCCATCGCGTCGACACCCTTGATCTCGCCCGGTTTTGTCTGGGCGAGGCCCGGCGTAGCAGCCGTCGTCACGGCAAGGATGGCGAGTGTCATCAAGGCGATCGGGCGGGACACGCGAGGCTCCGGGCAGCGGGGTTGTCTCAAGGGCGGCCAACGTGTCCCTGACCGTGCCAGTTCCGGCCGGCGACGGCCCCCTCAAGGTCGCAGGGCGGACGGATCCCGTCAGCCCAAGGCGCGGTGACGGGTCCTTAACCACGCTCTGCAACTCTCGCGCAGAACCACCGCGGGGATGTCTCATCGTGTCGAAGCCGCATCCCGAGCGTCCGTCCCCTTCGGACTCGACCTCCGACGCACCGCCCCTGGCCGCGGGCATCCGCCGCCATCTCGGACGGACCCTCCGCTCCCACTACGCCGATTCCCTCGCGGCGCCGGTGAGCCAGCGCCTGGAAGCGCTCATCGCCCAGCTCGCCAAGCCGAAGGGCTGACTGGGCCCGGCCCGGCCATCCGGCTTTCCTGTCGCCACCGTCGCGGCCTGGGATCATGTTTGAGGTGCGCCAGCGCACATCAGATTGTTCGTTCTGCAAAACCGCTTGGGACGCCGAGATTCTTCCCCGCACGACAGCGGCGGGAGAAGATCCATGCGTTCCGCCTCACTAGGGTGCTGACACTGCTTGCTTTCCGGCCGGTTCCGCCGATCTTGCGGGAGCCGGCAGGCTCGGCAAGACCGTGCTCACGGCTTGACATCGTTCGATAAAAAGAACGATTTCGCCTGCTTCCGGGGTCTTTTCGCTCCGCGACGCACTGCGACTGGCCGGGGATCGGACGTGATGAAGAACGTTGCCGCGCGAGGTGTTCGGGCGATCGGGCTGTCCCTGCTGGCCGGCGCCGGGCTCTGGGCCGGTATCGGCCTGGCCTCCGCCGAGACGGCACTGCTCAACGTCTCCTACGATCCGACCCGGGAACTTTACCGGGAGATCAACGCCGTCTTCGCCGAGGACTGGAAGGCCAAGACCGGTGAGACCATCACGGTGCGGGCCTCCCACGGCGGCTCGGGCGCGCAGGCGCGCACGGTGATCGATGGAGTCGACGCCGACGTCGTGACGCTCGGCATCCCCTCGGACATCGACGCCATCGCCAAGCTGACCCACAAGATCCCGGAGGATTGGCGCAGCAAGCTGCCCAACACGGCGACGCCCTACACCTCGACGGTGGTGTTCCTCGTCCGCAAGGGCAACCCGAAGAGCGTCAAGGACTGGGCCGACCTCGTGAAGCCCGACGTGAAGGTCATCACTCCGAACCCGAAGACCTCGGCGGGCGGGCGCTGGAACTTCCTCGCCGCCTGGGGCTACGCCTACAATCAGGACAAGGATACGGCCAAGGCCGACGCCTTCGTGGGGCAGGTCTACAAGAACGTGCCGGTGCTCGACACGGGCGCCCGTGGCTCGACCGTGACCTTCGCGCAGCGCGGACTCGGCGACGTGCTGCCGACCTGGGAGAACGAGGCCTACTTGGTCCTCCAGGAATTCGGCGCCGACAAGTTCGACATTGTCTCGCCGCCGAGCTCGATCTACGCCGAGCCGCCGGTGGCCCTCGTGGCGGCCAATGCCGAGCGCAAGGGCACGACGAAGGCCGCGCAGGCCTATCTCGACTTCCTCTACACCGACCGCGCGCAGGCGATCTTCGCCAAACACCATTACCGGCCGATCAAGCGGGAGGCGGCGGCCCCAGCCGACCTCGCGCAGCTCCCCGAGATCAAGCTGTTCAAGATCGAGGATCTGCAGGGATCCTGGGACGAGATCCAGAAGCGGAACTTCGACGCCGGCGGTCTGTTCGACCGGTTGAGCCGGGCTGGCCGCTGAGACTCGCGCCATGGTCGAGACGCCCCGTCCAAAACGCACATTCCGTCGACCAAGCGTGATCCCCGGGTTCGGGATCAGCTTCGGCTACACGCTGACCTGCCTCGGCCTGATCGTCCTGCTGCCGCTCGCCGGGCTGGTGGTGAAGGCCTCCGGTCTCGGCCTGTCGGGGATCTGGGACGTCGCCACCGATCCGCGGGTGGCGAGCGCCCTGCGGATCAGCTTCGGCGTCTCTGCGCTGGCCGCGGTCGTGGCCTCGGTCTTCGGCTTCCTCGTGGCCTGGGTGCTGACGCGCTACCGCTTCCCGGGCCGCAAGCTCGTCGATGCGGCTGTGGATCTGCCCTTCGCGCTGCCGACCGCGGTGGCCGGCATCGCGCTGGCCTCGCTCTACGCGCCGGATGGCCTGCTCGGTGCGCCGCTCGCCCGGCTCGGTATCCAGGCGGCGTACACGCCGGTGGGCATCTTCATCGCCATGGTGTTCATCGGCCTGCCCTTCGCGGTGCGGACCGTGCAGCCGCTGATCGCCGAGATCGACAAGGAGATCGAGGAAGCCTCCGCGACGCTGGGCGCCACGCGGCTCGCCACCCTCACCAAGGTGGTCCTGCCGCCGCTGATCCCGGCGGTGCTCACCGGCTTCGCCCTGGCCTTCGCCCGGGGGGTCGGCGAGTACGGCTCGATCATCTTCATCGCCGGCAACTTGCCTTACGTATCGGAGATCGCGCCGCTCCTGATCGTCATCAAGCTGTCCGAGTTCGACTATGGCGGCGCGGCGGCCATCGCCACGATCATGCTCGGGATCTCGTTCCTGACGCTGCTTGCCATCAACCTCATCCAGGCCTGGTCACGGCGGCGGTTCGGCTATGTCTGAGATCTTTTCCCCGATCGCCGTGCCGGCCGCCAAGCCGGCCCAGGTCGCCTCGGAGGGCGCCACCACCCGCGCGGTCCTGATCGGGATCGCGGTGACCTTCCTGGCGCTGTTCCTGGTGCTGCCGCTCTTCGCGGTGTTCACCCAGGCTTTCTCGAAGGGGATCGGCGCTTTCCTGGATGCGTTCCGCGAGCCCGACGCCTGGAGCGCGATCCGCCTGACGCTGACGGTGGCGGCGATCGCGGTGCCGTTCAACGTCGTGTTCGGTCTCGCCGCCTCCTGGGCGATCGCCAAATTCGAGTTCCCCGGCAAGTCCCTGCTGATCACCCTGATCGACCTGCCGTTCTCGGTCTCGCCTGTGGTCTCCGGCATGATCTACGTGCTGCTGTTCGGGTCCCAGGGCCTGTTCGGCTCCTGGCTGATCGACCACGGCATCCAGATCCTGTTCGCGCTGCCCGGCATCGTGCTCGCCACGGTGTTCGTGACGTTCCCGTTCGTCGCCCGGGAGCTGATCCCGCTGATGCAGGAGCAGGGCACCGCGGAGGAGGAGGCGGCGCTGACCCTCGGCGCCTCGGGCCTGCACGCGTTCCGGACGGTGACGCTGCCCAATATCCGCTGGGGCCTGCTCTACAGCGTGCTCCTCTGCAATGCCCGGGCGATGGGCGAATTCGGAGCGGTGTCGGTGGTGTCGGGCCACATCCGCGGCCTGACCAACACCATCCCACTCCACGTGGAGATCCTCTACAATGAGTACAACTTCGTCGCCTCATTCGCCGTCGCTTCGCTCCTCGCCACCCTTGCCCTCATCACCCTCGTCCTCAAATCCGTCCTCGAATGGCGCTTCGCCGGCGAGCTCGCGCACGGCCGGGCGCACTGACGGCTCCTTGGACCGCCCCTCCACGGCGATCCGGGTCGAGAACGTGTCGAAGACCTTCGACACGGCGGCAGTGCTGCACGACCTCTCCCTCGACGTGCGGGCGGGGGAGCTGATCGGGCTGCTCGGGCCCTCGGGCTCGGGCAAGACGACGCTGTTGCGGATCATCGCCGGGCTCGACGCGCCGGACCGGGGCCGGATCCTGTTCGGCGACGACGACGCCACCGGCCTCGCCGTCCAGGAGCGGGCGGTGGGCTTCGTGTTCCAGCACTACGCGCTGTTCAAGCACATGACCGTCGCCGACAACATCGCCTACGGGCTGAACGCGCGCCGCCGCGCCGACCGGCCCGCCACGGCCGAGATCAAGCGCCGGGTGGGCGACCTGCTCGACCTGATCCGGCTCTCCGGCTTCGGCGACCGCTACCCGTCGCAGCTCTCCGGCGGCCAGCGCCAGCGCGTCGCACTGGCGCGGGCGCTCGCGGTGGAACCGCGGGTGCTGCTGCTCGACGAGCCCTTCGGCGCCCTCGACGCCCAAGTGCGAAAGGACCTGCGCCGCTGGCTGCGCGAGATCCACGACCGCACCGGCCAGACCACGATCTTCGTGACCCACGACCAGGACGAGGCGCTGGAATTGTCCGACCGGGTGGCGGTGCTCGATCGCGGCCGCCTGGAGCAGGTCGGCACGCCGGACGAGGTGCAAGAGCACCCGGCTTCCGCCACCGTGATGAAGTTCCTGGGCGACTCGGTTGAGGTCGAGGCGATCGCCGAGGGCGGCCGGGTGCTGGTGCGCGGGCGGGAGACGCCCGTCAGCGCGCCCGCCGGGACGATCGGCCCCGTGAAGCTCTACGTGCGCCCCTGGCAGCTGCAGCTCGCCGAGCCCGAGTCCGCGCACCTGTCCGGCACCGTGCGCAGCTCCTACCGGACGCAGGGGCGCCAGCGGATCGAGGTGGTCGACCCCGAGGGCCGCGTGCTCGCCGTGGAGGATTTCGATGGCGTGCGCTACCCGGCCGGGCATCCGGTGGGGCTGCGGATCAACGGGGGGCACGTGTTCGGGTGAGGCTCGCCAGCGTCAGCACAGCGTCCTAGGCTCCCGCTCATGACCGTACCGAGTCGCGAACCCGCCCCCGACGTCCTCGCCGCCATCGGCCAGACACCGCTGATCCGTCTGCGCCGGGCCTCCGAGGAAACCGGCTGCGCCATCTACGGCAAGGCCGAGTTCCTCAATCCCGGCCTGTCGGTGAAGGACCGGGCGGCGCTCTCGATCGTGCGGGACGCCGAGGCCAAGGACCTGATCCGGCCGGGCGGCACGATCGTCGAGGGCACCGCAGGCAATACCGGCATCGGCCTCGCCCTGGTGGCCTCGGTGCGCGGCTACCGGACGCTGATCGTCATCCCGGTCACCCAGTCCGAGGAGAAGAAGCAGACCCTGCGGCTCGCGGGCGCGCGCCTCGTCGAGGTGCCGGCCGTTCCCTTCGCCAACCGGAACAACTACGTCCACGTCGCCCGGCGGCTGGCGGACAAGCTCGCCGCCACGGAGCCGGCGGGCGCCTTCTTCGCCGACCAGTTCGACAACGTCGCCAACCGGCAGGCGCATGTGGACGGCACCGGCCCCGAGATCTGGGATCAGACCGGCGGCCGGGTCGACGGCTTCGTCTGCGCGGCCGGGACCGGCGGCACGCTGGCCGGCACCGCCGAGGCCCTGCGCGCCCGCAATCCGCAGGTGAGGATCGCGCTCTCGGATCCGGAGGGCTCGGCGCTCTACGCGCACTACACCACCGGCACCCTGAAGGCCGAGGGCTCCTCCATCACAGAGGGGATCGGGCAGGGCCGGATCACCCGGAACCTCGAAGGCTTCACCCCGGATCACGCCTTCCGTATCCCGGATCGCGAGGCCCTCGACATCGTCTTCGGCCTGATGCGGGAGGAGGGGCTGTCGCTCGGCGGCTCGTCGGGGATCAATGTCGCCGGGGCGATCCGGCTGGCCCGGGAACTCGGGCCCGGCCACACCATCGTGACGATCCTGTGCGACGGGGCGGCGCGCTACGCCTCGAAACTATTCAACCCGGCCTTCCTCACCGAGCGCAACCTGCCGGTTCCGGGTTGGCTCGACGCCCCGCAGGGCCCGCTGCCGGACTGGCACGCCTGACCGGGCGGAGGCCATCCGCACTTTTCTGAGAAAAGCTTAGGCGGAGATTGAACGGAACGGAATGTCGCAGCGTTTGAACGGTCACGCTCGCACCAGCGCGACCGTTCGGAGTGCTCGCCAGATGTCCCTTGTTACCATTCTGCTCATCATCCTGATCATCCTGGCCTTCGGCGGCGGCGGCTTCCTGGGCGGCGGCGCCTATCGGGGCCCCGGCTTCGGCCTGGGCGGCATCCTGCTCATCGTGCTGATCGTTCTGCTGGTCACCGGCCGGCTGTAATCCCGGCTCCGGGGCGGCGCAGGGGTTATCCTCTCGGGACCTGAGCGCCGTGCCCGCTTGCCATGCAGGCGGGCATCGCCCGGGCTCCGCACCCGCGCGCCGGTGCCCCCGTCGTAATGAGGACCTAGCGGCAGGCGATCGCCACCAGGGCGGCCGCCACGACACCGGGGCCGCCATCCGGTTGGGATTGCGGCTCGGCGATGCTGTGGGCCGCCAGAAAGGCTGAGATCGCCCGCGCCGGTACAAGCGGCAGGCGCGCGGGCGGCACGATCCCGGCGACCCTCCGCGGAGCCGCCGGATAACGGGCTACCAGCCCCACGAGTTGCCCGGTCCTGTCGAGCACCGGCGCGCCCGCAGAGCCCGGCTGGAGCGCAGCGACGACATCGTCCGCGACCGCGTTTGCCGGGACCGCTACGACCCCGTCCGGGCTCGGCGCCAGGGCAAGGAGGCTGTCCCCGGCGCCGACAGGCTCCACACGCGATGCCGGCCGGATCGGCCGAGGGGCCCCGGGCGCGTCGAGCAACGCGAGACCCGAGGGGTCGGCGGCGAGCTTCCGGGCAGGGGCCGGACCGATGCGGGGGGAGGGACAATCCTCCAGCACCACAGAGGCCGTGAGCACGCGGCCCGGCGCCACCGTGAGGCCGGCGCCCGCGGCGGCAGGGTCCGGGACGGTCTCGGGCCTGTCTGGAGCCGGCCGGATCGCGGCCGCGCCATCCGAGCCGGTCGCCGGTTCCGGGAACGGGACGAAAGCATTCGCCACCGCGATCACGAGGCGGTCGACCTCCGGTGCCAGAGCCTGATCGTAGCCGAACAGGAACCCGCGCACGCCCTGTGGCCCGGCAGCGTAGCGGATGTAGGACCGGCCGGCGCCGGTCTCGGCGGTCACCACCATGGCCTCCGGCCGCCGCAGCTTGTAGGTGACCTTACGGTTCGGCAGCGGTGCGGTGGCCTTCTCGAACAGGGTGTCGAGCGTCTCAACCTCCGTCGGGTAGGCGCGGGTTTCCAGGGTCACCCGGCCGTCCTGGCTCTGCCAGCGGGTACCCGAGGGGAGGGCGGTGCGCTTCGACAGCAGGCGCTCGGGCACGCCGATCACGGCGCCACTGCCGGGATCGACCGCAACCCGGAAGCGAGCGGCCGCCCGGGCTGCCGCGCCCACCGCCAGCAGGGCCGCCCGCCCGCGCGGGTCGAGGGGATCGGCCCCGCCGGTGCGGGCCCGGTAGGCGTTGAGCGCCTCGAAGGTCCGGCGCCCGAACCCGCCCGAGACCACGGCGTTGAAATCGCCGCTCCAGACCAGGGCCTCCTGGATCGCCTTACGGTCCGTCTCGGGCAGGGCCTCGAACGTCACCTTGGTGGCCTCGAAGGCCGGATCGGCCGGCATCCCGGCGGCCTGCGTCTTCGGCCCCGGACGAGGCGGCCCCGGCCGGTCCTGCGCGGCGGCGGATCCGCCGGCGAGCAGCACCGCGAGCAGCACCCGGGCATGCCGGCGGCGCACGCCCGATGCCCGCGGGCCCCGGCCCCACCGCGACACATCCGACCCCATGACCGCCCCCGATCCGAATCATCCCGATCGTGGCAGAGACGTTTCCGGTGGGCCAGACCTTCGGCGCGCTCGCGAGCCGTCGTGCGCCCGCCGCCGCGATGCGCTACAGGGCGGAGGTCCGGCCCGGGGCGGCAGCCGGACAAGCCCGTCGGCCCTCGGGCCGCGCGATGCCGCCACGGTTCGACGCGGAGCCCGGCATGACCGACACGAACAACACCTTCAAGAAGGCGCCCAAGCGCAAGCCCGCCAAGGGCAAGAGCGTCAGCGTCTCCCCCGAGATGCGGCAGGCCTATGCCGACTTGATCCAGGAGCGCGCCGAGAAGCAGGAGGCCTACGGCCGCCACCTGCCGCAGGACGAATCGCGGCGGCGGTAAGGGGGCGGCCCGGGGTCAGCGCTTGCGCACGAATTCCGTGCGCAGGACCAAGCCCTTGATGGTGTCGTGGCGGCAATCGATCTCCTCGGGATCGTCCGTCAGGCGGATCGACCGGATGACCGTGCCCTGCTTCAGGGTCTGGTTCGCGCCCTTGACCTTCAGGTCCTTGATCAGCGTCACCGAATCGCCGTCGGCGAGGCGGTTGCCCGACGCGTCGCGGGCCTCGGGCCGGGCCGGTGCCGCGGAGGCCTGTCCCGGCGGGAGCCACTCGCCGGTGGCCTCGTCGTACACGTAAGTCTCGTCGTCGCCCGTCAAATCCCAAACCCCCGGTTCGGATCGGGCCGGGTCCGTTAGGATCTCTCAGGCCCGCATCCGCGCATCCCGCCACACCGAGCCGGTTGCCGATTCGGTGGGGACGGTCGAGCTTAACCGATCGAGCTGGCCCCGCGCGAGGGCGGTCGGACCCCGGCTCCCCGATTCACACTTCCGAGGCTGACACCGCCGCGCCGAAGAGGCTGAGCTTTTCCCTCCCCTTGTGGGGAGGGGCCGGGGGTGGGGGTGGTGCAGAATCGAGCGCAACGGTGCCTCCTGCCCCACCTCCAACTCCTCCCCACAGGGGGGAGGAGAGAGCCCAACGGCTAGCCCGAGTGGCTGACGATGCCGTGCCTAAGAGCTGGGGAGGGGACTTTACCGCTTGAGCGGCCCGGCCTCGATCACGTCCTCGACGGTCCGAAGGCCGGCGCGGGGGGAATTGACCAAGCAGGCCATGTTGCCCGGCGGGTGCTGGTTCTTCCACATCTTGGTGTGCGCCTGGGGGATCTTGTCCCAGGGGAACACCTCGCTCATGCACGGGTCGATCCGCCGGTCCAGCACGAACTGGTTGGCCGAGGACGCCTGCTTGAGATGGGCGAAGTGCGAGCCCTGGATGCGCTTCTGCCGCATCCAGACGTAGCGGGCGTCGAAGGTGATGTTGAAGCCGGTCGTGCCGGCGCAGAACACCACCATGCCGCCGCGCTTCACCACCAGGGCCGAGACCGGAAAGGTCGCCTCGCCGGGATGCTCGAACACGATGTCGACATCCTGCTTGCCGGTGATGTCCCAGATCGCCTTGCCGAACTTCCGCGCCTCCTTCGTCCAGGCGTGGAACTCGGGGCTGTTCACCTTCGGGAGCTGGCCCCAGCAGTCGAAGTCCTTGCGGTTGATGACGCCCTTGGCGCCGAGGCTCATCACGTAGTCGCGCTTCGACTCGTCCGAGATCACCGCGATGGCGTTGGCACCGGACGCCGCGCAGAGCTGCACGCCGAACACGCCGAGACCGCCCGAGGCACCCCAGATCAGCACGTTCTGGCCCGGCTTCACCGTATGCGGGGCGTGGCCGAACAGCATGCGGTAGGCGGTAGCGAGGGTCAGCGTGTAGCAGGCCGCCTCCTCCCAGGTGAGGTGCTTGGGCCGCGTCATCAGCTGGCGCGACTGCACCCGGCAGAACTGCGCGAAGGAGCCGTCCCCAGTCTCGTAGCCCCAGATCCGCTGGGACGGCGAGAGCATCGGATCGCCGCCGTTGCACTCCTCGTCGTCGCCGTCGTCGCGGTTGCAGTGGACGATGACCTCGTCGCCGACCTTCCAGCGCTTCACCTTGGAGCCGACCTTCCAGACGATGCCGGAGGCGTCGGAGCCCGCGATATGGTACTCGCCCTTGTGCACGTCGAAGGGCGAGATCGGCTCGCCGAGGCCGGCCCAGACGCCGTTGTAGTTGACGCCCGCCGCCATGACGTAGACCAGCACCTCGTCGTCGCCGATCTCCCAGACCGGCAGCACCTCGAGCTGATGGGACTGCTCCGGGGGCCCGTGGCGCTCGCGCCGGATCGCCCAGGCATACATCTTGGCCGGCACGTGACCGAGCGGCGGGATCTCACCCATCTCGTAGAGATCCTTGACCTCACCGGTCGTCGGACTGACCGCAGCGCTCGCCGCCATCTCGCTCTCCTCTCGTCCCGCGTGTTGCTCACGGCCGCGGTTCTCCCTCGCGCTATAGCGGCGATGCGAAAGGCCTCCAAGTGGGTCGAAAGTCCAAACCCAGAGGTTTTCGACGTAAAGAAGCCGCCGGCACAGGGGCGGCGCCCACGTATTCAAATTCGGCTTTCGGGGAGACCAAGTATTATTCCGGGCGCCCGGGGCCGGCACCGGCCTCGAGACCTTGCGCAGCGCTGAGGCAGCCTCCCAGGTAGACTTTATACCAGAGATCGAGCAGCACCTCGTCGCCATCCTTGGCAGGCGCCCTCAAATCCCGCTGCCCCGGCGCACAAGTTTTTTAAAGCCCTGCGGCCCCGTGCAGGGGCCCCTTGCACTTCCGTCCCGGATGACGCGTGGCCAAGCCTTCGTTACGGTGGCGGCAAGGCTGCGCCTTGCGCGCGGATACAAAGATCACATGGAGGCCAGGATGGGCGCGAGCGCCGCGGAGACCCGGAGCGACAAGTCTAGCCGCGACAAGCCCTGGATCATCCGCACCTATGCGGGGCACTCCACGGCGGCGGAGTCGAACAAGCTCTATCGCGGCAACCTCGCCAAGGGTCAGACCGGCCTGTCGGTGGCCTTCGACCTGCCGACCCAGACCGGCTACGACCCCGACCACGAGCTCTCCCGCGGCGAGGTCGGCAAGGTCGGCGTCTCGATCGCGCATCTCGGCGACATGCGGACCCTGTTCCAGGACATCCCGCTCGCCCAGATGAACACCTCGATGACCATCAACGCCACGGCCCCCTGGCTGCTGGCGCTCTATCTGGCGGTGGCCGAGGAGCAGGGCGCGCCGATCGCCGCCCTCCAGGGCACGACTCAGAACGACATCATCAAGGAATACCTGTCGCGCGGCACCTACGTGTTCCCGCCCGCGCCGTCCCTCCGGCTCACCAAGGACGTGATCCTGTTCACGACCAAGAACGTGCCGAAGTGGAACCCGATGAATGTCTGCTCCTACCACCTGCAGGAGGCGGGGGCGACGCCGGTTCAGGAGCTGTCCTACGCGCTCGCCATCGCCATCGCGGTGCTCGACACCGTGCGCGACGACCCCGAATTCGACGCCGAGAGCTTCTCCGACGTCTTCGGCCGGATCTCGTTCTTCGTGAATGCCGGGCTGCGGTTCGTCACCGAGATCTGCAAGATGCGGGCATTCTCGGAACTCTGGGACGAGATCGCCCAGGAGCGCTACGGCATCGACGACCCGAAGAAGCGCATCTTTCGGTACGGCGTGCAGGTGAACTCCCTGGGGCTCACCGAGCAGCAGCCCGAGAACAACGTGCACCGCATCCTGATCGAGATGCTGGCGGTGACGCTGTCCAAGCGCGCCCGCGCCCGCGCCGTGCAGCTCCCGGCCTGGAACGAGGCGCTGGGCCTGCCGCGGCCCTGGGACCAGCAATGGTCGATGCGGATGCAGCAGATCCTGGCCTTCGAGACCGACCTGCTGGAATACGACGACATCTTCGACGGCAGCCACGTGATCGAGGCCAAGGTCGAGGCGCTGAAGGCGCAGACGCGCGCCGAGCTGGAGCGGATCGGCGGCATTGGCGGCGCGGTTGCGGCCGTCGAGACCGGGGCGCTCAAGCGCGCGCTGGTGGAGTCGAACGCCCGGCGGATCTCGGCCATCGAGGCCGGCGAGCAGATCGTGGTCGGCGTCAACAAGTGGCAGCAGGGCGAGCCCTCGCCGCTCACCGCCGGGGAGGGGGCGATTTTTTCCGTCTCCGAGACCGTCGAGATGGAGGCGCAGGGCCGCATCCGCGAGTGGCGCAGCCGCCGCGACGCACGGGCGGTGGAGCAGTCCCTCGATGCCCTGGAGCAGGCGGCGCGCTCCGGCGCCAACATCATGCCGCCCTCGATCGAGGCTGCGAAGGCCGGCGTCACCACCGGCGAGTGGGGCGCGCGCCTGCGGGCGGTGTTCGGCGAGTACCGGGCGCCCACCGGCGTGACCCTGGAGACAGTCTCGGCCGGGGCCGCCGAGGAAGCCAAGCTTCTGATCGCCGATCTTGGCGAACGACTCGGCGAGACGCCGAAGCTCGTGGTCGGCAAGCCGGGCCTCGACGGCCATTCCAACGGCGCCGAGCAGATCGCGCTCCGCGCCCGGGATGTCGGCTTCGACGTGACCTATGACGGCATCCGCCAGACGCCGGCCGAGATTGTCGCCAAGGCCAAGGAGACGGGCGCCCACGTGGTCGGGCTGTCGATCCTGTCGGGGAGCCACGTGCCGCTGGTGCGCGAGGTCCGAGCCAAAATGCGCGAGGCGGGGCTCGACCACATCCCGGTGGTGGTCGGCGGCATCATCTCGCCCGAGGACGAGCTCGTCCTCAAGAACATGGGCGTGCGCGCCGTCTACACGCCGAAGGACTACGCCATCGACCAGATCATGGTCGGGCTGGCCAAGGTGGTCGAGACCAGCCTGGAACGGCGGGACAGCTCGTCGAACCCGCCGCGTGTCGAAGCGCAGGTCTACTGAAAAATCTTACATCTCTTCGATGCAAGATGTCGCAAGCGAAAGGAACGATCAGTGGGGATGTATTTCTTCACTGATCGATAGCCCTTAAAACACAGAACTTCACTTCGAAAGACTCTCAGCAGCGATCCGATCACAGCTTTCACGCATCGTGTAAGCTGTGATATGTGGCACAGACTTCGTGTGAAAACGGCACGAAACTCTACTCTGAATTGAGTCTACGACGTCATGCGCATTGGCATCACGATCGCGACCAAGCTTGGCTTCAGCCTGGCCGCCCTGGTCCTCATCATCATTGCAACCTACGTCCTGGCGCTGGCCGAATTGCGCAGCGTCAACACCACCGCGGCGGAGATGCGGGACGTCCGCCTGCCGGCGACGGATACGCTGGGGCGAATCGGCATCCTCGTGATGCAGCTGCGGGTCAATGGCGGCCGCCTGATCACGGCCGACACGGATGAATTGCGGACCGCCGTGAAGGCCAAGATCGCCAAGCGCGAGCAGCAGCTTGCCGAGAACTATGCCCGCTTCGAAGCCCTGCCGCTCACCCAGCCCGAGCGCGACAGCTTCGCCAGCCTGCGCCGGCACATGGCGGCCTACGATGCGGAGCAGGCCCGCGCCCTGGCCATGGTCGCGACGGGTGACGGCCCGGGAGGACTGCACCACTTCAACGCGCCGATGTCGGACCGGATCAACGACGTCCTGACGGATTGGGACCGCTTGGTGGGGCTGAACGCCGCCGGGAGCAAGGCGAGCGGCGTCGAGCTCACGCGGAGCTATGAGCGGGCCAACCTGTCGATGCTAGCGCTCGCTGCCCTGGCCCTCGTGGTTGCAGCCGGCACCACCGTGCTCGTCATGCGCGGCGTCAGCCGGCCCCTGAAGGCCATCACGCGGGCAACGCAGCGTCTGGCCGGCGGCGACACGGAGGGCGCGATTCCCGAGCAGAAACGCGGCGACGAGATCGGCCAGCTGGCCGGCGCGGTCGTGATCTTCCGCGACAGCCTGATCCGGACCCGCACCCTCGAGGCCGCCTCGGCCCAGGCCCAGCTCGACAGCCAGCGCCGCGAGACCACGGCGGCGATGGCCGACGCCTTCGAGCAGGCGGTCGGCACGATCGTCGGCGGCGTCTCCGCCTCTGCTGCTGCGCTGGAGGCGACGGCCCGGTCCCTGACGGCGAGCGCGGCGAAATCCTCCGGGCAATGGCGTTCGGCCGCCTCCGCGGCGGGCGAGGCGGCCGCCAACGTCAACACCGTGGCGGCCGCCGCCGAGGAGCTGGGCTCCTCCGTCGAGGAGATCGGCCGGCAGGTTAGCGGCTCGGCGCAACTCGCCCGGACGGCGGTCAGCGAGGCGACCGAGACGGTGGCGCTGGTGCAGGATCTCAGCGCAGCCGCCGCAACCGTCAGCGACGTGGTGGCGCTGATCTCCGGGATCGCGGCGCAGACCAATCTGCTGGCGCTCAACGCCACGATCGAGGCGGCGCGCGCCGGAGCCGCGGGCCGCGGCTTCGCGGTGGTGGCCTCGGAGGTGAAGGCGCTGGCCGAGCAGACCGCCAAGGCCACCGGGGAGATCACCGGCCAGATCGGCCGAATCCAGAGCTCGACCGGGCGGGCCGCGGCGGCGATCGACGGGATCGGGCGGCGCATCCGCGAGATCGACGGCGTGGCGGCGAGCATCGCGGCTGCCGTGGAGCAGCAGGGGGCCGCAACCCAGGAGATCGTGCGCAACGTCGCACAGGCGGCGGCCGGCACCGGTGCCGTCACAGGCACGATCGCGGACCTTGCCCAGGCGGCCGAAGAGACCGGAACGGCCGCCACCCAGGCGCTTGGGGCCGCCACCGAAATGTCGCGGCAGTCCGAGCATCTCACGGTCGAGGTCGGTCGGTTCCTGGCGACGGTGCGGGCGGCGTGAGGCGCCGCCCTCTCACGATCGCGCCCGGGATCGCGTAGGACGGCAGCATGCCGTCCGCCCTGCCCACGCTTCTCCTCCTCGGCGTCCCACTCGCCGCCGCCCTCTCGGCGGGGCTGATCCTGCGCCTGTTCCCGCTGCTGCAGCGCTACGCCCTGGCGCGGCCGAACGCCCGTTCCAGCCACACCGTGCCGACGCCGCAGGGGGGCGGGATCGCCGTGGTGACGGCGCTCGTCACCATCTCGGGCCTGCTCATCGCGGCGCCGGAGATCGGCGGCCGGCCGGACTGGATCTGGCTGGCCGGCTGCGCGCTGGCCCTGGCGGTCCTGGGGGCGGTGGATGACGTACGCCCGCTGCCGGCCGGCCTTCGGCTCATTGCGCAGGCCGTGACGGTCGGCCTGCTGGTCTGGCACCTGGACGGACGGCTGCTGCCTATCATCCCCCTCTGGCTGGAACGCGGCCTCGCCCTCGTCGCCGGCCTCTGGTTCGTGAACCTCACGAACTTCATGGACGGGCTCGACTGGATGATCGTCGCGGAGATCGTCCCGGTCTCCGGCGCTCTCCTGCTGCTCGGGTTCGCCGGACTTCTGCCGCCGCTGCCGGCCCTGGTGGCGGCCTGCCTGCTCGGCGCGGTGCTGGGCTTCGCGCCGTTCAACCGGCCGGTCGCGAAACTTTTCCTCGGGGATGTCGGCGCGCTGCCGATCGGTCTCGTCACTGCGTGGCTGCTCTGGCATCTCGCCGTGGCGGACGGTTTCGCAGCTGCCCTGCTGCTGCCGCTCACCTATCTCGCCGATGCCAGCCTGACGCTCGCCGCCCGGGCCAGCCGGAAGGAGCGGATCTGGGAGGCGCATCGGAGCCATTTCTATCAGCGCGCCACCGTGAACGGCCTCACGGTCCCGGGCGTGGTGGGGCGGGTCTTCGCGGTGAATCTCGTGCTCGCGGCGCTGGCCGCCGCGACCTTGTTTTGGCCGTCCTGGCCGGTCACCCTCGCGGCGCTGGCGGCCGGGCTTGCCCTGGTCACCCTCCTGCTCCGCCGCTTCGCCCGCGCCCCGGCGCCGGCCTCCGAAGGTGCCGCCCACCCGTGACCGGACTGATCGCGCTCACCGGGGCGACCGGCTTCATCGGTCGCCACCTGCTCGCCGACCTCACCGCCCGCGGCTACCGGGTGCGGGTGCTGCTGCGCCGGCCCACCGCCCTGCCGGAGGGCGCCGCGAGCGCGGTGGTGGGCGACCTGACGCGCCCGATCAACATGGCCGCCGCGCTCGCCGGCGTCGACGCGGTGGTGCATTCGGCGGGCCTCGCGCACGCCATGTCGGGCGCCCCGGAGGACGATTACCGCACGTTCAACACCGAGGCGACGCGCAAGCTCGCAGAGGCGGCGGCGCGCGCCAAGGTGCGTCGGTTCGTGTTCCTGTCCTCGATCCGTGCCCAGGTGGGCCCGAGCGCCCCGGGCGTGGTCGGGGAGGGCGATCCCGCCGCACCGACCGACGCCTATGGCCGTTCCAAGCTGGAGGCCGAGCGGGCGCTCGCCGAGATCGGGCTCGACTGGGTCGCCCTGCGCCCGGTCCTGGTCTACGGCGCGGGCGTGAAGGGCAACATGGCCGCGCTCCAGCGCCTCGCCCGCAGCCCGTACCCGCTGCCGCTCGGCAGCCTCACGGCCCGGCGCTCGCTGATTTCCCTGGAGAGCCTGTCGGGGGCCGTGGACACGGTCCTGCGGGCGCCGGGTCCCGTGCGGGCGGCGCTGATCGCGGCTGATCCGGACCCGCTCAGCCTGCCCGAGATGATCGCGGCGCTCCGCGCGGGTCTCGGCCGTGGCCAGGGGCTCGTCCCGGTGCCGGCCGGCCTCCTCAAGCTGGCCTGCCGGGTGACCGGTCGAGACGACCAGTTCGCCCGCATTGCCGAGGGACTGGTGGCCCGCGCCGACGGTCTGGCAGCGCTCGGCTGGCAGCCGGCAGGATCGACACGAGACGGATTGGCGCGGCTGGGGCGGGCGGCTGGCTGAGGACGGGAAACCCCAACTCCGGGATCCCAAAGGGATCATCCCTTTGGCGGGTGTCGGGCAGAGCCCGACGAACTCCCAGGGCTTTGCCCTGGACCCACGACAGGGATGATCCCTTTCGAAACCCGGTTACGCCGCGCTCATCGCGGCAGCCGGCGCGTCTCTGGCGACCCGCTGGGCATGGCGCTGCCGGAAATGCGGCACCGCCGCCTCGAACACCGCCTCGGCGGCGGCCCGGTCGCCGGCCGCCACGGCGGCGCGCAGCGCGGCCACCCAGGCATCGAGCCGCGCCCGGTCGGCGAAGACCGGACGCGCCGCCATCACCCCATCGATCCCCGCAAGCGCCACGCGGGGCTCGTCCCGGGCGAACAGGATCTCGTTCAGCCGCTCGCCGGGCCGCGCACCGGTGAACGCGATCTCGATCTCGTCCCCGGGCTCGAAGCCCGCCAGCCGGATCATCCGCTCGGCCAGGTCGGCGATCCGCACCGGCTGGCCCATCTTGAGGACGTAGACCGCGGCGCGCTCCGAATCCGGCCCGGTGCGGGCCTCGCCGTCGGCGTGGGAGGCGGCCGTCAGGACGAGGTCGCAGGCCTCGCGCACCGTCATGAAGTAGCGGACCATCTCGGGATCGGTCACCGTCACCGGGCCGCCCCGGGCGATCTGCGCCTTGAACACCGGCACCACCGATCCGGCCGAGCCCAGGACGTTGCCGAACCGCACGGCGATCAGCCGGGTCGGATGACCTGCCTGCGCGGATTGCTCGGCGTCCAGCGCCTGGGCGACCATCTCGGCGAAGCGCTTGGTGACGCCGAGCTGCGAGACCGGCTCGATCGCCTTGTCGGTGGAGATCATCACCAGCGCCCGGGCGCGGGCCGCTACCGCGGCGTCGGCGACGTTGATCGAACCGAATACGTTGGTCTTGATGCCTTCCTGCCAGTCCCGCTCCAGGTAGGGCACCTGCTTCAGCGCGGCGGCGTGGAGCACGTAATCCGGCCGAAACTCCGCGATGACCTGAAGCGTCCGCTCCCGGTCGCGGATGTCGGCGAGAACGCCCGTCACCGCGGCCTCCGCGGCCAGGATGGCCGGATGGGTGAGGATACCGTGCAGAGCCGGCTCGGACGCGTCGAGCACCAGCACGGCGGCGGCCCCGAACGCCACGGCGCGCAGGCAGATCTCGGAGCCGATCGAGCCGCCGCCCCCCGTCACCACCACCCGGCGGCCGGTGAGGAATGCCTCCAGGCGCGCCCGGTCGATCGGCACGGTCGGGCGCAGGAGCAGATCCTCGATCTCCAGCGGCGCCAGTTCCGGTCCCTGCGCGCCCTCGCCGAGGCTGGCCACCCGGGCGAGGGGGAGGCCGAGCCGGCGGGCGCGGGCGATGAGGTCATCGGGCGCCGCCTCCGGGACGAGGGCGCTCGGCGTCGCTACGAGGCGCCGCACCGGCTCACCCCGGGAAGCGAGGTCGGCCACCACCCGCTCCAGATCCGGGAAGCCGCCGAGCACGGCCACACCGCGCATGAACTGGCCGCGCTCGTCCGCCCGCGGCGAGAGGATGCCCCGGGGGGCGAGCTTCTTCACCGAGCCCGCCTCGATCGCCCGGATCAAGACGTCGATATCGGCCCCGCGCCCGAGGAGCAGGGTGGGGACGGTGGCGGCCCGGGCGCTCGACTGCCGGGAGCGCGTGTCCTTGAGGTAGCGGAACGCGAGGCGCGCACCGCCGAGGAAGAAGATCTGCAGGACCCAGTAGAGCAGGATCGCGATCTTGCCGAAGAAGTAGAAGCCGTAGAGGTCGGACGAGACTAGGACCCAGTCGGTCACCAGCAGAGCAAGCGCCAGCACGCTCGCCGCCCGGACGATGCCGGCGAGATCCTGGAGCGAGGCGAAGCGCCACTTGGTCCGGTAGAGTCGGAAGCGCGCGTAGACGAGGCCCGCGAAGGCCAGGAACGGCGGCAGCAGCAGGGGCAGGGCGTGCAGGCGCTCGTCCAGCATCCCGCCCTGGAATCGAAACAGGAAGGTGAGCACCACGGCGGCGGCGGTCGCCGCGAGGTCGTGGGCCACCATCACCGCGGTCTTGTAGTGGCGCTGCTGCATCGGGGGCCGGATGGGGTGCCGCGGGGTATCCGCCGCGCCACCTCTTCTGTCAACGCGCCGCGGCCGGAGCGCGCCGAACGGACGCGCGGCGGGCTGCCGGTCTACTTGACGAACGCGCCGGAGAATCCGGTCTTGAAATTCCTTTGGTAAACTCGGCCCTTGACCGGATCAAGCTTGTCGACGAGCAGCAATCGGACACGCTCGTTGAAGTCTTCGGTTGTTACGGTCTGTGCTCGACCGGTGATCAGGATTCTGGCCATCATCGCCCCCGCATCGTCGCCCAGGGCACAGAATTGCGCGGAGGGTTCTCTGGACTTGGGACGCGAGCGGTCGATTACAATCGTAACGGCTGACAAACCCGGTCGATCAGGTCAGGGCTCGAGCCGCAGCGCCCGCCGCGTCGTCGACCCGGTCGATGTCCGGCGCCTCGATGTGCCGGTAGCGGGCCTGGATCAGCCCGAACGCCCCGAAGGCGGCGTGGCCGGCCGCCACGAGGCCGAGCAGGATCGAGCCGTAGGGCTGGGCGCGCAGCAGCGCAAAGGCCTCGCCCAGCCCCTTCGCGTCGGACGAGCGCTGGTGCCACGCCGCCGCGACAAGGAACCCGCCGATGATCAGGAAGGCCAAGCCCCGCGCCGCGTAGCCGAAGCGGCCGATCGGGCCGGCCCAGCGCGCCCGGGCCTGGGCGTCGAGGGCGAGCCGGTCGGTGACGTCCCCGCGCCACGCCTTCCCCAGGAAACCGAAGCCGCCGCCGACCACCGCGAGGCCGACGAGTGCCACGAGCCAGCGGCCGAAGGGCTTGGCGAGCAGCCACGCGGTGCCATCGTGCATGCCGTCGCCGCCGCTCAGGCCCAGCCCGAGGCTCAGCGAGGCGGCGCTGGCGGCGAGGCCAAAATAGAGGGCGGCACTGACGAGATGTGCGCCGCGCACCGCCAAGCCCTTGATCCCCGTGCCCCGCCGGTCGGCATCCGTGACGGCTTCGACGAGGCGCCAGAGCGCGAATCCGGCGAGCCCGAGCGCGATCAGTCCGACGAGCGCCGCGCCGAAGGGTCCGGCCAGCACGGTGCGCAGGGCGTCCTTGCTGTCGCCGGCCCGCCCGCCATGGCCGAGCGCCGCCAGCAGGGCGAGGCCGCCGACCACAAGATAGACCACGCCGCGGGCGCCGTAGCCCAAACGGGCGACGCGCTCGATCGTGTTGCGGCCGCCGGGGAGGGTGCTCATGCCGGGATCTGGGGTGCTCATCCGATGCGGGACCCAACAACGCCCCGCGGCGCGCGCCCGATCCGTTGCCGGCGCAGGATCCTGCGCCGGCCTACATCGGCGTCCGCTCGGCCCGGCCGGTCAGCGCCACGTAGAAGCCGAGCCCGTCCTGGGCCGGCAGGGTCTGCAGGCGCTCGATCAGGCCGCGGCGCTTCGCGTCGAGGAGCAGGCGCCCCGCCGGCTGGAAGAGGGTTTCGCCGCCACCCTCCGGGGGTGGATCGAGCCGGATCGCCACGGTCTTGCCTTTGGCGAAGCGGCTGCGCTCCAGCATGTCCTTGAGGGACGCCTCGGCGGTCGCCCGGTTGGTGCCGCGCAGGTCGAGCACCGATTCCGCGTCCGTCACACCGAGGGAGCCGCGCAGCTTGGCCGCGTAGAAATCTTCGAAATGGGGCAAGTCGGTGCCTTGGTGCTCTGCCGGGCCGGGGAAGCCGGCCCTTGAGTCGGGTGCGGCTCAGGAGGTGAGCCCGCGATAGATGTCGCGCACCGGCACGGCGCCATCAAGCTCCGGCAACGCCACGGTGCCGTCGAGGCTGAGGGCCGTACCGCTCCAATCCTCGGCCTCCCGCCGCCAAAGCTCGACCCGGGTTTCGTCGGAATAGACGATCAGCAGAACCTTGAGGCTCGGCACCGTCCGGTAGAAGTCGAACTTGCGGCCACGATCCAGGCTCACGGTCGAGGGCGAGAGCACCTCGGCGACCAGCAGCGGATCCGTGGCATAGCCGTCCGGTAGCGGCGGCCCGCAGCGCACCACCACGTCGGGGATCGGCGCGAAATCGTCCATCGCGTCGCTCAGGATCGCCAGACCCGGCATGGCGCGGCAGCCGCGGGGCTCCGCCAGCGCGTCGAGGCGTCCCGCCAAGTTCATGACGATGCGCTGATGCCGCTCCCGGGGCGGCGCCATCAGCACCGGCTCGCCATCGAGCAGTTCCCAGCGCTCGTGCTCCGGGCGGCCCTCCACCCAGAGCCGGAACGCCGGCACATTCATCCCCGCATCGCGCTTCACGGCCAGAGCCATCGCCGACCTCCGATCCGGCTCGAGGGTAGCACCGGCGTGGCGGCCCGCACCAGCGCCGGTTCAAAAGGTCACGCGGTCGTAGATTTCGGCCACCGGCAGGGTGCCGCCCAATTCCGGCAGGTCAACGACTTCGTCCGCTCCGACCGGCTGCATGATCCAGCCGGCATCGCAGCGCCAGACCTCGATCCGGGCCTCGTTCTGATAGACGATCAGCAGGGTCTGAAGGCTCGGCATGGTGGCGTAGAAGGCGAGCTTGTGGCCTCGATCGTTGGTCATGGTGCCCGGCGAGAGCACCTCGACGATCACCAGCGGATCGTCGACGAAGCCGGTCGGCGGCATCGGCCCGCAATGGACCACGACATCCGGGTAGGGCGCGTAATCGTCCATCGCGTCGCTGAGGATCGCCAGCCCCGGATAGGCGCCGCAGCCGCGCGGCTCGGCGAGGTTATCAAGGCGCTTGATGAGGTTCGTGACGATGCGCTGGTGCCGGGCGCTCGGCGGCGCCATCAGCACCGGCACGCCGTCGAGCAATTCCCAGCGCTCCTCGTCCGGGCGGGGCTCCACCCAGCGCCTGTATGCGGCGACGTTCATGCGCGCGTCGCGCTTCACAGCCAATGCCATGGCGGCCTCCGATCGCGACTCGGAGGTTAGCACGGGGCGGCCCCAGGGGCGACGGAGTCAGTCGCCGCCGCGCTCCGCGCCGGCCATCAGAAAGCGCTGCGGATCGACCGGCACGCCGTCGATGCGGGTCTCGTAGTGCAGGTGCGCCCCGGTGGAGCGCCCGGTCGAGCCGACGGAGCCGATCAGGTCGCCAGCGGCGACGCGCTGCCCGGGAGAGACCGCGATGCGGGCGAGATGGCCGAACCGGGTGGTCAGGCCATGGCCGTGGTCGATCTCCACCATATTGCCGTAGCCGCCCGCAGCCTCGGCGGCGATCACCCGGCCGGGGGCGGTGGCGCGGGCGGGCTCGCCGTATTCCGCTTTGAGGTCGAGTCCCGTGTGGAGGGCGAGGCCGCGGGTGAACGGGTCGAGCCGGGTTCCGAATGGGCTCGACACGAGCGCCTCACCCCGGATCGGCCGGCCCAGGGGCAGCCCGGCGGCGGTCCGGCGCAGGCGCTCGCCATCCGCCAGAGTCCGGCGGGCCAGGGCGAGGCTCGCCTCGAAGCCGGCACCATCCAGGACGCGGCTGTCGAGGGGGACCAGCGGACCGCCGACGCCCGCGGATGGCGCATCAAAGCGCCCGGGATCGAGACCAGTCCGGCGGATCAGACCACGCAGCCGCCGGACCTCGTCGCCGGCCCGCGCGGCCAGGCCGGCGAGGCGTTCGCCTTGCGCCGCCTGCAGGCCGTCGAGGCGCGCCTCCAGGCGGATCAGCCCGGTTTCAACCTCAAAGGCACTCCGCCGCGGCAGGGCTCGGCCGGGTTCGGCCCCGTCGTCGGAGCGCAGGTCCAGCTCATCGTCGAACGGCGCGGGGCTGACACCGAGGCGCGGTGCCAGCGCACCGGTGGCGACGGGATCGGGGCGCGTTTGCCGCGCAAATTCGGCCAGGGAAGCGGCGCGCCGCTCCAGTTCGGCCTGTCGTGCCAGCGCCGCCGTGACGCGCTCCGCCAGCCCGGTTTCGGTGCCGGCCCGGTCGCGGTGGTCGCGGTCGAGGCGGTCGCGCAGCTCCGTGAGCTGTGCCTCATAGGCATCGCGCAGCGCCGCCTGCCGGGCCACGAAACCGGCCAGCACCTCGTCGTGGAAGACGATCAGGTAGGTCGCGCCCAGCGCCCAGAGCAGCGCCAGCGCGAGGCCTGCCGCCAGCCACGGCGTAGCCCGGGGCGGAAGGTGCGATGGGAGTGTCGAAGGATGCATCGGGACGGCCCCGCGGGAGCCGTCATTCAAGACTGGGTAAGGTTAAAGATCCGTCGAGAGTTGTATCGGCGCGTCTGATCTTGCCTCAAGAAAGCGCCCGGGCGGCCTCCAGCACCGCCTCGGCATGGCCCGGCACCTTCACTTTCGGCCAGATCTTCGCGATCCGCCCCTCACGGTCGACCAGCACGGTGGTGCGCTCGACGCCCATGTATTTGCGCCCGTACATGCTCTTCTCGACCCAGACGCCGTAGGCTTCGAGCACGCCCTTGTCCTCGTCGGAGGCGAGCGGGAAGTCGAGGCCGTACTTGCCGCAGAATTTGTCGTGGCTCTTCACCGGGTCCGGCGACAGGCCGACAATCTTCGCGTCGGCCGCCGCGAAATCCGGCAGCAGGCGGTTGAAGTCCTGCGCCTCCAGGGTGCAGCCGCTCGTGTCGTCCTTCGGGTAGAAGTAGAGCACGACTTTGTGACCCTTGAGCGCGGACAGCGCGAAGCGGCCTCCCGCAGAGGCAGGCAGGTCGAAATCCGGGGCCGGATCGCCCTCTGACAGCGGCATCGTGCCTTCCTTTCGGCCGAATGATGATGTGCAGTCGCTCGCGTGCCGAGCAACACGCGATTGCACCGCGCACGCCCGAGCCAAAACCGGAGATGCGACCGCTGTAAAGTGCGGGCGCCCTTCGATCCACCGGCCGCGGAGCCAGCGCGCTCTGCGGGCCAGAGTCCCCGGAACAAGGGTCCCGATGGCGGACGAGACGACGGCGGCATGCAAGCCCCGGGGGAGGGCACGACGCGTAGGCGGTTTCTGCCTCGTGAGCGCGCTCGCCCTGGTGCTGGTCCTCGGCGCCGGGATCGGCCTCGTGGCCCTGCGCCTGTCGAACGGGCCGCTGCAGATCGACGGCCTGTCGCGCCGCGTCGCCGCCGCTGTGGCCGAGCGGATCGGTCCGGGCTGGAGCATCGGCATCCGCGGCAGCAGCCTCGAACTCGACCGCGAGAACGCCCTGAGCCTGCGCTTCTCCGGCCTCGATATCCGCAACCCGCAGGGCGACCTCGTGGTGCGCGCGCCCCTGGCGCTGGTCAGCCTCGATCTCTGGGGATTGCTGCGGCTCAACCTGCAGCCGCGCTCCATCGAGTTCCGCGAGACGCAGACCACCGCGCTGCTGCACCGGGACGGCTCCATCGCCTTCGCGGCCTCGGAGGCCAACCACCCGGTCGATATCCAGCCGCATACGCCGCCGAGCGTGGACGGAGTCCGGGGCAGCGTGTCGCCGCTCTCGGCGGGCATCGCGTCGATCTTCGGCATCGTGCTTGATCCGAGCGGCGTGGTCGGTGCCCTCGACCGGGCCCGGATCACCGATGCGCGCCTGCGCCTGATCGACGACGACGGCCGCGAGCGCGCGGTCTTCGCCCGGGTCAACGGCTTGTTCGGACGCGATCCTGCAAACGGCACGCGCAATTTCGAGCTGCGGCTCGACGGGCCGCACGGCGAATGGCGGTTCGGCGGCGCCCTGCGCGACGGCGGCGAGGGCCAGGAACGTTCCGGCATCATCACCCTCGACGATCTGCCGGTGACCGATCTGCTGCTGCTCTCGGGCCAGTCGAGCCTGCCGCTGACGACCGACCTCAAGGTCTCGGCCCACGCCGACGTGAGCCTCGCGGCCGGGCGCATCAAGGCGATGACCGCCCGGATCCACACCGGAGACGGGACCTTCCTGATCGAGGAGAAGGACTTCAACCCCGTCACCGTCGAGAGCCTCGACGCGAACCTGAACTGGGACGAGGCCGGCCGCGTGATGGCGCTCACCGGCCTTGACTATCGCGGGGCCGGCAACGCCGTGCACTTGAGCGGCGCATGGACCGGCAGCCCGGCGGATGCCGCCACGGCCTGGACCGCGACGCTCACGAGTCGGGACGCCACCCTGCGCGGGGCAACGCCGAAGGACGCGCCGGTGAAGATCGACGCGCTGGACGCGCAGCTCTCCGGCCGGGACGGCGGCATCGCCATCGACGCGCTCACCCTCGCTGCGCCGGGCGTGACCGGGACGATCACCGGGACGATCGGCACTACGGCCGACGACGGCGGCCTCAACCTCCACATCGTCGGCCATGACGGCGAGGTCCGGACGGGCTTGCGCCTCTGGCCCGAGCACATCGCGCCGCCGGCCCGGACCTATCTGGTGGATCAGCTCCGGCGCGGGCACGTCGACTCGGTCGACATCCGGGTGCAGATGTCCGGGTCGGTGCTGGCCGCTGCCACGCGGGGCGAGCCGGCGCCGGACGAAGCGGTCCATATCGATTTCCACGTCTCGGATGCGGCGATCGACGTCAGCGCCGACGCGCCGCCGGTAACCAAGGGCAACGTCGTCGGCACCATCACGGGGCGCTCGACCACCGTGCGCAACGTGACCGCCGAGGTCCACGGGCCGGACGGGCGCGGCCTCGCGATCACGGACGGGAGCTTCGTAATCCCGCAGATTACCCCGGAGCGCGTGGTGGCGCAGATCGGGATGCGCCTCTCGGGCGGCGCCGACGGCATGGCCTCGGTGCTCCAGGCCAAGCTGTTCAAGAGCCTGATGAGCGTCGATCTCGACCCGGCCACGATCAAGGGCAGCGCCGACCTGCGGGTCGATTTCCCCCTTGACCTCAAGCACATCCCCGATCTGCCGGATCTGCCGGTGACCCTGACCGGCACGCTGGCCGACCTGTCGGTCGACAAGGTGATGGGCAAGGACCGACTGGAAGCGGGCCGGTTCTCCCTGGCGTATGATCGCGGCGCCTTCACCCTGAAGGGCGACGGCCGGGTCGCGGGTGCCCCGGTTTCCGTGGACATGCGCCAGCCGAAGGTCGGCCAGCCCGGCGAGGCGGTCGTCAACCTCGCCCTCGACGATGCGGTGCGGGGCCGGAAGGGCCTGCCGACTGCGCCGCAGCTCACCGGCACGATCCCGGTCCGCGCCGTCGTGCCGATCGGCCGGCCCGGGACCGGCAAGCCGCCCATCAAGGTCGAGGCCGATCTTGCCAAGGCAGGAATCGACGGGTTGCTGCCGGGTCTGACGAAGCCTGCCGGCAAGCCGGGGCGGCTGACCTTTACGTTGGTGGATGGCGGTCAAGGCCTGGAGCTGCGCGACTTCGCCCTCGACGCGGCCCCGGCGCAGGCCCGCGGTACCGTCACGATCACGCCCGAAGGTGGCCTCGAGCGGGCGGACCTGACGAACGTCAAGCTCTCGCCGGGCGACGACCTGCGGGTCAGCCTCGACCGGGCCGGCTCCGGCTACAAGGTCGTGGTCCGGGGTGCAGTGGTGGATGCGCGGCCGTTCCTGAAGTCCCTCGGCGGGCCGGACGGCAAGGGCGGCAAGGACACGAACCCCAAGGACATCGACGCCGACATCCAGGTGCCGATCGTCACGGGCTTCAACGACGAGGCCCTGACCGGCGCGAACCTCCGGCTGTCGCTGCACGGCAAGACCCTGCGGGCCGCCACGATCAGCGGGCGCTTCCGCGCGGCCCCCTTCGCGGCCTCCGTAACCCGGGGCGAGCGCGGCGTGCCGACCCTGGCGGTGGACTCGGCCGATGCCGGCGCGACCCTGCGCTTCGTCGACATCTACCGGCGGATGCATGGCGGGCGGCTCAATGCCGGGATCGGCCTCAACGACGGCCCGCAGGCGGGCGTCGTGCAGATCCGCGACTTCGCCCTGCGCAACGAGCCGGCCCTGTCGAGCATCATGGCACAGGGGCCGGAGCCGGCCGACACCGATGCCGCCCGCGGCCGCCGGGTCGCCCCGGGCCGGGCGGCCGGGGATGTCACCTTCGACCGGATGCGCGCCAACTTTGTCCGCACGGGCACCCGGGTCGCCTTCAGCGATGCGGCGATCTCGAACGCCGCCATGGGCTTCACCCTATCCGGCTGGCTCGATACCGGGCAGGAGCGCACCTTGATCGACGGCACCTTCGTGCCGCTCTACGGGCTGAACAACGTGGCCTCGCAGCTGCCCCTGCTCGGCCCCCTGCTCGGCGGCGGCCACAACGAGGGGCTGTTCGCGGTGAACTTCCGCGTGTCGGGCAAGCTGGCCTCGCCGGACGTGAGCGTGAACCCGCTCTCGGCCATCGCCCCGGGCTTCCTGCGCAAGCTGTTCAGCGCCGGGGGCGGGCCGTTCGCGGATGGGATGCCGGTGCCGCAATAGGGTGATGCGGGGGCCCGAGCGCGCTACCGCCGGGTTCGCTGCGGCCCACAAAAAAGCCCGGCGCGGCGGACCGCACCGGGCCGAAGCCAAGTCTCAAACAATCACTTCTCGACGAAGGCCTTCTCGATCACGTAGTGGGCCGCCTCGCCGTGGTTGCCCTCCTCGTAACCGCGGGAGGTCAGGAGCTCCCGAGTGTCGCGGATCATGTCGGGGCTGCCGCAGAGCATGAAGCGGTCGTTCTCGATCGCCATCTCCGGCAGGCCAATATCCGAGAAGAGCTTGCCCGAGACCATCAGGTCGGTGATCCGGCCGCGGTTGCGGAACGGCTCGCGGGTCACGGTCGGGTAGTAGATCAGCTGGTTCGAGATCATCTCGCCCAGGAACTCGTGCTGCGGCAGCGTCTCGGTGATGGTCTCGCCGTAGGCGAGTTCCTGCACCTGCCGGCAGCCATGGACCAGCACGACCTTCTCGAACCGGTCGTAGGTCTCCGGATCCTTGATGATCGACAGGAAGGGCGCCAGCCCCGTGCCGGTGCCGAGCAGGTAGAGGTGCCGGCCGGGCAGCAGGTTGTCGAGCACCAGGGTGCCGGTGGGCTTCTTGCCGATGATGATCGGATCGCCGACCTTGAGGTGCTGGAGCTTGGAGGTCAGCGGCCCGTCCTGGACCTTGATCGAGAAGAACTCCAGCTCCTCCTCGTAATTGGCCGAGACCACCGAGTAGGCGCGCAACAGCGGCCGCCCCTCGACCTCCAGGCCGATCATCGTGAACTCGCCGTTGCGGAAGCGGAACGCCGGATCACGCGTGGTGCGGAACGAGAACAGGTTGTCGGTCCAGTGATGGACCGACAGGACGCGCTCCTCGTAGAACTTGCTCATCGACGGATCAGTCCTCGAATCCTCTGATGCCCGGTTCGGCAGATCCCCGCCGTCCCATCGGACGGGGGCGGATCCATGCGAGGCGGCCCGCCGGGATCCGGATGTCAAACATATGCGCGCTGCTTCTTTCGCAGTTGCAGCACGCCCGTCAAGGCGCGCCGGGATCACACCCGCGAAAGAAGTGAACGGCCTGGAATCGTTCGAAGATTTAGCGTCTTCACCGCACAGGCGCAGCCGTGCCGCGGACATGGGAGGGTTGCCGGCGTCCCAGCCCTCCCATGCCGCTCAGGCGAGGCCGCCCGGCCGGAGCGGCTTCAGGCCCGCCTCGATCTCGGCTCGGCGCGGCTCCAGGAACGGCGGCAGGGCGAGGCGCTCGCCCAGGGTCTCCAGCGGCTCGTCGGCGGTGAAGCCTGGGCCATCCGTGGCGATCTCGAACAGGATGCCGTTCGGCTCGCGGAAGTAGAGGCTGCGGAAATAGTAGCGGTCGACCGGCCCGCTGGTCGGCACCCGGGCGGCCCGGAGCCGGTCGGCCCAGGCGTCGTAATCCGCGTCCGGGATGCGGAAGGCGACGTGATGCACCGCCCCCGCCCCCTGCCGCGCCGGCGCGGAGGGATCGGCCAGGAGCTGGATCTCCGCGGCCGGGCCGCCGGGCCCCATGGCGTAAACCTCGACCGGCCCGTCCTCCGTCTGGAACGCCCGATCCCGGTGCATGCCCAGCACCGCGGTGAGCACGGCGGCGGTGCGCCCGGAATCAGGCACCGAGAGCCGGATCGGCCCGAGGCCGCGGATCTGATAGGCAGCCGGCACGGGCGAACCGGCCCAGGGATGCTCCGGCCCGGTCCCGCCATCGTCGACCAGGGCGAGGCGCTGGCCCTCGGGATCCTCGAAATCCAGGGTCAGGCGCCCGTCGCGCAGGACGGGTTCGGCCTCCACGATTCCGGCCTCGCGCAGGCGCGCGTGCCACCACGCCACCGCGGCCTCGCCGGGGACACGCAGATGCGTCCGGCTGATGCTGTTCGAACCCCGCCGCTCCCGGGGCGCCGGCCAGTCGAAGAAGGTGATGTCGGTCCCGGGGCTCGCCAGCCCATCCGCGTAGAACAGGTGGTAGGCGGAGACGTCGTCTTGGTTCACCGTCTTCTTGACGAGGCGCAGGCCCAGCGTGCCGGTGTAGAACGCGACGTTCTCCGCGGCGCGGGCGGTCACCGCGGTGAGGTGGTGGATGCCGGTGAGTTGCATGGGGGTCCGGGGGGTTCGCGCCGATCGACCTCAGGTGGGGGTTAGGGACCAAGTTGCGAGGGCAGGGCCATCCTAGGCTCCGGCGGCAGATCTTGTGTGCCCTTGATCGAATCGTATCATTGCGTGATACATTGACGCTGTTCATGAGCGTCAAAGATGCCGATTGAGAGTTTTGCGAACGCGCGACGGAGGCTGTCTTCCACGGACGTCATCCGAAGGGTCTACCCGCGGCGATCCTCGGTACCGCCCGGCGTAAGCTGCGTCAGATTCATGCGGCCACCTCGCTCGACGACCTCAAAGTCCCGCCTGGCAACAGGCTTCACCCGCTTATGAAAGATCGCAGCGGACAGCACGCCATCTGGATCAACGATCAATTCCGGATCTGCTTCCGCTGGACTGAGACGGGACCGGCCGAGGTTGAGATTGTTGATTACCACTGAACAGGGGCGCTGCCCCGCTCCTCTGGAGATGAGTCCATGGCCCTCGCCTACGAAACCGATGTCGTCCTACCGCCGCTGCATCCCGGTGAGGTTCTGCGGGAAGACTTCCTGATTCCCTTAGGATTGTCCGCCGGGTCGATCGCGCGCGCCTGCCACGTTCCGCGCACCCGGATCGAGCGGATCGCCGCCGAGCAGATCGGGATCTCCACCGACACGGCCTTGCGGCTAAGTCGCTATTTTGGGACGAGCGCGGAATTCTGGCTCAACCTGCAACGCCAGTTCGAGTTGGAGACGCTGAGCCGGACCCTCGGGCCAGAGATCGAGCGGATCGCGCCTCTGACGAGAGAGGCGGCTTGAAGATAGCGACACAGAATTGCCGCGGAGCGTCAGAGTCCGAAAGGCTGTCGCACCTACCGGATCGACATTCGGGCGTCGGTCCTCATGACGTGTCTACGCCCGACCACGGTTTGCGGGCCGCGTGGTGAAACTGCTGCACCACGATCTCGTTTCGCCGACGAGATAGTCGATGTGGCTCAGGGCGCGGTCGATCTGCTGCAAGGCGCGCCGCTGAAAATGCAGCCTCAAAGGCGATACTTGGACAGGACGGCCTCGACTTCGGACGCCGTCGCGAAGTCCCCGCGCATCCTCTCAGCCTACGCCGCGACGAGATCGGCGACCTCATCAGCCGTGAGCTCGATCACCGCCTGGTCCCGGCCCGCATAGGCTAGCACGAGGCGAGCAATCTCATCCTGCATCTCGGGCGACAGCGCGCGGGCGGTTTTCACCGCCCGATCCAAGAGGTCGGTCATGCCTTCAGTGTGCACCGATCGCCGCCCGAGAAAAGCGGACCAGCCCTCAGAGCCCGACCGGCCGCCCGGCGGCCACCACCAGCATCTTGCCGTCCGCGAAGGTGCGGGCGGCGGCCCGGCGGATATCCGCCTGGGTCACGGCCGCCACCATCGCGTTGCGCCGGGCGATGTAGTCCATGCCCAGCTCCTCGAAGGCGATCTGCACCAGCTGGTGCGCGATCTTGGTCGAGGTGTCAAAGCCGAGCGCGTAGGAGCCGGTGAGGTAGTCCTTGGCCTTCTGGAGTTCGTCGTCGTCCGGCCCGTCCGTGATCAGCCGGCCAATCTCGTCGCCGATCACCGACAGCGCCTCGCCGACGCGCTCGTTCTTGGTGGCGGTGTAGCCCCAGGTCATCGCGGCCGACCGATGGCTGACCAGCGATGTCCCGACCGAATAGGCCAGACCGCGCTTCTCGCGCACCTCTTGGAACAGGCGCGACGTGAAGGCGCCCCCGCCCAGGATGTGGTTCAGCACGTAGGCTGGGATGAAATCCGGATCCCGCCAGGGCACGCCCGCCATGCCGAAGCGGATCACCGATTGCGGCACGTCGAGATCGACCACGATGCGCCGGCCGAGATCCTGCACCTCGGTGCGCGGCACCGCCTTCAGCTCGCCGGCCTCCGGCAGGGCGCCGAAGGCGCGGTTCAGGCCCTCGGCGAGCTGCTCGGCCCCGATCGCGCCGACCGCCGCGACCTTCACCCGGCCGCGCCCGATGATGCGGGCATGCATCGCCAGCAGGTCGTCCCGGGTGATCGCCGTGACGCTCTCGACCGTGCCCGAGGACGGGCGGGCGTAGGGGTGGCCGGCAAAGGCCTCCTTGAAGAACCGGCGGGAGGCGAGCACCCCCGGGTCGTTCTGCTGGTAGCGCAGGCCGGCGATGACTTGGCCGCGCACGCGCTCGATCGCGTCCGGGTCGAGGCGGGGCTTGGCCAGCGCCAGGGCCAGGAGTCCGATCGCCTCGTCGGCGTGCTTGACCAGCATCTTCAGCGAGCCGCCGATCGCGTCCGGCCCGGCATGGAACGACAGCTCGATCGCCCGGGCGGCCAGCCGCTCCTGGAACTGGTCGGAGGTGAGGTCGCCCGCGCCCTCGTCGAGGAGTCGCGCCAGCATCTGCGCGCAGCCGGACTTGCCGGCCGGGTCCTGGGCGGCGCCGCCCTCGAAGGTGAAGGCCAGGGCGATCAGCGGCACAACGGGGGATTCGACGTGCCACGCCTCGATGCCGGGGGCGGTCACCACCGGCAGCGCCGTGGTCGGCGAGCTGGCGGGGGTTGCGGTCTCGACCAGGGTCTCGGTCAAGCTCATGGGAACCTCTATCGTTATCTCGGGCGACGGCGGAGCGGGCCAAGGCTCCCAAGCGGCACGTGCCGGTGCGGCCCCGAGCAGGGCCGCCGGGACGCGACCGGGGCTATTCGGCGGCCATCGCGACCGGGGCGTCGGGATCCTGCGCCTTGGTCAGGTAGCCGGTGATCGAGCGGGCCGGGGTCAGCCAGCGCTCGGCGGCGCTCTTCAGGCGATCCTGCGTGACCGCCTCGATGTCGGTCGGCCAGCGGCGGACCTCCTCGATCGTCTCGCCGATCGCCAGCGCCGAGCCGTAGATGCGGGCGAGCGACGACTGGCTGTCGGAGGAATAGACCGTCTCGGCCACGAGGCGGGTCTTGGCGCGCTCGATCGCCTCGGCGTCGAGCGCCTCCGCGGGGGCGCGGCGCAGCACCTTGTCTACGGCCTCCTCCAGCTTCTCCAGAGGCACGCCCTCGGCGGGCACCGCGTAGACGGAGAAGCGGGTGTCGTCGATCGCCGAGCCCATGTACCAAGCGCCGGCATTCACCGCGAGGCCGGTCTCCATGACCAGCTTGCGGTAGAGGTAGGAGGTCGAGCCGCCGCCCAGAACCTCGGCCAGCAGCTCGAGATCGTGGCAGCCGCCATCCCGGGCGGTGATGCAGGAGGGGGTCAGGTAGAGCCGCTGCAGGGTCGGCTGCTCGACCTTCGGGTCGGCCACGGCGACGCGGCGGAGCGCCTTCGGCTCCGGCTCCCGCGCCCGGACACGCTCAGGCCGGGCACCCTGGGGGGTCACGCGGCCGTAGGTGGTCTCGGCGAGACGGCGAACCTCGTCCGGGGTCACGTCGCCGGCAACCACCAGGATGGCGTTCTCGGGGGTGTAGAAGCGCTTGTAATAGGCCAGCGCGTGCTCGCGGTTCAGCCCCTCGATCTCGTGCATCCAGCCGATGATCGGGATGCCGTAGGGGTGGTGCACGAACAGGCCGGCCGCCATCGCCTCGGAGAGCTGGGCGGAGGGGTCGGTCTCGACCCGCATGCGCCGCTCCTCCAGCACCACGTCGCGCTCGGGCGCCACGACGGCGTCGTCGAGGACGAGGCCGCTCATGCGGTCGGCCTCGAATTCCATCATGGTGCCGAGGTGGTCCCGGGCGACCCGCTGGAAATAGGCGGTGTAGTCGTAGCTCGTGAAAGCGTTCTCCTGGCCGCCGAGGCCCGACACAGCCTTCGAGAAGGCGCCGACCGGATGCTTCTCGGTGCCCTTGAACATCAAGTGCTCGAGGAAGTGGGCGATGCCCGACTGGCCCAGCGGATCATCGGCCGAACCGTTGCGGTACCAGATCATGTGGGTGGCGACGGGCGCGCGATGGTCGGGCACCACCACCACGTCGAGGCCGTTGTCGAGGGTGAAGGCCGTCACTTCCGGGCCACCCGCCTCCGACCGCCCGAACGGCGCGGCGTCGCCCCGGCCGGCGCTGGCGCCGAAGGCCGAGCCCGGACGCAGCGGGAAGAGGGGGGGCGTCGCCTTCCTGAACAGGTGCATTCCGCTTTCCTTCTGCCGGCCCCGTCACCCGGCGCCGCGCGTCGGAACGCCTGTGCGGGTCGGGGCCGTCCTGGTCGCCGGCGCGCAAGAACCGCACCGGGACGATCATGTCATGTTGCCATGCCGTGGCGCCGTTGCAACAGCGACACGGCGTACCGGTTACTGCTGCGCGCGCTGACGGAGGTAGGCCCCGGGATCGGACTCCTCCTTCTCGCGGCTGGCATTGTTGATCGGGTCATTCGACGGCGGCCGCGCCAGCTTCTTGGGCGACTGACGGTAGCCGGTGGGCGGATCGGTCAGCACGTCGCGGTTCGGCTCAACGTCGGAGGGCTCGGCGTTGGCGCTCTTGCCCTTGAGCAGGTCGAACGGACTGAGCAGGCTGTCGTCGCGGTTGTTGTCGCCGGGCTTGCGCTCGGCCTCGGTGGTCAGGCTCGCGCCCGCCCGGCGGCCGTTGCGCATCTCGTCCACCGAGAGGGTGGCGTTGTTGTCGTCGTAGCGGCCCTGGGCCTGGATGCCCTTGGGGTTGCGCCGCTCCTTGGCGGCGCGCTCGCGCTCGGCAATCTCGGGATCCTTCGGCCACGCGGTGCTGGTGGAGCGGGCCCGGGGCTGGGGCAGGGCCTTGCCGTCGATCTTGGGCGGCATCACCAGGGGCGGCCGCTCGTGGTAGTCGATCGGGTCCTGGCGCTTCTCCAGAAGGCCGATGCCCGACAGGGCGTCGCGCATGAACTCACCGCGCTCCTGAGCCTGAGCGCCGCCCGCGAGCAGCGGGGTCAGGGCGAGGGCGGCGGGGAGGAGGAGTCGAAGCCTGCGATGCCCGGTCATGCTGCCTCACGGGTTCCGGCCGGGGAGTCCGGCTCGGGGACGACCGCGTCGCGGCCTGATCCGACGGGTCCCGGCCTGAGACCGGTTTCCGGCGATCGTATGGCGCCTTGACCACGGCAAGCCCGCGCGGGGCTGTCGCCCAGCCGATGTGGTGCCCGCATCACAGGCGCGCCGCCGGGTCGCCGGGTGTGGTTTCCCCCGGGCGTCGCCCGGCCGGGGCCAAGCTATCGAGGATCAGGCCGATCACGCCGGCCACGATCGCCGCGTCGGCGACGTTGAACACGTACCAGGACCATGCGCCGGCGTGCAGGTGGACGAAATCGAACACCGCCCCGTAGACCGCGCGGTCGATGGCGTTGCCGAGCGCCCCGCCGACGATCAGCCCCAGGGCGACGGCCAGCAGCCGGGAGCCGGCCCGGCGCATCCAGAGTCCGAGACCCAAAGCGGCAACGAGCGACAGGGCGACGAGGGCCCAGCGCCCGAACCCGCCCTCCTGCTGGAACAGGCCGTAGGAGACGCCCCGGTTCCAGACCACCACGAAGTCGGCGAAGGACGCGAGCCGCCAGGGCTGGGTCAGGACGAGGTCGGTGCCGAAATAGAGGCCGAGCTTGGAGGCTTGATCGAGCAGGAGGGTGAGGAGGAGGGCCGTGAAGCCGGCGCGGGCGGGGGTCATGGGCGGACAACCAAGTGCGTGTCTCCCTCCTCCCTTTGCTGGGGATCAGATTCACACTTCTCCGCCAGACGCCAAGGGGTTGAGAAACAAGCGCGTTTCCCCTCCCCCTTGCGGGGAGGGGCCAGGGGTGGGGGTGGCTCAGAAGGCATCAGATCGCCCCATCCTGCACCACCCCCACCTCCAACTCCTCCCCACAAGGGGGAGGAGAGAGCGTCGCGGCTCGCGAGGTATGAATCTGCTCCTTCGCAAAGCGGGGAGGGCGCTGTCGCGGGTCTGATCACGCCGCGCTCGCCTCCGGGTGCGCCGCATCCCACTCGCGCAGGGCCTGGGCGTCGCGGGGCGTCACATCCGGATGATCCGGATCGCTGCCCACCTCCGGGCTGACCCGCCAGGAGCGGGCGCATTTGCGGCCCTCGGCCGGGCTCGGCACCACCGCCACACCGCGCACCTCGTCGAGCCGGAAGGCGTCGGCCGGGCCCTCGCCCGCCACCACGGTGATGTCCGAGGTGATGCAGGTGTCGGCGAAGTCGCAGCCCTCCAGCGCGGCCAGAAGCTCCGGATCCGCCACGTAGACCGTCGGCGCCGCCTCCAGGCTCGCGCCGATGCGCTTGGCCGCGCGTTCGATCTCCAGGGCGCCGGTCACCACCCGCCGCACCCGCCGGATTTTTTGCCAGCGCACCGCGAGGGGGGCGTCCAGCCAATCGGCCGGGGTCTCCGGCAAGGTCTGGAGATGCACCGAGCCGTCCTCGGACGGGTAGCGCTCGAGCCAAGCCTCCTCGGCCGTGAAGGCGAGCACCGGGGCCAGCCAGATCGCCGCCCGCCGGAAGGCCTCGTCGATCACCTGCAGGGCTGCCCGGCGGCGCACCGAGGACACGGGATCGCAGTACAGGGCGTCCTTGCGCACGTCGAAGTAGAACGACGATAGGTCGCCGGTCATGAAGCCGTTGAGCAGCGCCACCACCCGCTTGGTGTCGAAGGTCGCGTAGGCCTCGCGGATCTCGCCGTCGAGCTCGGCCAGCCGGTGCAGGATCAGCCGCTCCAGCTCCGGCATTTTTTGGAACTCTACGTCGTCGCCCTGGACCCGGTGGGCGAGGGAGCCCAGCATCCAACGCAGGGAGTTCCTGAGCTTCCGGTAGGTCTCCGCGAAGGTCTTGATGATCTCCGGGCCGATGCGCAGGTCGTCGGTGTAGTCGGAGGCCGCGACCCACAGGCGCAGGATGTCGGCGCCGGAATCCTTGATCACGCTCTGCGGCGCGACGACGTTGCCCTTCGACTTCGACATCTTCAGGCCCTTGCCGTCGAGCACGAAGCCATGGGTCAGGACGATGTCGTAAGGTGCCCGGCCGCGGGTGCCGGACGCTTCGAGCAGCGAGGACTGGAACCAGCCGCGGTGCTGATCCGACCCCTCCAGGTACATGACCCGGTCCCGGCCGCCGTCGCGGATGCGCGTGACGCCTGCGAGGCCCGGGAACGCCTCCGGATCGTCCAGCACGAAGGCGTGGGTCGAGCCCGAATCGAACCAGACGTCGAGGACGTCGGTGACCTTCTCGTAGGCGGCCGGGTCGTGGTCGGGCGCCAGGAAGCGCTCGGCGGCCTCGTCCCGGAACCACGCGTCGGCGCCCTCTTGCGCGAAGGCGTCGCGGATGCGGGCGTTGACGGCGGCATCCTTCAGGATCTCACCCGTCTCCCGGTGGACGAACACGGTGATCGGCACGCCCCAGGCGCGCTGGCGCGACACCACCCAGTCCGGCCGGTTGGCGACCATGCCGGTGATCCGGTTCTTGCCCTGCGTCGGCACCCACTGGGTGTCGTCGATACCCTGGAGCGCCACTTCGCGGAGCGACCGATTGACCAGCGACTTCACCGGCCGGTCCATGGCGATGAACCATTGCGGCGTATTCCGAAAAATCACCGGCTTCTTGGAGCGCCAGGAATGCGGGTACTGGTGGCGCAGCACCCCGCGGGCGACGAGCGCCCCGGCCTCGGTCAGCGCCGCGATGACCGCCTTGTTGGCGTCGCCCTTCTCGCCCTTGTCGGTGAGGACGCGCTTGCCCTCGAAGCCCGGGGCGGCCTTGGTCAGCGCGCCGTCGGCATCCACCGTGTAGGGGATGGTCGGGTCGATGCCGCGCTCGGCGAGCAGGCGCCCGCTCGCCATCCAGAGCTCGAAATCCTCGCGGCCGTGGCCGGGAGCCGTGTGGACGAAGCCCGTACCGGATTCGTCGGTGACGTGGTCGCCGTCGAGCATCGGCACGGCAAAATCATAGCCAAGCGCCGCCAGCGGATGATCCAGGGTGAGGCCGGCGAGCACCTCCGGGCGCACGTCGCCGACGCGCTCGAACGCCTCGACCCGGGCGGCCTTGAACACGGTCGCGGCGAGGCTGTCGGCGAGCACATAGCTCTGGCCGGGGGTCGCCCAATTGTCGGCGGGCGCCTCCGTGACCCGGTACAGGCCGTAGGCGATCCTCTTGGAGTAGGCGACGGCGCGGTTGCCGGGGATCGTCCACGGGGTGGTCGTCCAGATCACCACCCGGGCCTGGGCGAGGTCGCCCTCGGCGCCGGAGCGGATCGGAAACGCCACGAACACCGTGTCGCTGACGTGCTCCTCGTACTCGACCTCCGCCTCGGCGAGCGCGGTCTTCTCGACCACCGACCACATCACAGGCTTGGAGCCGCGATAGAGCTGGCCGCTCATCGAGAACTTCATCAGCTCGTCGGCGATCACGGCCTCGGCCGGGTACGCCATGGTGGCGTAGGGATGGTCCCAGTCGCCGGTGACGCCGAGCCGCTTGAACTCCTCCCGCTGCACGTCGAGCCAATGCGCCGCGAAGGTCCGGCACTCCTGCCGGAACTCGATCACCGGCACGTCGTCCTTGTTGCGACCCTTGGCGCGGTACTGCTCCTCGATCTTCCACTCGATCGGCAGGCCGTGGCAGTCCCAGCCCGGGACGTAGTTGGCGTCGAAGCCGAGGGCGCCTTGCGAGCGCACCACCACGTCCTTGAGGATCTTGTTGAGCGCCGTGCCGATATGGATGTTGCCGTTGGCGTAGGGCGGGCCGTCGTGCAGCACGAATTTCGGCCGGCCCTGGCCGCGGGCGCGGAGCTTCCCGTAGAGGTCGATCTGCTTCCAGCGCTCGAGGAAGAGCGGTTCGCGGATCGGCAGGCCGGCGCGCATCGGGAACTCGGTCTGCGGCAGGAACAGGGTCTTCGAATAGTCGCGGGCGGGCGCGGTCTCGGGGGTGGTCATCGGATCTCGCATCGGCGGTCGGGCCGGCAGCATCGGGCCGGCGGAATCGGGTCGGGCGGCAGGAGGATCCCGGACCTCCGCGCGGCCACGCTAGAGCGGGCCCTCAGGCGGAGGCCGGGCCGGTAATTCGAATCGGGCGGCGGAAGCCGCGCAGGGCGCGCGAAGCGGGCATGACGGTTCTCTATCAGCCGCCCCGGCCCGAGGCCAGCGGTACGGCGGCGCGCCCCGATGGCGTGCCCGATCACGGGAATGCGAGCCCGGATGAGACCTTTCGGCGTCTGGATCGTTGATGGACACACCCTCCACAGCCCGACGCGGCGCGGAGCCGACCCAGATCGAGATCCGGGAGTAGACCGAATGAGAAAAATCCTGATCGCGACCCTCGCCCTCGCCCCGATCGCCTTCGCGGGCGCCGCCCAGGCCCAGGGCACCGTGCGCGGCGCCCAGCGCGGCGTCGAGGACGGCTCGGCCGCGGCCGGCCCTGTGGGCGGCGTGGTCGGCGGTGCCGTCGGCGCGGCCACCGGCACGGTCGGCGGCGTGCTCGGCACCGACCCGGATCCGGCACGCCGCGCCCGCGAGAACCGCCGCGAGGAGCGTATCGAGCGCCAGGAGCGTCTCGGCCGCTGATGGACTTCGGCCGGTTGCCTCAGGCGGCCGGCCGCGCCTCCCGGCGGATCGTCTCCTGCGCCAGGAGATACAGGCCGGAGCCGACCACGATCATGGCGCCGAATACGGTCCAGCGGCTCGGCAGGTCGCCGAACAGCAGGAAGCCGAAGGTCACCGACCAGAGCAGTTGCGTGTAGATGAACGGCGACAGCACATTGGCCGGCGCCCGTGCATGGGCCAGCACCAGCAGCCAGTGGCCGAGCGTCCCGAACAGCGCGACGCCGATCAGCAGCGCCCAGTGGGTCAGGCTCGCCGGGTTCGTCCAGATCCAAGGGAGGAGCGGGGCCATCAGCCCGAGGCCCGCGAGCCCCGTGTAGAACATGGTCGTGGCGGTCGAATCGTAGGCCGCGAGCTTGCGCGTGATGATCGCGTAGAAGGCGTAGACCAGCACGTTGGCCACGCAGAGCAAAGCGGCCGGATGCATCCCGCCGATTCCCGGCCGCACGATCACCAGCACGCCGAGGAACCCGACGCCGATCGCCATCAGCCGCGCCCGGGACGACCATTCGCCGAGAAGCGGCCCGGCGAGCAGCGCCACCGTGAGCGGAGCAGCGAACTGGATCGAGATCGTCTCGGCCATCTGCAGGTAGCGCAGGGCGAGGAAGTTGAGTGCCGTCGAGGCGAAGAGCAGCAGCGAGCGGATGATCTGCAGCGGCAGGCGCCGGCTCTTCACCACGCCCGGGGTGCGCACCGGATTAATGAACAGCGAGATCATGGCGACGCTCGCCGCGTAGCGCATGAAGGTGGTGACCAGCGGATCGACCCCGCCGCGTGCCAGCGTCTTCGCGCAGGCGTCGAGGCCGGCGAAGAACGCCACCGCCCCGCACATCAGCGCGATGCCGACAAGCCGCCGCCGTCCCGCCAAATCGGCCTCCGGGGCGGCGCGCGCGATGTCATCGGTGACGGATGTCGCGAGCCGCGTGCCCATGCCTGCCAAACCTCGTGGAGGCCGATATTCCTGCCACGCTCAAGCGCGCCCAGGTATCGGCCGGCGCGCAGGGGAACCATGCAGCCGGCACGGCCTCCATGCCGGGGCCGGCACGGCCTCCCATGCCGGGGTAGCCCAGTGCGCGGCTCAGCGCTTGATTGGAGCCTTCTCGGCCGAGGGAGCCGCCGAAGCGGTCTTGGTCGGCGCCACCTTGGCCGCCACCTTGACGGCCTTCTTGGGCGGCGGCGCGCCGGCCATCAGGGCGGCGAGATGGGTCTGGTCGAGCCCCGAGGCCGGGCCGATCCCCGCCGCCGGGGCAGGCGCCGCCGGCGCGGGCAGCGGGCTCGCAGCCGCGACCGGACGCTCGACCCGGCGCGGCTCGATCGATCCCGTCGCGACGGGGTCGGGCACGGCGGCCGCGGCGACGGAGATGGCGGATTCCCGCTGCACGCGCAGGGTCCAGTGGGCGGCGGTGGAAAGCGCGGCGACCGCCAGGATCGTCTTGATGCCGCCGGTGAGCAGGGCTCGCATGGTCTCAGGCCCGAATGAACGCGGTTACGCCGGACTGGATCCCCGGCCCTCACGCATCATCGCGCCGGAGCGTGAACGAAACCGCAATCGGCTGGAGACGCCTCGTCCCGGAACGGGTCAGATATCTGCGATGTGGGCCAGCCCACTGCACGAATTCAGCGCCCCGGGGGCTATTAAGGCACGCCTTTTCCTGGACCGATGGAGCGACAGCGGAACCTGATCCAGGAACCAGCATAAGAAACGCCGCGCCAGCGGTACAGGTTGAGTCCAGTCGACGCTTCGCGCCGTCCTGTGCTGGATCCCGGGACGCATTCCGCTGGCGCTGCATGCGCCCGGGAAAAGGACGGCGCAAACCCGCTCGACACCATGGCGCCGGATCGTGGCCCAACGCCTTGAGAGGGCCGTGCGATATGTGGGCCTTGCGCCGGATCCGCGGTTCCTGTTCCCCGCGCGCCCGACACTCCTGCAGCGACTCGGCCCACTGAGCCTCACAGGAACGGCCCAGAGAACTGGTCCGGACCACCCCGTCACTGCCGACCCCGCTGCCATGCAGGCCCGAGCGGGCTCGCGAAACCTTCAGGCGCATCGGCGGCCGGGGACAGCCCGTGTAGAGGGTGACAGCCGAGCCGGCAACAGAGGCGGAGCCGTTTGAAGGGTCCCCGCGGCGATCAGCGCGCCGCAGCCTCCGCGGCGAAGCGTATCAGCGCGGCGCTGTCGGCCTCGCCGACTTCCGCGGCGAGGTGCCGGTAGAGGGCGGCATAGCCGGCGAAGACCTGGCGGCCCGCCGCGTCCGGCCCGAGGAAATCGGCGATCTCCTCCATCTCGGGGGCCCAGCGACAGGCCTTCGGCGCCATGTCGGGCAGTCCCTTGGCGAAGCGGGCCAGCAGCGCCGGCTCGTTCTCGGCGAGTTCGGCGAGCAATGCCGCGCCGGCCCCGGCGCGCCCGGCGGCCAGGATCATGATGGCGGCCAGCGCCGTGAGGCCCTTGTTGAGGCCGGCATAGCTCATCTTGAGGCTGGAGGCCGCGCCGATCCCGCCGGGGCAGACGCGCAGGTCGAGGCCGAGGTCGCGCAGGGCCAGCGCCGGCGCCGTGTCGGCCCCGGAGACGTAGACACGCGGCCCCTTCGTGCCGGGCTTCGGCGGCAGGCCCAAAATCGCCCCGTCGAGGAACGGCGCGCCGGTGGCCGCGACGATCTCCGCGATGCGCCCGAGCGTCTCCGGGCTGACCGCGTTGGCGTCGATGTAGACCGGCTTTTTCGGAGCCGCCGCCAGGGCGGGGGCGAGCCGGCGGGCCAGTTCCTCCGCGCCGGCGGGCGGCACGATGGAGAGCAAGAGATCGGCGGCGGCGAGGTCGGAATCCGCGGCGTGGATCATGCCGGCGGCCTCGGCCCGGGCACGGCTCGCCGCCCCGCGCCCGTCGAGGGAGGTCAGGACGCGGGCGCCGTGTTCGGAGAGGCGGGCTCCGATGGCGCTGCCCATGGCGCCGGGGGCGATCACCGCGATGGTGGGCACGGTTCGCCTCCGGATCCGTCCTGCTTCTACCGCAGCGCGCCGCAGAACCGCTGGATGCGCCGGCAGGCCTCCTCCAGCACTGCGTTGGAGGTGGCGTAGGAGATCCGCAGGTTCGGCCCGAGTCCGAAGGCCGAGCCGTGGACCGCCGCCACGCCTTCGGCCTGGAGCAGCTCCAGCACGAAATCCTCGTCGGTCTCGATGGTCTTACCGGCCTCGGTCCGCTTGCCGATCAGCGCCGCGCAGGACGGGTAGACGTAGAACGCGCCCTCGGGCGTCGGGCAGGTCAGCCCGTTGGTCTGGTTGAGCATCGACACGACGAGGTCGCGCCGGCCCTGGAACGCGGCGCGGAACTTGGCGAGGTGATCCTGCGGCCCGTCGAGGGCAGCGACCGCCGCCCATTGCGCGATGGTGCTGGCGCCGGAGGTCTGCTGGCCCTGGACGAAGTCCATCGCCTTGATGAGCTTCTCCGGCCCGGCCGCATAGCCGATCCGCCAGCCGGTCATGGCGTAGCCCTTCGAGACGCCGTTCATGGTCAGCGTCCGATCGACGAGCTGCGGCTCGACCTGCGCCGGGGTGACGAATTCGAAATCGCCGTAGGTCAGGTGCTCGTAGATGTCGTCGGTCAGGATGTGGACGTCGGGATAGCGCAGCAGCACGTCGGTGAGCGCCTTCATCTCGGCGCGCGAGTAGGCGGCCCCCGACGGGTTCGACGGCGAGTTGAGGACGATCCACTTGGTCTTCGGGGTCAGGACGCGGTCCAGCTCCTCGGGCTGGAGCTTGAAGCCGTGGTCCATGTCGGTGTCGGCGAAGACCGGGGTGCCGCCGCACAGGCCAACCATCTCCGGGTAGGACACCCAGTAGGGGCGGGGGATCACCACCTCGTCGCCGGGGTTCAGGGTGGCGAGGAAGGCGTTGTAGAGCACCTGCTTGCCGCCGGTGCCCACGATGGTCTGCGAGACCGTGTAGTCGAGCCCGTTCTCGCGCTTGAACTTGCGCACGATCGCCTCGCGCAGGGGCACGATGCCGGAGACTGGCGGGTAGCGGGTCTCGTTGCGGTGGATCGCGTCGATCGCGGCCTGCTTGATGTGCTCGGGCGTGTCGAAATCCGGCTCGCCCACCGACAGGCTGATGACATCGACGCCGGACGCCTTCAGGTCCCGGGCCTTCTGGGTCATCACGATGGTCGCGGACGGCTTCACCCGCGAGAGGACATCGGCCAGGAGAGCCATGATCTGCGATGCTCCGGATCTTCGGGGGCGGCGAGCGCGCGAGCCTGCCCCTGCGCCACACGTTTTGCGGCGCGGCGGACCCTAGGCCCCAGACGCTGAGCCGGCAAGCACGGACGCCGCGACGGCGCACCGGATCGCGTTTTCTGCTACCGTCGTCCGAGTCGGGACGGAGCGGGAGGCCTGCCGATGGGCGAGACGATCAGCATCACCCTGGCGCCGGACACGCTCCGCGCCGTGCGTGAGAGCGTCGAGGCCGGCGAGTACGCCTCGGTGGACGCACTGCTCGACGAGGCCGTGCACGCCCTGCAGCGCCAGCGCCGGGAGAATGCCGAGCAGCTTGACATTATCCGCGCCCGCATCCGGCGCTCCCTGGACGATCCGCGACCTCCGCGGAGCATCGACGAAGTCGAAGCGCGCATGGAAGCCCTGTTCGCCCAGACACGGGACGAGCGCCGGCGTGCGTAGGCTGCCTGTCGTGCTCCAGAGCGAGGCAGAGGCGGACCTCGCGGGCATCTTCCACATCGTGCTCCACGCAAGCCAGGACCAAAGCGTCGCCGAGGGCTTCATCCGGCGGATCGTCGCGCGCTGCCGTCGGATCAGCGACGCGCCCCATGGCGGCCGCCCGCGCGGCGATCTGGAGCCCGGCCTGAGAACCGTGCCGTTCGAGAGATCCGCGGTCATCGCCTATCGGGTCGAAGCCGAGTTGGTGACGATCACCAACGTGTTCTACGGCGGCCGCAACTTTGAGGCGCTGTTTCAGGCTGCCCGGCCGGACGACGAGCCGGCGCCGTGACCCGTGCGGCCGAGCGCGGACCCTCATGCCCTCGCACCAGCCGGCTCACACCCCCATCTCTCCCGGCATGACACCGCTCTCCGTCCTCGATCTCTCCTTCGTCAGCGCCGAGTCCACCCCGGCGCAGGCGCTGCACGACACCCTGGCGCTGGCCCGCCACGTCGACGGGCTCGGCTACCGGCGCTACTGGCTCGCCGAGCACCACGCCCTGCCCAACGTGGCGAGCCCCGCCCCCGAGATCATGATCGGCCAGATCGCCGCCGCGACCCGGAACCTCCGGGTCGGCTCGGGCGGGATCATGCTGCCGAACCACGCGCCGCTGATGGTGGCGGAGCGCTTCCGGGTGCTGGAGGCGCTGTTCCCCGGCCGGATCGATCTCGGCCTCGGCCGGGCGCCCGGCACGGACGGGCTCACCGCGCGGGCGTTGCGGCGCCGGGAAGCGCCGGGGGAGGGCGGCGGTGACGACTTCCTCGACCGCCTGCAGGAATTGCTGTTCTGGGACGGCGGCTTCCCGGAGGGCCACCCCTTCGCGCGGATCGAGGCGAGCCCATCCGACGTCCCGCTGCCGCCGCTCTTCCTGCTCGGCTCCTCCGATTACAGCGCCCGGCTCGCCGCCGAGATCGGCTGCGGCTTCGGCTTCGCGCAGCATTTCTCCGGCATGCCGGCCGAGCCACCGATGCTCGACTACCGGAACCGGTTCCAGCCGACGCGGCTCGGCACCCAACCCCACGCGATCCTGGCGGTGGCGGCGATCTGCGCCGCCACGGACGCGGAGGCCGAGCGGTTGGCGGCCAGCGCCCGCCTCGCGACGCTGCGGCGGGAGCGCGGCGAGTACCGGCCGCTGCCGAGCCTTGCCGAGGCGCTGGCCTACCCGTATTCCGACGGCGAGCGGATGCAGATCGCGCGCGGCCGCGACCGGCTGCATGTCGGCAGTCCAGAAACCCTGCGGGCGCACTTGGCCGACATGGTCCAGCGAACGCAGGCCGACGAGTTGATGATCGTCTCGGCGATCCCCGATCAGGCGGCGCGGCGCGAATCCTATACGTTGCTGGCGCAGGCCTGGGGCCTCAGCGCCACGTCGCAGGCGGCCTGATACCGGCAAACGGCAGGGTTCCCAAAGGGCCAGCCCTTTGGTGGGGTGTCGGGGTGAAACCCCGGCCTACGGATCCTGGGCCCCTCACGGGGGCCCAGGATCCGTACAGCAGGGCTCTGCCCTGCACGCGCAAAAGGTCCCGGACCTTTTGAAACCCGGACTTCAGCGCCCGAACAGCCGACCGAGCCGGGCGAGGAAGCCGCCCCCCTCCGCAGCCTCGGCATCGGACGGAGCCTTCGCGGCCTCTACCTTCGGCGCCAGCACCAGCCCGAGGGCCGCCGTGTCGGTGGTCTCGCGGTCGATCAGGATCAGGCTGCCGGTCTCGCGGTTCTCCGCATAGGCGTCCACCGCCACCGGCCGGTCGAGGCGCAAGGACACGTCCGCGATGTCGTTGGCCGACAGGCGCTCGGCCGGGCCGGGCTTGCCGGTCTCCGGGTCGATGCGCGAGACGATCCGCTCCACGGTCGCGGTGACCGTGGCGGTGCCGATCTTGGCGAACAGGCTGGCGCCCGGGCTCAGATCCGTCTCGGCCGCCCAGAACAGGCGGGCGTCGAGGGTCTCGGTGACCCGCATCGGTGCGGCGCTCGCCACGATCACCTGACCGCGGGAGACGTCGATCTGGTCGGCGAGCACCAGGGTCACCGATTCGTCCTCGCCGGCCTCGGGCAGGTCGCCGTCGGCGGTGTAGATCCGCGCCACCGTGGAGGTCCGGCCGGAGGGCTGGACCGTCACCGAATCGCCCGGACGCACCCGGCCGCTGGCGATCCGGCCGCTATAGCCGCGGAACTCGGAATTGGGCCGGTTGACCCATTGCACCGCCATCCGGAACGGCGCGTTCAACGCCTCGGCGCGGACCGGCACGGTCTCCAGGTAGGTGAGCAGCGGACCGCCCGTGTACCAGGGCGCAGCGATGCCCGGCTCAACGACGTTGTCGCCGTTCTTGGCCGAGAGCGGGATCGCCTTGACCTCGGAAAAGTTCAGCCCCCGGGCAAAGTCCGAGAATCCGGCCACGATCCCGTCGAAGGTGCCCTGCGCCCAGCCGGCGAGGTCCATCTTGTTCACCGCCAGCACGACCCGGCGGATTCCGAGATTGGAGACCAGCAGCGCGTGGCGCCGTGTCTGGCGGGTCAGGCCCTGGCGGGCGTCCACGAGGATCACCGCCACGTCGGCCGTCGAGGCACCGGTGGCCATGTTGCGGGTGTACTGCTCGTGGCCGGGCGTGTCGGCCACGATGAAGGAGCGCTTGTCGGTGGAGAAGAACCGGTAGGCGACGTCGATGGTGATGCCCTGCTCGCGCTCGGCCTGGAGGCCGTCCACCAGCAGTGCGAGATCCACCTCCTGCCCCTGCGTCCCGTGCTTGCGGGAATCCCGCTGGAGTGCCGAGATCTGGTCGTCGAAAATCTGCTTGGTGTCGTGCAGCAGCCGCCCGATCAGGGTCGACTTGCCGTCATCCACCGAGCCGCAGGCGATGAAGCGCAGCACCGCCTTGTTGCGGTGGGCGGTGAGGAAGGCCGCATAGCCGGCCGCGCGCTCACCGAAGGCGTTGGGGGCCTGATGCACCGTCATCAGAAGTAACCTTCCTGCTTCTTGCGCTCCATGGCGCCCGCGCCGTCCTTATCGATCACCCGGCCCTGGCGCTCCGAGGTGCGCGCCGCCAGCGTCTCGCCGATGATCTCGGGCAACGTGGCGGCGTCGCTCTCCACCGCGCCGGTCAGCGGGTAGCAGCCGAGCGTCCGGAAGCGCACGAGGCGCTGCTGCGGCGTCTCGCCGGGCGCGAGCGGCAGCCGGTCGTCATCGACCATGATGAGCTGGCCCTCGCGCTCCACCACCGGCCGCTCCTGGGCGAAGTAGAGCGGCACGATCGGAATGTTTTCCTGCTCGATGTACAGCCAGATGTCGAGCTCGGTCCAGTTGGACAGCGGGAAGACCCGCAGGGACTCACCGCGCTTCTTCTTCAGATTGTAGAGGTGCCAGGGCTCGGCACGCTGGCGCTTCGGGTCCCAGCGGTGCTGCGCGGTGCGCAGCGAGATGATCCGCTCCTTGGCGCGGCTCGCCTCCTCGTCGCGGCGGGCGCCGCCGAAGGCCGCGTCGAACTTGTGCTTGTCGAGCGCCTGCCGCAGGGCCTGCGTCTTCATCACGTCGGTGTGCACCTCGGAACCGTGGCTCACCGGGCCGACGCCGCGGGCGAGCCCGTCCGGGTTGGTGTGGATCAGGAGGTCAAGGCCGAGCTCCTTGGCGCGGGCGTCGCGGAAGGCGATCATCTCGCGGAACTTCCACGTGGTGTCGACGTGGAGCAGCGGGAACGGCAGCCGCCCGGGCGCGAACGCCTTGAGGGCGAGGTGCAGCAGCACCGAGGAATCCTTGCCGATCGAGTAGAGCATCACCGGATTCTCGGTCTCGGCGACGGTCTCCCGGAAGATGTGGATGGCCTCGGCCTCCAGCCGCTTGAGGTGGCTGAGGCGGTCGGCGGGGGCAGGGGCGCTCGGCTGCACGGCGGCGGCGAGGGCGGCGCTCATCGGGCGAACTCCGGCTGGCGATGGGTTTCGGTCTGGATGGTCTCGAACGCGGCGGGCTCCTGGCCCGGCTGCACCGACGCTGCTGGGCGTCCGACATGCAGGCCGCATTCCTTCTTGTCTTCCTGCTCCCACCACCAGCGGCCGGCGCGCTCGGGCTCGCCGAGCTTCACCGCGCGGGTGCAGGGGGCGCAGCCGATCGACGGGAAACCGCGATCGTGCAGCACGTTGTAGGGCACGAAATTCTCGCGCACGAAGCTGTCGACCTGCGCCCGGGTCCAGTCGGCCAGGGGATTGAGCTTGATCAGGCCGCGCGCGGCGTCGAACTCCGCGAGCGGGGTCTCGGCGCGGTTGGCTGACTGGCCGGCGCGCAGCCCGGTGAGCCAGCCGCTCGCACCCTCAAGGGCGCGGCCCAGCGGCTCGACCTTGCGGAAGCCGCAGCAGGCCTGCCGCGCGGCAACCGAGCGCCGGAAACCGTTGATGCCCTCATTGCGCACGAAATCCTCCGCGGCCGCGCGCTCGGGCGCATAGGCGGTGATTCGGATGCCGTAGGCCGATTCAGTCTCGGTCCATGTGTCGTAGGTCTCCGCGAAGAGGCGGCCGGTATCGAGGGTCACGATCTCGACGCGCCCCTTGGTCTGCCCCCGGGCGAGCTTCGCCATGGCAAGCGCGTGGGTCAGCGCCTGATCCTCGACGCCGAGGCTCGTGGTGAACACGAGCCGACCGGGGATCTCGGCGGCGATCAGGTGGAGGCGGTTGGTCAGGTCGAGTCCGGACAGCCGCTCCGCTAGGGCTTCGGCCGTCTGTCGGTCCGGACGGGTCATCGCGACGGGTCCCGAATTTCGTGGGGTGGAACGGACGCGGCCTGCGCCGCACCCTGTTGTCGAACGGTCGAGATGTTCGCTATACCGAACGAAGTCAAGGCGCTCCGGTGCGCTTGCTGAGTCGGGAGGCGGGGTTCGGCGTGCGGTTGCACACAGCGCCTCGCGGGGCTCGACGGCGTCCGGATGAAAGAATCTTCTTAACGCCCTCTGAGAGACCCTATACCGGACGCGGGCGGCACCGCGCGGACGGACCCTACGGAGACAGTCTTGGACGCGATCGATCTCAAGATTCTCGCCCTCCTGCAGACGGACGCGACGCTCTCCATTGCGGCGATCGGCGAGCGCGTGGGCCTGTCCCAGACCCCGTGCTGGAAGCGCATCCAGAAGCTGGAGGCCGACGGGGTCATCGACCGGCGCGTGGCCGTGCTCGATCCGGTGAAGCTCGGCCTCGGACTGACAGTCTTCGTCTCCATCGAGACGGCCGACCACTCTCAGGACTGGCTGCAGCGCTTCGCCGCAACCGTCTCGGCCATGCCCGAAGTGCTGGAATTCTATCGGATGGCCGGCGACGTGGATTACATGTTGCGCGTCGTGGTGGCCGACATGCAGGCCTATGACAGCTTCTACAAGCACCTGATCGCGGTGCTGCCCTTGAAGAACGTCACGTCGCGCTTCGCCATGGAGAAGGTGAAATCCACCACCGCCCTGCCCCTGCCGGCGCCGCCGAAGAACGGGCGCCACCTGCCCGGGACAGGACCGGTCCTCGCCGTGGTAGGAGAATGATTTTCTCTCTTCTTGCGGCGCAGCGAACGTGATGTTCCAAAATTCATCCGTTCTGTAAAACGAACGTCTTTCGATTGACACGGGCCGCGCAGGCCCCGACATGGTCCCGTAATGTCCCGCCAGAATCTCATCCCGCGCACCGCCCCGTTCGGGGATGGCGAGCGCGCCAGCCTCGACGCGGTGCTCGGCGCCGCGAGCCCCACGCAGCGCGCATGGCTCGCCGGCTTCCTGGCGGGCCTCGACGCCGCTGGTGGCCAGCCGGCCGCGGTCCCGGCCGCACCGCCCAAGGCCGCCGCGCCGCTGACGGTGATCTACGCCAGCGAATCGGGGAATTCCGAAGCGCTGGCCGGCAACGTCGCGAAGCTCGCGCGCAAGCAGGGCTTCAAGCCGAAGGTGGTGGATTTCGCCGACCTCGACCTCGCGACCCTGCCCAAGGCCGGCAAGCTGATCGCCATCGCGGCGACCTGGGGCGAGGGCGAGCCGCCGGCCCGGGCCGTGCGGGCCTATGGCGAGCTGATGGGGGAGGGTGCCCCGCGCCTCGACGGCGTGGAGTTCGCGGTCCTGTCGCTCGGCGACACCTCCTACGTCGAGTTCTGTGCCATCGGGAAGGCGCTCGACGCCCGCTTCGAGGCCCTGGGCGGCAAGCGCGCCGCCGAGCGCGCCGACCTCGACCTCGATTTCGAGAAGCCGGCCGCCGACTGGATCAAGAACACGCTCAAGGCGCTGGCCCCGGCGGACACCTCCGACAACGTCGTGGCGGTCGATTTCGCCCGTGCCACCCCGGGCGAGGACGACGATTCCGAGCCGAGCCGCGAACCCCTGGTGGTCGAGGTCGTCGAGCACGTGAACCTCAACTCCTCGCGCTCCGACAAGGAAACGATCCATCTCGCGCTCGCCTTCGAGGACGGCGCGCCGGCCTACGAGCCGGGTGATTCGCTGGAGCTCTTCCCGGAGAACGACCCCCAGCTCGTGGACGAGATCCTGAACGCCGCGGGGCTTTCGGGCGACGAGGCCCTGCGCAAGGTGCTGCTCGCCGAGCGGGACATCACCACCCTGTCGGCCGCCACGATCGAGCGCTTCGTGAAGGCCACCGGCCATGCCGAGGCGCAGACGCTGATCGACAGCGGTGAGGCCAAGGCCTGGATCGAGGGCCGCCACCTGATCGATCTGCTGACGGCCTACCCGGCCAAGCTCACGCCCGAGCACGTGACCACGATCACCCGGCCGCTGCCGCCGCGGGCCTACTCGATCGCCTCCTCGCGCAAGGAGGTGGGCGACGAGGTCCATCTCGCCATCGTGGCGGTGCGCTACGAGACCCACGGCCGCGCCCGCTCAGGGGTCGCCTCGGTCCACGTGGCCGACCGGATCCGCGACGGCGCCAAGCTGCGGGTGCGGCTGAAGCCGAACCGGCATTTCCGCCTGCCGCAGGATCCGGCCACCGACATCATCATGGTCGGGCCCGGCACCGGCGTCGCGCCATTCCGCGCCTTCGTGCAGGAGCGCCGGGCGATCGAGGCCCCCGGCCGGTCGTGGCTGTTCTTCGGCGACCGGCACTTCCTCCACGACTTCCTGTACCAGCTCGAATGGCAGGACGCCCTGGAGGATCGGTCGCTCACCAAGATCGACGTGGCCTTCTCGCGGGATCAGCCGGAGAAGATCTACGTGCAGGATCGCATCGTCCAGAACGCCCAGGAGCTGGTCTCCTGGCTGGACGGGGGCGCCCATTTCTACGTGTGCGGCGATGCCAAGAACATGGCCAAGGACGTGCGGGCCGCAGTGGTGAAGGCCTACGAGACCGTCAAGGCCTTGAGCCCGGCCGAGGCCGAGGCGCAGGTCGCGGCTTTGGAGCGCAGCCACCGCTACCAGCAGGACGTTTACTAGGGCACGCCCCCGCGGATGCGGGGGACACCCGACTTTTACGGAGCCGGATCGGACGCGGGCCCCCTCTCCCGGGCGGGAGAGGGACAGGGTGAGGGATCAGGTCTTTCCGGGGCGGGCGCATCCCTCACCCGGCTTTCTGCGACAGCAGACCTGTCCCACGGGGGAGAGGGGGATTGTCACGGATCCTGCCCCACCGTGAACCGCCACGCGCTTCGCCCGGTACCCTCCTTACGGGGAGGGAAACGCGTTCAGACAGACGGATTCACCCCATGGACGACCACAGCCCCCGCGATACCGCCGACATCCCGGCCCCCGGCTCGGCCTCCACTCCGGCCAAGCGCGTCTACGAGACGCCGCCCACCGAGCGGCCGATCACCGATGTGGAGGCCGCCCGCGCGGCCCAGCTCGCCGCCAACGAGCACATCAAGATCGCGAGCGGCTATCTCCGCGGCACCCTGGCGGACGGGCTCTTGAAGCACGCCACCGGGGCGATCTCGGAGGACGACGGCCAGCTCGTGAAGTTCCACGGAATGTACATGCAGGACGACCGCGACCTGCGCCCCGAGCGGACCAAGAAGAAGCTCGACAAGGCCTACAGCTTCATGATCCGCCTGCGCATCGCGGGCGGCGTCATCACGCCGAAGCAGTGGCTGGCGCTGGACCATATCGCGGTCACCTATGCGGGCAGCGCCCTGCGGGCGACCACGCGCCAGACCTTCCAGTATCACGGCGTGATCAAGGCGAACCTGAAGCGCACGATGGCGGCCATCGACGCCACCCTCCTCGACACGATCGCGGCCTGCGGCGATGTCAACCGCAACGTCATGGCGGCGACGAACCCGGCGCAGGCCGGCGCCCACAAGGCCGCCTACCAGCTCGCCAAGGACATCTCCGACTCCCTGCTGCCGAAGACCAGCGCGTGGCGCGAGATCTGGCTCGACGGCGAGCGCGTGGTCGGCGGCGAGGAGGAAGTCGAGGTCGAGCCGGTCTACGGCCGCACCTACCTGCCGCGGAAGTTCAAAACCGTCATCGCGGTGCCGCCCTCCAACGAGGTCGATATCTTCGCCCACGATCTCGGCTTCATCGCGATCCTCGACAAGAAGAACCGCGTCACCGGCTGGAACGTGACGGTGGGCGGCGGCATGGGCATGACCCACGGCGAGCCCGACACCTTCCCGCGCACCGCCGACGTGATGGGCTTCGTGGCGCCTGAGGACGCCATCAAGGTCGCCGAGGCGGTGATGACCGTCCAGCGCGACTGGGGCAACCGCAAGAACCGCAAGAACGCCCGGCTCAAGTACACGATCGAGCGCTACGGCCTCGACGCGTTCCGGGCCGAGGTGGAGAAGCGGATCGGCAAGACGCTCGGCGCGCCAAAACCCTTCGCATTCACCAACAACGGCGACCGCTACGGCTGGGTCGCGGGCGATGACGGCCGCTTCCATCTCACCCTCTACGTGCCGTCCGGCCGGATCAAGGACATCGCGGACGGGCCGCAATTCCTCACGGGGCTTCGGCGCATCGCCGAGGTGCACCAGGGCGATTTCCGCCTCACCGGCAACCAGAACGTCATCATCGCCAATGTCCCGGCCGAGAAGCGCGCCGAGATCGACGCGCTGGTCGACGAATACGGGCTGACCCGGGGCGCGAGTGCGCTCCGGCGCAATTCGCTCGCCTGCGTCGCCCTGCCAACCTGCGGCCTGGCGCTGGCCGAGAGCGAGCGCTACCTGCCCGACCTGATGACCGAGCTGGAGGAGAGCCTCGCGTCCCACGGGCTGGCCGACGAGGAGATCACGATCCGCTCCACCGGCTGCCCGAACGGCTGCGCCCGGCCGTTCATCTCCGAGATCGGCCTCGTGGGCCGCGGCCCCGAGCGCTATCACCTCTATCTCGGCGCCGCCCATGACGGTTCGCGGCTGAGCAAGCTCTACAAGGAGGACGTGGCGGCCTCCGAGATCCGCAACACCCTCGACCCGCTCTTCGCCGACTACGCGCAGGGCCGGCAGCCGGGCGAGCATTTCGGTGACTACCTGATCCGGGCCGGGCACGTGGCCCGGACGACCAACGGACCGGACTTCCACGAGCGCACCGGAGCCCTGAAGCCGGCCACGCAGGGTTGATGCGACCCAGGCGGGCGGCGCGCGTCGCCGCCCGCGCGGACGATCTGCCCTCGCGTTGCAGAACGCGAGGGCCAAGGGCCAGTCTACACCTTTCGCGCATCTCGCCTCTGCGGCCTGAATTTTCCTGCCGTTCGGCGCCGAAAAATCAAATTATTCCAATGTGATAATGTGACAGCCCGGCCACGTTCGGGAAGTTCCGGCTGATTCGGCGCCTCGCTCCGCAGGCCATCATTGAAAAACGACAGCCGTTTCCCTCAAGGAAGACCATGCCGTGACGCACGGATCTTCTTGAGAGCGATTATAAACTATGGTCCGGGTCGGCGCTGGCATCTTTCACAGCATTGCGGGCATCCAAAAGAACAGTCTTTTCCTCGGTACCGCCCTCACGACATTATGGCTCGCTGTTTCGGCGACTGCGGTTCGGGCGGAGATCAATAGCTCAGCCGACGAAATCGCACTTTCGGAACTGAGCGTCACCGGCGACGGGCCCGCGGTGGAGCGGGCCGGTGGCCCGGTGATCGGCTACCGGGCCACCCGCTCGGCCACCGCGACCCGCACCGACACGCCCCTGCGCGACACGCCGCAATCGGTGCAGGTGGTGCCGCGGGACGTGCTGGTCGATCAGCAGGATATCCGCCTGAGTGACGCCCTGCGGAATGTCAGCAGCGTCCAGCCCGGGGGGACGATCCAGGGGCGAAGCGACACCTTCATCATCCGCGGTTTCAGGACCCAGACCTACGCCATCGACGGCGTGCTCCTGAACCAGGCCGGCAATTTCTCCTCGGTGACCCGCGATCTGGCGGATGTGGAGCGGATCGAGGTGCTGAAGGGTCCGGCCTCCGTTCTGTACGGGCGCGGCGATCCCGGCGGCCTCATCAACATCGTGACCCGGCAGCCGACCTTCGCACCCTCCGGCGACATCAACCTGCAGGGTGGCAGCTTCGGCTTCCGGCGGGTGCAGGGCTCGGTGTCGAGCGCGATCGAGGGGGTGGAGGGCCTGGCTGGCCGTGTGAGCTTCGCCGGCGAGACCGACCCGACCTTCCGCAACTTCTACGGTCGGAACAATGCACGCACCTTCGTGGCCCCGGCCTTCACCTGGAATCCAACTCCGGACACACGGGTTACTTTCCTCGGCGAGTTCACGCGGGTCGACAACCAGTACGACGAGGGGCTGATCGCCCGGAACGGCCGCGTGCCGCTCGACACCATCGCGCGCTACTACGGCGAGCCGTTCTCCCGCTACAACGGCAACGCCAATTTCGGCCTGCTGAAGGTCGAGCACGACCTCAATGAGAACATCACCCTGCGTGAGGTGCTCAACGCCCAATGGGGCGGGTTCGACTTCCTGGCGACCCGTGCCACCGGCCTCACGAACCGGAACACGCAGGTGACCCGGCGCGAGACCGCGGGCTACTCGACCTACGCGGCCGTGGACAGCCAGACCGAGATGGTGGCCAAGTTCGACCTGCTGGGCTTCCGGCACACGGTGCTCACCGGGGTCGAGTACACGAACGGCTATCGGCGGGCCTACACGACGCAGAGCACGAACTTCCCGTCGGTGAGCTTCCTCAATCCCGTGCCCGGCGCCTCCATCGTCGGCCTCCAGTTCCAGTCGGACCTGAAGCAGAAGAACGAGCTGACCGGGCTCTACGTGCAGGACCAGATCGATCTGGGCCTTGGCCTGCAGATGCTGGTCGGTGTCCGCTACGATACCGGCACGCAGTACTATTTCAGCCGAACCCCGACATCGCGCACCATCCCGCCCGACCAGCAATTGTCCGGCACGTCACCGCGGGTCGGCCTTGTCTACCGACCGATCGAGCCGCTCACGCTCTACGCAAGCTATGCGACCTCGTTCAAACCGCAGACGGACAATGTCTACAACGCGGTCAATCCGCGGCCCGAGACCGGTGAACTCTACGAGATCGGCAGCCGGCTGGATATCAACCCGGATCTGACCCTGTCGGCAGCGGCCTTCCGGATCATCCGCAACAACGTCTCGGCGGCGGATCCGGTGAATACGGGCTTCTCGGTGATCACCGGTCAGCAGCGCTCCGAGGGCGTGGAGGCGGACCTTGCCGGTCAGATCCTGCCGGGCTGGAGGGTCATCGGCGGGATCAGCTTCCTGGACGCCCGAATCACGAAGGACACCACCTTTGCGGTGGGCAACCGGCTGGTCGGAGCGCCGGCCTTCAGTGGCAGCATCTGGTCGACCTACCAGTTCCAGGAGGGTTTTCTGCTCGGCTGGAACGTCGGGGCCGGGATCACCTATGTCGGACGGCGCGCCGGCGACCTGAACAACAGCTACTCGGTCGGCGGCTACGCTCGCATCGATGCGGCCGTGTTCTACGACTTCAACGAGCACGCCCGGTTCTCGATCAACCTGCGCAACCTGACCGACCGGCGCTACATCGAGCAGCCGTTCAACCAGTTCAACAACCAGCCCGGCGCGCCGTTCTCGGTGCTGGCGACGATCACCGCGCGGCTGTGAGCCCGTTTGTCGGGCTTCGCCCGACCAGCCAGGGCTCTGCCCTGGCGACCCGCCAAAGGGCTGAGCCCTTTGGGATCCCGCGACACCGAACGCGACAATCTCCGTCGGAGGCGGCGCTCAGGGATTAGCCTCGCGCAGGGTCGCCGGCTGGGCCTCCGGCCGGCGCCGGGTCGCCGCGCGGCGGCGCAGGACGTAGAGCGTCAAGCCGGTCGCCGCGAATCCCGGCATGGCGAGCGCTGCGAGGCAGAACAGCAGGGCGAACAGGTCGCCGAAGAAGCGGCCGCGATGGACCTCCAGGATGTTGTCCATGAGGCGCTGGCCCAGCGGCTTGTCTGCGGCGTGCTCGGCGGTCAGCAGCGTGCCGGTGGCGGCGTCGTAACGGGCCTCGTTGCGGGCGCTCAGATCATCGACGCCCTTCGGCAGCCAGCGGACCCGGATCGCCTTCGCGTCGGGGCTCGGCAGGGTCAGGATCGCGGTGCCCGCCGCGCGCCCCTCGCCGTCCCGGAACGCCGCCCAGGCCCGGTCGACGGCCGCCGGTCCGGACGCGTCGACCCGGGCCGCGGGGGTGGCCCTGCGGCCGACGGCGCGCATCGGCTTCGCCGTCTCCCGCTCGCCCACCAGCAGCCACGCCGCGCCGTCCTTGACGGAGGGGTAGGACCACATCAGCCCCGTCAGCGCCATGACGAGATAGACCGGGATCAGCCACGTCCCCGCCACGGCGTGGAGCGACCACCAGCGCGGCCGACCCGGCCGGGACAGGCTCGGCTTCAGCCAGATCCGCCAGCGGTGGATCTTGGGCCAGCGCAGGTAGAGGCCGGTCCCCAGGAAGACGAGGAGCGCCAGCACGCAGGCGCCCGTGATCGTGCGGCCCCAGCCCTTGGAGCCGCCGGGGAGCAGCAGCCAGCGGTGCAGGTCCCGCACCGTTGTGAACGCCCCCTCCAGCCGCACCGGGCCGAGCACCGCGCCGTCATAGGGGTCGGCATAGACCGCGGGCGGCCGCTCGCGGGTCGCGGGGTCCCGGGCGAAGCGGACCTGGACGCTCGCCGCCGGGTCGTCCGACAGGGTGAGGCTGTTCACCGGAAACCCGGCCTGCGCGGCGATCCGCGCCGCCAAGGCGGAGGGCGCGAGAACCTGCCGGTCCCCAACACTCACCGTCAGACGGTCACGGTTCGCGAAACCGGTGATCGCCTCCTCGTAGCTCATCAACGCCCCGGTCAGCCCCATCAGCGCCAGCACGAGGCCGGCGGTGAGGCCGAGCGCCCAGTGCAGGCGAAACAGGACGGTGCGGAGGGAGGGAATCACGAACGGCATGGCTGTGCCGGCTGCCTACCAGAACCGGACCAAGCTGACGACGCCATGGGGCGCATGTCCCGTCCGACCGGCCCGTCTCAGGTGATCGGCGCGGGGTTGAAGAGGGTCAGGTCGTTGAACAGCCCCCACTGGTCCGACCAGGGCCGCTTGCGCCCGCTCGCCACATCGAGGATCAGGTGGAACAGCTCCCAGCCGACCTCCTCGATCGTCGCCGCACCGGTGGCGATCCGGCCGGCATCGAGGTCGATCAGGTCGGACCAGCGCTCGGCGAGTTCCGTGCGGGTCGCGACCTTGATCACCGGCGCTTGGGCCAGACCGTAGGGCGTGCCGCGGCCGGTGGAGAACACCTGCAGGGTGATGCCGGAGGCGAGTTGCAGCGTGCCGCAGACGAAATCGCTCGCCGGGGTCGCGGCGAAGATCAGGCCTTTTTCGTGCACACGTTCACCGGGGGCCAGCACGCCGGAAATGGCGCTGGTGCCGGACTTGGCGACCGAGCCCAAAGCCTTCTCGACGATGTTGTTGAGGCCGCCCTTCTTGTTGCCCGGCGAGGGGTTCGCCCGGCGGTCGGCCTCGCCCTTGGCGAGATAGGCATCGTACCACGCCATCTCGCGGATCAGCGCCTCGGCGACCTCCGGGGTCCTGGCGCGCGGGGTGAGGAGATGGATCGCGTCGCGCACCTCCGTCACTTCCGAGAATAGTACCGTGGCGCCGCAGCGGACCAGAAGATCGGCCGCGAAGCCCAGCGCCGGGTTGGCGGTCACCCCCGAGAAGGCGTCGCTGCCGCCGCATTGCAGGCCGACCACGAGATCGGAGGCCGGGCAGATCTCGCGGGTGCGCCGGTTCAGCACCTCCAGGCGGGCCTCGGCCATCGCCAGGATGCTGTCGATCATCGCGGAGAAGCCCCGGTGGCGCTCGTCCTGCAGGCGCACCACCCCGTCGCCGGCGGCGCCCGCATCCGGCAGCAGGCGCTCCGACACGAGCTTCTCGCAGCCGAGGCCAACCACCATCACTTCGCCGCCGAAATTCGGGTTCTGCGCGAGGCTCTGGAGGGTCCGGATCGGCACCACCGCCTCGGGGGCGTTGATGGCGACGCCGCAGCCATAGGCGTGGGTCAGGCCGACCACGTCATCGACGTTCGGGTAGCGCGGCAGCAGCTCCTGCTTGATCCGCCGGATCGCCACGTCGAGGGTGCCGGCGACGCACTGCACGCTGATCGAGATCGCCAGGATGTTCTTGGTGCCCACCGACCCGTCCGGGTTGCGGTAGCCCGAGAAGGTGTAGCCTTCGAGCGGGGGCAGGGGGGCCGGCACCCGGGTGGCGTGCTCCAGGGCGTCGAGGGCGGGGGCGACCGGCGTCGCGACGCGGGATTCCTCGACCCAGGCGCCCCGGGGAATCGCCTGCGTGGCGATGCCCACCACCTCGCCGTAGCGGCGCACCTCCCCGCCCTCCGGGATGTCGCTGAGCGCCACCTTGTGGCCCTGGGGCACGAACTCGACGAGCTTCAGCCCGTCCGGGACCACCGTGCCGGCCGGCAGCCCGAAGGCGTTGACCACGATGGCGACGTTGTCGGTCTCGCTCAGGCGGATCGTGCGCGGCACGTCGCCAGCGGCTTGCGGACGAGTCGGAGCGTCGATCTCAGCCTGCATGGACGTCTCCTCAGCTTGCGGAGCGAAAACGCCCGGCCAGCGCCTCGGCGTTGCGGGCAAGCAGGCCCAGATCCGAGCCCACGGCGGTGAACCGGGTGCCGGCCGCGATGTAGCGCTTGGCCAGTTCCTCGCTCGGCGTGAGGATGCCGGCGTGCTTGCCGGCCTTCACGATCCGGCCCACCGCCTCCTCGATGGTGCGGACCACCTCGGGATGGCCCTGCTGGCCGAGATGGCCGAGGCTGGTGGAGAGATCGCCGGGCCCGATGAACACGCCGTCCACGCCCTCGACGGCGGCGATCGCGTCCAGATTGTCCAGCGCGCGGCGGGACTCGACCTGCACGATCACGTAGATCTCGGACTCGCAGCGCGTGTGGTAGTCCGGGATGCGGCCGAACCGGGCGGCGCGGGGCGCCTGCGAGAAGCCGCGGATGCCCCGGGGGGCGTAGCGGGTCGCCGCGACCACACGCTCGGCCTGCGCGGCATCGTCGATATTGGGGATCATCAGCGACTGCGCGCCGGCATCCAGGATGCGCTTGATGGTAATCGGATCGTCGCTCGGCACCCGCACCACCGGATTGGTGGCGTTCTCCATCATCGCCTGAAGCTGAACGTAGATGTCCCGCAGGTCGTTGGCCGAGTGCTCCATGTCGAGGAGCAGCCAGTCGAACCCGGCCCCGGCGACGATCTCGGTCGAGATCGGACTCGCGAGGCTGCACCACAGGCCGATCTGCTGGCGGCCCTCGGCGAGGGCAGCCTTGAAGCGGTTGGTAAGGCTGTCCATTGCGAGTCCTTCCCTGCAGCTCCGGGCGTCTGCGCGCCGTCCACGCCATCACGCGCAGCCTTTGACCACAAGGTCAAAGCCAAAGGCTGGATCGATCGATGCAGGCGCTGCATCGATCCCCCTGGGATCAAGCGGGAGAGAGGGCCGACAGGATCGCCACGAGACGCGCGATCAGGGGATCGTCGCCGTCGCGGCGCCAAGCCAGAACCAGTTCCACCGGCCGCGGCGCGGGCAGGGCGAGCGGACGGAACACCACGCCCTCGACATGCAGGCTCTCGGCCGCCGCAGGGACCAGAGCGATCCCGACGGCCGCCCGGACCAGGGCCAGGATGGCGTGGATCTGGGTCAGCTGCTGGACGATCCGCGGTTGGATCCCCGCCTCCGTCAGCAGACCGAGGATGAGATCGTGAAAGTAGCGCGCCTCGTTCGGCGCATAGGCGACAAGCGGTTCGCCGCCGATCTCGCCGGGGGCAAGAGCATCGCGCACGGCCAGAGGGTGGCCCGCCGGCAGCGCGACCACGAGGGGTTCGGCGAGCGCGCGGACGGCCGTCAGGTCCGGATGGGTCACGGGCGGACGCACCAGGGCGGCATCGATGCGGCCGGCCAGCAGCTCCTCGAGCTGATCCTTGCTGACCATCTCGCGCAGAGCGAGCGTGACCTCCGGCAACCTCTGCCGGAGCGCGGTGACGAGGCGCGGCAGGAAATCGTAGGCCGAGGCCGCCGTGAAGCCGAGCTTGAGCACACCAGCCCGTCCCGCCGCAACCTGCCGGGTAAGGTGAGTCGCGGTCTCGGCCAGCCGCAGGATCCGCTGGGCCTCTGGGAGGAAGCTGCGCCCGGCGGCCGTCAGTCGGACGGAGCGGCTGGTGCGCTCTAGGAGCTGCACGTCGAGGATGCGTTCAAGCACCTGGATCTGCCGCGACAGGGGCGGCTGCGTCATGTTCAGCCGGGCGGCCGCGCGCCCGAAATGCAGCTCCTCCGCGACCGCCACGAAGCAGCGGAGCTGGCTGAAGTCGAACATGGAGGCTCCGTGGCGCAGCGCGATACGGCGCCTGAGGCCCGAAGCGGCCACGCACAGTCAAGATATGCCACGTCCATGGGGGAGCGGCATATCTCGGGGTTCGATCAGCAGCTGAGCCGCCGGCCTTCCTTGCGCCCGAACACACGCCAATGCGCAGCGCCGGACTCCATCTGACCGTTGGCGATGGCGCGGCGGACATCCGGGTTGCAGCGGAGATATTCGCGCTCGTCGAACCCGTAGGTGGCGCGCCCGCGATAATCGTCCCGATCCCGGTAGCCGCGATCCCGATCCCGATCCTCGTAACCACCGCGATCCCGGTAGCCGCGGTCACGGTAGCCGTAATCGTCGTCGTAGGGCCGGGGCTGCGCCGTGACCGGGCCGACAACGCCCAGAAGTCCGATGCTCACCGCGGCCGCCGTCAGAAGCGCCTTCATTGTTCCAATTCTCCTATCGGTGGGCTGAAACGCATTGCGCCGGGAATGGTTCGATCCCCTTGGCCGTGCCAGCCCTGGCCGGTCCGGGCCCAACGCGGGGAAGAGCACGCGAACCCGCCGAAGCCGCCGCGGAACCGGCCTGGGCCGGGCCGCGGCAGATCGGTCTTACATCCGGTGCATCATGCGGTGACGCATCTCGCGACGCATCATGTGACGCTCCATCCGGTGGCGCATCATCCGGCGCTCCATGCGGCGGCGCATCATGTGGCGCTCCATCCGGTCCATCTGAACGGTGGTGACCATGTCGGCGGGCGCTGCGGCGGACCCGGGGCCAATCGGTGCGGCCGAGGCCGGCACCACGACGGCGCCGCCCAGAACGGCGAACAGGGCGGCAGTGATGATCGAACGACGCACGGGCAGTTTCCTCTCTCGCCGCCCCTGAGGGACGGACATTCTCCACAAGGCCGCAGCGGGAGCAGACTCGTCCCGCGGCCCGGCACAGGAAGCCGCGGGCCGACAGGATGGTTCCAAGGTCCGATCCGGAGCGGCGTCCCTGCATCCGGGCACCAGTGATGCTGGCTTGCATCACCGGTCGGCAGGATTGACGAACCCAGCATCCCGCCCCAGCGTGCGGCAACCCGACATCGTCCGAATACCCCATAAGCAATTTCGTTTCTATAAATATATTCCCTGTTTTTGCGAGATTTCATATTTCTATACCTGAGCTACGCGCCATTTTATCGCGTAAATATTGCATAATTTTAGGATTTATTGGTTGCTTTCCAACCGAATTTTTCTATCGTAGATCATAACTTATCCGACTCGTTCGGAAATCTGACCTTTGTTCAGAAAATTTCAGTCCTGGATTAGCTTCGAAAACACAGAAAAAAGTATCGTCGCGGGATAGAGACCGCACACGATCGGGGATTCTACAATGCATCGGACCATCGGCTCGGGGCTTCTTCTTGCTCTCCTGTCACAGACTGCGCTGGCCGCGGATCTCCCGCGTATTTCCAAGCCGGATCTCGTCCTGCCGCCGCAATTCACGTGGTCGGGCGCCTATGCCGGCCTGTTCGCCGGATACGGTGCGCTTGGCAGCGCCACGCGCTTCATCTGCGCGGACGAGGCCGGTCGAGCCGGCGGCGACTGCCCGATCCTCCCGTCGCGGAGAGCCTCGGATGGCAGCTTCATCGGGGGCGGCGAGATCGGCTACAACTGGCAGGCGCCGTTCGGCCTCGTGTCCGGTGCCGCCGCGGATTACCAATTCACCCGGCTGTGGGGCTACGGCCGCCAGCAGGGTGATTTCGCGACCGTCAACGGCTCGACCCTTCCGGACAGTGTCGCCAATTTCGGTCAGCGGCTGGACGACCTCGCGACATTCCGCGGCAAGCTCGGCTTCGCCCTCGACCGGACCTTCGTCTACGCGACCGCCGGCTTGGCCGTCGGCAACGTTCGGATCGACAACAACCTGTCCCTGATCCTGCGCGAAGGCTTGCAGCTGCCGCCCGTGGCTTCGTTCGACGGTCGCGGCGGTGCGGTGCGCCTCGGCTACGTGGTCGGCGCCGGCATCGAGCATGCCTTGAGCGAGCACCTCTCCGCGAAGGTCGAGGGTCTGTACTACGATCTCGGCGCCCGGGCGGTCGTGCCCGGGCAGACGGCCGGAGACCTGCCCGGCTATCGCGCCGGCACCCGCGTGACGACGGATGGCTTCCTGGCCCGGGCGGGTCTCAATTACCGGTTCGGAGCCGGGCTGCCCGACCTGCCGCCGGCGGGACCGGCCGGGCCCGCCACCTGGGCGTTCGAGGGCGGGCTGCGCTATTTCGTCAGCTCCGGCAGCCCCCGTGAGACGCTGAACGACAACTACAGACCGACGCAGGTGAATTCGCGCCTGATCTATGGCGGCTCGCAGGCCCATGCCGGCGAGAGCTTCGCCCGGCTCGAGCACAACCCCACGGGCCTGTTCGTCAAGGGTTTCCTTGGGACGGGCGGCGTCACGGATGGACGCCTCTCGGACGAGGATTTCCCGCCCGCTCTCAACCCGTATTCCAGGACGCTCTCGACGATCAAGGACGGCGATATCAGCTATGGCGCAGTCGATTTCGGCTACGATCTGCTGCGCCGGGACGGTTTCAAGCTCGGAGGCTTCTTCGGCTACCAGGCGTTCTCCGAGCTGTATAACGGGTATGGCTGCCGGCAGGTCGCCGAGAGCCCGGGCTGCGTCCCCTCATACCCGGCCAACCTCAAGAGCCTCGGCGAGAACATGCAGTGGAACGCCCTGCGCGTCGGCGTGATCGGCGAGGCGCGGTTCGACCGGGTCCGGCTGAGCCTGGAGGGTGCCTATCTGCCAGTCGTGGCCGTGGACGGCGTCGATCGCCACTGGCTCCGGCCGGACATCAACCCGGGGCCCGAAGGGGGGCGGGGCGACGGCTACTTTCTGGAGGGCATCGTCTCCTACGACCTGACGCCGTCGGTCAGCGTCGGCGTCGGCGGTCGCTACTGGCGGATGCAGGCCGACAAGGCACAGACGACGTTCCCGTTTTCGCCGCCCAGTCCGATCAGGTTCGAGACCAACCGTTACGGCGGCTTCGTGCAGGTGTCCTACAGGCTGGCCGATTTCGGCCTCGGCGAAGCCGGCGCCCAGCCCGTCCTGATCCGCAAGGATTGAAGCTGCACCGGTCGGTGCCCCCCGCGGGTCGCCGGCCTCTGATCCCGGCGGACCGGAGGATCCCGCCCGCCGAACCGCGGCGCGCGACAGCGCAGAGACCCGATCCAAAGCGGCGACGATGCCGTTCCACCCCCCGTCGCGGCTGCGCGCCGCCCCTCTCGCGATCGTCATCGGGCTCGGCCTGATCGCGGGCCGCGGCCCCGCCCGGGCGGAGCCGGCCTCCGACACCACGGTGGCGTGGCACTGCTACCGCAATGCCGCCGCGACGGTGCTGGCGACCGAGAAGACCGAGTCCGTCGGCAGCCGGTACTGGCTGCGCAGGACCACCGCCGATCTCAAGGCCGATTGCACCGTCGAGCCGCGGCCGAGCGACCACGTCCTGGGTGCGGACGATCCGAATGACGCGAAGGGCTGGAGCGCCTACAGCACCATCGCCCTCGTCGGCAGCCTCCTGCTCCTCGACGAGGGGACCAGTCCGGACCGGAACCTCGTGATCGTCGAGGTCCCGGCCGGCCGCAAGATCCTCGACATCGGCTACTCGGTGCAGGAGGGCTGTAGCCCGAGTTCCGGCTGCCAGAGCGAGGAGTTCCGGTTCGACGACAAGGAGCTCACCTTCTGGCGGCAGCTCAAGGACAAGCCGACACCCAAGAATTGCCAGGGCTATGCCGGCTTCATGAAGACCACCGGCTCGGCCGCCCTTGAGGAGCGGTCGGTGTTCAGCTTCGCGACCCGCAAGGTGGAGGCAAGCGGCACGAAACGGTGTACGGCCCGCCAGTAGCACGGAGGAGGGCCGGGCGGTCGTCACGCGCGGCGCCCATGCCGCAGGTGGGTGGCAAGGAATCCGCAACCATCGGATGAGAAAGCTGCGCCCCAACAGCACCGCCGGTGCTTTGGGGGCGCGGTTCGCGCCGGTCGAACGGATTCGCCCGCGCCGATGCAGACAGACGCGCCTCCCCCGGCTGCGCCGCCGAGCCCGATCGTGCCCGCCTCTGGACGCGATCCGGAAAGCTGGGCCGGCGCCGCCGGCTTCGGCCAGTGGCGCCTCGATCCATCGACCCGCCGCGTCACCCGGTCGATCGGCCTCGCACGCCTCCTCGGGACGCCGGACGCACGCGATCTCGCGTTCGAGGACCATTTCGCCTGCTATCATCCGGACGACCGCCCCGGCGTGACCGCGCGGGTGGAGGGGATCCTGTCCGGAGACCGGCCGGCGGATCCCTATCAGGCGCGGGCGCGCATCGTGCGGCCGGACGGCACCGGCCTCGACGCGATCATCCAGGGCGTGCCGGAATTCGGACCCGACGGCGGCCTCGTCGCCCTGCACGGCATGCTCCTCGACGTCACCGACCTCGTCCGGTCCGAGCGGCGCGCCCACGAGACCGACCGGCTCCTGCACGGGACGCTGGACAGTATGGACCAGGGGCTCGTCGTGCTCGACGCCGTCCAGCGGGTCCGCGTGTTCAACCGTAGCGCCGCGGAGCTGCTCGATCTGCCGGGCGACGTGCTGCGCGTGGGCGTCGCCTTCCCCGACATCCACGCCTACCAGCGCGCCCGGGGCGACTTCGCGGCGGCGGAATCCGATCTGCGGTTGGGAAGCGTCGGCCGCGACCTGCGGGCGCTCCCGCCGCTGTTCGACTGGCGCCTGCCCAGCGGGATCATCCTGGAGGTCCGCCGCTCAGCCCTCGCCGATGGCGGCGCGGTCCTGACCTTCAGCGACGTGACGCAGAACCGGATCGCCGAGCGGGCGGTGGAGGAGAGCGAGCGTCGCTACCGGCTGCTCACCGAGAACGCCACCGACATCATCATCTGGTCCGACCTGAGCACCTGCCGCCGCTACGTCTCGCCCGCCGTGCGCGCGATCCTCGGCTACGATCCGGAGGAGCTCGTCGGGACGCAGCCCCTCGACTTCGTCCATCCCGACGACGTGGCGGCCTATCGCGCCGTCCTCGAGGGCCTGACCAGCGGCCGCACCGCGCAGGCCCTGACCTGCCAGCGCTACCGCCACCGGGATGGCCACTGGGTCTGGCTGGAGATCTCCTTCAGCCTGACCCATGACCGGACGGCCGCGGCGGACGGCTACGTCGCCGCCCTGCGCGACGTGAGCGCCCGCAAGGCCGCCGAGGAGGCGCTTCGCCTGAGCGAGGCGCGCTACCGGGCACTGGCGGACGCGCTGCCGCAGCTTGTCTGGATCGCCGCCGCGGAGTCCGGGGAGGCGACCTACGTCAACCGGCGCTTCGAGGACTATTACGGTCCGATCGGCCCGTCGCGGGCCGCGCGCCTCGCCCACAACCACCCGGAGGATGCGGAGCGGATGGAGCAGCTGTGGCGCACGGCGCGCGCGCAGCGGACCGGCTACGAGGTCGAGGGGCGGCTGCGGCGGCAGGACGGCGCCTATCGCTGGCACAAGGTCGTGGTCCTGCCGATCTGGCAGGGCGACACGATGGTCGGGATGCTCGGCACCGCCCTCGACATCGACGAGATCGTGGCGGCCCGGTGTGCCGTCGAGGAGGCGAGCGGCCTGCTCCGCCTCGCCCAGGAGGCTGCCAGCGCGGGCACATGGGACCTGGACCTCGACAGCGGCCGGATCACGTGGTCGGCGGAGAGCGCGCGCCTGCATGGGATCGAGACCGACCGGGAATACGGGCTCGACGCGCAGACCTGGCTGACCCTGATCGACCGCCAGGACGGCGAGCGCGCCCTCGCGATCGCCGCGGCGGCGGCCAACACGGGGGAGACCTTCTCGATCGAGTTCCGCGTGCCTACCCCGGAGGCGGGCGTGCGCTGGATCAACGGCGTCGGGCGGGCCGCCCCCGGCACGGATTCGCGTCGGATGATCGGCCTCAACATCGACGTCACCGCCCGCAAGGCCGCCGAGGCGGATCTCCTCGCTGCCAAGGCGGCGGCGGACGCGGCGCGGCTGGAGGCCGAGCGGGCGAGCGCGGCCAAGAGCGAGTTCCTGGCCGCCATGAGCCACGAGATCCGCACGCCCCTCAACGGGGTGATCGGCTACGCCGACCTGCTCCTCGACGAGCCGGATCTCGGCCCGGCCGCGCGCCGGCACGCCGACCGCATCCGCACCGCCGGGGCGGCGCTCCTGACTGTCGTCAACGACGTCCTCGACTTCTCGAAGGTCGAGGCCGGGCAGATCGAGATCGTCCCCCGGACCTTCGCCCTGGAGGCGCTGATCGACAACGCGGTTTCGATCGTGCGTCCCTCGGCCGAGCGCAAGGGCCTCGCGCTGGCCGTCACCCACGGGCCGGATTTGCCGGCCTGGATCGAGGGCGACGAGGATCGTCTGCGCCAAGTGCTCCTCAACCTGCTCAACAATGCGGTGAAGTTCACGCCGGCCGGACGCATCGGCCTGACGGTCCTGCCCCTTCCCGGCAGGGGGCGAGCGCAAGCCCTGCGCTTCGAGATCCACGATACCGGGATCGGCATCCCGGCGGACAAATGCGACCGGCTGTTCCGGCGGTTCTCGCAGGTCGACGGTTCCATCAGCCGTGAATACGGCGGGACGGGCCTGGGGCTCGCCATCTCGAAGTCCCTGGTCGAGCTGATGGGCGGAACGATCGGCGTCGCGAGCGCGGTGGGGTGCGGCTCGATCTTCTGGTTCGAGGCCGCCTTGCCCGAGGCTGCGCCGGAAACGGCCGTCGCGATCCCCGCCGCCGCGACGGTCCGGGCGACCGGCAAGCGCCTGCTCCTTGCCGAGGACGTGCCGCTGAATCAGGATCTCGCCCGGACGATCCTGGAACGGGCCGGCCATGCGGTGGACGTGGTCGGCGACGGGGTGGCCGCCGTGGCGGCTGTCCAGACCCGGGCCTACGACCTCGTCCTGATGGACGTGCAGATGCCCGTGATGGACGGGATCGCGGCGACCCGGCGGATCCGCGCGCTGGGTGACCCGAGGGGCCGCCTGCCGATCCTGGCGATGACCGCGAACGTCCTGCCGGAGCAGGTGGCCGAGCTCCGCGCGGCCGGCCTCGACGACCATGTCGGCAAGCCGTTCCGCGCCCAGGCCCTGCTCGCAGCGATCGACCGCTGGACCGGCACCCCCGCGCCGCCGCCGCGCCCCACCGGCACGATCGACCGCGCGGTCCTCGACGAGATGATCGAGATGATCGGCCGCCCACGGATGAACGACCTGCTTGCCATGCTGGCGAAGGAACTCACCCAGCGCTTCGGCTCCGGCGCGCCGGAGACGAACCGCGACCGGCTGATGCTCGACGCCCACGCGATGGTGTCGGCGGCCAGCATGGTCGGCTTCGGGGCGCTGGCCGAGACCTGCCGGGCGGTCGAGGTTGCCTGCCGGGCAGGGGCGGATGTCGCCCCGATGCTCGGGACGCTCCGGGACCGCACAGCGGCCACGATCGCCGAGATCGAGGCCCTGCGGGCGGCCTGATGGCCCTCCCTACGCGGGCGGTGCCGGGACGTGCTGGATGGCGTGGACCCGGCGCCGGGGGTGATGCCGGCGCCATTTCAGCACCGCATAGCGCAGCCGGCTGTAATAGGTGTAGAGGCGCGACCTGTGGTGGTGCCGGTGGGCGAGGTGGACGCGGGCGGTACGCGCCGGAGCGGCCGTACGGCTGGCCAAGGCCGGCTGGGCAACGCTGGTGGGCTTGGCGTTCAGGACGGCGACCGGATCCACGTAGCTGACCTTGCGCAGGGCCGGAGCGTCACCGCAGCCCACGCACAGGGATCCGTTGAGGCGGCTCCACATGCGCCGCTCCCGGGCATGGACCCGCCGGTCATTCGCATCCGACAGTTCGACCGGGGAGCGCAACAGTAGCGCGCGCCTCTCGAGACTGGGTCTCTTGAGAATGGGCCCGAGGTCGTCGGGCACCTCCAGCATGGGCAGCCGGACCGCCTTCGGCTTGCCGTAACACGTAGCGGGAAACGCAATCATCGACGCCAGCAGAGGCAGCACTGCGGATTCAAGTGCTAAGCGGCGCATCCTGGTCTCCGAGCTGCTTGGACGACCTGACATAGCCTTAAACCAGCCACGTCCCTACAACTAATTTTCCTCTTGAATATCATTCCGCAGGCCGCAAACCGCGGACCCGCGGTCAACAGCAATAATATGGCCAAGCCTCAGCAGTGAATACGGAGATTGAACAGGCGCACGCGTTGCCCTCACAAGGCCGGAACCCGTTCACGCCACATCCGAAGACGCACGTTGTGGGTGAAAAGAAGCACATCCGCAAAGATTTGCCGGTGACCATCTGTGCGCCGCGCCCGGGCGGCCGGGGCGGTCGTGCGCTGGGAGAGGCCGTTCAGCGACGCGCGTATCGGGCGCGAAGTTCCTCCGGGGAACCGGCTTGCGAAAAGCGGGCCCGGCGCCGGGCCCGCGGACTGGATGCAGGGCGATCATGTACTTACTGGTAGACACAGATTTCCCAATCGCCGATCTGAAGTTGAACCAACCGACGCGGCGCACGGATACGGCGTCGAACGGCCGTGACGAGCGAGGAACAGGTCAGATGGACGAGGCGGCGGACGACGTCGTATCGGAGGCGGCGCTCGCCGCGGCTCTCGAACATTCCGGCGGTGTCGGCTTCTGGATGTGGGACATCCGCAAGGACGAGGCGCGCGCCGATCCGGTCAGTGCCCTGCTGTTCAACCTCAGCCCCGCCCGGTCGCGCGACGGGGTCAGCCTCGCGGAGATCCTGAAAGCGGTCCATCCGGACGATCAGGCGCATATCGCGCAGGTGATTCTGGATTGTGTTCAGTCCGGCAGTTCCTACACGGCCGAGTACCGGGTGTGCGCGGCGGGGGGCCGGCTGCGCTGGGTCTTCAGCCGCGGGCATTTCTACCTCGACGAGCACGGCCGACCCACGACGGGGCGGGGCGTGATCGTCGACATCACGGACAGCAAAGCCGCCGGCACGGCTTTCGCGCAACGCGACGGAGCCCTGGTCGATGCCCTCAACCAGGCCGCGGACCAATGCCTATCCCTACACAACACGGTCTCGCAACTCGGCGAGACGCCCATGCTGGCGCTGACCGAGACCTTGCTGCTCGAGATCGGCCGGCACTTGGCGGCGCGGCAGCGGATCGCGCGCGGCCACGCGATGCATTGACCGGATCCTACAGCTCCCGGATCTTCCGCTCGATGCGTGCGGCCTCGGCCTCGTCGACCTCCACGGGCCGCCCGGTATCGTTGGGCAAGCCGCGTCCCGTCTGCGCGATGGTCTCGTCGCGCGGGCGGCCGCTTTGTCCGTCCGAGATCGGCGGCTCCTTCGCGGGGTCACGATCCTGATCCATCGGCTCCTCCGGCCGCGCGCAGCGTCGGCTCTATCCGCGTTGTTCCGATCCGGGGACCGGAAGCTGTCCGTCGAGGGGGGAACCGCGGAAGGCCGGTGAAGATCCGGGCACCGGGCGGTGCTGTTTCAGCCAGAGCCCGAACTCCTGCACGGCCGCCACGACCGTCTTCAGCCGCATCCCGTCCAGAGTTAGGGCGTATTCGACCTTGACGGGCGTCGACGGGTAGACGGTCCGGCTGACAAGGCCGGCAGTTTCGAGGGCGCGGAGATCCAGGGTCAGCATCCGCTGCGAAATGCCCGGCAGGAGGCGCTTGAGTTCGTTGAAGCGCTTCGGCCCGTCGATCAGGAACGACACCAGAAGCAGACGCCAGCGCCCGCCGAGCAGATGCATCGCATGCTCCACCGAGCAGCCCGTCACCGTGTCCTTCATCGATTTTCCCAGACCTAGCCCGGTATAATTTCTGTACCCAACGCTCGAAAGAGTGCGTTCTTACATCATCCGATCGACTCGGTTACTCACGATGCGCCCCGCTTTACACGGTCCACGCAGCGGATCCACATCCGGGAGATCGATCATGAAACTGTACATCATGCCGGCGAGCTGTGCCCTGGCCCCGCACATCGTCGCCCATGAACTCGGCCTCGATCTGGAACTTTGCCGAGTCGACCACACCCGGCACGTGACCGAGGAGGGGGAGGATTTCCTGTCCCTCAATCCACACGGCTACGTGCCGGTGCTCGCGCTCGACGACGGCAGCCTGCTCCGGGAAGGGCCGGCCATCCTGCAATATCTGGCCGATCTGAAGCCGCAGCACCGTCTCGCGCCGCCGAACGGCTCCCTGGAGCGCTACCGGCTCCAGGAGATGCTGGGCTTCCTGAATTCCGAGATCCACAAGGGCTTCGTCCCACTGCTCTACGCGCGGCTCGCGGGCCGCTACGTCGAGACGGTCCGGCCGAAGCTCGAAGCGCGCTACGCCTGGATCGACCGGCACCTGGCCGACCGCGCCTTCCTGATGGGCGCGGATTTCACGGTGGCGGACGCCTATCTCTATGCGCTCACGGGCTGGGGTCAGGCGCCCTGGCTGACCTCGTACTACAGGGCCGACATCCACTTCGACGCTCTGCGCCATCTGGCGGCCTGGTACGGCCGCGTGAGCACCCGTGAATCCGTGCGGCGTGCACTCCGGGAGGAGGGGCTGGAGGCTGCAGGCGGCGCCGCGGCTCAGAACGGGTAGTAGCGCAGGGAGGTCAGGCCGGTGACGAGATGGGTGGAGGGCGCGATCCCGAACGCGCCCCGGAAGGCATCGCGCTCCGTGTAGGAGACCTGGGCGCCTGCCACGAGGCGGCCGTAGCTGCCCTTGTAGAGGTCGTGCCAGAAGCCGCCGGTGATCTGGCGGATGTCCCGGCTCTCGGCCTGGCAGGTGCCGCTCGCCGCCCCTTCCACGTCGCAGCCGGTCACCACCAGCGTGGGCGAGCCGTAGCCCGTGGCATTGAGAGCGCCGGCTCGGGAGGCATGCTCCCAGCCGGCATAGACGTAGACGTCGGTGCCGGGCTGGACGTGGGCGACGGCGCCGGCGAGCAGCTGGAAGACCGGGATCGGCGCGATCGATCCATCGGCCTTCAGGGCGAAGTCGGGGAGTTGCGCCGAGCCGTAGCGGCCGATGCCCTGGCCGACGAGACCGCTGACCTGCAGGTCGAGCCGCTTGTCGATCACGGGCAGCGTCGCGGCCCCGCCGATGCCGTAGCCCAGCGCGGTATCGGAATGGCCGGGGAGGCGGGTCGTGGCGGTGAGGCTGGTCGGGCTCAGCCGGTCGTCGAAGAACCGCACCAGACCCTTGAGCTCGAAATGCCCGAAGCCCGGCTCCAGGGCGACCTTGCCGATGAGGTCGGGGGCGCTGTTGTTCGAGTAGGTGGTGGAGGTGTTGAGCTGGCCGACCGCGTCGCCGGCATTGCTGAGGTTGACGAGGCCGGGCGCCGCGAAGGGGCTCGGCGGCAGCACGCTCTGCGGCGATTCTGCCGACAGGCCGACCCACAGGCCGGGCGCCACGTCCCTGACCACGCGCAGCTGCGGGTTCCGCGTCCAGTTGAAGCCCGGCACGTACTGCACATCGATGGTGAGCGGGATCTGCTCCTTGAGCGGCGTGATGCCGGACAGATCGGTGGTGAGCAGGCTCCAGGCCTGTCCGGCGAGCACGTGCCAGCCGGTGTCCAGGGCGTCGACGGTGGCAAAAATCTGCCGGATGCGCGGGTTGTAGCTGTTGCTCTCGCGCGAGTTCGCGTTGGTGGCCGCCCCGAGGAAGTCGATCTCGTAATAGCCCGAGACCTGGAGCGTGGGCTCGACCTTCGCGGTGAACAGGCCGCTCAGGCGGCTCTGCCGGGCGGAGAAGCGGAACTCGTTCTCCCGCGAGCGGGGATCGTTGCGGAACGGGATCCCCCCGAAATCCGTACCGACATCCGAGACGAGGTTGGGATGGCGGGCAATGCCCGCCAGCTCGACGAAGCCGCCCGGGGTGAAGCACAACGCCGGGCCCAGCGCGTAGCTGCCGGCGTTGCAGGCGAGGTCGTTGGCCAGGATCACCGGCATGTGCGCGCTCACGGACGGACGGGCCCCGCCGGGACCGCCGACCTGCGCCACACGCTGCTGATGCTCGGTCCGCGCGGCCAGACGAGCCTGCTCCCGCGACAGCACCCGGCGCTCCCGGGCTTCGCCGACGATCGCCGCCTTCTGGGCGCCGGATTGCCGCCGCAGGGCGGCGAGCTCCTGCTGCATCGCCAGCATCTGGCGCTGCATCGCGTCCATCCGCGCCGCCATCTCGGCGACGCTCTGGGCCTGGGCCGGCAGGGTCGTCAGACCCAGGGCGAGTCCGGTCGCAGCCGCGGCGGCGCGGGTGCTCGGCAGGTTCAGGCGCGGCATGGGTACTCAGCCAACGGGTTCGGACTCCCGGGCGGGATCCTCGGCGAACACCCCCAAAGTTGTGGGATGCGCCAGGCGACGCTCGCATGACGATTTTCCGCGGGGTACCCCGGCGGCGTGGGAAACCGGCTGCCGGCCGCCAGTTCCGGACCGCTGTGGCACCGCGGACACAGCCACCAACTCTTTGTCGTCACATGGATTAATTCTGCACTATCCCGCCCGGAACGAGCCCGGCCGCGGCCACGCGGCGCAGAATGCGGCGGGGCCTGCGACCTCCTGGCGGAAAACCCAGCCCGGAACTTGGCCGTGCGGACCCTGCGTTCCCAGGTTGAATGAGCCCCAAAGCTCGCAACTCAACAGAGGTATCGCCATGACCACGGACGCGCGCGAGATCTACGTCACGGCGCTGAAGAACACCCACGCCCTCGAGATGCAGGCGCTGCAGATCATGGAGCGTCAGGTCGAGCGCCTGGAGCGCTATCCGGAGATGGAACAGGCCCTGCGCCGCCACATCGAGGAAACCCATGGCCAGCGCCAGCGCCTGGAGGAGGCCCTCCAGAACCTCGGGGACAGCCCCTCGGCCCTCAAGGAGGGGTTTCTGGGCTTCGTCGGCAACATGATGGCTCTGGGCCACGCCCCGGCCCAGGACGAGATCCTGAAGAACACCTACGCCAACCACGCCTTCGAGAATTTCGAGATCGCGGCCTACGAGTCGCTCCTCGTCATCGCCGACGCCGCCGGCCAGCAGGGGCACCGGACGGCATTCCAGCAGTCGCTCAAGGAAGAGCAGGGCATGGCGGAGGCGGTGCGCAAGCTGATCGGGCCGACCACCGAACGCTACCTCCAGCTGACCCTGTCCGGCGCGAAGGCCGACCGATAGTTCTGAACTGAAGCGGATGCCGGCTCGGCGCGGACGAGCCCGTCACTCCAAGACGTCTCGACGCGCCCGGTCGCCAAGCGATCGGGCGCTGTCGTTTGAATGCTACGGCCGGTGTGGAGCGCCCTCCATTCTGCCGCAGGAACTCCCCCCGTCCTGCTTGATTGCGCGGTCATGGGAACTGGAAACGCTCGACCGTCGGACAGCCGCGCTCAGGATGGCGGGCCCTCCGCCAAACCCTTCGGCGACGGCTGCATCCACCTGTGCGTGGACATGCAGCGCATGTTCGCCGAATCCACCGACTGGCAGACCCCGTGGATGCCACGGGTGCTGCCGCACGTGCATCGCCTCGCCGAGGCGCATCCGGAGCGGACCATCTTCACCCGCTTCATCCCGGCCGCCCGGCCGGGGGAGGGGCGCGGCACCTGGGCGACCTACTCGCAGCGCTGGGCCGACATGACCCGCGAACGCCTCGACCCGGACCTGATCGATCTCGTCCCGGACCTTGCCCGGTTCGTCCCGCCCGCACAGGTCATCGACAAGGCTGTCTACTCGCCCTGGCTCGACACGGATCTCGATGAACGCCTGCGGGCGCGGGGGGCCGACACCCTGATCGTCACCGGGGCGGAGACGGATGTCTGCGTGCTGGCCGCGGTGCTCGGCGGCGTCGATCTCGGCTACCGCATCGTGCTGGCCACCGACGCCCTGTGCAGTTCCTGCGACGAGGCGCATGACGCGCTGCTGCTGATGTACCGCATGCGCTACGGCCATCAGGTCGAGACCATGACCACCGCCGAGATCCTCGACCGCTGGCGGTGAGCGGCGCGGACCGCGCAGGGCTTCGAGCCCGTTACGGCCAAGCTCAGGCGAGATCAGCGCCGGCCGGCTCCGCCGACCTGCGAATTCCGAACCCGCGAGACCTCTGAAACCGCGCACGAAAAACAGTCGCAGCGCTCGAACCTGCGGCCGGCGTGACCGTTATGTCTCCAAACACCGTACCGGAGGACAGGTTATGGCCAAGCACGAGATCCTCGGCTACTTCGAACACCGCCGCGACGGAGCCTGGATCTGCGTCCGGCCCTTCACCCTGACGACGCGGGATGCCAGCATCGACATCCGCCAGGGCATGCGCTTCGATTACGGCAAGCGGATCGGCGGCGTCGATCTCGCCGAATACCTTGAGCGACTGGGTTCGCAGTTCGGCTCGTAAGTCGCAACAGACGTTCACACTATCAAACACGGTGGCGCCGGATCGGATCCGGCGCCCTTTCGCGTTCAGGCGCCGCCCCATTGCATCGTCAATCCGCCATCGACCACCAGGGTGTGGCCGGTCACGTAGGCGGAGGCATCCGAGGCGAGGTAGAGGATCGCCCGGGCGATCTCCTCCGGCTGGCCGGCCCGGTGGAATGGGATCCGCTCCAGCGACTGGTCGAGCACCTCCGGATTCTCGAACCGGTCTGCGGTCATCGGAGTCTCGATCAGGCCCGGGGCGACGCTGTTGACGTTGATCCGATCCTCGGCGAGCTCCCGCGACAGGGACCGGCACAGGGAGCCGAGCCCGGCCTTGGACATGCCGTAGGGGGCGCTCTCCGGCGTCGGCAGGTGCTGGGCCACCGAAGAGACGAACACGATCTTGCCGTTGCCTCCCTGCGCCTTGCGCATCTTGATGAACGGGCGGGCGCAGAACAGCGGGCCCATCAGGTTCACCCGCAGGATCCGCTCCAGCAGCGCGTCGTCCATCTCGGCCACCGGCACGCCGCTCATGGCCTGCCCGGCATTGGCCACGAGGACGTCGAGGGTCCCGAACTCGCTGCCGATCCGGTCGAAGGCCGCGTTCACCGCCGCCGGATCGCCGACATCGAGCTGGAGCACCAGCGCCCGGCGCCCGGCGGCCTCGACCCGGGCGGCGGTCTCGCGGATGCCGGCCTCGTCGGTGTGGTAGGTGATCGCCACGTCGGCCCCCTCCCGGGCGAACAGCTCGGCGGTCGCCTGCCCGATGCCGGAATCGGCCCCGGTGATCAGGGCACGGGTATCGGTCAACGTCATCGCTCGTTCCTCGCAGGTGCCGCGGTCGCGGCCGGATGCCGGGGCAATGGGTGCCGCCGGACCCGGTTCCGCGCGGCGCGCACCGGCCGCAGGGGAACCTCCGCCGGACCAGCGTCTTTGACGCTCCGCGCCCGCATGCCCTAGTGAGGACGCATGTCCCTGGCTGACACGATTCCCTGCCTGAGCGAGGAGACCGCGCCCGACACGCGCAGCCGCATCCTTGCGACGGCGGACGCTTACTTCCGCGAGATCGGCTATCAGAAGACGACGGTGGCCGACATCGCCCGGACGCTCAAGATGAGCCCGGCCAATGTCTACCGCTTCTTCGATTCGAAGAAGGCGATCAACGAGGCGGTGCTGGAGCGCCTGATCGGCGAGGTCGAGGCGCTGATCTCGGAGATCGCCGACCGGCCGGGTCTCGACCCGACCGAGCGGTTCGTGGCGGCGATCGAGACCCTGCACCGCGACTGCACCCGGCGCTGCGAGGCGTTTCCGCGGCTGCACGAGATGATCGAGGCCGCGATGGCGGAGAGCTGGGACGTCTGCCGCCACCACGTCGCCCGGATCACCGCCGGGATCGAGCGGATCATCCGCGACGGTGTAGCCCGAGGCGTGTTCGAAGCCGCAGATCCCGCCGAGGCGGCGGCCTGCGTCCACGCCGCGATCGCCCGCTACACGCACCCGGTGCTGGTCGGGAAGTCGCCGCTCCAGCCGGCGCCGTCCGTGGAGGCCATGACGGCGTTCCTGCTGCGGAGCCTGGCGCCGAGGTAGCCCCAGGGCGCCAGAACGGGACCCGGTGCGCTCGAGGGCGGCACCGCCTTGCTCCCTCCGATGCGTGAGACCCTGCGTTATCGTGCTCGGATGATGCGCCGTTCCAGAATCGGCACGCCACCCCGCGCCGTCCCGCCGGACGGGAGCGCTGACGAACCGTCGGCCACCGACACCGACGCCTCGCGGCCGGAGACGATGACGGCCGAGGAACGGGCTGCCGTCCGGCGCGGGTTGTCCGACGTGCAGGCGAGCCGCCTCACCACCGCGGGGGAGATCGAGGCCGCGTTCCGACGCTTCAGGCCGTGATCGTCGTCTACACCCGGGCAGCGCTCACGGATCTGAACGGCATCGCGGACTACCTCATCCACCGCAATCCCGACGGTGCGGCCAAGGTCGAAAGCGACATCAAGGCCACCATCGACCGACTGCCCCTCCGCCCCTTCAGTGGACGGCAGCAGGACGAGGCGACCGTGCCCAAGGCCGTGTCGCCGACTACCGATACCGGATCTTCTACGCCGTCGATGCGGGCAACGGCGTTGTTCAGGTGCTCTCGATCCTGCACCCGTCCCGGGACGGTTAAAGCATCGCCCCAAAAGGCGGCTTCCAGCTCCCGAGACGATGCGATGGATCGCACCCTGCGGGCGAAAACCCTACTCGGACGCCGCCCCCGCCTCCGGCGCGGGCTCCGAGGCGTGGGGCTGCGGGCCGTCATAGCCCTCGATCACCAGGATCTCGGCCTCGACGCCACCGCGCTGCTTGGCCTTGGCGGCCTGATAGAGATCCGAGTTCCAGCACGCGAGGGCGTCGTCGTAGCTCGGGAACTCGATCACCACGTTGCGGGACCGGGCCGGGCCCATCACCGCCTCGTGGGCACCGCCGCGCACGAGGAAGCGCCCGCCGAACTTGGCGAAGGCGGCGCCGTTGGCCGCCACGTACTCCTTGTAGGCCTCCGCGTCGCGGACATCGACCCGCGCGATCCAGTAGCCCTTCGTCATGCTGCGTCTCCTCTGTGCGAGGCGAAGTGGGCCAGCTCAGCGGGAAGGCAATCCCGATCAGGCCATCTCGGCGACGATCGCCTGCGCCACGGCGCGGGGATCGGCGGCGCCGGTGATCGGGCGCCCGACCACGACGTGATTGATCCCGGCCCGCCTGGCCTCGCCGGGCGTCATCACCCGCTTCTGGTCGCCGGCTTCCGCGCCCGCCGGGCGGATCCCCGGGGTGACGATCAGCCGATCCGGCCCGACGATGCGCCGGACCGAGGCCGCCTCCGCCGCCGAGCAGACCAAGCCGTCGATTCCGCTCTCGGCGGCCTGGGCGGCACGCTTGGCGACCAGCTCCGCCACCGGAAGCGCATAGCCGGCCTCGGCGGCATCGGCCTCGTCGTAGGAGGTGAGCACCGTCACGGCGAGGATCTTCAGATCCGCGCCCCGGCCCCGGACCGCCGCCCGCATGGTCTGCGGATAGGCGTGCACGGTGAGGAAGGTGGCGCCGAGCCCCGAGGCCGCGCGCACCCCCGCCTCGACGGTGTTGCCGATGTCGTGGAGCTTCAGGTCGAGGAAGATCTTGAGGCCCCGCGCCGCCAGACGCTCGGCGAGCGCGAGCCCGCCCGCGTAGCCGAGCTGGTAGCCGATCTTGTAGAAGGTCGCGGCGTCGCCGATCCGGTCGATCAGCGCCTCGGCCTCGGCCACGCCCGGCAGGTCGAGGGCCACGATCAGGCGGTCGCGGGGGTCGGCGAGATCGGTCATCGGGCGTCCTTCGGGGTCGCGGCAGGGATCACGGCCGGGCGAGGCGTGTCAATGCGCGACCGGCGGCCGGCCACCATCAGCGGACGACGTTCGGCCGTCGGTGGCGAGCCGGACCGTGTGGCCGGTGCTCAATGAAGCAGGAAGTCGCCCGACACCGCGCGCAGATCGGCCGGCTTCAGAAGCTGGCAGTGCATGACCTTCACGGAATGCAGCGGGCCGTCGAGCCGGCTCTGCCAGAAGGCCAGGAATTTTCGCAGTTCCGGCAGTTGCGGGAAAAGATCGTGCTGCTGCCAGATGAAGGTCTGCAACAGATGCGGGTAATCCGGCAGGTGATACAGAATTTCGGCTGTCGTCAGGCTGTAGCCTTCGAGCCACGTGCGGCGTCGTCTCGCATCTGACATCGATCAACCCCCTCCGCAGGTCCGGCTGACGCAATATCCTGTCTCAATGAGCCGGCTCACTCAAGGGAATGCTGCGCCGTAATCCACCGCCCCGGCGGATGCCTCTGCCCTGTGGCGCCATGGCCTGGGGCACTCGCCTCACCCCGCCAGCACCCGCGCCACCTCCGCCTTCAACACCGGCAGCAGCTCCGCCTCGAACCAGGGCTCGCGCTTGAGCCAGCCGTTGTTGCGCCAGGATGGGTGGGGCAGGGGGAGCACCCGGGGGCGCCGGGGCTCGGCGAGGATCTCCCGCCACCGCCGTACCGTCCCGGTGAGCCCGTCCTCCAGCTTTCCGAGATGCCAGGCCTGCGCGTACTGGCCGATCATCAGGATCAGCTCGAGGTCCGGCAACCCGGAGAACAGCTCCACCCGCCAGCGCTCGGCGCATTCCCGGCGGGGCGGCCGGTCGCCGCCCTTGGCGTCGAGGCCGGGGAAGCACGCGCCCATCGGCACGATGGCGACCTTGGCGGCGTCGTAGAACCGCGCCTCGTCGAGGCCGAGCCAGGATCGCAGGCGGACACCCGAGGGATCCATGAACGGCATACCGGTGCGGTGGGCCCGGGTGCCCGGGGCCTGGCTGGCGATGCAGAGGCGCGCGCCAGTGCTGCCCTGGACGATCGGCCGGGGCTCCTGAGGCAGGGGCGGGCCGTAGAGCGGGCTGTCCCGGCAGAGGCGGCAAGCGCGGAGGCGCGCGGCGGTGTCGTCGAAGGCCAGCATGGCCCGGACATGGCGCATCGGTGCGCAAAAAAGAAACGGCGCGGTGTCGCGCCGCGCCGTCATCAGTTGGTCTCTTGTCTTGGGGGAAGACCCGCTCTTCCTACGCCGATGCGCGGCGGTGGGAGGTGCGTTTCCTCACGCGCCCTTCACCCCGGACAGGTCGAGGGGCAGGGAGCGCAGGCGCCGGCCGGTCGCGGCGAAGACGGCGTTGGCGATTGACGGCCCGAGCACCGGCACGCCCGGCTCGCCGATCCCGGTGGGCGCGACCTGGCTCGGCACGATGTGCACCTCGACCTTCGGCATCTCGCTCATCCGGGTGGGCTCGTAGGCGTCGAAATTGTGCTCCTGCACCCGTCCGTCCTTGAGGGTGATACGGTTGCGCAGCACCGCCGACAGGGCGAAGCCGACCGCACCCTCGACCTGAGCGCGGATCACGTCCGGGTTGACCGGAACGCCGACATCCACCGCCGCCACGATCCGGTTGACCCGGATCGCCGCGTCCTGCGCGGTCACGTCCGCCACCATGGCGACGTAGGAACCGAAGGATTCGTGGACCGCGACGCCGAGGCCGCGGCCCGGCTCCTGCGGCTTGGAGTTCCAGCCGGCCTTGTCGGCGGCGAGCTTGAGCACGCCGGACAGGCGCGGCGCCTGGGCCAGGAGCGACAGCCGATAGGCCACCGGATCGACGTTTGCGGCATGGGCCAGCTCGTCGATCATCACCTCCATCACGTGGGCCGTGTGGGTGTGGCCGACCGAGCGCCACCACAGGACCGGCACGCCCTCGCGGCCGTTATGGACGCCGAATCGGTAGGCCGGCAGCGCGTAGGGCGTGTCCGAGGCGCCCTCCACGGTGGTGGAATCGATGCCGTTCTTGACGATCATCGCCTCGAAGGGCGAGCCGATCATGATCGACTTGCCGACCATCACGTGGTCCCAGCCGACCACCGCGCCCTTGCCGTCGATGCCGGCCCGGACCTTGTGCAGCACGGTCGGGCGGTAATAGCCGCCGGCCATGTCGTCCTCGCGAGTCCAGACGAGGTGGAGCGGGGCCTTCTCGCCGGACGCCTTGAAGACGGTGGCGGCCTCCGCGAGGTAGTCGGCGGTGGGCGTCGCCCGGCGCCCGAAGGAGCCGCCGGCCCAGTTGCTGTGCAGCCGCACCCGGTCGGCCGTCACGCCGAGGATCGCCGCCATGGTGGCCTGCTCGACGGTCTGGAACTGGAAGCCCGCGTAGACGTCGTAGCCGCCGTCGGCCGCCTTCTCGATCGTGGCGTTCAGGGGCTCCATCGCCGCGTGGGCGAGGTACGGGAAGGTGAACTCGGCCTCGACGACCTTGGCGGCGCCCTTCAGGGCCGCCTGCGGATCGCCGCGCTCGGAGGCCGTCAGGCCGGGCCCCTTGGCCCGCTCCCGGTACTCGGCCAGGATCGCGTCCGACGAGCGGGTCTCGGCGGTGCTGTCGTCCCACGCGACGGTCAGCGCCTCGCGGCCCTTCATGGCCGACCACGTGTCGCGGGCGATCACCGCCACGCCGGTCGGCACCTGCACAACATCGCGCACGCCAGCGACCTTGCGGGCGGCGGAGGCGTCAAAGCTCTTCACGGTGGCGCCGAAGCGCGGTGCCCGGGCCACCACGGCGGTGACCTGGTTGGGGCGGCGGATATCCAGGGAATAGACCGCCGTACCGTTGGTCTTGGCCACGGAATCGAGGCGCGGCACCTTCTGGCCGATCAGCGTCCACTCGCTCGGATCCTTGAGCCGCGGCTCGGAGGGCACCGGCAGGGAGGCGGCCGAGGCGGCGAGTTCCCCGAACCGGGCCTGCCGGCCGGACGGGCCGTGGCGCACGACGTTGTCGGCGACCGTGATCTCGGAAACCGGCACCTTCCAGCGGAAGGCGGCCTCGGCCATCAGCATCTCGCGGGCGGCGGCCCCCGCCTTGCGCAGCTGGAACCACGAATTGGCCACCGCGGTCGAGCCGCCGGTGCCCTGGATCGGGCCCATCAGGCTGTTGTTGTAGAGCGTCGCGTCCGCGGGGGCGAACTCGGTACGGACTTGTCGCCAGTCAGCGCCGAGCTCGTCGGCCAGGATCGTGGCGAGCCCGGTCGTGTTCCCCTGGCCCATGTCGAGGTGCTTGATCACCACCGTGACGGTGTCGTCGGCGCCGATCCGCACGAAGGCATTGGGCTGTGCCTTCACGTCGGCGAGGTTCGGGCCGGCGGCCGCGCGGGCGGATTTCGGATCGAGCCGGAACGCGACCACGAGGGCGCCGGCTCCCGCCAGCAGGCCGCGCCGGCTGGGGCGGGCGGAGAGGGGATTCGGTCGACGAGCGTTCAGCATGGCGGCGAGGCTCCGGTCGGGACCGCGGGGAGGGCGGGAAAGGTGGGCGCCGGGACGGATCAGGCGAGGCTGCGCGCGGCTTCGTGAATCGCGGCGCGGATGCGCTGGTAGGTGCCGCAGCGGCAGATGTTGCCGTCCATGGCGCCGTCGATGTCGGCATCGCTGGGCTTGGCATTGCCCGCGAGCAGGCCGATCGCCGACATGATCTGGCCGGACTGGCAATAGCCGCACTGGACCACGTCGAGCTTGCGCCACGCGGCCTGGACCGCGTCCGCGACCCGGCCGTTGACGCCCTCGATGGTCGTTATCTGCGCGGTGCCGACATCGCCGAGCTTCGTCTGGCAGGCGCGGACAGGCTGGCCGTCGAGATGGATCGTGCAGGCGCCGCACTGCGCGATGCCGCAGCCATACTTGGTGCCGGTGGCGTCGAGCCGGTCGCGCAGCACCCAGAGCAGCGGCATGTCGGGATCGGCGTCGATCTCGCGCGCTTCGCCGTTGACGGTGAGCTTCGGCATGATCGGCACCCCTGATCGACGCGTAGGCCCGGACGCTCCGGCATGGCGGCGCACAGCGCGGTGCGTACCGGCCGGACAGTCAGCCCTAACGACCGGAACCGCACGCGCGATGTGCGTAATCGCACATCAGAGCGGATGAGAAGTCAGCCTCGCCCCAGGAAGCGATGATTAAGATCCTAGAGATGCCGGCAGCCCCTTCTTAACATATCCGCCGCATCCTCACGGAGCGATTCCCAGCCGACACCGCCTCTTTCGAGTTTCAGTACGCGTATGCCCAATCTCACCGTCGAGATGGTCCAGCGCGGTCGCGGCCCCTCGACGGAGGAGGCCGCCCGCCGCCTCGGGGTCGCCCGCGAGATCCGCTCGGCGCGCGAGAAGCTGACCTCGCAGACCGGCCTGGAACGGGCCTTCGACTACGAGTTGCTGCGCCACTACGCGCAGTATCGGGCCGGGGCCGGCATCCCCCTGGCGGGCTTCGCAGCGGCGCTCGCCGCGGCGGCGACGTTCTGGATCACGCTACCGGTGGCCGCGGCCTGGGCGCTCGGCGTGTTCCTGATGATCACGCTCAACACGATGTTGAGCCGACGCTTCCTGAACGCCGACGCCGAGACGATCCCCCTCCGGCACTGGCGCCGCCACTTCCTGATCGGGGAGGTTCTGCAGAGCCTGTCGTGGTCGGCGATGATCGGGCTCGGCGCCACCGGCGGCTGGACCTTCGCGCTGATCGGCCTCGTCATCGCTTCGGCGGTCACCACCATGCTGGCCGCGACGGTGCCACTCGCCGCCGTCGCCGCGCTCGTGCCGCTGGCGCTGGCCACCGCGGCGCTCGCCACCTTCTCCCGCGCGGCGGATGCGCTGCTGCTCGTGACCATGGCGGGCGGTGCGCAGCTGTTCTTCCTCGGCCTGTCCCGCCGCCTCTACGCGGCGACGATGGGCGCCCTGCGCTCGCGCGCCGAGAAGGACGCGGTGTTCGGCGAACTGGAGCAGGCCAAGGCCAATTCCGACGAGGCCCGCCGCCGGGCCGAGGAGGCGAACCTCGCCAAGTCGCGGTTCCTGGCCACGATGAGCCACGAGCTGCGCACGCCGCTCAACGCCATCCTGGGCTTCTCGGAGGTGATGAAGAACGAGGTGTTCGGCACCCACATCGCGCCGTCCTACCGGGAATATTCCAACGACATCCACGACAGCGGGCTGCACCTGCTCAATCTGATCAACGAGATCCTCGACCTCTCGCGGATCGAGGCCGGGCGCTACGAGCTGAACGAGGAGCCGGTGCAGCTCGCCCACGTGGTGGAGGAGTGCCGCCACATGATGGGCCTGCGGGCCAAGGCCAAGAACCAGACCTTCCACGACCTCGTGGACGATGCCCTGCCGCGGCTCTGGGCCGACGAGCGGGCCTTGCGCCAGATCGTGCTGAACCTCCTGTCGAACGCCGTGAAGTTCACGCCCCCGGGCGGCGAGATCTGGCTGAAGGTCGGCTGGACCGCCTCGGGCGGGCAGTACGTCTCGGTCAAGGACAGCGGGCCGGGCATCCCCGAGGACGAACTCGGCACGGTCCTGTCCTCATTCGGACGCGGCTCGCTGGCGATCAAGACCGCCGAGCAGGGCTCGGGCCTCGGCCTGCCGATCGTGAAGGGGCTGGTGGAGCTGCATGGCGGCCAGTTCCAGCTCAGCTCGAAGCCCCGGGAGGGCACCGAGGTGGTGGTGACCCTGCCGGCCTCCCGAGTGATGGACACGCTGCCGCCGGTCGAGATCGACGCGGAGCCCGCAGGGCCGGTCCGGGGGGCGCTCAACCGGGCGGCGTGAGCCTGGCGGAGCCGGGCAGGGCTCCTCAGACCAGTTTAATGTCCGAGACCACCCAGCGTGCAGACCCTGTCCCATTCGGCCTCGGTTACCGGCTGCACCGACAGGCGGGAATTGTTCACCAGCACCATGTCGGCGAGCGCCGGATCGACCTTGATGGCGTCCAGCGTCACAGGGCGGGGCAGCGCCTCCACGGCGCGCACGTCAACCATGCCGAAGCGGCCGGTCTCATCGGTGTGGTCCGGGTAGTAGGGCCTGATCACCTCCACGATGCCGACCACCGCCTTGCCCTCGTTCGAGTGGTAGAAGAAGCCCCGCTCGCCGACCTGCATGGCCATCAGGTGCTTCTTGGCGAGGTGGTTGCGCACCCCGTTCCAGAACGTGCCCGCCGCGCCGGCCGCGACCTGCTGGTCCCACGACCAGGTCGCAGGCTCGGATTTGAACAGCCAATACGCCATCGCCGCATCCCCATCGGGCGGTCCGGCCTTCCGACCTGATCCCGCTCCGCGTGACGCAGGTCGCCCGTCGCAGGCGCCGAGTCAAACCGGCATCCCGCGCAGCGGAGGGCACCGCGGGATGGTCCCTGGTTCCGAGAAAACCGGTCCGGCGCGTCGCAGGAGAGAGGGAACCCCGGGACAGCGACGGCAATAACGCGCCTTATCACAGGAAATTCAGCGTAAATCGCCTTCGTTGCATGAATATTAAGCTCTCAAGCTTAAAAAGACCTGAAATAGCATCATATTACTACCAGCGATTGTCTACATGCTGACCGTGCTCGGCTGCTTCGTCGGGGAACACAACTTGTGGCTGGTTGCCCTCGCGGCGCTGGTCTGCACGCTGGCGAGCGCGACGGCGATGGAGCTACTCACCCATGCCGGGCGGGCCGGCGGGCGCAGCCGATATGCGTGGCTGGCGATCGCGGCGGCGGCAGGGGGCTCGGGCATCTGGGCCACACATTTCCTGGCCATGCTCGCCTACGCGCCGGGCCTGCCCTCGGGCTACGGGATCGGTCTGACGCTCCTCTCTTATGCCGACGCCGTTGCGATCACAGGGCTCGGCTTCGCCCTGGCGACGACGGGGGGACGTGTGCGGGCGGCGATCGGCGGCGCCGTCGTGGGTGGGGGCATCGCGGCGATGCACTACACCGGCATGGCGGCCTATCAGGTGCCGGGGCACCTGATCTGGAATCCGGCGGTGGTGAGCGTCTCGGTTGCGATCGGCGCCATCCTGGGGGGTCTAGCCCTGGTGACGGCCCTGTCGGTCGGTACCGTCCTGGGCCGCTGCCTCGGGGCCGGGCTGCTGATCCTGGCGATCTGCGGCCACCACTTCACCGGCATGGGCGCGGTGTCGATCCAGCCGGATCCCGCGGTGGCGATCCCGGCGAGCGCGATCCGGACCGAGTGGCTCGCCGCCGCCGTCGCGCTAGCGAGTTCCCTGATCCTGCTGCTGGCGGGGGCCGCCCTCCTCCTCGACCTGCGGGAGCGCCGGCGCGCCGAGTCCGAGCGCGAGCGTATGCGCAGCCTCGCCAACGCGGCGGTCGAGGGCCTCGTCGTGTGCCACGGCGGCCAGATCGTCAGCGCCAACGAGGCCTTCGCCCGGCTCGCAGGCGCCGAGGCCGCGACCCTGGCGGGCGCGAGCCTGTCCACCTTCCTGCCGGGCCTCGCGGCCGCGGCCGGCGCGGCCGGGGAGCCTCTGGAGGCCGAGCTGGTCCCGGCGGGTGGCGGGGCCGTCCCGGTGGAGGTGATCATGCGCCCGATGGCGGAGTATGGCCGCCAGCCGCATTACGCCGTGGCGGTGCGCGACCTGCGCGCCCGGCGCCGGGCCGAGAGCCAGATCCACTACCTCGCCCATCACGACGCCCTCACGGGGCTCGCCAACCGTACGAGCTTCCACGCGCGGCTGGAGCGGGAGATGCGCGCGGCGGATGGCCAGGGCACCCGGCTCGCGGTCCTGTGCCTCGACCTCGACCGCTTCAAGGAGGTCAACGACCTCTACGGTCACGCCGCCGGCGACGCGATGCTGCGCGATCTCGCGCTGCGCGTCGGCAGCCTGCTCGATCCGATGCAGCTGATGGCCCGGCTCGGCGGTGACGAGTTCGCGATCGTGACGCCTCAGACGAACGGCTCGGCCGAGCAATTGGCCGAGCGGATCCTGGCCGCACTCGCGCCGATGCCGGCGACCTCCGGCCCGGCGATCGCCACCAGCATCGGCCTCGCGGTCTATCCCGATGACGCCCAGGACCAGCGCGCGCTCCTGAGCCATGCCGATGCGGCCCTATACCGGGCGAAGGCCGAGGGCCGGGGCACCTGCCGCCGCTACGACGCCAGCATGGGCGCGCAGATCCGCGACCGACGCCTGCTAGAGCACGACCTGCGCCACGCCGTGGCGCGGGGCGAGCTGAATCTTGTCTACCAGCCGCAGACGCGGATCGACACCGGCGCGGTGACGGGGTTCGAGGCACTGCTGCGCTGGCGCCATCCAGAGCGCGGCTCGGTCTCGCCCGACCTGTTCGTGCCGATCGCCGAGGAGACCGGGGCGATCCTGGAGATTGGCGCCTTCGTGCTGCGCGAAGCGTGCCGCACCGCGGCCGCGTGGCCGCAGCCCCTGGCGATCGCCGTCAACGTCTCGGCGGTGCAGCTCCACAGCCCGCATTTCGTCCCCTTCGTCCACAGCGCCCTATGCGAGAGCGGCCTGACGCCCGAGCGCCTCGAGATCGAGATCACCGAGACCGCGCTGATCCGCGATCCGGCCCGGGCGCTGCTCACCCTGCGCCAGCTCAAGGCGCTCGGCGTACGGATCGCCATGGACGATTTCGGCACCGGCTATTCCTCGCTGTCGAACCTGCGCTCCTTCCCGTTCGACCGGATCAAGATCGACGGCTCGTTCATCAAGGCGGTCCACAGCAACCCGCAGGGGGCCGCGATCGTGCGCTCGGTGCTGGGGCTGGGGCGGGGTCTCGGGCTCGCCGTGGTGGCGGAGGGCGTGGAGACCGACGAGGAACTCGCCTTCCTGGCCGCCGAGCAGTGCCACTTGGCCCAGGGCTACCTGCTGGGCCGACCCGGTCCGATCGAGCGCTTCGCGGAATACACCCACGGGACCGGGCGGGCGGAGACGGCCGACGCGGCGTAAGCCCTGGAACGCTACCGGGCCGCGGTGCAGCCCTGACGGGCCCGCGATTCGCTTCGGGCAATCACGGCGGCGTTCCGCACGCCGGGAACGGGGTTTCCAAAGGCTGAGCCCTTTGGCGGGGGGGGCCGGGCAGAGCCCCGACCGATATTGGGCTTTGCCCAAGCCCGGCCGGGTTCCGCCCTGCACCCGCCAACGGTCCCGGACCTTTGGAAACCAGACCTCAGTCGGTCTCCCCGCGCAGCGGCCGGGCCAGCAACCCGGCGATCACGTCCTCGACGCTGGCGGTGCCGGCCACGATGGCGGCGACGGCCTCCGCCACCGGCATCTCGATACCCCGCGCCGCCGCGAGTCCGGCGAGCGCCGCGGCCGTGAACGCGCCCTCGGCGAGCTTGCCGCCCGACGCCGCCTCCGGGCTCGCCCCGGCACCGAGCCGCTGGCCGAAGGCGAAGTTGCGCGATTGCGGCGAGGACGCCGTGAGCACGAGATCGCCGAGCCCCGAGAGACCCATCAGCGTCTCCGGCCGGCCACCGAAGGCCCGGGCGAAGCGCATCAGTTCGGCGAAAGCGCGGGCGATCAGCGCCGCCCGGGCGCTCTCGCCGAGTCCCCGCCCCGACACGATCCCGCAGGCGATGGCCAACACGTTCTTGCCGGCACCACCGATCTCGACGCCGCGCACGTCGTCGGTGTGATAGAGCCGGAAGCTGGGGCCCGAGAGCAGCGTCGACAGGGACGCGGCGAGGCCGGCATCGGCCGCCGCCAGTGTCACGGCGGTGGGCAGGCCGCGGGCGACATCGGCCGCAAAGCTCGGGCCGGACAGGACCGCCACCGGCGCGCCCGGCGGCAGGACCTGCTCGGCCACCGCGCTCATGAAGCTGTCGCTGCCGCGCTCGATGCCCTTGGCACAGAGGATTACGGGACCGGCCGAGGCCAGCGGTCCGCACAGGGTGCCCAGCACGCCGCGCACGGTCTGGGCCGGCACCACCAGCAGGGTCGCCTGCGCGCCGGCGAGGATTTCGGGCTCCGCTGTGGCGCGGATGGCCGGATGGAGCGGGACGCCCGGCAGGTAGCGCGGGTTCTCGCGCGTGACCTCGAGGGCGGCGGCGGCCTCGGCGTCGCGGAGCCAGAGGGTCACGGGATGGCCGGCCCCGGCAGCGGCGTTGGCCAGCGCCGTCCCCCAGGCGCCGCCACCGACGACGTTGATGGGCGCAGTCATGCCGAAACCTCCGCGTCGTCGAGCCTGTAGAGGCGGTGGGTGCGCAGCGGCCCGTCCGGCACCGCCGGATGCGGGAAGGTTCCCGCCGGAACCATGCCGAGGCGCTCCATCACCGCCCGGGAGCGGTCGTTGCCGTGGGCCGTGTAGGCCACGACCGCCCGGATGCCGCAGCGTCCGGCGAGATCGGCGAGGGTGAGCCGCGCGGCCCGGGTGGCGAGGCCGTGTCCCCAGGCATCCCGGGCAAGGCGCCAGCCCAGCTCGATCGTGTCGCCGATTCGCGCACCGCCCGGGAACGGCATGGCCCGCATGATCCGGAAGGCGCCGACGAAACCGACGAACCGCCCGTCCCACTCCACAGCCCAGGGGCCGAACCCATCCGCCACGAAGTGCCGATCGCAGCGGCCTGCCTCAAGGGCGCTCTCCGCCTCCGTCCGCGGCCGCGGGAAGTAGGCCATCACCGCCGGGTCGGCATTGAGCGCCGCGAAGGGCGCCCCGTCGTCCGGCCGCCAGCGGCGCAGGATCAGGTCGCCCTCCCGGAGGGCGTCGGGCGGCGGAACGGTAGCGATCTTTCCGCGCCACGCCAGCGAGCGGCGGTTCAGGCGCGCGAGATCCGCGCGGCCGGCGAGCACGGCCTCGCCCAGGGTAATCGCCGTCTCCAGCTGGTCGATGGGTAGATTGGCGTGGGCCGGCGGAACGACATGGTCGCGCCAGGGGCCGCCGCAGGCGTGGTCGAGGAGGATGCGGGCGAAGCAATGGTCGAGCCGCACCGGCCAGTCCGGCCGGGCGGCATCGGGCAGGCGCCGCTCCACCAGATCCCGCCAGTGCGCGCGGCGCGCCGCCGCGCTCACCCGGCCGGGACCGCCGCGCGGGCCGGATCCGCCAGCGGCCAGCGGGGCCGGGCCGGGGCGGTGAGGTCGTCCACGAGCCCGAGGCGCAGGCGCTCCACCCCGGCCCAGGCGATCATCGCGCCATTGTCGCCGCAGAGCTGAAGAGGCGGGGCGACGAAGCTCAATCCCGCCTCGCCGGCCAGCGCCGCGAGCGCCCGGCGGACCGCGCCATTCGCCGCCACGCCCCCCGCCGCCACCAGAGCGGTCGGTCGCCCGGCCACGCCCGAGAAGGCGCGCAGGGCGACCCGGGTGCGGTCCACCACGACGTCGACCACCGCGGCCTGGAAGCTCGCGCAGAGGTCGGCAACGTCGCGCTCGGCCAGCGGCGCGATTTTTTCCGCCTCGATCCGCAGGGCGGTCTTGAGCCCGGAGAGTGAAAAATCGGCCTCGCGTCGGCCGAGCATCGGCCGGGGCAGGGCGAAGCGCTCAGGATCGCCGGCCTCGGCCATGCGCTCGACCTCGGGACCACCGGGATAGCCGAGGCCGAGGAGCTTGGCGGCCTTGTCGAAGGCCTCGCCGATAGCGTCGTCGATGGTGGATCCGAGCCGGACGTAATCACCGACGCCGCGCACGGCCACGAGCTGGGTGTGCCCGCCCGAGACTAACAGCAGCAGGTACGGGAAGGCGATCCCATCGGTCAGCCGGGCCGTGAGGGCGTGGGCCTCCAGATGGTTGACGGCGAGCAGCGGCTTGCGCGTCACCAGCGCCAGGGTCTTGGCGGTGACGAGGCCGACCAGCACGCCGCCGATCAGCCCGGGCCCGGCCGCCACGGCGATCCCGTCGAGGTCCTGGAAGCCGGTCCCCGCCTTCTCGAGGGCGCGGGCGATCAGGCGGTCCAGCACCTCCACATGGGCACGGGCGGCGATCTCCGGCACGACGCCGCCATAGGCCGCGTGCTCGGCGATCTGGCTCAGCACCTCGTTGGAGCGGATCCGGCCGACGCCCTCCTCATCGAGCGACACCACCGCGGCGGCGGTCTCGTCGCAGGTGGTCTCGATGCCGAGCACGGTCTTCTGCACGGGTGGAACTCCTCCGGTCCGGAGCGGGGCGCGCCGGCTCCTGATGCGCAGGATGTCATAGCGGCATCCTGTGTCGACGCGTCAACGGCCGGCCTCGTGGAGGCGGACCCCTTGCGGGTCACGGGATCCCGGATCGCCCCTCGTTTCTCCCTCGCCCGCAGAGGGAGAAGCGGGGGCGGCCGTCGCGGATGTCGCGCCGCGGGCGGAAGGCTTGCCCCTCAGTCCACCGCCACCATGACGTCGGAGGCCTTGATCACCGCGTAGGCAGAGCCGCCGGCAACGAGCTTGAGGGACTCGACCGCTTCGTTGGTGATCGAGGCCGTGACCACCTGGCCGGGGCTGACCTCGATCTTGACGTGGGACGTGGTCGCCCCCTTGTCCACCGAGACGACGGTGCCCTTGAGGACGTTGCGTGCGCTGATCTTCATGGTGTGCCGATTCCCCTCGCCGCGCCGGGCAGCTGTGGGCGCGTCTCCTACAGCATGGCGCGGCCCCACGCGATAACCTCAGCGCGGATCGTCCGCCGGCTCGCCGGCCTCGGCCGCGTCCTCCTCGGGGATCGGCGCGGCGCCCCAGGCCATGAGCGCCGCGTTGAGATCGTCGAGGACGAAGTGCCGGGCGCTGTCCCGGTCGTAACCGTCATCCAGGAGGTCGTCGTAGTCGGTGAAGACGTGGCGGGCATAGGCCACGAGGGTAAGGCGGGCGGCGGTCTCGGGGGCGGCCCCGCGCAGGCCCGGGCTCGCCAGCGCCCGGTCGAGGACGGCCTCGGCCTCGAAATCCGGCAATCGCGGGGCGAGGCGGGCGAGGGCCTGTGCGACGGCCTCGCGGCGGTTCCTAGGCGGTGACACGTCGCTCATCGAGGGCCTGCCGACAGCATGATTTCACCGCGCGGATCGGCTAGGGTCTTGGGCAGATAAGGCGGAGCGGACACGGGATCCTCCGCCGGGGAGAGCAGGTCCATGGCACGTCTTCGTCACGCGGTGATCCTGAGCCTTCTGCTCGGGCCAGCGCCGGCGTTCGCCCAGAGCCCGGCAGCGGGCGCGAGCCCCACCGCCGCCCCGACCGGCCCCATCGTCGGCGGCCGCCGGATCACGGCCACGGGCCAGACGAAGCCGCCGGGCAATCCCGCAGTGACCGGGAGCCCGCGGCCCGTGAACGAGGCCGAGATGATCAAGGCGCAGAAGGCCGCAGAAGCCCGCTCGAAGGCCTGGGACAGCCGGATGCGCAACACCATGGGCTCTATCTGCCACGGCTGCTGACGTCCCGGTGCCATTCCGAAAACCGGGTCCGTCGTCCGAGGGGCCCCCGGAAACGCGAAGGGGCCGCCCCTGCGGGCAGCCCCTCCACCGGTCGCCAAGGCGACAGGATCAGCGGGAGTAGAACTCGATGACGAGGTTCGGCTCCATCTGCACCGGGTAGGGCACCTCGGACAGGGTGGGGATGCGGGTGACGCGGGCGGTCATCTTGGCGTGATCGGCCTCGATGTAGTCCGGCACGTCGCGCTCGGAGAGCTGGGTCGCCACGATGACGATCTCAAGCTGGCGGGACGACTCCTTGACCTCGATCAGGTCGCCGGCCTTAACCTGGTAGCTCGGGATGTTGACGCGGACGCCGTTCACCTTGACGTGGCCGTGATTGACGAACTGGCGCGCGGCGAACGGGGTCGCAACGAACTTCGCCCGGTAGACCACGGCGTCGAGGCGGCGCTCGAGCAGGCCGACAAGGTTCTCGCCGGAATCGCCGCGCAGGCGGATCGCCTCGGCGTAGTAGCGGCGGAACTGCTTCTCGGTGATGTTGCCGTAATAGCCCTTGAGCTTCTGCTTGGCGCGCAGCTGCGTGCCGAAGTCGCTCATCTTGCCTTTGCGGCGCTGGCCGTGCTGGCCGGGGCCGTACTCGCGGCGGTTGACGGGGCTCTTCGGGCGGCCCCAGATGTTCTGGCCCATGCGGCGGTCGAGCTTGTGCTTCGCCTGAATCCGCTTCGACATATCTTTCGCGTCCTCTCGAGACCGAGAATGAGGAACGCGCCCTCCTTTTCCCGGACATCATGTCGGGGACGACAGGGTGGGAAGATCCCGCCCACGGGTGCGCGTGAAAACGCCAAGGGGCCCCGTGCGGAGCCCCATCGACGGGCTGCGTCTTAGGGGACGGACGCGCGGCGGTCAACCACCGGGGTTCTACGATGGACGAGGGGATTGTGATCCGGCGCGCCGGGCCGGCGGACGCGGAGACGATCCGGGCGCTGGTCGAGGCGGCCTACACCAAGTGGATCCCGCTGATCGGCCGCCTGCCGACGCCGATGCAGGCGGATTACGCCACGGCCGTGCGGGTTCACCGGTTCGACCTTCTGCAGGCCGGCGTGGACCTCGCCGCGCTGATCGAGACGAAGCCGAAGCCGATCACCTGCTGATCGTCAACGTCGCGGTGCGCCCGGCCTTCCAGGGGCGGGGCCTCGGCACCCGTCTGCTCGGTCTCGCCGAGGGGATCGCCGCGGAGGCGTGGTTGGGGCGGCTGCGGCTCGACACCAACAAGACATACGTGGCGAACCTGCGCCTCTACGGCGCGCTCGGCTACCGGGTTGAGCGGGAGGAGCCTTATGACGGCCCCGGCCGCACCCGGGACGACGACATCATCGTACACATGGTGAAGGCCTTGGGGTGAAGAATTTGGCGGTCGCTTCCACCGTCATCGCGGGCGGAGCGAAGCGACCCAGGGCAGCGTGACATCGCAGAGCGTGGCGCCCCTGGATTGCTTCGCTCCGCTTGCAAAGACGGCGGCGTATCCGCACCGGACAAGCGTGGGATCGCACGAAGCGGTTGGCGTTCAGGTCACCACGCTCGGCTCGGCCCGGCCGGTGCGGGGCTCGATCTCGGCGATCGCCCGGGCCGCCGCCGCCACCGGGGCCAGCACCTCGGCGACGGGGAGGTCGAGCCGGTCCGGCGCGTTCTCGTAGCGCTCCAAATAGACCCGCAGCGTCGCCCCGGCGGTGCCGGTGCCCGAGAGCCGGAACACCGCCCGTGCATCCTCGACGAAGCCGATCCGGATGCCCTGGCGCTCGGTGAGCGAGCCGTCCACCGGATCGCGATAGGCGAATTCGTCGGCCGTCGACACGGTGAGATCGCCGAGCCGCGTGCCCGGCAGCCCGACGAGCTTGTCGCGCAAGCCATCCATCAGGCCGTTGGCGGCGTCCGAATCCACCTCCTCGTAGTCGTGGCGGGCGTAGTAATCGCGCCCGTAGGTCCGCCAATGCGCCCGCACCAGCGCGTCGGCCCGCTCGCCGGTGGCCGCCAAGATGTTGAGCCAGAGCAGCACGGCCCAGAGCCCGTCCTTCTCGCGCACGTGGTTGGAGCCAGTGCCGGCGCTCTCCTCCCCGCACAGGGTGATGAGGCCCGCATCGAGGAGATTCCCGAAGAATTTCCAGCCGGTGGGGGTCTCGTAGGCCTTAATGCCGAGCGCCGCCGCGACCCGGTCGGCAGCGCGGCTCGTCGGCATGGAGCGCGCGACGCCTGCCAGCCCGCCCGCGTAGCCCGGCGCCCGGTGGGCGTGGGCGGCCAGCAGCGCAAGGCTGTCGCTCGGCGTCACGAACAGGGCCGGGGCCACGATCATATTGCGGTCGCCGTCGCCGTCCGAGGCCGCGCCGAAATCGGGTGCGTCCGGCCCCTGCATCAGGTCGAACAGATCGTGGCAATGGACCGGGTTCGGATCCGGATGGTGGCCGCCGAAATCTTCTTTCGGAGTCGCGTTAACCACGGTGCCGGCCGGCGCGCCCAACATGCCTTCAAGAATCGCGGTCGCGTAGGGGCCAGTCACCGCACTCATGGCGTCGAAGCGCATGCGGAAACCGGAAGCGAACAGCCGCGAGACCGCGTCGAAGTCGATGAGCGTGCGCATCAGCTCGGCGTAATCGGCGACGGGGTCGATCACCGTGACCGTCATGGCGCCGAGGCGGGTGTCGCCGAGCGTGTCGAGGTCGAGATCCGGGGCCTCGACGAGCCGGTACTCCGTGATCGCCTTGGCGCGCTCGAAGATCGCGTTGGTGAGGGATTCCGGCGCCGGCCCACCGTTGGCGGCGTTGAACTTGATACCGAAATCACCTTCCGGGCCGCCCGGGTTATGGCTCGCCGAGAGCACGATGCCACCGAGCGCCTTGGCTTTCCGGATCACGCAGGAGGCCGCCGGCGTCGAGAGCAGGCCACCGCGCCCGACCAGCACCCGGCCGAACCCGTTGCCGGCCGCAAGCCGCAGCGTTGTCTGCACCACCTCGCGGTTGAGGAAGCGCCCGTCGCCGCCGAGCACCAGGGTGGCGCCCGCCTTGTCGGGCAGGGTGTCGAAGATCGCCTGGACGAAGTTCTCGACGTAGTTCGGCTGCCGGAACACCGGCACCTTCTTGCGCAGGCCGGAGGTGCCCGGCTTCTGGTCGGGGAAGGGCGTTGTCGCGACGGTGGTCGAAGTCGTCATGAACGGGCGTCTCCCGGGATCTTTCGCCTCAATGCCCGCCCGGAGGCGCGGCGTCACCAGGGCGGAGCGCGCAGGGGCCGCCTTTTTCACGGTGTTTCGGCGGGCCTAGCGGCGGAACCGTCTTTGCAAGCGGCGCGCAGCGATCCAGCAGCGCCACGCGCATCGCGGTCGCGCAGCCCTGGGTCGTTTCGCAACCGGGAGGACGCCCGCATCGCGGTGCGTCGGTACGCTACTCCGCCGCCTGCCGGGCCTCATACCCCAGCCGCGCGTTCAGCGCCCGGATCAGCTTGGCGGCCGCCTCGGCGATCACCGTACCGGGCGGGAAGATCGCCGCCGCGCCGGCCGCCGTCAGCGCCTCGTAATCCCCCGGCGGGATCACGCCGCCGATGGCGATCATCACGTCGTCCCGGCCCTGCTCGGTAAGCGCCGCCTTCAGCTCCGGCACCAGGGTCAGGTGGCCGGCCGCCAGCGACGAGACGCCGACGATATGCACGTCGTTCTCCACCGCTTGGCGCGCAGCCTCGGCGGGCGTGGCGAAGAGGGGCCCGATATCCACGTCGAAGCCGAGATCCGCGAAGGCCGAGGCGATCACCTTCTGGCCGCGGTCGTGCCCGTCCTGGCCCATCTTGGCGACCAGGATGCGCGGCCGGCGGCCGTCATTCTCCTCGAACGCCTCGACCAGCGCCCGGACTTCCTCGACCACAGGCGACATGCCCCCCACCTCGCGCTTGTAGACGCCGGAGATCGAGCGGATCTCGGCGCGGTGCCGGCCCCAGGCCTTCTCCAGGGCCTCGGAAATCTCGCCCACCGTCGCCTTGGCGCGGGCCGCCTCGACGGCGAGTTCCAGCAGGTTGCCGGCGCCGTCGGCGGCCTTCGTGAGCGCGTCGAGCCGGTCCGCGACCGTCGCCTCGTCGCGCTCGGCGCGCAGGCGCTTGAGCTTGTCGATCTGGAGCCGGCGGACATTGCCGTTGTCGACCCGCAGCAGCTCGATCGCCATCTCGTCGTCGGCCCGGAACTTGTTCACGCCCACGATGGTCTGGCGTCCCGAATCGATCCGCGCCTGAGCGCGGGCGGCGGCCTCCTCGATCCGCAGCTTCGGGATGCCGGCCTCGATCGCCTTGGCCATGCCGCCGAGCCCGTCGACCTCGCGGATATGCTCCCAGGCCCGGGCCACCATGTCGGCGGTGAGCTTCTCCACGTAGTAGGAGCCGCCCCAGGGATCGACGATCCGGGTGGTGCCGCTCTCCTGCTGCAGGAACAGCTGGGTGTTGCGGGCGATCCGGGCCGAGAAGTCGGTGGGGAGCGCCAGCGCCTCGTCCAGCGCGTTGGTGTGGAGCGACTGCGTGCCCCCCTGCGTCGCCGCCATCGCCTCGATGTTGGTGCGAGTGACGTTGTTGAACACGTCCTGCGCGGTGAGCGACCAGCCCGAGGTCTGCGAGTGGGTCCGCAGGGCCAGCGATTTTTCGGACTTCGGATCGAACCCCTTCACGAGCTTCGCCCAGATCAGGCGCGCCGCCCGCATCTTGGCGACCTCCATGAAGAAGTTGGTCGAGATCGCCCAGAAGAACGACAGGCGCGGGGCGAACTGGTCGATGGTCAGCCCGGCCGCCAGCCCCGCCTTGATGTACTCGACGCCGTCGGCGAGCGTGTAGGCGAGTTCCAGGTCGTTCGTCGCCCCGGCTTCCTGCATGTGGTAGCCGGAGATCGAGATTGAATTGAACTTCGGCATATTTTTGGATGTATAAGCAAAAATATCCGAAATAATCCGCATCGATCCCTTGGGAGGATAGATGTAGGTGTTGCGGACCATGAATTCTTTTAGAATGTCATTCTGGATCGTGCCCGCGAGCTTCTGGGGCGGCACGCCCTGCTCCTCGGCGGCGACGATGTAGAGCGCGAGGATCGGCAGCACCGCGCCGTTCATCGTCATCGACACAGTCATCTCGTCGAGGGGGATCCCCGAGAACAGCGTGCGCATGTCGTAGATCGAATCGATCGCGACACCCGCCATGCCGACATCGCCCGAGACGCGGGGATGGTCGGAATCGTAGCCCCGGTGGGTGGCGAGATCGAAGGCCACCGACAGGCCCTTCTGCCCGGCCGCGAGGTTGCGCCGGTAGAAGGCGTTCGAATCCTCGGCGGTGGAGAAGCCGGCATATTGCCGGATCGTCCAGGGCTGGGTGACGTACATGGTCGGGTAAGGGCCGCGCAGAAACGGCGCGACGCCTGGATACGTGTTCAGAAACTCGATGCTCTCCCGGTCCTCCGGACCGTAGCGGCCCTTCACCGGGATGCCCTCCGGCGTCATCCAGGGCTCGCCGAGCACAGGCGCCGCAACCGCGAGCGATTCGCCGGCGAGCGGGACTTCGGCGAAGTTCGGGATGCGGGAGGTCATGGCGTTGACTCGTTGTGGCGTTTGTCATGCCATTATAGAGACGCGCTTGAGGCGGGCTACTCCCCCTGTGGTCCAGCCATCGACACGACGGATCACCGCCGCCCTTTCCCGGACAGGTTGAGTGGAGCGGAGCCTGATCCGGGACCCAACACGGGAAGCACCGCGAAGCGGCACCCAATAACGACGCGTCGCGATGTCTCGCGCTGGATCCTGGGTCGCGTGAAACGACGCCCCTCAGCGCCCTTCAGCGGCCCCGTCCTTCCTGCGCCCGCTCCGCAGCAGGTAGACCATCGCCCCCGCCAGCATCAGCGCCATCCCGTACCACGTGAGCGCGTAGACCAAGTGGCTGTTGGGAAAGGCGATCACCGTCAGGCCCCCCACCGGCAGGCTGCCGGGATTGGGTGCCGCATCGGCATCCAGGAAATAGGGGGCGACATCGGAGAGCCCCCGCGCTGCCGCGATCGCCGCCACGTCGCGGGAATACCAGCGGTCTTCCTTCGGATCGTTGGAGCGCAGGAACGCGCCCTTGGGCTCGGTCAGCCGCAGGAGACCGGTCACCGTGGTCTCGCCCGCGACCTGGCCTGCCGCCCGGGTCGCCGGATCCCGGCGGTCGCCGGGCACGAAGCCGCGGTTGATCAGCACGAGGCTGCCATCCGGCCGGCGCAGCGGCGTCAGCACCCAGAAACCGCCGCCGCGCTCGGTCACCGCCTGAACCAGGGTCTCGCGGTCGTTCAGGAAGATGCCCGAGACCGTGATGTGCCGGTAGGCGTCGTCGGGGCCGATTCGCGGCCATTCGGCAGGGCCGGGGGCGGGTACGGCCGGGGCCTGGACCCGGGCGTCGACCCGCGCGATCAGATCGAGCTTCCAGGCCCGCCGCTCCACCTGCCACGTGCCGAGCCCGAGCAGGACGACGAACACGAGCCCCGCGCCGACGCCGAACACGACGCGCCGCAGCAACGAAATCGGGGCCGGCGAGGGGCTCGGATCAGCCCCCCCTCCCGACCCCGCTTGCCTCATCTCCGAACGCGCGCTCAGCGGGCGTTGTTCATGACGTCGTGGGCATCCATCGGCATCATGTTGTGGTTGAGGTGGTACATCACCCACACCGAACCGGCGAGCATGATCACCACGAGCGTGATGGTGAAGATCAGCGACAGGAAGGTCCAGCCACCCTCCGACTTCGTGCTCATGTGCAGGAAGTAGATGATGTGCACGACCATCTGAACGCCGCCGAGCGCCAGGATGACCAGGGTGGTGACGAGGCTGTTGTCGAGCACGTTGCCCATCACCAGCCAGAACGGGATCACCGTCAGGATGACCGACAGGACGAAGCCCGTCATGTAGCTCTGGAAGGAACCGTGCCCGCCTTCGCTGTGGGCGTCGTGGTGGCCATGACCCGCAGCGGCCACGTGGTGCGCGTCGGCGCTCATTCGAGCACTCCTATCAGGTAGACGACCGTGAAGACCCCGATCCAGATCAGATCGAGGAAGTGCCAGAACAGCGACAGGCACATCAGCCGGCGCTTGTTCTCGACGATCAGGCCGTGCTTGCCGACCTGCACCATCAGCACGATCAGCCACAGGATGCCCATGGAGACGTGCAGGCCGTGGGTCGACACCAGGGTGTAGAACGACGACAGGAAGGCGCTGCGCCAGGGCGGCGCGCCCTCATGGAACAGGTGGACGAATTCCCGGATCTCCAGCGCCACGAAGGCCGCGCCGAACAGGCCGGTCACCGCGAGCCAGATCTGCGTCTGCTTGATCCGGTCCCGGTCCATCTCCAGCATGGCGAAGCCGTAGGTGATGGACGAGAACAGCAGCATGGCGGTGTTCACCGCAATGCCGGGCAGGTCGAACAGCTCCTTGGGGGTGGGGCCGGCCGCGTAGCTGCGCCCGAGCACCCCGTAGGTCGCGAACAGGGTCGCGAAGATGAGGCAGTCGCTCATCAGGTAGAGCCAGAACCCGAGCATGGTCGAGCCCTCGGAATGATGGCCCTCCTCGTCGGTCTGGTAGAAGACCGGCGCCGCGGCGCCGGGGGGTGCGGTGTCTGCGTGCATCATCGGATCACGCCATCTCCAGTTCGCGCGTCCGCTGACCTTCCGTCCGACTGACGGTATCTGCAGGGATGTAGTAATCGCGCTTGTAGTTGAAGGTATGGGCGATCGCCACGACGAAGATCGCCAGGAAGCTGAACGCCGCCAGCCACCACACGTACCAGATCATCGCGATGCCGAATGCGAAGTTCAAACCCGCCAGGATTGCCCCGGTGGCGGTGTTCTTGGGCATGTGGATCGGCTTGTAGCCGGTCATGGGCCGCGCGAAGCCGCGGTTCTTCATGTCCCACCACGCGTCGGAATCGTGGACCACCGGCGTGAAGGCGAAGTTGTAGTCCGGCGGCGGCGAGGAGGTGGACCATTCGAGCGTCCGGCCGCCCCACGGGTCGCCCGTGAGGTCCCGCAGCTTGTCGCGGTTGCGGATCGAGACCACGAACATGACGATCTGCGAGGCGATGCCGCAGGCGATCAGCGCGGCGCCGATCGCGGCGATCACGAACCAGATCTGCAGCGACGGGTCGTCGAAGTGCTGCATGCGCCGGGTCACGCCCATCAGGCCGAGCACGTAGAGCGGCATGAAGGCGACGTAGAACCCGGTCACCCAGAACACGAGGGCGACCTTCCCCCAGAACTCGTCGAGCTTGAACCCGAAGGCCTTGGGGAACCAGAAGGTCACGCCGGCGAACATGCCGAACAGCACGCCGCCGATGATCACGTTGTGGAAATGCGCGATCAAAAACAGCGAGTTGTGCAGCACGAAGTCGGCCGGGGGCACCGCCAGGAGGACGCCGGTCATGCCGCCGATCACGAAGGTGACGATGAACGCCACCACCCACAGCATCGGCACCTCGAACCGGATCCGGCCGCGGTACATCGTGAACATCCAGTTGAAGATCTTCGCGCCCGTCGGGATCGAAATGATCATGGTCGTGATCCCGAAGAACGAGTTCACGTCCGCGCCGGAGCCCATCGTGAAGAAGTGGTGCAGCCACACGAGGTAGGCGAGGATGGTGATCACCACCAGCGCGTAGACCATCGAGGTGTAGCCGAACAGGCGCTTGCCGCAGAAGGTCGAGGTGATCTCCGAGAACACGCCGAAGGCCGGCAGGATCAGGATGTAGACCTCCGGGTGACCCCAGATCCAGATCAGGTTGAAGTACAGCATGGCGTTGCCGCCGAGGTCGTTCGTGAAGAAATGCGTGCCGACGTAGCGGTCGAGCGACAGCATCGCGAGAACGGCCGTGAGGATCGGGAAGGCGGCCACGATCAGGATGTTGGTGCACAGCGACGACCAGACGAAGATCGGCAGCTTCATCATGGTCATGCCGGGCGCCCGCATCTTCACGATGGTGGCGATCAGATTGATGCCCGAGAGCAGCGTTCCGATACCCGCGATCTGCAGCGCCCAGATGTAGTAATCGACGCCGACGCCGGGGCTCATGGACGCCTCGGACAAGGGCGGGTATGCGAGCCAGGTCGCCCGGGAGAACTCGCCGACGAACAGCGAGACCATCACCAGCATGCCGCCGGCCACCGTCATCCAGAAGCTGAAATTGTTCAGGAACGGGAAGGCCACGTCGCGGGCGCCGATCTGCAGCGGCACGGCGAAGTTCATGAGCCCCGTCACGAACGGCATCGCCACGAAGAAGATCATGATCATGCCGTGGGCGGTGAAGATCTGATCGTAATGGTGCGGCGGCAGGAAGCCCTGCTGGTCGCCGAACGCCACCGCCTGCTGCGAGCGCATCAGGATCGCGTCGGCGAAGCCGCGCAGCAGCATAACGGCCGCGAAGATGCAGTACATGATGCCGATCTTCTTGTGGTCGATCGACGTGATCCAGTCACGCCACATCGGCCCCCAGAAGCGGTAGTAGGTGATGACACCGAGCACGGTGAGGCCGACCACGGCGACGCCCGCGAACGTCCCCTGGAGGATCGGCTCGTGATAGGGAATCTGCTCGATCGTAAATCGTCCGAAGAGCAGTTGCTGTAGATCGAGATTTGCGAACATGGGATCGGCCCGTTCAGTGGGTTCGACGGCGACCGCCGGTCTCGTGTGTGGAATCCGCTCGCGACGGGAGCGGCATCTTCGGTTCGGGTTGCATCACGGGTTCAGTCGAATCATTGGTTGAGCTGCTTGGGGGCGATCTGTCCGCCCTCGCTCTGGCCCTCTCCGGAGCCCTTGCCCTGGCTGTCGGGCGACTTCTGACCCCGGACATCCGGGTTGCCCATGTCGGGCCGCGGCTTCATGCCTTCGGGCTGAGTCTGCCCATGCGGACCGGTCTCGGAAGCCGGCGCCGTGGCGCCCGGTCCCTCGACGCCGCGCTCGGCGAGGCGGTTGTCGTATTGCAGCCGCTTGTAGTTGGCTTCCGCCTCCTCGCCCGAGGCACCGCCCCGTGCGTCGATCTTCACCATCTCGCCGACGCACATCTGGTCCGGCCGGGGGCACATGCCGATGATCCGGTCGAAGAGGCCCTGCATATAGGACTTGTAGTAGCGGGCCGGCTCGGCCTCGCTCGGCTCCTCGAGCTTCAAATAGGCTTCCTGAGTCAGCTCGCCGCCCTGGGCCTTGGTCTGGGCGATCCACTGGTCGAAGCCGTCATTGGTCAGGCCGTGGAACTTGAAGAACATGTTGGAGAAGCCGGCACCGCTGTAATGCGCCGAGCGGCCCTCCCAGGCCCCCTCGCGATTGATCACCGCGTGGAGCTGCGTCTGCATCCCCGGCATCGCGTAGACCATGCCGGCGAGCGTCGGCACGTAGAACGTGTTCATCACGTCGGTAGCGGTGATCTTGAAGCGGATCGGCCGATCCACCGGCGCGGCGACCTCGTTGACCGTGGCGATCCCGTATTGCGGGTAGAGGAACAGCCACTTCCAATCCATCGCCACCGCCTCGATCTCCAGCGGCTGCGTGCCCGCCGGGACGTCGCGCTTGGCGTCGAGCTTGCTCAGCGGCCGGAACGGATCGAGGGTGTGGGTCCCGATCCAGGTCAGCGCGCCGAGCGCGATGATGATCATCAGCGGCGCTGTCCAGATCAGCACCTCGAGCTGGGTCGAGTGGTGCCATTCGGGATCGTAGACGGCGTCCTCGTTGGTGGCGCGGTAGCGCCACGCGAAGATCAGCGTGAAGGCGATCACGGGCACGATGATCAGGAGCATCAGCCCGGTGGCGGCCAGCACGAGGTTGCGCTGCTGCTCGGCCACGTAGCCGGCCGGGTGCAGCACCACGAAGTTGCAGCCGCCCAGCAGCGTCAGGAGCGGCAGCGCGAGGAGAGGCAGGAGGCGCCGTCCCCGGCTGCGCGCCGTGTCGGTCCTGTCCGGTCGATGGGTCGAAGAGGTCACTGCACGCGTCTCGTTATCCCATGCCGCTGCCGCGGCGCTTCTGCCGTGCCGCGCGAGGCGGCGGTCCTGTCAGCCCTGGAGAGGGCGGCGCGGCCTTCGTGGCGCGCCGCCGCCAATCACATCTGACGCATTTCCGAGCGGTCGGTGAACAATGCCACGAGGCTGCAGACCGCGCCCGAGAGGAGGTAGACCCCGATCATCGCCAGCCCGTAGCGCTGCGACAGGAACAGCGCGACAAGGGGGGCGAAACCCGCCCCGAGCAACCACGCGAAGTCGGAGGTCAACGCGGCGCCGGTATAGCGGTAGTGGTTGCCGAGGCGGGCGCTCACCGCACCCGCGGTCTGGCCGTAGGCGAGACCGAGCAGCATAAAGCCAATCGTGACGTAGATGGTCTGGCCGATCGCGCTCTCACCGAACAGGAGCGGGGCGATGATGCTGCCGATGGCGAAGAAGGCGATCAGCGAGCTGCTCATGATCAGGCTGTTGCGGCGGCCGATCTGGTCGGCGATCAGCCCGGAGGCTGCGACCGCGCCGGCGCAGACGATCGCGCCGGAGAACTGCACGATCAGAAACTCGCCCGGCGAGCGGGTGGTGCTGTTCAGCGCCAGCCACGCGATCGGGAAGATCGTCACGAGGTGGAACAGCGCGAAGGCGGCCAGCGGCACGAAGGCGCCGCGGATCACATCGCCCGCATGGTGGCGGAACAGCTCCAGCGCCGGGATCGGGCGCAGCCGGTCGAGGTCCATCATCCGGGCGAACTCGTCGGTGGCGACGAGGCGCAGCCGGGCGAACAGGGCGACCACGTTGATGGTGAAGGCGCAGTAGAATGGGAAGCGCCAGCCCCAGTCGATGAAATCCGCCTCGTCGAGATTGACCAGGAAGAAGGCGAACAGGGCGCTCGCCACCATGAAGCCGAGCGGTGCGCCGAGCTGCGGGATCATCGCATACCAGCCGCGCCGCTCCCGCGGGGCGTTCATGGCGAGCAGCGAGGCCAGGCCATCCCAGGCGCCGCCGAGGGCAAGACCCTGCAGCACCCGCAGGCCGGCGAGGATGTAGACAGCCGAGATGCCGATGCTGTCGTAGCGCGGCAGGAAGCTCACCGCCGCCGTCGATCCGCCGAGCAGGAACAGGGCCGTGGTCAGCTTGACGCTGCGGCCGTGGCGCCGGTCGATCGCCATGAAGATCACGGTGCCGATCGGGCGGGCGATGAAGGCGAGCGCGAAGATCGCGAAGGCGTAGAGTGTTCCTTTGAGCGGATCGACGAAGGGGAAGAAGACCTTCGGGAAGACCAGCACGCAGGCGATGCCGAACACGAAGAAGTCGAAGTATTCGGAAGCGCGCCCGATCACGACACCGATGGCGATCTCGTTGGGATGGACCTTGTGGTCTCCCATCGCCTGCTGGGCGTCGCGCTCAAGGCCTGTGACCGTCGGGGTGTTCGCACTCATCTCGGATTGTCGCCCTCGCCGCGCGCCGATTTGGGCGCCTTGGCCGGAACCGCCTCTTGCGGCATGTTCAGAGGTATCGCAACCGGCCCTGGACGCAAGTTCACCCACTGACGCATGCATAGCACCGTGCCCGCCCCGCCGAGTCGGCCGGGCCGTTCAGACGCGGTAGTGCCCGGAATTCCGTGACAGGTTGATGTTGTAGTACGGGTCGGCGCGCAGTTCCGGGCCCCAGCGGTCGAGCATGGTGAGCACCTCGCCCTCGAAGCGCTTCTGCTTCTCGGGCGTGTCCTCGGCCCCACGGCTCTTCGACTCGTGGTGAATCAATTTGGCAAACGGCGTCCAGACGATCCGGTAGCCGGACCGGCGGATCTTCAGGCAGAGGTCCACGTCGTTGAACGCAACCTTCAGGGAGACTGCGTCGAAGCCGCCGACTTCGGCGAACACGTCCGCCCGCATGGCGAGGCAGGCGCCCGTCACCGCCGAGACCTCGTGGGCGATCACCATGCGGCAGAAGTAACCCGGATCCGCGTCCGGCACGCCGAGATGGCTGTGGCCGGCGACGCCCCCGATCCCCAGCACGATGCCGCCGTGCTGGATGGTCCAGTCCGGGTAGAGAAGCTTCGCCCCCACGGCGCCGATCTCCGGCCGGACCGCGTGGCGGACCATCTCGGTCAGCCATTCCGGCTCCAGCACCTCGATGTCGTTGTTGAGGAACAGGAGCACGGTGCCGGTTGCGGCGGCGGCGCCCCGGTTCGACAGATCGGAGAAATTGAAGGCCCCCGGGACCTTCACGATGCGCACCCGCGGATCGTCCCGGTAGCGGGCGAATAGGGCGGCGGTCTCGGGCTCGCGGCTGTCGTTGTCGAGGATGATCACCTCGATGTCGGAATAGTCGGTGGCTGTCAGGAGCCCATCGAGGGTCACCGCCAGGATCTCGGCGCGGTCCCGGGTCGGGATGATGGCCGAGACCCGGGGGGGCGGTTCCGGCAGGGGCCGGATCAAGCGGTTGAAGCCGTTGGGCCCGGGCTCCGCCCGTCCGCCCCAGGGCGCGACGACCTCCTCCAGAGCGCGTAGGCGCGCAGCCTCGGCTCGCGCGAGCGACCGGTCCGAGAAGGTGCCGGAGCCCTGCGCGGCGCGCCAATGGTAGAGCACCCGCGGGATATGGCGGATGCGGGCCGGGTCGAGGCCGTCGGTAAGGCGCAGAAGCAGGTCGTGATCCTGGCTGCCCTCGAAGCCGGGGCGCAGGCCGCCGACGGCGCGCAGGGCTTCGGTCCGCACCACCGTGAGATGGTTGATGTAGTTCTGCGCGTAGAGCAGCTCCCGGTCGAAGCCCGCCTTGAAATGCGGATCGAACCGACGGCCGCGACCGTCGATCTTGTCCTCGTCGCTGTAGATCAGAACGAGGTCCGGATCGCGGCGCAAAGCCCGGGCGACCTCGTAGAGCGCGTCCACGGTGAGCGCGTCGTCATGGTCCATGAAGGCGCAGACGACACCCCGGGCGAGGCCCAGCGCGTCGTTGGTCGCCCGGGCGATGTGGCCGTTCTCCGGCCGGGTCAGGACGCGGATGCGCGGATCGGCCTCCGCCGCCCGGGCGAGGATCCTTGGGATGACGGGCCGGGTGGAGGCATCGTCGACGACGCAGAGTTCCCAGTGCGGATAGAGCTGCGCGCCGAGCGAGGCGAGGGCGGCCCGGAGCACCTTCGGGTCCGGGTCGTGGACCGGCATCAGCACGGAGATCAGGGGCGGGTCGGCCCAGGCGGCGATCTCGGCGGCGATCCCGTCCCGCTCAGGTTTGCGCAGGGTATGGGCGCCGAGCCACGCCTCGTAGCCGGACACCCGTCGGTGGCGCAAAGCCCGGCCGAGGAAGCCCCGCGCCCGGACCTTCTTGCCGAGGACGCGCCAGTAGAGGGCCTGCGCGGTCAGGCCCGGCTCGCGCAGGAGGCCGCGCCCGGCCAGGATCGGCCGGGCGAGGCGGCGCAGGGCGATCCGGCGCAGCCTTGCCGGCACCCGCCCGGACGGGTCGGCGACGCGGAGTTCGGTCACGTCCTCGGGCAGGCGGCCGACCCACGCGAAGGCGCCCCCGCCCCGCGCCTCCTGGGGAAGAAGCGAGCCCGGGCGCCCGTCGGGCCCGACGAAGCTGATATCCGGCAGGGTGTCCCGGCCCTCGGCCGGGTCGTTCGCCAGGACGATCTCGACCCAGCGGCCCGCAAGACCCGGCAGGGCAATGCGCAGCCCGTCCGAGGCTGCCCGAGTCGGCAGGGGGCGGGGCTTACCCCCGAATCCGGTGATCTGCGCCGGCGGAAGGCGCGCGGCAGGCATCTCGGTCTTAGAGGCGGATCCCATCAGCGCCGGCTCTCGTCGGCCATGGCCGTCCCGGAAGCCCGCGGGGCTGCGACGGCGCGGGTCGAATCAGCCTGATCGTGGTCGATGGAGCGGCGCATGTCTCGAAACGTGAGGCGGCGGGCGGGCGCCCAGTGGCGACGCCGGAGGGCGGGCGGCAGGGCCATAGCGCATTTTCCCGCGACGGTGCACCTCGCCCGGAGGCTGGCCGAATGGACCTCATTCTGGCGTCTCGAAAAAGCAGGTTCCGCTTGCGCCCCCGCCGGGCAGGGGCTATAGGCCCGGCCCACCGGAGCCCGAACGGCCCCGGCCCGAGCGCGTCGCTCAGCGGGAGCGCACTCCCTTGACAGGGTCGTGGACACTCCTCATAAGTCGCTGGCAAGCTTGGGTTATTTCGATGGCCTTCAGGTTCGACGAACCTGATCGCGGTCGATAAGGAGACGTAGCACAGCGGTAGTGCATTCCCTTGACATGGGAAAGGTCACAGGTTCGATCCCTGTCGTCTCCACCACTCGTCCGACGATCCAGCCGTCCCTGACGCAGTGGCCTTGAGGCCGGAGCGGCTGCAGCGAACCGTAGCCGAGGGTTCGTATGACCGTCGAGCGCAAGCACTGGTTCTACGACAGCCGAATTTTGGTCAGCGTCTTCTGCCTGCTGCTGTTCGTCGCGATTTTCTGGCAGGTCAGCCAGTTCGAAGGTTTCCAGCCGATTTTCACCTGCGAGTCCAAGAAGGACATCGACCGCGTGCTGCTCACGTCGGGCATGGATGCCTGCATGGGCAGCGCCCATTCGCAGGCCGATCAGGAGCGCTGCATGCGCACCGTTTACGTGCTGGCCTGCATGAAGGAGCGGTGGCGCTGAGGAGCGTCCATCCCCCTGTCGCCCTCTCCCGGCTGGATGCAGTGCTGACGTCCTGTTGCGCGCCCAACCTTGGTGCCAGCGGTCCGGCTCATCCCGGAATGAGGTCGAGCGCGTAGAGATACTGCTTCGACGTGATGAACAGCCGGTCCTCGCCGGGGCTGAAGCAGCAGTTCGAGCAGACCTGCGGCGTCGGGATCAGCCCCAGCCGGTACCCGTCCGACGCGAAGACCTGCACCCCGGCCTCTGAGCTCGTCCAGATCCAGCCGCGGCGATCCACGCGGAACCCGTCGGGCACGCCGGGCTCGACCTCGGCGAAGAGGCGCCGCGCGCCGAGCGTTTGATCCTCCGCCACCGGGAAGGCGTGGATCGTGTGCCCGTCGCCGCCCTCCGTGCGCGCGGTGTCGCTGACATAGAGGGTGCGCCCATCCGGCGCGAAGGCAAGCCCGTTCGGCTGGCCGAAATCGGCCATGCGCCGCACGCCGCCGGTGGCCGGGTCGAAGCGGTAGACGCTGTGATGGCCGAGGTCGGACTCGTCCAGCGCCCCCTGCTTGGGCTGGCGCAGGCCGTAGGCCGGGTCGGTGAACCACAGGGCGCCGTCAGCCGCGCAGACCACGTCGTTGGGCGCGTTGAAGCGGCGTCCTTCGTAGGTCTCGACCAAGCCCGCGTAGGCCCCGGTCGGCGTGGTGCGGGACAGGCGGCGGTTGCCGTGCTCGCAATGGATGAGGTTGCCGTCGCGATCGACCGTGTTGCCGTTGATGAAGGGCGTGGCGTCGATCACGACCCGCACGCAACCATCCTGTTGCCAGCCGAGGACGCGGCGGCCCTCGATATCCGACCAAACCAGGATCCGGCGGGCCGGCCACCAGGTCGGCCCTTCGCTGAAGGTTGCCTGATCGTAGAGCGAGACGAGGCGAGCCTCCTGGGACACCACCTGGGAGAAGCGCGGGTCGAACGCCCGCGGCGGATCGACATCGGGCACGGGCTCCGGTGGGCCGGGCCGACGCAGCAGGTTCGAAGGGGGCAGGGCGGACATGAACGCTCGGCGAAAGGGACATTCCGACGGGGGCTACAGCGCCCTCCGATCCGGCAACCGGCGGCGCCCAACCTTGTTCGGCGGGCCGCCCGGCATGGGCTCGGCCGACACCTCCAGGCGAATGCGGGCGCAGGGCAGGCCGGATCCACGCTCCGGCCAAGTGCGTTCGGGAGGCGACAGGGGAGGCAGAGCGACACCTGTCCGGTGCCCACGGCCCTGCGCGGGCCGCGCGTGTTTGGTGGAGAGGTCAGCTGAACCAGGATATCCAGAGGGTCGAGCCGCAACGCCTCGTCGCCCGCGCCCGCATCCTTGGAGACCGCATCGATACGGCGGGCCTCGAACGCACCGACACCCTGTCGATCAACCCCCTCGCGTTCCGCGCAGGGGCCGGCTACGCGGTCGTCTTCCGCTACGGCGCCGTCGTGACCGTCGGGCTGTCCCCGATCGAGGAGGATGCCATCGCGGCGGGCCTGCGGGCGCGCGTCCGCAGCCCCGTGACTCGGCCGGAGGAGGAGACCGCCACGATCGAGGTCGCGCCCGATCACGATGATCAGGTGACACCCGGTGGCCGGATCGCCATTCGCCACCTGACGCCCGAGCGCCTCGTCGTCATCACCGATATCCTCGCCAAGAGCACGGCGCTGGCGCAGAACGAGATCGAGGTCGCGGCCGTCTTCGACGTCATCGAGCCCCTGGCACGGCGCCTGGCCGAGACCGGGCGCGCCTCGGGGGGCCGCCGGGCGATCCTGAAGCATATCGGCAGCATGCTCCTCGTGCAGCACCGCGTGTCCGGGCGGGTCGCGGTGGAGGAGAAGCCCGAGGTGCTGTGGGACCAGCCGGGCCTGGAACGGCTCTACGCGCGGATCGAGGACGAGTACGAGCTGCGCGAGCGTACGACCACGCTGCACCGCAAGCTCGCGGTGATCGGCGAGACGACCACCGCCCTCACCGACCTGATCCACACGAATCGCTCGCTGCGCCTGGAGATCGTGGTCGTCCTGCTGATCGCCCTGGAGATCGTGATCAACGTCCTGCCGTTGCTGAACATCCTCCGGTGATAGAACCCCACCCCGGGCACCAAAGCCCGTGACGACCCCGAACCACGGCGAGATCCCCGCGAACCCAGCGTGTTTTAACTGTCCGTTAACCATTTTTACCAGTTTAGTTGGATCAGATTCCGGCCGGCAGGGAGTAATAGGTCCGTGAGCGAGCTGCAGAGGCTTCTGAACGACCCGCGCTTCCGGCCGACGGACAGGACCAAGCAGGAGCCCGGCGCCCCGCCTGAGGCCAGCCTCAGCAGCGTCCTGCGGGTGGTCTCATCGATGCAGGAGCCGGCCGAACTCCCGGCGCCGGCCACGCCGCCGCAGGACTGGGACGGGCTGATCCACCGGGTTCAGGCCGCAGCCCGTCAAGCGCGGGTGATCGAGGCCCAGGCCCGGGAGCGCGAGGAGCGCATCGAACATGTGTTGGAGCGGGTCCGGGAGGACATCCACACCTCCAACGAGCGGGCCCGCATTGCGGAGATGCAGGCGCGCGACGCCCAGGTGCGCGCCAAGGCACAGGTCATCGCCGCCGAGGAGCGCGTCAAGGCGGCCGAGGCGCGCGCCCGCGCCGCCGAGGAGCGGGCGCGGCATGCCGAGGAATGGCTCGGACGCGTTCAGGAGGCGATCCTGTCCGAGTTCTCCGACATGACCGATCAGGCGGCGGCATGAGCGGCACCGGCAACGCGGCGCGCGCCGCGCCGCCCGGGGCCTTTGACGCGCACCACGACCCGATCGACCGGGTCGTGGCGCTGTTCTCCAGCCCCGCCCCGGCCCCCGCCCCGGAGCCCGACGACTGGTCGGCCTCCCTGACCGCCGTGCGCGGCGTCGCGACCCGGGTGCGCGGCCTGCAGAAGAGCGCCCAGGATTCGATCCGGGAGGCCCAGCGCTCAGTGCGGGAGGCGGACACCGCCGCGCGGGCCGCCGAGGACCGGGCCCGGCACGCCGAGGCCATGCTGCGTGAGGCGGTGGACCGGGCAGAGCGTGCCGAGGCGCAGGTCCGCGCCGCGGCCGAGCGGATCGAGCGGGCGGAGGCCCAGACTGCCGAGGCGCGGGCCTGGCTGCGGCGCATGCACGAATGCATGGTCAGCGAGTTCGGCACCCTCACCCAGGAACCGGCCCTGGCCTGACCTCTCCGGCCCGGGCGTCGGCCGCCGTCGTTCGGGACCGGCCCTAAACCAGCGCCGGAGCCGCCACGACGTCGACGGCGTGTCGTGTCCAGGCGAAGGGATCGCTGGAGCCGTCATAGACCGCGATCTCGAGCTGCAGGATCCGGATGCAGGCCTCCGACAGGCCCGGCAGCAGATCGTTCCCCCGGCCGTCGAGAACGGACGCGATCACCGGAAGAGGCTGGCCCTCGCGATAGGTGACGAGCACCCGCGCCGCGCCCAACGGATCGAGCGGATCGCTGCAGTACTGGGTCGTCATCAAAGCCCTTCTCCCACCAGCCCTGACGGCCGCCCCGAAAGTGCGCTCCGGCCAAGGGGATACCGGCCTGCGCGAGGAACGCACGTCGCGGCTGCGGTCTGGAGCCGGACCCGACGCTAGCCAGGCCGTGTAACAGCCCGATGAAGCCGGCTGTCCGGGACGGTTGGCGGAATGCCTGTGAGGGTTGCCCGCCCCGGCGCCGGAATCGCCGCAAAGCGAGCGACCGTTTTAAGCCCGCGCATACGGTGCCCGGGCAAGGCTCTCCGGGTCGTCCCGAACTCACCCGGCAGGTTCGCCCCGATGCTCAGCCTCGTCCTCAGCGCGGCGCTTCCGCTTCTCACCGGGGTGGTGGCCCTGCTGTGGGCCGGATGGGTCGCCCCGGAACGGGAGCCGGCCCCCGACCTGCCGGCTGCGCCCGGGGGATCGGGTGAGGGCGGGCGGGGCCGTTAAGCCCGTCTTCACCCTGTCGCGAGGGGGCGAGAACTCTCCGAGGCCGCCGCCGGTTTCGGGGTATGACCCAGCTCACGATCGTGACTTCGGCTCAGCCGCAGCCTGGCAGATCCGCGCGGCAGCGCTCGACGGGCCGCCGGAGCGCCATGCTCGAACGGCTCGCCCGCGAGTTGGACATCCCGGTCGAAGCCTTCTCACCGGGCGCAGAATCCCCTGGCGAGCCGCTGGATCCGGATGCCGGCGAACTCCTGACCCTGGTGCGCCACTGGCTGGCGATCGACGACGGTCAGGCGCGCCGTCGGGTCCTGAGCCTCGCCCGCCAGGAGGCCGAACGGTCTGGCCTGCGCGTCTGCGCCTGAGCGCGGGACGGCTTCCGGGGGTGCCCCAGCGCGCGCTATGACCCGCGGGACACCGGCCCAGGGGCCGACTCGGGGAGGCATCGCGATGGATCTCGGCTTGAGCGGGCGCCGGGCGCTCGTCTGCGCGGCGAGCAAGGGGCTGGGCCGGGGCTGCGCCCTGGCGCTCGCCCGGGAGGGCGTCGCCGTGACGATCACCGCCCGCACTGCGGAGACGCTGGAGCGGACCGCCGACGACATCCGCCGGGAGACCGGCGTCACCGTCACCACCGTCGCGGGCGACATCGCCACCGAGGCCGGCCGGGCCGCCGCGCTCGCCGCCTGCCCGGAGCCCGACATCCTGGTCAACAACGCGGGCGGTCCGCCCCCCGGCGATTTTCGCGACTGGGACCGGGACGCCTGGATCCGGGCGCTCGACGCCAACATGCTGGCGCCGATCGCGCTCATCAAGGCGACGGTCGACGGGATGATCGACCGGAAGTTCGGCCGGATCGTCAACATCACCTCGTCGTCCGTGAAGGCGCCGATCGCGCATCTCGGCCTGTCGAACGGCGCCCGCGGGGGGCTGACCGGCTTCGTGGCGGGCCTCGCCCGGCAGACGGTGCGGCACGGGGTGACGATCAACAACCTGCTGCCCGGCCCGTTCGACACCGACCGGATCCGCGGCAATGCCGGGGCGCTGGCCGCCAAGGCGGGCCTCAGCGTGGAGGCGTTCCTCGAAGCCCGCGCCCGGGAGAATCCCGCGGGCCGCTTCGGCCATCCCGACGAGTTCGGGGCGGCCTGCGCGTTCCTGTGCAGCCGGCAGGCCGGGTTCATCACCGGCCAGAACCTGCTGATGGATGGCGGCGCCTATCCGGGCACGCTCTGAGGTGTCCCGGGTTTCCCAAGGGCGAGCCCTTGGGCGGGTTCTCAGGGCGGAGCCCTGAGTTGTCTGGTCGGCACAACACGCGGTGAGATGATGAGCGTACGCGACACCGTCGAAGAGCGTCTGGAGCGGATCAAGACGGGGGACCCGGCGGTGTTCACCCGCCTCTACCCGGACTCCGCCCGGGCGGCGGCCGATGCCGCCGATGCCCGCCGCCGGGACGGGCTCTCCCTCGGGCCGCTCGACGGGGCGATCGTCTCGATCAAGGACCTGTTCGACGTGGCGGGCGAGACCACCACGGCCGGCTCGGTCCTCCTGGCGGGGGCGCCCCCGGCGGCGGCCGACGCCCCGGTGGTCGCCCGCCTGCGCCGGGCCGGGGCGGTGATCGTCGGTAAGACCAACATGTCGGAATTCGCCTTCTCGGGCCTCGGGCTGAACCCGCATTACGGCACCCCCGGCAACGCCGCCGACCCGGCCCGCATTCCGGGCGGCTCGTCCGCCGGAGCGGGGGTCTCGGTGGGGCAGGGGACGAGCGACATCTCCATCGGCTCCGACACCGGCGGCTCGGTACGGATCCCGGCCTCCCTCAACGGCGTGGTCGGGTTCAAGCCGACCGCCCGGCGGGTGCCCCTGGCGGGGGCCTTCCCGCTCTCCTACGCCCTCGATTCCCTCGGGCCGCTCGCCCGGACGGTGGCCGACTGCGCCGCCACCGATGCCGTGATGGCCGGCGCGGAGCCCGCGCCGCTCGATGCCCTTCCGGTCGCGGGCCTGCGGATCGGCGTGCCCCGGGGCCTGCTGTTCACCGAGACCGAGCCGCTCGTGGCCGAGGCGTTCGAGCGGGCGCTGGCGCGGCTCGCGGCGGCGGGCGCCCGGGTGACCGACCACCCGATCGACGACCTGCTGGCCGCCATGGACGCCGCGTTGCCGGACGGGTCGCTGGCGGCGATCGAGGCCGCCGCGATCCACGCCGACTGGCTCGACGCGCAGGCCGACCGCTACGACCCGCGGGTTCACCGCCGGATCCTGGCCGGCCGGGCGGCCCCGGCGACGCGCTACATCCGAACATTGCGCCGCCGCGCCGAGCTGATCGCGTCCCTCGACGCGCGGCTCGCGCCCCTCGACCTGCTGGCGCTGCCGGCGACCGCCACGACGGCGCCGCTCACCACCCCGCTGGAGGCCGACGATGCGGCCTTCCTGGCGGCCAACCGGCTGATGCTGCGCAACACGGCCTTCGGCAATTTCTTCGATCTGACCGGCCTGTCCCTGCCGATGCCGGATCTCGCCCGGCCGGCGGGGCTGATGCTGCTCGCCCGAAACGGGCAGGACCGCCGCCTCCTGGCGCTCGGCGCCGGCATCGAGGCGGCGCTGGCGGGGTAGGGGGGCTCGGGCGGCGCCTGATCGGAACCCCGTCGCTGCCGAGCGCCAAAGGCTTCAGAAACCGGCGCTTTTTCCCTCCCCCCTGCGGGGAGGGGTCAGGGGTGGGGGTGGTGCACAAGGAACCTCACGGCTCGATCCTGCACCACCCCCACCTCCAACTCCTCCCCGCAAGGGGGAGGAGAGAATGCTGCGTCCAGGCACACCCGCGCGGCCCCGCGCGCTGCGCCGCCGGGGGCATGGCCCAAGAAACCTGTCGCCGGGGTGACGCGGGACGCCGCGAAGCCCGAACGCAACGTTGCTAAAGCCGGCTTCCCGGCGTCCCGCGGACGCCGGGGCCGGTCTCGACCCCGCGTCCGATCCTGCATCCGGTGTCCGTCACGCGGGGGCTCGAAACTACGCTAAGTCCTGCGGGTTGCCCTGCGGCACCCCGGTGACTTCCGAGCGAGCCTTCGTCGCACGCCCTCTCCTAGTGAAGGGCGCCGTAGACCGCCGCACCGCCCAGGACAGGGTCGGCCTCTGGCCTGAACGACCGGGGCATTTCCTCCACCGATCGCCGCCCAGCCCGAGCCGGGGGGTGTCGAGTCCCGCGCCCGGGGCTGCCGCAGCCGACGGCAGACGCGGGCACCGCCCCACCGCCGCCGGCCCGGCGGCTGACCGGACCGACGCCCCGAAGCGTCTCACGACGCGTCGCGGCGGGGTGAGAGACTTGGAGCATGGATTAGGAATTTTGTCAAGATGGCGCGATGCAAGAAGCATCCGGTTGGCTACCTTGCTCACGTGGTTTCGATTGGGCTTGCCCTTTAACGTGCCTCTATAAAAGGCTCTGGCGGCGCCTCTTTGTTGGAACCCTAGCTGGCTTGAGAGTTTCCCAGAACAATTTCCTATTTTGCATTTCGAGAGTCGTGGAAATTAGAATTTCGGGCGAAATGGCAGCAATAAACTGTACTTTATTTTTGTAGGAGAACCCCATGGCCGGACTCACTGAAAATCATCAGATTTATGCCAATCTGATGGACGAAGTACGGATCCGAATTCACGCGCTGCGTGATGTTTTGTTGAACAAAGATGCCTGGACACCGCGTATCTTGCAAGAATTCTCCTATCTTCAACTTAGGATGCTCTGTGAACAGATCGCTTTAGGCTGCCTGATAGCACATGCAGACATTAAGAATAAGAGTACCCTCAAAGACTGGAACGTCCCGCGAATTATCAAGGGCATAGAGACCCTTAATCCATCATTTTACCCTCTTGGAATAAGATTAATGCGAACAAAAGATGGGATTCATCTTGATTAACACCTCGCGCCCCAACTGACGAAAAGAGAACTTATAAATCTATGGCAAACCAGCGGGGATTTTCTTCATCGCGGAAGCGCGAAATCGTTATTTTCTGAAGATCCCGCTGGGCCAACCGTTGACATTGAAGCCATCGAACAATGGGGACAGAAAATACTCAACCTAATGGAACAGCATAAAATCTCGTCCGCCGACAACAAGTCACATCTTATCGTCGCACTCTCCAGCGAGGATAACGGCGGACGTGCTGGAGTATGGGTCGCGACCTCGCCCTGAGGCGGTGATCTCGCATAATTCGCCGCAAGGCATAATGACTACTCCTCAGGCATATTACTGGGCGGGAAGAAAATTCGCCGGTCTTTCTGGAGCATTTCCCCGAGGCCCGCTGACGCTCACACCTCAGGCTGAGGGGATGAGGGGGCACCGCACATTGCCGACTGCACCCCCATGGTGCACCCTGCGGCTGTCCCAGGCCCTGACGCCTCGCGCGCCGCCTGCCCTGGGATTCCGGGACCGCCCGCGTCGCCCCGCGATCCCAAGCGCCACAGGGAACCGTCGCATGAACGCAGCCTCACCCGCACTCCTCGCGGACCACCCCGAAAAATCCGACCTCGCCGCCGAAATCCAAACCATGCGGGTCGATCTCGCGGCCGCCTACCGGCTGATTCACCGGCTGGGGCTCGACGACAGCATCTACACCCACATCTCGGCGCGGCTGCCGGGGGGCGGGCACCGGTTCCTCATCAACCCCTACGGGATGCGCTTCGAGGAGGTGACGCCCCAGAACCTCGTCACCGTCGATATCGACGGGCGGGTGATCGAGGATCCGATGGGGCTCGGCATCAACCCGGCCGGGTTCACGATCCACAGCGCCATCCACGCCGCCCGCCACGACGCGGTCTGTGTGCTCCACACCCACACGGTGGCGGGCGTCGCGGTCTCCTGCCAGGAGGAGGGGCTCCTGCCCCTGAACCAGTGGTCGATGCAGTTCACCGGCCGCCTCGCCTACCACGCCTATGAGGGCATCGCCCTCGACCTCGACGAGCGCCAGCGCCTCGTGGCCGATCTCGGCGACAAGCCCGTCATGGTGCTGCGCAACCACGGGCTGCTGACCTGCGGGCGCACCGTCGGCGAGGCGTTCCGGCTGATGCACAACATGGAGCGGTCGTGCCGGGCGCAGCTCGCGATCCAGGCCGCCGGCGCGCCGGTGATCCGGCCCTCCGCCGCCGTCGCCACCAAGACCGCCGGGCAATACGCCGCCGGCTACGACCGCGTCGTGCTCCAGGGCGCGCCCGACAACGAATGGGCTGCGTTCAAGCGGATGCTGGCGCGGACGGACCCGGATTTTTTTGACGCGCAGGGGTGAAAGGCGGGGAGGGGGCAGCTTCTCTCCCTCCTTTGCGGGCCTGCGGATTCAGACGACGACGGCACCAAGGCTTCAGGATCGGGCGCGGGTCCCCTCTCCCAAGCGGGAGGGGGACAGGGTGAGGGGCGTGCGGCGTCCGGACAAGGCGCGCCTTCGACGCGCGTCGGTCGCCTGCTCGATCCTGTGGGTTCTCCTCCCTCACCCCAACCCTCTCCCGCTCGGGAGAGGGGGCCGGTTGCGCTCTCTCACCTGCGTCGGTGTCCATCAGAGATGTGCGAACGGCGTAGCCTCTGCGGCGGTCGGCGCAGCGCGCCTCACCCCTCCGCCCAGTCCCCGCTCGACCGGTAGACCTGCTTGAAGAACGCGATGAACGCCCGGGTCTTGGCCGGCACGAAGGCGCGGCTCGGATAGACCGCGAAGATGCCCGCCGAGGCCGCCGCCGCGTAGGCCGGCAGCACCACCTCCAGCGAGCCGTCGCGCAATTCCGCGTGGACGTCCCAGGTGGAGCGGAGCGCGATCCCGAGACCGCCGATCACCGCCTCCCGCACCACCTCGTTGGAATGGGTCCGCAGGGGGCCGGACGCGCTCACCGTGCAGGGCCCTTCCGGCCCGACCAGCCGCCAGGGATTCTGGTTCTCCGTGGCGAGGCAGACATGGTGGCGCAGGTCGTCGAGGGTCTTGGGGCGCCCGGCGGCATCGAGATAACCCGGCCGCGCGCACAAAACCCGCCGCACCGGGGCGAGGCGCACCGCCGTCAGGCCGGAACTCTCCAGGGCGCCGACCCGGATCCCGAGGTCGTAGCCGCGCTCCACCAGCGATTCGAACTCGTCGCTCAGCTCCAGGTTCAGCACGAGATCCGGGTGGAGGGCGAAGAAGGCCCGCAGATGCGGGACGATGTGCAGCCGCCCGAAGGAGCTCGGCGCCGTCACCCGCAGGGTCCCGCGCGCCCGGCTGGCATTCTGCGACACGAGGCTCTCGGCCTCCGCGATCGCGTCCACGATCGGCGCCACCCGCTGGAAGAACGCCGCGCCGACATCGGTCGGCGCCACCCGCCGGGTGGTGCGGTGCAGGAGGCGCACGGCGAGCCGCTCCTCCAGCCGCTTCAGCCGCTTCGACACCACCGCCACCGACAGGCCGAGTTCCGACCCGGCCTGGGTCAGGCTGCCGGTGCGGACCACCCGGGCGAAGATCTCCAAGTCGCTCTGATCGTGCATTCTCAACGCTGCGGAAAGAATCAAATCCGTTTTGCCACCTTTTTCGCAGGTGCCAAGCGGTCTACCGGTGGTGATCTCAAAAAAATTTCACCCGCCGTTCGATTTTTTCTGACGGCCGGCGTCCCACTCGCAGGAGACCGCCATGTCGAATCTCGTCGTCGCCGAAGACCTCCGCACCTTCCTGGCCGCGGAGGCGCTCCCCGGAACGGGTCTCTCGGCCGAAACCTTCTGGTCGGGCTTCGAGGCCATCGTGCGGGATCTCGCCCCGCGCAACCGGGCGCTGCTCGACCGGCGCGACGGGCTGCAGGCCGACATCGATTCCTGGCACCGGGACCATCGCGGCCAGCCCCACGATCCGGCGGCCTACGCGGCCTATCTGACCCGGATCGGCTACCTGCAGCCGGAGCCCGGCACCGTCCGGGTGACCACCGAGAACATGGACGCGGAGATCGCCCAGATCGCCGGCCCGCAGCTCGTGGTGCCGATCTCGAACGCCCGCTACGCGCTGAACGCCGCCAACGCCCGCTGGGGTAGCCTCTACGACGCCCTCTACGGCACCGACGCGATCCCGCAGAACGGCGACCTCGCCCCCGGCACAGGCTTCAACCCGGCCCGCGGCGCGGCCGTCGTCGCTAAGACCAAGGCGTTCCTCGACGCGACCGCGCCGCTCAGCGTCGGCTCCTGGGCCGATGCCGTCGGCTTCTCGGTGACAGGCGGGCGGCTCGCCGTCGATCTCGGCGCCGGCCGCAGCGCCGGCCTGACCGGCACGGCCGCCTTCGCGGGCTATACCGGCACCGCTGAGGCGCCGACCGCGCTGCTGCTGCGCCACAACGGGCTGCACGTCGAGCTCGTCATCGACCGGACGAGCCCGATCGGCCGCACCGACCCGGCCGGGATCGCGGACGTGGTGCTGGAATCCGCCCTCTCGACCATCATGGACATGGAGGATTCGGTCGCCGCGGTGGATTCGGCCGACAAGGTCGCGGTCTACCGGAGCTGGCTCGGCCTGATGCGCGGCGATCTCGTCGCCAGCCTGTCCAAGGGCGGCCGCACGATCGAGCGCCGGCTGGCCGATGACCGCACCTACACCGCCCCCGATGGCGGCAGCCTGACCCTGCCGGGCCGCTCGCTGATGCTGGTCCGGCATGTCGGCCACCACATGTATACCGACGCCATGACCCTCGACGGCGCCGAGATCCCTGAGACGATCCTCGACGCGGCGGTGACCGCGCTGATCGCCCGGCACGACCTCGACGGCGCCCGGCGCAACAGCCGCACCGGCTCGGCCTACATGGTCAAGCCGAAGCTGCACGGGCCGGAGGAGGTCGCTTTCGCGGTGGAGCTGTTCGGCCGGGTCGAGGCCCTGGTCGGCCTCGCGCCCCGGACCCTCAAGATCGGCGTGATGGACGAGGAGCGGCGCACGACGCTCAACCTCAAGGCGGCGATCGCGGCGGCTGCCGACCGGCTGTTCTTCATCAACACCGGCTTCCTCGACCGGACCGGCGACGAGATCCACACCTCGCTCGAGGCCGGCCCCGTGGTCCGCAAGGACGCCATGAAGGCGACCGCCTGGATCAAGGCCTACGAGGACGGCAACGTCGATGCCGGCCTCGCCTGCGGGTTGCCAGGCCATGCGCAGATCGGCAAGGGCATGTGGGCCGCCCCCGACCGGATGGCCGCGATGCTCGACGCCAAGGGCGCCCATCCGGAGGCCGGCGCCAACACCGCCTGGGTTCCGTCCCCGACCGCGGCGACGCTGCACGCGCTGCACTACCATCAGGTCGATGTCCGCGCCCGTCAGGCCGCGCTCGCCGGCCGGACGCCCGCCACCCGGGACGCCATGCTGACCCTGCCGCTGGCCGAGGGCCCCTTCGCGCCGGAGGCGGTGCGGGAGGAACTCGACAACAACTGCCAGGGGATCCTGGGCTACGTGGTCCGCTGGATCGACCAGGGGGTCGGCTGCTCGAAGGTGCCGGACATCCACGAGGTCGGGCTGATGGAGGACCGCGCCACCCTGCGGATCTCCAGCCAGCACATCGCCAACTGGCTGCGCCACGGGATCGTGGATCGCGATCAGGTCGAGGCGGCTTTGCGGCGGATGGCCGGCGTGGTCGATCGCCAGAACGCGGGCGATTCGGCCTACCGGCCGATGGCCCCGGGCTTCGACGGGCCGGCCTTCCGGGCCGCGCAGGCGCTGATCTTCGAAGGCGCGCAGCAGCCGAACGGCTACACGGAGTTCGTGCTGCAACGGTTCCGCCGGGAGGCCAAGGCTGCGGCCTGAGCCGGCCGGCCCTGATCGGCGAGGTCACGGATTCAAAAGGTCCGTGACCTTTTGCGGGTGCAGGGCAGAGCCCTGCTGCCGAGGCGGAGCCCGATTGTCGGGCTCCGTGCCGACACCCCGCCAAAGGGCTGGATCCTTTTGGGAACCCAACCCGGCGGCCTCTTTCGGAACGTTGCTTCAGGCGGTCGCACCAGTCCGGAGATACGCGGACATGCGCGGCACGTAGTCGGCCTCGCCGATGACGAGGCCCTGATTGCGCAGGATCGCGTCGGCGCTGACTACGTGGAAGTAAAGCTGCGGCAGGGCCCAGTCCCGGGCGTATTATGCCCCGGTCAGGTCGAAGGCGAGTCCGTCCGGCAGCTCGAGGGCGATTGCCAGCCCGGCCCCGGCATCGAGGGCATCGGGCCCCGGCTCACCCCTGAGCCGACACACCACCTCCTGGGCTTGAAACGCCGCGAATCGGAACTGGGCCGCCAGGGGATACATGTCGAGCGCGAGGCGGGCTACAAGCAGCTCCTCCGCCGTCCCGGCCGGTCCCGCCGGGCCTTGTCCAGTAAAGCCGTCAAGGCCCGCAACATCTGGCGTAGGTCGGGACAAGGAGGGCGGTCAGCGACAGGGTCATGCCAAGTCCGAGGTCGGCGTCCGAGGTCGGGGATGCTTGCGCGCCATCACCAGGCTGAACGGCGCGCGTCCCGTTCGCTTCGACGGTCAGTCCCTGGCCGCCGGTCAGCGCAACCACGGCCTCGCGGCTGCTCGGTACGTCAAGGCCGACGCCCTGGTCGACCTGCCACGCGCCCTTCACGGCGGCTCCCTTCTCGAAGGGAAACGTCGCGGCGTTCGCAATCAGGGTGAGGTCGCAGCAGATCCGGCAGCCGCAGCGGGCTTGGCAAGGTTGCAGCGGCGTAGCGACTCATAGCCCTCCGCAAAACCCGGAATCTTGAAATCAGCCGCGCCATCGTCGAACTTCAGGACAATTGTCTTCGCCGCGAGCAGGTTGGGAACGATGCTGTCGGGGAACTGGGCGGTGAGCGTCGTTCCGTTGCCCACCCAGGTCGCCTTGGGTGCGTAGACCTTCTTGTCGAGGAGGAGCGGCGCCTTCACGGTCTCCGTCTTGTCCCAGTTCCACTTCTCGTAGACGAGGACGAGGTTGGCGTTGCTGCCCTCGAGAGCGAAGACCACGGCGTTCGCGGCATTGCCGTCATCCGCATCCTTGTAGGCGCGGCTCATAATACAGACGCCGGGACCGGCGTCGCCCGCCGAGCGCTCGACGTCCCAGCCCTTGACTGTCTCGAACGGGATTTCAGCGGCTGCTGCTGCGGGTGCCACAAGGGTGCCGGAGAGCAGCACGGCTGCCAGGGAAGCCCGAATCACAGATGCGACCATAGTAGATCCTTGCGCTGGCGATTGTCGCGACGCGATAGAGTCCGGAGAAAAACAAACGATCCGGTGCGGCGCGTGCCGTGACGACTCACCTGAGACGACGTTATAAGTAAACGTGGCTGTATGCCTAGCGCAAGCGATTAGAACTGGCCCGAACTATCATACGACACATCTAACAGTTCAACATCTTCGGCCACGATAGCAATGTTCGAAATATTTCGAGCCAAATCGTCGAGCAAGCGCGAGATCTTCGAGAAACGGAAGGCGCCACGAGATTCGATCGGTTCCAGCAGGACCGGCTCTCTTATTTCGCCGCGTCCGGCCTGTGGCGGAGATCAATCCTGAGAGCGCCCGACAGGATCCCGGCGCGACAGCCATTCCGGGCGGATCAGCGCCGCTTGCGCGTCATCACGTAGACGAGGAGATTCGCCACCGCCCGGTAGAATTCCGCCGGGATGGTCTGGTTGATCTCCACGTGGTCGTACATCGCCCGCGTCAGGGCCTTGTCGATCACGACCTCGATCCGGTTCTTCTCGGCGATCTCCCGGATGCGCAGGGCGATCAGGTCCGTGCCCTTGGCCAAAACCATCGGCGCGTCGTTCTCGCTCTGGTCGTAACGCAGGGCGATCGCATAGTGCGTAGGGTTGGCCAGGATCATCGTGGCCCGGGGCACTGCGGCCATCATCTGCTTGCGCAGGCGGTCCTTCGCGATGGAGCGCATCTTCGCCTTAACCAGCGGATCGCCCTCCATTTGCTTGAACTCGTCCTTGAGCTCCTGCTTCGACATCCGCAGGTCGCGCTGCCACCGCACCCGAGTCCAGACCAGGTCCCCGGCCACCAGCGCGATGGTCGCGACGCTGACCGCCGATACGAGGCGGACCGACAGGGTCAGGAGGAATTCGGGCAGCCCGATCGGATCCATATACATGACATTCACGATCTCGTGCCGGTCGGCGCTCAGCACCATGAACGCCATGCTGCCGATGGCCAGGAACTTGAACAGGCTTTTCCCGAACTCGACGAAGCCCTGTACGCTGAAGATCCGGCCCCACCCGCTGGCGGGCGAGATCCGGGACCATTGGGGCTGGATGCGGTCAAGCACGATGCGGGGCGCGTTCTGGAAGATCGAGGCGGCGATTCCGGCGACGAGCAGAATCAGCAGGACCGGCACCAGGAACCGCCCCATCTCGAGGGACAGCGCATAGATGAGGTGCGTGGCGTCCCGGCTGGTCTACGTTCCATCCTACATGCTGACCGGACGATACACCGGCCATAGCCTACAATCCAAAAACCGTCTTTCTTTCAGCGTCTTAGCAATGCTTCATCTATCACAAGCGCAATGTCGGTGGAAGGCTCGAATGGTACGTTTTCAAGGGGCGCTGTGACAGATTGTGACCAGACCGGAAGGAGGGGAGAGCCCGAAACCGTCAAGCTAGATCCGGCCATCGATCCGAACCATGGTCGGCGGCACACTTGGAAAACGCGGACGCTTGGAGCGGGGATCGAAGAACGCCTGTGGGATGCGATCACCGGTCATCGTGTTGCATCAGTGGGGCGACGATACGAGACACCAACTCTGCTGATGCTGGCAGATGCTAGGGACCGGTGTCGCGAAGGCAAAGGCGGAAGGCATCTACAAGGGCCGGAAACCAACCATCGGCGCTGGACGGATCAAGGCTCTTGCCGAACAGGGGATGGGAGCAACAGCCATCGCCAGGGAACTGAAAGTCGCGCGGGCGTCCGTCTACCGACTATTGAACGGTGCGTCGGCAAGATTAGCCGATCCATAGGAGCCATAGGGGATGATGACTATATAGGTGTCGGACCTAATCAGTGTCGGCACTCACGCTTTGAGCGGTAAAAAAATGAAATGCCATCTTTTTCAATGGTCTCAAGGAATGTCTGATAAGCCTCCCGTTCATCTTGATAGCGTGTATACCAGCGGGTACAGCCGCCATTTTCATTAACGACCTCTAGTCGCCATGAATCATTAGTGCCCGAGAGTCGATAAATCTCGACTTCCACCTTCATGCCATCGCGGTCAAAGAAACCTGAAAGCTCTGAATGTTCAAAGTCGCAATCATCTTCCATTGCATACAACCAATAAATATTTCACTCATCCGAAGAACTTGAGCAACGAAGGCCCTGAATCGCATTTATAAGCTACTGGACAGAGACTTCGAAATCTATACCATTGTGCTCCCATGTGGAGTCCCATTCGCCACCGTCCTGTAAGCGGAAGCCGAAGCACAGGGCATGATCCAACCAATCTGTTGATTCCATCCAGTCGTACAGTTCACCTGTGTCCTTGAATGACCGGTCGAACGTTAGCTGGAACTCCGCATAGGCCGATATGACGGGGAGCGGACCGTTTTCGAAGCTCACGGAAGTCAGTTGAATGGAACGTGCCTGGATGGCCCTCTCAGGATGCAGAAGACCATTCTCCCGATGCTCTGACTCCGGTTCGATCCTGGCGTACAGCAACGGTTCAACGGTGCGCCTGACGAACGCCCACTGATCTTTAGACCACGATGCACGCCTTCCTCGATCCTTCCAGAGGCGTTCACACTGGAAGATAGCGGCAGGGAGGATGGGCGTGGGGTCCTCAGTGAGGTCCGGCATACCGTTCTCAAGGTGGGCTATGACGGTGTGAGTATGCATAGCCAACTATAGCACGTATTTGTTTTCGAGACGATGACAGGATCGCTTATTTCACCAATCTCCAAAGGCGCCTCGAGGTTTTTGTCAGATTTCGGACTCGTGCAGTCAATCCGTTTGGCCTTCTGGTAGCCCGGCCATTCGCAAGCCTTCTACAATCAGTTGATATTCCTTTAGGAAAGTTGGATTGCGAGACCAGTCCGCCTTAGCCCATTTTTGAACCGTGTATCCGGGCATCAGCTTAAGGAGATTGGCTACTGCGGCTTTCGCTTCCTTATCATGACCAAGCCACGCATTCGCCGCAGCAAGATCGACATATGGAAGCCAAAAAGGCAAATCTGCAACGGAGCGGTTACACCATGTAACAGCCTCCTGCCATTCCGCCCGATGGACGTAAGAATGACACATATAGTGCTTCCATACGTTAGTGAGTGGGTCACGCGGACTAAGTCGCATTGCCATTGCTATCAATGGCCTCGCTTCACTCGCCTCTCCGAGAAAGATCTTCACAAGTCCGGCCGTCGCGTATGCAACTGCAATATTTCGATCCCGCTCTATCGCAAGTTGGTATTCTTGCAACGAATACTCAAGTTCGTGCTTAGTCCTAAGAATATCACCCCTCACCAGCCTAGCTAAGGCGCTCTGAGGATCAACGGCGATGATACTCGAAATATTTTCCTCAGCGATTTCTAAGTCCGAAGTTACATTATCGCTCCACTTGGTCACGACTAGAGATGCAACTGTTCTTGCCAAGCCCAGTTTGGCTTGAGCTAGACTTGGATCTATCGCCAATGCCTGCTCAAAGATACGACGCGCTTCCTTTAGGTTATCTTCTGTCCTTGGTCGATTGTATATTGACCACCCCACCATTGCCAAGTCAGAGGCGGCAACGTTCGTGGGCTTCTCCCGAAGCACGCGCAGTCCTTCCGCTTGTGTGATCTGAACATCTAACGACCGCGCCAATCGGGCAACGAACTCAATCTGTAAATCACCTAACCTACTCCGTTCCCCTTCGAAACGATCCGACCAAATGTTAGCTCCTGTATCGGTTGAGATAAGCTGCGCGTTTAGAACAACATGATCCCCCGTGCGCCGGACGCTTCCTTCAAGAGCATAGCGGACGCCCAAATCGCGTCCCACTTGCCTAACGTCGGCGGCCTTACCCTTGTAGGTAAAGGCCGTGTTACGGGCGATGACGAAGCTGCCGGCGAGATGCGATAGGTCGGCTGTGAGATCTTCTGTCAGGCCATCCGCAAAGAACTCCTGCTCAGGATCATTGCTCAGATTCGCGAACGGCAGCACCACCAGGGAAAGGGATGGGAGCGGCCTTGGCGGCAATCCGTTTTGGACCGCTAGAGTATTCTCCGCTCTCGGTGCCTGAACCGGCCATAGGGCCCACGACGCGGCACCTATGAATCCAAGCGCCCCGACACCGGCCACAAATCCGACAAGGCCCCTATGGCGAGGAGTATGACCGGCTACCGGAGGGGAAGGTGGCGGCACCGCACCATTCGCCTCGGACGTGCTCTCAGCATCGTCTTCTTCGTCGTCAGCCATGGTGAGTGCGTGAATGGCATCCGCTGAGAGAGCGAACACGCCGATGGGCCGGGCGATATTTTTGAGTTCCAGCTTGCCCTTGTCTTCAAAGCGGAAGGGTAGCTTGTCTCTGACTTGGTCATGAACCGAACGTGAGACGCATAAGCCACCGGGTTCGGCCAAAGGCTCAAGGCGGGCGGCTACGTTGACCCCATCTCCAAACAGGTCGCCATCGGGTTGAGCGATCACATCTCCGACGTTGATACCGAAGCGGAGATGGAAGCGTTTTTCCTCAGGTAGGTTGGCTTCCCACTCTGCCATCACTTTCTGAACGCGGACGGCACAGGAAACGGCTCTCAGTGGGCTTGGGAACTCAACCAACAAACCATCGCCCATGGTCTTCACGATGCGACCTTGGGCAGCTTTGATCGCGGGATCGGTGATATCGCGACGGAGGGCGTTGAGGCGTCGGATTGTGCCCCCTTCGTCCCTTCCCATAAGCCGACTGTAGCCAACGATATCGGCAACTAAGATCGCTGCCAGACGCCTAGCCATCGCCTGCCCGCCTTACGCTGTATCCCGAACGTGGCGCTTCGCTCCGCCATTCCTAGCACAATGCCGTGACGGGTAGGCAAGTCCGGCCGTACGATAACCCGTTTTCGGCGCCCAGGTGCGGCGTGTCACTTCATTAGATACAGCAATGGAGCATCGTCGTCTTCAATCATTTAGGGAGGCACCGATGCTCAGGCGTTCAGCCTTTTCTTGGATGAACTGGTTGCTGCCATCAAACGATCACCGCTGTTTGTGTAAGTTTGATTGTAGGTCATTGGACGATATTGGGCTAAATCCGAGAGATGTATTACTTCATGCATCTCGGCACTATCGCCTGACCGCTCACCATCCATCATGGGATTGCGATAGACCGAACTACAGACACTGCCGTCATGGACCTACCAACTCGATCGAACACACTTCCCAGGGATCGAGAGGCCCACGCGACTCGGCGGGACGCAATGGTATCGGGGGCTATAGCAACAACTGTTACTGACCCTAGCGGACAATGGCTCTCAAAGTGGACGCACTAGGGCCGGTAGACTCCCCCTGAGGAAAGGGACCGGCCGATGGGTTCACGGGCGCCAGGAGCGATCCTATGCGATCCTGAGGGCACTGTGGGATCATAATGCCCTCAAGAGCGTGGTTAGATCATGCTGCCATAGCGTCCGGCCAGCCATCCTTCCGCGGATAGAACAGATTCTCCACAATGGCTTCGTATCGGACGCCCGTCTCCCTCTGGTCTAATAAGATCAGATAGCGTGCAAGGGTGATAGCCTCGAAGATTATCGCTATAAACTGTGGCTTGATCCGGCCAGTATCATCAAGATAGCGTTCGATATCGCCAGCTAACTCGTCCAGTTCGTATGCGATGCGCCTGTACTCTTTCGCCTTCTCACCATTGGACAGATAGTAACGACGACCCGCTTCGCTCCCTGCCCTGAACAGCATCATACGCAAAAGGTACGTTGAATCGCTAGTAAAAAGGTGCTTAGAATAACGAAAATCTTCCGAAATAAAATCGAAGTTAGCTTTGATCACGATTTTTAAATCCTACGTTGTCAAATATTTGTGGCGATGCGACCGGAACCAAACATTTTCCTTGAGAAAAATCCAGCCGCATCTTGAATGATAGTTTTACTACTGAGATATTTTAGCCGCGCTTCATGTACCGTTCCTTGTCCTTGAGCCGGTCATGGGGGGACCTACTTTCATTAGCAGCTTGAGTGAGAATGATGTCTCTTTCATATGTCTCTACGTTGGCCCTTCTAAGTGTTTTATCGAGAACGAATAGGGCCTTGTTACTACTGCCAAGCTTGCCCGTCTCAGGATCTACGTTGTCAATAAACTGACGATATCGGCCCATAGCAGCTTCGATGATTGGGGTATCATCCGAGATTTCTCTTGCTACCTTATCAACTGTTATACGCTCCTCAGATGCATCATTGTCGAACCGAGTTGGGATCGGGTTTTTGATCCAATCGCCGACACAGATTGGTTGACGGTTCTTCTTATAGTGAAAATAGAAGCCCCTTCCTTCTTTCGGCTGACACGGAAGGTAGAACAGATTGACGATATTTGGCTTGTTATCGATAGCGTGAAGCTTGCGCTCGCCCTTCGGTCGATAACTGTTATTACCATGATATCCCGAGTTCTCAATCTTCTGGACAATCTGACGCCATATGAACTTGTAACTCGTCGGGGAGACCAGATCGTCAGTCAGAAAGATAATCCTATATCCTGGGGACTTTTCAGTGTGATTGAATGAGTTATAGACGATCATCTCTACATGGGGAAATATCATGCTCAATCGAAGATGTTTTAAATCCCCTCCGTCAATGTCTAGGTAGATGTGCCGGCCAAATAATGCGTTCTCAATCCCTCTATTCGTATGCACATCAGGAACGGGCACACAGAGACCCGGCATAATGAGTTGGTTCGCCTCCTTGGTCGGATGGACGCTTTTGTGCAATCCCTTCATATAGATGCCGAAATCCCGCATACACATTGTGATGGGAAACGACATACCTTCGTATGTACCGCTGACTATAGAGCCTTGATATGTTGTCACAGTTTCTCTAATAGAGTTGTAGGATATCTTGTGACACGACATATGAAATCCGGCTTCTGAGATGCGTTCAGCGCCCAAAGTGTACTTTTCTACCAGTCGATCTTGTTCCTCTCTATCTCTCTGTCGCTTAGCTTGCTGTCGTTCGGCACTGTTCGTGTATTGTCTTGCTGGACCGGGTTTCTTTGGTTTTCTGTGATCTAGATTCATGGAGTTAACGCGAGAACCCACGAAAACCTGTGACTGCCATTCGGCATTCTGCCGGTCGGGCAGAATAACCGTCTTCCTACTTTTGTTGTTGGGATCGCGGACAGAGATACGTCCAACGGTTTGCATGGTGTTATGGTAGTCATGGGCGATTTTTTGTTCAGCCTTCGAAATACCCGCCACATCTTCCAGAAACTGTGACTCAGGTGGCGGCAGATTAAAGGCTGTGAGCACAACGAGATTGTGGAGATGCTGAAAATCGTTGCGTCCATGTGAGCCATGCGGCAGCATCAAACCGTTCGGTAATGCCTTAAATGGACTACTCGACTCAAAATCGATGTTATCAAGCCAACAGAACGGCTTGTTTCCGAGACATTTTATCGAACCTTCTACAAATGTTTCTCGCAACTGAGGGTGTTGTTCTTGCGCGTATAGAGACCAGTTCGTTTCAGAGAGGTAGTAAAAATCTATCAGATTCCCGTTGGGCTGCTCAATATAACGTAGCGACGATAGGATTTCCTCATCTTCCTTAAACTCAACCCCGCACCGTTCGAACCACTTGAACAGCATACTTTCATTCGCCCTAGCGCCAAGGATGGACACCGAACGAAAGCCATTGAAGATACTAGGCATCAGCAATGAGAAAGTTCTTAAAAACGGTTCATCAACACTCCCTTTCAAAAGCCCGTTGTACTGTTCAAGATTGACGAAACTTCGGTACTTTGTGTCCAGCAAGTTCAGGGCACAGGGTTGGAATATTGCGTCAATAGCGTCATTATGACGATTCTCAGCTACCGAACGTAAGGCACCTTTGTCCCTGACAGTCACTCGACCGAATGATGATCCTTGCGGGATTACTTCGATTTTATCAGTTAGGCGCCCATGGTTTTGTGGAAGCCGCTCTGTGAATGACTTGAATACCTTAGGAACTTCGTCAATCTTTAGATGGAAGTTTCCCGGGTTGAATATTTGGGGAAGCCTTACGAACGACTCCCACGTCGTGATTACTATGTGGGCATGGTCTGGCGGTCGCCTTAAATGCTCAAATAACCGATTCACGGATCCCTTGGGATACACTCCCCCGTTTATGAGTTCCACGTGAATGTCATGTGCAAGAGCGCGGATGGACTTGATGGTTTGATTGTTTAACTCGATAGTTGATTGTGTAACTATACAACTTTCACCACGCTTTACCATTTGGATTATCTGCTGTATCAGGGAATAGGTTTTGCCACTGCCCATGGCCGTGGATGATAATAAGATTTCTTTCAATGGGTATTACCTGTATTGCTTTAAAGCACGCAACATGACGGCCCCGCTTTCGTCGGAGCGTTGATAATGAGCGGCAATGTGGGAATAGGCTCAGACAAGCGCCATGAGCCGCGGATCTACCTTCCGTTCATCGGTAGGCATGATGATAATATAGACTAATATTGAACTACTGTCAACTTAAACACAAGGTTGCATGTTTTACAACTGTAGATTTTTGTTGAATATAACAGTTATTTTCTGTGTCAATCAGAAGCTGACGATCACTCCATCAACGAGTCATCGCATTTTTGTTGCCCGCGATGACGGAGGTTACGGTGAGACAGCCATTTCACCCCGCCTCACCGCAGATGGCAGTTACTTAGCTTGGGCGGACAGCCGGGCCAGTTTAACTGCAACGTTTTCGGCTTTAATGTGAGTGTATCGCCGAAGCATTTGGTAGTCACGATATCCTGAGATTAGAGCGACCTCCGGAATGCTAAGGCCATGCTCAAAATGTCGCGAGATACCTTCATGTCTTAGATCATGCCATCGGCAGTTCCGGACACCGGCGCATTGGATTAACTCCGTCCACCAACTACTCAGCGTGCCGTACTTCACATGAAAAACGCGCTCATCATTGGGAAGTCTTTCAATAGATTTTAGTATCGCTAACGCACGAGGCGTCAACGGTATTGTCCGGGGATAGCCATTTTTGGTCATCCCGACGTGTAGTGTCGATTGTTCCACATCTAAATCCCTCCATTTAACTCTAAGTAACTCTCCTTTCCGCAATGCCGTCTCGATGGCAAACTCAATAATATGGATGAATGATCTCCTTCCTCTACCAGAATCTGCCTTGACCAGACGAAGCCATTCGTCATTGGCTATACGCCGCTCCCTACCGTTTCTGACTTTGGGTTTCCTTACTAACTTAAATGCATTGATAGGTATCTTCACCCCCCAATCTGTTTGAGCGATAGTAATACAATGTGATACAGCCGCAAGCTCTCGCACAATCGTTGACGGCCTGACAGTTTTCAAACGTTCATCACGATACTTCGCTACCGCGGATTCGCTTATCTGATTGACTTTGGTATGGTACAAAGCCGACTTCTGTATGTTTCTAATGATTGATCGTTCTCTTCGATGCCAAACACGTTGCAATGCCACATCTTTATAGTATCTATTTAAAAGATCTCCGAGAGTAACATCACTTGCGATGTTCATGTTCCCGTTGGGATCATGTTGGATAGCACCAGATTCGATGCTGATCCCCCATCTCAAGGCATCTGTCTTCGAATCGAAAGTTCGCGTTGAAGTTGGCAATCCCTTCATCCGAACTTGTACCTGGAACTTGCCGTTTCGCTTCCTAACGGTAGGCATTCGGAACCCCTCTGTGACAGGAAATGTGCCTGGACCCTGAAAACAGAGGTTTTTGGATAGAGCGGAATGGAGGTCGGACGACAGGTAAACCATTGATTTACAATGTTTTACCGGAAGTCAAAGCGTCGATGAGGTGCGTGGCGTCCCGGCTGGTCTACGTTCCATCCTACATGCTGACCCGGGCCGGGATCGCCGAAGGCCGGATCTGGCGGGTCGAGGGAGCTGCCGATCGGACGCCGCGCAACACCGCGGATCCCAAGGCGCCCGAGAACAGGCGGATCGAGATCCTCCTTCAGGGGACCCCGGGATGAGACGGATCCCCCGGGGCCTCTTCGGTCTCCTCGTCGTTTGCCCCTTCGGCCTGCCCATCACGGGGCGCGCGGATCCGGCTGGCCCGGAGCCAGCCGCCGCACCGGTTGCGGCCGGACACGTGGAGCACGCCGCGCAGCCGGATCCCACGCCGCCCGGCGCCGCGCCGGCCGATCCCGCGACCGGGCCCCGGAAGGAGGGCCCGGTCGCGTGGGTGCGCACGCTGCAGTTGCTCCAGGATCGGATCGCCGCGGGCTCCCTCGCCGCCCATCAGGGCCAATCCGTACTGATCGCCCGGATCGGCAGCGATATCCTGAATGCCGCCCCGGAGGTGTGGACGGACCCGCACAACCTGCGGGCCGCCATCGTGTTCGCCCTGAGCGGCGGCGGCCCGGCCATCCTGCGGCGCCTGGCCAAGCGCGACGGCCTCGGCGAACCCGAGGCGACGCTCGTGCGCGGCGCCCTCGCCTATGTCGAGGGGCGGGAAGCCGAGGCGAACCGCCTGCTCAAGGATGTCGACATCGCCACCCTGCCGCCGACGCTGGCCGGCGCCATCGGCCTCACGCAGGCCGCGCTCACCGTGACCGAGAACCCGGTTCGGGCGATCGGCCTGCTCGATCAGGTCCGTCTGCTCCTGCCAGGGACGCTGGCCGAGGAGGGCGCCCTGCGCCGGGAGATCTTCACCCTCGGACAGGCCGGCGATCTGAGGAAATTCCAAGCCCTGGCGGTCCAGTATCTGCGCCGCTTCCCGCACTCGATCTACGCTGGGAACTTCCGCCAGCGCCTCGCCTATCAATTGACGAAATTGGATGTCGGCCAGGATGAGGGGCGTTTCACCGTGCTCACCCAGATCCTGGACGAGCTCGACCCCGAGAGCCAGAAGGACCTATACCTGCTGGTCGCCCGGACGGCGATCCAGGAGGGCAAGACGGGCTCGGCCCTGATGGCGGCCGACCGGGCGCTCGCCCTCTGCGGCGCCGAAAGTCCGGAAGCGGTCCAGGCCCGGCTCTACCGGGCCGCCGCCGAGATCGTGAGCCTGACCACGTTTCAGGCCGGCTTGCGGACGCTGAAGGCCATCGACAGGGCCAAGCTGCCGCGCCACGACATCCACCTCCTCGATACGGCGCTGGCAACGGCCGAGGAGATCCGGCGGGGGCTTACCGGCAAGCCCGGCCTGCCGGAGGCCGACACGGCTGCGCCGAAGCCGGCGCAGGCCGCGGCGAACGCAGCCGATGAACCCGCCAAGCTGATCCCCAAGGCCCAGGCGACGATCGACCGGATCGACCTGCTCCTCAGAAGGGCGAACCCGTGAACCCGATTTCCGCCACGCTCCAGAAGCCGGCCCCGCAGCCCGACCGCGAGGTGAACGCACCCCAGCCGGAGGCCGATGCCCCGAACCCGCCGCAAGCGGGGGCCCGGGGCGGCTTCGCGGACGCCCTGCGCGCGGCCTCCGGACAGCCTTCCCCATCCCGGGCCGGACAGGGCGGAAGCGAGTCGACCGAGCCGGACGGTACCGCCAAGGCGAACGACTCCGCGCCGGCGGCCCCGGAAATCATCCCGGCGGCCTCGCCCATGATCGATCCGTCCGGTGCTGCAGCGGCGATCCTCGCCAATATCCTGAACGCCGTTACGACGGCGGCCCCTGCCGTCAATGCGGCCCTTCCGGCGGCCAGTTCAGCCCCTGCCGCCCTTCCGGCGGCCAGTTCAGCCTCTGCCGCCCTTCCGGCGGCCAGTTCAGCCCCTGCCGCCCTTCCGGCGGCCAGCGCGGATGATCGTGCCGGAGCCGCGGGACCGGCGACGGACGGGCCCGCGGCCGCGGGCGGCGCCCCCGCCCTCCGCATCGCCGCCTCCACGCCGGGCTCGACCACCGGACCGGAGTCCGTCCCGCAGGATGATACCGTCGTCGGGTTGACGAATACGGCCGCCACGGCCGCGCCGCGGCGGGACGGCACCGACCCGACCGGCCCATTCCTCGGCGGCCAGACCCTTACCGCACCGCCCAAGATCACGGTGCTCGACCGCGCGGCGCATTTCAAACCCGTGCTGCCGAATGCGGCGCCGGCCGAGCCCGCGCGCTCCGCCCCGCCGGCATCGCTGTCAGGCCCAGAATCGGCAGCGAGCCCTGCAGGCGGCACCGGGGCCAAGCTTCAGCGCACCCAGACCGAATTGCCGGCCCTGATCGCCGCTGCGGCGCCGAAGGCACCGGCCCCGGGCCCAGCCCAGAGCCCGCCCCAGCCAGCGTCCGATCCCGCCGGAGCGGCCGTCAAGGCCGCGGGCGCGGGGCTGGAGAAGGCGGACGTCACCGCGCTCTCGGATATCCGTGCGGTCACGGGGATCGGCCGGGCCGGCCTCGCCTCCGACAAGCCCTCCGGCGCGGCGGAGGCGGCCGGTCCGCAGGATCCGGGGGCGACCGGGTCGGGCCTGCCCGCCGGCACGCTGCCGACGATCGCGGCAGCCATCCGGGACGAGCTCGCCCGTGCAGCTGCCTCCGAACCGGCGGCCCGGGCTCCCCAGGCCGATCCGGCGGTCCCGAGCACCCCGGACGGGCCGCTGCGCGTGCTGAGGATCCAGCTCAGCCCGGACGATCTCGGAACCGTCACGGTGGAGCTGCGGCTGACCAACGGTCAGCTCGAAACGCATTTGCGTGCCTCGCAAGCCGAGACGGCAGCCCTCCTGCACAGGGATGCAGCGATCCTCACGGATCTGCTGAAGCAGAGCAATTACCAGCCCGAGGTCACCGTCAGTCAGGCCCGCGCGTCCGATTCGGGCGGCTTTTCCGGAAACGCCCCTTCGCAGGGACAGCCGGGCTTCTCCGACGGAGGCGCCCGACCAGGCCAGGGCGGCGACAGGCAGCGACAATCGGACCGGAGCCCGGCGGCCGGCAGACGGGAGGGAGAGCGAGGGGATGAAACGATACGTCCTCGCGACAGCGGCGTTTATCTGTAGCGCGGTCCCGGCCGCGGCGAATGTCTGCGAGACCGAGATGGGTCGCGCCTCCGCACGCTACGGCGTGCCCCTCGGCGTGCTCTACGCCGTGGGGCTCACGGAGACGGGCAAGCGCGGCTCGCTGCAGCCCTACGCCATGAACATCGAAGGCAAGGCCTATTTCGGCACCAGCCCGGGGGACGTGATGGCCCATTTCCGGGAGGCGCGCAGCAAGGGCGTACGCCTGATCGATCTCGGCTGCATGCAGATCAATCACCATTACCACGGCGGCAAGTTCGGCTCGGTCGAGGCGATGATCGACCCGCACGCGAATGTCGAGTACGCGACCCAATTCCTGAAGGAGTTGAAGCAGCGGGAGGGCAGCTGGACGCTGGCGGTGGCGCGCTACCACGCCGGACCGAACAACAATGCCGCGCAGAAGATCTATATCTGCCGGGTGATGACCAACATGGTCGCGACGGGCTTCGGCCAGTGGACGCCGGCCGCGGCCAAGTTCTGCCGGTGACCCGGGCCGGGCGCCCCGACAGGCGAGCCGGGATCACAGACCTCGGCAGCTGCCAGTGCTGACCTTGACCTCGGTGAGATCCTCGGGATTGAGCTGTGCCTCGACGAAGTTCAGCTTGTTGAGATCGATCAGCAGGAAGTAGACGCCGTTCTGGCATTTGACCGCGTTGCGCGGCGAGCGCTCGTTCAGCCGCGGCGAAGCGGGTTGGCACTCGTAATAATCCGAGCGTCCGGCGGAGATCACGGTCAGCAGGCCGCCGCTGGAGACGAGGGAGAAGGTCCGGGCCTTGCGCGGCTGCGGCTTCGCCCCCTCCGGCAGACCGGCCGAGTCGAGACCGACCGACGCCTCCTCGGTGCACGTCAGGGGACGACGCAGCTGGGCCACGGCGGGTGTGATGTTGAGCAGGAGGAGCGCGCCGGCGAGCGCGACCCGGTCGGCGATCATCGGTACGACATCCGGCACTCTTGGGTAGTTTCTACCGGTAAGCTAGGCCGTCGTCCCCTGGTGTAAATGCCGCATGTTTGGTTAAGCAGCTCAATCAACAGTTTCGGAACGACATTCGTGTCTATGGACTCAACGATCGGCAGTCGATCCGGGCTCTTCGGCGACAGGCGAACGGGGGAGGGGTGAAGGAGCGCTCGCGACGCGCCTAAGAGCCGTGCCCGATCGGGTTGCGACATGGTACACGACACACGACCATGAAGCCTCTTATCGGCCGTCCAACCCTTCCCCTCATCCTGAGGTGCGGGAGCGCAGCGCAGGCCTCGAAGGAGCCCTCCGGAGGCCCCTGTGATCCTTGGAGCCCTCCTTCGAGGCCCGCTGATGCGGTCACCTGAGGATGAGGGGGTGGGTTGGATGGGATCACCCGCTCGCCGCGCTGTCGGGTGCTGTCGTGTACCGATCACGTTGCAATCGTACGCGGCTCTAAGCCTTTGTTTCAAAGCGCTCAATCACGCCGAACCGGTGTCCACTTCGGCGGAAAGCGCTCCAATCAGACCCTTGAAGCCGCGCTCCGAAAGCGAAGAGCGGCGTCTCGTCGGAGGATACGCAAGAGCGTCGTCTGGATTTCAGGAATCACAGAAAAACGCCGGTCGATTGCAGCGACGGCGTTGTCTTGCCCCGAACCAGCATCCTCACCGGCGGAAGATGCGCTCATCCGCGGTCTCGTCCGGGTTGTCGTTGGCCGGCACCTCTCCGTCGGGCCGCGCCGCGATCTCGCGTCCGATCTCGATCAGGAGCAGCCGCGACAGGAGTTGCATCGCCGGCGTCCCGTGGGCGTGCAGCAACTGATGCGCGCGGATGGCGACCTTCACCATTCGGTCAAAATCAGCATCGTCCGGCATGGCGACGCCATAGCCCGATCATCCGCCGGGATACAACCTCAAGGTTATAAATCGTACAAACTACTCTCGCAGGGGCGGTGGGCCACGGCGGAGCCCGTCGGCGTGGGCAGCCTCGGGGCGACGATCCCGAGCCGGCCCGACGGCTCCGGGGATTACGGCGTGGCCGCCATCGAGGCGGCCGCGAAGGTCGGGATCGAGGCCGGCGCCGCCTGCCCGGACTTGGCCGCGCGGGTGTCGCGCTTCTCGTAGAAGGCGTTGCCACCGGCGACGGCCACGTAGTGCATGTTGGTGAAGGGATAGTGCCGACCCGCGGTGTGGAAATACATCGCCTTCCCGACCTGCGGGTGGCGCTCGCCCGCCAGGACGGCGTCGGCGGCGTCGGCGACCTTCTGCAGGTCCTTCTCCTGCATCGGCTTGGTCAGGACGCCCGGAGCGAACTGCCCCGGCTGGCCGACCACGGCGCAGATGCCCCCCGGGAAAATCGCGTTCTCCAGCCGGTTCATGACCACGGTGCCGACCGCGACCAGCCCCTGATCGTCGCTCCGGTTCGATTCGAAGTACATGGCGCGGCCCAGGCAATCCCGGTCGGCATCGCTGACCGCCATCGGCGCGGCGTGGCCGGGGATCGATCCCGTCGTGAGCACCGGTCCGGCCGTATTGCAGGCCCCCAGGCCACAGGCCGCAGCCGCGGCCATCAGAACAGGACCGATCTTCGTCCGCTCGCTACCCTGCATGCAGGCGCGCTCCGTGCTGTTTCTACCGTGTATGCCGTCCCCGGCAGCCGCCCGCGTGCCGCCGGCGCCTGCCGCGATCGGGCGTCGATCAAGCTTGAGCGGACATTCGCGGCGAGGATGTGGCACGCGGGCACGGCCCGGCGTCCCCTCTGTCGCCGACGGGTCACAGGGGCGGACAACCGACCCCGGCGTGTTGACGCCAGCCGGGCGCCCGGCCGATGGTGGCGGCGACGGTTCCCCTCGGGGATCAAAAGGGAACGCGGTGAGGGAGTCTCCCGAAACCGCGGCTGCCCCCGCAACTGTAAGCGGTAAGTCCTCTCGTCACCACGTCACTGGGCGGCCTCGCCCGGGAAGACGACGGGAGGGCGGCGACCCGCGAGCCAGGAGACCTGCCGTCTGCCGTGGTCACACGCGAGGTCCATCGGGCGGGGTGTTCCGGGGGATGCCAAGACGGCCGCTGCGGCGGCCGGCGCGGCCTCGTTCGCGGTGACGTGCCACTGCCGCCACCCGAGGTCTCCGTGTCCCGTCAACTTGCGCGCACTGCGCCGCCCCTCCTCGCCCTCGCCCTATCGGCAGCCCTGATCGGGCCCGTCCCGGCCCAAGAGCGGGCCGGGCCCGATCCCGCCGAGGCGAGACTCGACGAGATCTCCGTGACGGCCGAAGGCACGGCCCCGGTCCCGGCCTTCGGTCCGGCCGCGAGCGCCGGCTATGTGGGGGGCGTCACCGGCATCGGCGGCCCGCTCCTCACCGTGGATTCGGCCAGCGCCGGGATCCTCACCGGGGCGCAGATCAACAGCCGGCCGGTGACCCGCCCCGGCGAGGTGCTGGAGGCGGTGCCCGGCCTGATCGTCACGCAGCACAGCGGGGAGGGGAAGGCCAACCAGTTCTTCCTGCGCGGCTTCAACCTCGACCACGGCACCGACATCGCCCTGTTCCTCGACGGCATGCCGCTCAACATGCGCACCCACGCGCACGGCCAGGGCTATGCCGACATCAACTTCCTGATCCCCGAACTCGTCGGCGCGGTAGAGTTCCACAAGGGGCCGTATTTCGTGCGCGACGGCGACTTCGCCTCCGCGGGCTCGGTGCGGATCGACTATCTCGACACCGTCCGGCAGAATCTTGCGCTGACCTCGATCGGGTCGTTCGGCTACAAGCGCGCGCTCAGCATCGCCTCCGCACCGCTGGCCGAGGGCAACCTTCTGGTGGCCGCCGACGCGCAGGTCTATGACGGGCCCTGGACCGTGCCGGACGCGCTCCGCAAGATCAGCACGGTGGCCCGCTACAGCCAGGGCACGGCGCTGGACGGGCTGTCCGTCACCGGAATGGCCTACGCGGCCCGCTGGACCGCCACCAACCAGATCCCCGAGCGCGCCGTCGTCTCCGGGCTGATCGGCCGCTACGGCACGCTCAACCCGACCGATGGCGGCGACACCTCGCGCTTCTCGCTCTCGGGCCGGTTCAGCGCGACGGACGACACCGGCATCACCCGGGCCTCGGCCTACGTGATCCGCTCGCAGCTCAACCTGTTCAACGACTTCACCTATTTTCTGAACGACCCGGTCAGCGGCGACCAGTTCCACCAGCTCGACCAGCGGATCATCGGCGGCGGCGAGGCGCTGCATATCTTCCAGGGCGACCTGTTCGGTTTGCCGATGGAGACCGAGATCGGCGTCCAGACCCGCACCGATTCGATCCGCGTCGGCCTGTTCAACACGACCAACCGGCAATACCGCTCCGGCGTGCTCGACGACCGGGTGCTGGAGACGAGCGGCGCGTTCTATGTCGACAACCGGGTGCGCTGGACCGAGTGGCTGCGCACCAGCCTCGGCTTCCGGGCGGACGGCTACTCTGCCCGGGTCGTGTCGGACACGCCGGAGAATTCCGGCCGCGCCCGCGACGGCATCGTCAACCCGAAGCTCGGCCTGACGCTCGGACCGTGGTTCGACACCGAATTGTACGTGAATTACGGCGGCGGCTTCCACTCGAACGACGTGCGCGGGGTGACCGCCACGGTCGATCCGACGAGTGCCCTGTTCAACACCACGCGCGCGCCCTTCCTCGTCCCGTCCACGGGCTACGAGATCGGCCTGCGCAACCGCTCGATCGCGGGGCTTGAGACGAGCCTCGCCCTGTTCCGGCTAGATTTCGCCTCCGAGAACCTGTTCCAGGGGGATACCGGCACCACCGAGCCCAGCCGTCCGACCCGGCGCTTCGGCGTGGAATGGACGAACCGCTACGCGCTGACCCCCTTCCTGTCGCTGGAGGGGGATCTCACGATCACCAACGCCCGCTTCTCGGACTACGACCCGGTGGGCAACCGCGTGCCGGAGGCCCCCACCACCATCGCGTCGGCGGGCGTCACCTTCGGCGAGCCGCTGGGCTGGTTCGGAAGCCTTCGCGTCCGCTACTTCGGCCCGCGCCCGTTGATCGAGGACAATGCGATCCGCTCCCGGGCGACCGCACTGGTCAACGGCCGGATCGGCTACGCCTTCGAGAACGGCGTCAGCGTCTCGCTCGACGTGCTGAACCTGACCAACAGCAAGTCCGACCAGATCACCTACGCGTATGTCTCGCGCCTGCCCGGCGAGCCGGCGGAGGGGTTGATTGACCGGGTGTTCCACCCGGTGGAGCCCACCGCCGTGCGGCTCACCATCGCGGGCCGTTTCTGAGGGCCGGTCCGCTCAATGCGACCCCTGGCCGGCCGCCAGGATGGTGACGCCGACGGCGATCACCGCGATGCCCGCCAGCATCGTCGGATTGACCGATTCGCCGTAGAGCCACGCACCGCCGATCGCGGCGCCGATCATGCCGATCCCGGACCAGATCGCGTAGACGACCCCGATCGGCAGCATGTCCATGCTGGTCGACATCAGCCACAGGGCGATCCCGTAACCGAGCGCCACGATCAGCGTCGGGACCGGTTTGGTCAGGCCGTCGGCGGCCTTCAACGCCAGGGTGGCGGTGACCTCCGCGCCAATGGCGAGCCCGAGGATCAGGAACGGATTCATGGCACGGTGAACTTTCTGCTGGCAGCGGATTCGTGAGTTCGACGCGGGACCGGTGTAAGACCTGCCGGGAATCGGACGCCCCGGCCGACGAAGGATCGCACCCCTGACACAGGTCTGCTTCGGTTCGTCGTCACGGTGCGTCGCCAGGACTTGCGGGACCGCCGCACGATACCGCATCCATGGAATCCGTGACCATTCCCGAACCGACGTCGCCGGCGCGAACCTGCGCGGACCACTCATCCGGGGACGTGGAGCCTTCGTTAAACTTGCCCGATCAGGGTGGCCGGCCGCACGACCGTGACGATCCAGAACGAACCAGATCCGACATGACCGCGTCCTCCGCGAGCCCGGACGGCCCGGCTCGTCGCCCGCACCAAGTCCGCCACCTGGTCCGCCACAGGGGCGTCATCGCGGCGGCCGGCCTCGCCGCCGTCGCGGGCTGCGCCTGGGCGGCTTGCGCGCTGCTGAACGTCCCAAACCCCGTCACCCTCGCGGCCTTGGCCGTGATCGAGCCGTCCTCGGTGGGCCCCTGGTTCCCGAGCCGGGTGGTGAGCGCCCCCGCCCAGGCCCGGGACCTGCCGTCCCGGCCGCGCGCGATCCTCGACCGAGTCCCCTGGAAGGGACGGACCGTCCCGCTCAGAGACGTGCTGGCCGCGACCCACACCAACGCCTTCCTGGTGGTGCAGGACGGGGTGCTGATCCACGAGTGGCAGCGGCGCGGCACCGGACCCGAGACCCTGTTCCCGTCCTGGTCGGTGGCGAAATCGATCGTCTCGCTGCTGGTCGGCGCCGCGGTCGCCCGGGGCCAGATCGCGGAGACCGACCGCGTCTCCGCCCTGCTGCCGGAGTTGAAGAACGGCGCGGTCTTCGGCCAGGTCACGGTGCGCAACCTCCTCGACATGGCGAGCGGAATCGCCGTGCCGGAGAATTACGATCCCCGGCATCCCCTGACCGGCACCGCCGGGATGTACCTGACGCAGGACATCGAAAACTTCGTGCGCGACCACGCGCACCTGGCCTTCAAGCCCGGCAGCCAGGGCCGCTACCGCAGCATCGACACCGAATTGCTCGGCCTGATCCTGGCCCGCACCGAGGGCAGGCCGCTCGCCGACATCCTCTCGGACCGGATCTGGAAGCCGATGGGCGCCCAGGCCGATGCCACCTGGAATCTCGACCGGCCCGGGGGCGTCGAGAAGGCGTTCTGCTGCATCAACGCCACCGCCCGCGACTTCGCCCGGCTCGGGCTGCTGGTCGCCGACCAGGGCCGGGCGGGGGGGAACCGCATCATCCCGGCCCGCTGGATCGAGCGGATCATGACCCCGGCCAAGCGCGCGGTCGACGGCTGGCCGTACTCGGCCCAGTGGTGGCACGCCCCCGGAGGCGACGACGACGACATCTCGGCGATCGGCGTCTACGGCCAGTACGTCTACGTCAACCGCCGGACCGGCACGGTGATCGTCAAGCTCAGCGATCACGGGGCCGAGCAGGACGAGCTCGATACCCTCGCGGTGATGCAGGCCATCGCGGCCGATCTCGCCGCGGAGCCGGCGCGCTGAGCCCGTCGCGCCGTGCGGTCACGCCCGGCGCCGGACGGGATTGCGTTCAGGCCTCGGTCGGCCCGGCATCCGGTAGGGTGGGGCGCCCGGTGATCTGGTGCAGGCGCGCCAGGGACCGCGCCCGCCAGTTGCGGACCAGCCGCCAGCCGACGCGCTTCCAGGCGATGGTGGGCACCGGCGAGCCGGGATCGATGAGGGCACTCAGCGCCCGCGCGTAGTCGAGCACGAGACCCGGCGTCCAGGTCATCGACCGGGCGCCGGTGCGGAGCAGGGCGGCGGCCCAGAATTCCGGGGTGGTCAGCGCCGTGGCGAGTTGCCGCCAGGGATGGCCGCCGCGGCTGAACGCGCCCTCGATGGCGACGTCGAGGGCCCGGGCCGCCGTGGTCGAGCAGTTGCGGCTGATGAAGTTGTAGGTCGTGTCCCGGCGGTAATCCGCCCAGAACGCCCGGAGCCGCGCGGCATCGATGCCGTTCAGCGTGACCGCGACGGTGGGCGGGCACCAATCGGCGACCTCCGCGGCGTGGGAGGGCAGGAAGCGCCCCGGCACGTCGTTCTCGGGCCCGGCGCGCAGGCTCGAGCGCAGGTTGGTGGGGGAGCGGTCGATCTCCACCGCGGGGTAGTGGCTGATATAGAGGTCGTCCCCCTGGCCCAGGGCCGCGTGGCCCGTCGAGTACCGGCCGGCCTGATCGACGGAGGCGACGTAGCGCCGGATCAGCCGCTGGCTGGCGGGGGTGGTCGCCTGCCCGGTCGGGGTCCAGACATAGACCGTCAGGCTGCCGGGCTCGACCGCCTCCGGCTCCGGCCCGGCGACGCGCAGGTGCCGCGCCCGGAGGCCGATGAAGATCAGGTTGGCACCGCTCAGGACCAGGAACATCCCGATGCAATAGCCGACCGTGCCGGCATACCAGGTCGGCCACGGCTGAAGGTGAAACAGGCCGAACGCGACGCTGAGCGCCCCCAGGGCCACCGCGATCCGCCAGCCGGCGAATTTCAGCAGGCTCGCGATCGTGATCCGGACGAGGCCATCGACCGTGAAGGCGATGCCGAAGATCAGGGCGAGCAGGAAGTTGCTGTGCCGGGTCGCCATCAGGATCAGGGCGGCCATGATCGTCAGGAGCACGCCCTGGAAAAGGCGCATCCTGCGCGCGGTCCCGGTGATGGTCGCGCCGACCGCGAGCGAGATCACGCCGTCGGCCAGGAGGACGATGCCGAACCACCGGTCCGGGACGTGGATCGCCCCGTCGAGGGAATCGATCACGATCACGATGCCGAGCAGCGCCCACAGCAGGCCGACCGACAGGATCAGGCACCAGTGCCGCCCCACGGCCGCACGCCCGACGAGCAGCAGCCAGAGGGGCGCCATCCGACCGCCGACCAGATCCGCGTTCCCCGGCCCGGCCAGCGCCGGGAGGGCGCGCGGTAGAGACGTCGAACCCGGTCCGGACATGAGCTTTCGCCCTCGAAACTGCACAGCGCAACGCCTCTCGCACAAACGCAGCCGCGCCGAAACAGCGGGACGCGAAACGGTGCGATGATCGGGAACCCCGCAAGGTTCTCCAGGGACAACATCCCTGACGGCCCTGAGAACTTCCTTAATTGATCCCGAAAATCGGGCCGCGCACGCAATCCAATCTCGGATGTTCTTTACGACATCTGAACACCGGCCTCCCGATCCGACCCGTCACACCGAGACTGGCGCCCTCGTGGTCGGGGCGAGCGCGCGCCCGGTCCTGTGCATCATGAATATGACTTCGCCACTTGAATCACGACCCGCGGCGTTCGGCAGACCGCCCAGGACCCGCGAGAACCATACGCTTGTCCATTCATCGCTTGGCGAAGAATATTTAGACATCAATAGAACCATATCACTCTAAAAATCGCGCACAGATACAGTTTTGGAATGTGTAAATAGTAATCCTTCCTCACACGATGCGGCACAGAGATGCACGGCGAACGCGAACGCAGCGGGATCGGCCTATGCCCGTCGTGCCGGCGGCCCGAGGCTGGACATCAACGCCCGGCGCACGTCTCCGGGCCTGATTCGCACGCTCACTGTCGGTCATCGCACGCACATCTTCAGTCATCGAACCCGCGATGCCATTCAATCTCGAAGGGTGCACAATATTTGTTACACTTTTCCGGCCGCCAACCTCATGTTGATCGGCAAGAACGAATTGTGTTCAAAGCACATCCTTAGATAAACTCTAGACATATGTGTCAGATTTTGTATGATTAGGTGCCAATGTTGGCCAGATGGAAGCAATTCGGCGACGATCGGATGGGTGAATTCCGATCTGAACATCGGTCTTTCGATCGAAGCCGGATTGGTTCTATGATAAGCGCAGTCGGGGGACTTCATGAACACGATCGATTTGTACGAAAAGTCTTCAGATATCAATACGGACCTGATCAAGTGCACGGCCTCTCTGGTCGCGGCCTATGTGTCGCGGAACGCGGTGGGTGTGGGGGAACTGCCGATTCTGATCGATCAGGTGCACTCGGCCATCTCGGTCCTGCAGAACGGCACCACGGGCTCCGGCTGGACCGGACCGAGCGCAGCGCAGATTGAGGCCTCGATCCAGCACGACGGACTGATCAGCTTCATCGACGGCCGTTCCTACAAGACCCTGAAGCGCCACCTCACCGCCCACGGTCTGACGCCGGAGCGTTACCGGGCCAAGTACGGTCTGCCGGCCGATTATCCGATGGTCGCCCCAGGCTACGCCGCCAAGCGCTCCCAGATCGCCAAGGCAATCCAGCTCGGCCACAAGGCGGCCTGAGGGCCGCCTGACCTGCACGGTCACCGCGCCACCGGCCGACGGCCTGCTTTGGCCGCCGGCGGATCGGCCCCGGGCGCCCCGTGGCTGGACGGTACGATTTGGAAGATCCGGACGACGCCTTGCCGACCCGTGGCCCGGCCGGGTTGCCGGCGCTGCGGCTAACCCGACCCTTGCGCCCCGGAGGCGGCCGGGGGATCGGGCAGCAATCCTGCGATCCGCAACGACGAAACCCGCCGCACGAGCGCGCGATGCAGGACCGGCCGGGGATCGGCCCGCGCCGCAGCACGGATCGGTCCGGCAGGACGCGGTGGCCTTCAGCGCCCGGAGCCCGCTCTGGGTGCCCGCTGCTGGCGTCCGTTCCTGGCGTCCGTTCCTGGCGTCAGTTCCTGGCGATCGCCAGGGTTCCGTCATCCGTAACCACGAAACGGACCCCCGCGCGGCGCAGTGCCTCGACGGCATGGAGGCGGGAGCGGCTGCCGCGTTGTTCGCTGCCCTCCTCAAGGCGCCGGACCGTCGAGTGCGACAGGCCGCTCGCCTGAGCCAGATCCATCATCGACCAGTCCAGCAGGGCGCGCGCGGCGCGCAGATGAGGGCCCGTCACGGATTGTTCGAGACCCGCGCGCATGGGCGCCGGCACCCGTGAGCCAGCACCGACCGGGTATTTCAGACCGCACCGACCGAGATACGTGCTGTCGGGATCCCAGATCGGCATCGTCAGGATCCGGAAGTGCCAGAGCTCCCCGTTGGCGAGGCGCTCGTGGGCGGTGCCCTGATAGATCGTCCGCTGTTCGATATGCGCCTCCGCCATCGCCGCGAAAGCCGCGCGCTCATCGGGCACGATCAGCAGGAAGGGATTGGCGCAGATCTCACCGAACGGCAGGCCGTGGACCTGCGCCATCTCGAACGGCAATTCGCGAAGCTGATCGAGGCCCATCGAGAAGGTGGCGATATGTTCGGTCAGATAGAGCGCCCCCCGCCGCCGCCGCTCCTCGTGCCGCGCATGGGCCAGTTGCTCGCGGTCGCTCACGTCCAAGGCCGTGCCATTGATCGCCACGGGCCGCCCCTCGGCAGAGAAGCGCACCTCCATCGCGAACGACAGGGTGCGCTGCGTGCCGTTGGGGCGGAGGACGCGGACGATCGCCTCCCGTGGGACATGTCCCTGCCGGACATCGGCGAGCGACGGCAGCAGGTGCCGGTCATCCGGGTGGATCAGGGCGAGCAGCAGATCGTAGCTCGCCTTCGCGGCATTGGGGACGAGGCCGAGCAGCCGGTAGAGCCCCGGCGACCAGACCTGCTCCCCGCCCGCAAAAACCCAGCTCCACGCACCGCTGATTCCCCGACTTTCAGTAATGGTCAGGAATTCTCCGGCCGAGAATGTCAGAGCACTCAAAGCAGAATGAAACATACCAAAAAACCTAGACCGTTCTCGCGAACACCGCGTTAATATTGAACCGGATCGTCAACGAACCAACTGTGCGAGAACCCACCTCATGCGAGGAAAAATTAGAGCTGTCTCGTCTGAGATGACCATTTCACGGCCCCTATTGGCTCGCAACACCGGATATGGTGATCGAATTCAGCCCTCAGCCTCGACTGAGAGCGCCTCTCGTCTCGGGCTGGGCATGCCCCGCGCGCCGCGTTCCTCCCGGAAGCCGGCGTTGGTGGCCGAGCCCCGATCCGGCCGAAGCGGATGAAGAATGCCCAACCCTATAACTCATACCAATCACGGTATAAGCATTCCGATCCCTGGGCGCGAGGCACGATCAAGAATTTCCTCGCCTACGGCTGGTGGTCAGCGTGAACGGTTAAGATCTGGTCTCGATCTTCCGTGGCATCCGGTATCAATTGTTATGAATGCGGAACAGGATTACGGCCGATGGATGCGCACGGATCGGCTTTCACAGGGCTGCCGGGTTTGACCCATCGGGGCGATCGATGGACTGATCGGCATTAGACTTGGCCCAGCGCGAAAGCAGGCTACGGGATTGCGAACCGGGAGGAGTTGCATGAGAGTCGCCTGCATCGGCGAGTGCATGGTCGAATTGTCTGAGCAATCGGGCGGAGGCCTCGCCCGTGGCTTCGGCGGCGACACGCTGAACACCGCGCTCTACCTCGCGCGCCTCGGCGTCGCGGTCGACTACGTGACGGCGCTGGGCGACGACGTCTGGAGCGACGAGATGGCGGCGGCCTGGGGCCACGAGGGGATCGGCCTCGGCCAAGTCCGTCGGCTGCCCGGCCGGATGCCGGGTCTCTACATCATTCGCACCGACGCGGCGGGCGAGCGCAGCTTCCACTACTGGCGCGATCAGGCCGCGGCCCGGGACCTGTTCACCGAGCCAGGCGCCGCCGAGACCCGGGCCGCCCTGGCGGCCTACGACCTCGTCTACCTGTCCGGCATCAGCCTCTCGCTCTACGGCGAGGCCGGTCGCGCCGCCCTCTCGGAGACCCTGGCGGCCCTGCGCGAGCGGGGCGGGCAGGTCGCCTTCGACACCAATTACCGGCCCCGTGGCTGGCCGGTGCGGGAGGTCGCCCAGGCCGCCTTCCGGGCGGCCCTGGCGCAGGCCGACCTGATCTTCGCCTCGGTGGAGGATCTGGACTGGCTGTTCGGCGCGGCGGGGGAGGACGAGGTGCTGCACCACCGAGGCCGAGCCGAGATCGTGCTCAAGACCTCGGGCGAATCCGGGCCTGTCGCCCGGGTGCTGCACGGGCCATCCGACAGGGTGGTGCCGGCCGAGCCCGCGACCCGGGTGGTCGATACGACGGCGGCGGGCGACAGCTTTGCGGCGGGCTATCTCGCCGCCCGCATCGCCGGGCTCGCGCCCGAGACAGCCGCCGCCCAGGCACATCGCCTCGCGGGCGCGGTGATCGGGCATCGCGGCGCAGTGATTCCCCGGGCGGCGATGCCGGCACTCGATCTCGGTTCCGGTCTCCTGTCCGGTCTTCCTGCGCCGGACGCCTGACCGCCCTTGAGACCGGCAAGCGCAGCCGCTACCTGTGCCATCGGGGGATGGCCCCCACAGCAGGATCGCCGCGCGTCGTGCGGCCGAGAGGGCAGCCGTGGCGCCGAGTCCCCCGCCGATCCAGGGCCCCGAGCCCGACAGTTCCGCGCCCGGCGGCGCGCCCAAGACCCGGGTCAGCGCCCGGGGCCGGCTGCGCACCTACTTCCTCACCGGCATCATCGTCGCCGGCCCGCTGGCGATCACCGCCTACATCACGTGGTGGTTCATCGCGCTGATCGATTCCTTCGTGAAGCCGCTGGTGCCGGCGAGCTACCTGCCGGACCATTACCTGCCGTTCTCGATTCCCGGCCTCGGCCTCGTCATCGCCTTCCTGGCGGTGACGCTGCTCGGCTTCCTCACCGCCAACCTCGTCGGCCGCTCGGTGATCGAGTTCGGCGAGGTGCTGCTCGCCCGGACCCCGGTGATCTCAGGCCTCTACAAGGGCCTGCGGCAGATCTTCGAGACCCTGTTCTCGGCCAACGGAACCTCGTTCCGCACGGTGGGACTGGTGGAATTCCCCGTGAAGGGGACGTGGTCCGTGGTGTTCCTGTCGGCTCCGGCGGCGCCGGAGGTCGAGGGCGCGCTCAAGGCGCGGGGCGCCGCCGCGGACGAGCTGGTCGGGGTGTTCCTGCCCTGCGCGCCCAACCCGACCACGGGGTTCTTCTTTTACCTGCCGCGCGCCGAGGTGGTGGAGCTTCACATCAGCGTCGATGATGCCGCCAAGCTGGTCATGTCGGCCGGGGTGATCCAGCCGGAGGATCCGCAGGGCCGACTCAACGCCATGGCGGCCTCCCTGCGGGCGGCCCAGCAGGCGGGCGGGGTGGCGCAGCGGGAACCGCAGGACGCGTAATCGGCCCATTCCCCGTCATCGCGAGCAAGGGTCAGCGCGATCTCGGCGAGCGCGGCGCCGCCTGGATTGCTTCGCTCCGCTCGCACGGACGGTGCGGCGTCACCAGCGACGAAAAAGGGCCGCCCCACTGGGACGGCCCTCCGATTTCAAGAAGCCTGGAACGCCTCAGCGCTGCAGCGAAGCCGTCTGCGGAGCGATGGTCGGCGGAGTCGCCTGCGCCACCGTCACGGCACTGCGGGGCGCCGTCGGCATCCAGCCAGTGGCGCATTGCATGACCAGCGCGAGCCCGAGGGCGACGCAGAGACCGTTGGCGGCCATCCAGAACGGGCGCGCGGCCCGCCGCACGGTGGCCTGAAGCTCCTCGGCCGATTTGCCCGCGGCCTCGACGGCGCGATCCGAGATCGGCAGCAGCCAGGGCTCCGTCGGCAGGGCATAGAGACCGGCCATCTCGTTAGAGCCCGGCAGGTTCTGGAACAGTCCGTTCGACATGTTCGTCCTCCAGATTCGTCCGTGATGTCCCGGCTTACCGGGCCATTCGTTCATCTGCAGTTAAGGGAAGATTGTGGCTGATGCAAGGTCACGGCCCTTGTCCGAGGCTTACCGGACGCCATGGCGGGTCCTGCCACGCTTCCGCATTCTTCTGCTAAAGCGCTGCACCATAACGATTTTCCGGACCGGCTGTGACATGGCGGCATCAAAGTGCGGATCCGCACCTTTGGCCAACCCATTTCTGAACGACAGCCTTTCCTGAACGGATCCGTTCAGCCGGCGCCGATCAGCCGGATCGCTGCCTCCCGCTCGAACAGGTAGAGCAGCACCCGCAGCGCCTGCCCCCGCGGGCTCTTCAGGCCGGGGTCGCGCTCGACGATCATGCGCGCGTCGTCCCGGGCGGCCTCCAGCAGGGCACCGTCGCTCTCCAGCCGGGCGAGCCGGAACGCCGCGAGGCCGGATTGCCGCGTGCCCAGCACCTCACCCTCGCCGCGCAGCTTCAGGTCGGCCTCGGCGATGCGGAACCCGTCCTCGCTCGATCGCATCATCTCGAGCCGCGCCCGCGACACCTGCCCGAGCGGGCCCCGGTAGAGCAGCAGGCATGAGGACGCCTTGGAGCCGCGCCCGACCCGGCCCCGGAGCTGGTGCAGCTGCGCCAGCCCGAACCGCTCCGCGTGCTCTATCACCATGATGGTGGCCTCGGGCACGTCGACGCCGACCTCCACCACCGTGGTCGAGACGAGGAGCTTGGTCTCGCCGGCGGCGAACCGCGCCATGGCGGCATCCTTCTCGGGCCCTGGCATCTTGCCGTGGATCAGCCCGACCGCGTCGCCGAAATGCTGTTTCAGGTCGTCGAACCGCTCGGCGGCGGCGGCAAGGTCGATGAACTCGGATTCCTCGACCAACGGGCAGATCCAGTAGACCCGCTCGCCCCCGGCGATCGCGCGCGCCAGCCCGGCCACCACCTCGTCGATCCGCTCGGTCGGCAGGGTGATCGTGCGGATCGGCTGCCGGCCCGCGGGCTTCTCGTCGAGGATCGAGACATCCATGTCGCCGAAGAAGGTCAGCGCCAGGGTGCGGGGGATCGGGGTCGCGGTCATCACCAGGAAGTCGACCGCCTCGCCCTTGGCGCCCAGCGCCAGCCGCTGGTGCACGCCGAACCGGTGCTGCTCGTCCACCACCGCGAGGCCGAGATCGCGGAACGTCACCGCCTCCTGGAACAGGGCGTGCGTGCCGACCAGGATGTCGATCTCGCCGGCGGCGAGGTCGGCGAGCGTGCTTTTCCGCTCCGCGGCCCGGTCGCGGCCGGTCATCAGGCGCAGGCGCAAGCCGCCGGCCAGGGGTTTGAGCCGCTCGAAATGCTGCCGGGCCAGGATCTCGGTGGGCGCCATCAAGGCCGCCTGACGCCCGGCCTCCACCGCCGAGGCCATGGCGAGCAAAGCCACCGCGGTCTTGCCCGAGCCGACATCGCCCTGGAGCAGGCGCAGCATCCGCCGGGGCTCAGCGAGGTCGGCGCGGATCTCCGCCACCGCCCGGGCCTGGGCGCCGGTCAGCGCGAAGGGGAGCGCGGCCTCGATCCGAGCGCTCAAGGCTCCGTCCCCGGCATTGACCCGGCCGGCCTTGCGCCGCTGGCGGGCGCGCAGGAGGGCGAGCGCCAATTGCGAGGCGAGGAGTTCGTCATAGGCGAGCCGCTTCCGGGACGGCGTCGCGGGGGGCGGCTGGAGCGGATCCTCGGCCTTCGGCGGCGCCTCCTCGGGGCGATGCTCCAGGCGGAGCGCATCCGCGAAGGCCGGAAGACGGTTCTTCTCCAGCCACGCCGCATCCTGCCATTCCGGCAGGGTGGGCAGGCGATCCAGGGCCGAGACGGCGAGCTTGTTGATCGCCCGGGAGGTCAACCCCTCGGTGGCGCCGTAGACCGGCTCGACGGCGGGCAGCTCGGCCAAGCCCGCCTCGTCCACGATCCGCGACGGGTGAACCATCTGGCGGGTGCCGTCCCAGAGGTCGATCCGGCCGGTGATGTAGCGATGCGCGCCGAGCGGCAGCATCTTCTCCACCCGGGGGCGGGGCATGCCGAAGAACACGAGCGTGATGTCGTGGCCAGAGGCATCCTCCACCACCACCCGGTGCGGGCGCTTGCCCGATCCGATCTGCGCCGGGCGGTGCTCCACCACGGTGACGCCGAGGGTGACCGGCTCGCCCGTGGGCGCCTCGCCGACCGAGCCCATGAGCTTGCGCGCCACACCCCCTTGCGGGAGGTGGAACAGCAGGTCGACCACCCGGGCCTCGCGCTCGGGGGTGCCGAGCAGCTTCTCGATCATCGGCGCCATCTTCGGGCCGATTCCCGGCAGGGACCGGGCTGGCGCAAACAGCGGATCGAGGATGCTTGGGCGGAGCGTGGACGCGTCGGCGCGCGCCACCGCCTCCTCCGGCGCCTCGGCGGCGTCGAGCTCATTCACGGACAGGTCCTGAGTCGCGCGTGCATCTGTCATGGCGGTTCGGCGGACATGGTGCCGGAGGCGCCTTATCATCCGGTGCATCCCGGCGCGCCAGTGCGTCAGGATGGAGATCGACCCCCATGGCCAGCGACTTCCTGCCGGGCTTCGCGCGACACCGGATCGAGACCGCCCCCGGGGTGACGATCCACGCCCGCTCGGCGGGCAACGCCCGCGCGGCCGGCTCCGGACCGCCGGTGCTGCTGCTGCACGGCCACCCGCAGACCCTGTCGACGTGGCTCCACGTCGCTCCGCGCCTGGCCGAGACCCGCACCGTCGTCGCCATGGACCTGCGCGGCTACGGCGATTCGTCAAAACCCCCGGGCGGCGAGCGCCACGCCACCTACGCCAAGCGCGCCATGGCGGCCGACGCGGTGGCGGTGATGCGGGCGCTGGGCCATGAGCGCTTCGCCGTCGTCGGCCACGACCGGGGCGGGCGCGTCGCCCACCGCCTCGCCCTGGATCATGCCCAAGCCGTGGAGCGGATCGCCCTGTTCGACATCGCGCCGACCGCGACCATGTACGCGCGCACCGACAAGGCTTTCGCCACTCGCTACTTCTGGTGGTTTTTCTTCATCCAGCCCCATCCCCTGCCAGAGACGCTGATCGGGGCCGATCCGGAGTTCTTCCTGCGCCACCACATCGAGGGCCAGTCGAAGACCCCGGGCTCGACGCCGCCGGACCTCTTCGCCGAGTACCTGCGCTGCTATTCCGACCCCGCCTGCCGCCACGCGATCTGCGAGGATTACCGGGCCGCCGCCGGGATCGACCTCGAGCACGACGCCGCCGATGCCGACGCGCGGGTCACGGCCCCGCTGCTCGCGCTCTGGGGCGCGAAGGGCACGGTCGGCCAGACCTACGACGTGCTGGAGACGTGGCGCGAGAAGGCCACCAACGTGTCCGGCCGGGCGCTCGAGTGCGGCCATACCCTCCAGGAGGAGCGGCCGGACGAGGTTTTTTCGGAGTTGGCGGCATTCCTGGGGTGAGGGCTGCGGCGCCGTGGCCCCGCGTCGCCGGTCTTGGCAGATCCGCTGAAAAGCGCAGATACGAGGCGCGCCGGGTTCGCGAACAGCGTCCCCGGTTGATGGCTTCGACACCGCCGCCCGTGCGAGCGGAGCGAAGCGATCCAGGGCGGGCCACGCTTCCTGACGTCCCGCTGCCCTGGGTCGCTTCGCTCTGCTCGCGATGACGGGGAGCCCATCAACCGGGACCTCGGGAAGCCCGACGCCAGATCTTTCCGGGCGGAACGCCTCAATCGTGCGGGACATCATGTCGGAGGACACCAACACCGTGTTCGATGTTGCCGTGGTCGGCGCCGGAGCGGCGGGCCTTGCGGCCGCGCTCGCCATCGCCCGAGAGGGGATCCCCACGGCCCTCGTCGGCCGCCATGCCCCGGTGGCGGACGGACGGACCGTGGCGCTGCTCGACGGGTCGGTGCGCTTCCTGGAAGCTCTTGGCGCCTGGGACGCGGTGGCGCCGCAGGCGAGCCCGCTCTGCACCCTGCAGATCGTCGACGACACCGGCAGCCTGTTCCGGCCGCCACCGGTGCGCTTCCAGGCCGCGGAGATCGGCCTCGATGCCTTCGGGTGGAACGTCGAGAGCGCGCGCCTCGTCGAGAGCCTGCGTGCCTGCGCCCGGGCCCAGCCGAACCTGACCCTGGTCGAGGCGGATTGCGCCGGCGCGGCGGCCGGCGAATCGGCCGCCCGCATCGCTCTTGCCGAAGGCGGGGCAGTCGAGGCCCGGCTGGTGGTGGGTGCCGACGGGGGGCGCTCGCCGCTGCGGGCCGCGAGCGGACTCCGCGTGCGCGACTGGACCTATCCGCAGAGCGCCATCACGACGATCCTGGCGCATGCACGTCCGCACCGGGATGTGTCGACCGAATTCCACACCCGCTCCGGCCCCTTCACCCTGGTGCCGCTGCCGGGCGGCCATCGCTCCAGCCTCGTCTGGGTGACCGGGGAGGGCGCCGCGCGCCGCCTCGCCGCGCTGGACGACGAAGCCCTCGGGCAGGCGGTGGAGCGGCAGGCCCAGGCGATGCTCGGCGCCATGCGGATCGATGGCCCGCGCGGCCTCGTGCCGATGCGCGGCCTCGCGGTGACGACACCGGTGGCGCGGCGGCTGGCGCTGATCGGGGAGGCGGCCCACGTCTTCCCGCCGATCGGCGCGCAGGGGCTCAATCTCGGCCTGCGGGACGCCGCGACCCTGCGGGACATCGTGCTCGACGCCACCCGCGACGGTCGGGATCCCGGCGCGCGCCCAGTGCTCGACGGCTACGCGAGTGCCCGGCGGGTCGACACGGCGGCGCGCACCGCCGCGGTTGATCTTCTCAACCGCAGCTTGCTCACCGACCTGCTGCCGGTGGATGCCCTGCGCGGCCTCGGCCTGCTGGCGATGGGCCAGATCGGGCCGCTGCGGCGGCTGGTGATGCGGGAGGGCGTGCTGCCCCGGCTCGGCGCGCCGGAATTGATGCGGGGGGCGCGGTGAGGGGGCTCGCCCCTTCGGTCTAGCGGAACGTGGCTCAGAGTTCCGGCTGCGCCGCCACGTAGGCGCCCAGGCGCGTCGCGAGATCGACCGGGCCACCCGCCCGGGACTCGACGGAATCGCCGATCAGAATCACCGGAATGCCGCATTCACGCAGATGCGAACGGAGTTTGGCCGCGCGGCGGGCATAGGCAGGGTCCCGACGCGTCGGAGCCTGGAGCAGGACTGCGGCCGGCCGGGCGATCACGGCCAACACATCGTCCGCCGCCTCCATGGAGGCGGTCACGCTTGCGTAGCCGAGGTTGGCGAGCTCGCCCGAAAGGGACCGGTCTACGGCGCGGACGCCGTCATCGACCACGAGCACTTGTTGCAGCGCACCCATGAGCTTGAGCGGTACTCCATCCGACACGGCTTGAAAAGGTAGCCATGACTACAATCCGTTGCAGAACCCGCGAAGGGGCCGATCGGATCCGTTCGTCCGTGTGCAGATGCGAGATTAGCCGCAGCGCCTGAGCGCCAGATGAACCGCCGCGAAGCCGCCGTTCAGAACCGTTCAGACCGCGGCGACGCCGGTCGCGATGCCGCCGGACAGGACCGGCCGGTAGCCCGAATCACGCCACGCCCAGGCGTCCGTCTCCGGCGTCGCACCGCGGGGCAGGGGCCCCGACGCACAGGCCGGCCCGCGGCAGACTAGGCCGCCGTCGCGCCCCAGCGCGAGGGCCAGGAGGGTCGGCGGCAGGGGCGCGCGATCCGGATGCGTCAGGCTCGCGGCGAGGTCGGACAGCCCGGGACGCGTGACGAGAACTGTCTCCCCGAGGACCAGCGAATCGAGGCGCGGCTTTTCGCCGTCCGACGCGGCACGGCGCTTCAGGATTGCGGGCGCCCGATGCACCACGTTGAGGGCCCGCACGGTCCAGGGCAGGGGCAGGGCGGCGAGCGCCGGCTCGATCAGGGCTGGGACGACGAGCCGGGTCGGCACGGGCCGGAGCAACGCGGTCCGGAAGCCGGCCTCCTCGAAGGGAATCACCGTCTCCAAGCCGGCCCCCGCCGCGAGCGCCGCGCCGAGGCCGGTGACCAGCCCGCGCAGGTCATGGGCGGGCAGGAGGGTCAGGATGCGCTCGTCCGCGGAGAGCGGCAGGGCGTCGCAATGGGCCGCGATGGCGGCGGCGAGCGACTCCGCGTTGCGGTAGACCGGCCGTTCCGGATCGCCGTCCGTGAAGGTGACGAGACCGCAGCTGGCGGCAGGCTCGGTCACGCCGCGCTCCAGCGCCATCGCGTCGAGGCTGATCACGCCGTCCGGAACGCCGGGGCCGAAGGCGGCGAGATAGCGCAGGCTGAACTGACGCATGGCCGCGTGGGTGAGTTCCTCCGCGGGCCGGCGTGCGCCGCGGCGCCCCTCGGTGAGCACGCCGACGAGGTTGGCGGCCTCGATCCCGGCGGCGAGTTGTTCGGGGCTCCAGGCGGCCGGCATCGCGCAGGGCAGGTGCCCGGCCGCCTCGACGGCGAGGTGGGCCAGGGCCGCCTCCGCGCCGCCGGAGAACCAAAGCCCGATCCGGCTGCCGGCCGGGAGCCGCCACGCGCCGATCCCCCGGGCGAGCCGGCCGACGATCTCGGCGGCAGCCGCGTAGGTCCAGGTGATCGCGGGGCGCCCGCACCAGGCGGCCCGGTCGCCCGAATCACGCAAGGCCGTGCGCTGCGGCGCGGCGCGCGCCGCAGCGAACAGGCAGCCGGACAGGCTGACGGATCGCGCGGACGCGTCCGGTGGGGCCTCGACCGCCCTCTCGGCCACCGCGAACGCGTTCAATCCGCCACCCCCTACCGATACTGCAGAACCGCCAACATGGTCCGCCGATTACGGTTAACCGACCGCTAAGGCCGCCAGACGACGGCCGGCTTCAGCGGCCACCGCCAGGTTGCCGACATATGCCGATCACGCGCTCGTGCGACGTTACGCTTGCGGCCAAGCGGGCGGGAGCCTATCGGGGGCCGGCCGCGGCCCGGAGGGTGATCACCGACCCGCCGGGCCATGGTGTCAAGCCGCGGTGTCATGCCTTCGCCTCATTCCAGGGGAAAGGCAGGCCGCCCGGCCGCCGGGGCGGGAGATGCGCGCAGTCGGGCGCCGTCCCCTCCGATGGCCGGACCGTTTCATCCGGAGCTCCGGTCGGCGCGCCACGGCGGCGTGCATCCGGACGGTCCGGCGGACCGGCCGCCTGGCCGGCTCCGCATCAACCCGTCACACCGTATCGCTTCCTAAGGGGTCAGAGCCGATGTCCTTCACCCGCTCCGCGACGCTCGCGCGCGCCGCCCTCCTCGGTCTTGCGGGCCTCGGCCTCGCGGCCGCCCCGGCCCTGGCGCAGCCGAAGAAGCCGGCGGCCCCCGCCCCGGTCGCGCCGGCTCCGACCGCGCCCGCTCCGGGTGGCACCCCCGCCGCCAACACTGCGGCGGCCCAGACCGGCCCGCAGATCGTGACGGTGAAGTCCGAGCCGAGCCAGGCCGACTGGACCAAGGTCTGCGGCAAGGACCAGGCTTCGGGCACCGACATCTGCTACACGACCCGCGACTTCGTGTCCGACCAGGGCCAGCCGGTGCTGGCGGTGGCGGTCTACGAGATGAAGAACCCCGCCCAGAAGCAGGAGGTGCGCGTGGTGCGCTACCTGCTGCCGCTCGGCCTGCTGCTGCAGCCGGGCATCCGCTTCAACGTCGATAGCCAGGCTGCGACCGCCGGCCGCTTCGCGGTCTGCTTCCCGAACGGCTGTTTCGCCGAGGCCGGGGGCGTCGATGCCGGCGTGATCGCCGCGATGAAGAAGGGCACGACCCTCAACGTCTCGGTCCAGAACCAGACCCAGCGCGAGGTCACCTTCGCGGTGCCGCTGGCGGGCTTCGGCAAGGCCTTCGACGGCCCGGCGATCGACCCGAAGGTTCTCGAGGAGCAGCAGAAGAAGCTCCAGGCGGAGCTGGAGAAGCGCTCCGAGGACATGCGCAAGAAGCTGGAGCAGCAGGGCGGTGCTGCGCCTGCCGCCGGCGCTGCTCCTGCCGCGAAGTAAGTCGGCCTGCAGGGTCAGGGTTTTCGGGGGGCCGGGCCGCGAGGTCCGGCCCTTCGCTTGTGCGGGGGGGGAGATCCGCGGCTTTCTCCACGCGGCGACACGGCTGCAGAACGGAGCGCGGGTCCCCTCTCCCGTGCGGGAGAGGTCTGCTTTCGCAGAAAGCCGGGTGAGGGATCAGGTCTGTCCGGATTGGGCTCGCCCTGTCGGCGCGTCGATGGCACGCTCAATCCTGAAGCTTCTCGCCCCTCACCCCAACCCTCTCCCGCAAGGGAGAGGGGGCGTGTTGCGCTCTGCCGTCGTCGGCGGCGTCCGACACTAGCCAGTAACAGCGTGACCCGCCGGAAGTGAAAATGTCCTACCGGATCCCCATCGGGCCCGGCCCGGGCAGGACGAACAGCACCCGCAGATCCTGGTCCGGCACGTAATCCTGCGCCTCCCACCGGAACGTGGTCGGCCCGACCTTGCGGATGCCTGTGCGGCAGAAGCTCACGACCGCCTCCGGGGTGCCCTTGTCCACCGTCAGGGTGAAGCGCCCGATCGGCGCGGCCCAGTTGCGCGCCGTGGTCACGATGTAGGGCACCACGAAGGCCCGCAGGTAGCCGCTCTCGTTCGGCGCCTTCGCGATCAGCCGCCGGATCGCCGCGAGCCCCGGATCGTCCAGGCAGTAGGTCGCGCGGTAGCCGGCGCGGGAGGCCTCCTTGAGATCGAGGAAATGGAACCCGCTCACCGGGGCGTAGCTGTGCGCGATCCGGACCTCCTTCCCCGGCGGGAAGGTCTGCAGCCAGTGGAACTTCGCCTCGCTGCGCCAGAGCCCCTCGGTCATGCCCTCCGCGTCGGGGAAGAGGCCGGCCTTGACCAGCTCCGCCCAGGTGGCCGTGTCGATCCGCTTCCGGGCCGCCTCCAGCTCGGAGACGCGCAGCGGGTTGAGCGGCAGGCCGTGGCGGCGCAGCAGGTCGGTGACCTCGCGCTCGCCCACGAAGGCGCGCTCCTCCAGCTCCGGCTTTACGGGACGGCCGTCCACCGAGACGGTGAAGCCGACGAAGTTCGCGCGCTCGGGGTCCGGCAGCTTGAGGGCCGAGACGCTGAGCGCGCGCCCATCGATCGGCGGCAGCGGGAAGGCGATCCGCACCGTGCGCGGCTCGTCCACCTGATTGCGGAACACATAGGTCACATCGATCCGCGCAGGGCTGATCGACAGATCCTCGCTCGTCAGCGTGATGCCGGGCTCACGCCGGAGGACGAGGCCGCCGGCATCGAGCTCGGCGGCGCTGTCGTTGGCCCGCGCCGGGACGCCGAGCAGGCCGGCGGCGAAGAGCCCGGCGGCGAAGCGCAGGGCAGCAGCGTTTCGGGATGGCGCAACCATGGCGGCGGGCTCGTCCGACGGCACCGGCCGTCGCGCGAGGCTACCCCCGCGGTCTTGCCGGGAGCTTACGGAGGCCGAATCCGGTCAGTTCGTGGCCCGGGCGCGCATCCGGTAGGCGCCGGCATCGTCGCGCACGAACATCTCGGCGATGCCGGAATGGCGCAGGGCCTCGCCGGACGTGTCGGGCAGGAGGTTCTGCTCCGACACGTAGGCGACGTACTCGGTCTCGGCGTTCTCGGCCAGCAGGTGGTAGAACGGCTGATCCTTCCGCGGCCGGACCTCCTCGGGGATCGACAGCCACCATTCCTCGGTGTTGTCGAAGACCGGGTCGACGTCGAAGACGACGCCCCGGAAGGGGTAGATCCGGTGGCGCACCACGGCGCCGATGGCGAATTTCGCGGTTCTCAGGGTTACGTCCGTCATGGTTCAGTCCGTCCAGAGGGGACAGATAGGACCGATGGCGGGGCCTGTCACCGGGCGGGGGCGGAGACCGACGTCCGAATGCCGAGTTCGGCCGCGATCGCCCGCGCGGTGGCCTCACGCCTTGCGGTGAGGTCGGCGGCGCGCGCCCGGGTCGCCTCGACCACGGCCGGCGGGGCGGTGCGGGGCGTGCCGCTGTCGAAGGGCGGTTCGGGGGCGTATTGCATCCCGAGCTGGATTCCCTGCGCGGCCTCTTCGCCGCGCAGCTCGGCGGCGAGGCGCAGCGCCCCGTCGATCCCCGCGGTGACGCCGGCTGCGAACACCCAGGTGCGGTTCTCGCCATCGCGGTCGATCACCACCCGCGCATCGACCGGCTCGGCCCCGAAGAAGGGCAGCAGGTGGACCGCGTTCCAGTAGGTGGTGGCCCGGCGCCCGACGAGGAGGCCGGCCGCCCCGAGGAGCAGCGCGCCGGTGCAGACCGACAGGACATGGGTCGCGCCCGCCGCCTGCTGCCGGATCCAGCCGAGCACCGCCGGATCGCGCATCAGCGCCTCCTGGCCCTGGCCGCCCGGCACGTGCAGCACGTCGAGCCGGGGCGCCGCGTCGAGGGTCGCGTCCGGCAGGATCCGCAGGCCGCGCACGTCGCGCACCGGATCGGGGGAGGCGGCGTAGATCCGATAGGTGCTGTTCGGGATCCGGGCCAGGATCTCGAACGGGCCGGTGAGGTCGATCTGGTCGAGCCCCTCGAACAGGAGCGAGCCGATCTGCAGGTGGGTGTCGGGGGGAATCATGCTGGGTCTCCGGGGTGGACAGGGCAACCCTATCGCGTCACGCTCTGGCGCGAATGACAAAGAGCCCTCGTTTCCCGCCAGGGTCCCCGCGGCCCGTGGAGGTGCTGGCCTTCCCGTCGGTGCAGCTCCTCGACGTGGCGGGTCCACTCCAGGTTTTTGCGACCGCCAACGCGCTTGTCGGGGTCGGCCAGCCCTACGCGCCGCGGGTGATCGCGGCGGGGGAGCCGATGCTCACCGCCTCGGCGGGGCTGCGGCTGGTGGCCGAGCCGCTGCCGGGCGACGACAGGCCGGTGGACACGCTGGTGATCGCGGGCGGCCCCGGCGTGCTGGCAGCCTGCGACGACCCCGCGCTGGTCGCCTGGGTGCGGGCGCGGGCCAGTCGGGCGCGCCGGGTCGCCTCGGTCTGCACCGGGGCGTTCCTGCTGGGCGCGACCGGGCTCCTCGACGGGCGGCGGGCCGTGACCCACTGGAAGCATTGCGCGGCGCTGGCCGGGCGCTACCCGCGGATCCGGGTCGAGCCCGACCCGATCTTCGTGCGCGACGGCCCGGTCTGGTCCTCGGCGGGGGTCACGGCGGGGATCGATCTGGCGCTCGCGCTGGTCGAGGCGGATCTGGGCCGGCCGCTTGCGCTCGCGGTGGCGCGCCACCTCGTGATGTTCCTGAAGCGCCCCGGGGGCCAAGCGCAGTTCAGCGCGGCGCTGGCCCTGCAGGCGGGGGAGGAGCGGTTCGGGCGGCTGCACGCCTACATCGCGGAGAATCTGTCGGGGGATCTCTCGCTGCCCACGCTCGCCACAGCGGCGGGGATGAGCGCCCGCAGCCTCAGCCGGCACTATCAGGCGGCGACCGGCCTCACCCCGGCCAGAGCCGTCGAGCGCCTGCGGGTGGAGGCGGCCCGGCGAGCGCTCGCCGAGACCACGCAGCCGGTGAAGCGCATCGCTCAGGTCTGCGGCTTCGGCTCCGAGGAGACGATGCGGCGGAGTTTCTTGCGGCATGTCGCGGCGACGCCGCAAGATTATCGGGCGCGGTTCGGGGAGTGAGGAGTCACCCCAGCTGATACACCGCGGCCAGTTCCGGATCCTTCGCGGCGACCAGCTTCGCCAGATCCACGATGACCTTCGCCTGCTTCCAGGTGGCGTCGTCCTGCATCTTGCCGTCGAGCATCACGGCGCCGGTGCCGTCCGGCATGGCCTCGACGATCCGGGCCGCGAAGGCCACCTCGGCCGGGTCCGGCGCGAAGACCTTTTTGGCGATCGCCACCTGGCTCGGATGCAGCGTCCAGGCGCCGGCGCAGCCCATCAGGAAGGCGTTGCGGAACTGCGCCTCGCAGGCATCGCCATCCGAAAAATCGCCGAACGGGCCGTAGAACGCCTTGATGCCGTTCGCCATGCAGGCATCCACCATCTTGGCGATCGTGTAGTGCCAGAGATCCTGCTGCGCGGCGGCCCGGGGGGCGTCGCCCGCGGGATCGCTGAGCACCCGGTAATCCGGATGGCCGCCGCCGACCCGGGTGGTCTTCATGCCGCGCGACGCCGCCAGATCCGCCGGGCCGAGGCTCATGCCGTGCATCCGCGGCGAGGCCGACGCGATGGCGTCGACATTGGCCACGCCCTCGGCGGTCTCCAGGATCGCGTGGACCAGGATCGGCTTGGTGACGCCGTGGCGCGCCTCGAGCTGGGCGAGGAGCTGGTCGATGTAGTGGATGTCCCACGGACCCTCGACCTTGGGCACCATCACGACGTCGAGCTTGGCTCCGACCTCGGCCACGATCGTGAACAGGTCGTCCAAGATCCAGGGGGAGTTGAGGGCGTTGATCCGGGTCCAGAGGCCGGTGCCGGTGGCGGCGAAGTCGGTCGCCTGGGCCATGGCGACGAAGCCCTTGCGGGCTGCCTCCTTCTGGTCGGCGGGGACCGCGTCCTCCAGATTGCCCAGCACGACGTCGACCGTCCCGGCGAGCTCCGGCACCCGGGCGCGGACCTTGTCGTTGTGGGGCGGCACGAAGTGGATCATCCGCTCCAGCCGCACCGGCAGTTCGCGGAACGGGGCCGGTGCGCCGGTGGCGAGGGGCTGGAAGAAGCGGCGGGGCAGTTTCATCGGGGCCTCTTATCGGGGGCTGGCGTCTAACTCCCGTTAGAGCCTATCCCGATCGCATTGCAATTGGACCCAATGCCGGATTCCAAAGGACAAGTCCTTTGGCGGGTGCAGGGCAGAGCCCTGCAAACAGGTCTCCGGCCCCGGAAGGGGCCGGAGACCTGTTTGCAGGGGTTTCACCCCGACACCCCACCAAAGGGACTGGGTCCCTTTGGAAACCCATCAGCCCCGTCCGCCGCCGCGCTCGCCCATGCCGACCCGGCCGAACAGGCCGCCGTCGCCGGCCACCACCACGAGGCGCCGGACCTCGCCCCGCAGGAAGGCCTGGAGGAAGCGGTTGTAGTCGCGGAAGGAGACGCAGCCGTTCGAGGCGCCCGGCTGGCGCAGCATGTAGGTGTGGGCGAGCAGACCGTCGCGGCCGTGGATCGAGCCACTGCCGCCCACCGGGGTGAGGCGGATCGCCCGCACCCCGTGGAACAGGCGCTCGCGCTCGGTCAGCATGTAGGTGCCCGGCGGCGTCGAGCCGCGCATGCGCAGGTGGACGAAGCGCGGGCTGTCCATGGCCTCGCCGAGGCCAGAATGGGCCTCCAGCACCTCGCCGGAGGGGAGCGTCACCGTCCGGGCGGTGATGTCGTAGACGGCCGTGCCGCCAACGGACTCGGGCTCCGGGGTGATCCGGGTGCGGGGAGCCGCCTGCGGCAGGGTATCGGGGCTGGCATAGGCCAGGACTTGGCGGGGTTCCTGACGGGGCTGCTCGCGGGGCGCGGCGGCGCCGACGCCGAAAAGCTTCTCGAAGAAGGACGGCTCCTCCGCCATGGCGGCGCGGAACACGTCGCGGGTGCGGGGCAGGGCGCGGGCCGCGACCCGGGCGGGCGGGGCGGTGCGCGGGCCCGCGGGCTGAGGCCGCAGCTCGGCGGGGCGGGCCACCGGCAGCGGCACCAGGGCGGGCGCGAGCGCGGCAGGGGTCGGCTCGACGGCGGCGAGCCGCAACGGCGTGGGCGCCGGATCCGCCTTGGGGGCGACCGGCACGGGCGCAGCCTGCGCGGTCCGGATCCGCTCGGCCTTCACCTGCTCGGCCTTGGCGACCTGCCGGGCGATCTCGCGGACCGCCGGGGACGGCTCGGAGATTGCGACCTGGAATTCGGTCGGCAGTGTCGCGCTGCCGAAATCGGTCGCGGCGGCCGTCCCCAGGGCGGGGCTCGGATCGAGCATCCAGGCGATGTTCGGCTGCGGCGCGGCCTGCGGGGCAGTGGCGAGGGCCGGCCGAAGCGCGGGGGCCTCAGCGGGGACCTGCGGCTGGATGAGGATCGCCCAACCCGCCAGGGTCACGGCCGTCAGGCCGATGAGACCCGTCAGCCGGGCGCGACGGCGGGCGCGCCGCATGGCGCTGGGGTAGGGCGCCCGGGTGCGGGCGACCGGGTCGTAGGGAGTCTCCACGTAGACGATGCGCTGGGGCGCCGTCCGGACGGGCTCCGCCACGCGGTACGCAGTTCGGGACAACGCTGCCTGGGCCATTCGGGGAACTCGCGTACGGTCTTCCCCGTGGGCAGCCGCCGCCGTTCGCCCGCGGAAGCCATTTCCGCGCACGTGGCCTGGGTTGCCCATCTGGGAAGGACATCAACCGTCCGACCCATTAAGCGGCCTTATGGTTAAGTCTTGCTGAAGACGCGCACGCCGCCGCGAATACGCGTTCAGGACGCCTGTTCGGGCGCCTCCATCGGACCATGCCGATGCGCGACGAACAGGCAGAGCAGGGCCACCGGCACGCCGATCAGGGAGGTGCCGACGAAGAACCATGGGAACCCGGTCCACTCGATCACGAAGCCCGAGAACCCGGCGAGCAGGCTGCCGGGGAGGGCGCAGAGCGAGGTCAGCAGGGCATATTGGCTGGCCGCGTGCGCGGTGGCCGAGAGCCGGGACATGTAGGTGATCAGCACGATCGACGCGAAGGCGTAGGCGAAGCCGTCGATCCCCACGGTCAGCGCGAAGGTCCAGAACGCCGCCCCGCCATGGCCGCCGTGCCACGCGAGATAGGCCAGGGCGAGGTGCGAGGCCGAGGCCGTGACGGTGCCGATGAGCAGGCTCGCCATCATGCCGATCCGCGGGATGATGGCGCTGGCGAGGAATGTGCCGCCCAGCGCGATCCAGAAGCCGAACAGCTTGGTCACCGTGGCGATGTCGGTGTTGGAATAGCCGAGCGTCTTGAACAGCGGGATCGCCATGGCGCTCGAGACGTAGCCGGGCATCCGGAAGCCCGCGACCAGCGCCAGCACCGGCACGGCCAGCGGCCCGAGCCGGGCGAGGAGGTCGCGGATTGGCGCCCAGACGGTCTCGACGAAGCCGCCCGTCGCCGGCGTCTCGGGGGCGGGGGGCTCGGGAGCGAGGAGTGCCGCGATCGTGCCGGGAGCCATCAGCGCGGCCATGCACAGGTAGGCGGCGCGCCAGCCATACGCGTCGGACAGGTAGAGGGCGCCGGCGCCGGCCGCGAGGTTGCCGATCCGGTAGCCGATCTCCGACCACGACGACATCAGCGCCTGCTGCTCCGGAGGCGCGGCGGTGATGCGCCAGCCGTCAACGACCACGTCCTGGGTGGCCCCCGCGACGCCGAGCGCCAGGGAGAACGCCACCGTCCAGCCGAGCCAGTGGGCCGGATCGCCGAAGGCGACGCCCGCGAGCGCCAGGGCGACGAGGATCTGCGTGGCGACGATCCAGCCGCGCCGCCGCCCGAGCCAGCGGCCCAGCAGCGGCGCGTCGTGCCGGTCAAGGAAGGGAGCCCAGAGGAACTTGAGCTTGTAGGCGATGGTGAGCTCGCTCATCAGCCCGATCGTGGCGAGCGGCACCTTCGCCTGGACGAGCCAGGCCGATTGCGTCGCGTAGACGAGCAGGAACGGGATGCCCTGCGCGAAGCCGAGGCCGAGCACCGCGGCAACCCGCCGGTCGGTGAACAGGGGCGTGAGGAAGGCGCCTGTGGCGGCCTTCACCGGCTCGGGCGTGCCGGTGACCTGCGCCGGGTTTGCCATCCATGCACCTCCTGAGCCTCCGGCAAGGAGAGAGCAGAGATGGATGAGGCGTGCAACACGCACGCGACCGTCCCACCCGCCCCCTCATCCGAAGAGGCGCACGGCGCCCCGCCTCAGGCGACGCTACCGTAGAGGTCGTAGGCCTCGGCCCGGTCGATCTTCACGGTAACGATGTCGCCGACCCGCACGGGGCGCCGGAAGGCGGCGTGGACAGTGCCGTCAATCTCCGGCGCGTCGGCCTTGGACCGGCCCTTCGCGACTCCACCCTCGACGGCATCCACGATGATGGGCAGCCGCTTGCCGACCTTGGCCCGCTGGAGGCGGAGCGCGATGCCGTTCTGCGTCTCCATGAACCGCCGCTTGCGCTCGGCCTTCACCGCCGGTGGGACGAGATCGCCCAGCGCGTTGGCGGTGGCGCCGGCCACCGGCTCGTACTCAAAGCAGCCGACCCGATCGAGCTTGGCCTCCTGCAGCCACGCCAGCAGCTCCTCGAACTCGGCCTCGGTCTCGCCGGGGAAGCCGACGATGAAGGTCGAGCGGATCGCGAGGTCCGGGCAGATCTGCCGCCAGTTGCGGATCCGGTCGAGCTGACGCTCCTGGTTGCCGGGGCGGCGCATGCGCTTGAGCACCGACGGGCTCGCGTGCTGGAGCGGCATGTCGAGATAGGGGAGCACCTTGCCCTCGGCCATCAGCGGGATGACCTCGTCCACGTGCGGGTAGGGGTAGACGTAGTGCAGGCGCACCCAGGCCCCGAGCTCGCCGAGTTCCTTGGTGAGGTCGTAGAACTTCGCCCGCACCTGGCGGTCGCGCCATGGGCTCTCACTGTAACGGATATCGACGCCGTACGCGCTGGTGTCCTGGCTGACGACCAGCAGCTCCTTCACGCCGGCCTTCACCAGCTTCTCCGCCTCGCGCAGCACGTCGGCCGCGGGGCGGCTGACGAGGTTCCCGCGCAGGGACGGGATGATGCAGAAGCTGCAGCGGTTGCTGCACCCCTCCGAGATCTTCAGATACGCGTAGTGGCGCGGGGTGAGCTTGATCCCCTGCGGCGGCACGAGGTCGAGGAACGGGTCGTGGGCCGGCGGCACCGCCTCGTGGACGGCCGCCACCACCGACTCGTAGGCCTGCGGCCCGGTCACCGCCAACAGGTCAGGATATTTTTCGCGGATCTCCTCCGGCTGCGCGCCCATGCAGCCGGTGACGATGACCCGGCCGTTCTCCGCCATGGCCTCGCCGATCGCCGAGAGCGACTCCGCCTTGGCGGAATCGAGGAAGCCGCAGGTGTTGACGATCACCACGTCGGCGCCGTCGTGCCGGCGGGCCAGCTCGTAGCCCTCGGCGCGCAGATGGGTGAGGATCCGCTCGGAATCGACCAGGGCCTTCGGGCAGCCCAGCGAGACGAACGAGATCTTTGGGGCTGCCGCCTTGAGGTCTGAAGCCTTGGGCGCGGGCGTGAGGGGGGCGGGCGTGGCGGTCATGGGCGCATTCGACGGGTCGGACGCCGCCCGCGCGTACGACCGGTTGAACAGTCACACGGAGCGCGAGGACGAGAATTCGGGATCGCGCTCCTATAACCGTTCCGGCCCGCTCGCGCGAGACCGGCCGCCGCAAGGGTGGCCGGTCTCGCGCGCGAGGCTGTCGGTAAAATGTAAAATCTGAAGCGTGATCCGGATGTTATCGGCGTGACTTGATATCGAACATCAAGAAGTACCGGCGCTGTGAGCGGGTCCGGTGCGCGCCGGGCGGCGCTGCCTGCGTGGAACTGCCGCTTCCCCCGCGGCATCGCCTGTGCGACGGCAGCGCGATACGCGCTGCCCCGCAACCGTCACGAGTATCGGCCACGAACCCGGTCATGTGGACCCGAGAGATCCCCTTCATCGATCCCGTCGCGGCCGCTGCCCGGCTGCGGTCCCTGCCGGGGCTCGCCTTCCTCGACAGCGCCATGCGGCACGACCCGCTCGGCCGCCATTCGATCGTGGCCGCCGACCCGTTCGCGCGCTTCCGCTTCCGCGACGGGGCCGCGACCCTGAACGGCGACCCGGTGCCGGGCGGCCCGTTCGCGGCCCTGCGCGCCTGCCTCGCGCCCTACCGGATCGCGCCCGACCCCGAAAACCCCTTCCCCGGTGGGGCGATCGGCTATCTCGCCTACGACCTCGGCGCGGCTTTGGAGCGTGTCGCGGCGCCGGCCCGGCGGGCGGGGCTCACCGACGACATCGCCCTGAACCTCTACGACACGGCCCTGGTGATCGATCAGGCCGCCGGGACGTGCCGGCTGGTCGCCACCGGCTTTCCGGAAACTGAACCAGGCGCCCGACAGGCCCGCGCGGAAGCGCGGCTGGCCGCCTTCGCCGACCGGCTCGGAACCCAACCCACAGAGGCGCCGGGCCAATCCGGAAAACAACTCGCATGGCGCTCGAACTTCGACCGGCAAAGCTATAAGGACGCTGTCGAAAAGGTCCGCGCCTATATCCGCGCCGGCGACATTTACCAAGCCAACATCGCGCAACGCTTCACCGCCGATCTGCCCGCCGGCTTCGACCCCTTCGCCCTCTACCGGCGCCTGCGCGCGACCAACCCGGCGACCTTCGGGGCCTATCTGGAACTGGAGGAGCTGAGCATCGCGTCGTCCTCGCCCGAGCGCTTCATCCGCCTCGACGGCCGGCACGTGGAGACGCGGCCGATCAAGGGCACCGCCCGCCGCCTCGACGATCCGGAGGCCGACCGGCGGGTCGCCGAAGCCCTCCAGGCCAACGTCAAGGAGCGGGCCGAGAACGTCATGATCGTCGACCTGCTGCGCAACGATCTGTCGCGGGTCTGCAAGCCGGGCAGCGTCGCCGTGCCCACCCTGTGCGGGCTGGAGACCTACGCCAACGTCCACCATCTGGTGTCGGTGGTGACCGGACAGCTCCGCGACGGGCTCGACGCCCTCAACCTCCTGGAAGGGACCTTTCCCGGCGGATCGATCACGGGCGCCCCGAAGATCCGCGCCATGGACATCATCACGGAGATCGAGGGGGACGCGCGGGAACTCTATTGCGGTGCCATCGGCCGGATCGGCTTCGACGGGGCGATGGACAGCTCGATCGCGATCCGCACGGTGTTCATGGACGCGCACCAGGCGGTGCTGCAGGCCGGCGGCGGGGTGACCCTGCTGTCGGAGCCGGGCCCGGAATACGACGAGACCCTGGCCAAGGCCGCCCGCGTGTTCGAGGCCTTCGCATGATCCTCGTCCTCGACAACTACGATTCCTTCGTCTTCAACGTCGTCCGCTACTTCGAGGAGCTGGGCGAGACGGTCCGGGTGGTGCGCAACGACGCGCTGGATGTTTCCGGTATCCGGGCGCTGGAGCCGGAAGCCCTGGTGGTGTCGCCCGGCCCCTGCACCCCCGCGGAGGCCGGGATCTCGCTGCCGGCGATCCGCGACCTCTCCGGCACGGTGCCGATCCTCGGGGTCTGCCTCGGCCATCAGGCGATCGGGGCGGCCTTCGGCGGCACGGTCGCGCGGGCACAGCGCCCCCTCCACGGGCAGATGACGCCGATCGCCCATACCGGCGCGCGCCTGTTTTCCGGCCTGCCCGCGCCGATGCCGGTGGGGCGCTACCACTCGCTGGTGGTGAATCCCGGCCCCGACATGGAACAACACCTCTCGGTCGACGCGGTCTCGCAGGAGGGCGAGGTGATGGCGCTCTCGCACCGGTCCCACCCGACCTACGGCATCCAGTTCCACCCGGAATCGGTGCTGACCGAGGGCGGCCACGCCCTGTTCGCCAACTTTTTGGGATTGGCCCGCGCGTGGCGGGAGCGGCCGGAGGGACGCCGCGATGCTGTGGCGTGACGGGACGCTCGCGCCCGGGACCACCGCACCCTTCGACCACACCGACCGCGGCCTGACGCTCGGCGACGGCCTGTTCGATACGGCCCTGGCGCTCGGCGGCCGCGTGGCTTTCGCGGAGGCCCACATCGCCCGGCTCGTGGCCTCCGCACAGACGCTTGGGATTCCGGCCGAGCCGGAGCGAATCCGCGACGCCATGCGGATGGTGGCGGGGCAGGGGGAGCGGCTGGCGATCCGCACCACGCTCACCCGTGGCTCCGGCCCGCGGGGTCTGAAGCCCCCGGCGGACCCGCACCCGACCCTCTTCGTCACGGCGGCGGCGAGCGCCCAGTCTGCGGCCTTCGCGCCGCTGCGCCTGTGGCCGACCGCCATCGCCCGCAACGACACGTCGCCCGCCGCCCGCTTGAAGACACTGGGCTATCTCGACGCGGTGCTGGCCGCCCGGGAGGCCGCCGCCGCCGGCTTCGACGAGGCGCTGTTCTGCAACACGCGGGCGCGCGTCGCCTGCGCGGGTACCGGCAATCTCTTCGCCCTGTTCGGCACGACCCTGGTCACGCCGCCGCTGGCGGATGGCGTGCTCGCCGGCATCGTGCGGGCCGAGATTCTTTTTGAGCTTGCCACCGGATGCGGTCTGCGGACCGAGGAGCGGTCGCTGAGCCTGTCGGAGTTCCTGGGCGCGGACGCCGTGGTCCTGACCAACTCCCTGCGGCTCCTGGCCCCGGTGACGGCCATCGGCGACACCACCTTCCCGGGCGCCGGGCACGCGGCGGTGGCAAGCCTGATGGCGGCCCTGCGCACCCGCGTCGCCCAAACCTGCGGCGTCACGGAGGATACTGTCGCGTGACCGATCAGGCGTTCGAGACGGGGCGGCGCCGGCTGCGCTACGCGCTCACGGCAATCTACCTGTTCATCGGCGTGGTCCACCTCGTGGCGACCGACGCGATGCTGCCGCTCATGCCCGACTGGGTACCCGAGCCCCGCCTCGTCATTCAGGCCACCGGCCTGTGCGAGATCGCCGGCGCGCTCGGCCTCCTGACGGGCCGGTTCCGCCGCGCCGCCGCGATCGGCCTCGCGCTCTACGCGGTCTGCGTCTACCCGGCGAACCTCAAGCACGCCTTCGAACACATCCACGTCGAGGGCATCCCGGATTCGTGGTGGTATCACGGGCCGCGGCTCGCGTTTCAGCCGGTCTTCGTCTGGGCGGCGCTCTGGGCCGGCGGGCTGATCGACTGGCCGTTCCGGCGGCGCGAGCGATCGGCCGAGCGCCCGCGCGCCGCCACACCCTGACGGCATCCAGGGATCACAGGATCCCTGGATCATGCGGGTCTTGGATCACGGGATCACAGGCCGCCGGCAGCGCACGCCGCGGCGCAAAAAGTTTCTCCACAAGGCCCAAAGATCGGGCGGATACGCCCGGGGTGATCGGCGTTCCCCGTGCGGAAGCCGCGCACCCGTCAGCGGCCCCTGAACGGAGACAGACCGCCATGGCCAAGCAGAAGACGCTGCACGACGCCTTCTACGAGACCCTGAAGGACGTCTACTACGCCGAGAAGCAATCCGTGAAAGCGCTCAAGAAGTCCGCCAAGGCGGCCGAGCACGACGCATTGCGCCAAGCCTTCGAGACCCATGCCGAGGAGAGCGCCCAGCAGGTCGAGCGCCTGACCCAGGTGTTCGAGATCATCGGCAAGCCCGCCCGGGCCAAGACCTGCGAGGCGATGCAGGGCATCGTTTCCGAGATGGAGGAGGATCTGGAGGACTTTGAGGACAGCCCGGCCGCCGACGCGGTGCTGGCCGCCTGCGCCCAGGCGGTGGAGCATTACGAGATCGCCCGCTACGGCACCCTGAAGACCTGGGCGAGCCAGCTCGGCTACGCGGAGGCCGCGACGCTCCTCGACGAGACCCTGCAGGAGGAGAAGAAGACCGACGCGCTGCTGTCCAAGATCGCCGAATCGATCAACACCGCCGGGACCCCCGAAGATTCCGAGCCGTCCAAGAAGGGCAAGAAGGCCGCCTGAGTGGAGGTCGCCGACGCCGCCCCACCCGGCGGCGTCGGCGGACCGTATCGGGACAAAGTCCGGCGGTTGTCTCCGATCGCGGCCGCAGGCAGCCCGAACGGCGTTCGCCTTTTAAAGAGCGCGATCTCTTATTTCGCCCGGCAGCAGACACAACAATCGATAGAGCCGAGCTCAGTATCCTAAAAACGTCGGCCTTAGATTTTTACACTCGCATTGCGACATTCATTGAGGGCATATCCTCACCGTGCTATGGGCGGAGCACGAAGAAGATTATCCAATCGATAGAAAATCATTTTCTGTCGAGCGTATTGGGCATATTCTACCGGACGCATCTGAGATGAGAGTTCTGAACAACATAAAAATACTCACCAAGATTGCAATACCACTGATCGTCACGACGCTTGTGAGCGCGATCACCGTCGTTTACGCATTCAATACAATGAACACCCTCAAGGAGCGCAGCGGCTACGTCGCGGAGTATCTTACCGTCCGGCTGACCGGCCTGCAGAATGCCCGGATCCATCTCGGCGACGCTGCGCTCATGAACCGCAACATCATGGTCGGCGAACCCAAGGCGGATCTCGCCACGTTCGAAAACCGCTACACCGCGGCCGCCAAGGCGACGCTCGATGATCTCGATCGCATCATCGCCGCATCGCGGTCGACCGACGACGCCGAGAAGGTCCAGCAGATCCGCCGGATCGCCGCTCCAGTGCTCGAGATGGTCGCGAACAGCAACACCGCGGCCCTCAACGGCGATCGCGATGCGGCCATCCGGATCTCGTACAAGGACGCAGCCGGGTTGCGCGCCGCCTTCCACGCGGCGATGCAGGCCCAGATCGCGGAGCTGGAACGCCGGATCGATGCGGGCAAGCACGCCACGCAGGCCGATGTCGAGCGCGGGACCACCATCCTGATCGTCACGGCCGTGGCGGGGCTGCTCGTGTCCCTCGTGACGGCCGGCGCGATCGCGGTGTTCGGAATCACGCGTCCCCTCGACAGGCTGGTCGCCGCCCTGCAGCGCATGGCGGGCGGGGCGAGCGACATCACCCTCGCGGCGGCGGCCCGTCGGGACGAGATCGGTGCGGTCGGCCGCGCCGTCGAGGAGATCAAGGCCATGGTTGCCCGCAAGGCGGCCGACGAGGGGGAGCGGCGGCACGCCGACGAGGTCGCCGCGGCCGCCGAGCGCAAGCGCTCCATGATGAGCTTGGCCGATACCTTCGAACGGGCGGTCGCCGGCATCGTCGGGATGGTCTCGAGCGCGGCCGCCACCCTGCAGGACACCGCCGGCCGGATGTCGGCCTCGGCCCAGGAGGCCGCCAGCCAGTCCACGGCCGTGGCCGTGGCCGCCGAGCAGGCCGCCGCCAACGTCAACACGGTGGCGGCGGCCACCGAGGAGCTCGGCAGCTCCATCCAGGAGATCGGCCGGCAGGTGCAAGGCTCGACCGATCTCGCCCAGAGGGCCGTCGGCGAGGCCGATCAGACCGCGACGCTGGTCTCGGCCCTGAGCGAGGCGGCGGCCCGGGTCGGCGACGTTGTGCAGCTGATCTCGTCCATCGCGGCCCAGACCAACCTTCTGGCACTCAATGCCACGATCGAGGCGGCGCGCGCCGGGGAGGCGGGCCGGGGCTTCGCCGTGGTGGCCGCCGAGGTGAAGGAACTCGCCGGCCAGACGGCCCGCGCCACCGAGGAGATCGCCGGCCAGATGACCCAGATCCAGGGTGCAACGGGCGAGACGGTTGGGGCCATCGGGACGATCACCGGCCGCATCCGCGAGATCAACGCCGTCGCGGCGACGATCGCGGCGGCGGTGGAGCAGCAGGGAGCGGCGACGCAGGAGATCGTGCGCAATGTCGGGCAGGCGACGATCGGCACCCAGCAGGTCACCGAGAACATCGTCGGCGTGGCCCGGGCCTCGGAGCAGACCGGCCGGGCGGCCGAGCAGGTGCTCACGGCGGCGACCGACCTGTCACGGCAATCCGAGCAGCTCGCGGCCGAGGTCGACCGGTTCCTCAGCACCGTCCGGGCGGCATGAGGGCCGCCGTCAGTTCGGCTTCTCGATCGCGCTGAGCGGCGTCCAGTAGCAACGATCCTGCCCGGCCGCCGGCGCGATGCAGCCGTAGCTCATCGTCCGGGTCTCCAGCCGGACCGCCTCGCCGGGCTTCCAGTTCCGGCACTCGCCGCTGGCGAGGCTTCCTTGCAGGAGCTGCCCGAACCCGCTCTCATCGCCAGCCATGACCAGCTTGAACAGGCGGTCCGTGACCTCCTGGCTGTGGCAGCCGAACCGCCCCTGGACGATCGTCTCGGCGCTGGCGGGCCGGGGCAGGGCGGTCGCGGCCAGAACGGCGAGGACCGGCAGGGTGAGGACGGAAAGAGTGACGCGCATGGGCGGCAACATATCCGCCGGTTGAGGCCTGTCGAGCCCTCGACGCGCCGGGAGACCGTGAAGGATCGCCGCGCCGGCCTATCCGGCCTGCTCCCGCTCGTCGCGCTTCACCGCCTGCCACGCGGCCTCCATGGCGGCGAGATCCGAGCGGCCGAGCTCGCCGCCGGCCGCCGCCAGATGCGCCGCCATCGCGGCGAAGCGGCGCTCGAACTTGGCGGTGCCGTCGCGGAGCGCCGCCTCCGGGTCGATCCCGGCGTGGCGGGCGAGATTGGCCACCGAGAACAGCAGGTCGCCGATCTCGTCCGCCACGGCCCGCGTGTCGCCCGCCGCCAGGGCTTCCGCGACCTCGTCGGTCTCCTCGCGGACCTTGTCGATCACCTGGGCGGCGTCGCCCCAGTCGAACCCGTAGCCGGCCGCCCGCCGGGAGATTTTTTCGGCTCGGGCCAGGGCCGGAAGCGCACGGGCGACCCCGCCCAACGGATCCGGTGCGGTTTGCGCTTCGCCGCGCGCGGCCCGTTCCTGCGCCTTGATCGCCGCCCATTGCGCCTCGACCTGCGCCGGGTCGCGTAAGGCCGAGCCCTCCGGCAGGAGCGTCCCGTCCGGCGCAAAGACGTGCGGATGGCGGCGGATCAGCTTGTCGCCGATGGTGCGGGCCACGTCGTCGAACGCGAAGGCACCCTGCTCCTCGGCCATGCGGGCCTGAAAAACCACTTGGAGGAGCAGATCGCCCAACTCGTCGCGCAGGTCGTCGCGGTCGCCCCGCGCCACCGCGTCGGCGACCTCGTAGGCCTCCTCGATCGTGTAGGGCACGATGGTGGCGGGTGTCTGCGCCACATCCCAGGCACAGCCGCGGACGGGATCGCGCAGGGCCGCCATCAGGTGCAGGAGCCTGTCGAGGGGCGTCTCCGGGCCCCCAGGCGCGCCGGACCGCCCCGTGTCATGTGTCTCGCTCATGCGAACGGGGTTAGAGCATGATCCCGCGAAGGGAAATCCGCCGGCTGGTGCCTGTGGCGCCTGTCAGGCCCGGGTGTCCCGCTCGCGCACCTGCTCGGCCTGGAGGGCGTTGAGGTAGCCGGTCAGGCGCCCGCTGACCGCCGGGTCGGCGCATTGCACCCAGAGCGGGGCCGGCAGCGTCCGGATCGGCAGGCGCAGCAGGAATGCCTCGGCCGAGAGGGCCGCTTCCCGCTCGGAGGCGGCGGCCAGCAGGCGCGCCCCCGCCTGCGTGCCGATCAGGATCGCGATCGTGGCCATGGCGCTCTTTCACCCTGGGACGACAACGATGTGAGGGCCCGAAGCGTTGCGCCGGCTTCAACTTGTCGGCCGGACGCAGAGCGGTTCCCGGGCGAGCGCGAGGCTGGACGACCACAGGATCCGCCCGCTCGAATCCGTCAGCACCGCCCCGGTCAGGATCATCCCGGCGGCCTGGCGGCAGAGGTCCCGGGCCTTCAGGATCGCGGCCTCCGCATCGGCCGCCTCCAGGCTGTCGCTGGCGAAGGCAAGGCCGCAGCGGCCATCCGCATGTTCCAGGGTGCGGCGGAGACGATAGGCCGGCATCGCTCTGACCCCTCCGCAACCGGTTCGCCAGCCTCCCCGCGATGCGGACAGCCTCACACCATAGGTGAACCCCGCCGCCCGCTCCTGATCCAGATTAAGGAGCGGCGCGTTTCCCGGAGGCCCGCCGCGCGCCGCTGGGCTCGGGATGTCGCGGCCGGCCGCTTCGGGACGTGCGCGCCAGGCCGTGCTGGGTCTTGTTCCAGCGCTGCGGGGCGCGGACCAGTTCGATCACCGCCAGCCACGCGGCCAGACTGACCAGCAGGTAGTAGAACGGCATCCACGGGACCGCCTGGGCGAGGTCGCCCCAGCCGCGCCGGGCGCAGCCGACCAGGGCGGGCAGAATCAAGGCGCAGAGCCCGAGACCGAACAGGGTGATGGCGAGGCCCGTATCGAGATTGTCCAGGAAGACGGGCGCGGCCGGGATCTCGCGGAGCAGGAAGGACCACGCGGCCGCGGCGAGGCAGACCGGATAGGCCAGCGCCGAGGCCACCGTCCCGGGAACCAGGGCTGCGGCGCAGAGCGCCTCCAGGCCGCCGAGGCTGCGCGCGTTGGCGAGCGGGCTGCGCCCGTGGGTAAGGCTCGTCTGGAGGAGCCCCTTCAGCCAGCGGGTGCGCTGGGCGAGCCACGGCCGGAACCGGGCGGGCGCCTCCTCGGCGGTGGAACTCGGCAGGTCGCCGACCCCGTAGCCAGCAAGCGCCAGCCGCATCCCGAGATCGGCATCCTCGGTGACATTGTAGGGGTCCCATCCGCCGAGCGCCCGGAGCACCCGGAGCCGCAGATGCATCGAGGTGCCGCCGAGCGGGATCGGCAGCCGGTACCGGGCCAGAGCTGGGTTCAGGACGTCGAACAGCCCCGTATATTCCAGGGCACAGGCCCGGGTGAGCCGGGAATCGCCGGGATTGTCGATCACGAGCCGCCCCTGGAGGCAGGCAATCCGCTCGGGGAGGCGCGCGAACGCGGCGGCGGCCAGCCGCAACTGCCCGGGATCGGGCTCGTCCTCGGCGTCGTAGACCGTGAGCAGATCGCCGCGGGCCAGCGGCAGGCCGGCATTGAGCGCCCGCGGCTTGGTGCGCGGCCCGCCCGGAGGCACCGTGATCACTTCGAACCGGGCGGGCAGGGGGATCGGGGCGAGCGCCGCCCGGGTCTCCCGGTCATCGGCTTCGAGCAGCAGCTTGATGTCGAGCTTGGCCGGGGGATAATCGAGGGCGGCCAGGGCTCGGAGCAGGCCCCGCACCACCGCCCCCTCCCGGTAGAGGGGGACGAGCACGGTGTAGACGGGCAAGTCGGCGTCCGCGAGGGGCATCGCCTCGGCCGTCACCGGGGCCGCCACCGCCAGGGAGGCGAGGCGAAAGGTCGTCATCGCCAGAAACAGGCTCTGCGCGATCAGCGTCACCGCCCGGGCGAGGGGCGCCGGCAGCGCGGCGCAGAGACAGAGACCCGCCGTGAGCGCGAGGGCCAGGACCATCAGCCAGGCCAGGACCGGCTCGCGCGCGGTCGCACGGCCGGGGGCGTGCCGCGTCAGGGCCTGCGCCGCGTGATCCGCCACCTGCCCGGGGATCGCGGCGAACACGGCCTCACGCAGGTGGGTCGGGCTGGTGATGGCCGCGAGGCCCCGGGGCGGATCGGCGAGCAGCACGGCGATCCCCCGCCCGCGGGGTGCCAGCACGCAGGGCGCCACCGAGCCGGGCACCAGCGGCGCGAGGCCGGCGACCACGCTCTCGGGGAAACGCAGGCCGGGGCCGAACGGGATCGGGCCGTCGAGGTAGGGGGCCCCGAGTGCCCGGGCCAGGGCCCGGTAATACACCGCCTCCCCCATCAGGCCGGCATTCAGGAGGGCGGTTGCCGCATCGGTTCCGGCCCGGGCCGCGTCGGCGGCAGCCTTGTCCAGCAGTCGGGTCTCGACCCCCTCCGCGCGGAGAAAAGCGATCTCCGGCGGTAAGGCAGACCGCGCCGCGGACGGGCGCTGGGACGACACCGTGCGCTCCCCCGGTAAGTTCAGGACGTGTTAGAGACGGGGGGTGAACCAGTCCCCGCCCCCGCGCTCCGAAAGGAGCACCGCCCCCGTCCGATCGTCAAGAGGCGATAGGAGGGTCCTCCCAACCTGGGCCGCGACGGCCCTGATCGCGCTGGCAATCTGCGGCCATCCGTGGGTGGGCGCGGCTGCGGCGCCCGCAGAGGCTCAGGCCAACGCCCCCGTCGCCAAACCTGACGGCGCGCCCTCCGTCACGGTGCCGGATTTCTGGAATCCGCGCAGCCGGGGCGAGCGGATCGAGGCCCCCCAGACCGGCCGGGCGGTCCGCTTCCTCACGGACGACGAGTTCCCGCCGCTGCACTTCGCCGGCCCCGACGGCACCCCGACCGGCTTCGTGGTCGAGCTCGCCCGCGCGGTCTGCGAGAAGCTCGCCATCACCTGTACGGTGCAGGCGCGCCGCTTCGACACCCTGCTCGACGCGCTGGACAGCAAGCAGGGCGACGTGGTCGCCGCCGCGATCCCCCTGACGGCGAAGCTCCGGGAAAAATTCCTGGCGACGCGGCCGTATTTCCGCTGGCCGGCGCGCTTCGCGGCGCGGACCGACAAGGGCCTGCCGGTCCCCTCGGCGGCGGCGCTCGCCGGCCGCAGCGTCGGGGTGCTCGGCAACAGCGCGCATGCGGCTTACCTGAAAACCTTCTTCCCGAAGGCCGTCCCGAAGGACTTCACCGATCTCGCGGCGGCCGAGAGCGCGCTCAAGCGCGGCGAGATCGACTACCTGTTCGCCGACGGCCTGAACCTCGCCCTCTATGTCGGCGGGCAGGACGCGGAAAACTGCTGCGCGCTGATCGGCGGCGACTATCTGGAGAACCGCTATTTCGGGGAGGGGATCGGCCTGATCACCCGCCCGGAGGACGCGGCCCTGTCCCGGGCGCTGGACGACGCGCTCCAGCGGGTCTGGGACGACGGGAAGTATACGGAGCTGTACCTGCGGTTCTTCCCCGTCAGCCCGTTCTGACGGGGGCGAAAGGCTTCCACCGGACGCGCGAATCGGGGATCCTGCACGCCGTCGGGTCTCCATGGATCAGGAGCGGCGCATGACCGATCTGCTCGAGAAGGCCGTGGCGAAGGCACGGGTCCTCGCACCGGAGATGCAGGACGAGATTGCCCGCCTGATGCTGGCCTTCGTGGATGACGGGGCCTCCCTCTATCGGTTCACGCCGGAGGAGGAGGCGGAACTCGACGCATCCGAAGCTGCGGCTGCACGGGGCGACTACGCCACGGATGCGGAAGTGCGCGCCATTTGGGCCAAGCATGGGCTGTGAGACTGCGGCTTACCCGCCCCGCGGCTGACCAGCTTGAGAGCGTGCTCACCTACATCGCCCAGCAGAACCCGCACGGCGCGCGTCGTGTGCAGAAGCGTCTGCAGGCGCTCATGGACCTTCTGCTACACCATCCGTTCGTGGGTTCGATGACGGCCCGCGGCGGCATCAGACGCGTCGTGGCACGTCCCTATCCACCTATCGCGTTGCGGATGACGAGATCCTCGTCCTCGGGATTCGCCACACCGCTCGGCAGCCGCGGGCTTGAACGCCGGCGCGGGCGCCGTGTCGCCCCACTGACACAGCCCTGGAACCCCGCATTGCGCTCCCGGGCGTTCCGCTCCGGCGCGAACCGCTCTAGGGTGCGCCCTCCCAAACGCTCATCCCCGAAGACATGTCCGCCGCACCCCCAGCCCTGACCCTCGATCCCGACACCATCGAGGCCGCCGCCAACGCCGCCGCCTGGCCCTTCGAGGAGGCGCGCAAGCTCGTGGCGCGGCTGGAGAAATCCGGCAAGACGGAAGTGCTGTTCGAGACCGGCTACGGCCCCTCCGGCCTGCCGCATATCGGCACGTTCGGCGAGGTCGCCCGCACCTCCATGGTGCGCCACGCCTTCCGGGTGCTGACCCGCGACGCGGTGCCGACCCGGCTGATCGCCTTCTCGGACGACATGGACGGGCTGCGCAAGGTGCCCGACAACGTCCCGAACCGGGAGATGCTGGCCGCCCATCTCAACCAGCCGCTCACCCGTGTGCCCGACCCGTTCGGCACCCACGACAGCTTCGGGGCGCACAACAACGCCGAATTGCGCCGCTTCCTCGACGCGTTCGGGTTCGCGTACGAGTTCCGCTCGGCCACCGAGTGCTACCGCGCGGGCGTGTTCGACACGGTGCTGCTGTGCGTGCTCGAGCGCTACGATTCCGTCATGGAGATCATGCTGCCGTCCCTGCGGGCCGAGCGCTCGGCGAGCTATTCGCCGTTCCTGCCCCTCCACCCGGTCACCGGCCACGTGATGCAGGTGCCGATCGACGAGGTGAAGGCCGAGAGCGGCACGATCGTGTGGCGCGATCCCGAGACGGGCGAGCGCTACGAGACCCCGGTGACCGGCGGCCACGCCAAGCTGCAGTGGAAGCCCGATTGGGCGATGCGTTGGGTGGCGCTCGGCGTCGATTACGAGATGGCCGGCAAGGACCTGATCGACTCGGTCAAGCTCTCGGGCAAGATCGCCCGGGCACTCGGCGGCGAGCCGCCGGAGGGCTTCAATTACGAGCTGTTCCTGGATGAAAAAGGACAAAAAATCTCGAAGTCGAAGGGCAACGGCCTGACGATCGACGACTGGCTCAAGTACGGCACGCCGGACTCGCTCGCCCTGTTCATGTACAACAAGCCGCGCGAGGCCAAGCGCCTGTTCTTCGACGTGATCCCCCGGCACGTGGACGAGTATATCGGCTTCCTCGACCGCTATGCCGGCCAGGACGCGAAGCTGCGCCTCGGCAACCCGGTCTGGCATCTGCACGCCGGCAACCCGCCGGAGCCCGAGCGGGTCGAGGGCGCGAGCCTGACCTTCGCGATGCTGCTCAACCTCGCGGCGGTCGCCAACACCGAGGATCCGGCGGTGCTGTGGGGCTTCATCCGCCGCTACGCGCCGCAGACCGGGCCGGAGACCCATCCGGGCCTCGACCGGCTGGTGAAGCACGCGCTGACGTATTTCTCGGATTTCGTGCGGCCGGCCAAGACCTACCGGGCGCCGACCCCGGAGGAGCGGGCGGCGCTGGAGGACCTGTCGGGGACGCTCGAGGCGCACACCGGCTCCACCGATCCGGAGGCCCTGCAGGCGGCGGTCTACGAGGTCGGGCGGCGCCACTTCCCCGACACGTCCGGCAAGGCCAAGAGCCCGGACGGGCGGCCCGGCGTGTCGCAGGCGTGGTTCACGAGCCTCTACAACGTGCTGTTCGGCGAGGCGCGGGGGCCGCGCTTCGGCTCCTTCGTGGCCCTCTACGGGGTGGAGGAGACGCGGGGGCTGATCCAGGCGGCCCTGTCGGGGACGCTGGTGGCCGAGCACGAAGCCTTCGCGGCCGGCAAGGCGGTCGCGTAAGCCATGATCGTCGACAGTCTCGCCGCGCTGGAGGCGATCTACCACGCACCGCTCGCCCCCGCCTCCACCGTCAAGGTGGCGGCCTCGGTCACGCCGGACTATGCGGCTTTGATCGCGGCCGCGCCCTTCGCGGTGCTGGCGACCTCCGGCCCGGAGGGGCTCGATTGCAGCCCCCGCGGGGACCGGCCGGGCTTCGTGCGGATCGCCGATCCGCGCACGCTGATCCTGCCGGACCGCCGGGGCAACAACCGGATCGACTCGCTCCGCAACATCGTGCGCGATCCCCGGGTGGCGCTGCTGTTCCTGATCCCGGGCTCGGGCACGACGCTGCGGGTGAACGGGCGGGCGGTGATCTCGGCCGATCCGGACCTCCTGACCACGTTCACGGTCGATGGCCACGCGCCGCGCACCGCGCTCGTGATCACCGTGGAGGCGATCTACTTCCAGTGCGCAAGGGCGATCATCCGGGCGGGGCTGTGGGACCCGGAGTCCCGCATCGATCCGGCCAGCCTGCCGAGCCCGGGGGCGATCCTGGCGGCGCTCACCGCAGGGGCGGTCGGCGGCCAGCGCTACGATGCGGATTGGCCGGAGCGGGCCGCGAAGACGATGTGGTGAGGGTGGGCACCGGGAGTTGGCCTATCCAACCCTCCACCTCATCCTGAGGTGCCGGAGCGCAGCGGAGGCCTCGAAGGAGGGCTCCAGGGATCGCGGCGCTTTCTGGAGGCCTCCTTCGAGGCCCGCTGGCGCGGGCACCTCAGGATGAGGCAGTGGGTGGGAGTTTCAGGTGCAAGCCGAAAGCGAACTTCCTCACCCCACCAGCGCCAGATCCTGCGTCTCGGTATCGGGAATCACATCCACCTCGACCTTGAGGCGCTGCTTGCCCGAGCCGCTGACGATGCCGTCGAGGGGCGCCACGTCGCCGTAATCCCGGCCGCGGGCCACCACGATGTGGTCGTCCCGCACCGGCACGCCGTTGGTCGGGTCGAGGCCGAGCCAGCCCGTGCCGCACCAGACCGCCACCCAGGCGTGGCTCGCATCGGCCCCGCGCAGGCGCGGGCGGCCCGGCGGCGGCACGGTGCGCAGGTAGCCGCTGACATAGGCCGCGGGCAGCCCCATGCCGCGCAAGGCGGCGATCATCACGTGGGCGAAATCCTGGCAGACCCCGGCCCGCAGCGCGAAGGATTCGGCGAGCGGCGTGTAGACGTTGGTGGCCCGGGAATCGAAGCGGAAATCCCGGCCGATCCGCAGCATCAGGTCGTGGGCCGCCCCGTAGGCGCTGCGGCCGGCGGCAAAGCTCGGCCGCGCGTAGTCGGTCACCTCGGGCAGCAGCGGCACCCGGCCGCTCGGAAACAGGAAGTGCACCGGCGCCCGGCCGCCGAGATCGCGCCCCGCCACCACCGCGTCGCGGACCCGCTCCCAGGCCATCCCGGATTCCGGCGGCGGCGGCTCGGTGCGCTCGACCCGCACGGTGGACAAAGCCTCGACGCTGAAGGTGGTGTGGGCCGCCTCCAGGGTGATCGCCAGCGCGTCGATCCCGAAATAATCGTGCCGCGTGACCGCGGTGGCGGGGCTCGGGTCGATCGTGACGGCGCTTGCCAGCACGCTCTGGCCCTCGCCGTCCTGCGGCTTGAGCCGCAGGGTGCAGCGGGCGAAGCGCACCGGCCGGCCGTAGCGGTAGGTCGTGCGGTGGCGCAGCGTGTAGATCACGCGAGGCCCATCAGTTTTTCCGGCCGCAGGGCGTTCGGCCCGGTCGGGAAATAGCGCACCGCGATGCCGTCGGCGAGGCGTTCGAGGTCGGACTCCAGGGCGGTGAGGCGCACGGCGTCGAAATCGGCCGCCTCGCCGCTGCACAGATCCGCCAGGATCCGGGTCGCGAGGCGGTGATGCGGCTCCGGGATGCCGTCGGCGGCGAGCGCCGGCAGGTCCGCGAGGTGCCGGGTGATCGCCTCCGCCTGGAAGGCGATCGAGCGCGGGTTGTAGGGGTCGAGCAGCACCATGTCGCGCACGGGATCGAGGGAAGCCCCCTGCAGGTAGCGGCGCCCGTAGCTGATCTGCGAATCGCAGAGCGACAGCATCACCCCGAGGCAGCCCGGCGTCGCCTCGTCGTTGGCGAAGGCCAGCGCGAAGGTGCAGGTGTTGATCGCCCGCTCGATCCGCCGGCCGAGCTCGACGAAGTGCCAGCCCTCCGCCCGGCTCATGTTCTCGTGGGTCAGACCCGAGAGCGCCGCGAGCTGGCTCAGCGCCCGCTCGGCCCGGCCCGTGAGCTGGGATTCCGCCAAGGCCCGCGCGGTGTCGAGGGAGAGGGATTCGCTGAGATCGGCGAGCACCCGCCAGACCTCGCCGGAGAGGCGGGCGCGCAGGGCCGCGGCGTTGCGGCGGGCCGACCCGATATGGGCCCAGGCCGAGCCCGGCCGGTCGCGCCCGGCCAGCGCCTCCTGGGCGAGGCGGGCGGTGGGCAGGTCGGCCGCACCGATGGCGGCCCATTCGTGCAGGAGGCCGCGCAAGGCCAGGGCGGCCGGCGTGTCGAGGGCCCCCGAGATGTCGGTGCCGACCGCGTCGCCGACGCTGCGCAGATGGGCCAGCACCAGACGGATCACCGCCTCGGCACGCTCCAGGTAGCGGCCGAGCCAGAACAGGCCGTCGGCCGCCCGGGCGGGGAGGTGGCCGCCGACCCGCCGCACCCGCGGGGCCGCGTGCGAGCCGATCAGGGGCGCGGCGATCGGTTTCTCCGAGAGCACCCACACATCGGCCGAGCGGATGCCGAGCCGCAGCTCGATCGGATCGACATCCTCGCGCTCTGCGAACCGGCAGAAGCCCCCGGGCATGACCTGCCAGCCGAGCGGCGTCCGCGTGGCGAAGACGCGGACCACGAAGGGGCGGGGCACCAGGGTGAGCCCGTCCGGGCCGCGCTCCCAGCCCGGCATGGTCGAGAGCGGCGTGGCCTCCTGGGCGACGTAGTCGAACGGCCGGTCGCGCAGGGCCGCCAGCACCCGCTCCCGCTCCGCCGCCAGGGCAGGGCCCGCCAGGATCGCGTCGCGTCCGGCCCCGCGCTGGGGCGTGGCGGCCGGGCGCAGGGTCAGGCTGTCGAGGTTGGCCTGGGCATAGGCCAAGCCTTCGAGGTCGCCGCACCACCATGTCTTCGGGTGGCCGAGCCGCAGGGGCTCGCCCAGCACCCGGCGGGCGATGCCGTCGAGATAGGGGGCGAGCGCCGCCGACTCCACGAGCCCCGAGCCCGGCATGTTGGTCACCACCAGGGAGCCGTTGCGCAGGGCCTCCAGGATGCCGGGGACGCCGAGCCGCGAGGCCGGGTTCAGCTCCAGGGGGTCGAGGAAGTCGGCGTCGATCCGGCGCCACAGGGCGTCGGCCCGCTTCAGGCCCGAGACGGTGCGGACGTGCAGGCGCCCGTCCTGCATGACGAGGTCGTCGCCCTCCACCAGCATCAGGCCGAGATAGCGGGCGAGCGCCGCCTGCTCGACATAGGTGCTGCTGTAGGGGCCGGAGGTCAGCAGGCAGATCCGCGGGTCGATCCGCTCCGCGCCCAGTGCCAGCCCGTCGCGAAACGCCTGGAAGAAGGCCGGCAGGCGCTCGACATGGAGGTCCTGAAAGAAATCCGGGAAGGTCCGCGCCAGGACCATCCGGTTCTCCAGCGCCCAGCCGAGGCCCGAGGGGGCCTGCGTCCGGTCGGCCAGCACCTGCCAGCGCCCGTCCGGCCCCCGGCCGAGATCGGCGGCGTAGAGCTTCAGGTAATGGCCACCGGGGGGCATGACCCGGTGGAGCGGGTGCAGGAATTCCGGCGTGCCGGCCACGATCGCGGCGGGCAACAGCCCCTCCGCGACCAGCCGGCCATCCCCGTAGACGTCGGCGAGGATCGCCTCCATCAATTCCGCGCGCTGGACGATGCCGGCGGTGAGCGCCTCCCACTCGGCGCCCTCGATCACGAGGGGCAGGCAGCCGAGCGGCCAGGGATGCTCGCGCTGGTCGCCGGCGATGCGGAACGAGATGCCGGCATCGCGGATGTGCCGCTCCGCCGCGACGAACCGGGCCATGATCTCCGGCTCGGTGAGGCCACCGAGACGGTCGAGGAGGCGCGGCCAGGCCCCGCAGGGCTGGCCGTCGGGACCCAGGAACTCGTCCGGCCGGCCCGGGGCCGGACGGTAGCCGGCGGCCCAGCGGGCGACGCGCGCCCGCGGATCCTCCGCCGACTCGGCCCGGGCGAGGCTCTCCGCGAGCGCCGCCTCCATCACGACCCTCCGGTCATTGCGGGGCCGGCGTGCGCAGGTCGAGGGTCAGCGGGAATTCCGCGCTCGATTCCGGCCGGGGCATCTCGATCCGGCCCGGGGTGTGGCCGTGCGGCTGGAACCGGGCGAGGCGCCGCCCCTCCGCCTCGTAGGCGTTGACCGGATGGGTCTCGTAGTTGCGGCCGCCCGGATGGGCGACATGATAGCGGCAGCCGCCGAGCGAGCGCCCGCTCCAGGCGTCGAGGATGTCGAAGGTCAGCGGCGCGTGGGCCGGGATCGTCGGGTGCAGCGAGGAGGCCGGCTGCCACGCCTTGAAGCGCAGGCCCGCCACGGCCTCGCCGCCGCGGCCGGTGGAGGTCATGGGCAGGCGTCGGCCATTGCACGCGATGACGTGCCGCTCGGGCACGAAGCCCTCGACCTTGACCTGCAATCGCTCGACCGAGCTGTCGACGAAGCGCACGGTGCCCCCGCTGGTCCCTTCCTCGCCCATCACGTGCCAGGGCTCCAGCGCCTGACGCAGCTCCATCCGGACCCCGCCCTGCTCGATCGTGCCGAACACGGGGAATCGGAACAGGGCCTGCGCCTCGAAGGCGACCGGATCGAAAGCGTAGCCCGCCGCCCGCAGATCCTCCAGCACCGAGAGGAAGTCGGACCAGAGGAAATGGGGGAGCATGAACCGATCGTGGAGGTTCGTGCCCCAGCGGACACAACTCCCGGTCTGCGGCTCGCGCCACAGCCACGCCACCAACGCGCGCAGCAGCAATTGCTGGGCGAGGCTCATCCGTGCGTCCGGCGGCATCTCGAAGGCGCGGAACTCCAGCAGGCCGAGGCGCCCGGTCGGGCCGTCCGGCGAGTAGAGCTTGTCGATGCAGATCTCGGCCCGGTGGGTGTTGCCGGTGACGTCCACGAGGATGTTGCGAAAGACCCGGTCGACCAGCCAGCGCGGGATGTTGGGCGCGTCGGGGGCGGGGATCTGGGCCAGCGCGATCTCCAGCTCGTAGAGCCCGTCGTGACGGGCCTCGTCCATGCGCGGCGCTTGGCTGGTCGGGCCGATATAGAGGCCCGAGAACAGGTACGAGAGCGCCGGGTGGCGCTGCCAGTAGAGGACGAGGCTCTTGAGCAGGTCGGGCCGGCGCAGGAACGGGGAATCGTCCGGCGTGACGCCGCCCATCACGACGTGGTTGCCGCCGCCGGTGCCGGTGTGGCGCCCGTCGGTCATGAATTTTTCGGCGCCGAGCCGGGTCTGCCGGGCCTCGGCGTAGAGGTCGGTGGTGATCGCCACCGCCTCCCGCCAGGAGGCGGCCGGGTGGACGTTGACCTCGATCACGCCGGGATCGGGCGTCACCTTGATCATGCCGATCCGTGGGTCGTAGGGCGGCTCGTAGCCCTCGATCTGAATCGGCAGGTTCAGTTCCGCGGCGGCCGCTTCGAGGTGTCCCGCGAGTTCGAGGTATTCGTCGACGCGCTGCACCGGCGGCATGAACACCCGCACCACCCCGTCCCGGGGCTCGATCGACAGGGCCGTGCGCACCGCGACACCGGTGATCCCCGCGCCGTTGGCGGTTGTCTCGCCGGGATGCCCGTCGGGCAGGGCGGCGCGGGGCTCCAGCGGGTCCTGCGGCTGGTAATAGGGATAGTGCTCCGGCGGCACGTAGGGGAGGGACGACAGGGGCAGGCGGAAGCCCACCGGCGAATCCCCCGGCACCAGGAAGGCGGCGCCGCGCCGGAAGTCCCACGTCTCCGAGATCCAGACCCGGTCGGCATCGCCGTCCTTGCCGGTGGGCAGGCTGGCGAGCGGCAGGACGTAGCCCGCGGCTTCCCCCAGGCCGCGCGCGTAGACGCGCTTGATCCGGGCGTCGAACTCCACCGAGCCCGACTTGGCGTCGGCCGGCGTGACGTTGACCGGCAGCGCCGCGACCTTCTTCTCCCAGAGCTCGCCGTCCTCGAAGGCCGGGAAGACGTAGTCGGCGAGGTGAAGGCGGCGGGCGACCGCGTCGGCGAGCGCCTTGGCCTGCGCGATGGTGGCCTGACCTTCCTCGCCCGCGATCACCTCCGGGGCGATCAGGTCGGGGTTCCGCCAGATCGGCTGGCCGTCCTTGCGCCAGTAGAGCGCGAAGGCCCAGCGGGGCAGGCTCTCGCCGGGATACCACTTGCCCTGGCCATAATGCAGCAGGCCCCCCGGCCCGAACCGGTCGCGCAGGCGCCGGATCAGCTGGTCGGCGCGGCTGCGCTTGGTCGGGCCGACCGCGGCGATGTTCCATTCCGGCGATTCGAAATCGTCCACCGACACGAAGGTCGGCTCGCCGCCCATGGTGAGGCGCACGTCCTGCGCCGCGAGGTCGGCATCGATCCGCTCGCCCAGCGCGTCCATGTCGGCCCAGACCGTCTCGGAGAACGGCTTGGTGATCCGCGGCGTCTCGGCGACCCGGGTGATCGTCATCCGGAAGTCGAACTCGGTCTTGGCCGGCTCCACCGCCCCCGAGATCGGCGCGGCCGAATGGTAATGCGGGGTCGCGGCGAGCGGGATGTGGCCCTCGCCGGTGAGCAGGCCCGAGGTCGCGTCCATGCCGACCCAGCCGGCGCCCGGCAGGTAGACCTCGGCCCAGGCGTGCAGATCCGTAAAGTCGGCGGACGCGCCGGTCGGGCCGTCGACCGCGGTCGTGTCGGGCACGAGCTGGATCAGGTAGCCGGAGACGAACCGGGCGGCGAAGCCGATCCGGCGCAGCACCTGCACGAGCAGCCACGCGGAATCCCGGCACGACCCGCTCTTGAGCCGCAGGGTCTCGGCGGGCGTCTGGACGCCGGGCTCCATGCGGACGCCGTAGGCGGTCTCCCGGGCGATCTGGGCGTTCAGCGCCACCAGGAACTGGACGGTGTTGGGCTCCTCGGGCAGCCGGGCGAGCAGCGCCTCCATCTCGGGACACTCCGCATCGACCGGAGTGCGGTAGGGGGCCAGTTCCTCGGCGAGGTCCGGGTCGTACGTGAAGGGCCGGGTTTGCGCGTAATCCTCCACGAAGAAGTCGAACGGGTTGATCACCGCCATGTCGGCGGTGAGATCGACCTCGATCTTCAGCTCGTCGGTCTTCTCGGGGAAGACGAGGCGGGCGAGCCAGTTGCCGCTCGGATCCTGCTGCCAGTTCAGGAAGTGGTTGGCCGGCGTCACCGTCAGCGCGTAGGCCGGGACCTTGGTGCGCGCGTGCGGGGCCGGGCGCAGGCGGATCACCTGGGGGCCCAGGCTGATCGGCCGGTCGTAGCGGTAATGGGTGACGTGGTTCAGGGCGGCTTTGATCGACACGATGGCTCCGTCGAAAGGATCGAACGCGGTTCTCGATGCCGGTCCCGGGCGCCGGACCCCACCGCGCCGTTATGCGCTACAGACGCGTCGACAAGCAATTTCCGTGCGGTGCCTTGTGTGCCGGCCCGGGCGTCTGGCAGGAACTTTGCCACGCAGCTTCGCTTGACCGGCAGGTGGGCCGGAGGCCGGCCCGGGACGGCCCGATGAAGATTTTCCAGTGCCAGGCCTGCGACCAGCCGGTCACCTTCGAGGCGACCGGCTGCGAGAGCTGCGCCCGGCGCCTGGGCTATACGTGCGCGGTCCACGAGGTCTCGGCCCTGGAGCCGCAGGGGTTCTCGGCTCACCCGCTCATGGGCGGGGCGCAGGTCTTCCACGCCTACGCGGATCCCGGCCGGCGCTATCGCCTGTGCAACAACGCCCTGTCGGAGGCCTGCAACTGGCTGGTGCCGGAGGACAGCCCGGACATCTTCTGCACCGCCTGCCGCCACAACCGGGTGGTGCCGGACCTGTCGCGGGGCTGGAACCTCACCCGCTGGCGCCAGATCGAGGCCGCCAAGCGCCGGCTGTTCTACTCGCTGCTGCGCCTGGAACTGCCGCTCGCCACCCGCGCCCAATACACGGACGGGCTGGCCTTCGACTTCCTGGTCGATCCGAGCGAGAGCTTTGCCGGCGGGCCGCCGGTGCTGACCGGGCACATCAACGGCCTGATCACCATGAACATCGCCGAGGCCGACGATGTCGAGCGGGAGCGCCGCCGGATCCTGTTCGGCGAGCATTACCGCACCCTGCTCGGCCACTTCCGGCACGAGATCGGGCATTACTTCTGGTATCTATTGGTGCTGAACAGCCCCACCTGGGAGCCGTTCCGGGCTTTGTTCGGCGACGAGCGGCTCAATTACGTCCAGTCCCTGCAGGACCATTACGCGAAGGGCGCGCCGGCCGACTGGGAGGAATCCTACGTCTCGGCCTACGCCACCGCCCACCCGTGGGAGGATTTCGCCGAGACCTTCGCGCATTACCTGCATATCGTCGACACGGTGGAGACCGCCTCGACCTTCGAGCTGCATGTCCGCCCGCGCCTGCGCCACGGGACCCAGGCGCCGACCGTGATCGATTTCGACCCCTACAACACGCTGGACCTCGACCGGCTGATCGCCGCGTGGCTGCCGCTGACCTACGCGATCAATTCGCTGTCCCACAGCATGGGCCAGCCGGCGCTCTACCCGTTCAAGCTGACGCCGACGGTGATCGCCAAGCTCGCCTTCGTGCACGAGCGGATCTACGCCTCCCGCACCGGTACCCTGCCGGATGCGGGCGAGGCGGGGGCCGAGATGCTCCGGGCGGTGATCCTGGGGCTGCGCCAGAAGGTGGCGGCGCCGACGGGGTAAGGGCAGCTTTACCGGCGCGGGAGCGGCTTCAGGGTAATGAACCGCGCCGTCCGCGACGGGTCGCCGTCATCGAACTGCCAGACGGTCCTGACCTGCGGGTCCAGGCCGATCAACGCTGCGAGCGGCCCCTCGAAGTAGAGCTTGACGGCTTGATAGCCGGGACGGACGCCCCGGAAATTCGCCCGGCAACGACGCCTGTGTAGCGCGTCCCCGAGGTCATCCGGGTTGTGCGGCGTGAAGCCGAACGCCGCGAGGAAGCGGCATTTCGCGGCGCCGTCCTTGTGATCCGGGTTGAGCAGATAAGCCGTTATCTTGGCGGGGGCGATGTGAAAGCGGGAGGGCCAGTCCGCTTCACCCAGGGTCACCTGACCGCCCGTTCAACGAGGCGCACTGCAGCGGCCTCGACCGTCGCCAGCGTGTCGACGGGCTCCGTGAATTCGACCTCGAACGCCGCACCGTCGGCGTAGACCGCGACCACGGTCCCCGTCGCGCCAACCGGCACCGTCAGGTCGTCATCGCCCGTCACGGCCTGAAGAACCCGCACCCGATCGAGTTCGCGGACCGGACCGTCCGTCTCAGCCCCGACGGGCGGCACCGGCGTTTTCGAAAGCTGGGCTCGCATGGCGCACACGATAAACCTCCCTTTCTCGATCCCAACGCAGACCCTTGCCCCTCACGTCCCCTCATGCCGCGCCGCGAAGGCGCGGAACGCCTCCAGCGTCTCGGCGCTGACATGATGCTCGATCCCCTCGGCGTCCCGCCGGGCGGTCTCAGGGCTCACCCCCAGCGCGCAGAGGAAGCGCTCCACGATCCGGTGGCGCTCCCGGGCCTGGGCGGCCAGCCGCCGGCCGGCCTCGGTCAGGAACACGCCGCGATAGGGCCGCTGCTGGACGAAGCCGTCCTCGCACAGGCGCTTGAGCATCTTGGCGACGGTGGGCTGCGCCACGCCGAGTCGGGCCGCGATATCCACCTGCCGCGCCTCGCCGCCATCGCCGATCAGGTCGTCGATCAGCTCGACGTAATCCTCGACCAGCTCCGAGCGCCGGGCCTCGCGGGCCTGGCGAAAGCTCTCGACGTGGCGCTCGGGCTCGACCAGCGCGGTCTCGGGGGGGCCCGACTCGGATTGTTCCTGCATCGGCTCTCCCCACCGCGGCTGGCACGTGCCGCCTCGCGCCTGTCTAGCAAACACCGGCACCGGCAGGGGAGTCCCACAGGGTCACCATTTAGGCCTTGAATCCGACGCGCTCAGCCCTGAATATAGCCCAAGCTATATCTTTGAGGAAAGGGTCTGAGCATGGTGGCGCCGAACGCCGCGACCGCCCCGGTTCGCGCCGCACCGGGGGCGATGAGCCGGCGGACCGAGGGCGCGATCCGCGACGTCCTCGACGGGCGCCGGGGCGGCCGCGGCCGGTTCCTGTTGTTCGCCGGCCCCGCCGTGACGGCGTCGATCGCCTACATGGACCCCGGCAACTTCGCCACGAACATCCAGGCCGGCGCCCGCTACGGCTACGGCCTGCTCTGGGTGGTGCTGCTCGCCAACCTCACCGCGATGCTGTTCCAGGCGCTCTCGGCCAAGCTCGGGATCGTCACGGGCAAGAACCTCGCCGAGCATTGCCGGGACGCGACGAGCCGCCCGGTGCGCCTCGCTCTGTGGGGTATCAGCGAGGTCGCCGCCATGGCCACCGACCTCGCGGAGTTCTTAGGGGGCGCTATCGGCCTGTCGCTGCTCACCGGCATGCCGCTGATGGCCGGCATGGCGGTCACCGCGATCATCACCTACGCGTTCCTGCTCCTGGAGCATGAGGGTTTCCGGCCGCTGGAGATCGCCATCGGCGCGATGGTGGGTACGATCGGCCTCTGCTACGCGGTCGAACTGCTGGTGGCGCCGGTGGCCTGGGGCGAGGCCGCGAAGGGTCTCGTCACCCCAAGAATTCCGGACGCGGAGGCGCTGACCATCGCGGTCGGGATCATCGGCGCCACCGTGATGCCGCACGCGCTGTTCCTGCATTCGGGCCTGACCCAGGGGCGGGGCAATCCCCGCAGCGAGGCCGACCGGCGCCTGCTGGTGCGCTACTCCAACCGCGAGGTGGTGGTGGCCCTGATGCTGGCGGGCCTCGTCAACATGGCGATGGTGATCATGGCGGCGGCGGCCTTCCATCTCGGCCACAGCGAGGTCGCCGAGATCGGCGAGGCCTACCGGACCCTGACGCCGCTGCTCGGGCCCGCGGCCGGGGCGGCCTTCCTGGTCTCGCTCCTGGCGTCGGGCATCTCGTCCTCGGTGGTGGGGACGCTGGCCGGCCAGATGGTGATGCAGGGCTTCACCGGCTGGCGGATCCCGCTCCTCGTGCGCCGGCTCGTGACCATGCTGCCGGCCTTCGTGGTGGTGGCGATCGGAATCGATCCGACCCGGGCGCTGGTCCTGTCGCAGGTGGTGCTGTCGCTCGCCCTGCCGGTGCCGATGGTGGCGCTGGTGGTGTTCACCCGGCGCCGGAGCGTGATGGGGCCGTTCGCCAACGGGCCGCTGACGCAGGCGGCGGCCGTCGCGGGGGCCGCGGTGGTGCTCGCGCTCAACATGGTGCTGCTGGCGGCGGCCTTCGGGATGCCGGTGCCGGGATTGGGGTGACCGTCCCCCCTCACGTCGCCCGCACCACCACCTCCACCAGATTGGCGCCGCCCGAGCGGATCCCCGCCTCGATCGCCGGGGCGATGTCGGCGGCGGCCGTCACCCGCCGGGCCGGCACCCCCATCGAGGCGGCCAAGGCCAAAAAGTCGATCCGCGGGTCGGTGAGGTCCATGGCGATGAAGCGGTTGGCGCGCACCGAGGCGTAGTGCGCCTGGCCCTTCATGAAGGTCTTGAGGATGTTGTACTCGGCGTTGTTGATCACCACGAAGGTGACCGGCAGCTTTTCGTGCGCGGCCGTCCAGAGGGCCTGCGGTGAATACATCGCGGCCCCGTCGCCCACAACGCAGACCACCGGCGCGCGGTCGAGGCCCAGCGAGAACCCCACCGCGGCCGGCATGCCCCAGCCGAGCACGCCGCCGCGCATCGCCGCGTATTGGTGGGCGGACGGGCTGTCGAGGAAGGTGCGCAGGTGGGTCAGCGTCGCGGGGGCCTCGTCCACGATGGTGGTCTCGGCCCCGACCGCGCGGGCCACCTCCCGGGCGGCCACCAGCGGCGCGATCACCGGATCCGCGAAGGCCGCATCCGCGGCGGCGGCGAGCGTGGCCCGGCGCTCGGCCCGGGCGGTCACAGCTTTGGCGTGCAGCTGCGCGAAAGCCGCGGCGCGGTCGGCGAGACGGGGGCTCAGCAGCGGCAGCAGGGCGTCGAGCGAGGCGCGGATGTCGCCCACCGTCGACAGGGATGTGGCGTAGGTGCGCCCGAGGTCGCGCACGTCGGCCGAGAGCTGAAACACCTGCACCCCCGGCGGCACCGCCGAAACCTCCGAGTAGAGCACCGTGATCAGCGACTTGCCGCCGAGCGCGAACACCGCGTCGTAGCGCCCGAGGATCTCCGCGATCGCATCCGCCCGGGTCGGCAGGTTGCCGGCCCAGAGTGGGTGCGCGGTGGGAAAGGGGATGTGGGCCGGCCAGGACGAACCGTAGACCGGCGCCGCCAGCAGGTCGGCCAGCGCCACCATCTGGGCCGAGGCGTCCGAAGCGTCGATCTCGTCGCCCGCGATCAGGGCGAGGCGGCCCGGTGCGATCGCGGCGAGCTTGTCCGCCAAGCGGTCGAGGGAGCCCGCCACCGCCCGCTGGTCGATGGTCGAGGTCTCGCCCGCGGGGACCGTGCTCATCGCCTCCATCACGTCCATGGGCAGCGACAGGAAGACCGGGCCGGAGGGGGCGGCCCCCGCATCGTGGAACGCCCGGCGCAGCAGGATCGGGATCTGGTCGGGGCTCGTCACCTCGCGGGCCCACTTCATCACCGGGTCGGCGATGGCCACGAGGTCGCCCATCAGCAGCGGGTCGGTGAGCGCGTGGCGGAGATCCTGCTGCCCGGCGGTGACCACCAGCGGCGTGCCGGAGACCTGGGAATTCACCAGCCCGCCCATGGCGTGGCCGAGGCCGCCCGCCGTGTGCAGGTTGAGGAAGGCAGGGCGCCGCGCGCCCTGCGCGTAGCCGTCCGCCATCGCCACGGCGGTCGCCTCCTGCAGGGCGAGGATGTAGGCGATGTCGGGCGCCTCGGTGAGCGCGTCGATGAGCGGCAATTCGGTGGTACCGGGATTGCCGAAGATGTAACGCACGCCCTCCGAGCGCAGCACCTCCACCAGGAGGTCGGCGCCCCGGCGGCGGCCTGCCATTTCAATCCGTTCGATCGACATGCCCGGCCCCTGGTGGAATCGGCCCCGAGGCTAGACCATGGATGTCCCGGGGCAAGGCCGGGCGACCTTCGAACGGGCCACCGCTGCGCCCTTCGAGCCGAGAGAGGCGCGGCGCATGGTCGGCTTGCGGACGCTCCGGTCGCATGGTGCAACGGCTCACGAGCCCGTGAACGCGGATCGCCCCGCGGCCGGAAGGGCGGCTGGAGGATCCGGCCGCGCGACGTCGCCCGTTGGAAGGACACCATGGACCAGCGGACGCCGCCCGATCTGAGCCGCGACGCCGAAGCCGCGGCCAGCGCAATCGCCCTGTCGGCGGCGCAGCGCGCCGGCACCCAGGATCGCGACGACGGGTTCCCGAGCGACGATATCGCCGACCTCGCCCGGCTGGGCCTGCTCGCCGCGCCGGTGCCGGTCGCGCAGGGCGGGGCGGGTCTCGGGGAGGAACCGGGTGCCGGCACGCTGGCCGAGGTTCTGCGCCTCATCGGCTCCGGCAGTCTCGCCCTCGGACGGCTTTACGAGGGCCACGTCAATGCGCTCCAGCTCGTCGCGCAATACGGCGATGCCCGGCAGCGTGCGCGCCTGTTCGCCGATGCCCGCGCGGGCCATCTGTTCGGCGTCTGGAACACCGAGCCGGCCGGAGCGGGCCTCGCCCTGGCGGCGGAGGGGGACGGCCTGTCCTTGAGCGGTGCGAAATCCTTCGCCTCGGGGGCGGGCTTCGTGACCCGCGCGCTGGTCACGGCGCAAGGTCCGCGCGGCGGCGGGACTCTCATGCTGGTGGTGCCGCTGGAGCCGGGCACCCGGGCCGACCTCTCGGCGTGGCGGGCACAGGGCATGCGGGCCTCGGCCACAGGAACCCTGGATTTCGGCGGGATCACCCTCTCGGGCGAGGCCGTTCTCGGCGGGCCAGACGATTATTTCCAGCAGCCAGCCTTTTCGGGAGGCGCGTGGCGGTTCACGGCCGTGCAACTCGGCGGGATCGAGGCGGTGTTCGACGCGTGGCGGGCGCATCTCGTCCGCCTCGGGCGCGGCGCCGACCCCCACCAGCTCGCGCGCCTCGGGGAGGGCGCCATCGCAGTCGAGGGTGCGCGGCATTGGGTGGCACGCGCCGCGGCCCTGGCCACCGGCGGGACGCTGCCGGCCCCGCGTGTCGTCGCCTTCGTCAACCTCGCCCGGCTCGCCGTGGAGAAGGCCGGGCTCGACGTGCTGCAGCTCGCCCAGCGCTCCGTCGGCCTGCCGGGCTTCCTGCACGGGCATCCCCTGGAGCAGCGCACGCGCGACCTCGCCACCTATCTGCGCCAGCCGGGACCCGACCGGGCGCTCACCGCCGCGGCCGCGGAGATCCTGGCGGCCGGGGAGGGGGTGGCCGACCTGTGGGACGGGGACGCCCCGTGAGCCGGATCTCCAGCGCGGAGGCGGCCCGCGAACCGGCGCCGGCCGTCTGGCGCGACACGCCGCAACGCTACGGCCGCGTCAGCCGCTTCTTCCACTGGCTGATGGCCGGCCTGTTCGCGTGGCAGTTCGCGGGGGCGTTGCTCTATGTCGGCCTCGGCGACACGGCCCTGACGCGTTTCGTCGGCGGGAGCCACTTCACCCTGGGGGCGACTTTGTTCGTGCTCGTGCTGCTGCGCGGCGCCTGGGGGCTCGCCAACCTCCCGCACCGCCCGCCGCATCGGGGCCGCCTGGGCCGCGCCGCGGTGGCGGGCCACGGCGTGATCTACGCCCTGATGGTGGTCGTTCCGGGCCTCGCGCTGCTGCGGCAATACGGATCGGGCAAGCCGTTCACGCCCTACGGCCTCCCCGTCATGCCGGGCCGCGACGACAGGATCGCCTGGATGGTGGCGCCGGGCGACCTGCTCCACCATTGGTTGGCCTTCCTCCTGCTGGCGGTGCTCGCCGGCCATGTCGCCATGGCCCTGCTGCACCACGCCCTCTGGAAGGACGATGTCCTGGCCCGGATGACTCGGGGCTGAGCGGCGCGCGAACGGCCCCGGGGGCAGGGCTCGCCCGCCGGTCGGTAGCCTCCTTCCGGACGGGCTAGCGCCATGCCCGATCGCGTTGCGATCGAGCAGGCTCTAAGCCTTTGGTTCAGCGCGCGCTCTTGCGCCGAACCGCTCCCCCCATCGGGGTCATCGTTGCGGCCGCGCCGTGTCGGGAGCGCCTCCGCTGGGCTGTCGCCGGGCCTGCCTACCGGCGCGACGGCCGCCCGGGCTCCGCCCCAAGGCGCCGCATGCAGGCGTGGTAGAGTTCCGCCCCAAGCCCATAGGGCGACAGACCCTTCGGATTCGGGGCCGTGAAGACGTGGTCCCGGGCCTCGCTGCGGCATTGCGCATCCTGGGGGCTCTTGATCGGCTGGGACTGGGCGGATGCGGGCTGGATGCCGAGGGCCAGCAGGGTGGCCGCACAGACCATCGGAAGCCCGTGGGTGAGTCGTCCGCGCAGTCCGATCACTTGCCGCCCCCGGCCTGATAGGCGTCGATGGCACGGCGGCAATTCTCCGACAGCTCCTGCCGGTGCGCGGCAAAGCAGGCGTCCATCTTGTCGCTATCCGGATCGACGTCCCCGCAGAAGGTGGTCGCATCGCCCGTACAGAAGCGTTTCAGGTCCGCGTTGCCCCGCTTCGGGGCGGCCAGGGCAGGGGCGGCCAGCATGAGCGCGAGGGGAAGCGCGAGGCCGAGGCTGCGGGTCATGATACCTCTTCGTGTCCACAGGTGAGCGTGGGCCGGGATCGGCGGCTTCACCGGATGCAGCAACCGCGCAGGCCGGCTTTGGATGCAGTCCCGAGCGGCCGATCAGGCGGATTCTGCGCGCCGGCGCACGACCGACCGGACACCGCGCGCGGATCGGGGCGAAGCCGCGGGGCCCGCGCCATCCGAATCGCATCGGAGCGTCAGGCTCTCGGATCTGCCTCATCCCGAAAGCCGGAGCCCGCCATTCGGGTTAGGCTCACGGGGCGATCCGCGCCGCGATGGCGTTCAGGGCCGCCACGATGTCGTCCGGCGGATACGGCTTGGCGAAGAACAGGCCGTTCTCGGGCAGGTCCGCCTGCGTCACCATCCGCCGCCCCGACGTGATCAGGATGGCGACCGGCGGCCAGCGTTCCCGGACGGCATGGGCGAGCTTCAAGCCGTCCATCGAGCCCTCCATCTCGATGTCGGTGAACAGGACGCGGATCTCCGGATGGTGTTCGAGGATGCGGATCGCCTGGTCGGCGGTCCGGGCCTCGTGGGTCGTGAAGCCCGCCTCGATGCAGAGATCCACGGCCTCCGCACGGAGCAGGGCATCGTCCTCCACGACGAGGACGGCGATCTGATCCGGGTGAAATGATTGTCCCATCCGAAAAGGTCCGACCCCTTACGCTTCGACCGCGATGCCGCCGGGCACGCCCGTCAGCCGGAACCTGATGCCGGACGGGTCGAAGTCCAGGCGCCCCTCGCCGTCGAAATAGGACGCCACGATCCGCTCGATCAGCTTGGATCCGAAGCCGCGGCCCTCCGGCGGGGCGACAGGGGGCCCGCCGGACTCGACCCAGTCGAACGCGAACGTCCCGTCCTCGACCCGCCACGACATCGTGACGCGCCCCGTCTCGTTCGAGAGGGCGCCGTACTTGGCCGCATTGGTCGCGAGCTCATGGGTGGCGAGCGACAAGCCGAGCGCCTGTTGCGCAGTGAGGGTCAGGCGCGGCCCCGACCACGCGATGCGATCCTCCGCGACCCGATGCGGATCGATGGCCACCGCGATGACCTCGTCGATGTCGGCCTCGGTGAAGTTGGAGCGGGTGAGGATGTCCTGCGCCCGCCCCAGGGCGGACAGGCGCTGCGAGACCGCTTTGCGCCCCTCCTCCATGGACTTGGCCTGACGCAGCGTCTGGGTCACGATCGCCTGCACCATGGCGAGCGTGTTCTTCATGCGGTGGGCCAGCTCCTGGACCAGCACCGCGCGCGCCTCCTCGGCGGCCTTCAAGTCGGTGATGTCGCGCGAGATCGAGAGGATGCGCTCGGGCCGCCCGTCCGATCCGAGGATCGGCGACACCTGGACGTCCCAGTACCGCCGGTTGCCCTTCATCGTGTTGGCATAGCCCTGGAAGCTGCACGCCACCCCCGCCCGGGCCGACGCGATGGCTTCCCGGGCGGCGATGTTGCCGGCCCCCTCCCAGAAGCTCGGCCAGGGGCATCCCTCGACGGCGTTGAAGTCCGACACCTCCATGACCCGTTGCCCGCCCTCGCTCATGAAGGTGAGCCGTGCGTCGAGGTCGAGGACCTTGATGCAATCGTTGGAGGAGGCCAGCACCCCGCGCATGAAGGCCTCGCTCTCCCGCAGCTGCTCCACGGCCCGGTGCCGCGCCGTCACGTCGGCGGCCATGCCGAACCATTCCGTGACGCGCCCGGCCGCATCCATGACGGGGACGGCGCGCGAGAAGATCCAGCCCGCGCTGCCATCGGCGAGGCGCACCCGGTGCTCCAGTTCGAAGGGCTCCGTGCGTGCGACCGCCGCCTCGATCGTGCGGCGGATCTCGGCCTGATCCTCCGGAAACAGGTATTCGTCCATCCAGCGCACGCTCGGCGCATCGGTGTCGGCGATGAAGCCACGCCCCTGTAGCGTGCGCATCTCCTGCCAGTCGGGGCTCATCGTGTAGAGGCTGTCCGAACTGGCCTCGACCAGCGCGGCCAAGCGCCCCTCGCCGGCCTGCAGGCGTTCGATCGCCCCGTCGCGCTCCCGTTGCGCCTGCACCCGGGCCGTGCAGTCGGCGGTCACGTTCAGCAGGCCCACGACCTCACCCCGCTCGTCGCGCACGGGCGAGTAGGCGAAGTCGTACCAGACCCGCTCCGCGAAGCCGTTGCGCGTCATCGTCAGGGGCTGGTCGCGGAAGGCGAAGCTCTCGCCCTGGAAGGTCCGGTCGATCAGCGGCGCGAGTTCGCCCCACAGTTCCGGCCAGACCTCATCGGTCGGCCTGCCCAGGGCCCCCGGGTGCCGCGAGCCCAGGATCTCGGCGTAGCCGTCATTGTAGAGGACGATGCGCTTGGGCCCCCACAGGACGCACATGGGATGCAACGAGTCGAGCATCAGATCGGCGGTGATCCGCAGGACCGACGGCCAGGTTTCGCGCCGGCCGAGGGGGGTCGAAGCCCAGTCGTGCAGGCGGAACAGGTCCGCCATCCGCAGGGAATCGGTCTGCCCGACATCTGCGCCAAGCTTGGCGTGCAGCGTCATGCCTCGTCTCGCCTTCACTTGTTTGGCGAGCCCCCCGCCTGTTCGAACCCTTAATCTGTCACAGATCGCACAAAAAGGGGTTCCGAATCTTCCAAGGCGCCGAAGGGATTGCGGGACGCTTTTCTCCCGGGCGTAGGGCGCGCCAGCGGAATGCGCCCCGGGATCCGGCACACGAGGTCGCGCAGCGTCCCTCCGAAGCCGACCGCGCCGCTCTGTGAGCTGGATCCCGGACGCGCTCCCGTGGGCGCTCCGCCCGTCCGGCCGAGGGCGGGCAGGATCGCAGCGGCGGGGGCGGGCCGGCTCAGTCCGCGATCAGCGCGCGGATCCGGGCCGCCAGGGTATCGACCGCGAACGGCTTGGTCAGAACGGACATGCCTGGATCCAGGTCGCCGCTGGCGAGCAGGGCGTTCTCGGCGAAGCCCGTGATGAACAGCACCTTGAGGCCGGGGCGCGAGACCCGCGCGGCGTCGGCCATCTGCCGGCCGTTCAGGCCACCGGGCAGGCCGACATCCGTGACGAGCAGGTCGATCCGCGCCTCGGATTGCAGGACCTTGAGGCCGCTGGCCCCGTCGGCCGCCTCGATGGCGGTGTAGCCGAGGTCGCCCAGGACGTCGGTCACCAGCATGCGCACCGTCGGCTCGTCGTCCACCACCAGCACGGTCTCCCCGGCCTCGGCGAGCGGCAGCAGGCCCGCCTCCGGCGTCGGCTCGTCGGGCTCGGCCCCGCCCTGGTGGCGCGGCAGGTAGATGCCGACCGTCGTACCCCGGCCCTCCTCTGAGTGGATGCGCACCTGACCGCCCGACTGCTTGGCGAAGCCGTAGATCATCGACAGGCCCAGGCCCGTGCCCTGCCCGAGGGGCTTCGTGGTGAAGAACGGGTCGAACGCCTTGGCGATGACGTCCGGCGGCATGCCGGTGCCCGTGTCCGAGACGCTGAGCGAGAGGTACTGGCCCTCGGGCATGTCCTGCCGCCGGGCCGCCGGCGCGTCGATCCGGCGGTTGTCGGTCTCGATGACGATGCGCCCGCCATCCGGCATCGCGTCGCGGGCGTTGATGCAGAGGTTGAGCAGGGCGTTCTCGAGCTGCGACGGGTCGACCAGCGCGGTCCAGAGATCGGGCCGGCCCGCCGTCTCCACCTGCACGCTCGGCCCGACCGTGCGCCGGATCAGGTCGAGCATGCCGTCGACCAGGGCGTTCACGTCCGTCCCCTTGGGCGCGAGGGTCTGCCGGCGCGAGAAGGCCAGCAGCCGATGGGTCAGCGCCGCGGCCCGCTTCGTCGCCCCCTGCGCGGCGGTCATGTACCTGTCGACATCCTTGAGGCGCCCCTGGTCGATGCGCGCGCCCATCAGCTCCAGGCTGCCGGAGATGCCCGCCAGCAGGTTGTTGAAGTCGTGCGCGATCCCCCCGGTCAGCTGGCCGACCGCCTCCATCTTCTGGGATTGGCGCAGCTGCTCCTCGGCGTTCATCAGCTCGGCCGTGCGTTCGCTGACGCGCTGCTCCAGGGTCTCGGTCAGGCCGCGCAGCTGGGCGATGGCCCGGTCGCGCTCGCGCTCGACGGCGCGGCGCTCCTCGACGTCGAGGAGCACGCCGGGGAAGGTCAGCGGTGTCCCGTCCGGCCCGTGATCGACCCGCCCGTTGGCCTCGATCCAGTAGTAGCGCCCGTCCGCCCGGCGGACCCGGTACTGGTGGGCGTAGGCACCGCCCCGGGCGATGGCCTCGTTGATGGCCGCGGCGAGCCCCGCTTGGTCGTCCGGATGGACGGTGGCGACGATCTGGGCGAGCGGGATGCCGTCCCGGCCGAGGGCCGGATCGAGCCCGAAGCTCCGCGCAAAGCTGTCATCGACGGTGAAGCGGTCGGTCGGCAGGTCCCAGTGCCACGTGCCGATGATGGCGCCGGCCGCCAGCGCCAGCTGCACGCGCTCGACATTGGCGCGGGCGAGGGCCTCGCTGGCCCGCAGGCGCTCCTCCGCCTCGCGCCGGGCGGTCACGTCGTTGAAGATGATGGCGAGTTGCCGGTCCCTTGGATCGCCGACGGGAACGGCCCGCACCTCGAACCAGCGGCCGAACGCCTTGGCGTAGCTCTCGAAAGTCGTCGGCTCCCGGGTCTTGGCCACGCGGCCGTAGGTCTCGAACCAGAACCGCTCCAGGTCAGGGGCGAATTCCGTGACCCATTTGCCGCGGAGGTTGACGCCGGATTCGCGCTCGAAGGCCGGGTTGGCCTCCACGAACCGGTAATCGACCGGCGTCTCGTCGGCGTCGAACTTGACCTCGACGATGGCGAAGGCCGCATCGACCGTCTCCAGGATCGTCCGGAAGCGCGCCTCGCCCGCACGCAGGGCGGTCTCGGCCATCCGCAGGCGCAGGATCTCCGCCTCGAGCGCGTCGCGGGACAGGGTGTTCAACGGGGCGCCGGACACAACTCTCGCTTCCATTATGCCGGCCGCTGCGTGGCGGGGCTCCTCGCATGCAATGAAGGGAGCCGCGACCCGGTTCGGTTATCAGGTGCGGCGCACCTTGGCATCCTGAATGGCGCGCCGGAGGATGCGCGACAGATCGGCGACCGAGTAGGGCTTGCGCAGCAGGTCGAACCCGTGCGTCCCCTCAGCCGCCAGCACGTCGCTGTAGCCGGAGGTCAGGACCACCGGGATGTCCGGCCGGCGCCGCCGGATCTCGCCGGCGAGCTCGACGCCGTTCATTCCCGGCATCACCACGTCGGAGAACACCACCTCGAAGCGGAAGGGAACGCGCTCGATCTCGGCCAGCGCCTTGGTGGCATCCGTCGCCCAGACCGTGGCGTAGCCGAGTTCGCTGAGGGCCTGCTGGGCGAAGGCGCCGACATCGAGGTTGTCCTCCACGACGAGGACGCAGGTGCCGTGCCCCTCGGCCAGCGGTTCCGGCTCGGGCGCCACATCGTGGGTGGCGGCGGCCTCGACGCGGGGGAGGTAGAGGGTGAAGGTCGTGCCGGCGCCCAGCCGGCTCTCGACGGTGATCTCGCCGCCGGACTGCTTGGCGAAGCCGAACACCTGGCTCAGGCCGAGCCCCGTGCCCTGGCCGACAACCTTCGTGGTGAAGAAGGGCTCGAAGATGCGCTCCAGGTGCGCCGGCGCGATGCCCGCGCCGGTATCGGTGATCGAGACGGCGATGAAGTCGCCGCGCTGGGGCGGATGCGCCCGGACGGCGGGGATCCGGGTGACGCGGCGGAGCCCGATCCGGAGATGGCCCGCGCCGTCCATCGCGTCCCGGGCGTTCACGACGAGGTTCACCAGCGCGGTATCGAACTGGCTCGGGTCGGCGTTGACGTGGAGATCCTGCTGCTCCCCGTCCGGCAGGTCGAGGGCGACATGGATGCGCGCGCCGGTGAGCGTGCCGACCATGTCGGAGACCGCCGCCACCGCGCGGTTGACCGCGAAGGTCTCGGGCCGGAGCGCCTGCCGCCGGGCGAAGGCGAGGAGCTGGGCGGTCAGCTTGGCGGCCCGGTCCACCGTGTCGGAGATGGCGCCGACGTAGCGGATACGGCGCTCCTCGGCGAGGTCCGGCCGTTTCAGCAGGTCGGTCGAGGATTTGATGACCGTCAGCAGGTTGTTGAAGTCGTGGGCCACGCCCCCGGTCAACTGGCCGACGGCCTCCAGCTTCTGGGACTGGCGCAGCTGCTCCTCCAGGGCCCGGCGCTCGGTGACGTCGCGGCCGGCGGCGTAGAAATGGTCGCCCCGGGGGATGGCGTTCCATGAGATCCAGCGATCCCCGCCCTCCTTCGTCCGGATGCGCACGTCGATGTCGTGCAAGGGAAGCCCGCCGCTGACGCGCTCGAAGGCCGCGTTGGCCACCCCGAGGTCGTCGGGATGCACGAGGGTGTCGAACCGGGCGCCGACGACCTCGTCGGCCCGCCAGCCCAGCATCTCGGTCCAGGCCGCGTTCGCCTTGCGGAAGATCCCGTCGAGCCCGCAGACCACGAAGAGGTCGCGGCTCGCACGCCACACCATGTCGCGCTCGTCGGCCCGCTCCTGGGCGGTGGCCTCCAGATGGTTCTCCAGGCGGCGGCGGTCGGTGATGTCGTTGAACAGGATCGCGACCCGGTGCTGCTCGGGCTCGCCCACCCGCAGGGCGTGCACGTCGTACCAGCGCCCCATGGCGACCGCGCCGCTCTCGAACCGGATCGGCCGGCCCGTGCGGGCGACCTCGCCGTAGGTGTCGAACCAGGCGCGTTCGAGCCCGGGCACGAGCTCGCTCACCCAGCGCCCGACGGCGTTGCGCAGGCCCGTCTGCGTCGCGAAGGCCGGGTTCACCTCGATGAAGCGGTAATCGACCGCCCGGTCCTCCGCGTCAAAGCGCATCTCGACCACGCAGAAGCCGCTGTCGACGGCGTCGAACAGAGCCCGGTAGCGGGCCTCGCTCTCGGCCAGGATCCCCTCGGTGGTCCGGAAACGGGTGACGTCGAGCTGGCTCGCGAAGAAGTACCGGAGCTGCCCCTCCGGGTCGAAGACCGGGCTGACGTAGAGCTCGTTGCGGAAGGGCGCGCCGTCGCGGTGGTAGTTCAGGATCTCGACCACGACGTCGCGCCGGGCCGCGATGGCGTCCCGGACCTTGGCGATATCGGCCGGGTCCGTGCCGGCCCCCTGGAGGAAGCGACAATTGCGCCCGATCAGCTCGGCGGCCTCGTACCCACACAGGGTCTGGAAGGCCCGGTTGGCGAAGACGATCGGGTTATCGGGCTGGTTCGGGTCGGTGATGATCTGCGGCATGCGGGTCTTCTCCGCCGCCGTGAACAGGAGGTCGGCCGAGGCCGCGGAGGTCCGCTGCCCCTGGCCCGGCCGCCGCAACCCGTCGCCGCGCTCCGCCTCAAGCCTCGCCACGCGGTCCTCGAGCTCGCGCTCGCGCCGCTGCAGCCTCTCGATCTCTGCGTCCATGACCCTCTCTCGCAGGCGTGAGTAGCCTTCCGGCCCGCGCCGGACAACGGTCCGCTGCGGACGAAGCGGCCTTGCGGCGCGGGTTGGCGAGGGGTCCCTGGCCACCCTGCCGCCGGCGGGACATGCATGGCCGCGTGAGGCGGTGCGACCACGCGGAGCTTCGCGCGTTGATGTCCGCTCCTGCCTCTGGGGGCGGATGCGGGGGACGTCATGATATCGGACACGCCGAAGCCCGGGGACGACCCGCTGCCGCCCATCGGCGACCCGCCGCCGGATCCCGCGCCGCCGGACGGCGATCCACCGAACGAGCCTCCGGCGCCGCAGCCCCCGGGCCCGATCAGTCGCCGCTGAGCGCGCGTCGCCGCAGCGGAGTCCGGTTCGGCGCCGGACAGCGCGCCCCGACAAAGGCTGGACGCTGTCGCCCGACGGCGCGGTGTCGTCCGCTCTGACGAACACAGCCGTCGGCCCTGCGCCGACCGCTGGACGCCATTGGGCGAGGGCGTTGCCAACTCCTGGAATACGCCGCCTCTCGCCTCCCATCATCCTGAGATCATTGTCTTTCTGTCACCGCCCATCCCGCCCCGTGCACGATACCGGTTCATCTATACCGTGCACTTTAGACAAATCGACCAGACTTATTTTGAATACAGCAAACGCGAGACTTTCCATCTCTACGAAATTCACTTCCGATTAAATCTTTAACTTCAGCCTAGACCTCGGGTTGCAGGAGCACATGCCGCGCGCAAAGCGGGGCGGTGGGCAGCCTCAAGATCGAAGGACATGGCGATCCGCGATGCCCAATTTGCCCCTGGGGAAGGTACAGCCCGAATGGAAAGCGCCCGCGCCCTCGTCTGACCGGCTCCCGGTGTCGGACTGCGAGCCGATTGCCGGGCGCGTTCTCCTCGCCAACGGCGAGGAATTGTCCTGCACAGCACTGATGCGCTCGCCGTTGCAGGGTGAAATTCGCGTGCAGGCCAAAGCCACAGCCGGTGAGATCGTGGTCTGTGCCCTCGACAATGTCGGCATTCTCGTCGGCAAGATTGTCGCCGCATCGATCACCAACCTAAGCGTGACCTTCATGGTCAAGGAAAGCCGACGCGAGAAGGTCGCCGTCCGCCTGAAGTGGCACGAGGCCCAATGTGCGTTAGCGTCTCAATTGCAGCGGGCGCCCCGGATCGTGCCGCTCCACCGCGCCGTCGAGGTGCGATTGGGCGAGCGCATCGTGCTGGGTGGCACGATCCTCGATATCTCGTTGTCCGGAGCAGCCATTGACCTGAACGGAGCCGAGTCACCGTTCGTCGGAACGCGGGTGCGCGTCGGTCGCCGCTTCGCGACCGTCATGCGCCTCATCGAGACGGGCATCGCCGTCCAGTTCCTCGAACCGTTCCCATCGCACATTTTCGATGAGCGCGTCCGCCTCTGATCCTGGACGTGCCCCGGTGACCTCCGCTCGTGATCGATCACGACGAAGCTGCGCGGACGACCTATATTGCACCGTAGCTAGGCGCAGAACCGACGGGCGCTGCCTGGCTGTGGTCCGGGGAGTGGAGTGGCCGTCGCCCTACCGTTGCGATGGCGAGGGCGAGCGCGGCGCCGCCTGCCGCGGTGCGGGGCTATCCGCTCCGGCCGCGCCTGCGGACGCGCGGCTTCCTCCCGTCAAGGCTTCCTCCCGCCAAGCGTCCCGCTCGGTCCGCATCGCCTCGACCAGGGCGTGCATATTCCCGGCGTCGATCGCGGTTTCGACGAGCATGTCTTGAGCCGAGGCCAATTGCTCGCGCAGCTCGGCATTCTCGGTCGCCAGCGCCAGCAGCAGGGCGGTTACGACATCGCCCATTCCGGCTCCCGCGTAGTGAGGCAGTCCGTCTAGCCGGGCTCAAGCTTGGTCGCAATCGCGTCGGATCAGCGCGACGGCGCCGGCGAGGCCGCACCGAGGCCCGCCGTCTCGAGACGACCTCGGGGCCGCTGTTCCGGTGCGGAGCCGGAGGCGATCGCCGGGGGCAGGCGGGAGCGACGTCACTCCCGGATCCTGAACACCGCTGCGGGTGTCAACGCCATAGTCACAATGCAGGCCCCTGCGCGGACTGCGAGGACTGCAGCTCCATCCGTCGAGGCCCCGCAGGCGCGCTGCCCCGGCGCGCCCGTCGGCCTCGTCTCAGATCACGGGGAGGCCTGACAGGCCTGCATACAGGGCCTCGTGGCCGACGTAGTACAGGGCGAGGAAGATCGCGAGCGCGCCGCCGAAATGGGCGGGGGCCCAAGCCGCATCGCGCACCCGAACCACCGACCGCACATCGTCGGCGGCGATCGCCAGGAGCACCACGATGATGCCGGAATGGCCGATCGCGTCCACCTTGCCGAACTCGAAGACCGCCGAGACGAAGATCGCCGTCAATAGGATCGCCGACATCCGGCGCACCAGCGGCGTCCAGATCAGCGCGAAGGCGAGGGTGAACTCGATCACGCCGGCGGCCTGCATGAACAGCTCGGGCGAGGCCCCCATGGTCATCTGCGGCTTTGCGGCGAGCAGCGGATCCGTCCACTGCGGGTAAGCCCACTTCTCGACCGAGGCCCACATCAGCGTGACGGCAGCGGTCCACCGGACGATGTCGAGGGGCCGCACGTCGAACGGCTTCAGGCGAAGCCCCTGGCAGATCAGATAGATCGCCACCCCGAGAAACACGGGATAATCGGCGAGGTGGAACAGGCCGTACTGGGCGGCGGCGAAGGAGAAGAGGAACACGATGCCGAGGCCGGTCAGCGGCATGGTCCGGCGCGCGATCAAACAGGCCGCCATGGCGAGTTGCAACCACGGGATCCACGCTGCATCGGTCTTCAACTCGGGCGTCAGGATGATGCCGCCGAGCTCCCACACCGAGACCAGGAAGAAGCCGAGCGTGCAGCGGACCAGCAGCTCGGTATCCGTGCGGATGCGGGCGGTGACGCGGTCCAGGGCATTCATAAGTGCACCGCCCAGCGGCGTGCCCTCGGCGAGGCAGCCCAGCATCAGGCAGACGATGGCGAGGCCGGTGAGCCACTCAAAATTTGAGCACAGCACCTGTTCGAGGCCGCGCGGCTCGCCGGCGACATCGTAGGCGCAGAACCACTTTACATGTGCTTGCGCCGAGCCTGTTCCCATGAGGAGGGCCGAAGGCGGCACGATGAGACCCGCAAGCAGACGCTTAGCCAGGCGCAGAGGTTGCCTGGGCGCCAAAACCCGAACCATGATGACCTCGGAGGACGTCGCAGGCCCTCGCCTGCCTACGTATTTCCTCACACATTCGCGCTTTACGCCAACACAATATTAACCTCTGTTATGAGATGGTTAACCGCCTAAGCAAAAGGCAAATTAAGTGTGTTCATGACCCGAATGCACAATTGCGAGCTGGCGTTTGGCGGCTGGAGCGCCCTCCGCCGAAACAGGGACCGGTTCGGCGCAAGAGCGCGTGGCAGAACAAAGACTTAGAGCCATGCCCGGCGGCAACGCGCATGGTACACGACACGAAGCCAGAAGCCTCCGATCGGCCGTCCAGCCCATTCCCTCACCCTGAGGTGCAGAAGCGCAGCGGAGGCCTCGAAGGAGCCCTCCAGGGGCCGCTGCGCTTCCTGGAGCCCTCCTTCGAGGCCCGCTGACGCGGTCAGCTCAGGATGGGGGATGGGTGGGATTACTCGATGACGCGGTCACGGGTTGCTGTCGTGGACTGTGTGCAATGTGATCGGGCGCGGCTCTCTGGGTCGCCGCTATCCGATGCGCCGGACGTTGTCCTCGAACCTCTGAAGCCGCCTCCGCGCACGCACATCCTGGCGATGGCTGAACACAATGGGCCGCGGGCCGGAAGCCCCCTCGACAGGTCGCCGCGTCGGAGAACCTGACCGCCGCGGTCGAGAACGCGTACGCGCGGACCTGATGCTATCGGGGCGGCGCCGGTGCGGGCGGCTGCGGCGATGCCCCAGGCTGAGCGGGCGCTTGTGGAACCGCGTTCGACGGAGGAGCCGGCGGCTGCGAGGAGGCCGGCCCGGCCGAGCCCTGGTCGTTCTGCAGCGTCTGGTTCGCCTGGGTCTGGATCTGATCGGCCGTCTGCTGGCTGATGAGCCCGTAGGAGACAGCCGCCGCGAGGGCGATGGCGACAACCGCACCGATGATCGTTTTCGTGAGCTTGGGCGGCATCAGAGCTTCCTTCCATGCGCGAGCGCGCGAGCTTCAACGCGCATCCCACGAGGTCGGGCTCAGATCGGTGGATCGTGCCGCGCCTCGACGCCGCGCAGGGCGCCCTGCCGCCTGTTCGCGCAGGGCGGTGCCCCCGACAAGCCGACCGCTCTCAACGGTCACGGACCCTGGTTGCCCGCGGGGCGACCGGTCTCGATGACGACCGCGATGCCGTCGCGGGCGAACCAGCCGGACAAGGGTGCGGGCTCGAGCACGCGGCCATCGCCCTTCACGGCACGCTCATAGGCGTGAGCGCCCCTACTGGGCGGTCTCGGCTCTCTCGGTGTCGTCCGGATTGTCCTCAGCGGCGTCCTCGTCCTGCGCATCCGCCGCCGGAGCGCCAGCGCGGTACTTGTCTCCGTGCCGCTCCAACTCGCCGCTGGTGACCATCATGCTGAGATACGTGTTCAGGGTGCTGGCCGCCACATCCGTCAGGTGCTCGGCAATTTCGGCATGCGTCAGGCCCTCGGATCCGGCCTCATCCAGGAGCGTCTTCAACCGTCCCTTTGCGGAGTTGGCCCGGGGCCGGCGCGGTCCGCGGCTCGCCTGAGGCTGATCCCCGCCCGAAGACGCGCGTCGACGCCGTGGCTGATCGTCGGCCAGCTCATTGTCCATGGGCGTCCCGTCTACGATCGACGCAAGCGACCGCTCGGCGAGGCGGAGCTTCGACAGCTCGCCACCGACGCGCTCGAACTCCGTCTCAAGGGTCTCGCGCTGCTGCCTTACGCTGGCCAGCGCCTGTGCAAGCGTGTCGTCATTCGCCATCGATGGATCAGCTTCTTCGTCCTTGGGATCGCGGGTTGGAGGGGCCGCTGCAAAACGTATCACCGCATCCCCTCCTGCTTTTCGCAGTGCCGCCCGTAGCCTCGGTCGGCACGCCAGTCCATCACGGGCCGCCCCAAAGCCAGGCGGCCCCCATCATCGCTAGGCCGCCACACACCAGAGCCACCACGATGTAGCGGTGCAAGCGGTCGTCGAAAGAGATCGGCATAAGGAGCGGCCCGCATGAGCGAGGCCCCTGATGCCCATAGACTGCGGTCGGTCGCCAGCGAGAAACCTTAACGCTCGGTCAATTCAGAATTTGCGTGATCGTCAGGCCACAGCGACTGAAAGCCAGCCCCTTTCTTATGTCGCGAAGCCGCCAAAAATTACGACGGCAGCCACCACGATCGCGTTGACCGCGGCGATGAGGACGGCCCGTATCGGGCCGCTGCCGGATGGCCGCGCTGCGTCGGCTTCACCGCAGGGAACCCTCCGCCTTCAGAGGCCCGGCGCGGATCTGGCGCATGGCTTCGGCCCGCGACGACGGCGGGATCGGCGGCTCCTCCCGCCAGCGTTCGACGGCAACGGCAAGCTCAGGCGGCATCCCGATACCCCTCATGCGGTGAAATGTCGGTTGCCGGCCGCCCGCGCTGTTCCCGATGCGGGCGAGACGGCCCGTCCTATCGAGCCTGTGCGATCCAGCCCAGAACGGTGGCGCACCGCTCAGCCTGAGCACGGGTCAGACCGGACGCGACGGCCGCACCGTCCCGATAGACGCCGAACGAACCGTCGCCCGCCACGCGGATCTTGATCGAGGCCATCACTACGCACTCCACACCCGCCGAGGCGGCGGCAGACGGTAGCGGATGGACGTTGTGGCGGTTGCCGGCTTCCGGGGTTGTCGACAGGGGAATCTGTCGGGCTCGGCAGCCTCGGAGCGCGGCTCATGCATCTGGTGCAGGCGGTGGGGTCCACCCCGGCCCAGAGCCGTGCCCGGTCGCGCTGCAATCCGGCCCGGCTCTAAGCCTTTGTGTCAACGCGCGCTCTTGTGCCGAACCGGTGTCCACGTCGGCGGAGAGCGCTCCAGCTTGTGCTGGCGCGTTCATGCACAGGATACGACACGCCCGGGACGCCTGCGATCGACTATCCCCCTTCATCCCGCGGTGCCGCAGCGGAGCGGAGTCCTTCAGAAGGCGTCGCGATCCCTGGGGTCCTCCTTCGAGGCCCGCTGACGCGGTCTCCTCAGGGTGAGAGGATTGCGTGGGATCACGCGATGGCTGACCGAGACATGCTTGAAAACCTTGGCGCGCCCTACGGGAATCGAACCCGTGTTTTCGCCGTGAAAGGGCGACGTCCTGGACCGCTAGACGAAGGGCGCTCTGGCTAGGCCGGGGTTCTATAGTCGGACCGGGGGCGTCCGGCAACCGCCGAACTGCCACACCGTCCGGGTTTGACCGGAAGCCGGCTTGGCGCGATGGAGGGACATGCCGCAACCGCCCCCTCGCATGACCCTCGTCCTCGGCGGGGCACGCTCCGGCAAGAGCGCCTACGCGGAGGCGTTGATCGAGGCCTGCCCGGGGCCGTGGCTCTACCTCGCGACAGCCCAGGCCTTCGACGACGAGATGGTCGCTCGCATCGCCCAGCATCGCGCGCGGCGGCTGGAGGCGTGGCGCACCCGCGACGTGCCGCTCGCCCTGCCGGAGGCCGTGGCCGAGGCGAATGGGCCCGTCCTGGTCGATTGCCTCACCCTCTGGCTCACCAACCTGATCCTGGCGGAGGCCGATCTGGAGGAAGCCACAGTGCGGCTCCTCGCCGCCTGCGCCCGCGCGCCGGGCCCGCTGGTGCTGGTCGGCAACGAGGTCGGGCTCGGGATCGTGCCCGACAACGCGCTCGCCCGCCGGTTCCGCGACGCGGCCGGGCGCCTGCACCAGCGGCTCGCCGCCGAGGCCGACCGGGTCGTGCTTACCGTCGCCGGACTGCCCCTGATCGTGAAACCCGGAGCCTCCGCATGAACGAGGACGAAGCCCGCCACCGCGCCAAGATGGAAAAGCGCAAGGCCGTGCAGGACGCCGAGGTGGCGGAGAAGACCCTCGAGAAGGGACTGCTGCTGGTCCATACCGGCCCCGGCAAGGGCAAGAGCACGGCGGCGCTCGGGCTGATGCTGCGGGCGCTCGGCCGGGGCTGGCGGGTCGGCATGGTGCAGTTCATCAAGGGCGGCTGGGACACGGGCGAGCGCCATGCGGTCGCGGCCTTCGGCGAACGGGTCGTCTGGCACACGCTGGGCGAGGGCTTCACCTGGGAGACCCAGGACAAGGCCCGGGACATCGCCGCCTGCCGGCACGCCTGGGACGTCGCCGCAGGCCTGATGGCCGATCCCACGATCCGCCTCCTCGTCCTCGACGAGCTCAACATCGCGCTGCGCTACGATTACCTCGACCTCGATGCGGTGCTGGACGCCCTGCGCGCGCGCCGGCCGGACCTGCACGTCGTGGTCACGGGTCGCAACGCCAAGCCGGCCGTGATCGAAGCCGCCGATTGCGTCACCGAGATGGGCAGCGTGAAGCATCACTTCGCCGCCGGCGTGAAGGCGCAGGAAGGGATCGAGTTCTGAGCCCGCCCAAGAAAGCCCTGATGATCCAGGGCACCGGCTCCGATGTCGGCAAGTCGCTGCTCGTGGCGGGGCTGGCGCGCGCCTTCACGCAGCGGGGTCTGCGGGTCCGGCCGTTCAAGCCGCAGAACATGTCGAACAACGCCGCCGTCACCCAGGATGGCGGCGAGATCGGCCGGGCCCAGGCGCTCCAGGCCCGGGCCGCCCGGGTCGCGCCCTCCGTCCACATGAACCCCGTGCTGCTGAAGCCGCAGAGCGAGATCGGCTCCCAGGTGGTGGTGCAGGGCCGGATGGTCGCCACCGTCAAGGCGCGCGACTACCAGGCCTGGAAGCCGCGGCTAATGTCGGCCGTCCTGGAGAGCTTTTCCCGCCTCGGAGACGAGGCCGATCTCGTCCTCGTCGAGGGTGCGGGCTCGGCCTCGGAGGTGAACCTGCGCGCGGGCGACATCGCCAATATGGGCTTCGCCCGGGCCACCGACACGCCGGTCGTGCTGGTCGGCGATATCGACCGGGGCGGGGTAATCGCGAGCCTCGTCGGCACCCAGGCGGTGATCGATCCCGACGATGCCGCGATGATCGCGGGCTTCATCGTCAACCGGTTCCGGGGCGATCCGAGCCTGTTCGCCGACGGGATGCGGCTGATCGCCGAGAAGACCGGCTGGGCGGCGCTGGGCCTCGTGCCGCACTTCCCCGACGCCGCGCGCCTGCCCGCGGAGGACGTACTGGGGCTCGCGGGCTCGGAATCCCGTGACCCCAAGGCCGTCACGGTGGCGGTGCCGGTGCTGCCGCGGATCGCCAACTTCGACGATCTCGATCCCCTGCGGGCGGAGCCGGGCGTGTCGGTGGTGCTGGTCCGGCCCGGCACGCCGATCCCCGCCGAGGCCGCCCTCGTGCTGCTGCCAGGCTCCAAGACCACGATCGACGACCTGGAGGCCTTTCGCCAGGAGGGCTGGGACATCGACCTGCGGGCGCATATCCGCCGGGGCGGCCGGGTGCTCGGGCTGTGCGGCGGCTACCAGATGCTTGGAAAAAGCCTCGCCGACCCGCACGGGATCGAGGGGGCGCCGCGCACAGTGCCGGGCCTCGGCCTCCTCGACGTCGACACCGTCATGACGCCGGACAAACGCCTCGCCGCCGTCACCGGCACGAGCCTGCCCGACGGCGTGCCGTTCTCGGGCTACGAGATGCATATCGGCGCCACCGAAGGCCCCGATGCGGCAAGGCCGCTGCTGCGCCTCGCCGACGGGCGCCTCGACGGGGCGGTCTCGGCGGACGGGTGCGTGGCCGGGACCTACGTGCACGGCCTGTTTGCCGACGACGCCCAGCGGGCCGCGTGGCTCGGGCGCCTCGGGACGGCCTCGGCGGGGGCGGGCTATGAGGCCGGGGTCGAGGCGGCCCTCGACGGGCTCGCGCACCACATCGCGGCCCATGTCGATTGCGACCGCCTCCTGGCGCTTGCCCGGTAGCCGCGGGGCGAACCAGCGATTACTCTGCGTATTCGCTGACCCTCGCCACGAAGGGCCGCGACCGCCCGGAGGAACGCCGATGCCGTCCACGCAAGCCCCGCCCGGGGCGGATCTCGCCGCGCGCACCGTCCGCACGGTGACCCTGCGGCTGATGCCGCTCCTCGGGCTGCTCTACCTGATCGCCTATATCGACCGGCAGAACGTCTCCTACGCCAAGCTGGAGATGGTCGGCAGCCTCGGGCTCAGCGAGACCGCCTACGGGCTCGGGGCCTCGCTGTTCTTCCTCGGCTACTTCCTGTTCGAGGTGCCGGCCAACGTCTTCCTGGAGCGGGTCGGGGCGCGGATCTGGTTCGCGCGGATCATGATCACCTGGGGCCTCGTCACCGTGCTCCTCGGCTTCACCCAGAACGCCGCGATGTTCTACGGGCTGCGCTTCCTGCTCGGCGTCGCCGAGGCCGGCTTCTTCCCCGGCGTGCTGTTCGCCCTCACCCTGTGGTTCCCGCAGACCCACCGGGCGCGGATGATCGGCTGGTTCATGATCGCCAGCGCCATCGCCAACGCGGTCGGCGCAGCGGTCGGCGGGGCGCTACTCGGCCTCGACGGAGTCTGGGGGCTGGCGGGCTGGCAATGGGTGTTCCTGGCCACCGGCGTGCCGGCGATCCTGATGGCCGTCGTGGTGCTGGCCGTCCTGCCGGACGGGCCGGAGACCGCGCCCTGGCTGTCGCAGGCCCAGCGCGACTGGCTCGCCCGGACGCTCAAGGCCGAGAGCGAGGCCGGGGGCCATGTCGACCACGGCAACCCGTTCGCGGCGCTCCTCGACAAGCGCGTGCTGATGCTGGCCGGCATCTACGTGTTCCTGCCGCTCGCCGCCTACGGCCTCGGTTACTGGCTGCCCACCGTGGTCAAGGGGTTCGGCGTCTCGAACCTGACCAACGGCCTCCTCAACATCATCCCCTGGACGGCCACGGCTTTGGCCCTGTGGTGGGTGCCGCGCCACGCCGCCCGCACCAACGCGCAGGGCAACGCGCTGACCTGGCACGTGGTCGGGCCGGCTCTGGTGGGCGCGACGGGGCTGGCACTCAGCGTCGTGCTGCCGGGCAACGCCGTGAAGTTCGCCTGTCTGTGCGTGGCGGCGGCCGGGACTTTCTCGGCGCAGCCGGTCTTCTGGTCGATGCCCGGGACCTTCCTGCGCGGCGCCACGGCGGCGGCCGGGATCGCGGCGATCAACTCGGTGGGCAATCTCGGCGGCCTCATCGCGCAGAACGCGGTGCCGTTCATCCGCGATCAGACCAAGAGCGACCTCGTGCCGATGCTGTTCCTGTCGGTCTGCCTCGCGGTGGGCGCCGGCCTGATGTTCGTTGTGCTCACCGCCCTGCGCCGGGACGCGGTACGGCGGACCATCCCCGAGGGCGCGCGGACGGTCTGAACACGCGGCGGGTTCGTGCGTTATCATTCATTGTGCCGAAGATGCCGGCACGATGATGCAAACCCGCGCGCCTGCGGGCCATCGTTGAGGAGGGCACCGCGATGAGTCAGGGATTTCCGCTCATGATCCTCGCCTTCGGGACGCTCGGCGGGATCTGGTTCCTGGCCGCTGCGGCCCGGAAGCAGGTCGCTGACGCCAAGGGCAGCCCGGAGCGCTCCAACGTGATCCACCACCACGGCGGCGAGCCGCGGCCGAACATGCCGGGCACCGAACATTGAGCGCCTGAATTCCGGGTTTCCAAAGGGCTTGATGCCCTTTGGCGGGGTGTCGGGGCAGGGCCTCGACCGGGGCTCTGCCTGGACCCGCGAATGATTGAGACCTTTCGAAACCCGGACCGGGGCGCCCTCAGCCGGCGGCGATCCGCCGGCAATGGTCGAGGGCGGCGCCGATCAGATTGTCGCTGGCCTCGGGCGTCCGGAACGCGGAATGCGCCGAGAGGGTGACGTTCGGCAGGCTGGTGAGCGGGTGATCCGTCGGCAGGGGCTCGACCGTGAACACGTCGAGCCCGGCCTGCGCGATGTGGCCCGTGCGCAGGGCCGCGATCAGGGCGTCCTCGTCGATGACCGCGCCCCGGGCGGTGTTGATCAGGATAGCGCCGGGCTTCATCGCGGCGATGCGGTCGGCCGAGAGGAAGCCGCGGGTCTCGTCGGTCAGCAGCAGGTGGAGCGAGACCACGTCGCTCTCGGCAAGCAGCTGCTCCAGGGGTACGAAGGCGACATCGGGATGCGCCTTGGGTGTGCGGTTCCAGGCGAGTACGCGCATGCCGACGCCCCGGCAGAGCCGCGCCATCTCGGCCCCGATCCCGCCGAAGCCGACGAGGCCGACCGTCTTGCCGGTGAGCTGCGTCCCCTCGGTGCGCAGCCAGGATCCGGCGCGCATCGCCCGGTCCATCTCGGCCAAGCCCCGGCCCGCCGCCCACATCAGCGCGAAGGCGCATTCGGCCACCGCCGTATCGCCGTAGCCCTTGATCGTATGGACCGTGACGCCGAGCTCCGCCTGGAGCGCTACCGGGTCCATGTAGCTGCGCGCGCCGGTGCCGAGGAACACCACGTGCTGCAGCCCGGCGCAGGCGCGGGCGACGTCGCCGGGGAGGGCGGTGTGGTCGATCACGGCGATCTCGGCCCCCGCCAGGAGGCCGGGCAGGTCCTGCGGGGTGATGGCGGGCTCGGCGTGGATCGCGAAGGGCGGGTCGTCCGGCCGCAGCAGGCGGCGCGCCACCGCCGCCAGCGTCTCGCTGGCATCCACGAACACCGCGCGCATCGGCCTCTCCCTGTCCCACCCCGTCACGATGCGCCGGGAGCGCGGATCGTGCCAAGTCCTGGAGAACCAAGTCCCAGGCAGACAGCGCGACGTCTTTGCAAGCGCAGCGAAGCAACCCAGTCGCGCCACGCTGACGGACGTCCCGCGGCCCCGGATTGCTTCGCTCCGCTCGCAAAGACGGTCAGCCCGCCAGGGCCAGGCAAAGCCCGAACAGCCCCAGCACGAGTCCGCCCTGGAGCCAGCAGGCCGTGCGGTAGAGCGACAGCGCCCGGGCGATGTCGTCGGGCGTCGCCTCGGCGCGGCCGTCGCCCATATGGGCATCGGCGACCAGGGTGCCGTCATAGACCCGCGGCCCGGCGAGCCGCAGACCCAGCGCCCCCGCCATCGCGGATTCCGGCCAGCCGGCATTGGGCGAGCGGTGATGGCGGGCGTCCCGGGCCATCGCCCGCAGCGCCCCCCGCGCGTCGGCGCCGCGCAGGAGTGCCGCCCCGGCAATCAGCAGGCCGGCGAGGCGTGCGGCCGGCAGGTTCACGCCATCGTCGAGCCGGGCCGCCGCCCAGCCGAAGGCTTCGTAGCGGGGCGTACGGTGGCCGATCATGCTGTCGGCGGTGTTGATCGCCTTGTAGAGCGCGCCGCCCGGCAGGCCCAGGCAGCCGATCCAGAAGGCCGGCGCCACGATCCCGTCGGAAAAGTTCTCCGCCAGGCTCTCGATCGCGGCACGGCAGACCGCCGGCTCGTCGAGGCGCTCGGGATCGCGGCCCACGATCATCGCCACGGCCCGCCGCCCGGCCTCCAGGCCGCCGCTGCGCAGGGCCACCTCCACGGCGGCGACATGGTCGTGGAGGCTGCGCTGGGCCGGCAGGCTCGCGCAGGCGAGGCCCAGGAGGATCAGGGCGGCGAGGGGGCTGATGAGCGGGCCGGCGAGACCCGCGAACGCCGTCAGAATGAGGGCAGGCAGGCCCACCGCGACGAGCAGCAGCGCCACAGCGAGGCAGCCCGCGAGCCGGCGGCGCCGCGCGGAGCCGCGGTTCAGGCCCCGCTCCAGGGCGGCGATCAGCCGTCCGATCCAGGTGACAGGATGGCCGACCGCCCTGTAGAGCGCGTCCGGATAGCCGGCCGCCGCCTCGATCCCCAGGGCGAGGGCCAGCACGGCGAGCGTTTCGGGCGGATGGACCATTCGGTGTGGCGTTTTTCCGCGCGGGAGGCCGCCGCGATCGCCCATGGCGGCGATCTCGGAAGCCTCCGAAGAGCCTTTCCCGACGCGCCAAAGCCGTGGCTCGACCTGTCGACGGGGATCAACCCGATCCCGTATCCGGTGCCGCCCGTGGAGGCCAGCGCCTGGACGCGGCTCCCCGAGGCTGCCGAGATCAAGGCCCTGCGGACGGCTGCGGCCTCAGCCTACGGCGCGCCGAACGACGCCCATATCGTGCCCGCCCCCGGGACCCAGATCCTGATCGAGACCCTGCCGCGCCTGCTGGCGCCGACCCGCGTCGTGGTCCTGGGCCCGACCTATGCCGAGCATGCCGCCGCCTGGACCCGGGCCGGTCACACCGTGCGGGAGATCGCGGATCTCGACGCGCTCGGCGACGCCCGGGTGGCGGTGATCGTCGATCCCAACAACCCGGACGGGCGGACGTTTCCGCTGGCCGAGCGCCGCGCCCTAGCGGGAACGCTCGAAGCCCGCGGCGGCCTTCTGGTCGCCGACGAGGCCTTCGCGGATCTCGAACCGGTGGAGAGCCTGTGCCCGCATGTCGGGCCGGGCCTCGTGGTACTGCGCTCCTTCGGCAAGACCTACGGGCTCGCCGGCCTGCGTCTCGGCTTCGCGGTCGCCGAGCCCGGGATCGCGGCCTGGATCGCCGGGGCGCTGGGGCCCTGGGCGGTGTCGGGCCCCGCCCTGGCGATCGGGGCCGCAGCCCTGTCGGATATCGAATGGCGCGCGGCGGCGGCCGAGGCGCGGGCGGCGGATGCAGCCCGGCTCGACCGGATGATCGTGCGGGGCGGGGGGCGGGTCGTCGGCGGGACGAGCCTGTTCCGGACCGCGGATTTTCCGGATGGGCCTGACCTCTACCGGCAATTGGCGGCGGCGGGCATCGCCGTGCGCCGCTTCGCCGAGCGCCCGGAGCGCCTGCGCTTCGGCCTACCCGGCGACAAGACAGGCTGGTGCCGGCTGTCGCGGGTGCTCAAGTAGACGCGCGCGGCCCAACTTCTGAGAGCCATGGATCCACAAGGTCCGGGACCGCGTGTGAGTGCAGGGCAAAGCCCTGCTGTCAGGCGTCGCCCGATGTATCGGGGCTCCGCCCCAATTCTCCGCCAAAGGGCTGAGCCCTTTGGAATGCCATATGATTCAAGACGCTCGTCCGTGCGGATCGCGCGCCGCCACGACCACCGCCAGGGCCGAGAACACCAGCCCCACCGCACAGACCCCCGGCCAGCCGACCAGCAAGAACGCCTGCGAGCCGGCATAGGCGCCGAGCGCCCCGAACACGAACAGTGTCGTGAACAGCACGGTGTTGATCCGCCCCCGCGCACCGGGAACCAGGGCGTAGGCCCGAGTCTGGTTGGCGATCAGCGCGCCGTTCATGCCGATGTCGATCAGCAGCACGCCGATCGCCACCGCGATGAGCGACCACGCCCCGCCGGCCCAGAGCACCACGAAGGACAGGGCGACCATCAGGCTGCCGCCGAGCACCACGGGCTTGGCGCCCTTCCGGTCTGTGAACCGGCCGGAGATCGGCGCCACGAAGGCCCCGCAGACGCCGATCACCCCGAACAGCCCGGCCCCCGCGGCGGTGAGCCCGAAGGGCGGCCCCTCGACGAGCAGCGCCAGCGTCGCCCAGAACGCATTGAAGGCGGCAAACAGCAGCGCCTGGGACAGGCTCGCCGTGCGCAGAACCGGCTGGCTCCGGGCGAGGTGGAGGATCGACAGCATCAGCGCCCGGTAGCACAGGGGATGCGTCTGCGGGGTGTGGGGCAGGGTCGCCCGGGCGATGCCCGCCATGGCGAGCGCCAGCAGGGATGCGACCAGGAAAACCGGCCGCCAGCCGAGATGCGCCCCCAGGAACCCGCTCGCCGTCCGGGCGAGCAGGATGCCGGTGAGCAGCCCGGTCATCACCTGCCCGACCACCCGGCCGCGGCTCGCATCCGGGGCGAGTTCGGCCGCGAACGGCACCGCCTGCTGGGCCGCGCAGGCGAGCACGCCGACGACGAGGTGGGCGAGGGCGAGGCTCGCGAGATTCGGCGCGAGGCCGACCGCGAGCAGCGCGACGGCGAGGCCCAGGCATTGCCACACGATCAGGGCGCGCCGCGGCAGCGCGTCGCCGAGCGGCACGAGCCCGACGATGCCGAGCCCGTAGCCGACCAGCGCCGTGGTCGGCACCCAGAGGGCGGCCCGGTCGCCGAACTCGGCCACGATCAGCCCGAGCAGCGGCTGGTTGTAGTAGATGTTGGCCACCGCCCCGCCGGCGATCAGCGTCAGGCCGAGCCGGGCCTTCGCGTCGAGGGAGGTGGTCACGGCCGAGTCGAGGGCCGGCCGATTCGCCGCCGCGGAAGCGCCATGGTCGGGTCCGTATCGTCGGGAGGGGAAGGTATGTCCGAGGCGCCAGCCTCTACGGGCAGAGCGCGCCGGCCGGCAAGCTGCGGCGATGCATCCCTGCCGGGACGCGGTGCGCCCCTTCACGGGGATTGCCGCCGCACCATATGCGATCGACGCGGCACGCATCGCCGGTCTCCGGATGCATGCCGCGCAGCACGAGATCCTGGCGTGGGGCCTGACAGGTTCCAGAACCGGATTACGAGCGAGAGGGCGGTTTCGTTCCGTGCGCCTGCGCTGGAACCGCCGGAACAGGGAGTACGGAATGCCGAACTACCGCATCGACTTCGCCAAGGCGATCCTCGGGGTGCCGTTCACGATCGGCTCCGTCGAGATCACGCGGGCCCGCGACCCCGAGCGCGCCCGCCGCGCCGCCGAGCTCCGCTTCGCCCGCCAGCACGGCGTCGGCGACTGGCGGGAGCGGGCCGACCTCGCCACCGTGGCCGAGCGGATCTGACCCCGGCGGATCCGGTCCGTCACACGACCTTCGCACTGGTTTTGCACGGTGGCCCTTCGCACTCTGCAACCGGTCAAGCTCTGGTCGCGGCGGCCGCGCCGCCGTAAGATGCCGGGCCGGTTCGGGCTGCTGATCCGGCCTCATCGGTGGGGTGCGGCGGCATCGGATCCGGTTGCGCATCCGTCCGGACGGCGGGCCGGCGTCGCGGGACGCGCTTCAAATCCGGATCGACGGGGGTCAGTGCGAAGGTCATGGCGGCGATCTCCTTCTTCGGCGACCTGCTTCAGACCATCAGCGAGCGCGGCCGCGACCTGATCGGGATCGGCCGCGGCGACCTCGCGTCCCGGGCCAATGCCAGCGACCTCGTCAAGCTGTGCGAGGATCTGATCTCCCGGCGCGGCGAGGCCTCCGGGGTAGCCTTGGCCCGCCTGATCCTCGACCGCTACGCGAGCTTCGGGCCGGCTGAGCGCCATGCCTTCCTGCGGGCCATCGCGCTCGATTTCGACGCCGACCATGCCGCCGTCGACGAGGCGATCGCCGCCTACAGGGCCGCGCCGTCACGGGCGCGCCTGGGCATCCTGCACGAGGCCGCCGAGCCCCGCAGCCAGGAACTGATCCGCCGCCTCAACCTCGCCCGGGGCGGGACGCTCAGCCTCGTGCGGATGCGCGAGGATCTGTTCGACCTGCGCCACGCCCTGCGCTCCGGCGAGACCTCGGATCCCGCCCTGCTGGATGCGGTCGACAGCCTGGATTCCGATTTCGAGCACCTGTTCGCCTCGTGGTTCAACCGCGGCTTCCTGGTGCTGCGTCACATCGACTGGACCACGCCGGCCCATATCCTGGAAAAGATCATTCGCTACGAGGCGGTGCACGCCATCGCCGATTGGGACGACCTGCGCGCCCGGATCGAGCCGCCGGACCGGCGCTGCTTCGCGTTCTTCCACCCGGCGCTCGCCGACGAGCCGCTGATCTTTGTGGAGGTGGCGCTGACCGGAGAGATCGCGCCCGCCATCGCGCCGATCCTGTCGCGGGAGCGCAAGCCGCTGCAGCCGCAGGCGGCGACGACCGCGATCTTCTATTCGATTTCCAACTGCCAGAAGGGGCTCGCGGGTGTCACCTTCGGCAACTTCCTGATCAAGCAGGTGGTCGAGGACCTGACCCGCGAGGTCCCGACCCTCAAGACCTTCGTGACGCTCTCGCCGGTGCCGGGCTTCGCCGCCTGGCTTGCCCGGGAGCGCCGGGCTGACAGCCCGCAGGGGCTGCTGCTCGAGGATGTCGAGATCCTGCGGGCGCTGGACGATCCCGATTGGCACACCGACAAGGCGAAGGCCGAGGCGGTGCGCAAGGCGCTGATCCCGGCGGCGGCCGCCTATTTCCTGCGCGCCAAGAACGCGCGGGGACGCCCCCTCGACCCGGTGGCCCGGTTCCATCTCGGCAACGGCGCGCGGCTCGACCGGATCAACTTCCTCGGCGACACGTCGAAGAAGGGCCTGTCCCAGGCCCATGGGCTGATGGTGAACTACCTCTACGATCTGGCCGCGATCGAGCGGAACCACGAGACCTACGCCAATCTCGGCACGGTGGTGGCGTCGCCTGCGGTGAGCCGGGAACTGCGCGCCAAGCTGCCGCCGCCGCGCGCCGTGGTGCTGGCCGAGGCGTGATTCAGCCGCCCGCGGCCAGCCGGGCGAAGGCCAGGGTAATCCGCTGGGCTGCATCCTCGGCGGCCTCGCCCTCCAGGGGCACCCGACGGTCGAGGATCAGCGCGGCGAGCCCGTGCACCAGCGACCAGGCGGCGAGTGTCAGATCCGCGGCCGCCATCCCGGAGCCGGCCAGGGCGGCCGCGCGCCGCTCCAGGATCGCGTAGGCCCGGGATCTGTCCGATGCGCAGCCCGGCCCCATGAACATGAGCCGGAACAGGGCTGGGTGCCGGCACGCGAAGGTCACGTAGGCCGCCCCCTGGGCGGCCAGCGCCTCGGCCCCCTCCGCAGAGGCGTCGGCCGCCTCGAGAGAAACCGCGAGCGCCTCGAAGCCGCTGGCCGCCACCGCCTCCAGAAGCTCCTCCTTGCCGGCGAAGTGGCGATAGGGCGCCATCGCCGACACGCCGCAGGTCCGCGCCACCGCGCGCAGGGAGAGGGCCGCCGCGCCGCCCGACTCCAACTGCTCGAGAGCTGCCGCCACCAGGGCCGCCCGCAGGCCGCCGTGATGATAGCTCTTGTCCACCTCCGATGTTGACACTGTACACAATCCGCAGCATGTTTACACCGCACACAAAGCGCAAGAGGCGGCGCCATGCAAGCTGCACCCATCCGCCGATCCGTGGATCTCTCCGCCTATCCCGATCTCGTGGTGGTCTATCTCGGTTTCCGGGTCACCCGCTGGCGCGGTCTGCTCGCCCTGATGGGGCTCGGGCGCGGTATCAGTGCCTCGGTGCGGTCGCAGCCGGAGGGGCTGCTGGCGCACGAGAACCTGTTCTTCGGACTGAGCCATGTCGGCATGCGCCAGTATTGGCGGGATCTGGACAGCCTGGAGCGCTTCACCCGCTCCGAGCCGCACCGCACGTGGTAGCGGGATTTCTCCCGGGATTCCAAGGGCTCGGGCTTCTGGCACGAGGCCTATGGCCGGGGCGGCATGGAAGCGATCTATGTCGGCATGCCGGCGCCCACCGGCCTCGGCCTGTTCGCGCCCGAACGGGCACCGGAGGGGGCCTTCCTGTCATCGCGGCAGCGGCTTGCGGCCTGAAAGGGCTCGCCGGGAGGCCCCTGAGGCGGCTATGGGTGCGGAAGACACGAAGGCCCGCAACAGCCCAAGCCGCACGATGACCAACCACCTCTTCTCCCTGATCCGGGACGGCGTGCCCGATCCCGCCAAGACCGTGATCGAGACGCCGGAGGGCCGCCGCTACGCGTATGCGGACCTGATCGCCCGGTCCGGTGCCTACGCGGCAGCTCTGCGGGCGGCGGGCGTCGCGCCCGGCGACCGCGTTGCCGTGCAGGTCGAGAAGAGTCCGGAGGTCATTTTCCTGTATCTCGGCGTGGTCCGGGCCGGCGGCGTGTTCCTGCCGCTCAACACCGCCTACACCCCGGCCGAGATCGGCTACTTCCTGGGCGATGCCGAACCCACGGTGTTCGTGTGCGACCCGGGCCGGCGCGACGCGCTCGCCGAGGCGGCTTCCGGTGTCCGCACGATCTGGACGCTGGACGCCGCGGGCGGCGGCAGCGCCGCCGAGGCCGCGGACCGGCAGGACGGCGCTGTCGCCGATGTCCCTCGGGGACCGGAGGATCTCGCCGCGATCCTCTACACCTCGGGCACGACCGGGCGCTCCAAGGGCGCCATGCTGACCCACGACAATCTCGCCTCGAACGCCCGGACGCTGGTCGCGTATTGGCGCTTCACCGCCGACGACGTGCTGATCCACGCCCTCCCGGTGTTCCACACCCACGGGCTGTTCGTGGCGACCAATACGGTGCTGGCGAGCGGCGGCTCGATGCTGTTCCTGCCCCGGCTCGACCCGAAGCTGATCCTGAGCCTGATGCCCCGGGCCACCGTCCTGATGGGCGTGCCGACCTTCTACACACGCCTGCTCAAGGAGCCGGGCCTGACGCCGGAGGCGGCCAGGGGCATGCGCCTGTTCGTGTCGGGCTCGGCGCCGCTGCTCGCCGAGACGCATCGCGCGTGGCAGGCCCGCACCGGCCACGCCATCCTCGAACGCTACGGCATGACCGAGACCAACATGAGCACCTCGAACCCCTATGACGGCGACCGGGTCGCCGGCACGGTCGGGTTCCCGCTGCCGGGCGTGTCCCTGCGGGTGGTCGAGCCGGAGAACGGGCGCGTGCTCGGCCCCGATACGGTCGGCATGATCGAGGTGAAGGGCCCGAACGTGTTCCAGGGCTACTGGCGCATGCCGGAGAAGACGGCGGCCGAGTTCCGGGCCGACGGCTTCTTCATCACCGGCGATCTCGGCAAGGTCGACCCACGGGGCTACGTCCACATCGTCGGGCGCGGCAAGGATCTGATCATTTCAGGGGGCTTCAACGTCTATCCGAAGGAGGTCGAGACCGAGATCGACGCGCTTCCGGGCGTGGTCGAGTCCGCGGTGATCGGTCTGGCGCACGCGGATTTCGGCGAGGCGGTCACCGCCGTGGTGGTGGGCGGCCCGGGCTGCCCGGACGAGGCGGGCGTGCAGGCCGCCCTGGAAGGCCGGCTCGCCCGGTTCAAATGCCCCAAGCGGGTCCTGTTCGTGGACGAGCTGCCGCGCAACACCATGGGCAAGGTGCAGAAGAATCTGCTCCGGGAGGCGCATGCGGGGCTCTATAGGGATTGATCCGGCCGCTCGGTTCGGTCCGCGGAGCAGGCAGGCCCCGGTTCGTCCTTGCAAGGGAAACGCAGCAATCCAGAGCGCCCCGCGACTCGACGTGGCCGCTACCCTGAATCACTTCGCGCTGCTCGTGACGACGGTGCGGTTTCGACCCGCACCGTCAGCCTAAACCCCAATCAGAGCGTGTGCTCTTTCCGCTCCCCCTCCGGCGGCTTGTGGCCATCCGGATCCACCACCTTGCGGGCGGCCGCGTTGAGGTTGTCCGGATCAAGAGCGGATTCGACGAACTCGCGACCGATACTGGTCACCTCGCGTGCGTAGCGCAGGCCCTGGTCGCGCATCTCGTCGGCCCAGGGGCCGATGTTTCGGTCCTCCTGACGGGTGCGCGGCAGCAGGGCACCGAGCAGGAGGCCGGCGGCGACACCCACCACGCCGACGAGGAGCGGGTTGTCGTCCACGAAGCGCTCGACCGCGGTACGGCCGCGCTGCAGCCCGTCGATGCCCTGGCTGGTCAGGTCGTCGAGCGCCCGCAGATTGCGTCGGTGAAGCCCCTCTGCACGCTCGCGCACGTCGTCATAGGCCTCGGAGGCACGATGACGGGCCTGATCGGCCGCGCCGCCCAGGCGGCTGTTGATGTCGTCGGCGAAGCTGGAAACGGTCTGGCTCGCCTGACCGGCGAGGTCGGCGGCGCGGTCGCCCGCAGCCCGGACACCGTCCTTCACGGTCGAGGCCGGATCGGGTGACCGCGTGGAGCCGCCGGAGGTCCCACCGGACGAGAGCGGCGTGCCGCCCTGCGGCATCGGATCGTGCAGGCCACGCGGATCGGGCCGCAGGGTGAAATCGCCCGCCGCCGTGCCTGGCGCGCCCGGATCGCCAAGCCCGGTCGGATCCGGGCGCAGGCCCGTTCCACCGGACCCATGCGGCATGCCTGCCTCGGCGGCGATCTGCTCGGGGGTGCGGGAGGGGGTAGCTGGGGTGCCCGGTTTGTCGGTCATGGCGGTGTCCTCGGATGTCCGTCTCGGCTGCGCGGCCTCTTCGGGCGGCGCCGTTCCCTCCGGCCTGGGGGCCGGCCTTATCGTTCGTGTCCGGCGCCGGTGCTCAGATCTCGGTCTTGTCCAACGGGTCGCGCGCCGGGCGGATCGTCGGAAGATCGGGATCGTAGCCGCGCGCCGCGCCGGTGTTCAGCGTGGGCACGCGTTCGGCCGCGACCTCCGTGCGGCGGCGCTGGGCATCCTTCGCCATCCGGTTGAACAGCAGGCCGACGCCGGCCGCGATCAGCAGGACCGGCACGGGGTTGCGGCGCACCGCCTCCAGGGCCGAATCATAGGTCGTGTTCAGGGCCGGCACGCGCCGGGCATTGCCCAGCATCTCGTCCACGAGGTTGGGCACCGAGAGCCGCCCCTGGATGCGGTCGATCGTATCGTCGAGCCGGGCGCGGCTCTCCTCGATTTCCTTCTCGAGGTCGTTCATCGAACTCATCCGGACACGCGCTCCGACAGGGCCTGGGCATCCTGGCGAACCTGACGCGTGGTGCGCTTTGGGGCCAGGGTGGAAAGGGAGAGGACGCTGCGCGCCCACAGGGCCATCCCCAGGGCGAGAACCAGCAGCACACCGCCGACGATCAGCGCCGAGAGCCACTCGGACCCCACGATCGTGGCGAGCCATTTCACGAAGGCGCCGATCAACACCAGCAGGGCGACCACGGCGAAGACCGCCGAGCCGACCATACAGGCGAGGCCGACGACGAGCTGGCGGATATTGCCCGCCATCTCGGCGCGGAACAGCGCGATCTCCTTGCGGGCGAGCTCGTTCGTCTCGCGGAGCGCGTCGCCGATCAGGCTCTGGATGCTCGAAGCACCGGTGGCGCCGGTCTGGCGCGGGTCGGAACCCTGGGCCATGGCGTCAGGCCCGGAAGCTGTCGCGGGCGTCGCCCTCCGGCGCCTCCGGCGGCAGGCTCGACGACTTGATGAACCGAGCGGCGATCAGGCCGGCCACGAAGGTCCCGACCGCCACCGCGACCGGCGCCCGGCGGGCCAGGGACTCGGCCTCGCTGTAGAAGTCGCCGAGGCTGCGGCGCTCGATCGAGGAGCCGAGCTGCTCCAGCCCGTCGGCGGCGCTGTCGAAGAAGGCACGCACGTTCGGCTTGTCGCCAAGGTCGCGGCCGGAATTGCGGATGGTCTGGGCCAGATCGTGGACCGACTGCGCCGCGTCACCCTTGCGCTGCTCGACATAGCTCTGCGCCTGGAGCCGGGCTGCATCGAGGAGCCCGCGTCCGCGCTCCGCCGCCACGTCGGCCAAGCCCTCGACATCTCCCTGCAGGGCGCGCCACTGCGCACGCTCGCCCGCCGCAGGGGACGCGTCGTGGGCAGCGTCGTGCAGCGCCTCATCCGCAGCCCCGTGGAGCGACGCCCCAGGGGTGTCCTTCGGTAACTCGTTGCCGGCCATCTCGAAAACACTCCTCGCGCCGCAGGGTCGGCGCCGCTTGCGGCGACCGCGGCCCCCGCGATGGCTGAGTAACCGACTCAGCTGTGACCGGTTCCGGTGCCGCGTGTTTCCATATCCCGCGTTCCGTACCCCGCGCACGCTGGCCCCGTCCCAGGCTCGCCGCGACTCGCCGCTCAGTCCCCATTCAGGCAAGGTCTGTCAGAACCGCCACGCTTCGACAACGGCCATCCGAACGCCGCCGAACTCGTCCGCGTGCGAGCGGTGGCGCGCGGTGCCGGAACGGAGCGGTCGCCCTGTTCCGGAACGGTACGGGCCCGACTTGACCCGCGCCCGGCTTCACGCTTGGGTCGTGCCACCTCGGGTCGCCCCAATTTGGGGCGCTCACGACCAACAAAGGATCGCGCAGGGTTCCCGCGCGTTCTGACATAGAGTTGAAGTCCCGATGCAGGCGCGGCGAGATCCTCGACTCGACCTGCGCCCCTGATCCGGAGCCGACCCGCGTGGCACGCCTTGTGATCGTATCGAACCGCGTCGCCGTCCCGGAGGAGGGCGGCAAGGCGGTGGCGGCGGGCGGCCTGGCGGTCGCCGTGAAGGAAGCCTTCACCGCCTACGAGGGGCTGTGGTTCGGCTGGAGCGGCACCATCACCGAGGAGCCCTCCGAAGAGCCGACCCTGATCGACCGGGGCCGCGTCCAGTACGCGGTGGTCGACCTCTCGCCCCAGGACCACCTCGAATATTATGCCGGCTTTGCGAATCGGGCCCTCTGGCCGATCATGCATTACCGGCTTGGGCTGGGTGCCTTCTCGCGCTCGGATTACGCCGGCTACAGTCGCGTCAACCGCACCTTCGCGCGGGCGCTCGCCAAGCTGGTCGAGCCCGACGACATCATCTGGGTGCACGATTATCATCTGCTGCCGCTCGCCGCCGAGCTGCGCGGCCTCGGGCTCGACAATCCGATCGGCTATTTCCACCACATCCCCTGGCCCGCCGCCGACGTGTTCAACTCGCTGCCCGCGAGCACCGAATTGCTGCGCGCCATCGTCGACTACGACCTGATCGGCCTGCAGACCGAGGCGGATGTCCAGAATCTCCAGCGCAACCTCGTCGATACCCAGCGGGCGATCCCGCTGGGCGGCGGCTCGCTGATGGTCGACGGGCGCCGGACCCGGATCCGCGCCTTCCCGATCGGCATCGATGTCGCTGGCTTCAAGGACGCGGCCGAGAAAGCCGGCTCCAACAAGGTCGTGCGCGAGACCATGGCGGGCCTGCGCACCCGCAAGCTGCTGATCGGTGTCGACCGGCTCGATTATTCGAAGGGTGTGCCCGAGCGGATGGAGGCGGTGGAGAGCTTCTTCGCCTCAAACCCCGACCAGCGCGGCAACGTCACCTACATCCAGATCACGCCGAAATCCCGCAGCGAGGTGCCAGAATACGAGCAGCTCGCCCGGGACGTGAACGAGAAGGTCGGCGAGATCAACGGCTCGCTCGGCGACCCGGCCTGGACGCCGATCCAGTACATCACCAAGGCCTATCCGCGCCCCGTGCTGGCGGGCCTCTACCGGGCGGCCCGGGTCGGGCTCGTCACGCCGATGCGCGACGGCATGAACCTCGTCGCCAAGGAATATGTGGTCGCGCAGTCCGAGGACGACCCGGGCGTGCTGGTCCTGTCGAAATTCGCCGGCGCCGCCCGGCAATTGCCCGAGGCGCTGCTGGTCAACCCCTATGACCGGTTCGAGGTGGCGGAGGCGATCCGCGCGGCGCTCTACATGCCGAAGGCCGAGCGCGTGGCGCGCTGGAAGCCGATGGTCGAGCGCATGACCCGCGAGGATGTCGATTGGTGGGCGCGCAACTTCCTGGCTGAGCTCGAGAATTTCCGCACCGTCGAGCGTGAGCCGCCCACCACGACCGCCGCCGCGGCGGAATAGTCGGCCATGTCCCGGGTTTCCAAAGGGATCATCCCTTTGGCGGGGTCTTGGGGGCGGAGCCCCGATGTCGGGCGTTGCCCGGACCCAGCAGGGCGTTGCCCTGCACCCACAAAAGGTCGAAGACCTTTTGAAATCATGACGTTGCGCGGCGACTTTCTGATCTCACAGTCACAGCTGGACCTCACCCATGATCGCCGTCGATGACGGGGTGCCGGCGCCGCTCGGCGCGCATTTCGACGGGCGCGGGGTCAACTTCGCCCTGTTCTCCGAGCACGCCACCGCGGTCGACATCTGCCTGTTCGAGCCCGGCGAGCGCCACGAGACCCGCACGGTGCGGCTGCCCTGCCGGACCGACGATGTCTGGCACGGCTACTTGCGCGGGGTGCTGCCGGGCCAGCTCTACGGCTATCGGGTGCACGGCCCCTGGGACCCGGCGAACGGCCACCGGTTCAACCCCTCGAAGCTGCTGCTCGACCCCTATGCGCGGGAAATCCGCGGGAAGATCCGCTGGCACGATGCGCTCTACGGGCACCGGCGGGGTGGGCGCGAGGATCGAATCGACCGGCGCGACAGCGCGGTCTACATGCCGCGCTGCGTGGTCACCGCCCCCGAGGTGCCCAATCTCGCCCTCGATCCGGTGCGCCGGCCGCTCGCCGACACGGTGGTGTACGAAGCGCACGTCAAGGCGCTGACCCGCACGCATCCCGCGATCCCCGAACCCGAGCGCGGAACCTACGCGGCGCTCGCCCATCCGGCGATCATCGAGCACTTGGTCAAGCTCGGCGTGACGGCGCTGGAACTTCTGCCAATCCAGGGTTTCGTCGATGACCGATTCCTGGTGGACAAGGGTCTCGTCAATTTCTGGGGCTATCAACCCTTAAGCTACTTCGCCCCGGATCCGCGCTATCTGGGGGAGGGCGGCCTCGGTAGCCTGAAGGCGGCGATCCGCGAGCTCAACGCCGCCGGGATCGAGACCTGGCTCGACGTGGTCTACAACCACACCGCCGAGGGCGACCACACCGGCCCGACCCTGGCGTTCCGCGGCATCGACAACGCCAACTACTACAAGCTCGACCCCGCGGACCGGCACCGCAACATCGACTGCACCGGCTGCGGCAACACCTTCGACGTGAGTCACCCGCGGGTGATGCAGCTCGTGCTGGATTCCCTGCGCCACTGGGTGACCGCCTACGGGATCGCGGGCTTCCGCTTTGACCTCGCGTCGAGCCTCGGGCGCGCGCCGCTCGCCTTCACCCCGCAGGCGGCCTTCTTCCAGGCGGTGGCGCAGGATCCGGTGCTCGCCCGGGTCAAGATGGTGGCCGAGCCCTGGGACATCGGGGAGGGGGGTTACCAGCTCGGCGGCTACCCGCGCGGCTGGAGCGAGTGGAACGACCAGTTCCGCGACGCGACACGGGGCTTCTGGAAGGGGGATTCCGGCACCCTCGCCAAGGTCACGCAGGGGCTGACCGGCTCAAGGGAGGTGTTCGCGCCCTCCCGGCGCTCGCCACTCGCCAGCGTGAACTTCATCGCCAGCCACGATGGCTTCACGCTGGCCGACACGGTGGCGTACGAGGCGAAGCACAACGAGGCCAACGGCGAGGACAACCGCGACGGCCACGGCCACAACGTCAGCCGCAATTACGGGGTCGAGGGCGACACCGACGATCCGGCCATCCTGGCTGTCCGCGCCCGCCAGAAGCGCAACATGCTGGCTACCGTGATGCTGGCCCAGGGCGTGCCGATGCTGCTGATGGGCGACGAGCGCTCCCGCAGCCAGGGCGGCAACAACAACGCCTACGCCCAGGACAACCCGACGAGCTGGATGGACTGGAGCGTCGATCCGGACCCCACGCTGACGGGCTTCGTCGCCAACCTGCTCGCCCTGCGGCGGGTTCAGCCGGCCCTGCGGCGGCGGCGCTTCTTCACCGGCGCCCTGATCCATTCGGACGCCCCCCTGCGCGACGTCCACTGGCTGGCGCCCGAGGGCACCGAGATGGGCGAAAGCCACTGGTCCGACGACGGGCTCCAGGTGTTCGGGATGCAGATCGGCAATGACGGTGAGCCGGGCGACCGCCTGCTGATGCTGTTCAACGCCGGGGAGGGGGCTTTGGCGTTCCACCTCGCCCCGGTGATCGACGGCCCGTGGCGGCCGGTCTTCGACACGGGGGAGGCCGAGGGGGCGTTGCCGCCGGATGCTGCGTCCTACGCGGCCGGTGCCGCGGTGCCGCTGGCGGGCCGCACGGTTCTGGTGCTCACCGGCCCGAGGGCGGAGGCCGGGAGTGGGGCCGGGTGGGTGCCGGGGCCGTAGGGGGCGAGGTCGTTCAAGAAGATCGGAGACGGTGCCACAGCTCTCCCTCCCCCGCAGAGGGGGGAGGGAGACCCAGAGCCCTCCGTTCCCCCATTGCCACACCCCACACCCGCTATAGCTGCGCTGCGGGAACCGGATCGACCCAGGGGCCTTCTCCCACGACGGATGATCTGCAGCGCTTGCGCCCCTGGCGCGTGGCCAATGACGAGGAATGTGGCCCGATGCGGCGCGCCCACAGTATGGAATTCGGGGCCGAGATGGTCGGGGGCGGCGTCCGCTTCGCCCTCTGGGCGCCCACGGCGCAGAGCGTCGCGCTCGTCGTCGACGGCATCGATCACCCGTTGCCCGAATCCGGCGGCGGCTGGCGGCGCACCGCCCTGCCCGGCGTGAAGCCCGGCGCCCGCTACGGCTTCCGCATCGACGGCGACCTGATCGCCCCCGATCCCGCCTCCCGCTTCCAGCCGGACGACGTCTCGGGCCTCAGCGAGGTGATCGACCCGCTGAGCTTCGAATGGTCCGACGAGAACTGGACCGGGCGGCCCTTCGAGGAGGCGGTGATCTACGAGTGCCATGTCGGCACCGCGACGCCGGAGGGTACCTATGCCGGCCTTCAGGCCCGGCTGCCCGACCTCAAGGCGCTCGGCGTCACCGCCATCGAGCTGCTGCCGCTCGCCGACTTCAAGGGCTCGCGCAACTGGGGCTACGACGGCGTCCAGCCCTACGCCCCCGATGGCGCCTATGGCCGGCCGGACGACCTCAAGCGCCTGATCGACGCCGCCCATGGGCTCGGCCTGATGGTCTATCTCGACGCGGTCTACAACCACTTCGGTCCGGCCGGAAACTACCTCCACGCCTACGCCAAGACCTTCTTCACCGAGCGCCACCAGACGCCATGGGGCGCGGGCATCAACTTCGACGGCAAGGAGAGCGGCGCCACGGTGCGCCAGTACTTCATCCAGAACGCCCTGTACTGGCTGGAGGAGTACCGGTTCGACGGCCTGCGCTTCGATGCTGTCCACGCGATCCTCGACGATTCGCCCCGCCACTTCCTGGCCGAGCTCGGCGAGACGATCCGGAAGACGTTTCCGGACCGGCAGATCCACCTGATGCTGGAGAACGAGGCCAACCAGGCCCGCTGGCTGGAGCGCGACGCCGCCGGGCGTCCGAAGATGCACGACGCGCAATGGGCCGACGACCTGCACCATTGCTGGCACGTCCTGCTCACCGGCGAGGATGCTGGCTACTATAAGAGCTTTGCCGACAAACCGGTCGCGCATCTCGCCCGCTGCCTCGCGGAGGGCTTTGCCTATCAGGGCGAGCCCTTCTCGACCCTCGACAACCACCCGCGCGGCGAGCCCTCCGGGCACCTGCCGCCCTCGGCCTTCGTGACCTTCCTCCAGAACCACGATCAGGTCGGCAACCGGGCGCTGGGCGAGCGGTTGAACCATCTCGCGGATCCCAAAAAACTCGATCTGGCCCGGGCCGGCTTCCTGCTGGCGCCGCAGATCCCGATGCTCTGGATGGGCGAGGAATGGTCGGCTTCGGCGCCGTTCCTGTTCTTCGTCGACTTCGCGCCGGACGAGGAGCTGAACAAAGCGGTGCGCGACGGCCGCCGTCGGGAGTTCAAGAGCTTTGCCGCCTTCGCGGATGACACCGGGAAGATCCCCGATCCCACGGACCGGGAGACATTCGAGCAGTCCAAGCTCGACTGGTCGGAACGGGAGCGCTCGCCCCACCGCGAGGTGCTGGCCGAGACGACCCGGCTCCTCGGCCTGCGTCGCGACGTGGTCGTGCCGCTGGCGAAGTCGGGCTACGACAGTGCCGCCGCCACGATGCCGCGCGCGGACGTGGTCGATTGCACGTGGCGCTTCGGCGCCGGCACCCTGCGCTTCGTCGCCAATGTCGGGGATGCCGCCTTCGCGCTGGATCCGGGCGACGCCCGCGTGGTCTGGACCAACGCCCCGGATGGGGCCGGACGCGAATTGCCATCCTGGACGGGCGTATTCCTGACGGAGGCCCGCTCGTGAGCGCCCTGGAACAGCTGGCCGATCTCGTCGGCGTCGCCGGCGGCTATACCGACGCCTTCGGCAAGCCCGTCGAGACCTCCCTTGAGGTGCGCCGCGGCCTGCTCGCGGCGCTCGGCTTCGCGGTGGAGGATGAGGCGGCGATCGCCGAGAGCCTCACGCAGGTCCAGAGCCTGCGCCGCGGCCTGATCCCACCGCTCCTGCCCGTGGAGGCCCGCCGGGCGGCCCGCGTCCCGGTGCGGCTCCAGAACGGCACGCCGCACACCCTGGTCTGGCGCCTCGTGGATGAGCGCGGCACCGCCCGGGAGGGACGGGCGAACCCGCAGGGGTCCGATCCCGGCTTCGAGCTGCCGCCGCTGACGCCGGGCTATCACCGCCTCATCGTGCAGGCCGGCCAGAGCCGCACCGAGGCCTGGGTGATCGCCGCGCCCCAGCGCTGCTGGCGCCCGCGCCCCTATACGGAGGAGGGGGCCTCCGATTGGGGTCTGGCCGCGCAGCTCTACGGCCTGCGCTCGGCTACCAATATCGGCATCGGCACTTACGCGGATGCCGGCGAGGCGGCCCGCGAGGCGGCCCTGCGCGGGGCGGCGTTCCTGGGCTTGAGCCCGGTCCACGCCCTGTTCGGCTCCGACCGGACCAAGATCTCGCCCTACTCGCCCTCCTCGCGCCTGTTCCTCGAGACTCTGTTCATCGCCCCGCGCAGCCTGCCGGGGCTCGCCGGGTCCCGGGCCGAGGCGCTGCTCGCCGAGCGCGCGGACGCCATCACGGCGCTCCGCGAGGCCGCCCTCGTCGACCACCAGGGCGTGCACGACGTGCTCGATCCGGTGCTCCGCGCCCTGTGGGCGGACTCACCGGCGCGCGCCGGCACCGATGCCGGCTTCGAGCGTTTCCGCCAGGAGGGCGGCGCGGATCTCGAATCCCACGCGATCTTCGAGGCCCTGTCGGAGCATTTCCGGGGGCAGGGGGCGCATTGGCTGGGCGACTGGCCGGAGGAATACCGCCGGGCCGGCACGGAGGCCGTAACGGCCTTCGCGGCGGAGAACGCTGAGTCGGTCGGCTACCACGCGTGGCTGCAATACCTTGCCGATCAGCAACTGGAGGAAGCCTCCGCGGCGGCGCTGGGCGCCGGCATGCGGGTCGGGCTCTACCGCGACCTCGCGGTCGGCGCCGACCGGGGCGGCTCCGAGATCTGGTCCCATCCCGAGCGCTTCGCCGACAAGGTTTCGATCGGCGCGCCGCCGGACCTGCTGGCGCCCAAGGGCCAGAACTGGGGCCTGCCGGCCTTCGACCCACTGGCGATGGAGCGCGACGGGCTCGCGGCCTTCCGCGCCCTCGTCCAGGCCAACATGCGCCACGCCGGCGCGATCCGGATCGACCACGCCTTCCAGCTCGCCCGCCTGTTCCTGATTCCCCTCGGGCAGGGCGCCCAGGCCGGCGCCTATGTGGCTATGCCGTTCGAGCCGATGCTGGCGGTGCTGCGGCTGGAGAGCCACCGCAACAAGTGCCTCGTCATCGCGGAAGACCTCGGCACCGCGCCCGAAGGGTTCTCCGACGCGCTGATGCGGGCGGGCGTGCTCAGCTATCGGATCCTCGCCTTCGAACGCGAGGGCGACGGCCGGTTCAAGGCGCCGTCCGCCTATCCGCGGGATGCGCTCACCGCCATCACCACCCACGATCTGCCGACCTTCGTCGGCTGGTGGCGCGGGGTCGATACCGACACCCGCCAGTCGCTGGGCCTCTACGATCAGGAGCGGGCCGAGGCAGAACGGGCCGAGCGGGTGGTCGAACGCCGCCGCCTCGCCGAGGCGCTGGCGGGCGAGCAGCTCATCCCCTCCGCCGAGCCGCCGGATGCCGCGCCCTTCGAGGCCGCCGCCCGCTACCTCGCCCGGGCGCCGTCGATGCTGACGGCCGTCCAGTACGAGGACGTGGTCTCCGAACTCGCCCAGGCCAATGTCCCGGGCTCGACCGAGGGCTATCCGAACTGGCGGCGCAAGCTCGACCGGGATCTCGCCGACATCGCCGCCCCGGGCGGGCCCCTGGCGAAGCTCGCCGCCGCCCTTTCGTCCGAGGCCCGGGGCCCGCGCTCCGGCACGGCCCGGCTCGCGGCGCCGCCGCCCCGCTCGACCTACCGGCTGCAGTTCCACAAGGACTTCACCTTCAAGGATGCGGGCAAGATCATCCCGTATCTCAAGAAACTCGGGATCAGCCACGTCTACGCCTCGCCGCTCCAGAAGGCGCGGCCGGGCTCGACCCACGGCTACGACATCGTCGACCACGGCGCGATCAATCCGGAACTCGGCGGCGAGGAGGGTTTCATCCAGCTCTCGGAGACGCTCCACGCCCACGGGATGAAGCTCCTGCTCGACATCGTCCCGAACCACATGGGCGTCGGCGGGTCCGACAATCCGTGGTGGCTCTCGGTGCTCGAATGGGGCTCCCTGTCCCCGTTCGCCGACGCCTTCGACATCGATTGGCAGCGGCTCGGGGCCGGACGCAACCTCGTGATCCCGTTCCTCGGCGACCGCTACGGCGAGGCCCTAGAGAAGGGCACGCTGGAGCTGAAATTCGATCCCGAGAAGGGCGCCTTCAGCGTCTGGCACTACGAGCACCAACTGCCGATCCGGCCGTTGAGCTACCCGACCATCCTCAACCGGGTGATCGCCGCCATCGGGGCCGTGGACGACGACACCACCGCGGAGCTGCTCGCCATCTCCGAGCGGCTGCGGGCGATGGCGATCGACACCGACGAGACCCGGAGAAGAAGCTTTCCCGAGGAGGCCGAGGGGCTGAAGCGTCGGCTCGCCGAGATCTACGGCGTTTCGCCGCTGATCCAGGAGGCCACCGCCAGCACGCTGGCGCTGCTCAACGGCTTCAAGGGCCGCCCGGACAGCTTCGGACCGCTGCACCGTCTCTTGGAGGCGCAGGCCTACCGGCTGGCCCATTGGCGGGTGGCGTCGAGCGACATCAACTACCGCCGCTTCTTCGACGTGAACTCTTTGGCCGGCCTGCGGGTCGAGCTGTCGGACATCTTCCACCGCTCGCACGAGACGGTGTTCCGGCACGTCCGCGAGGGCCGGATCGACGGCCTGCGCATCGACCATATCGATGGGCTCGCCGATCCGCTGGGCTACGCGCGGGCGCTTCAGGCGGCGGTCGGGCCGGGCTTCTACGTCGTGGTCGAAAAGATCCTGGAGCCCGGTGAGCGGCTGCGGCCCTGGCCGGTGGCCGGGACCACGGGCTACGACGTGCTCAACCAGCTCGACGGGATCCTGGTCGACAAGTCCCGGCGGAGTAAGGTCGAGCGGCTCTACACCTGGGCCACGGGCTTCGACGAGCCCTACGGCTTCCAGCTCCGCGCCGCCAAGGCCGAAATCCTCGAGATCAGCTTCGCCAGCGAGCTGGAGGTCCTGACCTCCGACCTGAAGGAGGTCGCCGATGCCGACCGGCGCACTCGCGACTTCACCGTCAACGCGTTGCGCCGGGCGCTGATCGAGATCATCGCGCGCTTCCCGACCTACCGCAGCTACCTGCCCTCGGATCTGGAGGAGGGCGAGGTCGAGCCCGAGGATGTCCGCCTGATCGAGGGCGCGGTCGCCAAGGCCAAGCGCTGGTCGAGCCTGCCAGACCGCTCGGTCCACGATTTCGCCGCCGAGGTCCTGCTCGGGCGGATCGAGACATCGGGACCGGGGCGGCCCGACCCGCGTGTGGTGCTGCGCTTCCGCCGCCGGTTCCAGCAGCTCACCGGCCCGGTCATGGCCAAGAGCCTGGAGGACACGCTGTTCTACCGGTACGCGTGCCTGCTGGGCCTCAACGAGGTCGGCGGCGATCCGGGCGAGTACGGGATCGACGCGGAGCATTTCCACGATCTGCAGGTCGCCCGTGCCCGGGACTGGCCGAACGCCATGATCACCACGGCGACCCACGACACCAAGCGCGGTGAGGATGCCCGCACCCGGCTGCTCGCCCTCTCGGAGATTCCGGAGGAATGGGCCAAGGCGTGGGATCTGTGGCAGCGGACCGCCGGACCACACCTCGCCCGGATCGACGGCGAGCCGGCCCCCGACGCCAACGACCAATGGATGTTCTTCCAGGCGATCCTCGGCGCCTGGCCCCTGGAGCTGCTGGAGCAGGACGAGGCGGGCGCGATCGAGGATTTCCGCAACCGGCTGATCGCCTACGGCGAGAAGGCCATGCGCGAGGGCAAACGCCGGTCGAGCTGGGTCAATGTCGACGAGGTCTACGAGGGCGCAGTCCGGAAGCTGTTCACGGCTTTGATCGCCCCGGGCTCGGACTTCCTGCGGGAGCTCCGACCCTTCGCCCGGCGGCTCGCCCATCTCGGCATGCTGGCGAGCCTCGGCCGGACCGTCCTGAAATGCACCCTGCCGGGCCTGCCCGACACCTACCAGGGCACGGAGATCTGGGACTTCTCGTTCGTCGATCCCGACAACCGGCGCCCGGTGGACTACCCGGCTTTGGAGCGGATGCTGGAGCAGGGCGGGGTGCCCGCGGACCTGCTGGCGCATTGGTCGGATGGGCGGGTCAAGCAGGCGACGCTCACGCGGCTCCTCGCCGAGCGGGCCGAGCGCCCGGACTTCTACGCCAGCGCCGCCCACGAGCCCGTCGACGCGACCGGACCGAAGGCCGACCACGTGATCGCCTACCGGCGGACCGATCCCGGCCAGGAGGGCGGCGATCTGTTCGTCGCCGTTCCGCGGCTCTTCGCAAGCTTGGTCGGTGAGACCGGCTGGTCGGGCGAGGCATTTGCCGGCACCCGGGTTGATCTCGGGTCAGGGACCCGCTGGCGGGACCTTGCAACCGGGCGGATCGTTGAGAGTGGCGGGGAGGGGGCCGATCTCGGCACGCTTCTGCACGCGTTGCCCTACGCGGTGCTCCGACGGGAGCCATGAGCCCTCCGTCATCGCGAGCGCAGCGAGTCGACCCAGGGCAGCGCGACCTGGATCAGCGTGGCGCTGCTGGATTGCTTCGCTGCGCTCGCAAAGACGGTGGCGGTCCGGGCGTTTCTGCCGGATCCGCGTCTCCCTCCGCAGCCTTGTCATGCAAGTCTGCTGAGAGAAGACAGGCCGGATCGCGAGGCACGCCCGGGCGGTTCGGGCGTTACGATCAAGTGAACGGGAGCCGAAGGGCCGCATGAACGCACCGACCAAAGCCGCCGCGACGTCCGGAGCCGAAGCCGTCCTGCCGGCCTCGCTCGCGCCCCGGGCCGAGGGGCCGCGGATCTACAACCTGTTCCCGCTCCTGGTCGGGCGCGTCGCGGACTGGACCGCCGAGCTGCCGCGGATCGCGGCGCTTAAGTTCGACTGGATCTACCTCAACCCGTTCCACCAGACCGGCGGCTCGCGCAGCCTCTACGCGGTCGCCGACCCGGATCGCCTCGACGAGCGGTTCCGCGACTCCGACGGCACGCCCGACGACGAGCAGATCCGCCGCTTCTGTGCCGCCGCCAAGGCCACCGGCCTCTCGGTGATGACCGACCTCGTCATCAACCACACCGCCGACAATGCCCGGCTGGCCACCGAGCGGCCCGACCTGTTCATGAAGGAGCCCGACGGCTCGATCATGCACCCGGCCGCCGTCGATCCGGACGACCCGTCGATCCGCACCGTCTGGGGCGACCTCGCCGAGCTCGACTATCACACCCCCGCTGCCCGGGACGAGCTGACCCGGATCTGGGGCGCCTACGTCGCCCGGCTGCAGGGGCTCGGCGTGGCGGGCTTCCGCTGTGACGCAGCCTACAAGGTGCCGCCCGAGACCTGGCGTGTCCTGATCGGGGAGGCCAAGTCCCGCGACGAAGCCTGCCTGTTCGCCGCCGAGACCCTGGGCTGCACCTTCGAGGAGGCCAAGGCCACGGCCGGTGCCGGCTTCGACTACCTGTTCAATTCCTTCGCGTGGTGGGACCTGAAGAAGCCCTGGGCCCTGGAGCAGTATGAGCGCCTGCGGGTGCTCGCGCCCTCCATCGCCTTCCCCGAGAACCACGACATGAAGCGGCTGGCCGCCGAGATCGGCGGTGGCCCTGAGGCGGTGGCGCAGCACCTGCGCACCCGCTACGCGCTCGCCGCCTTCTTCTCGGCCGGCGTGCTGATGCCGATCGGCTACGAATGGGGCTACCGCCGGGCGCTGCACGTGGTCGACACCACCCCGCGTGACCGCGAGAACGAGACCGGGATCGACATCTCGGCCTCCATCCGGGCGATCAACGCCCTGCGAGCGGAGCTGCCGGCTGCCAATGTCGAGGGCGCGCAGATCCGGATCTCGGCGCCCGACAGCGACCTCGTGGCGCTCGCCCGCTTCGACACCGGCCACCCGGCCTCGGCCCGGCACGGGCTGATCGTGCTCTACAACCCGACCAACAAGCCCGTGCCCGTGGAGGCCGGGTCGCTCATCGCCCGCACCGGCGGGATGCTCGGCACCTTCGTCGACCGGACCCCGGAGGCCGAGCCGATCGCCTTCCACCCCGGCAGCGCCATCGACCTGATGCCGGGCGAGCTGCGCATCCTCGCCGCCAGCGCCCAGGAAGTCGCCCGTCAGCCGACGCGCGGCACCCCGGACGGCGAAGGCCGGGTGGTGATCGAGGCGGTCAGCCCCGAACTCGACGGCGGCCGCTCGGCGGTGAAGCGGATCGTCGGCGAATCCCTGCGGGTCGAGGCCGACATCTTCTCCGACGGCCACGAGATCATCAATGCCGCGATCCTGTCGCGGGTCGCCGGCATGGAGGGGTGGCGCGAGGACCCGATGGTCTTCGTCGACAACGACCGCTGGGCCGGGCAATTCCCCCTGGAGCAGAACGCCCGCTACGAGTTCACCCTGATCGCGTGGCGCGATGCCTTCTCGTCCTGGGTGCGCGACACCCTGAAGAAGCGCGCCGCCGGCGTCGATGTCCACCTGGAGACGATCGAGGGCGTGGCGCTGGTCGAGACCGCCGCCTCGCTGACCCGCACCCGGGGCGGCCGCGATGCCGAGCGCCTGGCCGCCCTGGTGTCCGCCCTCGCCGCCGAGGAGACCGGTTCCGCCGCCCAGCTCGATCGGATTCTCCAGCCCGACGCGGCGAGCCTCGTGCGCCGCAACGCCGAGCGGGTGAACCTGACCCGCTATCCCGTGACCCTGCCGGTGATCGCCGACCGCCTCGCGGCCCGGTTCTCCGCCTGGTACGAGATCTTCCCGCGCTCGCAGTCGATGGACGTGAACCGCCACGGCACCTTCGACGACGTCATCCGGCGCCTGCCCGAGATCCGCGAACTCGGCTTCGACGTCCTCTACTTCACGCCGATCCATCCCGTGGGCCGCACCAACCGCAAGGGGAAGAACAACACCCTCAAGGCCCTGCCCGGCGATGTCGGTTCGGTCTACGCGGTGGGTTCGGAGGAGGGCGGCCACGAGGCCGTGCATCCCGACCTCGGCACGCTTCAGGATTTCGAGCGGCTAGTGGCGGCGAGCCACGCCTACGGGATGGAGATCGCCCTCGATTTCGCGATCCAGTGCTCGCCCGACCATCCCTGGATCAAGAACCACCCGGAATGGTTCGAGTGGCGCCCCGACGGCACGCTGAAATTCGCCGAGAACCCACCCAAGAAATACGAGGACATCTCGAACGTCCACTTCTACGGGGGCGCCCTGCCCTCGCTCTGGATCGAGCTGCGCGACATCCTGCTCGGCTGGTGCGCCCGGGGCGTGCGCATCTTCCGGGTCGATAACCCGCACACCAAGCCGATCCCGTTCTGGGAATGGGTGATCGGCGAGGTCAACGGCCAGTATCCGGACGCGATCTTCCTCGCCGAGGCCTTCACCCGGCCGAAGATGATGAAGAAGCTCGCCAAGGCCGGGTACCAGCAGAGCTACACCTACTTCACGTGGCGCAACACGAAGCAGGAACTCACCGACTACGCCCTGGAGCTGGCCGGCGAGATGGGCGAGTACTACCGCCCGAACTTCTTCGCCAATACGCCCGACATCAACCCGTACTTCCTCCAGACCAGCGGCCGCGCCGGGTTCATCATCCGCGGCACGCTCGCCGCGACCCTGTCGTCGGTCTACGGCATCTACAACGGCTTCGAATTGTGCGAGGCCGCGCCGTATCCGGGCAAGGAGGAGTACCTCAACTCCGAAAAGTACGAGCTGAAGGCCTGGGATTACGACCGGCCCAGCAACATCCGCGAGCACATCGTCAAGCTCAACACCATCCGCCGCGAGAATCCCGCCCTCTGGGATTTCCGCAACGTGGTTTTCACGGGCGCGTTCAACGACCAGATCATCGCCTACGCCAAGGCGACGCCGGAGCGCGACAATTGCGTCTTCACCATGGTCAACCTCGACCCGAAGAACCGCCAGGAATGCACCTACGAGGTGCCGCTCTGGCTGTTTGGCCTGCCGGATGACGGGGCCGTGGAGGTCGAGGACCTGCTCCAGGGCTACACGTTCGAATTGCGCGGCAAGACCCACCGGATCGCCCTCGATCCGGCCGAACGATCCTGCATCATCTGGCGTCTTCGGGCGCCGCGGCGGGTTGCGGGTTGAGGCTGCCCGTGGCACTCGATCATGACAGTTGAGGCTGGCGGCGGGCGTCCCCGTCACCGGCCCTGGTACCCGCGCGACGGCCGCCAGCCCGCGCCCCGGCTGGTTTCCCCGCCGGTCCCGTCCGATTCGACCGATGAGGCAGCGACGCGATGATCGATCGCAGCGACCCGCAATGGTACCGTGACGCCATCATCTACCAGATCCACGTCAAGTCGTTCTTCGACTCGAACAATGACGGGATCGGGGATTTCGAGGGCCTGACCCAGCGCCTCGACTATGTGCGCGATCTCGGCGTCACGGCGATCTGGCTGATGCCGTTCTATCCCTCGCCGCTGCGCGACGACGGGTACGATATCGCCGATTACGAGGGCATCAATCCGTCCTACGGGACCATGGAGGATTTCAAGGCCTTCGTGGCGGCGGCGCACGAGCGCGGCCTGCGGGTGATCACCGAGCTCGTGATCAACCACACGTCGGACCAGCACCCCTGGTTCCAGGCCGCCCGGGAAGCGCCCCCCGGCTCGCCGGAGCGCGACTTCTACGTCTGGTCGGATACCGACGAGCCGTACAAGGATACCCGGATCATCTTCCTCGACACCGAGGCGTCGAACTGGACCTGGGATCCGGTCGCCAAGCAGTATTTCTGGCACCGGTTCTACAGCCACCAGCCGGACCTGAACTTCGACAACCCGAAGGTGCTGGACGCGGTCATCGCGACCATGCGCTACTGGCTCGACATGGGCGTCGACGGGCTGCGGCTCGACGCGATCCCCTACCTGATCGAGCGCGACGGCACGAACTGCGAGAACCTCGCCGAGACGCACGACGTCATCAAGAAGATCCGCGCCGCGCTGGACGCCAGCTATCCCGACCGGATGCTGCTCGCCGAGGCCAACCAGTGGCCGGAGGAGACCGCCCAGTATTTCGGCGACGGCGACGAATGCCACATGGCGTTCCACTTCCCGCTGATGCCGCGGATGTACATGGCGATCGCCCGGGAGGACCGGCACCCGATCACCGACATCATGCGCCAGACTCCGGAGATCCCCGAAGGCTGCCAGTGGGCGATCTTTTTGCGGAATCACGACGAGCTGACGCTCGAAATGGTCACCGCCGAGGAGCGTGACTACCTCTGGTCGTTCTATGCCGCCGAACGGCGGGCCCGGATCAATCTCGGCATCCGCCGCCGCCTCGCGCCGCTGCTGGAGAACGACCGGCGCAAGATCGAATTGATGAAGTCCCTCGTCCTGTCGATGCCCGGCACGCCGGTGCTCTATTACGGCGACGAGATCGGCATGGGCGACAACATTTACCTCGGCGACCGCGACGGCGTGCGCACGCCGATGCAGTGGAGCCCGGACCGCAACGGCGGCTTCTCCCGGGCGAACCCGCAGCGCCTGTTCCTGCCGGCGATTCAGGATCCGATCTACGGCTTCGACGCGATCAACGTCGAGGCGCAGACCCAGGCCCAGACGAGCCTCTTGAACTGGACGCGGCGCATGATCGCGATCCGCAACAACAGCGTCGCCCTCGGGCGCGGCACGATCCAGTTCCTGTATCCGAGCAACCGGAAGGTGCTGGCCTGGATCCGCGAGCACGAGGACGAGCGGATCCTGTGCGTGGCGAACCTCTCCCGCGCGCCGCAGGCGGTGCAGCTCGACCTGTCGGAATTGCGCACCGCAGTGCCGATCGAATTGACCGGCGGCACCGAGTTCCCACCGATCGGCGATCTGCCCTACCTGCTGACCCTGCCGTCCTACGGCTTCTACTGGTTCAGCCTGAACGCCGCGCGCTCCGGCGTGGTCGGCCCGCAGCAGGAGCCGCCGGAGCTGTTCACCCTGGTGCTCACCGGCGGCATCGAGACCCTGATGTCGGGCCGCGAGCGGGTCGCCTTCGAGCGCACCGTGGTGCCGGCCTTCCTGACGAGCCGGCGCTGGTTCGGCGCCAAGGGCTCGCGGATCAAGAGCACGAAGGTGATCGACTGCGCCGCCCTCAAGGATGTCGACGGCAGCGCGCGCTTCCTGCTGCCGCGGCTTCAGGTGCAGCTCGCCAATGGCGAGAGCCACGAATACTTCGTGCCCGTCGGCGTCGACGAGGGCCGCGAGGACGAGACGCTGATGCCCTTCGCGGTGGCGCGGGTGCGCCGGGGTCCGCGAACCGGCCTGCTCTACGGGGCGTCCGGCTCCAACGACTTCGCCGCCTGCCTGATCGACGACATGCGCGAGGGCACGGAGATTCCCACCGAGAGCGGGCGGCTGATCTTCGCCACCACCTCGGCCTTCGACCCGGAGGTCACGGTCGACGTGGCCGATATCCGCCGGCTCTCGGCCGAGCAGAGCAACACCTCGATCGCCATCGGCTCGAAGATGATGCTCAAGCTGCTGCGCCGCCTGCAACCAGGCACGCATCCGGAGATCGAGGTCGGGCGCTTCCTCACCGAGCAGGCGGGTTTTACCAACACGCCCGCCCTGCTCGGCACCCTGGAGCATGTCGCCGAGGACGGCACCCGCACAGCCCTCGCCGTGCTCCAGAAATTCGTCATGAACCAGGGTGACGCCTGGACCCTGATGCTGGAGGGGCTGCGCCGGGACTTCGAGACCGTGGTGCTCACGCCTGAAAGCGAGGCCGCCGCCCCCGCGGAGGCGTTCCAGGCCCATGGGCCCTGGGCGGACCTGCTCGGCCGGCGCACCGCCGAGCTGCACGCGGCGCTCGCCATCGAGACCGACGATCCGGCCTTCGCGGCCGAGCCCTTCGAGGAGGGCGACCTCGCGGTTCTGGCGCGCGACGCCCGCCATCAGGCCGAGCGCGCCTTCCGGGCGCTGAAAGGTCAGGCCGAGCGCGGCCTCGATGCCGGCAAGCCGGCCTGCACGGAGCTGGCCCAGCGCCGGGGCGAGGTCGAGGCGCTGATCGAGCGGCTCTCCGCCGAGCCGCCGCGCGGGGCCCACAAGACCCGCATCCACGGCGACTACCACCTGGGTCAGGTGCTCGTCGCCGAGAACGACCTGATCATCGTCGATTTCGAGGGCGAGCCCTCGCGGCCGGCCGATGAGCGCCGGGCCAAGTCGATGCCCCTGCGGGACGTGGCCGGGCTGATGCGCTCCTTCGCGTACGGCGCCGAGACGGTGATCCGGGAGATCACCGCTCGCTTCGCTGATTCCGAGGAGCGGGCGCGCAACGCCGCGACCGCGTGGCGCGGCATGATCGAGGCGGCGTTCCTCGCTGGCTACGAGACCGCCATCGCGGAGTCGCGCGCGGCGGTCACCGATCCGGAGACCCGGGACCGGCTGCTGCGCCTCTGCCTGCTGACCAAGGCGCTCTACGAAGTCGACTACGAGGCCAACAACCGGCCGGACTGGATCGAAATCCCCGCCCGTGGGGTTCTCACCATTCTGGACACGGACCGAAACGAGCCCGGAGCATCGGAATGACGGCGATCGACGAGACCTTCGCAGGACGAGCCGACCCGGAGGTTGGGACGGCGCGGAACGCGGATGTCCCGGGCTCCGGCGCATCCGCCACAGCCCCGAGTGTCCACCCGGACGCGATCGCCGCCCTGATGAGCGCCAGCCACGGCGACCCGTTCTCGGTGCTGGGCCCTCATCGGGTCGGGTCCGAGGCCTGGGAGATTCGCGCCGTTCTGCCCGAGGCCCGCGCCGCCACCCTGGTGATGGATGGCCGCACCGTGCCGTTCGAGAAGCGCCATCCGGACGGGTTCTGGGTCGCCAAGGTCGAGGGTGAGGGCCGGCCGCTCTACGAGATCGAGGTCGAATCCTGGGATGGGTCGAAGCGCCGCCGCTACGACCCGTACGGCTTTGGCTCCTCGATCGAGCAATACGACGTGGCGACTCTTCGCGAGGTCGGCACCAACCTCGTCTACCGGATCCTCGGCGCCCAGTCGGGCCAGCTCGACGGGATCGACGGGTTCCGCTTCGCCGTCTGGGCACCCAATGCCCGCAAGGTCAGTGTGGTCGGCGACTTCAACGATTGGGACGGGCGGCGCCACCCGATGCGCCTCTGGCAGGATGGCGGCGTCTGGGAGCTGTTCGTGCCGGGCCTCAAGGCCGGCGTGCGCTACAAGTTCGAGATCCGCGGGCCCGACGGGTCCCTGATTCCGCTCAAGGCCGATCCGGTCGCCTTCGCGGCCCAGCACCCGCCGGAGACTGCCTCGATCACCTACGGCGCGGGCGAGTTCGAGTGGCGCGATTCCGGCTGGATGAGCACCCGCGGCGCCAAGGACCCGCGTCACACGGCGATCTCGATCTACGAGGTCCATCTCGGCTCCTGGGCGCGGGTGCCCGAGGAGGGCAATCGCTACCTGACCTACCGGGAGCTGGCCGAGCGGCTGATCCCCTACGTCAAGGATATGGGCTTCACCCATATCGAGATGCTGCCGATCACCGAATTCCCGTTCGACGGCTCCTGGGGCTACCAGCCGGTCTCGCTGTTCGCGCCGACCAGCCGCTTCGGCACGCCTGACGATTTCGCGGCCTTCGTGGAGGCCGCCCACGAGGCCGGCATCGGCGTGCTGCTCGACTGGGTGCCGGGCCACTTCCCGCTCGACGCCCACGGGCTCGGCCTGTTCGACGGCACGCATCTCTACGAGCACGCCGATCCGCGCCAGGGCTTCCACCAGGATTGGGGCACCTACATCTACAATTTCGGGCGCACCGAGGTGGCGACCTTCCTCGCCGCCAACGCCCGGTTCTGGCTGGAGCACTACCATCTCGACGGCCTGCGCGTGGATGCCGTCGCGTCGATGCTCTACCTGGATTACTCGCGCCGCCAGGGCGAGTGGATCCCGAACCGCTACGGCGGCAACGAGAATCTCGACGCCATCGAGTTCCTGCGCAAGACCAACGAGGCGACCTACAGCCACGCCCCGGGGACGATCACGGTGGCGGAGGAATCGACCTCCTGGCCGGGCGTCTCGCACCCGACCTATACCGGGGGCCTGGGCTTCGGCTTCAAGTGGAACATGGGCTGGATGCACGACACCCTGCATTTCATGCAGGAGAATCCGATCCACCGCCGCTACCACCACCACAACCTGACCTTCGGGCTGCTTTACGCCTTCTCGGAGAATTTCATCCTGCCTCTGTCCCACGACGAGGTGGTGCACGGGAAGGGCTCGCTGCTCGGCAAGATGCCGGGCGACCGCTGGCAGAAATTCGCGAATCTCCGGGCCTATTTCGGCTTCATGTGGGGGCATCCCGGCAAGAAGCTGCTGTTCATGGGCGGCGAGTTCGGCCAGGAGCGCGAGTGGAACCACGACATCAGCCTGGACTGGCATCACCTGGACGACCCGCTGCACAAGGGCGTCAAGGACGTGGTCCGCGACCTCAACCGGCTCTACGTCTCGACTCCGGCCCTCTACAGCCGCGACGTCGAGCACACGGGCTTCCAGTGGCTGGTGGCGGACGATCAGGACAACAGCGTGATCGCCTGGGCCCGCAAGGGCGCCAAGCCCGGCGAGGTGGCGATCGTGGTGTCGAACTTCACGCCGGTGCCGCGGGAGGGCTACCGGATCGGCGTGCCGCAGGCGGGGTTCTACCGCGAGGCGTTCAATTCGGATGCCGGGGTCTATGGCGGCTCGAACGTCGGCAACCAGGGCGGTTGCCACACGGAGGATCAGGCGAGCCACAGCCAGGGGCAGAGCCTGTCGCTGACCCTGCCGCCGCTCGCGACGATGATCTTCCTGCTGGAGGGGTGAGGGATTTCACCCCACGCCATCACTGGCCACGACGCGCGCTCCTCCCCCTTGCGGGGAGGAGTTGGAGGTGGGGTCGTGCAGACAGCACCGCTGCGCCTCATCCGGAAGCACCCCCACCCCTGGCCTCTCCCCGCAAGGGGAGGGGGAAAAGCGGTCATCTTTCAGGATGTTGGTGTCAGACTGAAACCGTAAATGCGGTAGCCTCTCCGCGGGGGAGGGAGCGGGTGGCGCCCTACGCCACCCGCCAGCGCAACCCGACGCTGTTGCCGATCGCCCGTCCGTAGAGCCCGGCATAATTGTCCGCCGCCTGGTCCCAGCCGAAGCGGGCCGCCATCGCCCGCCGCCGCATGGCGTTGAGGCGCTTCTTCTGGCCGAAGGCCTCCAGCGCCCGCCGCACCGCAGCCCCGAAGGACGAGGCCGAAGGCTCCGCGAAGGTGAAGCCCGTCACCCCGTCCTCGACCGTGTCGGCCAGGCCCCCGGTGCGCCGCACGATCGGCAGGGAGCCGAAGCGCTGCGCGTACATCTGCGCCAGTCCGCAGGGCTCGAAGCGCGAGGGCATCAGCAGGAAGTCGCTGCCCGCGAACATCCGCCGGGCCTGCGCCTCCTCGAAGCCGACATGCACGCCGACCGCATCCGGATGGCGCTTGGCGAGGCCCTGGAGCGCCTGCTCGAACCGGCCCTCGCCCTGGCCGATCACCACGAGTTGCCCGCCGCCGGCCACGATGGTCTCGGCCGCCTGGAGGCTCAGGTCGATACCCTTCTGATGCACCAGCCGCGACACGATCGCGAAGAGCGGCCCGCGGGAGACCGCCAGGCCGAATTGCCGGCGCACCGCCTCGGCGTTGGCGCGCTTGCCCTTCCAGTCATCGACCTCGAACCGGGTTGCAAGGTGCGGATCGGTGCTGGGGTCCCAGGTCTCGTCGATGCCGTTGAGGATGCCGGCGAGCCGGCCCTGGCCGGCGCGGGTGCGCAGCAGGCCGTCGAGGCCGCAGCCCATCTCGGGGGTCTGGATCTCTTTGGCGTAGGTCTCGCTCACCGTGGTGACCTGCGAGGCGTAGAAGATCCCGGCCTTCAGGAAGGAGAGCTGGCCGTAGAACTCGGCGCCGTCCACCTGGAAGGCGGAATCCGGCACGCCGAGCCGGGGCAGGGCGTCCCGCGGAAACAGGCCCTGATAGGCGAGGTTGTGGATCGTCAGCACGCTCGGCACCCGCCGGCCGCGCCACGCGCAATAGGCCGGGGCCAGAGCCGCCTGCCAGTCGTTGAGATGCAGCAGGTCGGCCGCCCAGTCGGGGTCGGCGCCGGTGGCGAGTTCGGCCGCCGCGAGGCTGAGCCGGGCGAAGCGCAGGTCGTTGTCGCCGAAATCGCCGTGCTGGTCGCCGTAGGGCGTGCCGTCGCGCTCGTAGAGATCGGGGCTCAGCAGGATGTAGATGCGCAGGCCGTCGGCCGCCTCGACGAGGCCGAGGTCGCAGGGCGGTACGCCCGCGAAGCCGTCGAGGCGCGCCACCACGGGAATCTCGGGAAACGCCGCCCGCACCTGCCGGTAGCCGGGGATCAGGACGCGGATGTCGTAATGCGGCACCAGGGCCCGGGGCAGGGCGGCCGAGACCTCGCCGAGACCGCCGGTCTTCACGAAATCGGCCATCTCGGGGGTGGCGTAGAGGATGCGGCGGCGCAGCGAGGCCGGCCGGGCGGCCTGCGTGATGGGCCGTGCGTCGTCCCCTTCGCCGGACGTCCAGTCCGCGAAGGCCCCACCACGGCGCGCATCGAGCATTGGCAATGATCCTGGCCGAGCGGGATGCCCCGGTCTGGCAGACGATCGGGCAGACACGGCTGTCACGATCTCAACCACGGTCAATGCTCCTCCGCCGCGACGGTTCCGCTGCGACGCACAAAATAGGCCACCCGGACCCTTAAACTTTGGTTACGCCATAGTGCAATGCCGCATGCGCCGCAGGCAGAAAGCGTCTTTGAGCTGAAGACGCTTCTATTCGGGCCCCGGCGGGCGTTCAGGCACGTCGTAGGATCACGCCCTCGGCCGGATCGAGGGTAAGGCTCGCGCGGAGGGAATCGCCCCCGCGGCCCGCCCGCGTCGACAGCAGCACCGTCCAGTCGCCCTCCGGCAGCGGCAGGCTCTGCGCCGCGGCACCGAAATTCAGCACCACGCGCAGAACCGCATCACCCGTGAGCCGCTCGTAGGCGAACACCTCTGCGACCCCGAGCGGCACGCCACGATAGGCGCCGACCGAGAGCGCCGTGTGGTCGCGGCGCAAGGCGAGCAGGCGCCGGTACAGGGTGAGCATCGAGGCCGGGTCCGAGCGCTGGCCCTCGACGTTGCGAGTCGCCCAATCCTCCGACAGGGGCAGCCAGGGCTCGGCCGTGGAGAAGCCCGCATGCGGGCCGTCGTCCCACTGCATCGGCGTGCGCTCCGGGTCGCGGCCGTGGCCGGGCTCGTTGCGCTCCCAGGGGTCCTGCGCGCGGCCCGGCGGGATCGGGACGTGGCCGAGTCCGATCTCGTCGCCGTAATAGAGGGTCGGCGTGCCCCGCAGGGTCAGGAGCAGCATCGCGGCGATGCGGGCCTGGGCCTCGCCCACCCGGGCCGCGATGCGCGGCTGGTCGTGGTTGCCCAAAACCCAGTTCGGCCAGCCGCCCGGGGGCAGGGCCGCCTCGTAGTCGGCGACGAGCTCGGCCACCGCGTCCGCCCGCCACGGGGTCTGGATCAGCTGGAAGTTGAACGGCAGGTCGGCGCCGGTGAGGTCCGGTCCGTAATAGGCGACCAGCCGCTCCACCGGCAGGTAGATCTCGCCGATCAGCACCCGCTCGCCGTAGGCGCGCAGGACCTCCCGCATCCCGGCGATGACATCGAAAATCTCCGGCCGGTCGGCGGAGTAGACCTGCTGGAAGCGGGTGATCTCCGGCGCGCCCGGCGCGTAATCGGGGTTGGCCGGGTTGTCGCGGAATCCCGCATCCTTCATCAGGTGCCAGATCACGTCGACCCGGAACCCGTCGACCCCGCGCTCCAGCCAGAAGCGGAGCACGTCGTGCATCGCCTCCCGCACCGCGGGGTTGCGCCAGTTCAGGTCCGGCTGCTCCGTCAGGAAGGCGTGGTAGTAATACTGGCCGGTCGCCTCATCGAGCGTCCAGGCCGGGCCGCCGAAATTCGACACCCAGTTGTTGGGCGGGCCGCCATCGGGGCCGGGATCGCGCCAGATGTACCAGTCCCGCTTCGGATTCGTGCGCGCCGACCGGCTCTCTGCGAACCAGGGATGCGCGATTGACGAGTGGTTGGGCACGAAGTCGAGGATCACCTTCAGCTTGCGTCGGTGGGCCTCGGCGATCAGCGCGTCGAACTCGGCCAGCGTGCCGAAGAGCGGATCGATCCCGCAATAATCGGCCACGTCGTAGCCGAAATCCGCCATGGGGGAGGGGTAGACCGGCGAGATCCAGACGGCGTCGACCCCGAGCCAGGCGAGGTAATCGAGCCGCGCCGTGATGCCCGGCAGGTCGCCGACCCCATCGCCGTTCGTGTCCTGAAAGGAGCGGGGATAGACCTGATAGACGGTCCCGCGCTTCCACCAGACGGTGTCGGTCATGCGTCAGCCTCTCGCGTTGCCGCGTCGGAGTTAGCGGAGACCCGCCCGCTGGCGACCGGCAATGCGGATGACCTATCCGGCGGGTGTGACTGGAATGTCACGAGGGCCTGTCATATGTTGTGACCGGGCCGGTTCGCCCTATCGCGGGCGGCGCTGCCACGACTTCGCCGGAAGCCGCCCGCACAGTCGGGCGCTTCGGGGCCAGATTGCCCGCCCGTTCATGAGGCGGCAATCCATCACAAGAGATAATCGGCCCACGATTTCCCCGGCAACGATCCGGGACACAGACTTTGGGGGACCCGCACGTGTTGAATGACGTTCTGATCCGGCCCGGACCCCGGGATGCCGCCCGCCAGGATCCTCCCCGCGACGCGCGCGCACCTGAGGTTTCGGCGCCTGCGTCTTGGACTGTCCCGACGCTCTCCGCAAGCGGCGATGCGGTGGTGGACCTGCGGGAATCGATCCGCGCCAAGCTCACCTTCGGATTGGGGCGTACCCCCGAGACGGCGCGCCCGCGCGACTGGTTCGCGGCGACCGCCCTGGCCCTGCGCGACCGGATCGTGGCGGCCTGCATGGCGGCTCAGCACGGCGTGCCGAACAAGCGCGTCTACTACTTGTCGCTGGAATTCCTGATCGGCCGGCTGATGTCGGACGCGCTGAACAATCTCGGCCTGATGGAGACCGCCCGGGCGGCGCTCAAGGAACTCGGGGTCGATCTCGGCGCCGTGGAGGAGGCCGAGCCCGACGCCGCGCTCGGCAATGGCGGCCTCGGGCGGCTCGCCGCCTGCTTCATGGAGAGCATGGCCAGCATCGGCATCCCGGCCATGGGCTACGGCATCCGCTACGATCACGGCCTGTTCCGGCAATCCTTCGAGGATGGCTGGCAGCGCGAGGCGCCCGAGACCTGGCTTTCAGAGGGCAACCCGTGGGAATTCGCCCGCCCCGAGGCGACCTACGCGATCGGCTTCGGCGGCAGCGTCACCCATTCCTCCTCGGAGGAGGGGGTGATCCGGCGGCACTGGCAGCCGGCCGAGATCGTGCGGGCGGTCGCCCATGATGTGCCGGTGCCCGGCTGGCGCGGGCGCCACGTCAATGCGCTCCGCCTGTGGAAGGCCGAGGCCGGCGAGCCGATCGACCTCGCCCGCTTCAACGGCGGCGACCATATCGGCGCGATGGCGGCGCGGATGCGCGCGGAGGCGATCTCCCGGGTGCTCTATCCGAGCGACAGCTCGGCCGAGGGCCAGGAGCTGCGCCTGCGCCAGGAATACTTCTTCACCGCCGCCTCTCTCCAAGACCTCCTGGCCCGGCACGTGGCCGAGCGCGGCGACGTCCGCTCCCTGCCCGACCATGCGGCAATCCAGCTCAACGACACGCACCCGGCGATCGCGGTCCCGGAGCTGATGCGCCTCCTCATCGACACGCACGGCCTTTCCTGGGAGGATGCGTGGCACGTCACCACCAACACGCTGCACTACACCAACCACACCCTCCTGCCCGAGGCGCTGGAGACCTGGCCGGTGGAGCTGATGGAGCGGCTGCTGCCGCGCCACATGCAGATCATCTACCTGATCAACTGGATGCACCTGGAGGAGCAGTCGAAGCACGGCCGCCAGGGATCGTCGGGTGATGCCGCCTACCTCGCCTCGATCTCGCTGATCGACGAGTCGAACGGCCGCCGGGTGCGGATGGGGCACCTCGCCTTCCACGGCGCCCGCCGGGTCAACGGCGTCTCGGCGCTGCACACCGACCTCATGCGCTCCACGGTCTTCTCGGACCTGCACGCCCTCGACACGGACAAGATCGTCAACAAGACCAACGGCATCACCTTCCGCCGCTGGTTCCACAACGCCAATCCGGGCCTCACCCGGCTCGCGGTCGAGACGGTGGGGGCGGACGTCCTCGACGATCCGGAGCTGCTGCGCGGCCTGGAGGCTCATGCCGAGGATCCGACCTTCGTGGCGCGCTACGCCGCCGTGCGCCGGGAGCGCAAGGAGGCCCTGGCCCGCATCGTCGCCGACCGCACCGGCATCGACATCGATCCGGCCGCTCTGTTCGACGTGCAGGTGAAGCGCATTCACGAGTACAAGCGCCAGCTGCTCAACGTCATCGAGACGGTGGCGCTCTATCAGGCGATCAAGGCCGAGCCGCACCGGGACTGGACGCCCCGGGTCAAGATCTTTGCCGGCAAGGCGGCGCCGAGCTACGTGCGGGCCAAGCTGATCATCAAGCTCGCCTGCGACATCGCCAAGGCGGTGAACGACGACCCCGAGGTCGCCGGCCGGCTGAAGGTGGTGTTCCTGCCGAACTACTCGGTGAGCTTGGCCGAAGCGATCATCCCGGCCGCCGACCTGTCGGAGCAGATCTCCACCGCCGGCCTGGAGGCCTCGGGCACCGGCAACATGAAGTTCGCCCTCAACGGCGCGCTCACGGTGGGGACGCTCGACGGCGCCAACATCGAGATCCGCGACCATGTCGGGGCGGAGAACATCTTCATCTTCGGCCTGGAGGCCGACGGCGTCCGCGCCCGGCAGGCCGAGCCGGATTATGCGACCCGCGCGATCCAGGCCTCGCCGCGTCTGGCGGCGGCGCTCGACATGATCGCCTCGGGCCGGTTCTCCCCGGAGGAGCCGGGGCGGTTCCGCCCGCTCACCGACGACCTGCGCCGGCGCGACCAATACCTGCTCACCGCCGATTTCGACGATTACTGGCGGGTGCAGCGGTCGATCGACGCCGCGTGGCGCGATCCCCGCGGCTGGTGGGCCAAGGCGATCCGCAACACGGCCCGCATGGCGTGGTTCTCGTCGGATCGGGCGATGCGGGAATACGCCGAGGAGATCTGGCGGGTGCGGCTGGGTTGATTGGATAAGGGCGCGGGGGCGCCGCGTCCGCGCTCCCGCCGGCTTCTCCCTCCCCCGCAGAGGGGGGAGGGAGAGAAGCGGAACCCTTCGTGTCTATGCTTCAACGGACATGCGCGGGTCCGCTACATCGCGCCGTAGCTGGCGCCCGCCAGATCCTCCAGCTTCACGCGGTCGATCACCGTGATGCGCCCGCGCCGCGCCCGGATCATGCCGGCCCCCTCCAGCGTGTGGGTCGCCATCGTGACGGTGGGGCGGCGCACGCCGAGCATCTTCGAGAGCATCTCGTGCGTCAGGGGCAGCTCGTCCTGGTCCAGGCGGTCATGGGTCATGAGGATCCACCGGGCGAGCCGCGCCTCGACGGTGAGGTCGGCGTTGGCGTAGACGGTCTGGCCCACCTGCACGATCAGGCTCTGCACGTAGCGGCCCAGCACGCGGCGCAAGCCCGCGCTCGCGTCGAGCGCCTCGTGCAGGGCGTCGGCCGGGATCCGCAGCGCCCCACCCCCGGCCTGCACGATCGCCGTATGGGGCGTGCTCTCCGTGCCCAGCGCGAGCGGCACGCCCACGAAGCCTTCGCGGCCCGTGAGGCCGATCTCGATGCGCCCCTCGCGGATGTCGGCCACGAGGGAGACGATCCCGTCCTCGACGAAATAGGCCTGCGTGATCGGCTGTTGGGGTGCGATCAGCACCGCGTGCAGGGGGAGCGGCACCGGCTCCAGGGCGGAGGCGAGGCGGTCGAACGCCTCCGGATCCAGGGCCGTGAGCAGACGGTTGCGGATGGCGGATTGCTGCGGCAGCGCCATGAGGCTCCTCCGTTTCCGGGCAGGAGCACGGGCCATCTCCCAGTCATCCGCACCCCGGGACCCCGGCGGATGATCCTCACTGTCTCACAGGGCCGTACGACGCAGTATTGAGTAGGTTAGTTTTCTGGGATCAATCCGTCTGGATCCATACCGAACTTGGCCGCGAACGCCGGATCCGCGGATCGGCGCCGTGCCGGTAGGCAGATGCCGCGCCGGAGATCGGCCGCGCCGGCGCGACTGCCTAAATATGTGGCACACGACTTGCGAGCCCTCAGGCCGTCTCAACGAAGACGACGAAGGGCACCGCCGTGAAAGCATTTGGACGTTGGGCGTCAGCCACCGCGCTGGCCGCCGGGCTCGCGCTAGGCACGCTGGGGGTTGGCGCCGCCCGGGCGCAGGAGACCATCAAGGTCGGCATCCTGCACTCGCTGTCGGGCACGATGGCGATCTCGGAGACCACCCTCAAGGACGTGATGCTGATGCTGATCGCCGAGCAGAACGCCAAGGGCGGCGTGCTCGGCAAGAAGCTGGAGCCGGTGGTGGTCGATCCGGCCTCGAACTGGCCACTCTTCGCCGAGAAGGCCCGGGAGCTGATCAGCAAGGACAAGGTCGCGGCCGTGTTCGGCTGCTGGACCAGCGTCTCGCGCAAATCCGTGCTGCCGGTGTTCAAGGAACTCGACAACATCCTGTTCTACCCCGTTCAGTACGAGGGCGAGGAGAGCGAGCGCAACGTGTTCTACACCGGCGCCGCCCCGAACCAGCAGGCGATCCCGGCGGTCGATTACCTGATGTCGGAGGATGGCGGCGGCGCCAAGCGCTGGGTGCTGGAGGGGACCGACTACGTCTACCCGCGCACCACCAACAAGATCCTCGAAGCCTACCTGAAGTCCAAGGGCGTCAAGGACGAGGATATCCTGATCAACTACACGCCGTTCGGCTTCTCGGACTGGCAGACCGAGGTCTCGAAGATCAAGGCGTTCGGCTCGGCCGGCAAGAAGACCGCCGTGGTCTCGACCATCAACGGCGACGCCAACGTGCCGTTCTACAAGGAACTCGGCAACCAGGGCATCAAGGCCACCGACATCCCGGTGGTGGCCTTCTCGGTGGGCGAGGAGGAACTCGCCGGCATCGACGCGAAGCCGCTCACCGGCCACCTCGCCGCCTGGAACTACTTCGAGTCGATCAAGACGCCGGAGAACGAGGCCTTCATCAAGACGTGGCAGGCGTTCCGGAAGAACCCGAAGGCCGTCACCAACGACCCGATGGAGGCCCACTATATCGGCTTCAACATGTGGGTGAAGGCGGTGGAGAAGGCCGGCTCCACGGAGCCCGACAAGGTGATCGCGGCGCTGCCGGGCATCGAGCAGAAGAACCTCACGGGCGGCACCGCCACGATGCTGCCGAACCACCACATCACCAAGCCGGTCTTCATCGGCGAGATCGAGGCGAACGGCCAGTTCGACGTGGTGTGGAAGACCGAGGGCCTGATCCCCGGCGAGGCGTGGTCGAAGCAGCTCGAGGGCTCCAAGGACCTCGAGGCCGACTGGGTCAAGCTCAAGTGCGGCAACTACAACACCAAGACCAAGTCCTGCGGCGGCGCCTGAGGCGCTGCTCATCCCCTCCCCAGGCGATCCCGGGCCCGCCCGGGATCCGCTCAAGCTTGTGGAGAGGGGTCGGGGTGGGGGTGGCTCAGAAGTCACCGTCACGCTCGATCCTGCACCACCCCCACCTCCAACTCCTCCCCACAAGGGGGAGGAGAGTCCGGTCGCGCCAGAAGTGCCATGCTCCGTCTCCTCACCCTTTTGGTCCTGCTGCTGGCCGCCCCGGTGCTCGCCCAGGCACCCGATCCCTACGGCCAGCTCGCCGGCGACGGCTATGCCGAGATCGAGGCCGGTGTCTCCGGGCTCGCCGCCTCCGGCGACCCGCGCGCCGACGCGATCCTCGCGGCCCTGTCGGACGGCCGCCTGCTGGTGCGCCCGGACAAGACCCTGCTGATCCGGCAGGGCAACACCGTCGTCGATGCGAAGACCGGCGCCCCCGCCGCCGACAGCCCCGACCTCAAGCCCGTGCGCGCCAACAACCGGGTCCGCCGGGCGATCGAGGCCGCCCGCGGGCAGCTCGACCTCGCAAGTCCCGATCCGGCCAAGCGCCGCGCCGCCGCCGACGCGGTGTTCAAGGCGCGGGACGCGGCCGCGTTGCCGGCCCTCGACACCGCCCTGGCGCGCGAGACCAACGCAGGCGTCCGCCAGGCCCTGACCGAGGCCCGCGCCGCCGTGCTGCTCGCCAAGCCCGGCACCGCGGAAGCCGACCGGATTGCCGCAATTCCCGCCATTCAGGCCCGGGGCGATGGCGACGCGATGGGCATCCTGCGCGGTCTCGCGGCGGATCCGAGCGAGGCCGTGCGCAATGCCGCCGTTCGGGGCATCGCGGCGATCGAGACGCGGCTCGCAATCCTCGGGGCGCTTCAGAACGTCTGGTACGGCATCTCGCTCGGCTCGGTCCTGCTGCTCGCCGCCATCGGGCTCGCCATCACCTTCGGGGTGATGGGCGTGATCAACATGGCCCACGGCGAGATGGTGATGCTCGGCGCCTACACGACCTACGGCGTGCAGGAGCTGATCCGCACCCAGGCGCCGGCCCTGTTCGGCTGGTCGCTGGCGATCAGCATCCCCTGCGCGTTCCTGGTTGCCGGGCTGATGGGCGTGCTGATCGAGCGGTTCATCATCCGCTTCCTGTACGGCCGCCCGCTGGAGACGCTGCTCGCCACCTTCGGGGTCAGCCTCGTGCTGCAGCAGGGGGTGCGCTCGCTCTTCGGCCCGACCAACCGCGAGGTCGGCGCGCCGGCCTTCATGAGCGGCGCCTTCGACTTCTACGGCCTGTCGATCACCTGGGGCCGGATGTGGATCATCGTGTTCGCGCTGGCGGTGTTCCTGGGCCTGCTGTTCGTGTTGCGAAAAACGTCGTTCGGCCTGAAGACCCGGGCGGTCACCCAGAACCGACGCATGGCCGCCGCGATGGGCATCCGCACGCCCTACGTCGATGCCCTGACCTTCGGGCTCGGCTCGGGCATCGCGGGGATCGCCGGGGTGGCGCTCTCGCAGATCGACAACGTCTCGCCCAATCTCGGCCAGGGCTACATCATCGACTCGTTCCTCGTGGTGGTGTTCGGCGGCGTCGGCAACCTCTGGGGGACGCTGGTGGCGGCGCTGACGCTCGGCGTCGTGAACAAGCTCGCCGAGCCGTATATCGGCGCCGTGCTCGCCAAGATCGGCCTCCTGATCTTCATCATCCTGTTCATCCAGAAGCGCCCGCGCGGCCTGTTCGCGCTCAAGGGCCGGGCGGTGGAATCGTGAGGGGGGCGGGTCCTTCCCTCCCCCTTGCTGGGAGGGACCGAGGGTGGGGGTGGCGCAGAAGGCACCGCCGCGCTCGATCCGGGACAACCCCCACCCCTACCCCTCCCCGCAAGGGGGAGGGGACACGCGTTGCGACCTCGGGATCCGCCCCATGACCCCCCGCACCTTCCTGATCGACCGCAAGGGCTGGATCTTCCTCGCCGTCCTGGCCGCCTTCTGCCTCGTCGTGCCGGTGCTGAACCTCGCGGTGCCGGAGGGCTCCGGCCTGCACGTGCCGACCTATCTCGTCTCGCTCTTCGGAAAATACCTCGCCTACGCGCTGCTCGCGGTCAGCCTCGACCTCGTCTGGGGCTATTGCGGCATCCTCTCGCTCGGCCACGGGGCGTTCTTCGCGCTCGGCGGCTACGCGATGGGGATGTACCTGATGCGTCAGATCGGCGCCCGGGGCGTCTACGGCAATCCGGTCCTGCCCGACTTCATGGTGTTCCTGAACTACAAGGCCCTGCCCTGGTACTGGTACGGCTTCGACCACTTCGCCTTCGCGGCCCTGATGGTGCTGCTGGTGCCGGGCCTGCTGGCCTTCGTGTTCGGCTGGCTCGCCTTCCGGTCGCGGGTGACCGGCGTCTACCTGTCGATCATCACCCAGGCGCTGACCTACGCGCTGATGCTCGCCTTCTTCCGCAACGACATGGGGCTGGGCGGCAACAACGGGCTCACCGATTTCAAAGACCTTTTGGGCTTCTCCGTCCAGTCCCAGAACTTTCGCGTGGGCATCTTCGTCGCCACCGGCATCGCGCTGGCGCTGGGCTACCTGATCGCCCGGGTCATGACGGTCTCGGCCTACGGAAAAATCCTGATCGCCGTGCGCGACGCCGAGAGCCGCACCCGCTTTCTCGGCTACCGGCCGGAGCACTTCAAGACGCTGGCCTTCACGGTCTCGGCCATGATGGCGGGTGTCGCCGGCGCCCTCTACGTGCCGCAGGTCGGCATCATCAACCCGGGGGAATTCGCCCCCACCAACTCCATCGAGACCGTGATCTGGGTGGCGGTGGGCGGGCGCGGCACGCTGGTCGGCGCGGCGCTGGGCGCCGTGCTGGTCAACTACGCCAAGACATTGCTCACCGGCGCGATGCCCGATGCGTGGCTGTTCGCGCTCGGCGGCCTGTTCGTGGTCGTGACACTGTTCCTGCCGCGCGGCCTCGTCGGCACCGCGATCGAGCGGTTCGGCAGCCGGCGCGCCGCCGCCAAGCTGCCGCCGGAGCCCGAGATCGCCCCGGAACGCGTCGAACAAGGGCAGGGCGCATGAGCACCGACCTCCTCGAACCTCCGGATGCCGCGGCCCGCGGCCCCGCCAACCGGAAGCGGGAGACGGACGCGCTCCTCTACCTCGACGACCTGCGGGTGACCTTCGACGGCTATAAGGCCCTGCGCGGCCTCTCGCTGACGCTGGCCCGCGGCGAGCTGCGGGCGATCATCGGCCCGAACGGCGCGGGCAAGACCACCATGATGGATTGCATCACCGGCAAGACCCGGCCGGACAGCGGCATCGCGCTGTTCGATGGCACCCATGACCTGCTCACGCGCGACGAGCCGGCGATCGCCGACCTCGGCATCGGCCGCAAATTCCAGAAGCCGACCGTGTTCGAGAGCCACACGGTCGCCGACAACATCCTGCTCGCCCTCAAGGGCCCGCGGGCGGCCTTCGCGTCCCTGTTCGGCTGGCGCAACCGGGTGGAGGCCGCGCGGATCGACGCCCTGTTGGAGACCGTCGGCCTGCTGGCCCACCGGAACCGTCCAGCGGCCGATCTGAGCCACGGCCAGAAGCAGTGGCTGGAGATCGGCATGCTGCTCGCGCAGGACCCCAAGCTCCTGCTGGTCGACGAGCCGGTGGCCGGCATGACCGACGCCGAGACCGCCGAGACCGCCCGCCTGCTCCGGCGGATCGCCGGCGAGCACGCCGTAGTGGTGGTGGAGCACGACATGCACTTCGTCCGCGATCTCGGCTGCCGGGTCACCTGCCTGCACGAGGGCGCGGTGCTGGCCGAGGGCTCCATCGACGCGGTCTCGGCCGATCCGCGGGTGGTCGAGGTGTATCTGGGACGATGACCACCATCCTGGTTTCAAAAGGTCGAGACCTTTTGCGGGTGCAGGGCAGAGCCCTGCTGTACGGATCTGGACCCCCTTCCGGGGGTCCAGATCCGTATGCCGGGGTTTCACCCCGACGCCCCACCAAAGGGCTGAGCCCTTTGGAATCCCTTTCTCTGCCCTCACAATCCGATGGTGAACCCCCATGCTGAGCGTCGAGGGGATCGATCTCTATTACGGCGCAGCGCAGGCGCTCCGCGGCGTGTCGCTGACCGCCGAGGCCGGGCAGGTGACGACGGTTCTCGGCCGCAACGGCGTCGGCAAGACCTCGCTGCTGCGGGCGATCGTCGGCCAGCAACCTCTGCGCTCCGGAACGATCCGGCTCGACGGCCGCCCGATCCAGGGGCTTGCCCCCTACGACCGGGCCCGCGCCGGGATCGCCTTCGTGCCCCAGGGCCGCGAGATCTTCCCGCTGCTCACCGTCAAGGAGAATCTGGAGACCGGCTTCGCCCCGCTGAAGCGCCGGGACCGCCACGTCCCGGGGGAGATCTACGACCTGTTCCCGGTGCTCAAGGACATGCTGCACCGGCGCGGCGGCGACCTCTCGGGCGGCCAGCAGCAGCAGCTCGCCATCGCCCGGGCGCTGGTGACCCGGCCGAAGCTCCTCGTGCTCGACGAGCCCACGGAGGGCATCCAGCCCTCGATCATCAAGGATATCGGCCGGGCGATCACCTATCTGCGCGGCAAGGGCGAGATGGGGATCGTGCTGGTCGAGCAGTATTTCGAATGGGCGCGCGACCTGTGCGATTCCTACGCGGTGATGGATCGGGGGCAGGTGGTGCTGGCCGGCCCCCGGGCCGGGATGGTCGAGGCCGACGTGCTCCGGTGGATGTCGGTATAGGGCAGGCCAGAGGCGGAACAGGCTTCCGTTCGCTGGGGCACACAGGGACGGCGAAGCATAGACGCCTATTCAGAAATCGTCCGCATAGAGCCGATGGATGATTGGCGAAAACTGTTGATTAACCCGGCAATGCCAAGGTTAAACCACAATTGGGGCCTGCCATGGCGCCTCACCGCAGGAGCGCCCATGACGATCCTCGATCCCATCACCGGCGAGTTGGTCACCATCCCGGTGCCGCGTCCGCGTCCGCAGCCCGGCCACCGCTGAGACGCTCCGGCCTCATGACGAACGTCATCGATCCAGGGACGACCCGCCGGAAGGCGCGGGCCGGGCGGCTTCGGGTCCGGACGGATCCGCCGGGCCTGCTGCTGCTCGGGAGAGGGCTGGCCTCGAACGGCGAGCCGACCGCCGCAGCCGATCTGATCGCCCTGGCCCAGGCCGCGCGCCGCCAAGCCGCGGATCGCGAGCCTCCGGATCGGGCCTGAGGCGGCCCGCGCGACCTCGCTGGCCGCTTTCGGGGCCTCCGGACCGGCGAGCGGTCCGGCTCACCTGTCTCAGCAGCCGGAGCAGATCGGCTTGGCGGCGCTGCGGCCTTCCTTCTCCAGGCGCGTCATCATCGCCTCCCGGTCGTAGGCGCGCGCCTCGATCTTCGCGACGGGCTTGCGGGCACCGATCGCCCCCGTTTCGGCCACACCCGCGAAGGCGTTCCTGTTCGCCACGAAGGCCGGCCGGGTCAGCTCCGCCGGGCGCAGGGTCCGCCAAGCCAGTCGCGCGCGGGTCGAGGCCGCCAGAACATCCGTCGGGTTCACCCGTTGTCCGGGAACCTCGGCCTCTTGGACGCGGGCCGTGCCCGGGATGCGGATGACCGGCAGGGCCGCCGCCGGAACGGCCGGCGCCACCGGTCTCGCGACCTCCTTCAGAGCGGCATCGTGTGCCGCCGTCATGGCGGGCAGAGAGCTGTACGCGGTGGGCACGTTCGGCAGCCGAGAACAGGCACTTGCCGACAGCAGGATGAGCCCTAGAACCGCGAATCGCGACACCATATTGCCACCCGAAAGCAATACTCAGCCATTCTGGCCAAGCTTGTTCCCGGTGATATAGGAGCATGTCGGCAGTGTCCAATGGCCGAGACTGCTCGGTCCCGGCCGCAGGGACGTTCGGCCGGGGATGTGGCTTTCCAGCCGGCCCGCGGATGTCGGGCAGTCAGGCCGTGGATGGGGCCTTCGCCCGGGCGGCCCCCACCCTCCTTCGGCCGTTCGATCCGACGCGGCGGCGGTATCAGACACGCGCCAGATACGGAACGTCCCCCATGCCGGCGCACGACGTCACCGGAGGACGACCATGAGCACCCGACGCGACTTCCTGCACCTCTCGGCGGCTGCGACAGCGGCCGGTGTCCTGGCGGCGCCGGCCGCAGCGCAGGCCCCCGCCTCCGGCCCGGGGCGGCCGATCCCGCCCGCGGGCGGCAGCCAGACCCTGCTGCGCCTGGCCACCTTCGTCCCGGAGGGGGGCGGCCCGCCGCGGCTCGGCGCCGTGCGCCCGGACGGCCGCATCGTCGACCTGTCGCGGATCGCGAATCCGGGCTTCGATCCCGCACGGATGGTCTCGCTGATCGAGGCCGGCCCGGCGGCGCTGGAGCGCGTCCGGCAGGCCGCTGCCTCCGGCGACGGGCCCTCCGTCGAGACCGTGCGGCTCCTCGCGCCGATCCCGGCGCCGACCCGCAACGTCTACGCGGTCGGGTGGAATTACCTGGAGCATTTCGCCGAGGGGCAGGCCGTCCGCGGCACGAACGCCGAGTACCCGGCTCATCCGGTGTTCTTCACCAAGGGCGTCAACACCGTGAACGGGCCCTACGACCCGATCCCGTACGATCCCGCTGTCTCGACCGCGATCGACTGGGAGGTGGAACTCGCCGTGATCATCGGCACCGGCGGGCGCAACATCGCCGAGGCCGACGCGATGAGCCACGTCTTCGGCTACAGCGTCATCAACGACACCACCGCCCGCGACATGCAGATCAAGCTCCACGGCGGGCAGTGGTTCAAGGGGAAGAGCCTCGACGGCCACGGGCCGATCGGCCCCTGGATCGTGCCGGCCGCGGATCTCGATCCCGGCAACCTGCGTCTCCAGACCCGGGTGAACGGCGCGATCAAGCAGGATGCCTCGACCCAGCAGATGTACTTCAAGGTCGCGCGCATCATCGCCGAGCTGTCACACGGGCTGACCCTGGTGCCGGGGGACATCATCGCCACCGGCACGCCGCCCGGCATCGGCAACGCGCGCAAGCCGCCGGAATTCCTCAAGCCCGGCGACGTGATGGAGACAGAGGTCGCCGGCATCGGCACCCTGCGCAACGTCATCCAGGCCGTGCCGAGCTGACCGAACGGGGTTTCGAAAGGGCGAGCCCTTTCGCGGGTCCAGGGCGGAGCCCGGGAATCCGTCAGGGCTTTGCCCTGACAACCCACCAAAGGGCTTCACCCCTTTGGAAACCCGGGATTTCCCGGTCAGGCCCGCAGCTGCGCCACGAAGGCCCGGATGAACGGCGGCAGCCCGTCGAGGTCGCGCAGGCACAGGGTGAGGTCGCGCCGCGCCCAGGAATCGGCCAGCGGCACCACCGCGAGGGCGAGGCCCTGGGCGGCCCGGGCAGCCGCGCTCTCGGGCAGGATCGCCAGCCCGACCCGGGCCTCCACCAGCCGGCAGACGGCGTCGAACCCGCGCAGCTGCACCCGCAGGCGCATCGGACGCCCCTCCCGGGCCGCCTGGGCGACCAGGAACCGGCTGATGGCGCTGCGCCGGTCGAGGCCGACGAGGTCGTGACCCAGCACCTGCACGAAGGGGATCGCCCCGCGTCCCGCCAGGGGATGGTCCCGGGCCGCCACCAGCACGAAACGATCCTCCCGGAACGGAAAGGTCTGCAGCGAGCCGGTATCCACCGTGCCCGACAGGATGCCGAGATCGGCCGCCCCCTCGGCCACCAGCCCGACGATCTCCTCGGAGGTCCGCTCCTCGATCTCGACACCGATCCCGGGATGGCCGGCCAGGAAGGCGGAGAGCGCCTCGGGTAGGAACTCGGTGAGTGCATTGGTGTTGGCCAGCACCCGGATCTGGCCGAAGGCGCTGCCCGAGAAGGCCGCCATCTCCTCGCGCAGGCGCTCCACGCCGGCCAGGACCTCCCGGGCATGGACCAGGAGCGCCCGCCCGGCCGGGGTCGGGCTGACGCCCTGCCGCCCCCGGGTGAGGAGGGCGGCCCCGAGGGACTCCTCCATCAGCCGGATCCGCGTGGAGGCCGCCGCCAGGGCGAGGTTCGCCCGCCCCGCGCCATGGGTGATCGAGCCGGCCTCCACCACGTGCCGGAACAGGCTGAGATCGGTGAGATCGAACCGCATCATCGTCCTGGCGTCTCCCCGCCGCCCCGCCGGATCCGCGGCCCCTGCCGGCGGCCGACGGTAGCTTCGGCCCCGTCCCGTGTCAGCGCCCCCGGATACCCCACCGCCGGCGCCTCGACCGCACGTCAATCGATGCACCCCGCAATCATGCGCCTGAAACACGATGAAGTGTCTAATTATCGACAAATAACGTCTTCTGCGCCAGAATACATCCAGTGCCAAGTCAGGACAGATTCACCCAATATTCCACCATGTCTACCGAATATGTCGACTCAAATGTTATGCGCTGAAGATTTTTTATTCACCGTCTCTTAACGTGATACAATCCAAACCTGTCGGACAATCCGCGGATCGCTCGTGCGTATGATAGATCTTTCACGCCCACCTATCGTACGACTGAGCCCGAGACGTGCGCGGCAGTCCAGACCTGGACCGGAGGGGCAGACGACCTGTCGGCCAAGACCTTCTCGGCCAAGACCCTCTCGGACAAGCGCCTCTCGACCAAGCCCCTGTCGGCCAATCCCATGATGGACGCACTCCTGGTCGACGACAGCGTGACGATGGGCCGGCGCCTGCGTCGGCTCCTGGAAGCCAAACCCGAGGTGAGCGTGACCGCCTGCACCGACTCCGGTGCGGCGCTGGTGGAGGCGCAGATCCGGGCCTTCGACCTCGTGCTGGTCGATTGCCACGGGCCCGCCGGGGACGGGATCGCTTTCATCCGGTGCATGCGGACCATCCCGCACTACGCCCAGGTGCCCATGGTGATCATCACCGATGACGGCTCCGACGCGGCTCGGCTCTCTGCCCTCGAAGCGGGGGCGTCCGACGTCATCTTCAGCGCCGTGTCGAGCGTCGAGTTCACCCTGCGGCTGCGCAACGCGATCCGCCTCGCTAAGGCCGTGCGGCGGCTGGCCGAGCAGGCCTCCTGGCTCGACGGCGCGGTGGAGGCGGCCCTGCGCCACATGCGCGAGCGCGAGGAGGAGATCATCTTCCGCTTGGCCCTCGCCGTCGAGTACCGCGACAACGACACGGGGGACCATACCTGGCGGGTCGCCCGCTACAGCCAGATCGTGGCCGAGGCGTTGGGGCTCGCTCCGGATTTCTGCCGCAGCCTCTATCTGGCGGCGCCGCTGCACGATGTCGGCAAGGTCGGAATCCCGGACGGCATCCTGCTGAAGCCGGGGCGCCTCGATCCGGACGAGTTCGCCCGGATCAAGGGGCATACCACCATCGGCAAGCAGATCCTCGGCGGGAGCGCGTCCGACCTGATCCGCCTCGCCGCCGAGATCGCCGAGGCCCATCACGAGCGGTGGGACGGCAGCGGCTATCCGAACGGGCTCGCCGGAACCGCGATCCCGCTCGCCGCCCGGATCGTCGCGGTGGCGGACGTGTTCGACGCCCTGACCACGCAGCGCCCCTACAAGGCGGCGCTGTCGTTCGAGGCGGCCCTGGAGAGCCTGCGCGCCGAGAGCGGCCGCCATTTCGACCCGGATTGCGTCGCGGCCTTCTGCACCCGTTGGGCCGATATTCGCATCGCCGGCGGGCAGGAGCGGACCGCGATCCAGCCGGTCACCGAGCCCTGGGCGCGGGTTCCAACCCTGCTCCGCGAGATCGCCGCCGAGCCCCCCGGTCCGTCCGGCTGGCTCGTGGGCGACCCGCACACCCTGATCGCTCAGGACGTGGCTCAGGACTCGGCGACGACGAGCCCGCCGCCGGCTCCGCCGTTGACCCGGGACACGCACGGGACACGCACGGAGGCTCGGCATGAACGCGCGCTGGATGACACTGCTGGCGATCGCCCAGGCCCGTCACATCTCCCTGGACGCGGCCCAGCGCCTGGTCGACGCGACGGACTGCCCCAAGGTGTTCCGCACCGACGGAACGGTCTACCGCATCTGACCGCCGCGCGGCCGGACGAGTCGGCGCTCGGGCAGCCGTGAGACGGCGCATTCCGGTTCCGGGCCTGTTGCCGTAACCTTCCGGGATGCGCGTCTTCCACAGTCCCGAATCGCCCCGGCACGATCCCGACCGCTACTGGCGGCGCGGCACACCGATTCCCCATCCCGAGCAGGCGGCGCGCTACACCATCCTGCGCGATGCGGCCCAGCGGGGCGGCCACGCCCTTGCGGAGCCTGGCGATCACGGCCTGGACCCGATCCGGGCGGTGCACGACCCCGCCTACGTGGCGTTCCTGGCCGAGGCCTGGAACCGCCGCGGCGAGATGCCGGGCATCGGCGACGAGATCCTCAGCGGCGTCTTCGCCCGGCCGCACATGCACCGGCGGCCTGCCGGCCTCCTCGGGCTCGCCGGCCTCTACATGGCCGACACCTCGACGCCGATCCGCGCGGGGACATGGCCCGCCATCTACGGCGCGGCGCAATGCGCCATCGCGGCCGCCGACGCCGCCCTGGCAGAAGGCCACGCCTACGCCCTGTGCCGGCCGCCCGGCCATCACGCCTACGCGGATTCGGCCGGCGGCTTCTGCTTCCTCAACAACAGCGCGATCGCGGCCGCCCGGATGCTGGCCGCCACCGGCGGCCCGGTGGCGATCCTCGACATCGACGTCCATCACGGCAACGGCACGCAGGGGATCTTTTACGCCCGACCGGATGTCCTGACGGTCTCGGTCCATGCCGATCCGTCGGACTACTTTCCGTTCTTCGCGGGCTATGTCGACGAGGCCGGGACGGGAGAGGGGCTCGGCTTCAACCGCAACATCCCGCTGCCGCCGGGCTCGGGCGACGCCCCCTGGCTCGAAGCCGTGGAGGCGGGTCTCGCAACGATCGCCGCGCATCGGCCGCGGGGGCTCGTGGTGGCTTTGGGCCTCGACGCCTCGGCGGACGATCCGATCGGCGCCCTCAGGGTGAGCCGGGCGGGCTTCGCCGGGGCGGCGGAGCGGATCGCCCGGGTGGGGCTGCCCACCGCCCTCGTCCAGGAGGGCGGCTATCTCTGCGCCGCCCTGCCGGAAAACCTGACGGCGTTCCTGGCGGCCTTCGACGCGGCTCGGTGAGGCCTACTCCTCGTCGTCCTCGTCCTGGTGCCGGCCCTTGAGCTTGGCGAAGACGGAATCGGCGTCGAGCCGCTCCTCGCGGCCGCCATGCTCCTCCTCGTGCCCGGCCTCGTCGCGGGCCGTGGAGATCTCGGCCGGGAGCAGCGAGGCGCCGGACTCGGCCGCCACTGCGGCCGGGCGATCCGCCGCCGCGCGCTGGACCTCGAAATCGAGGTTGATCTGGGTGGTCAGCCCCAGGGTCACCGGGTCCATCGGCTGGAGCGAGCCCGAATTCCAGTGGGTCCGCTCGCGGATCTGCTGGATCGTCGACTTGGTGGTGCCGACGAGGCGGATGATCTGCGAATCCTTCAGCTCCGGGTGGTTGCGCAGCAGCCACAGGATGGCGTTCGGCCGGTCCTGGCGGCGCGACAGCGGGGTGTAGCGCGGGCCCTTGGTGGTGCGCTTCACCTCCGGCAGCTTCACCTTCGAGACGGCGGGCTTGAGCTTGTAGTGCGGCGCCTTCTGGGCCTTCTCGATCTCGTCGCGGGTGAGCTGGCCGGTGGAGACCGGGTCGAGCCCCTTGATGCCGGCCGCGACCTCGCCGTCGGCGATGCCCTTCACCTCCAGCGGGTGGAGCTTGCAGAAATCGGCGATCTGCTCGAAGGCGAGCGAGGTGTTCTCGACCAGCCAGACGGCGGTCGCCTTGGGCATCAGCGGACCCTGGGACATGCTTTTCGTGCTCCGGCCTGGCGGGACGGGGGCCGGGCATCGGGCCGCGGGCTCCGGATGATCGATCCGGATGTCCCGTCTCACGCTGTTGAATGGGGGATGTCCGTATATAGGCCGGGGCCGGGAGGGGCGCAATCGCGGGTTCGCGGCGCCGGACGCGGATTCTTCAAGTCTCGGGGATGCGGCTAAGCTTGTGCCGTGAGCCCGACCGACTCACCCGCGAAGGCCGCACGCGGCCGGTTGCGGCCGGGAGTGTGGAGAGATGGTCTTCTCTCTGGCGTGGTCCCGACAAGCAGACGGCGAGTGGAGCTTCAGACTCCGCCTCGCCGTCCACCCGCTTGTCTGGATCTGGCTGGCCCGCCTAAACGGGTAATGCCAGGGATAGCCGGCAGCCACCGCCGATCCCACTCTCAAATATATCGCGAGCCGAGCGCGCCAACAACGATCCCGGCCGCCCCCTCAGCGCGGGCGCACACCGTCGAGGAACAGCCGCACCGCGGCCTGCCGCCGCCGCTCCTGCATCTCCGGGTCGGTCGCGATGCCGTAGAGGGTCGCCTGCGACGACCGGCCGAGCACGAGGCTGAGGAACAGATCGGCCGCGATCTCGGGATCGGCCACCGCGATCCGCCCGCGCCCGGCGAAGGCGTCGAGCAGTTGCGCCACGGCACGCACGCCGCGCAGCCAGCCCTCCTCGTGGGCGAGGCGGGCCAGCTCCGGAAATTGCAGCGCCTGGGCCACGAGGTTGCGCTTGAGCATCGCGGCCCCCGGCGATTGCCCGTGGGCCAGCAGGGTGCGGCTCAGGTCGTGCAGGGCCGTCTCGACGTCATCGGTCCCGGCCTGCGCAGCCTGCGCCTCAGCGGCAGCCGAGAGCGGCGCCAGCCACGCGGCGATCCGCTCGCGCAGGACCGCCTCGAACAGCGCGCGCTTGTCGCGGTAGCGGGCATAGACGGTCGGCTTGCTCATCCCGGCGGCCTCGGCGACCGCGTCGATGGAGGTCGCGTCGAAGCCGCGCTCCAGGAACAGGCTCGTCGCGACGGCGATCAGGTGCGCCTCGCGCCTTGCCGCCTCAGCGCGGGTCGGCCGGCCGCCGCGCCGCGGCCCGGCCTCCACCGGATCGATCTCCGTGACCGCCACGCGCGATCCTCCTTGCCCAAAACCGCCGATCGGATTATTAAAACGATACCGTACCGTTTTGATTTCGGCCAGACCTCATGGACGCACGTCGCAACGACAGCTTCAAGAGCGCCGAGCCGGTCGCGACCGTCTCGGCCGGGCCGCCAACCACCGCGGTGAAGCGGCGCCGCGGCCGGGCGCGGGTCGTCCTGCCGCTGGTGGCGCTTCTCGCCCTCGGCGGGGCTGGGACTTATGGCTGGCACTGGTGGACCATCGGGCGCTTCCTCGAAGCCACCGACGACGCCTATCTCCAATCCGACAAGGTGACGGTGGCGCCGCGCATCGCCGGCATCGTCTCCGAGGTGATGGTCGGCGACAACCAGCCGGTGAAGGCCGGCGCCGTAATCGCCCGCCTCGACGACCGGTCCTACCGGGTCCAGCTCAAGCAGGCCGAGGCCGAGGTCGACAAGGACAAGGCGCAGATCCTGGGCGTCGCCTCGGCGATCATCCAGCAGCAGGCGCAGGTCGCCTCGTCGCGGGCCGACCTCGCCAATGCCGAGGCCGCGCTCACCTTCTCGGAGCAGGAATACACCCGCTACCAGAACCTGCTGCAGACCGGCTCCGGCACGGTCCAGCGCCAGCAGCAGGCGGATGCCGACCTGCGCCAGCGCCACGCCGCCCGCGACAAGGCCGCCGCCTCGCTCGACGCCGCCCAGAAGCAGATCGACAGCCTGAAGGCCCTCGAAGCCAGCACCCGGGCGAGCCTGGAGGGGGCCGAGGCCAAGGTCGAGGGCGTGAGGCTCGACCTCAGCTACACCACCATCCTGGCGCCGATCGACGGCGTGGCCGGAGACCGGGCGCTGCGGGTCGGCCAAGTGGTCGCGCCCGGCACCGGGCTCCTGACCCTCGTGCCCATGGGTCGCGACATCTACCTGGTGGCCAATTTCAAGGAGACCCAGACCGGGAACATGGCCGAGGGCCAGCGCGTGACCTTCACGGTGGACGCCTTCGGCGACCACGCATTCCAGGGCCGGATCGAGAGCTTCTCGCCGGGCACCGGCTCGCAATTCGCCCTGCTGCCCCCGGAGAACGCCACCGGCAACTTCACCAAGGTGGTGCAGCGCGTGCCCGTGCGCGTCACCCTCGATCCCGCGGACCCGCTGATCGCCCGCCTGCGCCCCGGCCTGTCGGTGGAGGCGACCGTCCACACCCAGGATCCTGTGGAACCGGTGAGCCCAGCGCGGCCGAAGCCCGCCCCGACGGCCCTCGTCAGCGAGGCCCTGCCCCGATGAGCCCCGTGCCGTCCGTGGCGATGCCCGAGGCGAAGGCGAGCGCCCGGGACTGGCTCGCCGTATTCGGCGCGATCCTCGGCGCCTTCACGGCGATCCTCGACATCCAGATCACCAACGCCTCGCTCGCCGACATCCAGGGGGCGCTCGGCGCCTCCACGGAGGAGGGGAGCTGGATCTCCACCGCCTACCTGATGGCCGAGATCATCGTGATCCCGCTCACCGGCTGGCTCGCCTCGGTGATCGGCCTGCGCCGCTACCTCGCGGTGAACACGATGCTGTTCACCGCCTTCTCGCTCGCCTGCGCGCTCTCGACGTCCTTGAGCCAGATGATCCTGTTCCGGGCCGGCCAGGGTTTTACCGGCGGCGTGCTGATCCCCACGGCCATCGTGATCGTGCGCACGCGCCTGCCGAAGAGCCAGCAGCCGGTCGGCATCGCGCTGTTCGGCCTCACCGCGACCTTCGCGCCGGCGATCGGGCCCACGGTCGGCGGCTGGCTCACCGACAACCTGTCCTGGCACTACATCTTCTATCTCAACCTGATCTTCGGTCCGATCGCGGCGGCGATCCAGCTTGGCGCCTTCGAGACGGCGCCCGCGCGCTGGGGCGAGCTGTTGAAGGGCGACTGGATCGGCATCGGCCTGATGGCGACCGGGCTGCCGGCCCTGACCTTCGTGCTGGAGGAGGGGCAGCGCAAGGACTGGTTCGGCTCCCCCGTGATCGTCGCGGCGAGCTGGCTGGCGGCAGCCGGCATCGCCGGGTTCATCGTGCGCGAGCTGACGGCGGCCAAGCCCTTCATCAACCTGCGGGTTCTGGCCAACCGCTCGGTCGGGGGCGCCTGCGTGCTGATGACGGTGCTCGGCGCGGTCTCGTACGGGTCGATCTACATCATCCCGGTCTATTGCGCGCAGATCCAGGGCTACAACGCCGAGCAGATCGGCACGGTGGTGATGTGGTCGGGCCTGCCCCAGCTGCTGCTGTTCCCGATGATGCCGTTCATCATGCGCGCCGTGGATGCACGGCTGCTCGTGGTCACCGGCACGCTGTTCTTCATCGCGAGTTGCTGGATCAATGTGGGGCTCACCCACGATGTCGGCGCCGACCAGCTGATCCTGCCGCAGGTGATGCGGGCGATTGGCCAGCCGCTGTTCACCATCCCGCTCTCGCAGCTCTCCACCGTGGGCCTGAGCCCGCGCGACACCGCCGACGCCTCGGCTTTGTCCAACATGATGCGCAACCTCGGCGGCTCGATCGGGATCGCGCTGCTCTCGACCATGATCGACCGGCGCGAGCACGTCCACTTCTCGGTGCTGGCCGAGGCGATCACCGTCAACGCGACCCGCACCCAGGAGCGGCTCGCGCTGCTGGCCGCCGGGATGCATGCGCGCATCGCCGACCCGCTGGCCGCGAAGGGCGCGGCGCTCGGGATGCTGGCGCAGCAGGTCCGCCGGGAGGCCACCGTCATGGCCTACGCGGACGGGTTCTGGCTGGTGGGGGTGAGCCTCGTGGCGAGCCTCGCCGTGGTGGCGATCCTCAAGAAGCCGCAGCGCGCCGCGGGCCCCGTGGAGGCGCACTGACCAAGCCGGAAGGAAGCGCTATTCGATGATCTCGTCGGCCTGGGCCACCAGCGCGGGCGCGAGGGCGATGCCGAGATCCGCCGCGGTCTTGGCGTTCAGGATGAGGCTCACCCGATTGGGCCCCTGAACCGGGAGGTCGCCGGCCTTGGCCCCCCGCAGGATGCGATCGACGTAATCGCCCGCCTGCTGAAACCCGATGGTCTCCTCGGATCCATAGGAGGCCAGGCCGCCGGCCGTCACGAAGTAGCGGAACGGATAGAGGGCCGGGATCCGATGGCGCGCCGCCAGGGAGGTGATCAGCCCGCGATTCTCGAGGGTGAAGGCGCCCGGCGCGACCAGGAGCCCGACATGATCCAGGGCGGACAGCCGTTCGAAGGCCGGCTCCAGATCGGCACGCTGGTTCAGCGGTATGAACACGGCCTCCAGCCCGAGGGCCTGGCTGGCCCGCCGGATCGCGTCCGCCAGCGCCCCGGAGCTTGGGCTGCTCGCCGGGTGCATCAGCATGGCGAATTGCTTCAGGTCCGGGGCGATCTCCCGGAGCAAAGCCACCCATTTCGCGCCCAGGGATGGATCGAGCGCGGTGAAGCCGGTCATGTTGCCCCCGGGCCTCTGCATCGCCGCGACGATGCCCAGACCGACGGGGTCGCTGACCAGCGTGAAGACCACCGGCGTCTGCTGCGGCCGGCGGCGCAGGGCCAGGGCCACCGCGGTCGAGCGGCTGACGATGACGTCGGGCTCCGGCGTCAGGATCTCGGGCAGCAGCCTGTCGATCTGGGACGGTTCGCTGCCGACGGACGCGAAGGTCAGCGTCAGGTTCTTTCCCTCCGCCCACCCGTATTTGTGCAGGGCATCCTTGAGAAGACGTACGTTCTCGGCGAATTGCGGATCGGTCTTCGCGACGGGAAACAGCACGACGACATGGCGGGTCCGATCCGGAGACGCGCAGGCGGCTTTCCGGTCCGCGATCAGGACGAGGGCTGCGACCAGTCCGAGGATGTTCCGCCGCCGCATGCATCGTCCCTGCTTGCCGGCGACTTGCTGCCCACTTGCCGCACACTTGCCGTCAAGGTTGGATGATGTGAAACGGTTCAGGCTCGATTGCAACATGCGGCCCCGCAGGGCGGCGGCGACCTGGGACGATCTTCGAACCCGCGCGGATCCGAGCCGTATCCCTGCGCCCGTGGGGCTTGCCGCGTCACACGACGCTTTGCGGTTGAAGGCTCAGCGTGGAGCGCGCGGCCCCCTCGCGTCCGTTGAGGCCGTCGACGCGCGCCTGCGCGCCGAACCGGTATCCCGTTCTGCAGAAGGCGCTCCAGCCGCCCAGCGGCCTCACCGGCCCGGGAGGCCGTGGACGATCGGGAAGAACGCGTCCTTCCAGTCCTTGGGCTCGGCCTTGATGGTCTTCATCGCGTAGAAGTGCCGGGCCTGGAGCATGATGCCGTAGGGCGTGGTCGAGAAGTTGGTGCCGGGCTCCTTCATGATCGCCACCAGCGTCTCGGGCGGGGTCTTCTCGTTGGTGGCCGCCACGTAGTCCTTGGCGGCCTGGAGCGGATCCTTGGCGATCTCGGCATTGGCCTCGTCGATGGCGGCCACGATCGCGGCGGCGAGCTTGGGGTTGCGGGTGTACCAGCCGGTCCGGGCGTAGAAGATCGCGTTGCTCACCGGCTCGCCGACCAGCTCGTAGGAGTTCAGCACCGCGTGGATCGCCGGATCCTGCAGCTCGCGCTGCTGGAAGGGCGGCAGCGAGAAGTGGCTGTTGACCTCGTTGTGGGGGCTCGCCAGCGCCGCCACCGCGTCCGGGTGGCCGAGCTGCACGGTGAGCGGGTCGAGCTTGGTGGCGTTCCCGGGCCCGAACGCCTTCAGGGCGGCGATCTGGAGCAGCACCGCCTGGGACGAGACCTTCACGGAGGGCAGGGCGATCTTGTCCTTGCCGGAAAAATCCTTGAGCTCCTTCACGTCCGGGTTGCGGGTGAGCAGCAGCATCGGCGTGGTGCCGACCCCGCACAGGCCCTTCACGTCGCCCCGGGTGCGGTCGTTGAGCAGCAGCATGTTGGTCGAGCCGCTGTCGACGATGTCGATGTTGCCCGAGAGCAGCGCGTCGTTGCCGGCGGCACCGCTCGTCAGATTGACCCACTCCACCGTCACGTCCCCGAGGCCCGCCGCCTTGGCGTGCTTCTCGATCAGCTTGTGCTGCTCGGCCAGCACCGCGGGGAGGTAGACGAAGCCCGGCTGCCGGCTGATCCGGACCTTGGCGTCGTCGGCCCGGGCGGGGGCGACGAGGGCGAGCCCGGCCAGCAGGAGGGCAGCCGTCGCCGCCCGAAGGACGTGACCCCACCGCAACGAGCCCATCCGCACCCTACGCACCATGACGCTTCTCCCTGTGGCCCGGCGGCTTCTTCGTGTCGGTGCCGAGCTTGTGATTGCGTGCGAGTGGACAGGCTCGCGCCGGCGAGCGCAAGGCCCCGCGCGCCTCTTCGCGGTCCGCGGCCGCCGAAGCGTCATGGTCCGGGCGTTCCGCGTGGCGGTGCACGCGGCCTGAGGGCCTGTTCGACGGGCGCGCGGGGGGCGCCCATCCCGGTTTCGAAAGGTCGAGATCTTTCGCGGGCCCAGGGCAGAGCCCTGGTGCCGGACGTCGTCCGGTGGCGGGCTACGCCCGAGACGGTTCGGAAACCCGGGATCCGGGTCGAGGCCGCGGCTCTGCTCAGGGGCGAGCGTTCAGGAACCCGGCCACGGCCTGGGAGAATTCCGGCGTGCGCAGGTAGCCGTAGGACTTGTGCCGGTTCTCGGTCCCGTCCGGCCTCCGGTAGGCATTGACCACCGGCACGTCCCGGACCGGCACGCCGGCGGCGTTGGGCGCGTAGATCTCCGCCAGATCATCGCCCACCGTGGCGATGTCCTGGCGGTCCATGAGATTCGTCCAGGCGGTGAGGGCCGCCGGCACCAGCAGGGCGCCGTGCTCGTCGGCGAGCTTGAGCTTCAGCTCGGCCAGGGCCAGGGGCGAGCCGAGGGTGATCAGGGTGCACCGGGGCAGGGGGGTCCCGTCCGCCTCGGCGGCACGCAGCACGTCGTAGGCGATCAGGCCGCCCATCGAATGCGCGGCGATCAGCACGTCATCCCCGGCCGCCTCGGCGAGTGCCGCGCGCAGGCGCTCCCGGGCCGCCGCCCGGAAGCCCGGATCCGCGTAGTAGCCCCAGAGGTCGTCGAGGCGGTATTCGAGGATCAAATCGTCCACCGGGGTCAGCCCGGCGGCCTCCTGCAGGTGCGAGAGGCCGCGGTAGATCCGGTCGGTGAGCGTCGGCTCGGCGCGGTCGGGTTCGCCCGCCGGGGAGGGGAACGGGCCGAGCCCGTAATCGGGCCGGTAGGGCTCGCGGTTGCTGTCGTCGGCCAGCGGCTGCGGATAGCGCAGGTCCGCCCAGTAGACGAAGGTGAAGGGCAGGCCCCCCTCCGGCATCGGCACCCCGCGATTGCGGGCGAGCCCCTCGCAGATCGCGGCCTGCCACCAGGCCGCCTTCTCGTCACGCGGCGGCTTGTTGGCGAGCCCGTGGATGCCGATGATGCGCCTCCGACCCAGTGTCCGCTCCCAGACCAACACCCCTATCGGCTGAGCCAGATAGGGCCGTCGCGCGCGGGTTGTACTGTGGGCCCGGTCTCTCGCTCAGTCGAACAGGCTGGAGACGCTGGATTCCGTCGCGGTCCGGCCGATCGCCTCGCCGAGCAGCGGCGCGATGGTCGCCACCCGGATGTTCCGGGCGAGCTTGACGGCTTGCGTCGGCTGGATCGAGTCGGTGATCACCAGTTCCTTCATGCGCGAGGCGGCGATGCGCGAGACCGCGCCGCCCGACAGCACGCCATGGGTGATGTAGGCCGAGACGTCCTTGGCGCCGGCGTTCAGCAGCGCCTCGGCGGCGTTGACCAGGGTGCCGCCCGAATCGACGATGTCGTCCACGAGGATGCAGGAGCGGCCCTCGACCTCGCCGATGATGTTCATCACCTCGGACTCGCCGGGGCGCTCCCGGCGCTTGTCGACGATGGCCAGCGGGCAGTCGATCCGCTTGGCGATGGCCCGCGCCCGGACCACGCCGCCGACATCGGGGGAGACCACCATGCGGTCCCCGCTCGGCAGCCGCTCCTTGATGTCGCGCACCATCACGGGGGCGGCGAACAGGTTGTCGGTCGGGATGTCGAAGAAGCCCTGGATCTGGCCGGCATGGAGGTCGAGGGTCAGGACGCGGTCGGCCCCCGCCTCGGTGATCAGATTGGCCACCAGCTTGGCGGAGATCGGGGTGCGGCCGGAGGTGCGCCGGTCCTGCCTTGCGTATCCGAAATACGGGATCACCGCCGTGATGCGCCGGGCCGAGGACCGGCGCGCGGCGTCGATCATGATCAGCAGTTCCATCAGGTGGTCGTTCGCCGGGAACGAGGTCGACTGGACGATGAACACGTCCTCGCCGCGCACGTTCTCCTGGAGCTCGACGAAGATCTCCATGTCGGCGAAGCGCCGGACCATGCACTTGGCGAGCGGCAGTTCGAGATAGGCCGCGATCGCCTCGGCCAGGGGCCGGCTGGCATTCCCGGCGACGATCTTGATCGAGGATTTCATGTGAAGGACTTCATGGGCGGCCGCTCATGCGCGGCCGGGCTGCCCGCCGCGCTCCGATGACCGGTCCGCGACGGACCGAACAATTCGATGACGGGTGAGGCTCTTAGCAGCGGGCCGGAAGTGTCACAATGCCTTCACGCAGTCCTTACGGAAGCGCCGCTCGGGCCGCGCCCCGTTCAGGGGGTCGGGGGCTCGAGCAGCCGGTGCAGATGGACCACGAAGTAGCGCGTCTGGGCGCTGTCCACCGTGGCCTGCGCCTTGGCCCGCCAAGCCGCCTGCGCGGAGGCGTAGTCCGGGAAGATGCCGACGATGTCGAGATTCGCGATGTCCCGGAACCGGACGCCGTCCAGATCCTGCAACTCCCCACCGAAGACCAAGTGCAGCTTCTGGTCACTGTCGATCGCCGTCGTCATGATCGCTCCTCCGCGCTCGACCTTCCACGCTCGCCCGCGGCGCTCGCAAATGGCGCGGCTCCGGTCAAGCCTGAAACGCCGCATCCGAGCCCTGCCGTCGCCGCAGGCCCGCTGCATCCTGCGACCTGCGGCGGCTGCGGGACCCGCCGCGCGGCGTGCTATCAACGCATCATGACACGCGTCTCACTCCGCATCGCCGTCGTGGCGCTCGGCCTGTCGGTGCCCCCGGCCTCGGGCCAGACGGCCAACCGGGCGCCGGCCCGAACCGGTCCCGACAAGGCCGCTGCCGACCGCCGGAGCGGGCCGCCGGTGATCGGCTGCCCGTCGCTCGCCAATTATCGGATGCTGATGCGCGGCGGCGCGCAGGCGGCGGCCGCGCAGCTGGCCGATCCGAAGGCGGACCATCTCGGCTGCACCGCCCTGTCGCGGGGGGACATCACCGGCATCGTCGACCGGGTCTCGCTGGGCGGCCAGAGCTACGATTGCGCCGGCCTGCGGGCCACCACGGCCTGCCACTGGATCGAGGCCGGGGCGGCCGACCGCTCCGGCCCGGCCGTGCGCTGACGCCTCCGGGAAGCGGGCCGGCGGAACGCGCTTCAGCGCAGGTGGCCGCTGGCGCGCAGATCCCGTTCCACGGCCTCCTGAACGGCCAGGAGCGGGTTGTCGTTCGTGGCGGCCGGCGGCGACAGCGGCGCCATCGGCCCGGGTCTGGCGTTGAGGCCCGGCAGGAGGGTCGGCCCGGCCGGGGGCCGTGCAACCCGGGCGCGCAACACCGCACGGAGACCGGGCGGAACGAGGGCGACAAGGGTATCCAGCATGACCGGCCTCAGGATGTATGGCCCACAGCCGGCAGGGTCTGGGCGAAGCAGCCGGCCCCGTTCCTCACGGGGGCAGCAGCGCGGGATCGATGTACCGCGGAACCGGCACGCGTTCGGCCTCTCCGAACGACAAGAATTACCGATTTTGACGCGCGTGTCGCCTCAAGACCGATCAAGACTTGGGTATGCAGCGGACTTTCGGATCGAGAATGTTGCAGATCTTGGCGGAAGCGGATGGGAATCGAACCCACCGTACGCTGTTGGCGTACCGCTGGTTTTGAAGACCAGGAGGGCCACCAGACCCCGTTCGCCTCCATCCTCGGGGTTACGGGCCGCCGCCGGCAGGGTCAAGGGTTCGCGCAAGGCCCTGCGGGACGGCGCGCAGGTGCAAGCCGCCGGGACGCGCGCAAAGGTCGCGGCGGCCGCGCCTCGGCCTCACCGCTCGTCCGGCGCGAGCGGCAGGTCGACCGACGTCCCCGTCCGGGCCGCGGTGAAGGCCGCTTCGAGACAGGCCATCACGCGAACGGCCTCCCGCGCGGCCGTGCCGTCGATTGTGCCCCGGGCGATCGTCCCGGCCACACCCTGGTAGAATTGGCGCTGATCGCCGGGCACGGCCGGCCTGTGCGTCACCCGCCCGGCCCCGTCATGGATCTCCAGCCCGTCCGGATCCGCGCCCCATCCCGGCGCCCCAGGCAGTAAGCCCGCCAGCAATTGCCGCTCCTGCGGGTCGGGGCTGCGCTTGATCAGGCTGCCGGCCTCGCCGTGCACCACGAAGCGCGGTGATCCGCCGGCGACCAGCATGCTGGCATGCAGCACCACCCGCAGGGCCGGATAATCCAGCACCACATGGGCCCAATCGTCGGAGCGCGCGCCGGGCCGGAGCCTTGCCAGGTTGGCCGTGACCCGTTCCGGCAAACCGAAGAGCTGGAGCGCCTGGTCCACGAGATGGGGCCCGAGATCGTACCAGATGCCGCTGCCGGGGCCGGCGCCCTCGCGCCACCGGTCGCGGATCTGAGGCCGGAACCGGTCGAAGTGCGATTCGCAATGCCGCACCGGGCCGATGTCGCCCGCGACGATGGCCCTGCGGACGGTCAGGAAGTCGCTGTCCCAGCGCCGGTTGTGGAACACGGCGAGCAACCGGCCCCGGCTCTGCGCCGCCGCCCGCAGGGCGCGGGCCTCCGCGAGGTCGAGGGTCAGCGGCTTGTCGACGACGACGTGCTTGCCCGCCGCCAAGGCCGCCTGCGCCAGGGGGGCGTGGGTGTCGTTGGGGGTGGCGATCACCACGAGATCGACGGCGTCCGAGGTCGCGACCGCAACGGCGTCGGCGACGACCGTCACACCGGGCAGGTCGGCCGCGACCCGGGCGGGATCGCGCGCACCGACCAGCCGCAGGTCGAGCCCGGCGACGGCCCGGATCAGGGGCGCGTGGAAGGTTCGGCCAGCATAGCCGTATCCGATCAGGCCGACCCGGATCGGGGCGGCCGGGGAAACGCCCGTCATGACCCGTTCCTCCATCAGCCCCGCGATCCGGTCGCGCGTCGGAATACCCGTGGGGCCGGCTGAGTCGCCACCGGAAAAGCCCCGGCGCGGCCACGCTCGGTGCGGTGCCGGACCCGCGATGAATTCAACCTGTGCGCGTCAACAGCGGGGCAATTCGTATTAATTCCGCCACACTGTTGTGGCCCTGCACCACCCATGCGGTTCCTGCAGCGCTCACCGACAGAGGAAGGCCCCGCGCCGAACCCGGAAGGGTCGGGCGAGGGGGGCGGCCCCGACGCGGCCCTCGCCGAGTCGCTACGGCCGGGGCCCCGTGGCCCGGGCTGGATCGGCGCCGCCATGGTAGTCACCGCCCTGATCTCGGCACTTGCGACCTTCCTGATCCTGGCCGGGGTGATCCGGGTGACGCCCACGCCCGCCTACGGCGTGACGCTGCTGGCCATCAACGCCGCCCTGGTGCTGGGCCTTGCCTTCATCATCGCCTGGGAGGCGCGGGTTTTCCTGCATGCCCGCAAGGCCAACGCCGCGGTGGCGCGGCTGCATACCCGCATCGTCGGCCTGTTCTCGCTCATCGCGATCCTGCCCACGATCCTGCTCGCCGTGGTCGCCTCCGTGACCATCGACCGGGGCCTGTCGCTGGGCTTCACCGACCGGGTCCGGGACGTGGTGCTGAAATCCGTGGAGGTGGCCGACGCCTACCAGGAGAACCAGTGCCAGAGCCTCGCCCGGGAGATCCGCATCCTCGCCGACGACCTGACCCGGGCCCGGCCGAATTTCGACGTCAACCGCGACTGGTTCCAGAACTTCCTGACGACCCGGGCGAGCAATCTCGGCCTGCCGGTCGCCCAGATCATGCGCGGCCCCACCGAGGTGGTGGCCCGGGCCAAGATCGACGTCCTGAAGACCAACCGCCTGCCCTCGGCGGCGGCCTTCGAGGATGCGGCCTCCTCCGCGGATCCGATCTGCCTGCTGCCGACCGAGGGGCGGGTCTTCGCCGCGCTGATGCGCATGCCCGCCTATGACGACGCCGTGCTGATGGTGCAGCGGGAGGTGAGCCAGCTCGCCATCGACTTCCCCGGCGTGTCCCGGGCGGCGGCGGCCGAATACCTCACTTACGATTCGCTGCGCCGCTCGATCCAGATCACCTTCGCGTCGGTGTTCCTGCTGATCGCGCTGATCGCGCTGCTCTCGGCGGTGTGGTTCGGGATGAACTTCGCCAACCGGTTCGTGGCGCCGATCCGCCGGCTGATCAACGCCGCCGATCAGGTCGCCTCGGGCAATTTCTACGCCCAGGTGCCGACCAAGAAGACCAGCGGCGACCTCGCCCATCTCGGCGAGAGCTTCAACAAGATGACCCAGGAGCTGCGCCGCCAGCATGCCGGCCTGATCGCGGCGAGCGACCTGATCGACACCCGCCGCCGCTTCACCGAGGCCGTGCTGTCAGGCGTATCGCCCGGGGTGATCGGCCTCGACGCGGCGGGCTTCGTCACCATCGCCAACCCGGCGGCCGAGCGGATGCTCGACCTGGCGAGCGACGCGCTCGTCGGCCAGCCGCTGGCCCGGGCGGTGCCGGAACTCGCGCCCGTACTGGCCGAGAGCGAGGCCCGCCCGCGCAGCCTGCAGCAGCAGCAGATTCAGCTCACCCGGTCGCGGGGCGAGCGCACCATCACGGTGCGGGTGACGAGCGAGCAGGCGCAAGGGTCGTCCCGCGGCTGGGTGGTGACGCTCGACGACATCACCGACCTCGTCCAGGCCCAGCGCAGCTCCGCCTGGGGCGACGTGGCGCGGCGCATCGCCCACGAGATCAAGAACCCGCTCACCCCGATCCAGCTCTCCGCCGAGCGGATCCGGCGCAAGTACGGGAAGGTCATCACCGCCGACAAGGAGGTGTTCGACCAGTGCACCGCCACGATCGTGCGGCAGGTGGACGAGATCAAGCGCATGGTCGACGAGTTCTCGGCCTTCGCGCGGATGCCCAAGCCCGCCATCGCCCAGAACGACCTCACCGAGATCGCCAAGCAGAACCTGTTCATGATGCGCGTGGCGCACCCCGACATCGATTTCGCGTTCTCGGCCCAGGGCGGTGCGGGGAGCGCGGAAAAGATCGTGGCGGCCTTCGACATCCGGCTGCTCAGCCAGGTGATCACCAACATCCTCAAGAACGCCGTCGAGGCGGTGGCCGAGGTGCCGGAGGCCGAACTCGGCAAGGGCAAGATTGCCTTGAGCCTTGCCGTGGAGGACGGGTTCGCGGTGATCGCCGTCACCGACAACGGCAAGGGTTTCCCCGCCGAGGGCCGCCAGCGGCTGCTCGAGCCCTACATGACCACCCGCGAGGGCGGCACCGGGCTGGGGCTTGCCATCGTGAGCAAGGTGCTTGAGGAGCACGGCGGCGGGATCGAGTTGAACGACAATCCCGCCGGCCGGGGCGGTCAGGTGCGGATGCGGGTCCCCCGCGAGCACGGGCCGGAGCCGTCGGCTTCCCCCGAGACCCGTCCCGTCACGACAGAGGAGAAGGGCGCCGCACCGACGGCCCCCCGGATCGCGGAGATGCACGCATGAGCGCCGATATCCTGATCGTCGATGACGAGGCCGACATCCGCGACCTCGTCGCCGGGATCCTGGACGACGAGGGTCACCGCTGCCGCACGGCCGGCGGCTCGGACGAGGCGCTCGCCGCCATCGAGGCGCGCCGGCCGCACCTCGTCTTCCTCGACATCTGGCTGCAGGGCTCCCGGCTCGACGGCCTGCAGGTGCTCGACCTGATCAAGGCCGCGAACCCCGACCTGCCGGTGGTGATGATCTCGGGCCACGGCAACATCGAGACCGCGGTCTCGGCCATCAAGGCGGGCGCCTACGACTTCATCGAGAAGCCGTTCAAGGCCGACCGGCTGATCCTCGTGGCCGAGCGGGCCCTCGAAGCCTCCCGGCTCCGGCGCGAGGTCCGCGACCTGACGGCGCGGTCCGGCAACGCCAACCGCATCGTCGGCGGCTCGCTGGCGATCAACCAGCTGCGCCAGACCCTCGACCGGGTGGCGCCGACCAACGCCCGGGTGATGATCACCGGGGCGCTGGGCGCCGGCAAGGAACTGGCCGCCCGCAGCCTGCACAAGGCCTCGGCGCGGTCGAACGGCCCGTTCGTGCTCCTGAACGCCGCCGCGATCCTGCCCGAGACCATGGAGGCGGAGCTGTTCGGCGTCGAGGGCGAGAGCGGCCGCCGGGTCGGCGCCCTGGAGGAGGCCCATGGCGGCACCCTCTACCTCGACGAGGTCGCCGATATGCCGCGGGAGACCCAGAACCGGATCCTGCGCGTCCTGGTCGATCAGAACTTCCAGCGGGTCGGCGGCACCACGCGGGTCCACGTGGATGTCCGGATCATCTCCTCGTCCTCCCGGGATCTCCAGGAAGAAATCGCCGCCGGCCGGTTCCGCGAGGATCTGTTCCACCGCCTCTCGGTGGTGCCGATCCGGGTGCCGTCGCTCGCCGAGCGCCGGGAGGACGTGCCCGAGCTGATCCAGTTCTTCATGGACAACATCTCCTCCCAGACCGGCCTTCCGAAGCGCCGGATTGCCGAGGACGCGATGGCGGTGCTGCAATCGCACAATTGGCCGGGCAACGTCCGCCAGCTCAAGAACAACGTCGAGCGGCTGATGATCCTGACGCAGGCCGACCCGGAGCAGGAGGTCACCTCCGAGATGCTGCCCTCCGAGATCGGCGCCCTGGTGCCGACGACGCCGGGCGGCGCGGGCGGCGAGAAGCTGATGAGCCTCGCGCTCCGGGAGGCCCGCGAGATCTTCGAGCGTGAGTACCTCGTGGCGCAGATCGCCCGGTTCTCGGGCAACATCTCACGCACCGCCGAGTTCATCGGCATGGAGCGCTCGGCCCTGCACCGCAAGTTGAAGTCCCTCGGCATCGGTCCGTAAGCCGGGAGGCGGGAGCATCCGTTCCGAAAAACGGTCGTCGTCACGGGGACGCGGCACTGGACAACCGGAGACTGGGAGCGTCGTCGCGATTCCAATGTCCGGGGTGATGCTCTAGGGCAAATGGACGCGTTGAGGACCCCGCCGATCCGTCACGGATCGGCGGGGTACGGGGGTTGCTTGCGCCCACGCTTTGACGACGTCATGTTGTATACACGGCTGCGGACAGGGTGATCGGACGATCCGGCCCGCGGCATACCCATCCCGGGCCGAGTGCACCGGGACAACAAGAAGGCCAAGAAGATGGCGGGCGAACGCGCACAGAACCTTCAGGACACGTTTCTCAACCATGTCCGCAAGAACAAGATCCCGCTGACCATCTTCCTCGTCAACGGCGTCAAGCTGCAGGGCGTGGTGACTTGGTTCGACAACTTCTGCGTACTGCTGCGCCGGGATGGCCACTCGCAGCTCGTATACAAGCACGCGATCTCGACGATCATGCCGGGCCACCCGGTACAGCTGTTCGAGCCGGACGAGACCGCCGAGAAAGCGTGACGTCCAGGTCTGAGGCACGCGGCTGAGGACGGAGCACGACAGGCCCTCCTCTCCCGAGCGGGAGAGGGCTGGGGTGAGGGTCGAGAAGGTTCAGGACTGAGCGCGCCATCGACGCGCGGGCGGGCCGCGCCTCGTTCGGGGCGTTCTCATCCCGCATCCGGCTTTCTACGAACGCAGACCTCTCCCGCACGGGGGAGGGGACCCGCGCTCTTCCAAGCGCCGGTCGACCCCGCCGAGACCTCAAACCGGTGTGGCCCGTAGCCGGCAGAGGGGAGGCGGAGCCCGACTGCGCCTCAGCGGAATCTGTCACCGCACCGTCCCGGCATCTTGGCCCGGCTCATCAGAATCCCCATTCTGTCGAATCCGACCTCTCCAAAAAAGGCCGCCGACGACCCGGCGGCGCCAAAGGCCGTATGACCGAAACGCTGACGTCCGGCGAAGCCCGCCTCCAGGCGCAGGCCGCCCCCGAGGGGGAGATCGCCGCGGCGACCCACACCCTGGTGATCGGCCCCTATCTGGCGCGCAACGCCTACGGGGCCGGGCCGGGACAGGCCGCACCCACCCGCTCCGTGGAGGCCCGCCTCGACGAGGCGACCGGGCTTGCCGCCGCGATCGAGCTCGACGTGGTCGAGAGCCTCGCGATCAGCCTGCCGCGAATCCGCCCCTCGACCTATCTCGGCAAGGGTCGCGTCGAAGAAATCGCCGGCCTGATCCGCGCCCGGGAGATCGGCCTCGTGGTGATGGATTGCGCCCTCTCGCCGGTGCAGCAGCGCAACCTGGAAAAAGCCTGGGGCGCCAAGGTCATCGACCGCACCGGCCTGATCCTGGAGATTTTTGGGCGGCGCGCCTCCACGCGGGAGGGTACGCTCCAGGTGGAACACGCCCACCTCGCGTATCAAAAATCCCGGCTCGTCCGGTCCTGGACCCACCTGGAGCGGCAGCGCGGCGGCTTCGGCTTCCTGGGCGGCCCCGGCGAGACCCAGATCGAGGCCGACCGGCGCATGATCCAGGAGCGCATGACCCGGATCGAGCGCGACCTCGACGCGGTGGTCCGCACCCGCGGCCTGCACCGGCAGAGCCGGGCGCGGGTGCCGTACCCGATCGTGGCGCTCGTCGGCTACACGAACGCCGGAAAGTCGAGCCTGTTCAATACGCTGACCCGCGCCGAGGTCACCGCCAAGGACATGCTGTTCGCCACCCTCGATCCCACCGCCCGGGCGACCAAGCTGCCCCACGGCGAGACCGTGATCCTGTCCGACACGGTGGGCTTCATCTCCGACCTGCCGACCCCGCTGATCGCCGCCTTCCGGGCGACCCTGGAGGACGCCATCGAGGCCGACGTGCTGCTCCACGTGCGCGACGTCTCCCATGTCGATTCCGAGGCCCAGGCCGAGGATGTCGGCGAGGTGCTGCGCGAGCTCGGCATCGAGACCAGCGCCGATCGGATCATCGAGGTCTGGAACAAGGCCGATCTGCTGGACGAGGACGAGCGCACCCGGCTCCTGAACCTCAGCGGCCAGGCCAAGACCCGCAACGACCGCGACAGCACCGCGCCGGTCCTGGTCTCGGCGCTGACCGGGGAGGGGCTCGCGGCGCTGACCAGCCGGATCGAGGCGCGAATCGGGCGCAACCGGGCGAGCTTCGCGGTGGCGCTGCCGCCGGAGGACGGGGCGTCCCTGAACTGGCTCTACGAGAACGCCGAGATCCTGGACCGCCGGTCGGAGGCCGACGGCACCCTGCATCTGGCGGTGCGGATCGCCCCCGAGAAGGAGCCGCGCTTCCTCAACCGGTTCACGGCGGCCCGGCGCCTCGGCCGGGGCGGCTGATGGCCTCAGGCGGCGCCGGCACCCCGTCGCTCCCCGGCCTGCGGACGGCGCGGGCGCCGGTGGAGCGCCGCGCGATACCGCCGGATCAGGACGAGGACGCGGTTCTGCGGGCCATGCAGGCCGGCGGGGGCCTACGCCTGCTCGGCCTGCGCATCGTCATCGTGCTGGTGCTGCTGATGGCGGCCCAGGCCTATGACGGCTCGCTGCACGCCCTGAGCCACTGGTTCATCCTGGCCCTCTACGGCCTGGGCACGATCTGGTTCGGGCTGCGCGAGCGGGGCGGCGGGCCGGCGGCGGCGGCCTATAGCTGGGCCGGCACCGGGCTGAACGCCGGGCTCGCCGTCTACGTGCTGATCGAGCACATGCTGGCCGGCGGCGGGGCGGGCCTCGGCGCCGACGCGGTCAGCCGCCTGCCGGCCTTCCTGCTCCTGCTCCAGACCGGCCTGAGCATGCGGGTGGCCCAGACCGTGGTGTTCTGCGGCGTCGTCCTTGTCTGCTGGAGCGCGACCTTCGGGGTCGGGCTGCTGCATCCGGAGCTGTTTCCGAACGAGGAAACCTTCCCGACCGCGCAGCTCACGGGGCTCGCCACCTTCGCGGCGGCGGGGCTGCTGGTGGTGGACGGGGTGGTCCGCCTGCGCGGGGCGGTGGCGCGGGCCCTGCGCATGGAGCACGAGCGGACCCTGCTCGCGCGCTTCGTGCCCGACGCGGTCGCCCTCGACCTCTCGACCGAGGACGGCGACTCGGCGCTCGGCGTCCACCGGCGCCACGCCTGCCTGATGATCCTCGACATCCGCGGCTTCTCCCGGCTCTCGGGCGAGCACCCGCCGGAGGCCATGGTGGCGGCATTGCTCGCCGTGCGCGCGGCCGCGCAGGCGGCGGTGGCCGAGGCGTGCGGCCTCGTGGACAAGTATATCGGCGACGCGGTGCTGGTGCAGTTCGTGATGGGCCCGCCCGATGCGCAGGCGCGGTCGGCGCTCGCCTGCGCCCTGGCGCTCCGCCGCCGGATCGCGGACCTCAATGCGGCGCGGGACGCGGAGGGGCTGTTCACCCTGCGGGTCGTGGTCGCCCTGCATGCGGGCGACCTGCTGGTCGGGGTGTTCGACGACGGGGTCCGGGCCGAATACACGGTGCTGGGCCCGGCCATGAACGCCCTGTCGCGGATCGAGGCCCAGGCCAAGGCGGCCGACCTCGAGCTCGCCGCCTCGGGGGATTTTTGGGATCTTTTACGTGGGGCGCTGCCGGAGGGGATCCGGGCGGTTCCGGTGCCGCAGGCCGTGCTGCCGGAATCGCTCACCCTGTTCGCCGTGGTGGCCGAGCAGGATCCCGATCCGGCCCGCCCGGGCTTGCGGATCCCGACATCGGGTCAGGCCGAACCGGTCCAGGGCTGAGGGCGGGGGCCCGCTCCCGTGGGGGCGACGCTGTGCATAGAACTGCGCCGACGCGCGCTCCTCCCCCTTGTGGGGAGGAGTTGGAGGTGGGGGTGGTGCAGAAGGCACCGGGACGCTCGATCCTGAACCACCCCCACCCCTGACCCTTCCCCACAAGGGGAGGGGAATAACGTTTTCTTTTGAGAGGGCTGAGAGTCGGACAGAGACGCGTGAATCCGCAAGCCCACACGGGAGGGGGCCCGTCGCGCCCTGCCGCCAGCGTCGCTCTCCGCTGGCACCGTGGGGATGTCGCATAGCCCCCCCTGAGCGTGGCGAAGCCGGCCCCCAGCGCCATCGCCTGAGCCGCCCTGCGCCATGACGCCCGCCACTGGAACCGGGCGGAGTCTAATCCGTTCGGTCGTCGCGGCGCAGCGTCGCGGAGTACGACAGACCCATGAACAAGCTTATCCTCGGCGCGACGCTCGCGCTCGGCCTCGCCCTCGGCGCCGCCAGCCCGACCCTGGCGGCCCCCGGCGACGGCCTCGACCGCAACGCCGCCGCCACGGGCAACAGCAATATGGGCGGCATGCACCGCAATGCCCGAATGCAGTCGCGGATGATGCGCCACCGCATGATGCACCGGCACCACCACCGCCACCACATGATGCGCCGCCACATGCGCTGAGCATTGCGTTCTCCGGTTCGAACGGTTTCAGAGCCTGTTCGAACCGGAAGGTCGTGGGTTTCCAAAGGGCCATGCCCTTTGGCGGGTTCTTAGGGCGGAGCCCTGAGATCCTTGGCCTTGAGATGCGCTCCAGGGCTCTGCCCTGGACCCGCGAAAGGTCTCAACCTTTCGAAACCTGGACTGGGATCATCCGCGCGACCCGGTGCACTCCCGTCGATACGGGTGTCGAGCGGCGTGGCTTCTGCTACGCCCCCAAGCTCTAGCCCCCGCCAGAGCGGGTGCCGCACCGCGAGGATGGGATGCTGGGATCGGGACGGTTGGGGCGGATCGCCCTGGGATGCCTCGCGGCTTTGGCCGTCATCGCCCCCGCGCAGGCTCAGACCAAGCCGGTCCCACCGCTCGTCTTCACCGGCATCCCCGATCAGGACGAGAGCCGCCTCGTCGAGCGCTTCGGCAAGGTCGCTACCTACCTTGAGTCCAGGCTTGGCGTACCGGTGCGCTACCTCCCGGTGAAGAGCTACCCGGCGGCGGTCACGGCCTTCACCAACGGGCAGGTGCAGCTCGCATGGTTCGGCGGCTTCACCGGCGTCCAGGCCCGCAAGGCCGTGCCGGGCGCCCAGGCAATCGCGCAGGGCGCCGAGGACGCGGCGTTCAAGACCTACCTCATCGCCAATGCCGCCACCGGGCTGAAGCCGAGCCAGGACTTCCCGAAGGCCGTCGCGGACAAGACCTTCACGTTCGGCGCCCGCGCCTCGACCTCCGGGCGGTTGATGCCGGAATACTTCATCCGGCAGGCGTTTCCGGGGAAGAGCCCCGAGCAGGTGTTTGCCCGCGTCGGCTTCTCGGGCGATCACAGCCGCACCATCCAGCTCGTCCAGTCCGGCGCCTTCGCGGTCGGCGCCGTCGACTATTCGGTCTGGGATCTCGACACCAAGGCCGGCAAGGTCGACCCCAAGGCGGTCTCGGTGATCTGGGAAAGCCCGACCTTCCCCGATTACCAGTGGACCGTCCGGGGCGACGTGGACCAGACCTACGGTGCGGGCTTCACCGAGCGGCTGCGGGCGGCGCTCACCGGCATCACCGATCCGGCGATCCTGGAGCCGTTCGGGCGTTCGAAATTCATCCCCGTGACCAATGCCGCCTACGCGCCCCTGGTCGAGGTCGGCCGGTCCACCGGCCTGCTGGACTGAACCGCGTGGCGGGCGGCCCGGCCATCGTCCTCGAGAACGCCGCCGCGGCCTATGACGGGCGCCCGGTCCTGTCGGGCATCACCCTGACCGTGCGGGCCGGCGAGCGCGTCGCCCTGATGGGCCGCTCGGGCGCCGGCAAGTCGACCCTGATCGGCCTGATCCACGGGCAGGCCCCCGACCGGGTGGCTTTGGTGCCCCAGGCCGCCGCCCTGGTGCGGCCGCTCTCGGTGTTCCACAACGTCTATATGGGCCGCCTCGACCGGCGCTCGACCCTGCACAACCTGCGCAATCTGGTCCGGCCGGCACGCGCTGACGTCGGAGAAGTCGAAAGAATTCTCGATCGGGTCGGGCTGGCGGACAAGCTCTGGGCGAAGGCCGGCGCATTGTCCGGCGGCCAGCAGCAGCGCGTCTCGGTGGCCCGCGCCCTCTATAACGGCCGGCCAGTCCTGGTCGGCGACGAGCCGGTCTCGGCGCTCGACCGCCAGCAGGGCGGCCGGATCCTCGCCGAGCTGGCCCGCAGCCACGAGACCCTGATCCTGGCGCTCCACGACGTGACCCTGGCGCTCGCCCAGACCGACCGGATCGTGGTGCTGGAGGGGGGCCGCATCGTCCTCGACGCCCCGTCGAAGGATCTCGATCCGGCTCGGCTCAAGCCCTTCTACGAGGCCGCCTGATGCGCGCCGGGCTCCTGACGCGGCCCGGCTACGCGGCGGTGAGCCGCTGGTTCCTGGCCGCAGCGCTCGCGGGCCTGCTGGTGGCGGATCTGCAGGTCACGACGCTCCATCCCTTCGCCGACCTCGCGCGCCTGCTCGGCGGCCTGATCCGGCCCGACTTTTTCGCGGTCGAGGTCTGGAGCGTCGTCCATACGGTGGCCTTCGCGATGCTTGGTGTCGGGCTCGGCGCCGGGACGGGGCTGCTGCTGGCGATTCCCTTCGCGCGCTCTCGGACGGTGCGGCTCGGTTGCTCCGTGTTGCGGGCCGTTCACGAGCTGTTCTGGGCGCTGCTGCTGATGCAGGTCTTTGGGCTCTCGGCGACCACCGGCGTGCTCGCCATCGCGCTGCCCTATGCGGGGATCTGCGCCAAGGTCTATGCCGAGCTGATCGAGGAGGCCGACCTCGCCGCCCTCCGGGTGCTGCCCGCGGGCACGGGCGCAGTCTCGGCCTTCCTGTACGCGCGCCTGCCCGAGGTGGCCGGGCGGATGCGCGACTACACGCTCTACCGGCTCGAATGCGGCCTGCGCTCCAGCCTCGTCCTCGGCTTCATCGGCCTGCCGACCATGGGCTTCGCCTTCGAATCCGCCTTCCGCCAGGGCCGCTATGCCGAGGCTGGCGCCCTGCTCCTGATCTTCTACGCGCTGATCGGCAGCCGGCGGCTCTGGGTGCGGGCCCGGACCCTGCCGTTCCTGCTCGTCGGCGCGGTGCTGGCGCTGCCGCCGACGGTCGGCAGCACGGCCCTCGGCCCGAGCCTCGCGCGCTTCCTCGGCCACGACATCGTGCCGGCGCCGCTGCGCGGTGCTTCCCTCGCCGAGCCCGACACCTGGGCGCGGCTTGGGTCCTGGCTGCGCCCGATCCTCACCGAGCAGATCCTGCCGGGTACCGCCCAGACCCTGATCCTGGCGCAGATCGCGCTGGTGGCCACGGCGCTTGGGGCGTTGGTCCTGTTCCCCTGGACGGCGAAGCGCTTCGCCGGCCCCATCGGACAGCCGCTGGGGCGGGTGCTCCTCGTGGTGGTGCGCTCCACGCCGGAATACATGCTGGCCTATGTCGCCCTGCAGCTGCTCGGCCCCTCGATGCTGCCGGCGATCCTGGCGCTGGCCCTGCACAATGCCGGCATCGTCGCCTACCTGATGGGCCGCCACGCCGACGCGATCCCCTATCGGGCCGACGCCCCCCGGGGCCTCGACCTCTACGCCTACGAGACCCTGCCGCGCCTCTACGGGCAGTTCCTTGCCTATCTGCTCTACCGCTGGGAGCTGATCCTGCGGGAGAGCGCGATCTTCGGGATTCTGGGGGTGACGACGCTGGGCTTCTACGTCGATGCCGCGATCTCGGAACTGCGCCTCGATGTGGCCGTGGTGCTGATCGCCGCCACCGCGCTGGTGACGGTGGCGGTCGATGCGTTCTCGCGGGCCCTGCGCCGGTCCCTGCGGATCGACACCCTGCCGACCCGGCTCTCCGGACCGCAGCCGATCACCGGAGGGGAGGGCGGGTGAGCGGGATTCCGATTCGCTGATGACATGCACGTCCCCCTCTGCGGGGGACGGCGACCCACTGGGCGCTCGCTGTTATCAGCAGGAATCGGGAAAGGGGCTCCAGACCGGTTGGCATTCCCGACAAGGCCATCACCAATCCGACGATGGCCCGCCGCTGTGGCCAGACTCCCGGCGGACAACACTGCCGGACATCGGTGGCGCACGCGCACCACAAGGCGACGGATGCGGGGACGACGGGGCCGTCTCTGCATGAACGGAAACGGCTTTAATGGACGTGCGTCTGATCCTGTAACAATCGGACGAGATCCTCGATCTGTGTCGGATTGCGGGTGACCCGGGGCGTCAGCATCAGGATCAATTCTACGCGCCGAACTTTGTCAGTCTTCTGCTTGAACAAGTCACCGACGACCGGGACGGTGCGCAACACCGGCACGCCATCCTCCTGCTGCTCCAGATGATCCTGAATGAGGCCTGCCAACAGCACTGTGCGTCCGGATTGCAGCAGGATGTCTGACTCCACGCTTCGCGTTGCGATGATCGGCGTCAAATTTCCCGATTGCGCCGATTGTGATGGCGTGCTTACCGACTGGTTAATTTTGAGCTCGACAGAGTTATTTGCATGTATTTGAGACGTTATATCTAAAATAATACCGGTGTCCCTGACGGCAACCTCCTCCGTCACAGTCGTATTTCCAAGGTTGTTTGCCGTCTGCGACCGCTGCGAATAGGGGATTTGGTCGCCGATAACCAGACGCGCCTGCTTCCCGTGGAGCACGGTCAGATAGGGCGAGGAGATGACTTTGACCCGGGTCACGCCTTGAAGAGCACGCAACACGGCATCAACGCGCAGATTGCCGCCGAGTTGAACGCCCATGCCGGCAATGCCTCCGATGCCGCTGCCCGAGGCAAGCCCGCTCGAAATGCCGCCCTGGGCGCCCGCCCCCGCGGAGCCGAGATTGCCGGAGCCGACCGTAAAGCCGGCGCCCTGAAGGAACACCTGAACGCCGGCCTCCAACTGATCCGACAATTCGACTTCCGCGACGGTTGCCTCGATCACGACCTGCGCGGGTGGAACATCGAGCGTCCGGACCACCTCACGGATTTTCTTGAATAAACTGTAAGTCGAATAGATCAGCACGGTGTTGCTGGTCTTGTCCGCGACGATCCGCGTGGACGAGCCCCCCAGCCCCCCGGCGCCGCCCACCGCAGCCTCGGCCGGCTGAAAACCGCGACGCCCGTCGGCGGACCCGTTCGGTCGCATGAAGGCGGGCGGCAGAATATCGGATTCGGCGGACGGCGGTGACAGCCGCGGGACGAAGCCGGCATTCCGGTCGGTTCCATTGCCGGGAGTCGCCGGACCGGTCGGTTTCGCACTGGGGGTTGTGGTTCGTCCGTCGCCGCCGCCCTGCGTGGCACCAAAGATGGATGCCAACCGTTGGGCAATCTCCTCGGCGACGAGATGCTGGAGCGGGATAATCCGCAGGCCGACCTCATCGCGCGCCTCCGTATCCAGCGCGGCCGCGAGTCGCTTCACGTTCTCGATCATGCCCGGACTTGTGGTCGAGACGAGTATTGCCTGTTGTCCGTTCAGCGGCACGATCGAGACGGGATCGGATTTCTGAGCGCTGAGCAGTTCTCCGATCTGCTGGGCCACTTGGTCCGGGGCGCCGCGCGTCAGGCGGATAACAGCCACCCGGTCGTCATCAAGGCCCGTACGGATTAAGCCTTTGATCAATGCCTCCGCCTGATCGATCTCGTTCGGAGCCGCCCGCAAGAGGACCGTATCGGGGTTGTTGCTCGGGATGATCTCGATGCCCGGCGGTGCCACCTGCTGGGCCAAGCTGAGCAACTCGCTCCCCTTGCCCTTCTTCAGCCGCAGGATACGCGTGACGCACTCGCTCGCTCGGCCGGCTTCCGCCGTCGTCTCCATCGAAGCGATGAGATCAGGCCGCCCGACATGATAGATGCCGTTGATGCTGCGCACCTCGAGACCATTGCGCGCGAGAATGTCACGGACGATCTGGAGCACTTGGCTCTTCGGCACCGGCTCCTCCGTGCGGAACGTGACCGATCCGCCGAGATCTGACGGAGCGATATAGTTGAGGCCGAGGGCGCCACCGAGCATCTGCTTCAGCACGTAATCGAGCGTCGCCTTGTTGAAGTTGATGGAGACCTTTTGGTTTGGATCGAAGTTGTGACCGGCCACATTTCGAAGGGCGGCGACATCGGTGGCCACCACGGGTTCACTCGCCTCGTAAGTGAGCTTGAGTGTTCCGAGATAGGCTGTCACGGAGCTGCGGCCCGCGTAGCCTTGGGGCAGGGCGTTGACCCGGGAGGGATCAATGTCCCGCGCACTCCTGGGACCCTCCCCCGTCCAGAAACGCGGCTGGTCGTCACCTGCATATACAACGCCGCGTTGCCGCGAAGCGGACAGGAACGCGTCATCACAGGCCGGGGCGGGCGTCTCGCCTGGACGCACCAGATATCCGCTCCTGGAACGGACGTCGCCACAGCCATCGCCCGCGATGTTGACGCAGCCTACGGCACACCAGGACAGAACCATCAGGATTGCCAAAGCGCGTCCGCAGAGGAGCATTGTATCCACGGTGCGCTTCCTAGCAAAACTCGGGTTTCCGCAGCCGCGGGCCCTGCACAGGGTCCTGATCAATGCTCCTCGTCCAATTCTTTGCTTCGAAACACCGATGCCCTGTCGAGGGTGGCTTTGAAATGTCGCGACAACTCCGCTCTGCCCGGCCCCGCCGAAAGACGAGCGCATGATAAAAAATGCGGTCCGCCGCCAAATCTGCAAACGGCAGGTTTATTTTGCAATAAGTCCGCCACAAACAATCGCCCTGCAGTCTAAAAAGCGCTCAATCCGGACAAATTAATTATATACCTTCTTACACGATGCCGTCTTGTTTCGGATTGCTGCTTCTACAAGGTCGTGGATAAGGGGGAAATGTCGATCGAAGCGAGCGGCAGACTGAAGATGTGCGTCCATTGCGGTTGATATCGGGTCCCGGACGTGTCTTGCCGGTCTCGCGGATGATCGGCGGCCGATTCGGTCAAGCAGGGCTGCCGGCATAGCGCCGACAGGCCGGGCTGCGCGGCTCAGATCGCGCGTCCACGGCCTGCGAGATCGGGAGCCGACCGCCTTGGCCTGCAGTCCGTCCTTTGCGCGGCAGGGCCGAGTGCTTCGGTGCCATCGCATATCGAGATCTGAGTTCCGAAGCCGAACGCAGGACGGACCGCCCCCTTTCCACGATTTCAGTCTGGCCCAACGGCGAGGATAGAACCCATTTGATCCGCCTGCTCGACACGCGATGAATGCAGGCCCGATCAACGACCCCGACGTTCCCAAACCCGGCAGATCCGCCAGCGGTCCGATATCTGCCGGGTCAAGGATCAAAGTCCTAATAGAGGGTCTTGCTAGTTTGGGGCGATGAGAGCCCCGTGGAGACGGGCAAAAGCCAGTCCGTGCCCGTCACAGGCGAATGTCGCTCTCATACGTGCAGCAAGCGATCGCCCCGCTCACAATTCCGCCTAGCCGGTGGACGCCCTGCCCGCGCCTATCTGTGTGCGAGCCGGTCTGACAAGGATTGACCGGTGTCATGCCATGTCGAGGGGAACGAGAATGCGATCCGGCCGCTCATCAGGCAAACCGTTCCAAGGCGACCAGAATTTCATTGTCGCGAAACTTGGGCGGCGACGGTAGCGTTTCCGTTGCTCCAACCAAACATCCAGCAGAGCACCGATTTCGAGGTCGGAGACCTGCCTGCGATCAGGCGCCTCTATAACCGCACAAATGCATGACGGAACCGTGATGATCTGGAAGCCCTTATCCCCCAGATCCAGCGCCGACCGGGGAACTATATCCGTCGAGAGACACAAGTCAGCCCGCACGCGCTTCGGATCGGTGATACGATCGTCATCGTACACGATCTCCATCCTTGCGCAATTCAAATCATCCAATATATTAATTCTAATTCTACTTATATATTCATACCAGTTTGATGATGCGTGCCTCTCGACACCAAAATAGCGACGCGCAACATAGGTATGACCCTTGAATTCCTCCAGATGCACCTCCAAGGGCTCACATTCTCTCACAAGCCCCCAACCGCCATACCCGTCGAGCGGTCGCGACCTGCGTCGGTAATGGGCAGGAGAGACGCCAAATTGCTGTGTAAATGCGCGCGTGAACGCTGATTGACTACCATATCCGACCGAAAGCCCGATATCGACAATGGATACGGAATCATTCAACATAAGGCCGGCGGATCGCTCGAGGCGTATGCGCCGAACATAGTTCATGATTGTTTCGCCAACCTGATCCTTAAACAATCGAATGAAATAGAATTGCGACAGGCCCACGGCGTGGGCCAGCGATGCGGTCGTGATCGGCTGATCCAGCAACGCTTCCACGAGCCGCATAGCCGTGACAATCCTCAGGTCGCAGATCGGACGGCCAACAAATGGTTTTTGCTGCGGAAGCTGGGATATCTTGAACCCCGCCCCATACCTGTCAGCATTGCACAGATTTCGTTCCATTTCAGGGTTGCCCAAGAATTGAATAGTGCTGCGTCATGGCTGCCACCGAGGGCTGACCGCGGGATCCATTTGCTCTTCCACACGACGTCGGGACGAGGATAGGCATGCCTCCGCAGTCATGTGATCAAATTCTGGCAATATTGCCGGCAAACAACTTTTGATTTACTTATCCGACACCCGATACATCCGCTGCTCACCGCGCTCTAAGCCTATAGAACGACGCGCTTGTACCTGATTGCTACCCAGCCGCATCATAAAAAAGTCGATCGTCGCAAAAATTGTCATGCTGCTCAAGCATTCGGCACAGCTGTTTATGGCTCGAGTCGAAGATACGGCTCCATACCATAAATAATTTTGAGATATATTATCTCAACTGCGTCCTTCATTATTACTTAGTCCTTCAAAATTGACCGTTGCACAAGCTGGTAAATTGGAGCGCGTCCAGCAAGCACTGCGTACGTGGTCGAACGGCTGCCCGATCTCTCAGGACGCGAAAAGAAGCTTCCTCCGCCGATCTGGACCGTCATGCGGCACCAGAATGCGCTGAGACAGTTGCTGCTGGTCGTGCTCGAACCCGCAGCTCGCTGGCGTATTGGCCCAGGCCCCCCCCGTACGCGGTTGCCAAAAGATCCCGCTGAGCACCTGCCGGTCATCGCCGCACGCATTGCCCCGCCTCCGTCGACACAGGCGGCTCAATCACTGTCCACCGCGCATGCGTTGGATAAAGACGTACTGCCGAGAAGCCTAGTGGCTTAAAGAGTGCAGACGATTATCCTTCGACCACGCCAGACATCGATTTCTATAGTTTTATCTTTTTTCAGATTAACACGAGGATTAAAAAATAAATTTAGCCAACGACACACGATCCATTGACCAAATCGGCACGTTCTGTCATATTCTCGCGCGGCAGAACGCTTTGAACGCGCTCTAAAGCCCGTGGTTTGTGCGAATACAGCCATCGTGTTTTTGATAAAGACATTGCCCCGGATCAGTGCTGATGCCATTCTTTCGCATCCGAATTTTCCGGATGCGCGGGCATTTTACATCGAAGAATGCATCAAGGTTTATAAAGCGACCACATTTCCGGGAAAGATTGGAGCCGATGCCGGCCGCGTCACGACGCTGGCTATCATCGTCTGTCTTCATGCACGCTATGCCAAAGACAATCGCGAAACCTGGCCGACGCTGAAGCAGCTGAAACAGTCGGTTGCTGATTTTGGCTTCGCCAGTCCTCGCCTTTTGGATACCTTCGTGGCTAGGCTGGCGCAAACAAACTTCTTAACAATGCACTCTCATTCGAGGGACCGACGCATTCGGCTGCTTGTTCCAACCGAAGCTTTATTGTCGTGGGATCGCGAATGGATGGCCGCGCATTTTGGCCCGTTGCAAATTCTTTTTCCCAAGCCCGGATATAGCCTTGCCCTCGACCGAAGCCCGACTTTTCAGAAGGCGCATGGAAGCGCGTCCGTTCCAGTTCTGGATGGCGCCGTCCAAGTCGCATGGCGTAATCTTGATGTTGTGTTCTTTCTGACAGCAACGAGTGCACTCTCTATCCTTTTTACGCTTTGCCGTCTGGGCGGAGAAATCCTGGGGAGCAATTTGCGAGAGGCGGACCTGGCCGCCTTTGCACCGGAGTTCGGCGTCTCGCGCTCCCACATTCGTAACATCGTATCGGCTGCGGAACAGCGCAATTTCATCGCGCGTTACGGCAATAAAAATCAATTCATCGTCCTCACCCCACATTGGATTGATGCATTCAATAAATTTATAGCCGATTCACTGTCTTACAGCGACTTGACCTATCGCCTTGCTCAGGCGGCACTGTCGGGTACATAGAAATCTGCCATGTACCAAGATCGCGCGTTGAAGATAAAATCTTGTTTTTTAACTATTTTACCAGCTCTTGTTAGTTCAAAATCTTATCTGTCACTGCATTAGCGGCCGAAGATATCGTCGCATTTTTTGCCGTTGACAGGCCATTAAACCGCATTTATCCAAATTACGCTCTTTACCACCCGCTTTAAGGCGCATTACGAATTATTTTTTATCAATGCAGTATTCATATTGATTTTTTTAGCTCATAAAAATACATCCTCCCAGATCTATCGGCGGTGGGGCGCGATCCATGGTCGAAAATTTTTCGGACATTGCTATATTAAAAATTCTATCTGGCCTTCAGTCTGGGTCTGAAGTCGAACTGACGCCAGGAGAATACGTTCTCGGCACGGATCAGCAGGACGATATCCAATTCATCGACGTAAGTGTCCGTCCGCACCACGCCAAGCTTCGTATAACGTCCGGCCACATTGCATTGGCGGGTCTGACCGGCGCTCTACGAACGTCGTCCGGATTGAATCTCGCTCCCGAGGGCGCCTTTCAGGACATTGAACCGCTCGACGTGATCTCGGCCGGTACCCTGCGCTTCGCATTGGGATATCCGACCTCGCAATGGTCAACGGTGATCGAGGACGATGGCGGAGCCGGCGCGGCCGTGGATCATCGGCCTGCCGAAATCGTCTGGGTCGATCGATTCCGTCTCCTCTCGGTTCCCGTCGCGGCACTCTGCCTCGTCATGGCCTTTCTGATCTGGCTCGCCTTCAACGCCGGGGTGGTCCCGTTCGGCGCGCAGATGCTGGGGGACCATGACGATGGGGCCGTGACCCGCGCCGCACTCGACCGCTTTCCTTTCGGCCGTTCCGTCGTCATCCACCAGGACGCCGATGGCACCCTCTACATCACCGGCTATGTCGAGACACCGGTCGAGCGACGGGCCCTCCAGGCCGCTGTCGAGCAGACAGGCATTCCCGCCCGTGTCCGGCTCTGGGTCCGGCAGACGATCCGATCGGAAGTCGCGAGCTTGATTGCGGCCGAGAAAGTCCCCGTGGCGTTCCAGCTCTCGGACGCCGGGGTGCTGGCGCTCGAAGGTGTGATCCTGAACGAAGGCCATGCCGCTCGATTCATCGATCGCGTCAAGGACCGGATTCTGGGCCTGAGCCGTGTGGACTCCAAGATTCGCACCGCGACCGGACTGCTGAGCGAGATCGAGCGCTTGGCCGATGCCGCGCAGATCCGGTCGTTCGTGCTTCTGCGGATCACCGACGACTTGGTCGAGGCAACGGGTGCGATCCCGGCGGAGAAGGTCGACGCCTTCGTCGGGTTCCTGCAGAGTTACGCGCGTCGCTTCGCGCGTGACATTCCGCTGCGCTCGTTCGTCCAACTTCAGGGTGTATCCACCCCAGGAATCGATCGGTCGATCCTCGTCGGCGGGGTCCCGAACGGGGCTGACATCCATCTCGATCCCGAAAAGATGGCCGAGGGCACGTACGAGATCCGGGACATCCTGCCGAGCCAGGAGGGGGACGATCGGAAGGCAGCCTCACGAGGCCCTGCGCCAGGAACAAGCCGACAAGCGCCTTTGACAGTCGGCATGGAGCACAGCGATTCGGCAACGGGGACAGCGATTCAGCCCTCGCGACATTCGTTGAGGGCGGAGGCGTCGGCCGAGTCCATGCCGGACGGAAGGCCAAGTCAGCGTGCCGGGAGCGAGCCCGATACCCCGCGCGGGCGCTCCGAGCACGTAGCCGCTTCGGATAAAGCGGGTGCCGAATTGCCCAGGCGTTTAAGCAAAGGGACCGCAGCCGGAAGTGGCGGGACGCCCGATTCGGCGCCGTCATCCCGCCATGTGGCGGCTTGGAACGCGACGAACGGGTCTCCCCCGGAGGCGGGCCGCGCCAATCGCGTCGTCGGCTACGAGGCGGTTCGTGTGGAACGCTCTGACGCGGCTCGGCGCGCGCTGCGGAGCGCCGCACAAGATCTCCTCGGACGTTGGCAGGCGGATCGGCTCGACGGCGATCCGAAGGATCTCGCTTTCAGGAAAGCGCTCGACGACCTCCGCGCCGTCGATCCCCCGCCCGGGGGCGGGGAGGCGTCTATGGACTGGTACCTTCCCGCCCAGTGGGATGTCTCCGGCGACGAGACGTGCGGGCGCGGCACCACGCTCCGCGTCGGGGACGTGGTGACCGCGCTCTTCTGGCTGGATCTGTTCAGCGTCAGCGAGGCCGCGTCCCTCACCGATCAGGCGCCGGACCGGCAACTCGGCCTGCTCGAGGTGGCCTTGAGCCCGGATCAGGCCGCCGCCTGCGCCCGACGGTTTCCGGATGGTGAGCGTATCGTGCGACGCTCCATCTATCTCCGGGAGATTAGGCGCAATCCCGCGTTCATTCGCTACATCGTCCGGACGCTCACGCCCTACGCTCTGGATCTAACGGGCGCTGACCTCGCACCGCCGCGCTCCATCCTCACACGCACCGATCGCCGGCTCCGTGAGGGCGCAGCTGTCGATGATGCCAGCCGCGTCGCCGCGATCGGCGAACTCGGCGTCGCAATCCAGCTCAAGGCGAGCGTGGCGGCCTTCGTGTTCGGCCCCGACCTAGCATGGAAGATCACGCCGTGACCAAGCTCGGCAGTTCCTGAAGAGTCGAGAGCGGGGCACACCGAAACCCCCGTCAGGGCGATGGCCGATCGGGCGCGCGGTGATCACCAGACTCCATGTCGATGACGCCGTGCGGCAGGCGTGCGCCGTACAGGCGCGTGCGGTGCCGCGTCACCCAGGCCAGCACTTCGGCCACTGCGTCGAGGAGTTCGTCCGGCACGGCCTCGCCGATCGCCGCGTCGGCGTAGAGCCGCCGCGCGAGCGGCGCGTTGCGGAAGATCGGGACGCCCGCCTCCTCGGCCTCGGCGCGCAAGGTCGCGGCCTGACGGTTCTGTCCCTTGGCGGTGACCACCGGCACTGGCGTCTCGGTCTCGTCGTAACGCAGCACGATGGCGAGATGGGTCGGGTTGACGACGACCGCCGTGCCCTTGCGGGCCGCCGCTCCGCCCTCGCTCGTCAGGATCTCGTACGCCACCTGCTTGCGGTGGCCCTTGATGTGCGGGTCGCCCTCGCTCTCCTTGTATTCCCGCTTGACCTCGTCCTTGGACATCATGAGGCTCTTGATGTGACTGCGCTTCTGATAGACGAAGTCGGCAAGCGCCACGATCAGGAAGGCGAGGCCCGAATACATCAGGGTCTGGAACAGCACCGTGGCGGTCAGATTGATCTGGCAGGCGAGGCCGCAGCCGATCGAGACCGTGAACGGCCCCAGGGCGGCCCGCAGCACGTACCAGAGCAGGATCGACAGGATCACGATCTTCAGGATCGATTTGAGCGTCTCGACGACCTGCTTCATCGAGAAGATGCGCTTGAAGCCCGCGGCGGGGCTGATCTTGTCCAGCTTCGGCGACAGGGCCTGAAGGGACAGGACGATGCCGAACTGGAACACGTTCGTCGCGATGCCGGCGGCGATCGTCACGGCGGCGACCGGTGCGAAGATCCGCACGCATTCCCGGGCGACGATCGCCAAGCCGTTGGCGGCCCCGATCCGGAAGTCGCCGAGCGCCAGTTCGGCCGCCACGTCGAACAGGCCGGTGAGGCGTGCGGTGATGTCGCCCCAGGCCAGCCACAGATAGGCGATCACCGCCATCAGCGAGCCGGCCGAGACCACCTCCTGGCTGCGCGCCACCTGTCCCTTCTCGCGGGCGTCGCGCTCCTTCTTGGGCGTCGGCTGCTCGGTCTTCTCGCCACCCTCGCTCACGGCCCGCGCCCCGGCGTGCCGGCGTCGAAGCGCAGCTGCGCGTAGAGGGCGTCGACGTAATGCTGGATCCGCACGGTCTGGCCAGCGGCGTGGGGCAGGAGCGTGCCGAAATAGAAGACCAGCACGAACATCGCGAGCGCGCTCTTGATCGGCATGGCCAGGATGAAGACCTGGATCTGCGGTGCGAACCGGCTGACCATGGCCAGGGCGAACTCCGTCAGGAACATGATCGCCACGATGGGCGCGGCGAGGACGAGCACGAAGCGCGCGGCCTGATCGAAGATGCCGAGCATCAGGGCGGGGAAGGTGTCCGAGATGAGCGGGAGCGCGCGCGTGGCGGGCCAGACCGCGAAGGACCGGTAGAGCAGGCCGATCACCGGCAGCACCGCGCCCGCCACGTAGACGTAGGTGAGGAAGGCTTGGTTGAACGCGATGCCGAGCATCGACGTCTCCTGACCCTGGAGCGGGTCGATCGCGGAGGCCATCGAGGAGCCCCGCTGCGTGTCGATGAGCGCGCCCGCGGCCTGCACGGCCCAGAACACCCAATTGACCAGATAGCCGAGGAGGAAGCCGAGCGCGGCTTCCTTTCCCGCGTAGAGGGCGTAGGTCGTCACCTGCCGATCGAAGGCATCCACGTGGGCGAGGTTGATCCCGGCCGGTAGGATCGACAGGACCAGCACCGTCCCCACTCGCCCGGCCCGCGGCACGGCGGTGGACGCCAGCAGGCCCGACGCCGCCATGAAGGCGTAGACCCGCGGCAGGGTGAGCAGGAGCGCGAGGAACTCCCGGTCGAACAGCCGGAGGAAGAGCGACAGCGTTTCGCGCAAACTCATCGAACGCCCCCGGTCAGCCGCGCGAGACTCGCCCGGACCCGATGTATTTCGGAAAATTGTCGAACAGATTCAGCGTGTAGGCATAGATCTCCTGGCCGAGGAATCCGCCCATGGCGGCGATGGTCGCGGCGACCGCGACCAGCTTGATGGCGAACGACAGGGTCTGCTCTTGGACCTGGGTCAGGGCCTGGATCAGGCTCACGACGATGCCGACCACCGACGCCACCACGATCGGGGGCATCGACAAGACCATCACCAGGACCATCGCCTCCGTGATCTGGTGGACTGCGTCGCCCGGCGTCATCGGGACCGCCCCCGAGGCGTGGGCGCGGACAGCGCCGGCACCCCCGCCTGTTCGGACCTCGCCGCCTCCGGAGGATCGTCGCGCATCATCCGCCCTTTCAGGTGTAGCTCTTGATCAGGCCGAGGATCAGCCGCGACCAACCATCGACCATGACGAACAGGAACAGCTTGAACGGCAGCGAGATCGTCAGGGGACTCACCATCATCATCCCCATGGCGAGGAGGATGTTCGAGACGATGAGGTCGATGGCGATGAACGGCAGATAGAGCAGAAAGCCGATCTCGAACGCCTCACGGAGCTGGCTGACCGTGAAGGCGGGCAGCACGATCGCGATGCTGTCGAGGCCGATGCGGGTGGCGAGTTCCGGGGTCCAGAGCGTCCGGGCCGCCTCCAGGAAGAACAGCTTCTCGCGCTCGGCCGCGTGCCGGGTCAGGAAGCCCATGAGCGGCCCGCGCCCGGCCTCGTAGGCGGCCTTCAATCCCTCGACGCCGCTGAAGGTGAAGGAGCCCGCCGAGAGAATATCGTAGGTCTGCACGATGACTGGCGTCATGATGTAGCCGGAGAGGATGATCGCCAGGGCGTTCAGCGCCGTATTGGGTGGAATCTGCTGCACGCCGAGGGCGTTGCGCACCAGCAGGAACACCACGGACAGCTTGATGAAGGAGGTCGCCACCACCGCCAGGAACGGCACCAGGGCGGCGGCGCCGAGCACGAGGATGAGATTCAGCGGATCGATCACCGGCGCCTCGCTCAAGCCAGGAACACGCGGACGATCCGCACGGCGAGGCGCTCATCGATCCGCACCAGCGCGCCGGTCCCGATCTTCCGGCCGTTCGCCCGGAGGACCACTTCGATCCCGTCGCGGGGCGGCTCCAGCTCCAGGGTGACGAGGCTGCCGGCCTGCCACGTCTCGATCTCGGCCAGCGGGACCGTCACGGACCCGATGTCGAGATCCAGGAGGATGTCGAGGCCGGCGCTGGCTGGCGTCTCGGAGGTTTCTGAACGCAGGGGCATGGCTGTCTCGTCGGGATCGCGAAGCGGCGCATCCGAGGTGACGGCTGTGCAGATCCACCCCGCCTCCGCCGGTCGGACATGGAACAGGGTGGTGCCCGACCGCAGCCGCAGGCTCTCGGGACCGACGCCCTCCTCGAGCACCACCACGGCCCCGGGCACCAGCGCACGGACCGCACGGACCGGCAGGGCAAGGCGGCCGAGCGTCACGAAAGCGACCCGGGTCAGGATCGCGAGGAGGCCGGGCCAGACCACCCGGGGCGCAAGGGGATCGAAGATCCGGAACAGCGTATCGAGCCGCGCTCCCAGGTCGAGCCGGATCGGCCCCGGCCCCAGACCCTGGATCCCGATCCGGAACCAGCGCAGATCGGCGCCGGCCGGAGGTGGGACGAAATCCGCCAGTCTCGCGCTCGCTTGGATCGTCAGGGCGCCGTACCCATGGTCGGGCAACGCCACCGCGCAGGTGTCCACGAGACCGGCGAGGAGGGCCGTGCGCAGGGCCTCGGGCAGAAGCGGCAGGTCCGCGACCTCCATCTCCGCACCGAAGGCCGGCCCGAACGGGAATTCGACCGGATGCACCACCAGCCGCAGGTCCGATCCCGTTGCCGCCCCCAGGCGCAGGTCCAGGCAGAGCGCGTCATCGGGGGGAGCCGCGCCGACCTCCACGACCGCCGCGGCGCGATCCCGCAGCGGCAGCGTCGCGCCGGTGCGGCTGACGAGCGCATTCCAGAAGCCCAGCCGGTCGATGGACACGTCGCGCAGGCCCGGCGCCCGATAGGGTCGGGGGCCGCTCATGCGTCCCCTGGCCCGAGCAGGCGGCCGATCGTCTCGAACGGGCTCTCGGCCGGAGCGTCGTAGCGGGTAGCCCGCTCCAGCACGCGGATGGTCCGTCCGCCGAACCGGGCCTGGAGGCGCTCGGCGAGCCCGCGCGCCGCCGCCGCGAGGGCGGTGGCCGCGCAACCCGATGACCGTGTGAACGTCACCGTGAGGTCCGCGCCGGTCATCTCCACCGACACGCTCTGCAAACCCTCCACGACCCCATCGAGCGGGATCTCCAGACGGAGCGGCAGGCCTGCACCCGCCGCACGTTCGGCCCGCAGAACCGCGTCCAGCCGCTCCGCGAGGCGGGCCACGAGCGCGGCCGTGCCGGGTACAGAACCGGCCGGGTCGAGCTCCCCGGGCGCGGTGGCGGACGCCAAAACCGGGACGCAGATCGGAGCGGCCTGGAGGGCCGCCAGCACCTGTCGATCGTCCGCAGGCGGCCGCTCACCATCATCGCCCTGCCGGCCGCCCGTCTCGCGCAGGACGGCCCGCAATCGCGCCGCGAAGGCGGGCGGGCGGCCGAAGCCTTCCCCGTCCTCGCCGCGATCGCCGCGGCCGAATTCGTCGCGTTTTGATCGCTCGCGCGGGTCCCGCCGGGCGAACGGCTGGCGCATCGGATCCGGGGGGCTAGACCCCAAGGGACCCGATTGAGACTCCGCGGGCGGGCGCGGGCGATGGGGCGGACTGGATCGGATCATCGCGACCCGGCCGGATCGGGCCGGCGCCGGCAGAACAGCTCCTCGACCTCGTTCTCCTCGCGGCCCTGCGCCTCCGCGTCGGCCCGGGCCCCGAGGTCGTCCCGCAAGATCGCGTATTTGTCGCGGACCCGCGTCGCCGCCCGGTGGTGCTCGGCGGCGACCGCGCATTCGCCGGTAAGGCGGTCGAGGTTGTAGGCAGCGCGGTCCGAGACCTGGGTGAGGCGTCCATGGGCTTGCGCCAGGGCGACCGCGGCATCCCGAGTGTCGTCGAGCGTACCCCGGTCGACGACCTGCCCCAGGATGGGCTTGTAGAGCGCGTCCTCCCGGGCATCGAGGGTTCGTGCGCTCGCATCCACGGCCTGCCGGGCCTGCTCCAGGGCAGCCTCGCCCTCGGCCACCTGCCGGCGCTTGGCCCGCAGGACGCGCAGGGCCTGCTCCTCCTTGATGGTCTTCAGGCGCAGCAGCACCGACATCTGGCCGATCATCGGGTCAGCGCCTCCAGCTTCCGCAGCGTGGTATCGAAGCTGTCGAACTCGTCGGTGCGCTGCTGCAGGAAGGCGTTGATCGGCTTGTGCTTCGCGATGGCGAGGTCGGACTCCGGATCGTTGCCCGGCTTGTACTCACCGACCTTCACCAGCAGCTCGACATCGGCGTAAGCCGCGAGCCACGCGTTGACCCGGCCCGCCATGGCCCGGTGCTCCCGGGATGTCACCGCGCCCATCACGCGACTCTTCGAGGCGAGGATGTCGATGGCCGGATAATGATTCGCCGCCCCGAGCTTGCGCGAGAGGACGATGTGGCCGTCGAGGATCGAGCGGGTCTCGTCGGCGACGGGCTCGTTCATGTCGTCGCCCTCGACCAGCACCGTGTAGAGCGCGGTGATCGAGCCCCGGTCGTTCATACCGACCCGCTCCATCAGCTTCGGCAGGTTGGCGAAGACGGAGGGCGGGAAGCCCCGCCGGGTCGGCGGCTCCCCGGCGGCGAGGCCGATCTCGCGCTGGGCCCGGGCGAAGCGCGTCACCGAATCCATCAGGAACAGCACGCGCTGGCCCTGATCGCGAAAATACTCGGCGATGGCGGTCGCCACGAAGGCGGCCTTCGCCCGCTCCATAGAGCTGCGGTCGGAGGTGGCGCACACGATGATCGCCCGGGCGAGGCCCTCCGGCCCGAGATCGTGCTCGATGAACTCGCGCACCTCGCGCCCGCGCTCGCCGATCAGCGCCAGGATGGTGACGTCCACGGCAGCCCCCTTCACCAGCATGGACAGCAGGGTCGACTTGCCTCCGCCGGCCGCCGCGAAGATGCCCATGCGCTGGCCCTCGCCGCAGGTCAGCAATCCGTCGAGGGCGCGGATGCCCAGGGAGAGCGGGGCATCGATGATCCGCCGCCGCATCGGGTTCGGCGGATCCTGGTAGACTGGATAGTGCGCCTCCGGCTCGAACAGCAGGGTCTTGCCGTCGATGAACGCCCCCATGCCGTCGATCACGCGGCCGAGCAGCCCCGGCCCCACCGCGACCGACTGGACGTGCCCGGTGCGGCGCACCTCGGTGCGGGGCGAGATCCCCTGCGTCTCACCGATCGGGGCGAGCAGGGCCTCGTCGTCGAGGAAGCCGACGCATTCGGCGGCGAGGCGCTGCGCGGTCTGGCGGGTGATCAGGTCGACGATCTCGCCGACTTGGACGTTCGGAACGCTGGCATGGATGATGGTCCCGACCACCTTCCGGACCCGGCCGGTCACTGCGTAAGGGTCGAACGCCGCCGACCGTTCGGCCATCGCGGGCACGATCTCAGCGAGCCGCGTCCGGATCCGGTCCAGACGCGCCCGTTCCAGCGGCGCACCGTCCGGCGGGGCCAGGGGGCGGCTCACGCGGCTTCTCGGGCCGGGCGATCCACTGGATCGGCATCACCGGCACCGCCCGCGGCGGCGGCGCGCAGGATCGCCTCAAGCTCGTCGAGCCCGGCATCGACCGCCGCCGCGACGCGGCCGATGCGTGATTCGAGCACGATCTGCGGTGGCTCCAGCGCCGGATCCGCGACGAGATCGACCAGCTCGACCTCAGGAAAGTCGGCGACGATGCCGTCGAGCCGCGCCTTCAGGACCGCGTACTGACCGGGGGCGACGCGGAGTTCCGCCCGGCGTTCCCGCCGCATCTGGCGCAGGGCCCCGCGCACGGCCGCGACCGCGCGGTCGTCGTCATCGAAGCTGTCGACCAGCCGGCGCACGCAGGTCGTGACGACCCGGGCCAACGCGGTCTCCGCTGTCCTCAGGCCGGCATCGAGGGCGCCTTCCTCGCGCAGCAGGCGCTCGATCGCCTCCAGACGCGCCCGGGCGAGGCCCTCCTCGTAGCCCGCCTGGCTGCGGCGGTGGTACTCGGCCTCGGCCTCGGCGACGATCGCCGCGGCTCGGGCCTCGGCGTCGCGCAGCAGCGCCGTGGCGGCGGGTATCGGCGCAAACGCCTCCGGCGGCAGGATCTGCATCCCCGGCGCGAGGCGGTAACCGAGTTCGCTCAGGCGATAATAGGCGACCACGCGTCCATCCTCCGCCGCATGAGCCGCACGATGCGGTCGCAAGCCTCTGGACCCAGGGGGACCCCGCCGCCCCCCGGGAAGCGGAGCGCCAGCAATGCGCCGAGGACCGGCTCCGTGGTGTCGGTGAAGCGCCGCAGGGTGGCGAGCCCGAGCCGTGTCGCCGCCGCCCGCACCGCCTCGGGATCCGCCCCCGCGAGGCAGGTGCCCTGCGCGGGCGCGTCGACGATATCGGCCAGGCTCGCATGCAGCAGGGCGGCCTCCCGGGTCGCGACGTCGAAAGCCGCCGGGCCGAACGCCGCCCGCAGGCGGTCCCGATCGGCCTTCAGCACGGCGGCGAGGATGCCGCGATGCAGGATCACCCCTGCGAGCAGGCACGCGGCCTCCTTCACAGTCGATTCCGGTTCAACCACCAGCAGAGCCGCGAGGCGCGCGGCCGCAGAGGCGTGGAAGCGCCCGAGGAGCGCACCGTCGATCGACAGCGGCGGCGTCAGGCTCGTCGCGGCGGCGCGCTGGATCGGCGGCCCGAAGGCCGGATCGGCGGCGAGCGCCCGCAGGACGCCCTCGGCCAAGGGCGGCAGCGGGTGGACCGTCGCCGGGAAATGGCCGATCGGGCGCACCAGCCGGGCGGCGAGGGCCGCTGCGAGACGGTGCGGGCCGGCCGCGGAGACGCGGTCGGCGCGCTGGACGCCAGCGGTCACGACGGCTCGACCTGTGCGGCCGGTGGCATGCCGCCGCGCGCCCGGTTGGACCGGCCGCGGAGCCACAGCACCGCGCCCGCACTGACGACCGCGGCAAGGAGACCGACCAACCCGAGACACGTGCCGAGGACCAGCCAGAAACGGGACGTGTCGGTGTCGCGCACGCTCAGGCCGGGCAAGACCTCGACGGTGGCGTTGGTCGCCGCAGCGGCGGCCGATTTGGTCGGCGCGGCCTCGGACAGGACGACGGTGACCGCCGCGTAGTCGAGCCCCTCGATGGCGCTGCTGACGAGGCGCCGGATCTGCGGCACGAAGAAATCGAGATCGACGCCGGGCTGGTACTTGATGAATACGGCCGCCGAGGACGGCTTGACCGCTTGGCCGAGCTGCGGCGCCTCCGGCAGGACGATATGGACCCGGGCGGTCACCACGCCGTCCACCTGGCTCAGCGTCTGCGCCACCTCTTCGCCCAGGGCGTAGATGTAGCGCACGCGCTCCTCGAACGGCGAAGACATCAGCCCGGACTTCTGGAAGACCTTGCCGATCGATTCCCGCGTGCTCTTCGGGAAGCCGCGATCGTTCAGCAGCGCGATGGCGCGCAGCATGTCCCGCTCGTCGACGGTGACCGTGAAGCCGTCCTTGCCGGCGGCGGTCTTCTGGGCCGGGATCCCGCTCGCCATCAGGACGGCCAGCATCTGGTTGGCCTCGACCTCGCTCAGGCCGGAATAGAGCTCGACCTGACAGGCGGCGACCAGCAGGCAGGCGGCGAGCGCGAAGCCCCGCAGAAGACGGCTTCGGCGAGACGGTGTCGCGGACATGGGGGGACCGGCCGCTCATTGCCCTTTCATCAGGGCATCGAGGGATTGGGTGGTCTTGCCGGTCAGCTTCGAGGAGACATCGACCAGCAGGCCGTACTGGGCCACCTCCATCTGCATCGCCAGCAGCGTTTGGCTGTCGATTGATTGAGCTGCCATGATCGCGCCGACGCGGGCCGAGCGCGCATCGAAGGCCCCCCGCAGCGTCTTGAGACCGTGCAGGATCGAATCGCCCTCGGTAGCGTCGCTCGGAGCCAGTTCCAGAGCGCGCCGCGCCCGGTCGCGGGCGGCCGGGTCGTTCTCTAGCCCAGCGGGTGCGGCTCCCTGTGCCGGGGCGGTCCCCCGCGGCCCTTCGATCGCCGCCCCTTCGGCGACCTTGCGGCTCAGCGTGTCGCGGAAAGCAGCGGGCTCGACGCGGCCGACGGCGCGCACGCCATCGCCGAGTGCGGCGTGATCCGGGCCGAAGCCGAAGACGGGCAGGGTCAGGGCGGGCATCGCGTCAAAGCCTCCGGCCGTATGCCGACGGCATCGATGCGTGGCGGGCCCGAGGACCAGCAGCGCCAGCTGCCGCGGGACGACCGCGATGCCGAGATCGGGACGGCTCGTCTCTGCGCGCTCTTCGCCGTCCTGTCTTTGCGCCGATTGCTCTCCCCGGGGCGGGTCATCGTCGCCGGGAGGAGGCGCCTCAGGAGATTGTCGCCAGGAGATCCGACGCCAGCGCGGCCTGGGGGGTGCCCGGCGCGCTCGCCGCCACCTCGGACAGGATATCCCGGGCCTGCAACCGGTCACCGGTGCGGGCGATGGTGAGGCCCAGGAAAGCCTGGACGGAATCGGTCGGCGGCAGCGTGCGCAGGGTCCGCTCGGCAGCGTCCAGATGGCCGCGGTGCAGATGGACCAGGGCGAGGCCGAGCGGTCCGGCCTCCTGCTGCGGCCGCGCCGCGCTGACGCCCGCGAAGATGGTCTCGGCGGCCGTATCGCGGCCCATCGATAGCGCCAGGAAGCCGACCTCCACGAGGAGCCGCGCCGCGGCGGTGTCGAGAAGGCTGTCGGGCTCCGTCATGTCGCGCACTCCGTTCACGTGAGGTGCATCAGAAGGAGGGCCCGCTGCGCGAGGCGGAGATCCTCGCCGTATGCCGGATTCGACCGGGCGAGGCGCGCCGCCGTGGCCAGATGGGTCTGGGAATTGCGCCGGTTGCCGCGCTCAAGCTCGCACAGGCCCGCGAGGCAGCTCGCCCGCGGCTGCCCCGGCGCGGCCCTGCGTGCCTCGAGCGCCAGGACCAGCGCGTCGTCCCAATCGCCGTGGCGCGCCGCACACAGGGCGAGGCCGAGAAGCGCCGCGCCGCGGCTTTCCGGCGTGCCCCGCGGCGCAACCGCCTGCAGCGCCGCCGCGCGCAGCGGGGCGGTTGGCATGGCCGCGCGGAGGAGGTCGGCGAGCGGGCCGGTCGTTACCCCACCGAAGGCAGGATCCGCGCCTCCCGACAGAGTGTGCCGGGTGATCAGCCGGTCGATGACGGCCTCGACGGATTCCGCGTCGCGGCCCCTGTCCAGCAGCCCGGCCCCCATGCCCGTCCCCCGCCGATCCCGAATTCTGATCCCATCAATCCCCGGACCGCCGGCCCTGGGCCCTCCTAGCGGCGCGTGTACCCCGGCGCTGTACCGTATAGGACATGGGCGCCCGGTGGAACGGCCCATACTCCCCCCGCCGCAGCCCCAGGAAGGCCCGGGTGTCGTTCCTGCGCGACGGCAATGATCCGTCTCCTCCCCGCCGAGTCGTCCCATGGCAGACCCCGACAGTCCCAGCCCCATGGATACCGAGGCCGCGCGCTGGGAGGCCGTCTTCGGAGGACTGAGCGACGGGCTGCGGCGGCTGATGGCGGTGCCGCACCTTGCCGCCGATCCGGAGTTCCGCGCCCGCCTGGACGAGCTCGCGGCGCTCGCCGCCGCGACGGAGGATCCGGAGCCGTTCTACGCCGCCCTCGACGCGCTGCTCACCCATGCCGATGCCTCCGTGCCGGCGCTCCCCGTGCGCCTGGACACTTGGCGACAGGCCAGTTTGCACGGGGATTTCGGCCCCGGCGCGCGGCTCACGATTCTCCGCGTCTGAAGCCGACCGACACGCGAGCGATCACGATGGTCCAGATCACGTCCCAGATGTCTGTCCCGGCTGTGAGCAGTACTGCACCGACGGACATCACACCCGGCACCTTCGAGCGGTGGCCCCTGGCGAATCAGATCGCCTACATCAAGGCCAACGGGACGGGCGACCCCAAATCCGTGACCCTCGGCTCGGCCCCTGGGGCGACGGGTATTGCCGTTCTGACCGCGCCTTACGGGCAGGAGCAGGGCGTCACTGTCTTTACCCGGACCGCGAACCAGTCCGATCCGAGCGGCGACCGGAACGCCGTCTCGGACCGAGACCTGTTCGGCGACTACGAAGGCGTCGAGCCCTATCGCCCGGCCCTCGATCTGCCGAGCAATTTCAATACGGCGCCCGGGACGCTGACGCCGCAGGATTTCAGCGCCTGGTCTTCGGTGATCCAGCGGGCATACCTGCACAAGAACGGGAGCCAGACCGCAGGCAAGCAATTCGAGCTCACGATCGGGCCAGCGGGAAATCAATGCACCGCGTTCCTGTCCAGCATGACGACGCCCGCGCGGGTCTACGTGGTCGAGGCCTTGGATAAGGCCGCCATCATGAAGATGTCGGACGTGGACAAGTCCACCTTGATGGGTGTGTCGGCCTTCAACGCTGCGACGGGAGTCGCAGCCAAATTGAACCTCGTCATCAACAGAGGCGGGACGGGGAGTCTGAATGAGCAAATCATCAAGCTGAAGAACGAGATCGACGGCGCCGGCCAAAACGGCGCGACCGCTGCCATGAAAGATACCTTCAAGGCCGAGTACGATCTTCTCCTAAAATCTGTTCCGACATCTGGAATTTTTTCCGAGTCGGAAATAATGGCTAAGGCTAATCAGATTAATGATCGATGGCGAAAATATTCGCAATTCACATACGCCTTGTTCGCTTCCCAGATATGCACGCTGGATAACAATGCCTCGATCACGAAGATGACGGCCGAGCTCGAACGCCAGGAGAAGTTGATCCTGGCTGCAACGCAGAGAATAGCTGATGTCGCCGGTACCGCCACGGTCCCGAGCCTCGTGAAAAATCTTGACCTGCCGGGTCTGATTTTCACGTTTCAGCTCGCGACCTATCAAATGAGTGAGTGCAACCTTCGCTATCAAGCGGAGGAGATGAACCAGCTCAACGAATTCATTAAACTCGTCGGAGTCATGCAGACAGGAATAAACAACATTATCAAGAGCGCAGATCCAAAATCCGACTCAAAAATTTCTGTTTCCAAGGCATATGGCGACGATACCGCATTCAGAGATTCATTCAACACCGCAAAGTCACTTTTCGTTGGCGATTACAAGCACCCACTTGAAAAGATTTATAACATCACAAGAGCCAAGGACGATCTTGGGGACAAGACGGCCAACCAGTGGGGAACCTACGGCCAGCAGCTCTCCGACCGGGCGAACACGCTCAACCAGCAGAGCCAGGTCCTGATGAACAAGTACAATTCCGACACGAAGGCCAAGGACCGGTTCTACGACATGGCCAACACGGCCCTCAGCAAGATGAACGATGCGATCCAGAAGATCGCCAATGCAGCCTGAGGTCAGAGACCGGGTGGCGTCGCCATGAAGATCCGCGGCTTCGAGATCGGGGTCGAATCGTTCTCCCGGGTTGCCCCCGGGGAGGAGATGCGCCTGCCACCGCCCGAGGCGCCGACCCGGCCGTTCCTGCCCCAGCCCAGCCAGCTCGACGCCGTGCTGCGGCGGCCGTCCCTCGACGAGCGGCTGACGGACCTGCTGCAGCCCCGGGGCCTCGATCCGGCCCTGCTGGAACCCGCGATCCTCGCGGAGACCCGACTCGGCGCCGGGGCCGCCCTCACCGAGGCGGCGGGGCACGCGATCGGGCAAAGGCGCCGGATCCTCGACCGGGCGGCTCAAATCCTGGAGCAGGACGCCGCCCTCGACCGGGAGGTCCGCGCGGCCCTCGCGGCCCTGTTCCGCGCCTGAGGACCCCATGGGCACCGTGCCGATTCCGTCCGGCGACGATCCATCGGAGCCCCCCCTCGAACAGCGCCAGCGCGACTTCCTCGCCCTCGCGATCTTCGTCCTGGCCCAGCAGGGCTTCGTCGAACGCGCCGGCGCCTTGGCGGAGGCGCTGCACGCCCTCGACAATTCGACCGAGTCGCTCCTCGCCCTGGCGGTGCTGCGCTTCCTTGCCTCCGACTGGGCGGGGGCCAGCGCCCTGCTGGAGGACCTCGACCGCAGCGCGCCGGTGGAGCGATTCGGCAGCTACCGGCTCGACGAGCGCCAGCGCATGCGCCGCTACCTGAAGGCGCGCTGCCTCTACGAACTGCGCGACACGGCCGGCGCCCGCGACGCCGTGGAGGTCTACCTGCGGCACGGCGAACCGGGCTGAGCGGGCGCCAAAAAATGTGCTGGCCTGTCACCTTCGGCACAGGTGCCGCTGCGGCGGGGGGTATCCAGGGCGCATCGGAACAAACGGAGCGCCCCGATGCCCTCGATCCTCGAAGGAATGCCCACCAAGGCTCAACTCGACCAGATGCAGTGGGCCAGCGCGGCCATGCTGCAGGACCTCCTGGATAGCCCCGAACTCCCGGCCCCGAGTCGCCAGATGATCGAGCTGATGGGCGAGGGTCTGTCGCAGGCCGACATCCTGGGGATCACCAAGGAGGAGCGCGACGCGGTCTTCACCAAGGGCGTCTGGCAATTGCAGCAGGGCGACATCGCGGGCGGGCGCAATACCCTGTCGGTGCTCTACCGGCTGGAGCCCACGGACGAGCGGGTGATCTACGCCCTCGCCACCAGCTTCCAGGCCCAGGAGGACTACGTCACGGCGGGGCGCCTGTACCTGCACTTCATGGCCTTCGACGCCACCAACCCGCAGGGCTACCTGCGCGTGGCCGAGTGCTTCATCGGCAACGGCGAGATCACGGAGGCCCGGGAGCTGCTCGAGGGCGCCAAGATCCAGGCCGCCGGCACCCCGACTCAGGCGGAGGTCGACACCTACGCCGACAGCCTGCTCGCCAGCCTTGCCGCGCGGGGAACCGCCTGACGCTTCCGCCGGCCCCCGGCGCGGCCGGCCCGCTTTTCCAGATGGAGCCAGAATCATGAGCGCGAGCATCACGAGTGTGAAGCCGAATGTCGGCCACATCCCCACGAACGCCGATTCCGGCGCGGAGGTCCAGAAGGCACCGCCGACCAAGTCGGCCGTCGGCTCCGGCAACATCGAGGCCACCGGCAAGGCGCCGCCGGTCCCGACCGCGGCCAAGTCGATGAACGCCGCCATGGCCAGCCTGCTGGCGATGGTGCCGCAGATGGCCGGCGACCTGCTCGATGTGCTGCTGCTGCAGATCACGACCAAGATGAAGGACTCGGTCGATCAGTCCGAGAAGGGCAAGATCGAGACCGATAGCCAGAAGCGCAAGCAGCAGATCGCCGACAAGACGGCAAAGCTCGAGGAATCGCAGAAGAAGATCGACGAGGCCCAGGCCAAGCAGAAGGAGACGAGCAAGATCTCCAGCATCTTCGGCGCGATCTTCAATTTCCTGTCCGCGATCGTGCAGATCGCCGTCGGCATCGCGCTGATCGCCACGGGCGCCGGGGCGGCCAACGGCGCCATGATGATCGCCGCGGGCGCCCTGACGGCGCTGAGCGCCGTCGACTCCATCGTGGCAGCCACCAACAAGGACGGGCTCGGCATCGTCGGATTGATCGCCAAGGAGGTGGCGATGAAGAACGGTGCGTCCGAGGAGGACGCGGTGAAGACGGCCAAGACGGCCGACATGATCGCGCAGGCCATCGTCACCACCGCGTCGCTGGTCTTGTCCGTGGCCAGCGGCCTCGGCGCGGCCGCCGGCGCCGCCTCCGGAGCCGCATCGGCGGCCAACAGCGCCGCTTCGGCCACCATGAAGGCGGTCGACACGGGTGCCAAAGTCGCCAGCGTTGGGATCAACGCCGCGTCGGCGGCCACGAAGGGCATCGTCGCCGGCGTCAACTATGGCCAGCAGACGCAGTACCTCAACGCCGTGAAGGACGGCGCCGACGCGAAGTCCATGGAAGCGGTGACCAAGGCTCTGGACGAGGCGATCGACCAGGCCATGACCCGGCTCAAGGGTGCCAGCGATCGCTTCGACGCGATGCTGGATGGCCTCCTCGACGCCATCAAGGACCGCGCGGACTCCGTCTCGCGCGTAGGCGTCCGCGCCTGAGACCGACGCTCATCAACACGAACTCATAGGAGACAGGACGATGACCAAGATTGGCGGAGGCGTTCCCACGGCCAGCACCCCGATTCTCAAGGATACGATCAAGAGCGACACGGCGAAGAAAACCGAGGTGGCCGGCAAGACCGACGCCGGCAGCAAGACCGCGAACGTGCAGACGGCAAAGTCGGAGGCAAAGAAGTCGGCGGGCAGCCAGGAATTGATCATCCCCCGCGGCAAGACGCCGACCGATATCGGACAGGCGGAGAACCGCTACGCCAATGCCGCGAAGCAGATCTCGGTCTTCGCTTCCGTCTTGAGCGACCTCCTGGCGAAGATCGCGGTCGATCAGGACGGGAACGATCGCAAGACCGCCCTCGACAGCCGAACCGCAGCCCGGGACTCGGCCAAGGCCGACGCGAACGAGAAGGCGACCAAGACCAAGGAGGAGGTCGAGAAGGCGAAGATCCAGGCGATCCTGACGCTTGTGCTCGCCGTGCTCACCGCGGCCGTCCAGATCGCCGGCTCCGCCGCGGAGATCTACGGCGCGGCGAAGGGCGTCACGTCGGGGAAGGCCGGTGGCACCGGTGGACTGGCTGATCTGCTGGGTGACGCGACCAAGAATGCCAGCCCGAAGCCGGCGGCCTGAGCGATCGATCAACGGAGGCCACAATGGATACGCAAGAACCGAACGAGACCGGAGCCGAGCCGGCCGCCCTCGATACCGGCACGGCCTGCCAGGTCGCTCTGGAGCAGATGATCACGTCGATCACCCAATACTTCGAGGAGCTGCGGGACGTCGACGCGCAACAGCTGCAGGTTCCGACGCGAATCTGAAGCACGGCCGGAGGTTGACGATGCCCACGCCCGGTGTGCGGGGCGTGGGCGGATCCGGCGGTCCCGATGCAGGGCGGGCACGAGCCTGGCGGCAATCACCGGATCGACGCTGGGCCGTGGATCGATCCGGTGCATGAGCCGGATGGGGCGGACTCGTCGTCCCACACGGGGGCCCGCGGACGCGTGCCGGTCTCGCGATGGCCGGACCTCCGGTCGGGGGCCGTGCCAAGCCGCACGATCTGGGACAGCACGACCGCAATCGAACATTCTTCGGTGCGTTGCAAAGAACGCGTATTCCAAAGTCCGGGCGGATCTCAGGGAAGCCGCCGCCGAGTTTTTCCCGCCACGCGGGCGCGGACACTCAGACCGATCAAGAACGAGGACAGGCGATGAACATACAGAACCAACCCGCCATCACGGGTAACCCGGAGCGGCTGTTCAATGGCGAGATCCGCGATGCACTGGGACTGAGTTCGGACGATCTTTCGGTCGGGCTTGAGGTTGCCGGCAACTTGGTCCGGCGCGGCTCCACCGGCGAAGCGCTCCGGGTCTATGCCGGCCTGATCCTGTGCGAGCCGGCGAACGCCGATTTCCAGACCGGGCTCGCGAATTGTGCCCTTATGGCGGAGGAATACCATCTGGCGCTGCAGGCGGCTTCGGCCGTCATCGCCCTGGCGCCCCGTGATCCGCGTGGATACCTGATCTCGGGTCAGGCCTGTCTCGGTCTCGGTGCCCAGGCGGAGGCTGCGGAGGATCTGCAGGATGCCGTTCGCCTCGGCAGCGAAGCGGGGGACGCCGTCGTCGTCGACTTGGCGCGCCGGCTGCTCGACTCCGTCCCGGGCTCGACGGCCGAGCCGGTCGCTGCCGCAGGCTGATGGACCAGACCGGCCCCGCGAAGCCGGCGGGCCGGGACCCGTTCGGATTGAACCCTGCCGAGGGCGACCTGCTGTGCCAGCTCTTCAGCGCGGCGGCCGCGCCGCTGGGGCTCGACGGAGCCAGCATCTACGCGGCCCTACGGGAAGGGCAGACGCTCGGTGAGGCCCTGGGGTTTCCAGCGGAACTCGCCGACGTCCTCTACCTGCGCGCCCATACATGGTTCACGGCCGGCCGCCCCGATCGGGCCGGAGCGCTGTTCCGTGTCCTGTGCGCCCTGGATGGGCGCTGCGCTGATTATTGGGTCGGCCACGGGGTCTGCCTTACCCTGAGCGGCGCACAGGACGAGGCCGAGATCGCCTTCGCGACGGCCGCCGCGCTGCGGCCCGACTGGGCAGCACCGCATTATCACGCCGCAGGCCTCGCGGTATCCCAGGGGCGCTGGGAGGCTGCGCGCGCGCATCTCGGCGCCTTCCACGCGCGCCGGAATCCCGAGGTGCCGGAGAGGATGCTGCGTGAAGTGAGGCGCCTGGAAGCCGCCGTGGCGCGGCGCGATCCGATCAAGGGCGCCTGAGAGGGTCGGTGATGCCCCGGATCCCGGTGCCGCGCCTCGGCGACGCGCTGGCCCTCGCCGCCCTTAGGGTGCCCCTCGCAGAAGGCGCCCCCGACACCGACGCTCCCGACGGCGCAGCCCCGGCACCGGCGACCGCGCGGCCGGCGCGAACGCCCGCACCGCTGCCCATGATCCGGTCGGAAGCGGGACATGCGGGCCCCGACGGCGCCGCAGCACGATCCCTCGCCGGATTGAAGCCTCCGCGCGTGGTCCGGCCCGATGCCGCCCGCGGCGCTCGGATGCCGCCGACCGGACCAGCGCCGCATCCGCCCGCTCACGCGCCGCCGCGGACCACCGGCTTACCCGCATCGGCGGACCGGACGCCCGAACCCGTGCGGTCGGCCGGCGCGGCACAACCGGCGGTTCAGGCCTCCCCTCCCGCGGTCTCGATCGCTTCAGACCCTCGGCCGGGCGCCGCAGACGGAGCGCTGCGCCCGGCCGTCACGAAGGCGATGCACCCGGCCGAGATCGGCGGGCGCCGGCGGGTCGAGGCCGACAGCGCCGTGGAGCGGTGGCTCGCCGCGCTCGTGACCGAACCGAATCAGAGCGGTCCCGGCGTCGCCCAGCAGGCGGAGCGCGCGGGCATCATCGCCTCGTTCATCCTCAACGCGTCCCTGATTCCGGGCTGGCCGCCCCCACGCCCCTTCGAGGCTCCGAGCATCGAGGGGCTCGTCGCCGGCCTCGCGCGGAAGCCCGGCGGTTTGGACGCCGTGATGTCCGGCCTCGTGCTGAAGGATCTGCAGCGGAGATCGATCCTGCGCAATGTGCGGCGGCGGCTTGCACGACTGACCCGCTCCCGCCGCCTGCGAATGATCCTGGGCCTCACGATACTCCTGACGGCCATCGCGGTCCTCGAGGCGGAACTCCTCCGGCTCGCCGGTGAGCTACGCGACGAGGCGGATACGGTGGACCGCCCCTGATGACGGCGTGACCGCAGTCATATTCGGCACAGCCGTATGGGAGCGCCGGGGTAGGATGCGGGGGGGATCGCGGCCGGCTCCGGTCGGGTGCCGCGGCGTCCGACCGGGCGGTCCGGCTGGCTGTTCATCTTGGAATCGCGCGCTGCGGCGCGTCCGGTTCTCCGCAGGGGAGGTCGCTCATGTCCACGATCAGCAAGGCGAATGGGTCCGCCCCGTCCCATCCAGCCTCGACCACACCCGCGACGGAGGGCGGGACCGTCGCGGCGCCTCAGACCGTCGAGACTACCCCCGACGTGACGGAGGCGGCCCCGCTCTACCGCAGCTTCATGCCGTCTCAGTTCTCGGGCGATATCGCCGGCCTGTCGATGCCGCAGAACGTTGAAGACACCGCGATCCTGCTCGCGAAGCTCGCCGCCGAACTGGAATCGGGGCGCAACGCATCGCTGGAGGCCAATCTCGCCGGCGCCGGCGCCAACGAGCGCCGGGAGGTGACGGAGGAGTTGAGCAAGATCGCCGACGCACGGACGGAGCTTTACGGCGATTCCGGCGGCAAGGTGGGTCTGATCAAACAGCGTTCCGATGCAGTGGCGGAGCGCCAGACGATCGGGGAAGGGAAAGCGGCAGCCGAGCAAGACCTTTCAACCGAGCAGCAGACCAAAAAAGACAAGGAAACGCAGCTTCAAAACGCTCTGGACCAGAGCACGGACAAGAGCTTGACGGCGGAGCAGCGTGCGGCCGCGCAGACCAAGGCAGCGCAGCTGAAATCGGACATCGCGGCAATCAATGACAAAATATCGAAATTAAACAATCAAATATCTGGAATGAAAGATAATATATTAAGCTTAGACAATAGCATTTCAGGTCTCGACAAAAGCATCGCCGATGCGACGCAGAAGCTCGAACTCGGCGAGTCGTCCCTCGCTTTCGCATCCGCCCGCCTCGTGATGGCGCGCGCGAATGCACTGTCCGATCAGGATCTCGACATCGCGCGTGACGATCAGACGCTGTCGCACATCCTCAAGGCCTCGAAGGATGAAATTCAGGATCTGCGGGACCGCATCGTGGCCCGGTTCGAGGAAACACGCCGCACCAGCGAGGATCTGTCCAAGGCGGTGGAGAACGACCGCATCCTCGCGACGGTCGTGGGCTTGGTGACAGCGCTGACCGATACGACGCAGATCGTGCGGCGGGAGGCAGGCGCGGCTCGGGACGACGAAGCGCGCGTCCAGGCCGCACGTCTGGCGGTCTGAGGTGGGGCTTCCCCGGTGCACCGATCCGTCCTGCGGATGCGGGCTGCGGTCGGAGCGTCCTCCTCCGAGTACGGCACGATGATGCAAGCATGCCGATCCGGCGCAGGGTGGTGACGGCTGAAGAGATTGCGACGAAGTTTGCCGCCGCCTTATCACATACTTGAACAGATTATTCCTTAAATATATTTGCAATATTCGAATATTGACTCAGCAAATTATGAATCTTGGGAGTAAATTAGCTCCCAAAATTCGCCTGATCGCATGGATTGCGTGATGTTGGTTCGTGCGGGACATGATGATTCGGTCCGAGAATCATTGAACGCCATGGAGCGCAGCCTGGGCGATGCAGAAATTCCTCAGCACTTTGGCGCAGCGTAACGACCTTCTGCTGGCATTCCTCCTGATCTGCATCGTCTTCATGATGATCCTGCCGTTACCAACGGCACTCATCGACGTGCTGGTCGCGCTCAACCTGTGCCTGGCGGCGATCCTGCTGATGGCGGCCGTCTATCTGACGGACGTGGTGCAACTCTCGTCCTTCCCCTCGATCCTGCTGCTGACGACCCTGTTCCGCCTGGCGCTCGCGATCTCGACGACGCGTCTCATCCTGATCCAGGCGGATGCGGGCCATATCGTCGGGACCTTCGGGCGCTTCGTGGTCGGCGGCAACCTCGTCGTCGGCCTCGTGGTCTTCCTGATCCTGACCATCGTGAACTTCATGGTCATCACCAAGGGATCGGAGCGCGTCGCCGAGGTCTCGGCCCGCTTCTCCCTGGACTCGATGCCGGGCAAGCAGATGTCGATCGATTCCGACATGCGCGCCGGCATGATCGAGCTCGACGAGGCCAAGCGCCGCCGCAACAAGCTCGAGAAGGAAAGCCAGCTCTACGGCGCCATGGATGGCGCGATGAAATTCGTCAAAGGCGACGCCATCGCGGGGCTCATCATCATCGCGGTGAACCTGATCGGCGGCATCGCCATCGGTACCCTGCAGCGCGGCATGCCGGTCAGTGAGGCCCTCGACCGCTACGCGCTGCTGACGATCGGCGACGGCCTCGTCTCGCAGATCCCCGCGCTCTTCGTCTCGATCACAGCGGGCTTCATCGTCACCCGGGTCGCATCGGAAGACAATGTCGACCTGGGCACCGACATCTCGAACCAGCTCGTGGCCGAGCCGAAGGCTTTGATGATCACCGCGGTGATCCTCACGGTGTTCGCGTTCGTGCCGGGCTTTCCGGCCTTGGTGTTCCTGATCCTGGCGGTCCTCACCGGGGGCGGCGGCTGGTTGATCGTTCGGCGGCGCGCGCGCGGCACAGCCCAGACGCGGGCGCAGGAGATGCCGTCGCTCGCCTCGGCCGTGACACCGTCCAGCAAGGCACCCGCCCTGCCGGAGGATCCCGACACGGCTCCGGTCGAAGTCGTCAGCTTCGCGCTGACCATCCCCCTGATCATCGATATCGAAGCGAGTATCCGCAACGCGATCCGGCCCGACAAGCTCGACCGCGAAGTCGCCCGCGTGCGCCGCGCCCTCTATTTCGACCTCGGGGTTCCGTTCCCCGGCATCCACCTGCGCCTCAACGAGAACCTGAAGGCGGGCGAGTACCGGATCCTCGTCAACGAGGTTCCGGTGGCCGCCGGCGCCACCCGGCCGGGCTACGTCATCGTGCGGGAGACGGAGGTCAACCTGCACATGTTCGACCTGCCCTTCGAGCGCGGTGACGACTTCCTGCCGAACACGCCGAGCTACTGGGTGTCGACGCAGCATCTCCCGGTGATGGAGCGCGCCGGCATGCAGGTCATGACGCTCTCCACCATGCTGACCTTCCATCTCGCCCATGTCCTGAAGAGCCATGCATCGGGGTTCATCGGCGTCCAGGAGACGATGTATCTGATGAACCAGATGCAGAAGAACTTCGGTGAGCTGGTGCGCGAGGTGAGCCGTGCCCTGCCGGTCATCACCATCACGGACGTTCTCCAGCGCCTCGTCGAGGAGGAGATCTCGATCCGTGACATGCGCGCGGTGCTGGAGGCGCTGGTCGCCTGGGGCCAGCGCGAAAAGGACCCGATCGTTCTCGCCGAGCACGTCCGATCGGCGCTCTCCCGCTACATCACCCACAAATTCTCCGGCGGCCAGGGCATCATCCCGGCCTATCTCGTCTCGAAGGAGATCGAGGAGACGGTGCGCAGCGCCATCCGGCAGACCAGCAGCGCGTCCTACCTCGCGCTCGCGCCCGACATGCATCGCCAGCTCATCCTGGCCATGCGGGCGACGATCGGCACGCTGGGGCAGAGCGCGGTCCCGCCCGTCCTTCTGGTGCCGATGGATATTCGCCGCTACATGCGCAAGCTGATCGAGCGCGATTTCCCGACCCTCGCGGTCCTGTCGTTCCAGGAACTCACCGCGAGCGCCAACATCCAGCCGTTGGATCGGGTCAAGCTCGCCGCGCAGCTCAACAATGCGGCCTGACGGTGCGGTGGGAGCCGGTGGCGCCCGGCCGCACGGATCGAAGAAGAACGGGCGGGCCCCGAAGACAATCCCCCCATCACGCGGCCCTGAAATCGAACTTGGACAGATCTGATCCAGCATCCGTGGATGCAGGGCAAGGTCGGTCAAGAACCGAGGCGCCCCCTCGGCTAAGAGCACAGGAGGAAGGGAGACGGCACGGATGTATAGCCCGCACGACCTTCGGCTGGATCTCGTCAGCTTGCGTGAGCCCCGACCCCTCGAGTTCATCCGCACCATCGACGCCCATCGGGCTGCCGACCGGGAAGACCAGCCGACTCCGTACAGGTCGCCCAACCCGGCACCCAGCCTCTGCGACATGGTCCGCTCCTGCCCGGGCGCCACGGATTTCTCCGCCGTGAGCGCCATGGCCTGGGCGGAGTTGGAGCGTGCGGCACAGAGACGGCGATACGAGCACAATGGCTTCATCTACCTGCAGGACGACGCGGCCACGCATCTCTACTTCGTCGTCTCCGGGTATGTACGGATCTCGTCGCTCTTGGAGGATGGAACGGCTGTGCTGCACGCCATCCTGCCCTCGGGAGAGAGCTTCGGCGAATTGGGCGTCTTCGAGGAATCGACGTATTGCGACATGGCGACCGCCATTGGCCCGTCCGTCATCGCCGCGATACCGATCCCGATCCTGCGGACGCTTGGGGAGCGTCATCCGGAGGTCCGGGATGCGCTGGCCCGGGCGGTCGCCCGGCGCTACCGGGGCTACGTCATGCTGACCCGGGATCTGAGCCTGAAGACACTCGCGGCGCGTCTAGCGCAGGCGGTGCTCCGGCTCGCCGGCCAGCTCGGGACGCGCACGCCCTTCCAAGGCCGGCCCGTGCGGGCGATCGCCAGCCTCGTGACACAAAGCGATCTCGGGCTCATGGCGCGTGGCTCGCGCGGCAACGTCAACCGCGTTCTCAAGACCTGGGAACGCGCCGGATGGATCGCCCTCGTCGATCGCTGCATCCTCATCCTGGATCAGGGCCGGCTGGAGTCCCTGGCGATGGAGGATTGCTGATGACCGGCGAACCCGCTCGATCGACCGGGTCCTTCGGCATGACGGATCTGCAGGAGGTTCTCCTGGGCCCGGATGGTGAGACCGTCCGCCGAGAGGCCCTGGCGCGCCTCGACACATCGTTGGCGCGTCTCGACGACCGGCTGCTGGCCGGGCTCGATCCGCCGCAGATGACTCAGGCTCGGGCGGTCCGACACGCTCTGGATACCGCCCGAGCCGTCTTGGCAGATCGGTAGAGACCTTCGTGTAGCGCGAAAAGGAGTTATGACATGTCTGGGGGTACATCGGGTTCGGCAACGACAACCGCGGCACCGTACGGGACCTATTCATTTTGGACACCCGAGCATTTAAATAATGGGCGAAATCCGGACTATTCTGCAACGCCCTACGAGACATATGACGGCTTCGATCTAATCTGGAGGCAGAATTACCTCCAGGGACAAATGAAAAGCATCGAGACCGACATTCGGAGTATCGAGAAAAATTCGAATCTTTCCGACACAGAGAAAATGTTTTCCATGCAGATGGCCATGAATTCATGGTCTGCAATCAGCAATCTGCGAACCAATATGCTAAAATCAGTGTCCGATACTTTGAAATCGATTGCCCGCAACGTGGCCTGAGACATTCATCGCCGGAGCGGGACGCCGTTCCGGCGCAGGGCCGGAACCAGAATGGCGGCGGATGCAGTGGATTGACCCCGGCCCATAATGGATTGGCCCGCCCTCCCCATCAGGGGTGGTATGACTATTCCTCACGCCCTGTCCGAGCGCCACGCAGCACGTTGCGTCGAACAGCACGAGGCTCAGGACGCTCTCCGCAGAAGTAGACACCGGTTTCGGCGGAGAGCGTTCTCAGGTGCTTCGGCGGCAGGCGCGTTGTCGACCGGAGATGATCTGCCGGTCCTCTTTGCGTTCTGGCCCGAGCCGATCCTTCGGCAGGAGCGGGGCGATCACCGCCCACCGTTCTCAGAGAGCCACAGCAGGTCCGCCTGCGCAGCCTGCGTCTCGCGAACGGCGACCCTGAACCACAGAACGACCCAGATCCCGACGCCTGTTCGGTCAACACCCTGGACCGTCGCTGCCCACTCCCGCCTTTGGGGGCCATGCTCCGCAGCAGAGGGGGGAGGGCGAGGCGCATCCGCCTCGGATTACCGCGAAACCTCGCTCACCTCACCACTTGTAGCTGACCTTCGCCAGCACCCGCCGGGCGTCGCCGTAGAAGCACGACACGTTCGACTGGCAGGAGGCGACGTAGCGCCGGTCGCCGATGTTCGAGGCGTTCACCTGGAAGCGCCAGTTCTCGACATCGTAGTGTACCTGCGCGTCGAACAGCACGTAGTCGGGCACCCGCAGGGTGTTGGCCACGTCCGCGAACGAGCTGCCGACATAGCGCACGCCGCCGCCGAAGCCGAAGCCGCGCCACGGCCCGAGCGGGATCGTGTAATCGGCAAACAGCGAGGCGAGCGTCTGCGGGATGTTCACCGGGGTCTTGCCGACCCGCACCGGGTCGGCATCCCGAATGGTGCTGAAGTCGAACTTGGTGAAGGACGCCACGAGGTTGAGCCCGTCGGCGACGTTGGCCACCAGCTGCGCCTCGAAGCCGGTGGAGCGCACTGCGCCGACCTGCGTCTGGAAGATCGTGTTCAGCGGGTTGGGGGTGAGCACGTTGTTGCGGTGGATGTCGAAGCCCGCCAGCGTCAGGAAGTAGCCCTGGCCCGGCGGCTCGAACTTGACGCCGCCCTCGACCTGATCGCCGGTATCGGGCTTGAACGCCCGGTTGTTGATGTCCACGCCGATCTCGGGCTGGAACGAGGTCGCGTACATGATGTAGGGCGCGAGGCCGAAGTCGAAATTGTAGATCGCCGCCGCGCGATAGGTGAAGGCGCTGTCGTTGCGGCCGTTGGTGTTCGATGGCGTCAGGCGGTCGTAGACGGTGTTCTGGACGAAGTCCTGGCGGCCGCCCAGGATCAGGGTTAGCTCCGGGGTGAGCTTGATCTGGTCCTGGAAGTACAGGCCGACCTGCTGGAACGAATCGGCGTTGATCAGGTAGGGCGAGGCCGAGACCGCCTGCGGGCCGTAAGCGGGTGCCAGGATGTTCAGGTCCGGGCCGGGGAAGCCCGAGGCTTGATTGTCGTGGATCTGGAAGTTCCGGTACTCCACGCCCATCAGGAAGTCGTGGCGGAAGAAGCCGTCGGAGAACTTGGCCTCGGCCTGGGTGTCGACGTCGAGCTGCGCGATCTTGGCGTTGTCCCGGAACAGGTAGCGGCCGAGCTGGGTCTGGAGCGGGTCGGTGTAGCCGAGCTGGCCGATATACGAATTCTGGTAGCTCTGCGTGTAGGCGTAGCGGGCGTTCTGGCGGACCGCCCAGGTGTCGTCGAAGACGTGCTCGAACTCGTAGCCGATGAAGGCCTGGTCGCGCTGGTAGGTGTTGAAGCCCGCATCGCCCACATTGAGGGAGCGCGGGATGCGCAGGCCCAGCACGGTCGGCCGCGCCGTGCCGTAATAGGGCAGGAAGTTCGCCGTCACCGCCGTGTTGTCGTGCTGGAAGCTCGACAGGACCGTGAACTTGGTCGATCCGTCCGGCTTATAGGTGAAGGCCGGGGCGATGTAGTAGCTGTCGTCCGGCGCCCCCTGGACCTGCGTGCCGCCGTTGCGGGCATAGCCGGTGAGCCGGGTGAACCAGTGGCCCTCCCGGTCGGCCGGGCCGCCGACGTCGAAGGCGGCGTAGCGCTGGTCGAACGAACCGCCGCCGACCTCGATATACCCGAACGGGTTCTCGGTCGGGCGCTTGCTGATCTGGTTGATCAGGCCGCCGGGATTGCCGGCGCCGAACAGCACGGCGGAAGGGCCGCGCAGCACCTCGATCCGCTCCAGCCCGAACGTGTCCACCCGGCTGTAGGCGAAGCCGTAGTTCAGGAGCTGCAGGCCGTTGAGGTAGAGGCCGTAATCGCTGACCACGAAGCCGCGAAGCTGGAAGAAGTCGAGGCGGGTATCGGCGCCGAAGGTGCCGGCGTAGGTGCCGGCGACGTATTGCGTCGCCTGCGTCAGGGTCTGGGCGTTCTGCGTGTCGAGCTGCTGGCGGCCGACCACGGTGATCGATTGCGGGGTCTCGATCAGCGGCGTGTTGGTCTTGGTGGCGGTGGCCGAGCGCTTCGCCACGAAGCCGTCGATCGGGCCGGTCGGGCTCTCCACCGCCCGCACGCCCGCCCCGGCCCGGGCCGCAACCGGTGCGCCGCCGCCCTGGCTCTCGACGCTGAGTTCCTCGAGTTGGACGCTGCCCCCGGCCGGAGGATTGCTGCCCGCGCCGCGCCGCGGCGGCGTCGCGTCCTGCGCGAGCGCCGGGCTCGCGGCCTGAGCCAGGACGGCGAGCGAGGCGCCGGCGAGGAGGGCGCGCAGGGTGGCGCCGCGGGTCTTCGGGTGGGGGTAAGCAACGCGCATGGGACCTGGCCGTGTCGGACGAAGCGGGCAGCCGACCGCGTTCGCCGGGAAGGGCTCCGGCGTTGCTGTCGGGTTGTTTAGAATTGTGCTAAACTACTGGTGGAATTGCGTTTTCTTAGGCCTGGAGTACGCGCGGCCATGCTTGGCCGCAAGCGGCCCTCGCGCATCAAGCGAGGGCTGTTGCCGTAGCGACACGCTCTGATAGTGGGCCCCGATATGTCCACGCCGCAGTGAAACACCGCCGCTGACGGCGGAGCGCGCCGCGCGCCCTCTCCCGTGCGGGAGAGGGTTGGGGTGAGGGATGAGAAGTTTAAGATCGAGCGCGCCATCGAGGCGCCGACAGGTCGCGTCCTCCCGGGGAGGACCTGGGCCCTCACCCTGTCCCTCTCCCGCACGGGAGAGGGGACCTCCGGCTTGTTCCGCTACCGCAGCGCTCCGCACGCGGCGCAAATGCGGTAGGGCCGCAGGGTCGGATGGTGCGGATTGGAGGAAGGCCCGCGGCCTACTTCACCCGCCCCGCGAGCCACTCGGCCAGCAGGTCGGCCACGGCGTCGCTGTTGGTCTCCAGCATCATCATGTGGCCGTTGCCGCGCAGGCCCCGGTCGGCGAGCTGGATCACGTCGGGCTTGGCGCCGGCCTGGGTCAGGAAGGCGGCCGTGCAGGCATCGTAGGTGGCGTGGAACGAGGCCTCCGCGGTCACCAGCACGGTCGGAACCTTCGCAAGGTTCGGCAGGGTCCGGGCGGGCTCGCCCTGGAGCCAGCAGCGGATGCGTCCGTCCCCCGCCTTCGGCTCCGAACCCTTGCTCTCTGACCCCTTGGCCTCCTGCACCACCACCAGATCCTCGGGTGCCTTGACGGGCGGGTCGAAGGTCAGGGGCATGCGGGTCAGCCCGTAGGCGCGGGCGCGCCCGTCGCCGGTCTTCTCCCAGAAATCCTTGCCGCCCCGGAACTGCACGTCGAAGAAGGGCGGCCCGCTCGGCTCGACCGCCACATGCGCCTTCACGAGATCGGGCCGGGCATCCGAGGCCGCCCAGCCGAACAGAGCCGCCTGGCCGTGGGTGACCAGGATCGCCGGGCCGATCTTGTCGAGGAGCGCGACCAGCGCGGGATCGACCAGCTCCTCGGTCTGCTGACTGTTGGCGAGAAACGGCACTTGGCTGGCGAAGAACTGGTCGAAGCCGGCATTGCCCTGCACGCCGGGCCCGCCGGGCCAGCGGGTGTGGAGCTTGGCCTGCGGGTACAGGTCGTAGACCTCCGGGGCCGTGTGGGTCCGCTCCAGGCTGCGGGTCCCGAGGCGGTCGTAGGGGCCGTAGACCTCCGGGTTGGTGCCCGAGCGCCCGCGCCCGACCTGATCGACCACGTAGACCTGAAACCCCTTCTCGACGAAGCGCTGGACCCAGCCCGGGCGCCCGTCCGCGGTGGCGAGGTAATTCACGCCGGTCTGGGCGAGCCCGTGCACCATCACCACCGGATAGGCTTGCGTGATCCGGGCCGGGGTCCGCGACTGCACGAACATCTGGCCGACCATCACGGTCTTGTCGCCGAGCTTCTGATAGCGGCCGCCGATGTAGAAATAGCCCGCCCGCGTCACCAGCTCGCCCTGGGCCGGACCGGCCGGCGGCGACGCGGCAGGTGCGGGCGCCGATCCCTGTGCGGCTCTCTGCGCGGGCACCTCGGCCGGCACCGTCCCCTGGGCGCGGGCCGCCCCCATGGCCAGGGCCGATACCTGAACGGCGAGCAGCGCCGCACGGGCGCCGTTCGCGATGCCGTTTCCGGCCATGCCGTCTCTCCCGGGTGCACCCTGCTCCGCGCGGGCGCTTATTGCGGGAAACGCAACGCTCGGCCACCGCAGAAAGCTGCACAGAGGCCGGTTGCACCGCTCTTAACCAGCCCGAACCCAGGCGCATGCCAGACGCGACCACGGCGGTGCTGGCGCCACGGCGTCCGGGCGCCCACCTTCGAGACCGTGCCGGTGGCGTGCTCGCCGGCCCTCGCCCGGATCTTGAGGCGAGACCCAACTAAGGACGTCCACCGTGGATCCCGCAACCGCCAAGACCCTGGTCTCCGCCGCCCTGGTCGCCTCCATCGCCCTGTTCAGCGTGGTGTCGTTCCAGGCGTTCTTCGCCCAGATCGCGGCCGATCTGCGGGCCGTGCGCGTCCCGGTGCGCGTCGACCGTCGGGATCCGCCGCAGGCCTGATCGAAGTCCGGGGTTCCCCAAGGGCGTGCCCTTGGGCGGGTTCTCAGGGCGGAGCCCTGAGATGTTTTCCAGGGCGCTGCCCTGGACCCGCGAAAGGTCTCGACCTTTCGAAACCGGTACGGCGACCGGGCTCTCAGGCCTCGTCCTGACGGGCCCGTTCGCGCAGGATGAACTTCTGCACCTTGCCGGTGGAGGTCTTCGGCAACTCGCCGAACACCACGTGGCGGGGCAGCTTGTAGGACGCGAGCCGGCCCCGGCACCATTGGATCAGCTCGTCGGCGCTGGGCGAGGCGCCGGGCTTCAGCTCCACGAAGGCGCAGGGGGTCTCCCCCCACTTGGCGTCGGGCTTGGCCACCACCGCGGCGCCCGCCACCGCCGGGTGCTTGAACAGGGCGTCCTCGACCTCGATCGACGAGATGTTCTCGCCCCCTGAGATGATGATGTCCTTCGAGCGGTCCTTGAGCTGGACGTAGCCGTCCGGGTGCCTCACCCCGAGGTCGCCGGTGTGGAACCAGCCGCCCTTGAAGGCGGCCTGCGTGGCGGTCGGGTTCTTGAGGTAGCCGCGCATGACCACGTTGCCGCGCATCATCACCTCGCCGATCGTGCGCCCGTCGGCCGGCACCGGCTCCAGCGTATCAGGATCGCGCACGTCGAGGGCCTCCAGAACGGGATAGCGCACGCCCTGGCGGGCCTTCTTGGCCGCCCTTTGATCGGCCGCCAGCGCGTCCCAATCGGCGTGCCACGCGTTGACGACCGCCGGCCCGTAGCTCTCGGTCAGCCCGTAGAGATGGGTCACGTCGAACCCGGCCTCCGACATGCCGGCGAGCACCGCCTCGGGGGGCGGGGCGGCCGCCGTGAAGAAGGCGACGCGCCGGCTCAGCTCCCGGCGCTCGGCATCGGAGGCATTGATCAGCATCTGCATCACGATCGGTGCGCCGCAGAGATGCGTGACCCCGTGCTCGGCCATCAGCCGGTACATGGCGTCGGCCCGCACCTGCCGCAGGCAGACATGGGTGCCGGCCACGATCGACAGGGTCCAGGGGAAGCACCAGCCGTTGCAGTGGAACATCGGCAGGGTCCAGAGATAGACCGGATGCTGCCCGAGCCCGCCCGTGACCACGTTGCCGAGCGCCAGCAAAGCCGCGCCGCGGTGATGGTAGACCACGCCCTTCGGGTCGCCCGTGGTGCCCGAGGTGTAGTTCAGCGTGATCGCGTCCCACTCGTCGCCGGGCAATTGCCAGTCATGCTCCGGTTCGCCGCCGGCGAGGAACGTCTCGTAATCGGTCGCGCCGAGCCGGTCGCCGGGGCCGTCATAGACCGGGTCGTCGACGTCGATCACGAACGGCTTGGTCGCCAGACCCTCCTGCGCCGCGGCGGTCGTGCGGGAAAACTCCCGGTCGGTGATCAGCACCTTGGCCTCGCCATGCTCCAGGCAGAAGCGGATCGCGGCGGCGTCGAGGCGGGTGTTGAGGGTGTTGAGCACGGCCCCGGTCATCGGCACGCCGTAGTGGCACTCGATCATCTCGGGGGTGTTGGCGAGGAGCGCCGCCACCGTGTCGCCGCGGCCGATCCCCCGGGCCGCGAGCGCCGAAGCGAGGCGGCGGGCGCGGTCGTAGAGCTCCCGGTAGGGCCGCCGCAGGGCGCCGTGGATCACCGCGACGTGGTCGGGAAACACCCGCGCGGCGCGGTCGAGGTAGAGCAGGGGGGTCAGCGGCTGGTGGTTGGCCGGCACGCGATCGAGGTCGCGGTCGTAGATCGTGTCGCGGGCCATCCCGTCCTCCCCGGCAAGTCTTTGCCGGGACAGTAGCTTGCCGGCGCGGACGGCTCCAGTCGTGGTTTCGAAAGGGCGCGCCCTTTCGCGGGTCCAGGGCGGAGCCCTGGCGAAAATCTCAACGCCAAGCAACTCAGGGCTCCGCCCTGAGAACCCGCCAAAGGGCGGAGCCCTTTGAAAACCGGGGTTCACTCGGCTCTAATGCCGCGACTCCTCTTCGGGCTCCGGCAGGAAGCGGGCGAGTTCGAAGCCGATCTCGATCATCAGATGCTCGATCCGGTCGGTGAGCGCCGGCCGGTGCAGGGCGCGGGCGAGCTCGCGCAGGGCGATGACATGCTCGGCCATCCGGTTCACCACGCGCTCGCTCTGCACGAGGTTGGCGGCCTGCTCCTCCGTCCGGTCGATGGCGATGCCGCGCCCCCGCATGGACCGGCCGTCGGGATCGCGCTCGATCCGGCCGCGCATCAGCAGCGTGCGGATGCCGGCGCGGGTGTCCCGGGTCCGGAATTCCGCCTCCACGGAGCCGCCGATCACCGCGGCCGCATGCAGGTAGCTCTCGATCCGGAGGCGATCCTCGGGATGCGTGCGGTCGAGGAAGGTTTCGAGGGAAACGCCACTCGCCGCGGCTTCCGGATCGAGGCCCAGCAGGTCCGCGAAGGAGGCCGAGAGCGCGAGCTGCCCGGCCCAATAATCGTGGACCCACGTGCCGACCACGCCGGAGGCGTCGAGGACGGATTGCGGGATCGGAGCTTGGGCCATGCCATTCCTTGCGAGGGCATCCGACGGCTTCAAACTTGAGGTTTTCAACCTCGGCAAGCTCCCATTTCGACTGCCCGCAGGCTAGAGGATCGCCGGGACCGAGGAAAGTCTGTTAACCCATTTCAGGCCGAAAATCTTAACCTGAAGTTTAGGATCAGCTCAGAGTTCCCGGACTGGCCTGCATAGGGCGGGCCAAGGACGCTCTTAACGACCTGTTAACCATGTTCGCCTCACCGTGCGTCGGGGCTTCCTCGGGTCTCGGACTCGCAGATACGGTGCGAATCAGCCACCTGAGGTTGGCTCCCTCGGCGCAGCGACCGCGAGTCGCGGTCGCCCGGACGGACGCGCGGGGCCTTCTGGAGGACGCCCAGGATGAAAGCGATCACCTTCGTCACGCAGAAGGGTGGCAGCGGCAAGAGCACGCTGTGCATCTCCCTGGCGGTGGCCGCCCGGGAGGCGGGCCACTCGGTCTGCATCCTGGAGATGGACCGTCAGGCCACGATCTCGGACTGGCTCGACCACCGCACCGTCGATGGCCCTGAGGTGGCGCAGATCGACGCCACGCAGATCGACGCCGTGATGGAGCGCCTGCGGGAATCCGCCTACGACTACGTGTTCATCGATACGCCCGGCGTCGATTCCACCGGCACGCTCTCGGCGATTCGCGCGGCCGATCTCTGCATCATCCCATGCCGGCCGACGCCGGCGGATCTGCGGGCATTCAAGCCGACCCTGGCGGCGGTCTACCGGCTGGAGAAGAAGTTCGCCTTCGTGCTGAACCAGACCCCGCCGCGCTCCTACCGGGTCCGCGACGCCGCGGACGGGCTCGCGGTGCTCGGCATCCTGCCCGACGTGAACATCGTCGCCCGCACCGACCACCAGGACGCGATCGGCCTCGGCCAGGGCGTCACCGAGTTCAATCCCAAGGGGCAGGCCGCCGGGGAAATCCGCCGCCTCTGGTCGTGGATCGAGCGCCGCACGCAGTCCCTGAGGACGGGCCAGCATGTCCAAGCCGCCTAAGCTCAGCCTCGCGGCGATCGTGGCCTCGGCGAGCCCGCCGGTGAAGCCCCTCGCCCGCTCCGCTCCGGCAGCCCGGCCGCAGGGCGCCGAGATCGTGTCGCTCGCCCTCGCGCCCCCGGCGCCGAAGCCGGCCGCCACGCTGAAGCAGCGCGCCCGGCAGATGTCGGTCTACCTGGAGCCGCCGGTCTACGATCAGCTGCGGGATCTCGCCTTCGCCGAGCGGACCAAGATGCACGCCCTGATGCTGGAGGGGCTGGACCTCCTGTTCAAGCAGCGCGGCGCCCGCTCGATCGCGCAGCTGACCGAGACGCAGGGCCGCTGAAGCCGGGCTCCTGGGCCGCCGGCACGCCGATCCGACCAACGCCCTGGGCCGTTCATCCGAATGCGATCGGATGAACGGCCCAGGGCGCAATGCTGTCTGAACGATCGTCTTTACGGGGGCGATCCCGATTCTTTTGGCCCCGAGCCACCGCATCGACGCCCGGAACGGCAAGGCCCGATCGGCCCGGCGGCAACGGCGCAGGGGCCTGGATGCGCCTCAATGCACTATGAGGCCCTACATTCCCATTTTCGTTTCGCTTATTACTTCAAATAAGCAATCGAAAATCCTATTCATCCGTCAATTTTAGGCAGCTTGATTTTTCGTTTCTGATTTGCTGAAGCACAAAGCGCCAAAAATAGCCTCGTTTCAGACGATCGCGAGCACTTCCTTTGACGAAGCGTGTCCTGAACCAAGTGATCCCCCCCGCTTCCCTGCGCCGCGGGATCGGACTGTCCGGACGTGCGACGCTGATCGTCCTGTCGATCGTCTGCGCATCCTTCGTCATCTGCTCGAGCTACATCTATGCCTCGCAATCCGCGACCTTGCGGGCGAGCCTCGACACGAACATGTCGAACCTGAGCGTCGCATCGGCGAAGAGTGTCGGCAACTGGTTGTCCGGAAAGGTGCAGCTGATCCAAATCCTGGCGCAACAGATCGCGCTCACGGGCGTCGGACCGCAGGCGGGCGAGACCCTCGGCCTAGGGGTCCCGCGCGAGACCTTCATCAGCACCTATGTGGGTGGCCCGGACGGCTCCTACCGCGAAGTGCCCGCGACACCGACCCCCGAGGGCTACGATCCGCGCACGCGTCCCTGGTACAGGGATGCGCTGACGGCCGGCGCGGCGATTCTGACCGAGCCCTACCGCTCGGTGGGCGAGACGGCCGACACGGGCAGCAGCACCATCACGGTGGCGGCACCGATCCGCGACGCGACGCACACGCTGCGCGGCGTGATCGGCGGCGATTTCGACATCGCCGGCTTGGCGCGGATGATCGAGAAGGTCGAGGAATCCGGCGCGGGCTCGGGCAGCTACAGCTACCTCGTATCCGGTGCAGGCACGGTGTTGCTTCACCCACGCACGGATCTGATCGGCAAGCCGATCACGGATCTGATCGCCGGGCCGCCCCCGCGGGTCAGGCCCGGCCTCGTGACCGAGACCCGCGAGGGGGATCGGGCGACCTACACGGCCTTCGCCCGCGTCCCGAACCTGCCCCCGTCCCTCGACTGGTACATCGCGCTCTCGGTCGACCGCACCCAGGTGGTCGCACCGATCACGCGCATGGCCCGGGACATGGCGCTGTCCACCGTGATCGCCTTGGGCGTGGTCGCCCTCGTGGTCGGCCAGATGATGTCCCGCACCGTGGCGCGTCCGCTGAACAGGCTGGTGGGAGGGCTGCAGCGGATGAGCGCGGGCGCGATCGACGCCACGATCGCCGAGGCCCAGCGCCGGGACGAGATCGGTCAGGTCGGCCGGGCGGTGGAGGGCATCCGGGCGCTGGTGGCGCAGAAGGCGCAGGAGCAGGCCGAGGCCCGGCATCAGGCCGAAGAAGCCGCGGCGGCCGAGCGCCGGAGCGCGATGCTCGCCCTGGCCGACGGGTTCGAGCGGGCGGTGGGCGCGGTCACCCGTACGGTGGCGGCCGCGGCCGCAGCGCTGCAGGAGACCGCGCGGACGCTGAGCGCCAGCGCGGGCGAGGCGGCTGTGCAATCGGCGGGGGTGGCCACCGCAGCCGGGCAGGCCGCCGCCAATGTCCGCACGGTGGCGGCGGCGGCCGAGCAGCTCGGCGCGAGCGTGCAGGAGATCGCCGGTCAGGTGGAGGGCTCGTCGCGTCTCGCCCAGGCGGCGGTGGGCGAGGCGGACCGGACGGGCGGCCTGATGCAGGATCTGTCCGAGGCCGTGTCGCGGATCGGCGAGGCCGCCGGGCTGATCGCCTCGATTGCCGGCCAGACCAACCTGCTGGCGCTGAACGCCACGATCGAGGCGGCCCGGGCCGGTGAGGCCGGACGGGGCTTCGCCGTGGTGGCGGCCGAGGTCAAGGAGCTGGCCGGCCAGACCGCCAGGGCCACCGAGGCGATCACCGGGCACATCGCGCGCATCCAGGGCTCGACCGGGCAGGCGAGTTCGGCGATCGGCGAAGTCGTCGACCGCATCCGGGAGCTCAACGCCGTGACCGGCTCGGTGGCGGCGGCGGTGGAGGAGCAGGGCGCGGCCACGCAGGAGATCGTGCGCAACGTCAGTCAGGCGGCGCAGGGCACCGACGCGGTCACGGCCAACATCACCGGCGTCGCCGATGCGGCCGGGCAGACCGGCACGGCCGCCCAGCAGGTCCTGGCCTCCGCGACCGAACTGACCCGGCAATCCGACCGGCTCGGCCAGGAGGTCGCCCGCTTCCTCGAGACCGTCCGCGCGGCCTGACCGACACGCCGGGGCGGGTCCTGAACCGGGGTCGCCAACAACGTTCAGGCTTCCTTTACGCGACCGATACAAGTGTGGGTGGACACGGCCGGCGCCCGCTTGGCTCCCCCATCGGCACGGCCGGTTCCGGTCCGCCGCCGGACGCCGGTCACGCGTAGAGTTTGGTGAATCCCACGATGGTGCGCACGACGCTTCCCCGGCCTGCGCGCCTCGCCCTGCGGCTCCTGGCCGTCTCGGGCGTGGCCCTGGCCACCGCCAACTGCGCCACCCAGCCCCAGCAGCAGAAGCTCAGCGCCGGCAACGGCATCGATCCGAAATACGGGGTCAAGGCGAGCCCGCGCCTCTACAACGAGGGCGACGTGATCCCGAAGGGCGGCGGGCGCCGCTACACCGGCAAGCCCTACGTGGTTGCGGGCCAGACCTACGTGCCCAAGGAGGATCCCCGCGGCTACGTGCGGGAGGGCCTCGCCTCCTGGTACGGCTCCGCCTTCCACGGCCGCATGACCGCCAACGGCGAGGTGTTCGACCGCCACTCGATCGCGGCCGCCCATCCGACCCTGCCGCTGCCGAGCTATGCGCGGGTGACCAACCTCGACAACGGCTACTCGATGCTGGTGCGGGTCAACGACCGCGGCCCCTATCATGCGGGCCGGGTCATGGACGTCTCGGAGGAGGCGGCCGAGGCCCTGGGCTTCCACCGCCGGGGGACTGCGCGGGTCCGCGTCGAATATGCCGGCAAGGCCTCGGTCGCCGGCAGCGACGACCGCAAGCTGCTGGCCAGCCTGCGCACCGACGGGCAGCCGGCGGGCCGCTCGACCGTGATGGTGGCCGATCTCGGCCCCACCGCGGAGACCGAGCGCTACGAACGCTCCGCCCCGGCGCCGCTCGCCTTCAAGCCGGCCCAGGAGCGCGCGCAAGAGTTGGCGCAACAGCCGGTGCAGGAGCCCGCACAGGCGCGCGAGGACTCCGCCCCGCCGCCGCGGCCCGCGCCGGTCCGCGCCCCGATCGTGCTGGCCTCCGCGGCCGTCATGGTTCCGGCGGCGGTTCAACCCACCGCGTCGCGGGTGCGGGAGTTCCGCCCGATGCCGGTCGCGGCCCGGGGTGCGAACCTGAAGATCGCGGGCCTCAACCCGGCCGCCCTCGCCCCGCCCTCGGCCGGGCACGGGGGGCCTGCGAAGCCCGCCCTCTCCGGCCGCGCCGCCCTGGCGGAGGCCGCTCACCACCCAGGTCCGGCCTCCGGACGGGCCAGCGCCCCGGGGGCCATCCGGCTCGCCCAGGGCGGGCCGGCGGCGATGCCGGCTCCGGCCAAGCTGGCCGTGACGCGCCTCGCCTCCGCGGCACCGGCCAAGGACAGGGCTGCCAAAGGCCCGGCGGCCGCGACCATGCCGGTCAAGGTCGCGGACGCCCCGCGCGGGCCGGCGATGCACGCCGCCGCGCCGCAGGCCGCCCCGGTCAGGGCCGCCGTCAAGACGGCTGCCGTCCAGGCCGCCTCTGCCCAGAGCACCCTCGCCAAAAGCACCTTCGCCAAAAGCCCCTCCGCCAAGACCGCGGCGGTCAAGGGGGCGACAACCCAGACGGCCGCCAAGGCGCGGCCGTCCCGCATGGCCGGGATCTACTGACCCCCGGGCAGGTCCGCCCCCGGGGGGCCACGGTCGCCGATGCGGCATTTCGCATTCGATCCGGCGCCGAAACCGTAATATGGTCACGCTTGTTATTGAGATACGGCCGGATTGCGTCCGGCCGGGCGACGAGAGCGGGACGGAACGGCGATGCGCAGGACCCTTCTCACCCTTCTCGCGGCCGCCTGTGCGCTCGGCGCGAGCCTCGCCGGCGCCGCCGCACAGGGTTTCCAGACCGCGGCGCCGCACGCGATCCTGATCGACGCCGATTCCGGCTCGGTCCTGTTCGAGAAGGCCGCCGACGAGCGGTTCTCTCCGGCCAGCATGGCCAAGCTGATGACCACCGACATCGTGTTCGAGGCGCTGAAATCCGGCCGCCTCTCCATGGACACGGAGTTCACCGTCACCGAGGACGCGTGGAAGCGGGGCGGCGCGGGGGGCGGCGGCTCCTCGATGTTCGCGCAGGTCAACAGCCGCATCAAGATGTCGGACCTGCTGCGCGGCCTGATCGTGCAGTCGGGCAACGACGCGGCGATCACCATCGCGGAGAACATGGCCGGGTCCGAGGAGGCCTTCGCGGGGCTGATGAACCAGCGCGCCAAGGAGATCGGGCTGACCAACTCGACCTTCCGCAACGCCACCGGCTATTCGGCGCCCGACCAGAAGGTCACGGCCCGGGACATGGCCAAGCTCGCCCTGCACATCATCGAGACCTATCCGGACTACTACAAGATCTTCTCCGAGAAGGAGTTCACCTGGAACAAGATCCGCCAGCAGAACCGCAACCCGCTCTTGGCCCTCGATATCGGCGCGGACGGGCTCAAGACCGGCTACCTGGAGGAATCCGGCTACGCGCTGACGGGCTCCGCGGTGCAGAACGGGCAGCGGCTGGTGCTGGTGGTCTCGGGTCTCAAGACCGCCCGCGACCGGGCCGCCGAGGCGCGCAAGCTGATGGAATGGGGGTTCCGCGCGTTCGAGCCCCGGCAGATCTTCACGCCCGGCGAGACCGTGGCGGAGGCCTCGGTGTTCGGCGGACAATCGGGCTCGGTGCCGCTGGTAGCCAAGAAGCCGGTGCGGGTGCTGCTGCCCCGGGGCTCCAGCGACCGGGTGAGCGCCAAGGCGATCTATACCGGGCCGCTCGTCGCCCCCGTGGAGGAGGGCCAGCGGGTCGGAATCCTGCGCGTCCAGCGGGGCGACACGGTGGCGCTCGATCAGCCGCTCTATGCCGGCGCCGCGGTGGAGCCCGGCACCCTGCCGCAGCGGGCCATGGATGCGGCGCTGGAATTCGGCACCGGCCTCGTGCGCAAGGCCCTCGACCGGGCCGGCAAGGGGGGCGACAAGGCGGGCGACCGGGCCGCCAACCCGTCGTGACCGCGCGCCCGTGATCGTGCCACGCTTTGAGGAGTCCGCGGAGGTGCGCAGCGCCTTCATCACCTTCGAGGGCGGGGAGGGGGCCGGCAAATCGACCCAGGTCGCCCGCCTGGCCGCGACCCTGCGGGGGCGCTCGGGCCGGGGCGTATGCGTGACCCGCGAGCCCGGCGGCTCGCCCCGGGCGGAGGAGATCCGGGCGGCCCTGCTCGACGGCGTCGCCAAGCCCTACGGCCCGTTCGCAGAGGCCCTGCTGTTCAGCGCCGCCCGGCTCGACCACCTCGACCGGCTGATCCGCCCGGCTTTGCGCCGGGGCGAGATCGTGCTGTGCGACCGGTTCATCGACTCGACGCGGGCCTACCAGGGGGCGGCCGGGGGCCTCGATCCGGGAACCGTGGCCGCCCTGGAGCGGGTGGTCGTCGGTCCGACCCGGCCGGACCTGACCCTGATCCTCGACCTGGACCCCGAGGCCGGCCTCGCCCGGGCCGCCAGGCGGGGCGCCGGGACCGGGCAGGGGGCCGACCGGTTCGAGGCCGAGGCCCTCGATTTCCACATCCGGCTCCGGGAGGCGTTCCTGGCGATCGCCCAGGCCGAGCCGGAGCGCTGCGCGGTGATCGAGGCCGGCCGCGATCCCGATACGGTCGAGGCCGCGATCCGCGACGTGGTGGCGGCCCGCCGGCCGGATCTGCTGCCGGGGGAGGGCGCGCGGGGGGATGCGGCGTGACCGGGCCGGACGGTTTGCGGCGCGTCCCGTCTGCGCTATCTTCGGGCGTGGGACCGGCGGCTGGCACCGCCGATCCCTGGCATTTACCCGTTCGGGTTCAGCCAGCTCCAGAAAAGTGGGTGGATGGCGCGGTAGAGCTGCACACTCCACTCGCCATTCGCTTTCCTGGAGAATGCCAGGGAGAGAACCATTCTCTGCACGCCCGGCCGCATCGGGCCGGGTGCGGCCGTCGCGGAGTGGGTTGGTGAGGCCCACCGTGCGAGGCCAATCCGCGACCGGCCCCGAGGCGCTGGGCGCCGCCTGCCCATCTTTGTAAGCGGAGCCGTAGCGGGGTCGCCAGAGGGGCTGGAACCCGCCGGAACGGGATTTCGGGACGCGCCATGAAGCCCATCGACCGCGCCGCCGACGATGTCGAGCCCGGCGACCTGCCGGGCATCCCGCGCCCGCGCGAGACCCTCACGCTCGTCGGCCACGAGGCCGCCGCGGAGGCCTTCGCGGCCGGGATCGCGGCCGGGCGCCTGCACCATGCGTGGCTGATCGCGGGCGCCCCCGGCATCGGCAAGGCGACGCTCGCCTACCGGGTCGCCCGCCGCCTGCTCGCCCATCCCGGGGGCGGGGGGCCGGCCAACCTCGACGTGGCGCCGGACGATCCCGTCACCGGCAAGGTCGCGGGGCTGTCGCATCCGAACCTCGTGGTCCTGCGCCGCCACCGGGTCGCGGGTGCCAAGGCGCTGCCGACCAAGATCTCGGTCGACATGGTCCGCCGGGCGCTGGACCTGTTCGCGTCGACGGCCACCGATTCCGGCTGGCGGGTCTGCATCCTCGACAGCGCCGAGGACCTGAACGCCAACGCCGCCAACGCCCTGCTCAAGGTGCTGGAGGAGCCGCCGCCCCGGGCCCTGTTCCTGATCCTGTCGCACCAGCCCGGCCGGCTGCTGCCGACGATCCGCTCCCGCTGCCGGGCGCTGATGCTGCGCCCGCTGGCGCCTGAGGCGGTCGCCCGGGTGGTGCGCGCCCTGCCCGAGCCGTTCCCGCAGCCCGATGAGGCCGCCCTGGCCCGGGCGCTCGCCCAATGCGAGGGCTCGGTCGCCCGGGCGCTGGCGATGCTTGATCCGGTCACCGCCGGCCTCGTGGCCGAGGTCGAAACCCTGCTGGCGCGGGCGCGCAATCCCGATTGGGGCCGGGTGCTCAAGCTCGCCGAGACCCTGGCGGGGCGCGACGCGGAGGCGCGGTTCGAGGCCGCCCAGGACGCGGTGCTGCGCTTCGTCTCGGCCGAGCTCGACCGGCGCCGCGACGAGCCGCCGGCCCGCCTCGCCGCCCTGGTCGAGGTCGCCGAACGGTTCGGCCGCACAGCCCGGGAGGCGGCGATCTACAACCTCGACCGGCGGCCGGTGGTGCTGTCGCTGTTCGGGGATCTGGCGGAGGTGGGGTAGGGGCAGGCTGGGGATGGTCGGATCGGCCCAAGCCGGCCGCGTAAGCAATCCTCGGGTATCCCAAACGCGGCCATGCGGCGACAGACTCGCAAGCTCGGCGCGGGATGGATTTCTGCCGATCCGCCTCCGCGTGAGAGTTGGCGGAAGCGGACGTCATCGGCGCGATCTGGGGTAAAGCTCGATCCCGCGGGCGCCCAGCGGGGGTCTGCGGCATCGACACTGTTTTCGATCGTGCGACGCTCTCCTCGCGCGCTTCCGATGCACCGGAAAGCGCGCTGGTGAGCGCGGCCCTGCGACCCCGTTCCGAGAGGCGGGCGAAGCGAGCCGGCGCACGGCGCAGTCGCTCCGCCAGACCCCAGCCGATCAGGCGGACTGAAGTGCACACAGTTCCTGAAGGCCGCCGCCATCCGCATAAGCCAGGCGGAAGCTCGGGCGCATCTTCCAGCGCTGCCAGAACCGGTCGAGCTGCTCAAAACGCTCATCCAGCGGGGTCGCGACCGGACCGAACTTCGAGAACGCGATCGCCGTGCACAGCGTGATGTCGGCGAAGGTCGGGTGCTCGCCACCGAGGATCCAGTTCCGCCCGTCGGACAGGTGCCGGTCGACGAGGCCGGCATGAGAGAGCGCCTCCTTGCGGCAATGCTCACCCCATTGCGGGTTGCGGGTCAGCTCCAGCTTTGGCCCAAGGCCTTCGTGGAGAACGTGGAAAAGCGTCGTAAGCCGGTACAGGATCTGCACCCAGATCCGATCGTTCCACATCACGTCCTGGGCCTGCTCCAGCGCGCCGTCGCCCAGGATCTTGCGGCCTGGGAAGCTCGCGTCGAGGTAGCGCGCGATCGCGACGCTCTCGGCGAGATAACCGCCGCCCGGCAGCTCAAGGGTAGGGGTCTCACCCCAGGGATTGCGTTTGAGGTGTCGCCAACCACGCTGCTCGCCGCCCGGTGCCATGTCGAGCACGCGCTCCTCGACATGCTGCGCGATGCCCTTTTCGTGCATGAGCAGGCGTACCCGCTGCGGGTTCGGGAAGGCCGACGGCGATGTGTAGAGGATAAGCTTTTCCATGGTTCCTCGGCAGAGCGTGCGTTCGACGTTTCAATGCGTGGAGTTGGCCTGGGGGATGCAGATACGCGGCGGCGCTTCGAACGGCCGTGTCCTCGCGGTCATGCCAGCGTGCAGGCCTTCGACCTACGGCCAAAGGCGTGCTCCCCCGACGCCGCGCCGAAACCGTCGAGGCCGATCACGCCCTCATCCACCGCGAGGCCTGCCTTGTCGAGCAGCGGCTCAGCGGCGGCGTTGCGGCCGATCGACGTCGCGTGGCCTGGAGAGCCACCTGCGCCCGGGTTGGGTGGCTTTCTGCCGGTCCGCTTTAGGACGACAGGGCATCGAAGCGGACATAACGGCCGGGACCGATCGCGACCCTCAGCGGTTTTCCGCGGTGCCGCCATCGACGATCCGCTCTCGCTGGAGAAGCAGGCGCGCCGCCAAATTCCACAAATCAGGAGCGTTGGGGCGCAGCGGCTTCGGCCGCGTGTTCGACCGGGCCGTGCTGAAGGCCGTGCCAGCCCAGCCAGCCGGTGTAGAGGCCAACCAACACGATCAGCGCCGCTGAGGCATAGGGGGCCTGCCGTGCGATGCTGCTGAACCCAGACCAGCGCGAGCCGATGTGCTTGACGCTCAGCGCCGCCAAGACGCCCGCTGATACCATCGTCAACGCCAGCCCGAGGCCGAAACAGACCACCAACGCGAAGCCCAGGCTGAACTGCTTCAACTGGATGCAGAGCAGCAGCACCGTGATCGCCGCCGGGCATGGGATCAGACCGCCGGTCAGGCCGAACAGCACGATCTGCCCCGTCGTCACCTGCCGTCCCGCGAACCGCCGCCGGATGTCGTCGGCATGGGCTCGCGCATGGGCGTCGTCCTCGTCGCCCAGGTTCATGTGGTGGTGATCGTGGTCGTGCTCTTCGAACGCGACCTCGTGGATCTCCGTGCCCGCCGATCCGACCAAGTTCAGCCTCGCCGTGAAGGCATGCGGCTCTGGGATTTCTTCCACGCTCTCCAGAACGTCGCCCCTGCGCGCGAAAGAGAAAATCTCGCGGACGCCATCCGGTCGAACGGTCTCAAGACTGACGCGTTGAGATTGGGGCAATACGCCCTTGACCCGGCTCAGTCGCCAGCGGGGCGGCACACCGTCCTCGAACACCTCCAGCTTGAAGACGCCGTCGCGAGCCGTAACGGGCTTGGCCTCGGCGTGGGGATGGTGGTCATGGTCGTGGTGCTGCTCGTGCCACGTCCGCCACGCTATCCAGAGCGCGATCCCGACGATGATGACCGCTGAGGCAAGCTGGAAGTACGACTCCGACGCCTCACCGCCCCATTCCTGGCCGAGGTACTGACCGCCGAGCGCGATGACCCACACAACCGCCGTGTGCGAGAGCGTTGCCGCCAAGCCCAGCAGGACGGCCTGGGTGACCGTGCCCCTGACCGCGATGATGAAGGCCGCCATCATCGTCTTGGAATGACCCGGCTCCAGGCCGTGTAGGGCGCCGAGCAGGATCGCGCTGGGCACGAACAGCCACGCATGCGCGGTCCCCTGCTGGAGCAGGTCGGTCAGTGGGGTCATCGGGCGGCTTCCACTATTTCAGATAGGTCCGCACCGCCTCGATCAGGTCGGCCGCACCCTTGGCGCGGTCGGCATCCGGCTCGGCGTCCGGGTTCACGACATGGTGGCGGATGTGATCTTCCATCAGTTCGGCGGTGAGGCCGTTGATGGCTCCACGCATCGAGGCGACCAGCATCAGCACGTCCGTGCAGCCGATCTCGGCTTCCAAAGCCCGCTCGACGGCTTCGGCTTGACCTTTGATCCGGCGCACACGCGCCAGCAGCTTGGTCTTGTCCTTGACGGTGTGGGACATCGACGATCTCTCCGGTTTTTTAGTATAGGGGGGTACCCTATGTAATGTCGAGTGCGGGTATTGCCGCGTGGGTTGGAAGGGCCTCGTACCATGAAGAAGGATGACCCCTGCATCGGGGTGTGCCGGTGGGACGGGCGTACGGGTTGGTGCGTGGGCTGCGGTCGAACCGTTCCGGAGATCAAGGCGTGGCGGAAGCTCTCGCCCTATCGGCGCTCCGCTCTGCTGCGTGAGTTGCCGCGTCGGGTTGAGCAATGTCGGGTATCATTCGCTAAGCAGATACCGCACTGACAGGCGACCAATGACCGACACCCATCCCGAGCCGAAGTCGGCAAAGGGCTACCGAACGGCCACCTTGGAGAAGCGCCGACGGCGGTCCGGGGGGCTGGGTTGGGCCGCACGCGGAATGGCGGTCTGGGGTGGGATTTTGCCAGCCCTCCTCCAGTCTTGACAATGTTCCTATTTTGTGCTCATTAGCCGCCACCTGTCCGCGGCGGCTCGGGAGCGATCCCGGGGCGTCCTTCGGGGGCCCGCCCGGTGGCTGACCGGGCGGGTCCGGGGACGGGGCGGTGCCCGCGTCGGTGGCTCTCAGCC